>JGI2065J20421_1000034_pt1 | contig 259874 bp, 193 predicted proteins | sample Biomet5_FD_20421 | JGI IMG/M metagenome (IMG submission 20421)
CACTACTGACCGACTAAATATTGCATAAAAAGAGGCTACTCCCTTTCGGTTTCGCCTCCCGTGTGTAATTTTGTTGTTCCACCAATAAAAATTACCACATGGGCAAAAGTAGTGATAAAAGATTAGTCGGTCAGCCGATTTTAAAACAAATTGTGGATTTAGTTCCACGTGCGCTCTTTGACAAGTTAGTTTTTGAACAGGATTCAGACCGTTATTACAAGCGATTTTCTTCATGGACGCAGTTTGTCACCTTGCAGTTTGGTATCCTAAGCCGATGTGATTCCACGACCGAAATAGCTTCCGGTATGCAAGCCTTACAGGGTAAACTCAATTATCTGGGTTTAGATGCCTCACCAGCCAAAAGTACAATAGGCGACGGTTTACGTAACCGCAGTGAAGACTTCTTCCGCTGCTTGTATTTTGCGTTGATTGATCATTTTTCCTCTGTTTTGTCGGTCAGCCGGGAGGAAAAGGTTCCCTTTGACCATTTTTATGCGTTTGATTCGACTACTATAACGCTTTTCTCGGATATCATGAAAGGCGTAGGTCGTAACCCCAAAGGTGATGGAAAGAAGAAAGGAGGGTTGAAAGTTCACATGATGATAGATGTGCATTCGGATACAGCCAAATTTGCACGCATCAGCGAGGCAAAGATGCATGACAAGAACTTTTTGAAACATTTGACTCTCCCCAAAGGCAGCCTGATTGTTTTTGACAAGGCTTACAATCATTATGCTCAGTTTTCCAAATGGACGGATGAGGAAGTCTTTCTGGTCTGCCGTTTGAAAGACAACGTCCTGTATGAGGTGCAGGAAGTGCTTTTTGAACAAGTGCTGACCGGTGATGCTGCGGGGGTGATGAAAGATGAACATATTCATATCCGGTACAAACCTTATCCCCGCGCAAAAAAGAAGGAGACCTTGTGCTTGCGTAAGGTTACTTATCGGGACGATAAGGGGCGCATATTCCGGTTTATTACCAACAATTTTCAAATCAGCGCAGAAATGGTCGCTTTCGTGTATAAAAAACGTTGGAGTATTGAGCTGCAATTCGAAAAATTGAAACAGAATTTTCAGTTGCATTATTTCTATTCAGAGACCGAGAACGGGATAAAAACACAAATCTGGTGTACACTTATAGCACAATTACTCTTGGCGGTATTGAAAGTGATAACGAAAACAAAGAAAGCCTTTTCTACTGTAGCAGCATTAATTCGGATCCATCTGATAAGTCATTTAGACTTGTATTGGTTGATCGAAAATTGTTCGAGAACTTACTTTAAGAAGAAAATCAAACGAAACAAAAGCCCCGGAATCCAGCTTAGACTGGATTTATAAGCAGGGGGTAGGTTTTCGAAAAGAAGAAATATAGCACGATATAGACCGTGTAATTAAACAAATCCGACTGTCTGGAATTTTAGTCGGTTAATAGTGATATACTTATAATGAGTATCCATTTTATTCTCTATTACTTGAAATAATTTAGAGATTGTGTCCGTCTTAGGAACATTACATTCTTTCTTTGCTGAGCAACACGAAAGAATTAGTATCAAAAGAATCAATATATGTATTTTCATATCTGATATGGATTTATCTATTATTTTCCAATGTTACGCTCGTTATTAGGACATTAAAGAAATATCATAATCATTTCGGGATAAGGCCATGATTCTGTTTTTTTTGATTTATATCTAAATAAATAAAACAATTCAAGATGGCATCAGGTACTTTGACAGTAATATTTGCTTTATTTCTTGCGAGGAAATATTTTTTGTCTACAAAATACACTTTCTCAATAGCTATACGGTCTATGAAAACTAAATAAGACTCAAAAAGCTTATCTATATCCGATTTTAATCGCGAGTCAGCAAGTATTTTTTTTCAACTCACTATATTTCGAAGTAGAAACTTTCGTTCCGAATCTTTTCATATATTGTTCCGTAACTTCAACGGCCAAATCACCAGTATAAAGCAGCATTAAAGAGATATTCTGTATTTTGCTCAAATTAAACTCTTTCGACGATTCTTTCAAGATTAAACGCAAGGCTTCCATTTGTTGTTGATAGGTCATTCTATAATATGGTACTTTTTGTCCTATCTGTTTCTCGCCTATAGCACTTGTATCAGATAAAAAGGCTATAGGTATTAAAGAACTTTTATAAAAATCATTATAATTAAGAGTCACAGATATCCTCCCGCTATTTTTATTTTCGGAAAAGATACATGATAAACCGGAGGTATCTGTTCCTGCAACAAGGAAATACTCCTTTTCCCAGAATTCTGAAGATATTCTATCTGGAATAGTTTTTGATACTACAATAGTATCAGCTTGTGCATTCCCCATAAAAGTCGCAGAGTTGTGACTTCTTATCCTGTTACATGCAGATAATGAAAGTATAAAAAATAATAGAATTTCAGTTTTCATTTTATTCTGATTTTAATTCCACCAATATGTTGTAGTATCATAGCATGAGCAGCTTGACCTCTAAAACAGCCTAAACTTAGGATAAAAATTCATTTAATTTTTTATCCTTACAATGTCCTCATATTATCTTTTAATTTACTGAAATCAAGACAATTAGAGGGATACTATATAAGTATCCCTCTAATATAGAAACTAGTTTTCTGCTTTCAGAGAGTCTAATACTGGAGGCTGAATCTTACTCATGTCTTCCATTCCAAGTCCTTCTTCATCAGTCCTCCATGACGCACCGCTTTTTAGATCAAGTATCCATGTTCTAAAAAGTTTATTCTGCAGTTCAGCCTTGAGGATTAAATCATTGTCTTCTAATATTTTACTAAGAAAATCCTGTAACTTCTCATTTGCATAATTTTTATAAAGAGAAACTGAAACAACAAAATCTTGAAAAATAAAAAGCTCGAAAATATATTGATTTATACTACCATTTTTATATAATGGCACTACTGAATTTAATAAATCTACATAGTCATCAGTTGGGAGATTATATAAAATATATACTATATCTCCATTGGTAAATTCATTTTTTTTAACTACCGTATCAACTAATAAAGCTAACATTTCATTCTTGTAGAATTTTGTATTTGTAAGCAATTGCGGAGCTACTTCTTTTACGGTTTTAAATAAATAACTTGCACGACCTATTGGTTCATCAAATATTCCTTTTTTATCTAAAGAGTCACGATGAGCGTCCATTTTGTTCTCTATTACTCGAAATAAATTAAAGATTGCGTCCGTCTTAGGTACATTACATTCTTTCTTTGCTGAGCAACACGAAAGAATCATTGTTAAAATAATCAATATACGTATTTTCATATCTGGTCCGGTGATAATATGAATAATAAAAATTATTGAAGTCAAAAAGAGATATTGCAAAAAGAACCAGAATACAAATAAGTATACTGACAACTATTACAGTAGGAAGTGAAAAAGCACGAATAGATTTCATAAAATACATTAAGTTCTTAACTTTTAAAACAACCTAAACTTAGGATAAAAATTCATTTAATTTTTTATCCTTACAATGTCCTCATATTATCTTTTAATTTACTGAAATCAAGACAATTAGAGGGATACTATATAAGCATCCCTCTAATATAGAAACTAGTTTCCTGCTTTCAGAGAGTCTAACACTGGAGGCTGAATTTTACTCGCCTCTTCCATTCCAGGTCCTTCTTCATCAGTCCTCCATAGCTCACCGCTTTTTAGATTAAGTATTCTCACTCTAAAAAGCTTATCCTCTAATTCTGCTTTGAGAATTAAATCATTATCCTCTAATACCTTATCAAGAAAATCTTGTAACTTTTCGTTTGCATAATTTTTATAAAGAGAAACTGAAACAACAAGATCTTGAAAAACAAAAAGCTTAAAAATGTATAGATTTATACTACCATTTTTATATAATGGCACTACTGAATTCAATAAATCTACATAGTCATCAGTTGGGAGATTATATAAAATATATACTATATCTCCATTAGTAAATTCATTTTTTTTGACTATTGTATCAACTAATAAAGCTAGCATTTCATTCTTGTAGAATTTTGTATTTGTGAGCAATTGCGGAGCTACTTCTTTTACGGTTTTAAATAAATAACTTGCCCGACCTATTGGTTCATCAAATATTCCTTTTTTATCTAAAGAGTCACGATGAGCGTCCATTTTGTTCTCTATTACTCGAAATAATTTAAAAATTGTGTCCGTCTTAGGTACATTACATTCTTTCTTTGCTGAGCAACACGAAAGAAGTAATATCAGAGCTATTAATGTTTTATTAAACAATTTCATATATGATGCACTTAATCAGATAATTTACTCATTTTACTATTCTCATAATCACTCATCAATTTATTTAGAACTTCAACTTCATCTTTCTTACCATCATCAGCATAGATTTCGTCTACTCTATTTAAGAGCAATCTAAATTCATCATCACTTTTTAAATGCCCCCTTTGGGTTATTTGCTTCATCTTAGCTAAGTTCTTGTCATTTACTTATGATTATATTCATCAAGGATATATTTATCAAGGCTTTTTATAAAACTGTCAAATTCATTATTCTTTGTGTATTCCATGCTTTGAAAAAAAATGCTTTTAGTCTTTTCATCTTCATAATATGTGTCTTTGTATGTGATTTTACTTACGAAATCTTTAGCCAAACTATCAATCTTTAAATATACTTTTATATCATAACGGCTCCATTATACGTGTGAACTTGTACCATAGCTATGCCCATAAGTATTTGTTCCGTGATAGAGTGATGCATGCCCCCATGCTCCAAATTTACCAAGATAGGTTACTATTAAAAATAAGATATTCTTCATTGTATTATGACTTTAAATTGACGCAAATATAATTAATTCAATATTAATAACGAACAATATAACGATATTATATTTCACAATTACAAGTATAAATATTAAAAACCAAGCTAAGAAATAACAACCAGACAACATTATTAATAAAAAAGGAATTAAGAACAACGGCAACCGAACAACCTATCAAGTTTTACCCATGGATAGTATGTCATAAACAATTTCTATTGTATCTTTGAACAATCATTCAATAACGAAACACCGATTATGGCAAAAGAAAAAACGGTATATGTATGCAGCAATTGCGGACAGGAATCACCCAAGTGGGTGGGTAAATGTCCCGCCTGTGGTGAATGGAATACGTATGTGGAGGAAATCGTACGCAAGGAACCGGCAAACAAGCGGGCTTCATCGGGCATTGAAACGCCAAAAGCCAGACCGTTGACTTTAAGTGACATAGAAGCAGACGACGAACCACGCATCAATATGCACGATGACGAGCTGAACCGGGTATTGGGCGGCGGACTGGTGCAAGGTTCGCTAGTATTGATAGGAGGCGAACCCGGCATCGGAAAATCCACATTGGTACTCCAGACCGTACTTCGTATGCCGGAAAAGCGTATTCTATATGTATCGGGCGAGGAAAGTGCACGCCAGCTGAAGTTACGTGCCGACCGTCTGTCGCAAACTTCAAGTGATTGCCTCATCGTATGTGAAACGTCATTGGAACAAATATTTACCCACATCAAAAACATCCGTCCCGAATTAGTTGTTATTGACTCCATACAGACCATCTCTACGGAAGTGCTCGAATCTTCACCGGGTAGCATTGCGCAAGTGCGTGAATGTGCGGCGGCGATACTGCGCTTTGCCAAAGAGACCCATACGGCGGTACTGCTCATCGGGCATATCAATAAGGAAGGGAACATTGCCGGACCAAAGGTTTTGGAGCATATTGTGGATACGGTACTCCAGTTTGAAGGTGACCAACATTATATGTACCGCATTTTGCGAAGCATTAAGAACCGTTTTGGCAGCACAGCCGAACTGGGCATTTATGAAATGAGGCAGGATGGACTGAGACAAGTCAGCAATCCCTCGGAGCTCTTGCTAAGTCAGGATCATGAAGGGATGAGCGGCGTAGCGATAGCTTCCGCCATTGAAGGTATCCGTCCGTTTCTTATTGAAACACAGGCTTTGGTGAGTAGTGCGGTATATGGCAATCCGCAACGTTCGGCCACGGGGTTTGACATCCGGCGAATGAATATGCTGCTGGCGGTACTCGAAAAACGAGTGGGATTTAAGCTGGCACAGAAAGATGTCTTTCTTAATATTGCCGGAGGATTGAAGGTAAATGACCCTGCTATTGACCTTGCGGTAATCAGTGCCATTCTCTCCAGTAATATGGACACCGGCATTGAAACGGAAGTCTGCATGGCGGGTGAGATTGGTCTTTCTGGTGAAATACGTCCTGTCAGTCGCATAGAACAACGCATTGGCGAAGCGGAGAAACTGGGATTCAAACGGTTCCTACTCCCTAAATACAATTTACAGGGTATGGATACCAAGAAATTAAAAATAGAATTAATACCGGTACGGAAGGTGGAAGAGGCATTCCGTGCCCTATTCGGATAGATAATGATACAAGAATACCAACTGCGGGTGTTGCCCGAAATAGCAGCCAACGAACAAAAATTAAAGGAATACCTGACTCTCGAAAAAGGACTACGGGCACAGGATATTCAAGCCATCAGAACATTAAAAAGGAGCATTGATGCCCGTCAGCATACCATTTTCGTCAATCTCAACGTGCGGGTATATCTCAATGAAATGCCCCAGGAAGAGGAATTTCAGCAAACCATTTACAAAAATGTGGAAGGTAAACCGCAAGTAATTGTCGTCGGGGCTGGTCCCGGAGGACTGTTTGCCGCCTTGCGGCTCATTGAGCTTGGATTGCGTCCCATCGTAGTGGAACGGGGAAAGAATGTGCGTGACCGTAAAAAAGACCTTGCACAAATCACCCGGATACACGAAGTGAACCCTGAGTCCAACTACAGTTTTGGCGAAGGCGGTGCCGGGGCTTATTCCGACGGGAAGCTCTACACGCGCAGCAAAAAACGGGGCAGTGTGGACAAGATACTGAATGTATTCTGTCAGCACGGCGCATCAACTAATATTCTGATAGATGCCCATCCACACATCGGGACCGATAAACTTCCACGGGTAATCAGCAATATACGGAATACGATCCTTGAATGCGGCGGAGAAGTACATTTCGAGACACGTATGGATGCACTTATCATTGAAGGTGATGAAATTAAAGGTATTGAGACCAATACCGGAAAGACATTCCTCGGCCCCGTGATCCTTGCCACAGGGCATTCGGCACGGGACGTTTATCGCTGGCTGGCTTCCAATCAGGTGGAAATAGAGACCAAAGGCATTGCAGTGGGTATACGTCTGGAACATCCTTCACAACTCATCGACCGGATACAATACCACAACAAAAACGGTAAGGGAGATTTTCTGCCTACAGCCGAATATAGCTTTGTAACGCAAGTAGACGAACGTGGTGTTTATAGTTTTTGCATGTGTCCCGGCGGTTTTGTGATACCGGCTGCCAGTGGCCCGCAACAGGTTGTTGTTAACGGAATGAGCCCTAGTAACCGTGGCACTGCTTTCAGCAACTCGGGTATGGTAGTGGAACTACGCCCCGAGGACTTGGAAAATGAAAAACTAAAGATTGAAAACGAAAAATGGGACGAGCTATGTGAAGAAAGTCAGTCCTCTTCCCCACTTCAAGGCACACTTGGCATGCTTCACTTTCAGGAAATTATGGAATATAGCTGTTGGCTGCAAGGTAACAGGCGGCAAACGGCACCGGCCCAACGCATGGTGGACTTTACCAAAAAGAAATTGAGTTACGATTTACCGGACAGTTCGTATGCACCGGGACTGGTTTCTTCCCCTCTGCACTTCTGGATGCCACCCTTTATTACTGAAAGACTGAGCAAAGGTTTTCAACTATTTGGGCGGAACAGTCACGGTTTCCTGACCAACGAGGCTGTGATGATCGCTGTTGAAACACGGACATCGGCTCCCGTACGCATCATCAGGGACCGCGAATCCTTGCAACATATCCGCCTTAAAGGATTATTTCCTTGTGGAGAAGGTGCCGGTTATGCAGGTGGCATTGTCTCAGCAGCAATGGATGGAGAACGGTGTGCGGAAGCTGCAGGCGGCTATTTACAAATAGAATAATAGAGACAAATTGGTGCAACATTATTTTTATACCACCTAATTAATACGTAAATTTGCCTGAAAATAAGAGGGACAATGCATAAACCGGAAATCGCCATCATAGATTCAAACACCTTAGCCTGTATAGGCCTGCAGGGGTTACTGAAAGAAATTATTCCAATGGCGGTAATACGTACATTCAGTTCCTTTGGTGAATTCATGGATGACACTCCGGATATGTATGCCCATTACTTTATCTCTTCACAAATCTATTTTGAACACACCGCATTCTTTCTCGAACGAATATCCAAAGTGATTATTCTTGTTGTCGGTGATCATCAGCCTCAACTTTCGGGTGTACCAACTCTCAATATAAATCAGGACGAAAAGGATTTGGCCAAACATATCCTTGCCTTGCACAAACAGGGACATCCCATGCATCACCCCGGCATGTCAACAGGTAATGGAACGGAACATGAGCTTTCCGCCCGTGAAATAGAAGTGCTGGTACTAATCACCAAAGGGCTGATCAACAAGGAAATAGCAGATAAGCTCAATATAAGTCTGACTACCGTAATTTCCCACCGGAAGAACATCATGGAAAAACTAGGCATCAAATCAGTATCCGGGCTTACCATTTATGCCGTGATGCATGGTTATGTCGAAGCCGACCGCATCTAATCACCCCCTTTTGAACGTTAGTAACCATCGTACTTGGAATACAAAATCCTCATAAATGAGGATTGTATGCACGATTTAAAATCTCTTATTTTGTACTCGAAAAAATAAGAGTTCCAAAATGAATAAAAGTAAAATCATCTTGTCCGCCCTGACTTTCCTTTCAGCAAGCTATTGCCTGGCGGACGATACAGATAGTTTAAAGGTGGTAGATGTAGAAGAAATATCCATCATTGCAGCCCCTAAAGAATATAGCAAACTTCGTGAATTACCCCTTGCCGCAACTCTCCTTTCGCAACAAAACCTGCGTGCCGTGCAAGTCAACTCCGTCAAGAACCTGACAGCACTCGTTCCTAACTTCTATATACCGGATTATGGTTCAAAGCTTAGTTCGGCTCTATATATCCGAGGCATAGGATCACGTACCAATACTCCATGCGTAGGGTTATACGTGGACAACATGCCTTATATCGATAAATCGGCATTCGACTTCAACTACTTCGACGTAGAACGGATTGATATACTCCGTGGTCCACAGAGTACACTCTACGGTCGTAATACAATGGGGGGAATCATTAAAATACATACTAAATCTCCTTTTTCCTACCAAGGTACGGACGTCCGTCTGGGTGCAGCGACACACAATTCTTATAATGGCTCCATCACTCGCTACGAGCAAGTATCCAGTCGTTTTGCATACTCATTGGGCGGTTTTTACAACTACGACGGTGGATTCTTCCGCAATGCGGCACGCAATAATGAACGGATTGACAAAGGGCAATCCGCTGGCGGACGTTTCCGTGGTATCTATCTGCCTTCCGACAACTGGAAACTGGATATGAATGTGAACTATGAATATACCGATCAAGGTGCCTTTCCTTACGGACTCTACGATAAAACGACCGGCAAGGTGAATCAGCCGGCCTATAATGATAAGAGCAGTTACCTGCGAAACTTATTAAATGCAGGATTTACGGCAGAATACCAGGGAGAGCACTTCCTCCTCAGTGCGATTACCGGATACCAATATCTGCAAGACCGTATGCTCCTGGATCAGGATTTCACCGCACAAGACATCTTCACACTTGAACAGAAGCAACACATCAATACACTGAGCGAAGAGATTGTCATGAGGAGTAAAAATAACCGCCGCTGGCAATGGACCAATGGTATATTCGGCTTTTACCAATGGCTGAAGACTGACGCTCCGGTCACCTTTAAAGAAGAAGGCATGAAACAAATCATAGAAGAAAATGCAAATGAAGCTTTTGATGAGATAGCCAATAACCCGGCCGCCCCACTAATGCATATGGGTATCAACAGCAACCAACTCTACACCGGAGAGAATTTTAAGACTCCAACCTTTAGTGGGGCCATTTATCATCAGTCCACTTTTAACGATCTGCTGGTAAAAGGACTTTCCGCCACTGTGGGATTACGTTTGGACTATGAAAAGATCCGGTTGAATTATCTCTCTGCCTCCAGTCCGCTCAATTTTGATTTTACCTTTGACATGCCACCATACATGCACATGGAAAGTAACGGTTTGGAAGCTAGCAGCTCATTGAAAGGAAAAGAAAGCACAGACTATGTTCAACTCCTTCCGAAATTTGCCTTGCAATACGAATGGCAAAAAGGGAATAATGTCTATGCAACGGTATCCCGCGGCTATCGGAGCGGAGGATATAACATCCAGATGTTCTCCGATTTAGTCACCAAGTCCTTAAAGAATAGTATGCTTGATGCCTTGGCTGTTGATCCCAACTTTTCATCTCAGAGCAATATGATTCTTCAGATGAAAGAACAAATGCCAGAAATCAATGATGTAACGAAGTACAAACCTGAATATACCTGGAACTACGAAATAGGAAGCCACCTCACCCTATGGAACGGACGAATGACTGCTGATCTTTCCGCTTTCCTAATGAATACCAGAGACCAACAACTCACTCGCTTTTCGAACAGTGGGCTGGGACGTATCACCATTAACGCTGGTAAAAGCCGAAGCATTGGTGCCGAAGCAGCATTAGCGGCTGCCATCACCAATAACATGACTCTGAATCTCTGTTACGGGTATACTCATGCCACATTCAAGGATTACATTACCAACGCCGAGGTAAACGGGGAGTTGGAGGAGATCAGCTATAACGGCAATTATGTACCTTTCACTCCTAAACAGACATTAAGTTTGGGAGGGCAATACGTCTTTCACATCAATCCGGGGCATTGGATTGATCGCATCCAGCTAAACGCAGACTATACCGGAGCCGGGCGTATCTACTGGACAGAAAAGAATGATGTCAGCCAAGCCTTCTATGGAACTTTGAATGGGCGAATCAGTATTCAAAAGGAGAACGGAGAAATCAATTTCTGGGTACGCAATGCCTTGGATAAAGATTATGCCACCTTCTATTTTGAGTCAATGGGGAATGGATTTATGCAAAAAGGCCGACCCATTCAAGCCGGAATAGAACTACGCTGCCGTTTTTAAAAGGACTCATCAATAACCACATAAAGATGAACCACCCCCTGCAAGCCAAGTGAAAAATTACAATTATCAGCTTTGGCTTCAGGGGTTTCACTTATCAGTCTTCTCTACATGAGAGGACAATCTGCATACTATTCCCGGATACACAGATTAGTTTATCTCAACCTTCTATTAAAAAGTCAGATGATTAGAAAAAATCATTGATTAATGGCACCGCAATTAGGACATATACCTTTGCTCTTCATTTTTTGTCCGCAATTACCGCAACGATAACGATAGGTCACAAACGTGAGATGAGCTCTTTTTGCAAAAATAGCAAAGAAAATCAGCAAGAAAAAATACCCGATATAAATATGTGTAGTCAGAATAAAGAAGAAGTAGCAAAAAATACAACAAGAAGCCAATCCTAATAAATAGAAGAAGGCAGCCGCAGCAGAAAGCTGGCGGAACAAGTCATCGAGTACGGCAAGAAGCACAATGACAAATAACCAAATAGTCAACAGAAAAGCGGAAAGAATAAATGGTACTTTAAACGGGGACAAAGTAGGATTGAAGTAAAAGTGCTCCCATGTTTCGGGGACAAAAACCTGCATTGATTCATAAATTGTAGCACTACAAGCCATCAATAGACAAAGGAATAGCGGATATATACTATCAATATCATTGAAATATACCATTTTCAGTTGTTTTCGACGGAACAATCGGAAAATCCACGCCGCAATAAATAGAGCAAAGATGATCACAAAATAGGAAGCATGGGTATCACTAAACAAGTAAATGAATTGCGAGATACTATCAGTAGGTGCAAAAGCCTGCTTCAGATCTTTTTCCCTGATCCAACCTTGTATGTCTTGTGTATGTGCCAATTTGACCCACACACTATCAACAGTGTCTTTGCGATGAATGGAAAATTCCGCAACGACAACGCGATCACCCCGATGGAGCGTGTTGTAACAATCCTTTACAGGTAAGCATTCAATGATTACAGAATCTTGCCGGAGCTCAAAATTGGTATTCAACGTATAGTGACGCTCATAAAGATAAGACAGCGAATCCCGTGTCTTCCGATCCATCCCTTTAACTTTCAAATCGGGGCGTGGATAGTGACAGGAGACCAAAACAACCCCACCCAACACAAGCATGAAAAGCAGAACAATCTTGTGTAGACAGTGCCCTAAGCTCTCTGGACGAAAAAGATGCCCAGCCGGCTTTATCTTTCTATTTTCCTTTTTGCCATTCCGCATAAACCTTCATTTGACAATGCTTACAATCAAATTCCAAACGAAATCGTTTACCATCTGTGCTAATCAAGTAATAGGGCTCCTTATAAGGAGCAGGCTGCTTTTGCAAAGTAGGACACCACCCCATACTGTAACGCAGGCAGTGTTTGCAAAACATTAAAACGGCATCTTCAACAGGTTGCAATTCATAAGCAGATTCAACTGAAGCGAGGCCATGGTCGTGATAAAAAGAAGCCGCCTTTGCATTCATCACATTACCTAAATAAGTGATCTTACCAGCTCCAACAGACAAAGGGAAAGAATGACGGGTCGGCAGCCATTTAAACAACTCTGTACGATAGTTAATGCGGCGTACTTTAAGTAATTCTTCCACAACCTGTCTCCGCCAATCAGCTATCACCGAGGCAGGAAAGAACCAATTATCGGATAAAGATAGTTTTATTCCTTGAAAACCATCCCCTTCTTTCACTTCAAAAAGTGTATTACCCAATTTGCTTAACAACCGATATAAATTATCGACTTGTGAGGTATGGGCAAGCTCCTTTCCGTAAGGAAAAACGAGTGCGACGTGATTATCATCCTCATCTTTCATACTTAATACGAATCCGCTAGCGATTTCTGCCAAAGATATAGAAACAGCAATCTTACGTTCGGCCGATTTACGTGAAAGCAATTTCTCAAACTCCTGATCAAAATTCCGGTAAACCACTGTTCGTGGACGAATATAAGGTTTCTCCTGCGGATAAAGTTTATTCTCCTCCACCCTGTTGATACGGAGTCCCTTTAAATTACCCCGTTCATCAAGGAAACATATTCCATCCCCATTATGAAAAGGCTTCACCCCTGCCACGGTAAAGTAATTATCCCGCAACTCTTTTACTGTGCCCATTTCCTCCCCTAATGATTTAGGAGTATCAAAAGAAGTCACATCAGAAGAGCGACCATTCAAAAAATAATGCGTGAATCCACGGCTAAAACTTTTATCCAATTGAGGACGGAAGGTATATTGGCAACTCCCCGAAGATGCCCGGACGTATCCCCTACGCCTGGCAAGTAAAGCATTCAACCGCTCATTATAAGCTGCCGTCACATTCTTCACATACGAGACATCTTTTAAACGTCCTTCAATTTTTAAAGACGTTACGCCAGCATCAAGCAGTTCTTCCAATACATCACTCTGATTTAAATCTTTCAACGAAAGTAAATGCTTATTGTGTACGATTTCTTTTCCATCTGCATCAACCATATTAAAAGGCAAACGGCAAAATTGAGCACAGGCCCCACGGTTCGCACTACGTCCAAAGCAAGCCTGGCTCATGTAACATTGTCCGCTATAACTTACACAAAGAGCACCATGTACAAACACTTCCAATGAAACATCCGGGCAAGCCTCATGAATTGCTTTAATTTCCTGCAAAGACAGTTCCCGTGCCAAAACGACTTGCCGGAAACCGGCTTCAGCCAAGAACCGCACTTTCTCTACAGTACGGTTATCCATTTGAGTACTGGCATGTAGCGGAATAGGTGGTAACTGCATGCGGGTAATCCCCCAGTCCTGTATAATCAAAGCATCCACTCCCAAACGATAGAGCCTCCAAATCATCTTCTCCGCCTCACTCAATTCCTCATCCTTCAAAATGGTATTGAGCGCAACATAAATACGAACATTATACAAATGGGCATGAGCTACCAATGCTGCGATATCATCCAACGAATTCCCTGCATCAGTCCGTGCACCAAATTTAGGTGCACCAATATACACCGAATCCGCCCCATGATTGATTGCTTCAATGCCACATTCTAAATCCTTGGCAGGAGCTAACAGTTCTATTTTACGTTGTCTTATCATCACCAAAAGAAATTATTCAATATCATCGATATTATATGGCGTTTCCTGATAAACATAATAATTCAACCAATTGGAGAATAACAAATTGGCATGGGCACGCCAACGCACTAAAACACCTTTTTCCGGATCGTCATCTATATAATAGTTCCGTGGTATGTCTATCGAAAGACCTTTATCCAAATCACGGCGATATTCGGTATCCAATGTCAACGGAGAATATTCCGAATGACCTGTCACATAAAATTCACGCCCTCCACGTGCCATAGCCATATACACACCGGCTTCTTTAGATTCGGATAGTAATGTCAATTCCGGCACTTTCAATATATCCTCTTTCCGCACTTCCGTGTGACGACTATGCGGGACATAAAACAGGTCATCGAAACCACGAAAGATAGAATACATCGGAGCCAAAGGAGAATGTTCAAACACACCGAACATTTTCTGTGGTAAGGAGTGCTTAGGTATTTTATAATAATGGTATAAACCAGCATAAGCAGCCCAGCAAATATACAGGGTTGAAGTAACATGCGTATGAGCCCAATCAAAAATATCTGTAATTTCACTCCAATAAGATACTTCCTCAAAATCCATCTGTTCTACAGGTGCACCAGTAATAATCATCCCATCATATTTGTTCCCCCGCATTTTTTCAAAATCGGTATAAAAAGCCTGCATATGCTCTATCGGAGTATTTTTAGGAGTATGGCTTTTTATCTTCATAAATGAAATTTCTACCTGAAGAGGAGTATTCGAGAGCAGACGTATAAGGTCCGTTTCCGTCGTTATTTTTAAAGGCATCAAATTCAAAATAACAATACGCAACGGACGAATATCCTGTTGCGTAGCACGAGAATTATCAATAACAAATATATTCTCTTCTTTCAATAACTCAATTGCCGGAAGTTTATCGGGTAAATTTAATGGCATACTTTCAATCTAAATTTTCTATAATTCACCAACAAAGATACATGAAATATAGGAGAGAGTAATAAAAAGTAGCAGATAAAAACAAGAAAAGCAAGAGCTGCAATTAATTAAAGTCAAATCAGTCAATTAAAATAGGCTAACTAAAAAAAAGAATAACCAAGAAAGTTCACCATTCAATTGAAATAACATTTAAAGCAGAAAAAACGTACAAAAATAGCCAATACTTTTGTTCATAATCAATATTAAATTAACTTTGCATCCGTTCTTAAAAGATTAAGAACAACAAGCACGGAATTCAACACGAATCCAACTAAGATTAGCAATCTAAAGCCTTCCGACTTTCCCTACCAATCGGTTCTATTCTACAAAATTCCGAAATATTAATCATTTGGCTGCATATCTACTCAATACAGCTATGAGGATATTTTACGACTATAAATTATAACCATTTTTTAATAATAAGATGAAAAAACAAAGTAAGATGATACTACTTTCAAGTATCGTATTTCTAAACTATTCGTGCGTTAACCAAGTCAATTCGGATATTGCTTCCGGGACAATTCCTATTACCTTTTCCACAAATGTAATGAACTCCTCAACCCGGGTTACGGAAACCACTTTCGAACAAGGAGACAAAGTAGGACTATATGCCGTACTTACGTCAAACTCAATTACTCAAAAACGATATATAGACAACATCTGGTTAGAATATGGCGAAGAGGGAACTCTTATCCCGGAAAAAACTATCTTTTACCCGGAAGGAGATGCTAAATTAGATTTTATCAGCTATTATCCCTATCAAACTCAGGGAATAGAACAAGGAAAAGCCGAACTTTCCGTTTCAGTTCAAACCGACCAAAGCAATGCAAAACAACGCTCACAATCCGATTTTCTGATTGCAAAGGCTTCCAACATCGCCGGCAGCAATCAGGCTGTCGGACTTAACTACATACATAAATTAGCCAAGATAAGAATCGTACTGAAACCCCAAAATGATGAAAGTGCTGCTGATATATTAAAAGCAAACCCGAGAATAGTTGCAACGGGCTTCAAAACACAAGCATCCTATAACGTGGAAAGCGATTCATTTAGTAATCTGACGGAAGAGGCAGATATTATTCCTTATGGAGAGTGGGCTATTAATGAAGAAGGAAATTTAACCGGTAAAGAGTTTATTATTATTCCACAGACGATGAATACAGCCAGCCAATCACTCGTTATGGACTGGAATGGCAAGATATACACATGCCCAATACCGGAATTATCAATGACAGGTAGCAATCAATGTGAAATCAGTGTCTCTGCATTGCAGAGCAGTAATCCCACTCTAGCAGGAATAGCAGGAAATATAACCGATTGGAGTACCGTAAGCGGAGGAATAACCGAGAATAAAGAGAATGTAAATGCCATCCACCTTGCTTCTCTATCTTTTGCTCTATCCGACATTTATCGGGTATATTACGGAGGGAAGCCCATAGCCGAAATTTGCAGAGAATATTTAAAATCAGACGGACTCAGTTCAAGAGTAATCACTTCTTATCCTATTGATGAGAATGAAATAATAGATTTAAGTCAGGGCACAGTTTTACAGCTATTGGATAAAGACGATGCCATAAACGGTGGAAAAATAAGTTGGAATACACAAACCAATACTTTCGCTTATATTGAAGGAAATTTGCCTCCAATTCAGCAATTCTACCTTGATTCAAATGGAAAAGTATTATTAGAAAAGCCAGATGATCCACTAAATGTCAATATAACAAGCTATACCATCCGGGATATTCGCGGAGGAACGCTACAAACTTACCCAATTGTAAAAATAGGAACTCAATATTGGATGAAAGAAAATCTTCACGCTACAATGTATCAAGATGGATCAGGCATTACTAAGCAAACAACACTTGGAAATGGAACCGGATACTTTAAACCTGAAAAGGTGAATTACTTTTTTTATAACGGAGAAGCTGTTACTACAGGTGAATTAGCTCCCGAAAATTGGAAAATACCGAATTTGAATGATTGGGAAACTCTACAAGCCTATGTCAATAATGACGCATCCCTGTTAAAGACAGGAGAATGGTTAGCGCTTAAAGCAGGAGATACAGTATGTGCCTCAACAGGAGAAAGCGGATTAAATATCATACCGGAAGGATTATTCACCCAAAACAGCGATGGGCAAACAAATTACGTTAATCCCGACAGAACTGCCGCTTTTTGGATAAAAGGAGACACAAACGGTACCTTATCAGAAAAAGCCATTCTTTTTATGAGTACTAAAAATACAATAGACTTTGGCAGCAGCTCTCCAGAAAGACAAGCTCTTTCCGTCCGCTGCATAAAAGAATAGCAGAGCAGAAAAGCATATCTCATTTCTTTTTCGTATTTTTGTTCCCAATGTACAAAAAAACAATCACTCGTTGAACAAGATACAAAAAAGAAATGAGGATTATAGACCTGATACACAAGAATGAAAAAACAGCTTTTTCTTTTGAAATATTACCCCCTTTAAAAGGGACTGGCATTGAAAAGCTGTACGAAACGATTGATACGTTACGGGAATTTGACCCGAAATACATCAATATTACAACCCACCGTAGCGAATACACATACAAAGATATGGGCAACGGAATGTTCCAGAGAAGCAGATTACGTCGCCGTCCAGGGACAGTAGCTGTAGCCGCTGCTATTCAAAATAAATACAATATAACCGTTGTACCCCATATACTTTGTAGTGGATTTACCCGTGAAGAAACGGAATATGTATTGCTTGACCTACAATTCCTGGGCATTACCGACCTGTTAGTATTACGTGGAGATAAGGCTAAACATGAATCAGTCTTTACTCCCGAAGGAGATGGTTACTATCATGCTATTGAATTGCAGGAACAAATCAATAACTTCAATAAAGGCATCTTCATTGACGGATCGGAAATGAAGATAACCCAGACTCCCTTTTCATACGGAGTAGCATGTTACCCAGAGAAACATGAAGAGGCCCCAAACATAGATGCAGATATCTATTGGCTGAAACGTAAAATGGAAACCGGAGCAGAGTATGCCGTGACCCAGCTCTTCTACGATAATCAAAAATATTTTGATTTTGTGGATCGTGTTCGAAAGGCTGGAATAACCATTCCCATCATTCCCGGAATCAAACCGCTTAAAAAGTTATCACAACTTAGTGTAATACCCAAAACCTTCAAAGTGGATTTGCCTGAGGCGTTGGCCAGTGAACTCATCAAGTGCAAAAACGATGAAGAAGTTAAAAAGGTAGGAATAGAATGGTGTATGCAGCAATGCAAAGAGTTAATGGCAAGAGGTGTGCCCAGTATTCATTTTTATTCTATCGGCGCGGTAGATAGTATTAAAGCTGTGGCGAAAGCTGTATACTAAGCAAGTAAGTAATAGTAATTTCTAAATTATCCAGTTGTGTTTTTCAAAGATATAGTCGGACAAGAAACTGTAAAGCAACAGTTAATAAATGAAGTACAAAAGGGACGCATTCCACATGCGCAACTTTTTTGTGGCCCTGAAGGAACCGGAAAACTTCCATTAGCCTTAGCGTATGCCCGATATATTAGTTGTTCAAACCGGACGGAAACAGATTCTTGTGGGGTATGTCCCTCTTGCGTGAAATGGAATAAGCTGGTGCATCCAGACGTACATTTTATGTTCCCAATAGTGAAAAAAGGAAAAAAAGAAATCTGTGACGACTACCTGGACAGTTGGCGTCATCTGATTCTAAACAACCCTTATTTTAATCAAAATCATTGGCTGGCTGAGATAGAAAGTGAGAATGGACAAGCTATCATTTATGCAAAAGAAAGTGATGAGATCATCAGAAAACTCAGTTTAAAATCTAGTGAAGGAGGCTACAAAATTGTTATTGTCTGGTTACCGGAGAAAATGCATACAGTCTGCGCCAACAAATTATTGAAACTTTTGGAAGAACCGCCCGAGCAAACTTTATTCTTCCTCATATCCGAAACACCAGATCTAATTTTACCCACAATTCTAAGTCGTACTCAGCGCATAAATATTCCAAAGATATCAGAAGCAGATATCGCTGGCGTACTGCAGAAAAAGTATGGAGTTTCTTCTGCAGAGAGCTATTCCATAGCCCACCTTGCAAATGGGAACTTCATAAAAGCCTTGGAAGCTATTCATCTGGATGAAGAGAACAAGCATTTCTTTGATTTGTTTGTTAGTTTAATGCGCCTTGCATATCAACGGAAAATAAAAGAAATGAAACAGTGGAGTGAGCAGTTGGCAGCTATGGGACGGGAACAACAAAAAAACTTTCTTGAATACAGTCAACGTATGGTACGGGAAAACTTTATCTATAATTTGCATCATACGGAAATGAATTACATGACCCTCTCCGAACAAAACTTTGCAAAACATTTCTCTCCTTTCATTAATGAGCGTAATGTAGCAAACATAATGTATGAATTAAGTGAAGCACAAACACACATCGAACAGAATGTAAATGCCAAAATGGTCTTTTTCGATTTCTCGCTTAAAATGATAGTGCTTTTAAAAAAATAATTTATAATATAATTTTAATACATATGGATATGGATTTCAAACTACATAATGGCGGCGGATGCATAGGTTGCAAAGGCTGCGGAAGACAAGATAAGCAATTAAATACATATGACTGGCTTGCAGATATCCCTGGCAATGCAGAGGAAAGTGATCTGGTAGAAGTACAATTTAAAAATACGCGTAAGGGATATTATCGTAACAGTAACCGCATACCGTTGGATAAAGGAGATACCGTAGCCGTAGAAGCGGCTCCGGGACATGACATTGGAGTAGTGACTCTAACCGGACGGTTAGTCCCGCTACAAATTAAGAAGGCCAATATAAAATCGGAAGCTGACATAAAACGCATCTACAGGAAAGCCAAACCAGTGGATATGGAAAAGTATCAAGAAGCTAAAGCTCGCGAACATGAAACAATGATACGGGCGCGACAAATAGCTCTGGACTTGAATCTTAACATGAAGATCGGTGACGTGGAATATCAGGGAGATGGCAATAAGGCTATTTTCTACTATATAGCGGATGAGCGTGTCGATTTTAGGCAGCTCATTAAAGTCTTGGCTGATGCTTTTCATGTACGCATCGAAATGAAGCAAATCGGTGCACGTCAGGAAGCAGGACGAATCGGAGGAATAGGTCCCTGCGGACGGGAGCTCTGTTGTTCAACCTGGATGACTTCGTTTGTTTCGGTTTCAACCAGTGCTGCACGATATCAAGACATTTCCCTTAATCCGCAAAAATTAGCGGGGCAATGTGCTAAATTAAAATGCTGCCTGAATTACGAAGTTGACTCTTATGTAGAGGCCCAAAAGCGCTTGCCATCTAAGGAAATAGAATTGCAAACAAAAGATGGCTCTTTCTTTTTCTTCAAGGCGGATATTTTGAGCAATCAAATCACTTATTCTTCTGATAAAGAAATTCCGGCTAATCTGAAAACCATCAGTAACAGACGTGCGTTTGAAATAATCGGATTAAACAAACAAGGCATTAAACCTGACGGACTTGAAGTGCAGGAGAGCCAACCAGAGCAGAAAAAATCTGCTGATCTATTAGAACAGGAAAGTCTTACCCGCTTTGATAGAAGTCATAAAAATAACGGGGAAAATGTTGGAGGAAATGGTAATGGAAGAAAAAAGAAGAAAAAGGGGAACAAACCAAACAGAATGAATGCGGATGCTTCCCAACCTAGAGAACAGCAAGCCACTACCCAGCAACCTCAAAACAACAGACAGGATAGACCACAGGAAGGACAAGGTAAGCGTAACAAGAACTGGAATCGTCCCCGACAGGAAGAACAGCGAGACAAGGCAAGCTCTACGAATAAAGAGAATTCAACTAAAAATGAAAAGAGTACCCAGGCATAAATATTTTAGCAGCCTGATTCTATTGTTTGTCATAGGCCTTTGTATGGCTTGTGACAAACAATCTGTGTATCACACTTTCCAAACTTTACCAATAGAAGGATGGCCTCAAAAAGACACCCTCACCTTTAACGTCCCAGTAACCGACTCCATGGTTCTATATAACATTTTTCTGGAAGTTAGGAACCGCAATAATTATCCTTATCAGAACTTACCACTTATTCTCTATGTTGACGGCCCGGATGCAAGTATTCTCAAAACGGATACATTACAATTAGCACTAGCTGATAAGAATGGTGTCTGGCAAGGGAACGGATGGGGAGGCTTATATCAATCGTCTGTCCCAGCCGGAAATATATATATAAAAAAGACAGGTCAGTATAAAATAAGAATTGCCTATTCCTTCTCTGACAAAAAGTTATCTGGAATTAATGATATAGGGATTAATATAAAGAAATCTTACGGATTAGAATAATCAGGAGAAATCTCCCTTATCCTTTCGATACACTAAACAAATCTCTTTTTACGCCCTGCATCGATTCTCAAAAAAATAAATAATAAGATAGTAAATCCCCATAAAGAAGACCCTCCATAACTAAAAAAAGGCAAAGGAATACCAATAACCGGAGTAATACCCAACACCATTCCGATATTAATAAATAGGTGAAATAAAAAGATACTAAGGACAGAATATCCATATACTCTCCCGAAAGCAGATGGTTGACGCTCTGCCAATGTTATTAAGCGTAATATCAAAATAAGAAACAGAAATAAAACCATAGCCGATCCTACAAAACCTTCTTCTTCACCCACCGTACAGAAAATAAAATCAGTGTCTTGCTCCGGCACATATTTAAGTTTGGTTTGAGTACCATTCAAGAAACCCTTTCCCGTTAAGCCACCGGATCCTATCGCAATCTTAGACTGGTTTACATTATATCCTGCTCCCGACAAATCGTCTTCCATGCCCAACACAACTTTAATACGTACTTGTTGATGGGGTTCCAAGACTTCATTAAAGATATAATTATTAGAATACAGAAAAAGAACAGAGCCAATAGTAAATAACCCTATAAAGAAATAAGACAGATGCCGTTCCCGTAAAGAGAGGAAAAAGAGATATCCCACAACTAGTGCACACAACCCCCATTCCACCCATACCAGGTTAAAAGGTACAATATATTTCGAAATAAAAAGTGCAATCAACAGACTCAAAGCCACTACTATAGATATATTTCGAACGGGAACCCACTTCTTTTGATAAGTCCAAACCATACCGGCAGTGAAAATTAAAGCCATTAAAAGCACGACAAACTCCCCAAGCGGAGCCTGCGTGCCAGTAAGCATAACATCACCAAACCTAATACCAACTACAAAAAACACGACTGCACATACTCCCAGGAAAAGCACCACCCCAGGCATCCCTTCCCGATACAAAACAAGGAAAAAGGCCGTATACACTAATGCTGATCCCGTCTCCTTCTGAAAAATAATGAGTATCATGGGAAACAATATCAGAAAAAGCAGCACCACAAAACTTTTCCAATTCTTCATTGAAAAGGAATAAGTATTCACGCACTTAGCAAGAGCTAAAGCTGTGGCAAATTTCGCAAACTCGGCCGGTTGCAGACTAACAGGTCCCATCACCAACCATGATCGTGAACCTTTTGTATCCGGAGCAATAAATATGGTGACAATCAGCAGTATAATAAATCCTCCATATATCAAATAAGACAGGATATCATATAAATTATCATCAAGCATCAATAAGACAAAACCCAACCCGAAAGAACAGATAATCCAGACAAGTTGCTTACCCGCACGAGTAGAAAAGTCCCAAAAATCACTACTACCATAATCGTAGCTTGCCCCGCAGACACTAATCCAACCAAATATAATTAAGACCAGGTATATGCAAATAGTGACCCAATCCAATGATTTCCATATGCTATCTCTCCTCGTTATCATAGACTATCACCTTATTACTTAATTCCTCCGCCATTGCTTCACTAGTAGGAGAAAGTTTTCCGTTCAAATATTGTTCCATTATCAATGCCCCGAAAGGCACTCCATAAGTTGCACCCCATCCCCCATTCTCTACATAAACGGCTACGGCTATGCGAGGCTTATTCATAGGTGCAAAACCGATAAAAGCAGAATGGTCATGTCCACGATTCTGAGCAGTACCCGTCTTTCCACAAACCTCAACCCCTGGTAAAATGGAAGCAGCGATGCGACAAGTCCCACTACCCGTCGTACCTGTTACAGCAGCACGCATACCTTCCGCCACAATATCATAATACTGGCGGTTAATCGTTGTATAATGTCGTTCTTTATATATACTATCCAGAGAAGCATCCTGAATATTCTTCACTATATGAGGAGCAATATAATATCCCCGGTTAGCAATAGTAGCAGCCAAATTAGCCATTTGCAAAGGTGTACTTAAAACTTCTCCCTGCCCTATTGCAATGCTGATTACGGTTAATCCATTCCAAGAACCTCTATAAGCCTTATCATAGAACTTGGCATTTGGAATAAGGCCTCTCTTCTCACCAGGCAGATCAGCATCTAATTTATAGCCAAATCCCTGTGAGACCATATGATCTTTCCACACCGTAAGCGCTTTCTGCGGTGAACCGTATTTCCGATCACCCAACATCCGAAAGAGTCCCCAACAGAAATAAGCATTGCACGAAGTGGCAATGGCCGGGATCAATGATAACGGAGAAGCATGACTATGGCATCCAACCCGCAACCCTCCATAAACAAATCCATGGTAGCAGGGAAATGAAGTAGAAGGTTGAATAATTCCCTCTTGCAAAAATGTAAGTGCCTGCGCTGTTTTAAAAGTGGAACCGGGAGGATAAACGCCCATGATGGCACGGTTAAACAAAGGTTTTCTCTTATCCAACTGCAATATTTGATGATTCTTTCCACGTTGCCGGCCAATCATCAAATGGGGATCAAACGTAGGAGAAGAAATCAAACAAAGTATTTCTCCTGTTTCTGGCTCAATTGCCACTATTGCCCCAATCTTATTCTTCATCAACCGCTCACCTAATAACTGCAAATTGATGTCAAGTCCTAAAGTCAGATTCTTACCAGGTACAGCAGGTTTATCCAAAGTGCCATTTTTATAATGCCCCTGAATACGTCCGTGTGCATCACGCAGTAAGATTTCCACTCCCTTCTCACCTCTCAGGTACTTCTCGTACGACTTTTCAACACCCTGTTTGCCTATGTAATCACCACGATTATAATAATCATCATTTTCAATATCCCTTATGGAAACTTCCCCAATGTCTCCTAAAGCAAGCGCCGCTGCATTATAAGTATATTGTCGAATAGTACGTCTCTGAATATAAAAGCCCGGAAACTTAAAAAGCTTCTCTTGAAAAACTCCGCATTCCTCTGCAGAAAGTTGAGTCATAAATACCTGATGCGTATATGAGGAGTACCCCGGATTCATCCAACGATTCTTCACGTCCTTCATTCGCTTCAGAAATTGTTCCTTGGTAATATTTAACGTAGTGCAAAAGTCCAATGTATCTAAATCACTCACTTCGCGTGGAATGAATGTAATATCATATGCAGGTTGGTTAAATACCAATAATTTACCGGTACGGTCGTAAATTGCTCCCCGAGAAGGATATTGTATCTTATTTAAAAAGGCATTACTATCTGCGTTCCTTTTATACGTATCGGTCATAATCTGCAAAACGAAAAGACGCAACACATAAATAACAACAATTACAATTGCCGCTCCGCCGATTATGAATTTCCGATTTTCAAATGTATAATCCCTGGACATTTTACTTTTTCCTCACTCCTTCCACAGCCATTATACAAGCCACAGTTAACAACATGCTCGCAACAATCTTCAACAGTAACATGCCAATATGGACAAACGAAAAGAATCCCATAGTCAGTAACATTGCATGATGCATAAAAACACAGACTATTGTATATTTTAAGAAAGAAGCGAGCCCCATAGTCTTCACGCCAGGCACGAGATTATCTAATGTATCACGGGAGACAAACAAACGCAAAAAGGTCGGACGTAAAAAAGCCATCACCACCACAGCCGAGGTATTCATCCCGGGAGTATCTGAAAAGATGTCTATAATCAGTCCCAAGCAGAAAGCCCATAACATTAAAGCATTGCGGGAAGTATCAGACTCAAACTTGAGGATCAGATATACATATAAGAAAGGGGTTGCATAGCCACCAATATGTATATTATTCAAGATCAGTACCTGTAGCAACACCAATCCTACGAACCAAAGTATTTTATGTAAATAATTAAAAGCCATGACTATTTCCCCGCTACACTTTGTTGCAATTCCTTCTGTTCCTTTTGCCCGTTACGATATACTACACGGACGTTATTCAACTTTCCAAAATCCGTGGCAAGCTTCACTTTCAATAAATACGAAAGTCCGTCATGCGAGTCGGACATATCATCCACCGTACCAACCATGATGCCTTCAGGAAAGACTTCCGAATAACCACTTGTCACTACCGTATCTCCCAAATTAAATTCTGCATGACGCGGCAAATCCTTCAAATAGGCATAACGTGAATCTCCATATTCCCACTTTAAATAGCCAAAGTATTCACTCCCTGCAATCTTGCAACTAATGCTTGACTTACTATTTAATAATGAAATTACTAATGAATAATGTGGCGAAGTTTTATAGACAATGCCTACCACTCCATTAGCACCCACAACTCCCATCTCCGAACGAATGCCATTGTTAGTACCCCGATCAAGAACAATATAATTATCTGCCTGATTTAAGCTATTCTTAACCACATGTGCTTTAAAAATCTGATAATCAGTCAAGGCCAATTGCTCCAAATTATTCAGTCTGGCAGAGTCGAATCCCTCCATCTTCAATGTCTTTTCAAGTGAAGAGACACGTTGTTCCAGCCACATATTACGGTCCAACAAGTCTTCATTGACCGACTTTAAATTGAAATACGATTCAACTCCCCCCGAAAGCTCATAAACCTTTCCAGTAAGTTCATTAGCAGAAGTAAAAAAGACACTTTGCTGATAATGATTAAAGCGGAATAATAAAACAAAACTGGCTACCTCTAACAAAAGAAAGAGGAACCAGTAATTATATTTAATAAGGAAATTCAGTAAATTCCGCATAGGCCTGCATTATCTCATCAAGAATGAGAAACGATCCACATTCTTCAATGCAACTCCCGTACCTTTGGCAACGGCATGCAACGGATCTTCAGCAATGTGGAACGGTATATTAATTTTATCTGTCAAACGCTTGTCAAGTCCCCGGAGCAATGCACCACCACCAGCTAAGTAGATACCGTTATGAACAATATCTGCATATAACTCGGGAGGAGTATTCTCCAAAGCACTTAAGATAGCAGTTTCAATTTTAGAGATAGATTTCTCCAGGCAATGAGCTACTTCCTGGTAGCATACCGGTACTTCCATTGGTAAGGCAGTAATACGATTAGGGCCATGTACGATATAGTCATCAGGAGCATCTTCTCCCAATTCGGTCAACGCAGCTCCTGCATTGATCTTAATACGTTCGGCCATACGCTCGCTCACTTTAACATTATGCTGACGACTCATATATTCCTGAATATCAGCAGTAAGATCATCACCTGCAATACGAATGGAGTTATTAGAAACAATACCACCCAAAGAAATCACCGCAATTTCAGTAGATCCGCCACCTATATCAACAATCATGTTACCTTCCGGTGCTTCCACGTCAATACCTATACCAATTGCAGCCGCCATCGGTTCGAAGATCAAGTAGACATCACGTCCGCCTGCATGTTCGGCTGAATCACGCACAGCACGCAACTCAACTTCCGTACTACCCGAAGGAACGCCAATCACCATCCGGAGAGAAGGAGAGAATAAATGGTTACGGGTATTCACCATTTTAATCAGTCCCCGTATCATTTGTTCACAAGCATAAAAGTCGGCTATCACGCCATCACGTAACGGACGGATAGTTCGTATATTTTCGTGGGTCTTTTCGTACATCATTTTAGCCTTTTCCCCCACGGCAATCATCTTGTCGGTACGACGATCAAGCGCTACTACAGAGGGTTCGTCAACCACAATTTTTCCATTGGTTGTGATAATGGTATTGGCTGTGCCAAGATCCATCGCAATTTCTTGTGTAAAAGAAAATAATCCCATCGTTTGCTACATTTAAGAATTTGTGAATTAGGAATTTTTATTTATTATAGGAACAGATAATTATGCCACAGTTTTGCCATTAATGTTTAAAATGCCTAACTCCGGTAGTAACCATCGCAATATTATGCTCATCACAATAATCAAAGGAAAGCTGATCACGAATAGAACCTCCGGGTTGTATCACTGCAGTCACACCTTCATTACCGGCAATCTCCACACAATCAGGGAATGGGAAAAACGCATCGGACGCCATCACGGCACCGTGAAGGTCGAAACCAAAGTTCTTAGCCTTCTCAATAGCCTGTTTCAATGCATCAACGCGTGAAGTCTGTCCTACGCCGCTTGCCAACAGCTGTTTACCCTTAGCCAAAACAATGGAATTGGACTTGCTGTTTTTCACAATCTTGTTGGCAAAAAGCATATCTTCCACTTCTTGACTGGTTGGAACTTTTTTAGTGGACGTCTTCAAATCACTAACCTGTTCCACATCCAAATCACGGTCTTGCACCAACACACCATTCAAAACGGAGCGGAACTGTTTCTTCGGCAAAGCAACTTGCTTACGTACCAAAATAATACGATTCTTTTTTTGACCGAGAATTTCCAAAGCATCCACATCATAGTCGGGAGCTATAATTACCTCAAAGAATATCTTGTTGATTTCTTCCGCAGCTTCTTTATCTATCACGGCATTGGTAATGAGCACTCCGCCATATGCCGATACCGGATCACCAGCCAAGGCATCTTTCCATGCTTCGAGTAAAGTGGGACGGGAAGCCAAACCGCAAGCATTGTTATGTTTTAAGACTGCAAAAGTAGTATCAGTAAATTCATCTATCAAATCAACAGCAGCATTAATATCCAAAAGGTTATTATAAGAAATTTCTTTTCCATGAATCTGATCGAACATAGCATCCAGGTTTCCATAGAAATAGCCTTTCTGATGAGGATTTTCACCATAGCGCAACGCTTTCTGGTTGTTGATGGAATAACGGAAAGCCGAACCCTCTTCGCGATCGAAATAATTAAAAATGGCTGAATCATAATGGGAAGACACGGCAAAAGCTTCTTTTGCAAACCAGCGGCGTTCCTCATTGGTCGTTGTAGCCCCATGTTCCATCAAAGTATCCAGAAATGGTTTGTACTGAGCCTGAGAAGCTACAATGACCACATCGTTATAGTTTTTGGCAGCCGCACGGATCAGAGAGATCCCCCCTATATCTATTTTCTCAATAATAGCAGATTCGTCGGCACCGGAGGCAACCGTTGCTTCAAAAGGATACAAATCGACAATAACCAGATCAATCTCCGGGATCTCATATTTTGCAACTTGCTGCATGTCTTGTTCCAATCCCCGACGACATAAAATGCCGCCAAAGACTTTCGGATGCAAAGTTTTTACACGTCCTCCCAAAATAGAGGGATAAGAAGTAAGGTCTTCCACAGCTTTGCAGGGATAGCCTAAAGATTCTATAAACTGGTGAGTTCCCCCCGTAGATAAGAACTCTACTCCTTCTTCGTGTAGTTTGGTTATAATTTCGTCCAAACCTTCTTTATGATAAACCGAGATCAACGCGGTCTTAATTCTTTTTGCCTCAGACATGAAATTTGTGTATATTAAGGATTTTGATATGCAAAGGTACTAAAAATGTTTATTCGCACATATTCTCAAACACAATAAATTAGACATAATTAAAAAGATAGTCTACAGGGAGTTTTGTCCGAACAAAAGCTACCCCGTTTGCCACAATAGGACAAACGGGGTAGCCGTCTAAATATGAGTATTTGGAATGAGCTAAATCATTACCAAATGGAAACACGTTTTTCAACCGGAAGGAACATTGGATCTTTCTCTGTTATTCCAAAGGCATCGTACCAAGCACCAATCTGTGGCAAAGCGCCGTCTACACGCCATTTACCCAATGAATGAGGATCGATCTTAGTCCGACGCAGGATTTCCGCATCACGAATATTGCCCGCCCAAACATTGGCATAAGCCAGGAAGAAACGTTGATCGGCAGTAAAGCCATCTTTTACACCCAACGGTGCATTGGCAGTTGCATTTTTATAAGCCTGGAAAGAAACTTGCAAACCTCCGTGGTCAGCAATGTTTTCCCCTAACGTAAAGTGCCCGTTACCATGCACACCCGGAGCTACCTGAATGCTATCAAAGAAGGCAGCCATAACTTCGGCACGCTTCTTAAAGTTTTCGGCATCTGTGTCTGTCCACCAGTCTTTTAAGTTTCCGTCTTTGTCATATTGGCGACCTTGATCGTCGAATCCATGCGTCATCTCATGACCAATTACCACACCTATGGCACCGTAATTGAATGCATCATCGGCGTTCATATCAAAGAACGGATATTGCAAAATACCGGCAGGGAAACAAACTTCATTTGTTGTGGGATTATAATAAGCATTCACTGTCTGCGGAGTCATGTGCCATTCATCCTTATCCACCGGTTGACCGATCTTTGCAAGCATACGGTTATATTCCCATAAATTAGCACGAGTTACATTGCTCCAATAATTGTCGTTCTTAATCTCCATTTTGGAGTAATCCTTCCATTTATCAGGATAACCGATCTTCACGTGGAATGCGGCCAACTTATCTAAAGCCTTATGCTTGGTGGTATCACTCATCCATGACAGATTGCTGATACGTTCACCCAATGACTTCTGAAGGTTCTTAACCAAAGCAACCATACGTTGTTTTGCAGTCTCGGGGAAATACTTCTTAACATACATCTGACCGACAGCCTCACCCAAAGCGCCGCTAACCACTCCAACTGCACGCTTCCAACGAGGTTTCATTTCTTTTTTCCCGGACATGGTTTTGCCATAAAAATCAAAGTTCTGTTCGGCAAATGCATCACTCAAATAGTCTGCAGAAGAATTAATTAAGTTCCATTGCAGGTAAGCAATATTATCAGCCAATGGGAAAGTACTGATCACTTTCTCTACTTCCTTCATAAATTCCGGTTGCCCTATATTGAGATCCTTAACGTTATCCAAACGGGCAGAAGCCATATAGGTACTCCAATCGAATGAAGGATACTCTTTTTCCCAGTCGGCAAGTGTCTTTTTATTGTAGTTGGCATGCGGATCACGCAATGCGACTTTGGTACGTGAAATTTTGGCAAGCTCCATTTCAATATCCATGACAGCTTTTGTTGCTTTTTGAGCAGCAGCCTCATCGAAACCGGCTAACTGAAACATCTTGGCAACATGAACTTTGTAGGCTTCACGAACCGCCGTGGTCTTTTCGTCTTTTTCTAAATAATAATCGCGTTCGCCCATACCCAGGCCTCCCTGATAGACTTGAGTCAGATTCATGGAACTGTTCATGTCATCGGCACCAACATAGAGATAAAAATATGGGCTAACACCCTCTTGTTGAAGATAGCCAATCATGGAATAGATGGCTTTTTTATCCTTCAAATCCCCAATCTTCTGTAAATCAGCTTTAACAGGTTCCATTCCATCCTTATCCAACTTCACGCTATCCATAGCCATGTTGTACAGATCACCTATTTTCTGTGCCACACTACCTTCTTCCTGCTTGGACTGAGCTAGTTCCATAATCAAATCACGAATTTGTTTACGGTTGTTTTCGGCCAATAAGTCAAAAGAGCCTAAACGTGCATACTCATCCGTTAGCGGGTGGTTCTTCATCCAACCACCGCAAGCGTATTGATAGAAATCCGTTCCCGGAAGAGCGGTTGTATCCAAATTAGCAAGATCAATACCGGCTTCCAAAATGCCTCCTTTCTTGCTGGCACACCCTGCTGTTAAAACGCAAAGTGCCAAAACTGGTAAATACTTTTTTATTCTCATCTTGATATAACATTGGTTAATGTAATTAAGTCAATTCATCATTAGTTTCTTCCTTTGGAAGATTCTTCAAGTTCTGTGGAAGCTTTATCCCATTCTTCCATCACTTCATCCAATTGCTGCTTCAGTTTTTGATGGCGTTCGTAGAGCGCCATGTCCGAAGCCCCTTCAGGAGTAGCCATTTTTGTTTCCAGAATGGAAATAGCTGATTCTGTTTGTGCAATTTCGGCTTCACAATCGGCAACCCGGCGTTCCAGCTTCTTAATCTTCTTATTTATTTCTTTCTGAGCTTCATAAGATAATTTATTGTCAGATGATTGGATTTTACCTTCACCGGTATCACTTCCACACGCTTCCCCCTCCGCTGCCTCTTTGCGTCCGGCATTTCCCGAAGGTGACAATGAAAGTGAAGCCGTTCCCTTTTGCAATTCATTCAGACTTTCAATCTGTTTTTTTTGCAGAAAAGCATAAATGCCCCCAAGATGTTCTCTTACCACACCACCACCGAACTCATAGACTTTAGTCGCAAGCCCGTCCAAAAAATCACGGTCATGGCTAACCAAAATCACAGTTCCGTCAAACTCCCGGATAGCTTCTTTCAAGACATCTTTGGAACGCATGTCCAAATGGTTCGTCGGCTCATCGAGTATTAGGAAATTAACTGGCTCAAGCAACAATTTAATCATTGCCAAACGGGTACGTTCTCCACCTGAAAGGACTTTCACTTTCTTATCGGATGCTTCTCCACCAAACATAAATGCCCCCAATATATCTCGAATCTTCAAACGAATATCGCCTACAGCCACGCGATCTATGGTATCGAATACCGTTAAGCTCTCGTCGAGCAACTGAGCTTGGTTCTGGGCAAAATATCCTATCTGCACATTATGTCCCAATGTCAACTTGCCAGTATAATCGCTAATCTCACCCATGATACATTTCACAAGGGTTGATTTTCCTTCTCCGTTTTTCCCTACAAAAGCCACTTTCTCACCCCGGTTGATGGTGAGGTTGACATCATGGAAAATGACGTGTTGACCATAAGCCTTGGCAACATCTTCACAGATAACCGGATAACTTCCACTACGACTGGAACAGACAAATTTCAGGCGAAGCGCAGAGGTATCTTCTTCGTCAACCTCGATACGTTCTATTTTCTCCAACTGCTTAATGCGGCTCTGCACCTGTACCGCTTTAGTTGCTTTGTAGCGAAAACGCTCTATAAAAGCCTCCGTATCCCCAATCTGCTTCTGCTGATTCTCATAAGCGCGAAGTTGTTGCTCACGGCGTTCTTTACGCAAAACAACAAATTCATCGTACTTCACCTTATAATCATAGATACGTCCGCAAGTAATTTCAATGGTACGGGTAGTCACATTATTCAGGAAAGCCCGGTCGTGACTTACAAGTACAACTGCATTGGCACGGGTAGACAGGAAATTTTCCAACCACTGGATACTTTCAATATCAAGGTGGTTGGTCGGTTCATCCAACAATAGCACATCGGGACGACGAAGTAAAAGTTTGGCAAGCTCTATACGCATCCGCCATCCTCCTGAAAACTCGGACGTCGGCCGGTCAAAGTCATCACGGCTAAAGCCCAGTCCCATGAGCGTACGTTCCGTTTCGGCATGAAAATTAGTACCGCCCATCATTAAAAAGCGGTCGTTCTCGTGTGTGAAACGATCAATCAATTTGTGGTAACCTTCCGATTCATAATCGGTACGCTCGCCCAACTCCTTATTCATCCGTTCCAAATCTTCCTGTAAGCGGAATATCTCTTCAAAAGCAAGTTCTGCTTCTTCTTTCACCGTGTGGGTATCGGAAAGTATCATCACCTGTGGAAGGTAACCAATAGTCACCTCTTTTGGCACAGCCACCGTACCCGCCGTAGGAGTTTGCAGCCCTGCCAGAATCTTAAGCATGGTCGACTTTCCCGCTCCATTTTTACCAACCAGAGCAATGCGGTCTTTCTTATTAATGACATATGACACATCCTCAAACAACGCTGTGGCATTAAATTCCACCTTCAATCCTTCTACTGATACCATCTAAACAAGCAAATTTTTCATTTCAAAAGGCAAAGATAATGATTTATCCAATCTCTTTACCTCTTTTTCCTTTCCTTTTGACACAGATTATCACTCTGCGCCATAACTGAAATGCACGGATAAAAAAACAGGGAACTTATAAGCAAACCCTATTCTTGAAGATTATATTCATAACCGGATGCTTTTAAGTACTTATTTTCTATCCTATTTAATTAGGATGTATCCATCGGAATAAAAAGGGAACACCCCGCAAACAAAGTAAAAAAAACAATAACAGCTCACTGATGAATACCACATTTATCGGCAAACTTTAGCTAATGCCATAGAAAGGTATAAACCTTATTATAAAAATCAATAAATAATAAATACAAATAGTGATATATATTTGTAATAAAAATCCTTTCGATTTGAAAGTTAGATAACCGGATTTAGTGATAGAGATCCAGTCACTTCCAACCTTACTATAAATTAAAAGGCTTTTAGTACATGAAAGAAAGGCTTTCATGTATGCTTTAAAAGGCTTTTAATGATGTAATAAAAGCCTTTTAATACTATTTCACATTTATACCCATCCAGAATAGGTTGTAGGCCACCCTATATTGATAATATGAAGGAGGGTATTATATTCATCTAAACAGCATTCATAAAGGGTAAGTTCCGGTAATTAACACGTGATCTTCATGCATCAAAAATAGGCGACATAATAGTGACTAATACAACAGGATGTACCATTTACATCCTCCAAGTTCGACCGATTTATAAAATAGGACACATGGAGCCACAAAACGTTACCAATAAAGTTTTTGGCATTAATCGCACAACAAAGAGCAGGCATCCGGGTAAAAAAAAACTTCCTTGCAAATCTCAGCTTGCAAGGAAGTCTAAAAAACGATTTCTTAATTTGCAGGTGCCGTAACAGCTATGCCTGCATTCTTCCCGATCAGAATAGTTTTGCAGGGTACTCACCTGCATCAACCAATACCTGAATCTTATCAACCACACCTTGACGGTCGGCGGCATAAGTCACGCCAAACCATTTACTGGTGGTATCAAGCACTTTCACACGGGCTATATTTTCATTGATTAGTTTATTCACCATTAACGGAATGAAGTATTCCGCTTTCAGGTTACTCATATTCTCCTGAAGGAACTCTTTGAAGTAAGCCTCGGAATGCCCAAAATAATCGGGAGTAAAGCCCCACATATTCATTGAAACCGGAGTATTGTCTCCAATAGTCTGTACAACGCCATTTTCGTCCGTAAAGGAAACTTTGCCGTTGATACGTTCAATAGCCGTACGCTCTACCACAGTCGTCAAATAACCTCCGGCATTGGTTTCACAAACACCACGTGCCACAGATCCGCTATCGGATAACGTATTACCAACACGATAACCTACCATGCAATAGTCATTCTCCTTACCTTCCATCTCTGACAAAGCTTTGCCCAATACCGCAAAACTATCACGGCCATAAAAGTCATCTGCATTAATTACGGCAAACGGTTCCTTGATGACATCTTTGCCCATCAATACGGCATGGTTTGTCCCCCAAGGTTTCACACGGCCCTCAGGGCAGGTAAATCCGGCAGGCAAATTGTCCAGGGCCTGAAATACCAGTGCAACGGGAATATGATTCTCATACTTACTCAGAATCTTATCACGGAAATCTTTCTCAAAGTCTTTGCGAATAACGAATACAACCTTCCCGAATCCACCGCGAATGGCATCAAAGATGGAATAATCCATAATCGTTTCACCATTCGGACCCAGACCGTCCAATTGTTTTAATCCCCCATAACGACTGCCCATACCGGCAGCAAGTACAAATAAAGTCGGTTTCATGATACTTATTAAAATATATTGTTAACACACGCAAAGGTACAAAATTATACCACGGCACAATAGCAATTATAGTTCATTCTTTGTCACTAAATGGTGCATAATCTACCTATTAAGATCGAATTTCGCGGTAAAAGGAGAAATACGCCCGTCCGGTTTTTAGAATGGATAACCGATAGCAAAATGGAAAGCAAGCCCGTCGCTAAACTTAGGAATATTATAATATCCACTCTTGCCCGTATCATAAGGATCATGCAAGGCAATGCCACAATCAAAACGAAAGACCAGATAGTCCATATCATAACGAAGTCCCAGTCCCGTACCCAAAGCAATCTGATCTGGCACATCCTTTAGCCTGAATTTGCCAAGCGGACGTTCAGCATCTTCTCTCATCAACCAGACATTCCCGGCATCCAGAAAGAGTGCTCCATGCAAATCACCAACCATACGGAACCGATATTCCAAATTGGCTTCAAGCCGTATATCCCCCACTTGATTGATAAAGGCAAACCTACTGTCCGTTGACGGATAATAACCTCCGGGACCGATGCTGCGGGAAGTAAAAGCACGCACACTATTAGCTCCTCCCACATAGAACTGCTCGGTATAAGGAGCTATTTTTGAATTTCCGTATGCCCAAATGGCACCCGCTGCAAAGCGTATGGCCATCATCTGATTATTGTCTATTTTATAATGATAGCGCAATTCCGTATTTATTTTCAAGAACTGGGCAAACGGAACGCCAAGCAATTCTTTATTTTCCTTACTGAAAGATTGCCCCAGAAGATTATAAAGACACGAAGTCAGGTTACCGGCGGAAGTCAAAGTCGTCTGCCACCAGATAGGGTTTCGTACCCTGCGTTTGGATGCATTGTCATAAGTATAAGTATACTCCATTGCAGGAATAAACTGATTGCGGAGACTGATATAAAGCGCCGGATTCTCATTTCGAAGAGAATCAAAGGCCGCCGTAGGGTTACTAAGCATGTTGAATGTCAGTCTGAAAGGGGTAAAGCTATGTTTCACCGAAGGTTGGGGCTGGAAGTCATAAGTGACATTACCCCCAAAAGCCAAAAGCTTATAATATTTGGCGCGATTCAACTGATCGGCATAAATACGGAAAGTGGTAGTAGCGGGAAAGTCATATTGCCTGTCACCGAACCGGGGGAAGACTACCCGTGGAAACGTAACAGACGAAGAAATTCCCATCTCATAACTGTCCATCAACGAATGATTATCCTTACCGGTCTGCCATTCGTATGACCCACTAAGCTTCACATTCCAAGTTTCCCCGCCTCCAAATACATTATTCTTAGTCACTGTAAACGCAGCACCCGGACCGGTTTGGTTGTTGCTTTTCATCTTCATGTTAAAGTCCAACTCGGCATCGTAAGGTTTATCCAGCGCAGCACGAATATGCAAGTCCAATGTATCTGAAACCAACGCGGTATCCCTCGGCACATACTGCATTTCCATATAACGGAAAATGCCAAGACCAGCCAAACGCTCCTGAATACGCCCCTGTCGATATTCACTATACAGATTTTCAGGCCTCCGGCGCATCCCTCCACGAGAAAGCTCCTGCCGTTTTCTGCGGTATCCGCGGTAATTCAGCCAGCGATAAAGCATATTGGGGCGAACCTTCAATTTCTTATAATAGTGAATCCATAAATCTTTGTACAACAAACTATCATTAGGCATTTGTCCCTGCGGTCCCATTAAAGAAAACGTATTGTTCCCCACATAAAAAGGTTTTTCCGCTTCTTTAGGCACCCCCGCAACCGGAATCATGCGTAAACTCACATGCCCGCCGGATACCAAAGTCGTATCCGCCTGATAAGTCATATAATCAGGACGGAAATAATAACAACCCATGTTCCGTAATAGCGAACTGATACGCGTACGCTCCCCATCCAGATCCAGCACATTGAACTGCTCCCCCGGACTGATCAAAGAACGACGGCGTCCCAACTCCATGACGTCCTGCGTATAGTGACTGAATCCCACATAAGAGACCGTATCAATAAAATAAGGATTACGCATATCCACGGTATACTGCAATTTAGCCTTCAGACTATCTTTAGGATACACAAAAGTTTTATAAGTCACCGTTCCGTTGAAATAGCCATACTCATGAAGAATATTTGTAGCAACCTTAGTCCGAATATCGGGATTGACCGCAGATATAAATACCGGAGTAGCCGCAAAACGGTTGAAAATCCATTTACCCAATCCCTTTTTGCTCCCGACAAATCTATTATAAATCCATAATCCCATAGGAAATGGAGCCCGGTATACCGAACTACCCATAAAAGCATTATTGGGCGCTTTAGCCAATGCGGCTTCCACCTCTTCCATTGCCGTCTCCCCAATAAGAGTCTTATAAGGATTCTTCACTACCATGGACTTCTGTCCAGTGTAGAGCACTTCCCCTTCGGGCAAATGCTTTGTGGTGGAGCAAGATGCCAGCAAGAAAATTATACCTATTATATTTATCAATCGTTTCATCATCCCGCGGTTTATTCTTTTTCTTGTTTATTCCGATTCTTCTTTCTAAAAATAAACAGCTCTCCCAAATGATCCATCTTACGCCGGAGTACAAGTCCTACGCCTGTTTCGGTTATTTCTCCGTCCAATACACTCTCATTATTCTTATTGTGGAAGACGCGTATGTAGCGGGTGCCTGAATTATCCAGACGATATTCCAACGAAATATTATCAATGAACGACTCCACGTTATTAGTCGTATTTGTTCCGGTAGAAACCTTTCCTCCGATTATAATCTGCACCCTGTCATTGAAAAAGCGCTGTGAATAGCGGAAACTATAATCCGTACGTTTACTTCCTGTTTCAGACGTACTATAATCTTCCACCCCAACCGAGAATGCAGCACCGGCAAGCGCATTAATCTGACTTTGCAGTACACTATTCAAAGCCGTCCCCATATTCAGGTTCGACTTGCCACTATTATTCAGATAAATGCCCGTAGCCAACATGGCAATAGCCTGTTTACTACGCTCTTCCGCCCCCATCATCATCAATTCATTTTGAATAGAGGCATCGTCCGGAGCAGTCAGATTAAAGACCAGTTCAGGATTCTCCAAACGATTGTTGATACTCACCGAAACATCGAAGTTAACCATACGGGAACTACTGCCATCCCCATCGGCCACAGAAGCTCTTACCCGTTCCGAAGCCGTCAGGTTCAAAGAAGGATTCATCGCATTGCCCGTCCAGTCCACATAACTTCCATTAGTAAAGTTAAACTCCTTAAGAGGAATGACAGGAAGTGAGTATTTCATAATACCTCCTGAAAGCGTATATCGCCCGGTAAGGTTCACTGTACCTTGTGGCGTGTATTGCAATGCCAAATCTCCACCACCTTCCAGTTCCACAAACTTACTCCGGTCTGCACTTAAATCGGCACGCAGACGGACAGCATCGTCTATATGGACGGACATCAACATATTCATACCTCCAAGCGACATCACCGGAGCTTCGTTTACCAACCTCGCCGTATCACGGAAGGAGGTAAAGGAAACCAACCCTTCCAATCGATCTTCCACAAGCAAAGGAGAGTTGGTGAGCACGTAGGTCACATCGGTATTACCTAATAAATTCATATCCCCCCGCATGGTCAATGCATCCAGCGGACCACGTAACATGGCTTGAAAGTCTACAAAAACCTTTCCATAAACCAAACTTTCACGGGTTCTCGGAGCATTCAGCAGCGTATAGTCCCGGGCCAGCAGATCTAACTTGGCAGTAGGTCGCTGCATATTCCTGAAATCAATGTTACCATCTATTGTAAACGGATTCTTGGAAGTGGTATAAATCGCAAATTTATCAAATAGTAGCAGATTATTCTTTATCTGAACGGGGCGGTTATCAAACCAATAACGCGCACCGGCCTGACGGGCATAAATAGAGACACTATCCAAAGACAATTGCCCCTGCATTACCGGCTTATGGAGATTACCCGAAGCCGAAACGTCACCATCAACATCTCCCGTGAATTCCACCATCCTGTCGGGAATAAAAGCATTGGCCAGCGTAAGCGGGAAGTGTTCGAAATGGCTATTCACTTCAATAGAGTCTTTCCCATTCCTCTGTTTTAAGACAGCATCACTGCTCATCACCTCGTTTCCTTCGCTGGTAAAATAGGCATTCAGGTAGTGGGTCCCCTTATCTCCCGGCAACCAGGTTACTCCCAAACCGACATTACCCACCTTTCGCCGTTCATAAGTCAGGTTCTCCACATTGGCCTCCGTAGACAATTGCAGGGAAGTGGGTTTCTGTATATAGTGCAAGTCCGCAGAAAAGAGTCCTGAGAAAGCAGGCATATATGGCAAGATACGACTGATCTCATCTAAGCGGATACGTCTCAGTTCCACATCCATATTCTGTAAAGACACCGTATCCTCCCTGACAGAATGCATGCGGAATCCCATGCCCTCCTTATCGAGTATATCGACACTAGCGTATACACGCATATTTTTATGGAGATAAATCCAATTGTTATTATCTACAAAATGGAATTTACGGAAAGCAATGATAGGCTCAGCCGGTGTGAGACGGAAAAGCATGCCATCTCCTCCCTTACCCTGCTTTCCTGTCAGTGGGCGCGCATTAACTCCGAGTTCCAAGCCGGTATCCCCTTCACCATCTATATACTTCAGATTGAGTTCAGCATCATTATTACGGATTTCCCCGGTCATCGTACCCCGAAATACAAACTGCGGGTTTTTCGGACCATTGATGACACCGCCTTGTAAAGTCATTCGCGCCGTGTCTTGTTTGATCGCAAAAAAGATCGTATCCAACCTCAGTGAATCCATGCGCAAACCATGTATTGCGGTACGTCCGTTTATTCCAATACGGGGAGTAAAGCCAAACCGCAATACAAAATCATCGAAAGCCATGTTTTTAGTTGCCAGATAATAGTTCAACGGATTTTCCTTACCCGCGGTAATCCGCATTCCGGCAGAAGGCAATGCTCTACGCAAAGTCGCATGGTCCAGATGCTTCTCTCCTATTTGTTTCATCAATACACGTATAAATTCATCGGATTGACTCAACAATTTCTTTATTGTACTTCTGGCACGAAAAGACAAGCTCAGATCACCTGCATTCACAGCCAACCGGATAGAATCACGATGTGCTTCCGTTTCCAAATCGAAGGCAAAAGGATGTTTCAACGGACTAGGTGCTATTCCCAACTTATATAAGTCCACTTGCTCTACATTCAACGACAGTTTTCCATCCAAGTAGGAACGACCAAGCCGCAAATCCCCCGTGGAGTGCATCTTCAACAGTACATTATCACTCGTAATATTAAACGTGGCAAACAGTGATTTCAAATCGGCATGCATGTTCATATTGGTAACATTCCAGCCTCCATACTCTATCCTTCCAAGCGAAGCATGTACGGAAGCAGTTGTTCTCGGGGAATTCAAATCGAACCCTTTTCCTTTTGCACCTAGCTGCGCCGTAAGCAAATACAAAGAGTCTTTAGGCAAAAAATGATGCAACTGCAAAGAATCGACATCCACACCCACATCATACATGCCGGTACCCTCATCATAATTGGCAGCCAGATTTACAAGCCCTTTCTCTTCCTGAAGCCGGGCAGTCACATTCGTTTGCAATCCATCAAAAGAAAAACGGGTATCCAGTCTCATACTATCCGGAATGACAAGAGAACCATCCGAAGGCAATCCTGTCAATCTGGTTAAGAAGTTTAAATCTCCGGTTTGTACCTCCACATCCAGATTACCTTTACGTCTTAAGCTATCCGCTAAATCCGTAAAGCCGCCATCTCCTTTCAACGAGAAAGCACCAGGAAGATCAGCAGTCAGACGTGAGACCTGCAAATCGCTTAAATTCCCCTTTATCCCCGCATGAATAACCAAAGGGCGAAAAGGATATGCATCTTTAAAGGTATCCGGCAGTCCACCGGCGAAAAGTAATACATCTTGTTTACCGATACGGGCATTGTATTGAGCCGTCAGCTCTCCATTGGTAGGATAATCCACCATCTTCCAATAAGCCATTCCCGAAAAATCCATCTCAGAATACGGGGTCAACAGGTGAAAGCTCGGGATATGTATAACGGTAGAATCAGCAAACAGACGGCCGGCTAATGAAATCACACTCAGCCCGGAGCGTTCATTCAACGAGAAATTCCGGATTACTGCATTCAAGTTACGTCCGCACATCATCACGGAATCCATTCCCAAAGAGACATCACGCACGGCAATGTGCGATGCATCAAAACCTTTGACCGGCCGGGACTTACCCACATCGTAACTTAAAGATGAGCCACCCAACCTAAAGGTCTTCCAACCATAGAATTGTCGTTTCAGGTCAGTAACTCCCTCCTTTAATTCCGCATTCCCTACATGAGCGGCGAGACGAGTGGAATCCAACGGTAATTGCAAATCTATTGATACATTTTTCAGTTGTAAAGTGTGGAGTGCTATTTTCCATAGCAGAGAAGTTTTAACCGTATCTTCCTTTGTTTGGGTTGTATCTGACAAAATAGCCTTAACATGAGTATCACTCAACAGGGCACTGTTGATAACAACATTCTTATTAATCAAATCCACACCATGGCTCTCGAAAAAAAAGCGACCGAGTACTCCCTTTATTCTCATCCCACTCAATAGGTTGTAAGAGTCAACGGACACATGACTCAATGTCAATTCATCAAGTTCTATTTTCCCTTGTAGTAAAGGCCACGCCTGTACCCTTACATTCAAACGTTCCAATGAAAATAAGGTATCTGCCTTTTGAATGGAAGTTGCAGCATGCCCACTCTTTCCCGAATGCTGTACAACGCAAACATCACTCAACAATAAATTTAGTGGAAAACGTAAGTCCATGCGTCTTGCCGAAATATCCAAACCAGTCTTTTCGGAAGCATACGACGTCACTTCCTCCCGCAAAAAGCTCTGCACGGGAGGAATATAGAGCATGATCATCAAGATGATAAATATAAGGAACGGCGAAAGCAAAATCCATACCGTCCATTTCACCCACTTTTTCCTGTTCATGAAGCATTAATAAATAGTTGCATAAAGGCTTCACAAAGAAAAGAAATTATTTTGAGAACCCATTCTTTAAAGGTCTAAAATAGTATCTTTCACAATACATACTCTACTTTTCATAAAAAAAGAATTATATCTACATATATTTCTATGCTCTTATTTGCTTTTATTAAAAAACGATTTACCTTTGTATATGTATAAAGTTGTAAATCCGCATGTTACTAAAAGAGAAAAGCAAACAGATAGTATATTCTCTTGTAATTGGGATGATTCTTCCATTTACTACAATATACGCAAAGCAGCCAGCTTTTACACTAAGTTATTTCGATAAACTAACAGTTCCTGACTCAACTAAATTATCCGATTCTTTAAAACTGGGCAATACCTTCAAAGATAACAGACCTTTATCTTTTCCCGATTCCGTCGCTTTCTATGCAACTAAAGATGCTGAGGAATCTCCGCAATGCCTGATATTGTATTTAAAAAGTAAACTTCACACTCAGGATGGTATGATACGCGCAATCTACACTTGGATTTCTCATAACATCAACTATAATATATATACGACCTTCAAATCCCGCAATGAAGAAATTAATGAAAAAAAAGAAATAAGAGAGGTATGGAAAAACAGAAAAGGAACCTGTCGTGAATATGCTATTCTGTTCAGGTACTTAGCAGAAACAGCAGGTTTTGCAGCTTTTATTATTAACGGATACAATAAAGAGGGAAAGACAATACTACCAAATCCACATCAATGGTGTGCAGCACAAATCAATGGGAAATGGTATCTATTCGATCCCACATGGGGGGCCGGTTATGTAGAAAATTATCAATTCATACCCGCTCTGAACTATCGTTATTTTATGCTATCTCCCGAACAAATACAACAAACTCACATGCCTTTTGATCCTCTTTGGCAATTCAAAGAGCATCCTCTATCATACGATGAATTTGACACAGGAAAGTCAGATTCCTTACATCTTATGCCCTTTTTTAACTGGAAAGACACACTGAACAGGTATTTAAAGCAAGATACCCTACAACGTTTAAATGGCATAAAAACTCGAATAATGAGCAATGGAAATAAGAATGAACTCGTTAACTATACCCTACACCTAGTCGAAGCCAATATTCAAATAGCACACAGTGCTCAAATTATAAACGCATTTAACCAGGCAATGAACTTACAATGTGAAGCAGTCGATTCTATTAACATATTTATCCGTTATCGAAACTCCGCCTTCGAACCTCTCTTCTCTGAAGAGCGAATTAAGTTAATGGTAGATATTCCCGAAAAATTAATAAATCAGGCAGACAGTACAATAAATACCATTCGTGAGGTATCTCCCAAGTATAGAGAACCCATTCTTAAGTTAAGACAAGTTATTATAGATGTAGCTTCTCAAATCTATACCCAGAAACTCTTTCTAAAGCAATACTTCTCTATTCCACCTAAACAACGAAAATCGCTATTCAGACGATAAAAATGAGAAAGAAATAAATTATATCAGACTTCAGGAGCAGTGCCCTTTACAAAAGTTAAGTCACTTCTGAATCAAAGCCTCAGCAACAACCTTTTCTATCAAATTTATAGCAGTACAAACCTTCCCTTTTATCTTTTCACTAAAGTGTATCTCCTCTAAACCCTCCACTTCTTTTAGTAATTCGACCAATTGAGTGGCATTCAACAATGTAAAAACAGGAAGCATTTTATGAGCTATTGCAGCAATGCGTCTCAAATCTTCAACTTTGAGTGCTTGTGATAAAGCCTCAATATTCAAACGTGTTTCAGCGATAAAGCTATCTAAAATAGAACTTGCCGCTATGGAATCATCGGAAGAATAAGTTTTAAAAACCGAAAAATCAAGTGAAGTGTCATTGTCTCTTTCCTTCCGACTTCCCTCCCGAAAGCCCGCATCGGGACCGGATGCATTGGATGGATGGATTCCGCAGACCACCGATACAAGTTCATCCACTGTAAATGGTTTGTGCAGACAACCGGCGAAACCATGCTTCAAAAAATCATCAGCCTCCATCTCGCTACGGGCGGTCACAGCAATAACCGGTATGAATTTGGCTTGTGGAATACTAGAGTGACGCAAAAGTTTTAATAAGTCAAAACCGTTGAGTGCAGGCATCTGCACATCTGTGAGCAGAACATCAAAATATCTGGTACGCAAAGCCTCTAAAAGCTCATTCAACTGTAAGCAGGAAATGACTGAAATACTTTGTCGCGAAAGCATCTCGGCAGTCAGCGCCAACTGGATGCGATCATCGTCAATAAGCAACACTTGATGGGGGTACGATAAATCGGAAATATCGCTCATTGCTGAAGAAAGAGAACCGGGAACCATTTCCCGGGATTGTTCATTAGCGTCGTCCCTCTCGTCAGAGTCAACGCCTACCGGATAAAGAGGCAGGCAGAAAGTAAAAGTACTACCTTTGCCTAGTTCGCTTTCCACCTGAATATTTCCCTCCATAAGCTGCACCAACATGCGCACAATGGATAGTCCCAAACCAAACCCCTCTTCTCCTTGTGCACCGGGGAGACGAGTAAACTCCTGAAAAATACGTTCGCGATCATTAACTCCCATTCCTCTTCCCGTATCTGAAATGGAAAGTTTTAAATGATTACCCGAAAGGCAGGAATCACCACCTTCAATGTAACAAGCGGTTAAAGTAATGCCTCCATGATCCGTAAATTTCACGGCATTAGACAAAAGATTGGTAATGATTTGGCGAAGGCGCAATGGATCACTAATGAAAGCTCCGTTTAATCGGGTGTCAACATCACAATGTAAAAACAATCCCTTAGCCATAGCCAACGGCTCAAAGCTGACCTCTATTTCTTTTAACAGACGGGAAGGATGAAATGTCACCCGATTGATTTCCGCTTTCTTTAAGTCTAGACGATGAAAATCAATCAAATCTGAAACCAACTTTAGAAGATGTTCCGAAGAAGATTTCATATTACCTAAATAAAAACGCTGGCGTTCATCAACCGTGAGTCGTGAAAGCAAATCGGCATATCCCATTATAGAACCCAAAGGAGCCTTAAAATCATGTGTGATAGTGAGCATCAGCTTTTCCCTTGATGCCAACAAATCCTCAGCCCGCCGATTGGCGTCTTCCAGTTCCTTACGATAACGGTTACTCCGTGTAATATCCCGCCAAATCAACATAAGAAAGATACCTGCTAACAAGACCGCTCCAAGAGCTATTCCACCAATAATGTTCGCTGAATGACGACGAACCGACCGTTGGAGCGCCGCTTCTTCCCGGGCACGCTCTAAAGAACCTTGCTCATAGCCTTCTAATAAACTATCAATCCGGGCATTTAAAACGGTATTAAAGCGTTGAATGGTACGCTTTTGACTCTGTATAGCTTTAAAGCCTGCTTTCTTCTTCCGGGTGACATGTTGCAATTTCTCTTGCAGGGAATCCACCGGATTATAGGCATCTAATAGAGTATCCGTAGCAAACTCAAGGGAAGTTTTAACATGAACAGCCGTATCTTTTTTAGGCGGGACAAAGACTTCACCTAAACGGCGAAAAAAACCTTTCTTTTTGGGCTTACTCAATATGGTATCCCGATGAGAAATCACGCTATGTCGCACACGCTGTTGAATAATGAGACTATCTTGTTCGGCAATAACGCGTTCAATATCACGGGGTGAAATCAGACTCTCATTTGCCTCACTCAAAGTCTGTAACAGTGCTACGGTATTGGCATCCTTCTCCTTTAATAGAGAAATCAAGCTATCTGTTTGCAAAAGATCCTCACTATCCGAAGACATAAGATGCTCCATCTCATTGTATACCAGGGAGAGAGAGAATAACAAGACAACCAATAACAGTACATAACCAATAGTTATCTTTCCTTTGGAAACATTGTTCATTTCATCTCATGCATTTTATAACGAAAACGTAGCCACAACATGATACCGGCACTGGTGAGCCCAAAAGGAAAAGCCATCCATACGCCGACCGCCCCCCAGCCTAATGTAAAACCACAAAAATACCCCACAGGCAAAGATATCAAAAAATAGGCGATAAAAGCAATGATTATCATAGGCTTTACATCGGCAATACCCCGCAAAGCATTCGCAAAATTGATTTGCAACCCGTCGCCGAACTGATAAATAAGAAAAGGAATAAACAAAGAATATACCAATGCTGAAACTTCTGCACTATCGGTAAACCAACTTCCCACTTGTGCACGAAACGAAAAGATTATGCTCAATAAAACAAGGGCTATAATTAAGATTAGATGAAAACCGGCATACGCCGAATGACGGATATTAGCCAAATCATTTTGCCCTTTAAAATAGCTGACACGTATGGCAACAGCCGCTCCCATTCCATAAAATATCATAAAGGTAAATTGTGAAATAGTCAGCATAATCTGATGGGAAGCCAAAGCAACTACCCCCAGCCAACCTATCATAATAGTACTAAAGTTGAAAGAGGAGGTCTCCATGCCAACTTGAAGGGCAACCGGCCACCCTAAAGCATTCAATCGTTTGAATACCGGCAAAGACCAGCCTAAACGGAAAAAGCCAACTTTATACCGTATAAAACGATTATCCCAAAGTAGAATAAACGTAAAAACAGCGACCATTACAATACGTGAAAACAGGGTACTAATGCCAGCTCCCAAAAGGCCCAACTCAGGAAATCCCATTTTGCCATATATCATCACATAGTTTCCGATCAGGTTTAAAGCATTTCCACCAAGTAACACCCACATGGCAGTCCTAGTAAGCGTAATCCCATCGGTAAATTGCTTAAAACCATTAAATAGCATCACAAATAGCAGAGAAAGAAGCAGCACCAAATAATAGGGTTTGATATAGGGCATCAGTTCCTCAGGTTGTCCCAATCTCTCCAAATTTAAAAAGAGGATGGTCATCAATCCCGTCAAGAGCAGGGCAAGCATCATATTCGCAATAAGACTGCACCGCAAAGCCTGTCCCGCCTCCCGAAAATGGGATTTACCGTAAAGCTCTCCCACAATAGGGGTCAGGCCGTAAGAAAATCCTGTGCCAAAAAAGATACATAGGGTAAACATGTTATTCACGAAGGAAGCTGCTGCCAACTCAGCCGTACTATGATGTCCCACCATCAATGTATCTGCAAACCCAAGAATAATTATTCCCAGTTGCCCTATGATGATAGGTAACCCCAAATGGAACAAAGCTTTATAATGCGTTCCATATATTTTCCATAAATAACCCATAATGCAACGGATAAAATCCGGTAATAGTCTTTATGCTTTCCGATAATGTAATACGACGCTATTCTCTTTCCTAAAAGTCTTCCGGGCCACCTGCATCAGCTGCTCAGCTGTTACCTCCCGGTACCTTTCCACTTCATGATTGATATCTTCGGCCTTCCCTATTAATTCAAACCATGCCAGATTGGTAGCAACATTCAAATAATTGATCGTACTGAAGACTTGGGTAGACTCAAACTTATTCTTTACTTTCTCCAATTCCTGCTCCTCTATCAATGACTCACCCAAAGCTTCCAACTCTTGTTTAACAGCAGTTTCGGCTTGTTCCAACGAAACTCCGGGTGCTGGCTTCCCACTAATCTGTAACAATCCGGCATCTATTGAACCGGAAATATAAGCATCTATCGTAGAAAATAAATTTTGTTCCTGAACCAGGTGTCGGCTTAATCTGCTGGAACGTCCGTTACTTAATATATCCGATAAAATATCGAATGCATAATAATCGGGATGCTGACGGTCGCACATATGATAAGCCATAAATAGGGCGTCTAATGGGACAGGACGTTCCACTTCTTGCCGCCGTTCTTCTTTTTGCACAGGTTCAGACTGCAAATTTCTTACCCTGACTTGCCGACGTGGAATAGGGCCGAACCACTTCTCTGTCAATGCAACCGTTTCTTCCCAGGAGATATTTCCGGTAACAGCCAATACTGCATTGTTCGGAGCATAAAAGTGGAAAAAGAAATCCTCTACTTCATCTAATGTTGCATCTGATATATGCGAGAGCTTTTTCCCGATGGTAGGCCAGCGATAGGGATGCACCTTATAAGCCAAAGCACGAATAAGATGTCCGGCATCTCCATAAGGCTGATTTAGAGATCTTTGTTTAAACTCCTCCATAACCACTCCGCGCTGCACTTCCAGACTCTGTTTGCTAAATGCCAGTCCCAACATGCGATCGGACTCCAGCCAAAAGCCTATCTCCACATTCGACTTGGGCACTGTGAGATAATAATTGGTAATATCATTATTTGTCCAGGCATTGTTTTCTCCCCCGGCTTCCTGAAGCGGGGTATCATAATCTGGTATATGAACAGACCCTCCAAACATTAAGTGCTCAAACAAATGGGCAAACCCCGTATGATCGGGATGTTCATCGCGGGCACCTACGTCATATACAATATTCAGCGCAACCATTTGCGTTGTAATATCTTGAGAATGCACTAAACGCAGACCATTGGATAAGGTCAATTTATTGATTTTCATATTTTCCCGGTAATGCGATAAAGCAACTTTAAAGCACTTCCACCTTTTTAATTGTTATATCTGTTTCAGGGCGATCACTCCGGTCTGTTTTCGCTTGCTGTATTTTATCCACAATATCCATTCCTTCAATCACTTCTCCAAATACCGTATATTCGCCGTCAAGATGTGGAGTTCCGCCCACCGTAGTGTAGGCTTTCACCTGCTCGGGAGTGAAATGAAATTCCGGTTGTTTCGCAACTTCAGTTTGAGCCTGCGTGTACAAAGTATCTTGTAAATTCATCAACCCCTCCTGATCGTTTGCTTTCCTCATCTTATAAATATCCTTCATATGCTTTTGAGCCAAAGCATTAAAAACATTCGTCAAACGATTCTGATTGATTTGGCTCTCCATCCCTAATAAGGTGGAGTCACTAAAGACTTTTCCTGTCACAATATAAAACTGACAGCCGGAAGATTCTTTCTTGGGATTTACATTGTCTCCCTGACGGGCAGCAGCCAATGCTCCTTTTTTATGGAAATATTTCGGATAGACAAATTCAGCCGGAATGGTATACCCCACATCACCCGAACCCAGCATTTTACCCCGTGGAGCATCCTTGGAATCAGGATCACCAGCCTGTATCATGAAGTCTTTTATGACACGATGGAAGAGCGTGCCTTCATATGTTCCGTTTTCCGCTAATTTAATAAAGTTATCGCGATGGCGTGGTGTTTCATCATACAATTTCACAACAATATCACCAACAGAAGTTTCAATCCTCACCAGTGTACCTTTTTCCATATTTCCTCTTTTCTTTTGTTCCGATTTGCAGGCCATAACACTACAAAGCAGTATCGTTAATAATATAATTATATAATTCTTCTTCATATGCTTTTCTATTTAAAGTTGTATAAGAATAATAACCAATCAGCTTCACGTTAAATAAAGTTTGCAAATATACGATTTTCAATCCAAACCAGTTACCTTTGCCTTATAAAAGAGACTAAAAGTAAAGCTCATGAGATCAATACTCATCGTAGAAGACGATATTACTTACGGTATGATGTTAAAGACCTGGCTCGGTAAAAAAGGATTCCAAGTCTATTCCGTAAGCAGTATTGCCCATGCCCAAAAGAAGTTGGCATCCGAGGATATTGATTTGATTTTATCTGACCTTCGCTTGCCCGATAAAGATGGTATTGATCTCCTGAAATGGTTGGGAACAGAGCATCTGAATATTCCGCTTATCATGATGACCGGATATGCAGATATTCAATCGGCTGTACAGGCAATTAAGTTGGGAGCATCGGATTATATTTCCAAACCGGTCAACCCTGATGAGCTATTAAAGAAAATAGCCGAAGCTCTGGAAAAGACAGACAGTCATTCCTCACAGTCACGCTCTGGTGCTACTTCAAATGAGTCTCATACACCAACTGATCAAAAGAACACCTCATGCTCTTCGAAAAGCGTGAATGGGCTTTCCGATTATCTGGAAGGTGAAAGTGACGTTGCCAAAGAGCTTTATAATTATGTCCGGCTTGTTGCTCCTACCAAAATGTCGGTGCTTATCACTGGGGCTAGCGGAACCGGAAAAGAATATGTAGCCCACCGCATTCACCAACTCAGTAAACGCGCAGACCAACCATTTATAGCCATTGACTGCGGAGCCATTCCCAAAGAATTGGCCGCATCGGAACTTTTCGGGCATGTAAAAGGAGCCTTTACCGGAGCTTTAACCAATAAGACAGGGGCTTTTTCTACCGCTAACGGAGGTAGCATATTCTTAGATGAAATAGGAAATTTAAGCTATGAAATACAGATTCAGTTATTACGCGCCTTACAAGAGCACAAGATTCGCCCGGTAGGTTCGAATACTGAAACGGACATAGATATTCGTATAATTTGTGCAACAAACGAAAATATGGAAGAGGCTATCCGCCAAGGTCGTTTCCGGGAAGATCTTTTTCACCGCATCAACGAGTTTACCCTGCATATTCCATTACTGAAAGATCGCCGGGAAGACATTCTCCTTTTTGCCAATTTTTTCCTTGACGAAGCTAACCGGGAACTAGGCAAACAGCTTATCGGTTTCGATGTCCCCGCCTCAAAGCTATTATTGGCTTACCCTTGGCCGGGCAACTTAAGGCAAATGAGAAACACCATCCGGAGAGCAACCCTGCTTGCCCAGGATAAATATATTACGCCTGACGAACTCACGGAACTTCAAGAAAGACCAGACTCCTCGAGTATGGCTTTACACAATGAAGAAACAGAAAAGCAACAAATCATTGAAGCCTTGCAGCAAACGGGAAATAATAAGAGCCGTGCAGCCCAGTTACTCGGCATTGACCGGAAAACCCTCTATAACAAACTGAAGCTTTACCAAATAGATTTATAATATAACAGGCAAAACTGGGGAAAAAATCCACATTCCGTCCACACTTTCCACACTTATCTACAACAGTCTAATAAAACGTGATTCAGTTACACATCTATTTATCAGGGATTTAGCGTAACATAATACTTTCTGGCATATCATTTGAACTATTATTAGCGTAAGCATCGAGCTTTTGATAAGCTTAAGACACTTAAACTAAATATATATAGTATCAACCATTTAAAAGCAAATGATTATGAAAAAGTTAGTATTAGTAGCAGCATTATTTATGCTAGTATGCGGTGGCTCTTTCTTAGCCCATGCACAGGATCCTGTAAAGAAAGGACAACCTGGAACGGAACAGAGTAAAGACTCAACCACTACTGAACCAGCCAAGCAAGACACTATTGTAGAAGAGCCCAAATCGGACCAACCAACAACGGAAGATCCGGAAAGTGATACTCCTGCAACAGATACGTCTGCACAGTTCGCCGAATAAGAGTAAGCGCACTAACTATAAAAGCCATTTCCTACTTGTCTATTCCAGGAAATGGCTTTTTATTTTCCACTACATCAACCTAGAAGAAAAAGAAGAAAACATATGGCTACTTTTATCTGAAAAGAGTTGCCTTGTCTTACCCTAGACTTAGTTGATAATTATAGGAGTCAACTAAATCTAGGGTAAGACAATCAGCGGTTAAATTGAAAACCTTGCCATAAATTATCTTCAGGCAGAGGTGCAGTAACATCAATCAATTCCTTAGAAACCGGATGTATAAAACAAATGTGACGGGCATGCAAACAAATACTCCCATCAGGATTGGAGCGAAGAGCCCCATACTTCAAGTCCCCCTTGATAGGACAGCCCATCTTAGCTAACTGACAACGAATCTGATGATGACGCCCTGTCTTTAAATCAACTTCAAGTAAAAAGTAGTTTTGCGATTGCCCTATAAGCCGATAATGCAAAATGGCTTTCTTACTGTTAGGAACTTCCTTATCATAAGCATAACTCTTATTCTGTTTTTCATTCCTCACTAAGTAATGAACCAGTTCACCTTCTGGGCCCTCCGGCATATTCTTCACTATTGCCCAATACGTTTTCTTAACTTCGCTATTCTTAAACATTTCGTTAAGACGCGCAAGTGCTTTGCCGGTTTTGGCAAAAACAACAAGACCGCTTACAGGGCGGTCCAGGCGGTGAGTGACACCAATAAAAACATTACCGGGTTTATTATACTTCTCTTTCAAATACTGTTTCACTGTTTCTGAAAGCGGAACATCCCCGGTTTTGTCTCCCTGAACAATCTCGGAAGCGGTCTTATTGACTATAATGATATGATTGTCTTCGTATACAACAGTCATATTATAATTACATATTCATGCCACCATCTACCTGAATAACTTGTCCTGAAACGTAAGAAGACATATCAGAAGCTAGGAAAGTAGCAATATTAGCAACATCTTCGGGAGTACCTCCACGGCGCAAAGGAATTTTTTTGCACCATTCTGCTTTTACTTCTTCAGACAGGGAAGCTGTCATATCGGTCATGATAAATCCCGGTGCAATAGCATTAGCACGAATACCACGAGATCCCATTTCTTGTGCAATAGACTTTGCTAATGCAATTAACCCAGCTTTTGAAGCAGCATAGTTACACTGGCTGGCATTACCGTGAACACCCACTACAGATGCCATATTTATAATATTCCCGGTTTTTTGGCGCATCATAATTGGAGTACAAGCATGAATAAAGTTAAAAGCTGACTTTAAATTCACGTTGATAACCATGTCCCATTGCTGCTCACTCATACGTATCATTAAACCATCGCGAGTAATACCGGCATTGTTTACTAGAATATCAATGTGCCCGAAGTCTGAATGAATAGCTTCCACAACTTTGGCTGTATCTTCAAAGTTAGCAGCATTCGAAGCATATCCTTTAGCTTTAACCCCGTAAGCTTCAATTTCTTTGGTTGTATTCTCTGCATTCTCATCAATCACTAAATCAGTGAAAGCAATGTTTGCCCCTTCCGAAGCAAATTTAAGCGCAATAGCCTTACCTATGCCACGTGCAGCTCCGGTAATAATGGCTGTTTTTCCATCCAGTAATCCCATATTTCCTTTTTTATTATTATTTGATATCTTTTTTTGTTCGATGCAATGCTCCGAACACAATATGTATCACATACTTATTACGCGTTTCATCATCCAAATTAGCGCCGATATGTCCCCGGATATAAGGTACTTCAATGCCTTTTACACTATAATGTACCAATGCAGCTGTCATATCAACATCATCAATTTCGAAAACGCCTTTTTCCACGCCCTCACGCAGAACATCTCTAAACAGCTGTATTTCTTTTGCATCAAAACGTTTCCGCACTTTCTCCACCCGCCAAATATCACGAAAGAAATTAGCACGAAGAGTCCCATTACGATATACAGCCTCTTTCACTGCATTCAAACGCGTATAAATCATTTCAATTATTTTCCGCTCCGGTGAAACATCCTTATCAGCCACCCTTTTCATCATATCCGAAAGGATATCCAGTTCAGACTCAACAACAGCCATATAGATATCCTCCTTACTTTTAAAGTAGGTATAAAGTGTCCTTCTACCTTTTTTAGAAGCAAGAGCAATATCATTCATAGTAGTGTTCTCAACCCCCATTTTTGCAAATAACTGCCGGGCAACATCTACCAATTTAGCTTTCGTTCTCGATACAGCCATAAACTAGTTGCACATCGTTTAATAATTTGAGCAAAAGTAAAACATTTCCGCATATCAAGCAAGAAAAACATCCAATTTATGAACGTTTGCTACGAAATTACTGGAAAAGAAATATATACAGACCTCATTCAGTATCAGTCTGTTATATATCAATATGCAATAATAAGGCAAAATAAGGATAGTTTTATTTGTATATTCCAATAAAAGCCGTACCTTTGCACCCGTTAAACATCGCGGAGTGGAGCAGTTGGTAGCTCGTTGGGCTCATAACCCAAAGGTCGTTCGTTCGAGTCGAACCTCCGCAACAAAACAGAGGATAAAAGACTTTAAGGAAGTCATTTATCCTCTGATTCGTTTAACGGGTCGGACAAATATGGAATCAGTCTGGGATCATACAGATGTGGCTTTAACAAGATTGGCACATTGGTATGATGAAGTGGATAAGTCCGGATTCCTTGCTTTTGGCACAATAGCAAGGAACATACAAACACATTATCTGAGAATTGTGGCTTTCTTTAGAAATAGAGCAACTAATGCGGCTAGTGAATCTTTTAATGCAAAGATTAAACAATTTAGGGCACTGCTTAGAGGAGTGAGAGATATTCCTTTTTTCCTTTTTAGACTAGCTAATATTTATGCATAAGTTCAAAATCCCTCAGAATTTCGGTATGATCCATGGCTGGGAACAATTTGAGAACAAGCCTTTTAAAAAAGAAAACTAAACGATTAGTTATTAATCATTTAGTTTTTCTTGTTGTACCCAGACCCGGGGTCGAACCGGGATGGAAGTGAATCCACTGGTGTTTGAGACCAGCGCGTCTACCGATTCCGCCATCTGGGCAAACTGTTTTCTTAAATGCGGTGCAAAGATACATGTTTTTTCCAAACGAGCAATAGCTTTCCTAGAAAAAGCAAGAGATTATTGATAAAACGTCCAATAAATATTTCTTATTTCTAAAATATACCTTACCTTAGCCAAAACTTTAAAAACAGACGATATGGTAACAAATACGGATAATTTCTGTATAATTATGGGCGGAGGGATTGGCAGTAGATTTTGGCCATTCAGCCGTAAGACTTTGCCAAAACAATTTTTAGACTTCTTCGGAACAGGGCGTTCATTATTACAACAAACCTTTGACAGGTTTAATAAAATCGTACCAACAGAGAATATACTTATCGTAACAAATGATATGTATGCAAACCTTGTTAAAGAGCAACTTCCTAATTTAAAGCCTGAACAAATTTTGCTCGAACCAACCCGTAGAAACACAGCTCCTTGTATAGCATGGGCTTCATATCACATTCGAGCTTTAAACCCAAATGCAAATATTGTCGTTGCCCCCTCAGACCATCTAATTCTGAAAGAAAGCGAATTTCTTTCAACGATTGAAAAAGGATTCACTTTCGTTGCTCAATCTGAAAAATTACTAACCCTTGGGATAAAGCCTAATCGACCAGAAACCGGATACGGATATATACAAATAGCAGAACAGACTGACAACAATTTCTATAAAGTAAAAACATTCACAGAAAAGCCAGAACTTGAATTAGCAAAAGTATTTGTCGAAAGCGGAGAATTCTATTGGAATTCAGGACTCTTCATGTGGAACGTAAACGCCATCATCAAAGCAGTAAACACATTGCTACCTGAACTTGCCGCTAAGTTGTCCATTGGAGAGAAAGTATACGGAACAAGTGCAGAGAAAGCTTTTATTGACGAAAACTTTCCTGCATGCCCCAATGTATCCATAGATTTTGGTATTATGGAAAAAGCAGATAATGTATATGTTTCGTTAGGTGATTTTGGATGGTCTGATTTGGGCACATGGAGTTCCCTATACGAACTATCGTCTAAAGATCAGGACAGAAACGTGACATTACAATGTGAGTCTATATTCTATGATAGTAAAGATAACATTGTTGCAATCCCCCAGAACAAGCTTGCTGTAATTGACGGGCTGGAAGGATATCTTATCGCTGAATCAAACAATGTCCTCTTAATATGCAAAAAAGATGAAGAACATGCCATACGCAAATATGTAAATGATACACAGATGAAGTTTGGAGAAGATTATATCTAAAAAAGGCATCTTCAACTTTATAATAAAATAAATAAGAATAACGGGAACCGATTTTTTCGGTTCCCGTTATTCTTATTTCAAAAAGGAGGAAATTAAAAACAAGCGAAAGCTATTCCAAGGTACTAAAGAGCATTAAGCCAATTTTGATGAATAGCCTCGGCAATAGCTCTAAACTCTTCATCGGAGAATTTCAATTTAGGATTAGAAAAGAGCATATCCGATTCTTTTTGAATAGGAATCAAATGTATATGAGCATGGGGAACTTCTAATCCTATCACAGCTTCTCCTACCTTTTTACACGGAAAAGCCTTCTTAATAGCAGCAGCCACCATTTTAGCAAAAACTTGCATTGCAGCTAAATCTTTATCACTCAAATCGAAAATATAATCAACTTCCTGCCTTGGCACAACCAACGTATGTCCTTTTACCAACGGATTAATATCTAAAAAAGCAAAGAAGCGATCATCTTCAGCTACCTTAAAACAAGGTATCTCACCAGCGATAATTTTACTAAATATTGTTGCCATATAACTATATAATTAAATAAGGCAAGCCCACATGGACCTGCCTTATTTTTAAAATGAAATGTTCACTACTTCAAGACTTATGATACCTTGAGGCACCTTAATCTGAGCCACATCGCCTACTTTTTTCCCAAGTAAACCTTGAGCTATAGGAGTATTAACAGATATTTTGCCTTCTTTTAAATTAGCCTCACTTTCTGATACAATGGTATAAATCATCTTCATACCATTTTTCACATTTTTCAGTTCAACCTTATTTAATATCTGTACAGAATCTGTCTTCAACTTCGATTCATCAATAATCTTTGCATCCGCAATTACAGCTTTCAACTTATTAATTTTCATTTCAAGCATTCCCTGAGCCTCTTTTGCAGCATCATATTCAGCATTTTCTGACAAATCTCCTTTGTCACGGGCTTCGGCAATAGCAGCGGAAATCTTAGGACGTTCCACGGTCTCCAATTCCTTCAATTCGGCCATCAATTTCTTATAGCCTTCTTCTGACATATAAGCCATACTGTTTTCCTCCTTTAATTTTAAATCATATTATAACAAAAAAGAATTCCAACATGGTCAGCATGCTGGAACCCTTTTATATTTTCTTTTGCAAAGATAATCTTTTAATTAATGCATGTCAAGCAAAAACTTCTGCTATGTAACATATTTATATAAAAATATCTAATTTATAACACATTAGAGAAGTGCATTAACCGCAGAATCCAGATTTTTTATAGTTTCTCCCCGTGCGCTTAATTCGCTATTACGATTAATTAGAAAGACGGCAGGAACTGCTTTCACATTATACGTCGCAGCAATTGTTGAATAGATTCCATCAGCATCACGAACACAAATCCATGGCAAATTATCTGCAGAAGTTTTCCAAAAATGCTCATCGGCATCTAAAGAAACTTGGTATATCTCAAACCCTTTACTTGCATATTTATCATAAAGATCGCGTAACATAAAATTATGAGATGTAGATACAGCATTTTGATAGATCGTGAAATCTAATAATACAACCTTTCCTTTTAATTCACTCAATTTACGGATGTTACCTTTCATATCACGTAAACTGATATCAATAATACCTGTTTCAGAGACAGCATTTGCAGGCAATTCCAACACTTTCTGCTGTGGTGTACGAGTGTTTTTCATGCCTTTAATTACTATATTATATAGATTTTTGGAACGATCTGCATGAGGATAATAGTTATTAAGGCTGGTAGCCACAGCAGCAAAACACCTGATGTCCTCCTTATTATTCAAAGGATCAAAGATAAGATAACCATTCACTTTTTGAAATAAAGCGAAATAGGCAGCAGCCGTATTAGGAGCAGAAAAGATATAGTGTATTTTTACATCATCTTTATAATTCTTCATCAAAGCACTCACACTATCCTCAAAAACGTCACTCCCCATCTGATGTGCCTGCATCGCTTTAATAAGTGCATTTACATCCTCTTGTAGCCTCATCTGTTTCAGTGTAAGTTCCTTTATTTTAGAGCTATTAGTTGAGCCGTTTACCGCATAAGCAGTTGAAAAGTCGACATAAGGAGCTTTTATTAGAATAGCCTCTGTGGAATCAATAGAGAAGTTAATCACTTTATCCTCTATACGCAGGCGATAAAACTCAGGAGACTCCGGACGCGCTTGTTTAAAGCTGAAAGATCCATCACCTTTCAACTTTACAGAATCTAAAGGTACAACCCCTTCTAATGCTGAAGCTTCCAGATATAACATTTTACCCTTTGCTCCAGATACCTCACCATCAATCTTAAACTTTGGTTCGGAACTACATGCACTCAATACTAAAGCAACAAAAGTTACAAAATAGATATTTCTCATATTCCAGTCTCTTATTTCCTATAAATTAAAGAACGTGCAAATATACTTCTTTTCAAGATTAGTCAAAGCATTTTCACGGCTTCTTCTATACACAAATATCCAAAATCTGACAGAATACAAACTTTTTATCTCATTTCCACGGCATTACACGAAGAAAATATGTATCTTTGCGGGAATTTTGAAAGAAAATATAGATAAAACAATTTTTATGATTAACCCAATTGTTAAGATGATCGAGCTTCCTGATGGTAGAACCATTACGCTCGAAACGGGAAAGCTGGCAAAACAGGCAGATGGTTCTGTAATGCTACGCATGGGAAATACCATGCTTTTAGCAACTGTTTGTGCCGCCAAGGACGCAGTTCCCGGAACAGATTTTATGCCACTACAGGTAGAGTATAAAGAAAAATTTTCAGCCTTCGGACGCTTTCCAGGTGGTTTTACAAAGCGTGAAGGCCGTGCTTCGGATTATGAAATTCTGACCTGTCGCCTTGTGGACCGTGCTCTTCGGCCATTATTTCCAGATAACTATCACGCAGAAGTATACGTAAATATTATCCTCTTTTCCGCCGACGGCATTGATATGCCAGATGCGTTAGCAGGACTCGCAGCGTCTGCTGCTCTTGCTGTTTCAGACATACCATTTAACGGACCTATTTCCGAAGTACGTGTCGCACGAATTGACGGTCAGTTCGTTATCAATCCAACTTTTGAACAATTGGAAAAGGCAGATATGGACATTATGGTTGGCGCCACATATGAAAATATCATGATGGTGGAAGGTGAAATGAGTGAAGTTTCAGAAGCAGACCTGTTGGAAGCGATGAAGGCTGCTCACGAAGCTATCAAAATACAATGTAAAGCCCAAATAGAACTTGCCGAAGAGGTTGGTTCCACAGTGAAACGTGAATATTGTCATGAAGTAAACGACGAGGATTTACGTAAAGCTGTTCATGACGCATGCTATGACAAAGCTTATGCCATTGCGGCTTCCGGCAACACCAATAAACACGAGCGTCAAGACGCTTTCGATGCTATATGTGAAGACTTTAAAACGCAATATACTGAAGAAGAATTAGCAGAAAAAGCACCGTTGATAGATCGTTACTATCACGACGTGGAAAAAGAAGCTATGCGTCGTTGCATTTTGGATGAAGGTAAGCGCCTGGACGGACGTAAAACAAATGAAATTCGCCCTATATGGAGTGAAGTAGGCTATTTACCGGGTCCTCACGGATCATCAATCTTTACCCGTGGTGAAACTCAGTCGTTATCGACAGTTACATTAGGGACAAAATTAGATGAAAAAATAATTGATGATGTACTCACACATGGCAAAGAACGCTTCCTGTTACATTATAACTTCCCTCCATTTTCAACAGGAGAGGCTAAAGCCCAGCGTGGAGTCGGTCGCCGTGAAATAGGACATGGACATTTGGCATGGCGTGCATTAAAACGTATGATTCCACAGGATTATCCATATGTAGTACGCGTAGTATCTGACATTTTGGAATCCAATGGTTCATCTTCCATGGCCACAGTATGTGCGGGAACATTAGCATTGATGGACGCCGGCGTAAAAATAAAGAAGCCTGTATCTGGCATTGCCATGGGATTGATTAAGAATCCAGGAGAAGATAAATACGCCGTATTATCCGACATTCTCGGAGATGAAGACCACTTAGGTGATATGGACTTCAAAGTAACCGGAACCAAGGATGGAATTACCGCCACTCAAATGGATATAAAAGTAGACGGTTTGTCTTTCGATATATTGGAACGTGCATTAAATCAGGCCAAGGAAGGTCGCATGTACATTTTAGGAAAGATGTTGGAAACAATTCCAGAACCACATTCCGATCTGAAGCCTCATGCTCCGCGCATTGAAACCATGACTATTCCAAAAGAATTTATAGGTGCTGTTATCGGCCCGGGAGGAAAAATTATTCAGGGAATGCAAGAAGAAACAAGCGCTACGATCACGATCGAAGAAGTGGACAACGTAGGTAGAATAGAAGTATCTGGTACCAACAAACAATGTATAGATGATGCCATGCGCATGATTAAAGGAATTGTTGCCATACCGGAAGTAGGTGAAGTATATAAAGGTAAGGTGCGTTCCATTATGCCATACGGAGCATTTGTAGAATTCCTTCCCGGGAAAGACGGATTGCTTCATATTTCCGAAATTGATTGGAAACGATTGGAAACTGTAGAAGAAGCAGGTATTAAAGAGGGTGATACAATTGATGTGAAGCTGCTCGATATTGACCCAAAGACAGGAAAATTCAAGTTATCTCGTAAGGCATTGCTTCCAAGACCGGAAAAGAGCTAAAAAACTTTTCAGCATTCACAATTATGTAAAAGAGGGTGAATTCTAAATCCTTTCCAATTAGAATTCACCCTCTTTCTTTTTTCCCAAATAGGTAGTGTTAAAGACAGCAAAGAAAACTCCTTTTATTCTTGTTTATTACAAAAAGATTCCGTTGCTTTGTCACATAAAACCTTAGAATAAATCAAAATCTTTCAAATGTCTAATCTTAATGATCCACATACTATCAGCTCTTTTTCACGTTTTTTTCAAGAAAATCAGAAAGAGTTTTTATCATTCACTTACTCCTATATTAAGAATTGGACAGAAGCAGAAGACATTCTCATGGAATCAGCAGTAGCATTATGGGAGTGTCGAGAACGCTGGGAAAAAGGAAAAGACTTGCGCCCTCTATTACTCACCATTATAAAGAACAAGGCCTTAAATTTCCTCGAACACACACAAGCACGTATGCGCATTGAGGAAGATCTAAATAACCATCAAAAAAGAGAGCTAAATCTGCGCATTGCAACTTTAAGAGATTGCGATCCCAATAAAATATTCAGTGCCGAAATACAAGATCTTGTATATAAAGCTTTAGACAAAATGCCAGAGCAAAGCAAAAAAGTCTTTATCCTTAGTCGTTTTAACAACCTACCGAACAACAAAATTGCTGAACAGCTAAATATCTCTCTCAAAACTGTAGAATTCCATATTACAAAGGCCCTACGCATCCTTAGAATAGAATTAAAAGATTATCTAATATCTATACTCTTCTAAAGGTTTCAATCTTATACTCAAAAAAGTCTTAAAAAAAAGTCATTTCTCACTAGGGATGTGACATAGCAATCTGTATTATATTAAAGGAGACAAAAGAAATAAACGATGAATCAAGAATTATTATACAAATATTTTAAGGGAAATGCTTCTATAGAAGAAGAAGAATCAATTCTTCAATGGGTTGAAGAATCAGAAGATAACAAAAAAAAATATCTGGAAGAGCGTACGCTATATGATGCTATTTTATTTAATGACAGGCAAATTAAGAGAAAGAGAAGCATTCAACTAGTCTCCGTATTCAAATGGGGAATGCGTTCAGCCGCCACGATTATAATAGCAATTTTGGGCTATTTTATGGTAAATGATTATATTTATAATAAAGAAGCAAAATTGCAAACTATTACTGTACCTGCCGGACAACGTGCACAGGTCACTTTAGCAGACGGGACAAAAATCTGGCTTAATTCACAGTCTACTTTATCTTATCCTGCCAACTTCGGAAGAAATGAACGAAATGTGGACTTAAACGGAGAAGCTTATTTTGAAGTTGCAAAAAATAAAGATATTCCATTCTATGTGCACACAAATATGAACAAAATTAGAGTTGTAGGTACCAAATTTAATGTCTGCGCCTATAAAGGGAGCAAAGAATTTGAAACAACCCTAGTAGAAGGATTTATAGACATTTATGCAGTACACAGCAACACGGTAATTACTCGTTTGAAAAAGAATGATTTTTTTGCCAATTATGATGGCAAATATAAAAAGACAATCCTCCCTTCCTATGAATACTTGCGTTGGAAAGAAGGTCTATATTGTTTCGATGATGTTCCATTTAGTTGCATCTTATCTAAGTTAGAGAAATACTACAACGTAAAAATAACGGTTAGCAACCCCGAATTACTTAAGTACGAAGGATTTACAGGTAAATTTAGAGAACAAGACGGGATAGAACATATTTTACGAACAATATCTAAAGATCATCCTTTTCATTTCAGAATCAATTCCGAGAAAGACTCTATAACTATATATTAACAAGATCTAATCGTCAAACAAATATTAACTTTTAAAAATAAAAAACTATGAGACAATAAAAACAATAAACGTAAAAAAAGACCAGAAAGTACCCCCATACTTTCTGGTCCAAAACAGTCAAAAATCGACCTTAATCAATTTATTAACTTAACACATTACAAAGATATGAGAAAAATTTCTTTGAAAGGGCTTTTTTGCCCAAAAAGTTTAGAACTTAAACAAATATTACGAACTATGAAGATTACGACATTCCTTCTTTTGTTTGTAACGTTTCAGGCATATAGCAATGCCGGTTATTCACAAAGTGCAAAAGTTAGCATTCCCAACTCTGCACTAAACGTTAGCGAAATTTTAAATCAAATTGAATCACAAACAGAATACCTATTTGTATACAATAAAAAGAGTGTGGACGTACATCGCATTGTCAATATTTCAGCAAACAAGTTACCGGTATCTGAAATACTGGACAATGTATTTAAGGATACGAATATTAAATACATAATGGAAGGCAAAAATATTGTATTGACAGAACGTAAGGAAAACACAAATTCAGACTCTTCTCAACAAGGCAACATTATAGTAAAAGGAAGCGTTACAGATACTAAAGGTGAACCAATTATTGGAGCTAATGTCCTTGAAAAAGGGACAACAAATGGGGTCATCACAAATGTAAATGGAAAATTCAGTCTTAATGTACCAACTAATGCTACTTTGACAATAAGTTTCATAGGGTATCAACCTATAAGCATCCTTGTCAATGGCAAAAAAGTGATTAATGTACAAATGAAAGAGGAAGCATTAGCATTAGAAACTGTTGTTGTTACAGCCATGGGCATTAAAAAGAAAGCTGCTTCTCTGACATATTCTACTCAGCAAATTGGAGGTGACGAATTAACCCGTGCTAAAGACCCCAATTTAATTAACTCTTTAGCCGGTAAAACAGCAGGAGTATCCATCACTAAAAATGCCTCTGGCTTAGGCGGATCTGCAAAAGTATCTATCCGAGGCATCCGTTCGGCCAATGAAAACGGAAACAATCAACCACTTTATGTCATTGACGGTGTACCAATGCTAAATAATACCACAGAGCAAGCATTCAGTGTTATGGGAGGTAACAATGATGCGGGCAATCGTGATTCCGGTGACGGCATATCCAATTTAAATCCCGATGATATTGAAAGCATGAGTATTCTCAAAGGGGCATCTGCCGCTGCTTTATATGGGTCTCAAGCCGCCAATGGTGTTATTCTCATTACCACTAAAAGAGGGAAAGCAGGAATGCAACGTATTACCTTTTCCTCCAATCTAACAGTTGACCAGGCCATTAGTCTACCCGAATTTCAAAACACCTATAAAATTAATGGTACAACTAGTTGGGGAGACAAACAAACCGACATGAAAGACTATAACAATGTAGATCATTTTTTTAGTAATGGAGTAACTGCTATCAACTCTGTAAGTGTTCAAGTCGGCAAAGAAAAGACACAAACTTATTTTTCTTATGCTAATACAACAGCTAAAGGAATCATCAGTGCAAACAAACTATACAAGCACAACTTGACTTTACGAGAAACAGGTAATTTATTTAATGACAAACTTATATTAGATGCTAACGTAAATTTAATTACGCAGTCAGTTAATAATCGCCCAACTTCAGGCGGCTACTACATGAATCCGTTAGTCGGATTATATACTTTCCCACGTGGCAAAGATATGTCTGAATATCGCGAAAACTATGAAGTCTTTGATGAGTCTCGAAATATGCCCTTGCAGAATTGGTATACATCCACTCTTGATTTTGAACAAAACCCTTACTGGATAGTCAACCGCATTACAAGCAAAGATAAACGCTACCGTGCAATTGCATCACTAAACGCGAAATTGAAAATTAACGACTGGTTCAGCATACAGGCACGTGGTAACATAGACTTCATCAATGACAAATTCCAGCAAAAGTTTTATGCAGGAACGGCAGAAAATCTATGCCATGAAAATGGTCGGTATATTGACCTGAATAACCAGGAGTTTATGGCTTACGGTGACATTATGGGTATGTTTAATAAATCATGGAATGATTGGGCGGTAAATGCTGCTTTAGGCGCTAGCAATAACATGACAAAGACAAATATGTTAAAATTGGACTCAGGAAAAGCAGGCCTATATTACGCAAATGTCTTTAGTGTAGCCAACATGATACTCAACAGTGGTACTGCTTATGTTGATGAAACTCAAAATGCCAGACGTAATGTCCAATCAGTCTTTGCCACAGCACAAATTGGTTGGAAAGAGAGCATATACATGGATTTAACAGCCCGTAATGACTGGTCGTCCACTTTAGCCAATACCAGTAGCCTACATTCAGGCTTTTTCTACCCATCCGTAGGCCTTTCCTGGATTATTAATAAAACACTATCACTGCCTTCATGGATCAATTTCAGTAAGATTCGCGCATCTTGGGCACAAGTAGGAAATGATCTTCCTATTGGCATCACCTCTCCACAACCATATATAACATCCGGTGGTATAGTAAAACAAATACAATATGATTTTGACAAAGACTTGAAACCAGAAATCAGTACTTCATGGGAAATTGGTTCTGAATGGAAATTCTTCAACAATCGATTGGATCTCGATTTCACATTCTATCATACAAACACAAAAGACCAATTGTTATATATCAATACTCCCACAGGCAGTCACCCATATCGGTATATCAATGCTGGTAAAATCCGTAATTATGGCATTGAAATAACACTTGGTGGCACTCCATTCATGACGAATAACTTCCGATGGAAAACTAACGTAAACTTCTCAACGAATAAAAATAAAATAGTATCATTAGGCGATAACCCAGAATTTGATTATGGAACAGGGGTTAACATGCCATACAGGATGAGAGTAAAAGAAGGAGGTTCCTTAGGAGATATCTATGGGAATGACTTTGTACGTGATGAGAACGGGAAGATAGAAGTAACTGAAACCGGAGCACCTAAAATAGAAACCGGAAATAACTCTCTAATAGGCAATGCTAATCCAGATTTTATGCTGGGATGGAATAATACTTTCACATATAAAGGCTTCAGCCTTTATGTCCTGCTCGATGCAGTAATAGGCGGTGACGTTATATCCCTTACACAAAGTGCTCTTGATCTAAGAGGGGTTAGCAAGGCTAGTGGTCAAGCCAGAGATAAAGGTTATGTAGAAATAGAAGGGCAAAAATTCACCGATGTGGAAGGATTTTATAATGTAGTTGCCAACCGTGGTGACGGATGTACTAGCTACTATCGTTACGATCGTACAAATATCCGATTACGTGAACTATCACTCAGTTATTCTTTTCCACAATCGCTGTTAGAAAGCACTAAATTTCTTAAGGGAATAGATGTATCCTTAATTGCACGTAACCTATTTTTCCTATACAAAGATGCGCCATTTGATCCAGATGCTATCTTATCCGTAGGAAATGCAAATCAAGGAGTTGACATATTCGGTATGCCAACAACTAAAAACATTGGATTCAACATTAAATTTACTTTCTAAAATCGATGTAATATGAAAAAATATATATTATTCTTCGTCTTAAGCGGACTCGCCATATTCTCAGCATGTACTGAAAATTTTGAAAAGTATAATAGTACATCGGGGGCATATACCGATGACTTACAAGAGTATGATTTTCAAAAACAACTCATTCCATTTAAAACCATACAAACAGCGATAGTATATCAAACGGGAGTTGACGGCACTGATTGGCAATTTCAGATTATGGAAAATTTAGCAGCAGATATGTTTGGCGGATATTTCCATGATATGAATGGTGGTTTTAACACTCAAAATTCATCTTACAAGCTAAACTCTGGTTGGGTAGGAGCTCAGTGGAGTTATACTTATGCACAAGGTATGCCTCCCATTGCCAGTGCAGAAGCTTTATGCAGCAAAGAAGAATACCCGGCATTTTATGCTTTAACAAAGATTTTAAAAGTAGCAATGATGCATCGGGTATGTGATTATTACGGACCTATTATTTACAAAAACTTCGGAAAGGATACCCCGACTCCTGAATCTCAGGAAGATGTTTACACTGATTTCTTTGACGACTTGGATGAAGCAATAAAAATCTTAGTAACTTATGTTGCAGATAAAGGGCCTAATACTTTTGAATCAGCAGATATTATGATGCCGGAAGGCAAACGTACCTATTCCCAATGGCTGAAGTTTGCAAATTCATTGCGACTCCGTTTGGCCATGCGTGTATCCAATGTTAATAGCGAATTGGCTAAAACACAAGCACAAGCCGCTCTCAATTCTGCGAATGGAGGAGTACTTGAAAATGCTGATGAAACAGTAGGTGAATATGGTATACGTAATCCTTTGGGAGGGGTAAGTGCATGGCAAGAGGTGTACATGAATGCCAGTATGGAATCTTTTTTAAATGGATATCAAGACCCGCGGATAAGCAAATATTTTTCAACAGCAGTAGGAAATACCGGCAAAGAAGGAGAAGTAGCGGAGCTCTTCCCTATTGTAGATACATACAAAGGAATTCGTCAAGGAACTGCATTAGATAAAGACAATCGTTATATGAATCATTCCCGCACGACTATCACTACTTCCAGCAATATTATTGTAATGACTGCCGCAGAAGTTTGGTTTCTTCGTGCAGAAGCTGCTTTAAGAGGATTTGTAGATACAGGAAAAGAAGCAGAATACTACCAAAAGGGAGTAGAAACGTCTTTCGCCCAATGGGGAGCCGGAGACGCCAGCTCATACCTAACAAGCGAAGCCACTCCTACCGACTATAAGGATGCATTCGATAATAAATTCGATGTAGCAGCAAGGACTTCTGTCACACCTAAATGGACAGAAGGGACTAAAGAAGAAGAGTTAGAACGTATTATTACCCAAAAATGGTTGGCTACCTATCCTGACGGATGTGAAGCATGGGCAGAACAACGCCGAACAGGATATCCAAAATTATTCAAAGTTGCAGTCAACTTAAGTGGAGGTGCAATAGACACAGACATCATGATTCGACGCGTAACCTTCCCCACAGATTTAGATGCTGCAACAACAAGTTCATTAAATCAATTATTAGGTGGCTCTGATAATGGTGGAACTCGTTTATGGTGGGATGTAGGACAAAATAACTTCTAAAATAAAAAGATAATCTGATAAAGCTTTTCCTTACATTTAAGCAAAGAGCTTTTTGAAGGAAGTAAAGTTTGGGGGCTTTACTTCCTTTTTTAATTTACACAATAACTTCCATATCGAAAATTACCTATAGACTTGCACCGAAAGTTCCTTCCGAAGAGCACCCAAAGCATTCATAGCAAGAGCTTCCATCTCATTCTCACCGGGGTAGACAGCTATAGGAGCAAGAAAGGAGACACGTTCCTTCAAGCGCGTAACAACATAATCGGAATGGGCAATACCTCCTGTCAGAATAATTGCATCAACTTTTCCATAAAGAGCCACAGCCGCCGAACCTATACTCTTGGCTATCTGATAAATCATGGCATTCAAAATCAGCTCCGCTTTCTTGTCTCCCGATTCTATGAGACTAACAATCTTGGGAACATCAGTTGTCCCCAAATGAGCTGCCAAGCCAGCTTTCCCTGAAATTCTTTTCTTTAATTCTTCTCTGGAATAGCGACCGGAAAAGCAAAGGTCTATAAGTTGACCTGCAGGAAGAGTACCGGCACGTTCCGGTGAGAAAGGCCCCTCACCATCCAATGCATTATTTACGTCGATTGCACGTCCATGTTGATGAGCACCAACAGAAATACCTCCACCCAAATGGCAAATAACTAAATTCAAATCTTCATAGTGAACCGGATTCAAGGGATGAGCCACGGAATATTCCGCGGCATAACGGCGCGCAACAGCACGTTGATTCAATGCATGCCAAATAGTAATGCGCGGCATCAGCGGAGAACCGGTTATACGGGCTATCTCATCAAGTTCATCTACGACACCCGGATCTGCCATAAACGCACGGCATCCGGAAAGACGGGAAGCAAGATCTGCAGCAATAAGACAACCTAAATTACATGCATGAAGCCGCTCCGCATGTATCGTATCATTACGCATCGCTTCATTCACCTCATACACTCCGCCTGAAATAGGCTTCACCAGACCACCACGTCCTATAATAGCATCAAACCGGAAAGGAATTCCTCCTGACTCCAATTCTTTCAGCACAAGTGCCTCACGAAACTTAAATTGATCGATGACTTGAGGAAAAGCTTCCAACTCCTCAATTGTGTGGCTGATATTACGTACTAAAAGAGAGGTTTCGTCATCATAAACCGCAATTTTAGTAGAGGTAGACCCCGGATTAACAGCTAATATTCTCATATCATCTTTTCACAAGTTAAACAAGCCATAGCAATGCTATAATATTTAGACAATGCAGAATCACTACGAGAAGGTAAGACAACCGGACATATAGGTCCCTGCAAAAGCCCCGCCATTTCTGCCTTAGCAAAGAGCGAAATAGCTTTGTAAAAGGCATTACCCGATTCTATATTTGGAAATATCAGAACATCTGCCTGCCCATTAATAGGAGATACAATACCCTTAATTTCTCCACTCTCCCGTTCACATGCCGTACGCACATCAAGCGGACCATCGATAATCACATCTCCAAATTCTCCAGCCTCAGCCAACTCTACGATATTGACATAATCCAATGAATGAGGAAACTTGGGACTAACCTTTTCCGTGCAATGAATCAGAGCGATACGTGGCTGTTGAATGCCAAAACAACGGCTAGTACGGATAGCATACCAAATCATTTCAATGCGTTGTTGCAACGTAGGACGAGGAATCACCGCAGCATCCGAAAAGAACAACAACTTATCGTAAGTCGGAATCTGCATTACAGCTAAATGAGTCAACACCTTGCCCGCAGGCAACAATCCTTTCTCCTTGTCTAAAATAGCATGCAACAAATTATCGGTATTAATAATTCCTTTCATTAAAATATCTGCTTCACCTGCACGTACAAGACGTACAGCTTCGAGTGCTGCCTCGTCAGGATCTTCAATATGTATGGCGTGCACATATTGCGAATGTTTTTTTAACTCCGGATATTTTTTTAGAATAGCAGAATCACCAATCATCAAAAATTCAGCAAAACCTTCATTTAAAACACGGGTAATGGCATATTCCGTATTGGAGTCATTAGCGCAAACCACAGCAATACGTTTTCTTGTATTTAAGGATTTTAAATGGGACGTCAATTGAGCAAAGTTCCGGATAGGTTCCATATCGTTAGTTTTTAAGCAAATATCTAAAAAAGTATTCATATATAAAACATCTAATTTGCGAAAAGTAGAATATAAATATATCACTTTGACAGATTCTTACGATTCGCTATTTATTGTAGTGAAATTCTTATATTAACACATGAAAAAGCCTTTTGTATTAACATAATACAGAATTATATGTTATTTTATGTACATTTGCAAGCGCGACCTATGATTTAGAATCGCACAATACTCATAACCAATAAAATAACGTAACTTAAATAGATAGCATGGGTAGCCTCATTTTTCCTCCTTATTTACAAGAAGGAGATTGTGTAATTATACTCTCCCCTTCCAGTAAGATAGACAAGTCATTTTTAAAAGGGGCGAAGAAACGTTTAGAGTCTTGGGGACTGGAAGTTATCACTGCAAAACATGCAGGAAGCTCTCAGGGAACTTACGCTGGGAGTATCCGGCAACGGCTCGAAGACCTTCAGGAAGCCATGGACCATGAAGAGGCGAAAGCTATTTTATGCAGCCGGGGTGGATATGGGGCTGTACACCTTATAGACAAACTGGATTTCAAGTCTTTTGAGCAACATCCCAAATGGTTAATCGGATTTAGTGACATCACGGCACTGCATAACATATTCCAGCAAAAGGGCTTCGCATCGTTACATGCCCCAATGGCACGTCATTTAAGTGTAGAGCCGGAAGATGACTTTTGCTCCCTGGCCCTCAAAGATGTCTTGTTTGGACACATAACCAGCGAAACAGCACAGGCCGTAAGTGCCAGTAAAACAGGTTTCAGTTATGCCAGCCCCGTACATAAGCTGAACCAAAAAGGCATAGCTACCGGCATCCTGCGAGGAGGGAACATGTCCGTATTTTATGGACTACGTGGTACTCCTTACGACATTCCTGCCGAAGGAACCATTCTTTTCATAGAAGACGTAGGCGAGCGACCCCATGCAGTGGAACGCATGATGTACAATCTGAAACTCGGTGGTATTTTAGAAAAACTTTCCGGACTTATTATTGGACAGTTCACTGAATACGAAGAGAATTTTTCTTTAGGCAAAGATTTATATGGTGCTTTATCCGACCTTGTAAAGGAATACAAATATCCGGTTTGTTTTAACTTCCCCGTGGGACATGTCGCCATGAATTTGCCACTGATAAACGGAGCGGAAGTAACACTGGAAGCAGGCACTAAAGAAGTAAAGTTGAACTTTAATATCAATAAAATATGAGACGAACTTACACACTCATTCCCCTATATCTGGTTTTACTCGCTTTCATAGCATGTAGCAACAAAGCCAAAACGGCCAGTGAATCCAAAGTACTTGCAGAGACTGCCAATGTTCCCCAATTCAATGCAGACAGCGCCTACCAATACGTCAAAGCCCAGGTTGATTTCGGTCCCCGGGTTCCTAATACCAAAGCCCATGTGGAATGTGGAAATTATTTAGCAGCTAAGTTAGCTGAATTTGGAGCTCAAGTCACCAACCAGTATGCCGACCTGCCTGCTTACACCGGTACACTACTAAAATCCAGAAATATTATCGGGTCATACAAACCGGAATCAAAAAAGCGAATTGTACTCTTTTCTCATTGGGACAGCCGTCCATGGGCAGATGCCGACCCCGATGAAAAGAACCATTATAAACCTATTCTTGGCGCTAATGATGGGGCTAGCGGCGTAGGCGTACTATTAGAAATAGCCCGACAAATCCAGAAGCAAGAGCCTGAATTAGGGATTGACCTCATTTTTCTCGATGCGGAAGATTATGGAGCTCATAGTTCCTACAAAGGAGAGCATAAAGAAGAATATTGGGCACTTGGAGCACAATATTGGGCACGCAATCCCCATGTGCAGGGCTACAATGCACGCTTTGGCATCTTATTGGATATGGTAGGAGGTAAAAAAGCCATTTTCCGTTATGAAGCCTATTCCCAAGAGAAAGCCGGGAATATTAACGAAAAGGTTTGGAACACGGCTGCAAGTCTGGGATATTCCCAATACTTTGTGAAAGAAGAAGGAGGAGAAGTAACCGACGACCACGTCTTCATCAATGAATATGCAGGAATACCCACAATTGACATTATCCCCTACGAGGAAAACGGAGGATTTTATAAATATTGGCATACACTAAAAGATGATATGGATGCCATAGATAAAGCAACGCTGCAAGCTGTTGGACAAACTTTAGTACAAGTCATTTACAATGAAAAATAGCCGGCAAGGTAAGTTATTGATTAAGATTAAAGAAACGGACTAATTATTTCAACTGATATATATAATTAAAAAATAAGAAAAGATGAGCATCAATGAAGCACAAGACGAAGTTATTGCCGAGTTCAGTGATTTTAGTGACTGGATGGATCGGTATCAGCTTCTTATAGACTTGGGTAATGAGCAGGAACCACTTGATAATAAATATAAAACGGAACAGAATCTGATAGAAGGTTGTCAAAGCCGTGTATGGCTACAAGCAGATGAAATGGATGGTAAAATAGTCTTCAAGGCAGAAAGTGATGCCTTGATTGTGAAGGGAATCATCGCATTACTCATAAAAATACTATCGGGACACACTCCAGACGAGATCTTAAATGCAGACCTTTATTTCATCGACAAGGTTGGTCTGAGAGAACATCTTTCACCTACCCGCAGCAATGGTCTATTGGCAATGGTAAAACAGATACGAATGTATGCATTGGCGTTCAAGGCAAAGGAGAAAGGTGCCTGACTAAAAAAAGAATATCCCAAAAGCAGAATAAAGTCTCCGGGAATTGTAACAGTTGAAAAACCACTTCAAATACAGATTCCCGGAGAGGAGTAAAAAGGAAAAGAGGTTGTCCCAACCCTTGGAACAACCTCTTCTTATATACTTTTTCTAAACCAGTTCAGCAATAACCCACCTGATACAAACCCTATATCACATCGTCTTTATATTCCAAAATATCTCCGGGTTGACAATCCAATACCTTACAAATAGCTTCCAGAGTAGAGAAACGGATGGCTTTGGCTTTTCCAGTCTTCAAGATAGACAGGTTAGCCGGCGTAATATCTACCTTTTCGGCCAACTCTCCCAAAGATATTTTTCTCCGGGCCATCATTATGTCAAGGTTTACTATAATCATATTTCCAATAAATATTAAGACAGCTCAGATTGTTAAATCCTGCTCTTCTTTCATCTTCAAACCAATAGCAAAAACTTGTGCTATAATTAATGATGCAAGTCCCACCACCAATAAAGTAGTGCTTACCATATCTGTCAAGCACAATGAATAATTTGTCAGAGAAAACACTTTCTCCACATCATATACCGTAAGGAAGGCTTTAAAAAGGCTACAGCCAAAGCTAATAATAAGTAACACGCCCAACCGACTCAAACGATGCACATTTTTCCAATTAAAAATATCCGATTTATTAATAGACACAATAAAAAGAACAAAGATCACAAGGGCCCATACAACCATGATCAAATAAACAATATCAGCCAGAAGAGAAAGAACTTTTCCCACTATGGAAGGCTTTGAATTCACACTGACAGTCATTTCCCCATAAGAAACCGGTACATATTTCCCCGACTTCTCATTAAAAATAGAATCTTGAAAAAAAACACCCGACATATTCTTAGGTAGCAAATGAATAGTTTCCATATTCATTAACTCCTTCTTCTTAGCCAAAGTCATTTCGGCATCTGTGCCCAACTCCACACCGGCTTTAAAACCAATACCGAAGTAATAGAGTCCTTCAAGCACCGAATAGCTCAAAACGAGCATTACTATCACACAAAGAATATTCAATTTCCGTTTCATAGGTCTACATCCGTATCACAAAGTTTATATGCATTTAGTGCCCTTAAAGATACAATAAATAAAATGACTGAAGCGACTAAACTGATCAAATATAAAGGTTGCCCCATCACGTCTGATATATAATCCACATCAGGATACTTCATACTTAAATAAACAGAAAGGCTATTATTTAAGATATGTATTATTATTCCGGGAACAACACTGCCCGACTTATAATAAAGCCACCCCAACAAAAGCCCCACAAGGCAAGCACCTACAACCTGTGCCGGATTGATATGACTAATACCAAAAATCAGAGCTGAAAAGATGATAGCCTTCATCGGGCTATACCTTTGTAACAAGACCTTAGTAATAGCCCCCCGAAATAGCAATTCTTCCAAGACAGGACCTAACACGGCAATACACACAATGCCAAACCAGCCTGACTGTAAGATATTAAATGTATTGTTCATCCAATCAGGAAGGAAAGACAAACGGGATGTGATAAAATCAACCAGAAAAATAGCTGAAATACACGCCACAACACTCCATCCCAAATAAGGTATGCCAATGAATGAATACATCTGCTTATCACCGGATAAGTAACCCTGCTTCCACAAATATGCTCCCATCAACAGAAAGCCTGCCAACAGAGAAGGAGTAAGAGAAAACTCCGCCATTCTTTGTATATCTCCGTACTCCATAAAACTATAGAGCATGGCAAATGGCGTAACGACCAACATGCCAAGAATCTGCATCAATAGATATATAAGCACTAACTTGATTGCTACCTTCATTTATTCTTTCCTTTTAAAAAACGCACAAAGATACACATTTTCCTCGATTAGAGAATCAGGCAATAGTTGCTGTAGCTCCACAGAGCACTGCCATTAATACTGACAATGAAATCACTAACAAAGAGATACTCATAAATGACCCTTTCATAACCTTTTTACCTTTATAGTTTTTGATATTCAATAAACTTTTATCGTTTTTCGATATGCAAATAAAAAGGATAATTTTTATATAAACAAGAAAAAAAGAATATATTTATCGAATATCAATAAAAAACAAGTGATTTTCGATAAACATCAACTGTTCAAACCAAACATTTACTTCTAATAGCAAAACAGATATAAATCAATAAAAATAAAATACACTATAAAGACTCCTACAAAGTCATTGACTGCTCTGCTACTACATCTATACCCATCACGCTACAACCTATTCTGAGTAGGCATAAATGTGAAGTTATATTAAAAGGCTTTTATACATGTAATGAAAGCCTTTTAAAACATTAATAGAAGCCTTTTAATTATGTAATAAAAGGCTTTTAATTGAGCATAACATTCAAAGTGAGTGTAACTACCTCGTTATGACAGAGGTATTAACGGTTATAATTATATACATTAATATTAAAAAGACTTGTATGTCACAGATTAGTCCCGGCTTTTTTAGTAAATATCTAAAAACCGACAGCCAATAGCCGAAAAGAAATTAAAGGGGAGTTATATAACGATACGTAAATAAACCGCTATTTCGCATAACCGAAGATGATATAGAAATAGCAGTCCTAAATTGTTTGAATCAACAGGACTGGAACAGATTCAAAAACGTAAAAATAGCCAAAAATCAAAGAATGCCCTCAACAGTCTTTGCATCTTTATGAAGTTGAGCAATAAGCTCATCAACAGAAGCAAACTTTATATCCGGACGAATGTACCGGACAAAGGACAGGCGGATGACCTCACCATAAATATCGGCATGAAAATGCAGAATATGTACTTCAATGCTATGCTTGCCTCCATTATCAAACGTGGGACGAGTTCCTATATCAAGCATGCCGGAATACACTTTTCCACCTACAGTGACACGAACGGCATATACTCCATCGGAGGGAAGCAGCTTATCTGCATTATCCACCCGAAGATTGGCCGTAGGAAATCCGATTGTACGCCCCACTCGATAACCGGTTATGACCGTACCATCCAAAAAATAATCATACCCCAAGCGAATGGCAGCTTCGGACACATCCCCACTTAACAGCAGATTTCTAATACCCGAAGAGCTAACCGCAATGCTTTTGTCTAAATATGCCTGTGCAAGGAGCACCTCCATGCCCAATTCTTTTCCATAATTGACATAATCGGCAAAACCTTCACTCCGATTATGCCCGAAGCGATGATCATACCCCACTACCAGAGCTTGTATATTATAGTGCTTTTGAAGAAAAGCCATAAATTCCCGTGCAGATAAAGTAGCAACTTCGAGGGTAAAATCGAGTATCATACAATAATCCAGCCCCGTCTCTCCAAGCAAATCAATTTTCTCTTCGTAAGTTGTCAACAACCTGGGACAGAAATCCGCTTGCATGACTTTACGCGGATGCGTAGGAAAAGTCACTACCGTGGAAGCATACCCGCGCTCGGTAGCTGCTTCACACACTTGCTTTATTAAAAAACGATGTCCACAATGTACCCCATCAAAAAAACCGATAGTAGCAACACACGGTTTCGGGAACATTTCTGGCATCGTACGAACCACCTGCATAACCTATATATATTATCCTTTTATAAACAATTACTTAAATAAATGGCTCCAGTCTTCTCCTGCATTCGGAGTGTAAGTAACAATACCCAATGTTTCGGCCGCACGACAATTTTCAGCCGAATCATCTAGAAACAAAGTCTCTCCGGGATCAATGCCGGTATCATCCAGAACTGCCTGGAAAATATTCACATCCGGTTTTACCATATGCATTTTATAAGAAAGATAGATGCTTTCGAAATAATCTTCAACCTTGAAGGTTTTATAAGGAAATGCATTTTTGCATGCCCACTTCCAATGAATATCGTTAGTATTACTCAATAAATACACCACATAGTTCTTACGCAATCTCAACAGCAAATCCAATTTATAAGTGGGAATGCCAACTAAGAAGCTATTCCATGCAGCATCAATGTGGGCATCCGAAACCATTTTTCCCATATGTTCCCGCAGTGCATTCCTAAATTCGGCACTTGTAATCAGTCCCTTCTCATGTTGTAAGAAGAAGCCTTGCTGATGACAGACATCGAGCATCGCCTCTATGCCCGGCATGCCCAATTTATCAAAATTATCAAGACAACGCTGACGGTCCAAATCAATCAAAACTCCGCCAAAATCAATAATAAGGTTTTTAATTCCTTTTTTTTCCATCTTTTATTTTTTTATTAAACGCCTGATAAAGCGTATTGCTTCACCTATCCACAGGACTAGGGAAGTAGAAGCAATAATTACCACCCAGGTAGAGAAATCAAGCGGCTCTGTACGAAATACAGCACCACCGAACTGTACGATAAAGAACTGTCCTATTAAAATGGCAAAGATAATAAATTCCAAGCCATACGACTTGGAAATTCGTTTAAAAGCAGAATCCGAAGTGCCAAATACTCCAGCATTAAATAAATTCCAGAATTGCAGCATAACAAAAAAGGTGAAAAATATGGTTAAGCGGTGTACGGTCATCCCCCCTTCTGCACGATTAAACCAAAATAGCATCCCCAAAAGTAAGACTAGAAAAATTCCTCCCATACCCAGAATGGAGTTAAGCATCGGCCGGGAAATAATAAAATCATCATTCCCACGTGGCTTTTCACCCATCACACTTTCATCAGGAGGAATAGAGGCCAATGCCAAAGCAGCAAAAGTATCCATAATCAGATTCACCCACAGCATTTGAGTTACCGTTAACGGTAAAGCCGTCCCAATTAAGGCTCCCAACAGCACAATAAGCAATGCTACCAAATTGATAGTCAGCTGAAAAACGATAAAACGCTGGATATTTTTATATAACGAACGCCCCCACATCACAGCCGTTCCTATGCTATTAAACGAATCATCCAGTAAAGTTATATCGCTGGCTTCCTTAGCGACAGAAGTACCAGTACCCATCGAAAGCCCCACTTGGGCATAATTCAGCGCCGGAGCATCATTCGTACCGTCACCGGTCACTGCCACTACCGCACCATTTTGTTGTAGCAACCGTACCAAACGCTGCTTATCGGTAGGACGTGCGCGCGACATAATCTTCAAATTCGTCACACGTTTGAGTGCCTCTTCATCCGTCAATTGGGCAAAGTCATTCCCGGTAATCCGGTTATACTCCGTATCCTCGGGAGTCCACAAGCCAATCTGTTTAGCTATTTCAGTAGCTGTACCGGGGGTATCGCCTGTCACAATCTTAATATCAATGCCTGCTGACTGGCATTTGCTAATCGCCGCAGATACATCCGGTCGGACAGGGTCACTGATAGCAACCACCCCCAAAAAGGACAAATCTCCAACAGCAATCAACTCTACGCACTCTCTGATATCAGCATCGTCCACAAATTTAAATGCAAAACCAAGTGTACGCATAGCCATCTTCTGATAACCAAGTAGTTGATTCTCTACAGAGGAACGATATTCTTCCGTATTGATCTGACTATCTTTCAAAACAACATCCTTGCATTTGCCCAGTACTATTTCGGGGGCTCCTTTTACATAAAGCACTTTCCGCCCCATGAGAGGAGACTGCACCAACGTTGCCATATATTTCCGCTCCGTAGAGAAAGTTAGCTGATCAATCACTGACGCTCGTTCACGCAACTCTAAATAATTACGCCCCCGTGTATCCAACCATAACAATAAAGCAACTTCTGTCGGATTCCCGACTCCTTTACTCTTCCCTGCCTCTACATTCCTTTCTAAAAAAGCCGTAGAGTTGGCACTAATTCCTTCCGCTATTAAATTGCTGATATCATCTTCTGCCAGTTCACCGTCATTTCTCAGGCCATAAAAACCGGACTCATACACTTGCATCATATTCTGGGTCAACGTACCCGTCTTATCCGTACAAATCACAGTTATGGCTCCCATTGTTTCGCAGGCATGCATCTTCCGAACTAGATTATTGGTAGAAAGCATACGCCGCATATTCAGTGCAAGACTCAGCGTCACACTCATTGGTAAACCTTCAGGAACCGCCATCACAATGAGCGTAACCGCCATCATAAAGTATTGCAGGGTATCTTCCAGAGCCGGAAGCCAATCAGAGAAAGAATGAAAGGACTTAAAATGATAAACCAACAAAACGTCCTTTACAAAGAACAGGACAAAAGCCAAACCTGCGACCGAAAAGCCTATTTTTCCGATAAAATTGGCCAGCTTAGTAAGTTGTTTATTCAGTGGAGTTGGCTCAAATGTCTGTTCCATACTTTGACGTGCCACTTTCCCTATCTCAGTTGCATCACCTACATCGTGAACACGCATAGTACCATGCCCATCTACAACCATAGTACCCCGCAAAACCTGGTCGGACGCATACGTAGCCTCTTCATCAAAATCTTCTTCCACCACAGTTTTGTTCACAACAGGCTCACCTGTCAGATTGGATTCATTAACCTGCAAAGAAACGGCTTCCATCAATTTCCCATCTGCCGGAATCTCCTCCCCCGTCTCCAATATCACCACATCCCCCACAACTATTTCTTTACGAGGAACCTCCTGTACACCGCCATTCCGAACAACTTTCACTAAAGTTTCTTCGTTTACAGCATTCAATAAATCAAACTTCTTATTCGCATCATATTCAAAAAAGAAACCGATACCCGTAGCCAGTAAAATCGCAGCAATAATGCCAATAGTTTCGGCATACTCATTCTCTACTACTGAAATTGCTAAAGAAAATAAAGCCGCTACTAATAGTATCCTGATAACAGGATCTTCAAATTTCTCGAGATATAGTTTCCATAAAGAAGAGCGTTTGGGAGGTGTTAATAAATTGAGTCCATATTTCTCACGATTTCTTCGTACTTCCTCATTAGAGAGCCCTATGCGATCATATTCACTCTTTACAATACCCATATGAAATTATAATTAAACACGTAGACAACACAATATACAGAGCAAAAGCGATACAATTATTCATTGTAGTGGAAGTACAAACCAAAACGTAGAACCTTTACCCAGCTCTGACTCAACTCCAATCTGTCCCCCCAGTTTACGAACAATCATCTCACAGATAGAAAGTCCCAAGCCCGTACCCTGTTTTTCCAGATTTACCCTGACAAAACGCTCAAAAACATGTCCAACTTTGTCCTTCGAAATGCCAACCCCTGTATCCTTTACATAGAAATACAAGCCACTCTCACAAGGCCTATACCCTAACGTAATGCTCCCGGAATCGGTGAACTTAATAGCATTTGTCATGAAGTTAGAAAGGACCTGCGCCAACCTATTCCGGTCTGTACGCATGGAGCATTCTTGCAGAGGAACCTCTCGAACCAGTTGGATAGAACTGGCTTGTTCAGCCAAACGCATTTTAAATAATTGTTCCAAATCGAGCATCAATTGGTTCACATCCACATCCGTAAAAATAAACTCCAACGTACCCGCCTCTATTTTGGACAGATCCAATATATCGGCTATTAATTGCTGCAACAATTCATTATTAGAACGGATAATTTCAAAATACTGCGCCTTCTCTTCTTCAGTACAGGCAGATGCCATCAGCTCAGAGAATCCGACAATGGCATTCAGCGGCGTACGTATCTCATGGCTCATATTGGCCAGGAAAGCAGACTTTGCCTTATCCGCATTTAGAACATCTTGATTTGCCTTCTCCAATGCATTTTTCATCTGCATCAAATGCGTCACATCATGGACTGTAATTACCACGTAGTCCTCACTGCCTATTTGCATATATTCACCCGATACATGAGTAATATGTTCTGAGGCTTTTCCTTCAGCATCTCTAATGCTCATTGTAGCCTCCAGGTTAACAAAATCCTGCTTACTAAAAAACACCTGTTCTATCGCCTTTCGAATAGGGCAAAAGCTACAGGATGCATGAGTTCCACAGCCACCCGCAGATGACAAAGCATTATCACATCTCAATAAATCACCCACACGCACAACCTTGCCAGTTTCCTGAGTGCCGGTAATATCATAATAGTTTGTACGGACAACTTCACAATTCCTGTTAACCAATAAAATAAAAGCATGGATATTTTGCAGAACAGCCTTTAGCAGTGTTTCATAATTCATCACTGCCTTATCGGAAGCTTCTACCCGGCACAACAGCTTTCTGTTTTTATCAAGTTGCAATGCATACAGTGCTACTCCCCCTGTCAAAAGTAGCACGCCGATTAGAGTTCCCACCATAATAATATAGATTACAATTAGTTAGACGGAACAAAGATATTTCTTTCCGTTTAAAGTTAAAAACAAAAGCAACAAATATCTTGTTTATGAGAATATAATAAAAACATAAAATTATGGATAAGTACATGTGCACAGGCTGCGATTACATTTATGATCCGGAGATAGGTGACCCAGACAATGGTATTGAACCCGGAACAGCATTCGAAGACCTCCCCAATGATTGGGTTTGCCCCCTCTGTGGAGTTGGAAAAGAAGATTTTGAGAAAGTGTCCTAGGACGCTTTCTTTTCTTTTATATCGCTGCTGGCCTCAACAACATTGACCACGTAATCGCCCAATTTCTCACATTCCCCTATGATGTCCATGTAGTAAACCCCCATTTGGTAGTCATATTCCTTATTATTGACATCCAAAATATTCTGGTTCTTTAATTGATTACGATAATTATTTATTTCGTTTTCAATATTGAAGGACTTATTTACATCAATACTTTGATGTTCCGGACGCTCCACTACAATAATCATTTGCAATAAGGCATCATCAGTCAGTTTCATCATAAAATGAATGTGTTCATATTGCTTTTCAGTGAAATCTTGATTGGTTTGCCGTTTACGATTAATAGTACGTGCTAAATTATAGCAACTATCTCCTATACTTTCTATCTCTGTTACTTCGCGAAGCATAGCGCGTATTTGCAGCTTACTTTCCGAACTTAAACGTCCTTCGGATACCTGATTCAAATAGTTAGCTATTTCTAGCTCCATGCTATCACTAATATTCTCGTACTTCTCCACACGACTAAATAATTTATTAAAATCATCGTCTTTCTCCGTATGCAGCAGGTCCTGCACCATATTAAACATACGATGTGTACGTTCGGCAAATAAATGTATCTCCTTGCGCGCCTGCAATATGGAAAGTTCCGCCGTAGAAAGCATACCACCCGAAATAAAGCGCAAACGGTACTCTTCATCCGTCTCTTTTTGAGGAATAATGGCACAGACGGTACGTTCTATAAACTTAACGAACCAAATCAATATCAATACATTACAAACATTGAAACAGGTATGGAATGCTGATAATTTAAAAGGTACCGACAAGGTAGGATCGGTAATATGCATCACATGCTCCACAATCCAAGACACTCCCCTGGTAAAAGGAGAGAATAAAAGTAGAACCCAAATCACACCAAATATATTAAATACCAAATGTGCTAAAGCCGCCCTCCTCGCTTGCGTATTACCAGTCAAGGCTGCAAGATTTGCAGTAATGGTTGTTCCGATATTCTCCCCCAGTACTAACGCTGCACCCAGTTCAAAGCTAATCCAACCGTTAGCACACATAATAAGTGTAATAGCCATAGTAGCAGATGATGCTTGCACAATCATGGTTAAAGCCGTACCGATTAAGACAAACAACAGGATTGAAAGATAACCCATATCAGTATAACGTTGCACAAACGCCAACATCTCAGGATTCGATTTCAGATCTGGAGCATTGAGTTGCAATGAAGCAAGTCCCATAAAGAGAAAGGAGAAGCCAAATATAAATTCACCTATGGATTTGCGATTACTTTTATGAGAAAAGATAAGAGGGATTCCTATAGCAAGTAAGGGTAAGGAAAAAGCAGCAATATCAACTTTGAAACCTAATGCGGAAATAATCCACGCCGTGACAGTAGTTCCAATATTAGCACCCATAATCACTCCAATGGACTGTCCCAGAGTCAGTAAGCCGGCATTTACAAAACTCACCACCATAACCGTAGTGGCGGAAGAAGATTGAATAAGAGCTGTAATAAGAACGCCGGTCAACACGCCAGTCACCCGGTTGGTAGTCATTGCCGTAAGAATTTTCCTTAACCTGTCGCCGGCAAATTTCTGAAGTCCTTCACTCATGATCTTCATTCCATAGAGAAATAAAGCCAACGAACCAAGCAGCTTTAAAAAATCATAAAAAGAATATTCCATTTTTAATTAATTAATGGGTTTTATTGCCACATCTGTTATTATGCCCTATATTTAACGTGTTAATTAACTAAAATAGAGATGTATGAAACACATGTTACAAATTTGTTGCAAAAATAATAATATTTATAAAGAATTCCCTATCGGAAGCTCACTTTTGGACATTTATTATGGCTTCAATTTAGATTTTCCTTATCAGGTTGTCAGTGCCAAAGTCAACAACCGCACCGAAGGACTGAATTTTAGAGTATACAACAATAAAGACATCGAATTCCTTGATGTACGAGATCCATCAGGAATGCGAACCTATGTACGTAGCTTATGTTTCATCTTGTACAAAGCAACCAGCGAACTTTTCCCGGAAGGTAAACTATACGTGGAACACCCGGTATCCAAGGGATACTTTTGCAATCTGGACATCAAGCGCCCGCTCACATTGGAAGATGTAACCGCTATCAAGGCACGCATGCAGGAAATCATAGCCGAAGACATTCCTTTCCGTCGTACGGAATGCCACACCAGTGAGGCTGTACGTATTTTTAGTGAAAGAGGTATGGACGATAAAGTAAAACTGCTGGAAACATCCGGATCAATTTATACGTATTACTATACGCTAGGTGACACCGTAGATTATTATTACGGCAGTCTTCTCCCTAGTGCCGGTTTCGTCAAGCTCTTCGACATTGTGAAGTACTACGACGGGCTGTTGCTCCGAATCCCCAATAAAGATAATCCAACGGCACTGGAAGAGGTGGTGAAACAAGAAAAGATGCTTGATGTCTTCAAGGAGCACCTTCACTGGAATTACATCATGGGATTAGGTAATGTGGGAGACTTTAATCTTGCCTGCCAAAAAGGACATGCCACCGACCTCATCAATGTGGCGGAAGCTTTACAGGAAAAAAAGATAGCGCAAATAGCCGATGCCATATACAACCGGGGAGAAAATGGAAACAAGATCAGGCTAGTGCTTATTTCGGGACCTTCTTCATCCGGTAAAACCACTTTCAGCAAACGCCTGTCCGTACAATTAATGACCAATGGGCTACGTCCATATCCCATCTCTCTTGACAACTACTTTAAAGACCGGGAAGAGACTCCTAAAGATGAAAAAGGCAATTACGATTATGAATCGCTCTATGCACTCGATCTTGAATTATTCAATCAGCACGTACAGGCTCTTTTACGAGGAGAAGAAATAGAGCTGCCGCGTTTTAACTTTACTTTAGGGAAAAAAGAATATCGGGGTGATAAGCTTAAGATAGACGAACACACCATACTAATATTGGAAGGTATACACGCTTTGAATCCGGAACTTACCCCTCAAATCCCGGTAACAAACAAGTATAAAATCTATGTTTCCGCCCTGACCACAATATCACTGGATGATCACAACTGGATTCCAACAACAGATAATCGGCTTTTAAGACGTATCATTCGCGACTACAATTACCGGGGATATTCTGCCCAAGAGACTATTTCACGCTGGCCAAGTGTCCGAGCGGGAGAAGATAAATGGATTTTTCCCTATCAAGAGAATGCAGACGTCATGTTCAATTCCGCACTGCTCTTTGAATTTGCAGTATTACGCTGCCATGCCGAGCCCATACTAAACAGTGTACCACGAAATTGTCCAGAATATGCCGAAGCCTACAGACTACTGAAATTTATCAAATACTTTATACCCATCCAAGACAAAGAGATTCCGTTTACCTCTTTATTAAGGGAATTTTTAGGAGGAAGTAGCTTCAAGTATTAAATATATTTTTTACTTTTGCTATCAGATTCAGATAAATAGTAAGACTTATGAAACAACTCGTTTTCATACTCTCCATTGTGCTCTGTTTAGGCACAACAGTTCTCGCGCAAAACACCACTCGCGCTGATGAGCTTATGAAACAGGCACAGACCAACCTTGAGCAAAAAGAATACATCAAAGCACGCTACTTGTATCTTCAGGCATACGGTGCTTTTGCTAACCAGCAAGACTATGCCCGGGCGGTAAAATGTGGCATCCAGACTTGTAAGCTATACCACAGAGAAAATTATTACAAAGAGGCATTTGATCTCTGCCGTGCTATGGACCAATTGATAGCAAATGGCGAACAGAAACAGAGCAAAGCCATGCCGGAACTGCATTTCCTTGTCGGCGGAGAAAGATTACAAATGTATATAGCCTTAAAACGGGCTGCTCAAGCAAAAGAGATATTGGACCAACTGACGGAATATGCCAAAGCCTCCCGTAGCGATTCCATCAACGAAGACCTTCTATACACCCAAGCTAATTATTACTACACTTTTGGAATGTACACACAGGGAGACGCCTGCTTCAAAAAACTAATAGTAAAATACAAGCAGCAAAAGAACTATCCTAAAGTAAATGATTGCTATAAAACTTTGATTTCTATTGCTCAAAAAGCAAACAATGCCAGCTTAGTGGCACGTACCTATGACAAATACATCATTTGGACAGACTCTGTTAAAGCACTTACTGCACAAGACGAATTGACCGTTTTGAAACGAAAATATAACGAAAGTCAGCAAATCATTCAAGACAAGGAGAAATCCATTTCAACCAGACATTACGTCATCATCGGACTATGCATCGTAAGTGCTATACTTGTAGCAGTACTTATAGTAGGAGGAATCATATTACTCCGTTTCATCTTACTAACCCGGAAGCAAAAAAAAGCAATTAGCATAGCTAATGAACATAATGAACTAAAAACTCAATTCATCCGAAACATTTCAGCTCAAATGGGGCCAACACTGGACACTCTGGACGGAAAGCAACCCGGCGTACAAGCTCTACATGCTTTTGCCGAACATATTCAGGTTTTATCGGAACTGGAAAGCACACTCTCAGAAACATACGAGATGCACGAAATTAATATCAGCACTTTTTGCGAAAACGTGATGGACAAAATAAAAGGTAAAGCAAGGCCGGACGTCACCGCTACCGTTAATGCTCCTAAATTGAGTGTCAAAACTAATCCCGAACAATTAGAACGTATTCTCATCCATCTATTAAATAACGCGGCTGAGCACACGCCTGAAGGGGGAAAGATATGGCTCGATTTCAAAAAACGAGGAGCGCATACCCACCAATTCGTCGTTACAGATACCGGGCCCGGCATCCCATCCGAAATGCAGGACAATCTTTTCAAACCTTTTACCGAGGTAAAAGATCTCACACATGGCGATGGACTTGGTTTACCGATCTGTTCGCTCATTGCAACAAAAATGAGCGGTAGCCTGACCTTGGAAAATAGCTATACCAAAGGAGCTCGCTTCATTTTGGAATTACACGTATAAAGTCCTTCTAAGGACCTTTAATAATCTCGCAGAGGAACATCTCTTCCCCGTAGAGCAACGTTTCGTTTCTCTACGGGGAAGAGTGCTTTACTTTATGAGAAAGATTTACTTACAAATTTTACAGAAAAGAAGCAGCCTGATTAAAAACAGAAGTAAAGGCTTTGTTCACTTGCTCCGCTTCAATTTTTCCACGGACAGGAAAAGGGACCTGATGGGAATAAAGAAAAGGAAAATCCATCTCCTTCAATATTTTTTTCGAAGCCTCTCCTAAAGCGGAAAGGATTCCGACTGTTGGTATCACCACATCTTTCTTCAACGAGATAGCACGGACACGGTCACATGCACGCTCAAAGAAACGTTCTCTAAAATCCGGCAACACATCCGGACGAATCATCGACTTAAACGCATGCTCCAGAAAATCGTTTTTAAAGGTATGGGGTACCGTCGTCCGCTCAATAAAACTATGAGTAAAATAATGCTCCATCCGGTCAAAAGCATCCTGATCCATAATATCACGAGCCCTCCCATCCATTTTACTAAATATGGACCCGCCACAAAACATAAAAAGACGCGTATCCGTAAACAACTCATCCGGGTTGGCCAATAAAAGGATCTGAGCAAGAAACGCCCCTATCGAATAAGCAAATATATTAATGTCTGTACCTTCTTTAAATAAAGGATGCATCCCACTTTTTATTTCCGAAACCAGTTGCCAAACATTATATGCCGACTCCCTTCCTGAAGCATAAAACCGTAACGGATTTTTAGAAATTCTGCTGCTTAGTGCCACATTAGCAAAGGTAGAATTACGCAATCCTTCCACTTCCTGTCTCCTCCGGTCCGCCCAAGGCAATGCGGCGCGCGGATCGCACCAAAGTCGTGGCGTGCGATTCATATGGAATGCTATGGGAAACAGAATAACGGGCTTGCCGGTATTTTCAGCCAAATATTCAGCCCAGGTAAGATACTTTTCCCATGTCCGCTCATTCAATCCGTGCAATAGAATAATCGCCTGCCCTGCTTTATCCTGTCTTAACGGATTAAAAACAGTATAGGTAAATGATTGATTCTCCTTAATATGATCATCCGTCTCCGGACAGAAATCAGTTCCGGACAGTTCCTTCTGAAAGTCTTCAATCTCGTTGGCACCGGTAGTTTGGATAAAACGAAAAGGAATAATTTCCAATTGACGATCCGCAATCTCCGCTTTCCGCTCATAAGAGAATAGCTGATTCAAATATTGCATACGAGTTAATAAATCCATAGCTGTACATTATCTACTTTTACGATACAAACAAACAACACTTTTTCATGCTTTGCAAAAAAATGGGCTTACAGCATGACGACAGGGACAAAAAGGTTAAATGAGGGACAGAAAAACGATATCAGGGGCTAAAATCAACCGGATTTTCTTTACTTTTGTCCACAGGAAAGAGAATATTTATGGAAGGTCGTTCAAACAACATACCGAATTACATCTACGAAAAAAGCAATATCGTGCGATTGATTTTGCTAACAGCTTTTTTCGCGCTGATCTTTATCAACATATATAAGCCTTTCAGTTCGGAAAGTTGGTACAATGTATCCGAATTTAAGTTCTTCCTCTTTTCAAGTCTCATTATCCTCACCGGAGTATTGGTTGTGGTCATCAGCCGGATTATTATGTACTATTACGGAAAGAAACATGCCATATCCTATCCTGCTTACGCCATCTGGATTTTATTGGAAATATTCTTCATGGCTTTGTTTTACACTGTCTACACTCTTGTGCTTAGTCCAAAACGTGAATATCTGGCTGTGTTCAAAGAGTCGGTAGTCAATACAAGCCTTGTATTGCTCCTACCCTATGCAGCTTTACATCTCTACTTTTCCTATCGTGAAAAGGAACGACAATTACTGATGCTCTCCGGTGAGCATGAAGAAGCTGCCGCTCAACAAAATGTATATTCCTTCTATGATGAGAAAAATGAACTTCGTCTATCAGTAAAACGGGATAATCTGCTTTATATTGAATCAGCGGACAATTATGTATGCATATGGTATTTGAATAAGGGTATTGTGAGTAAATTTATGCTCCGAAATTCACTCAAAACCATTGAAGAAAGTTTCATAAAGACCAACGTGCAGCGTTGCCATCGTTCATACATGGTCAATTTTGATCAGGTCAAAGTGATTCAACGCCGTAAAGACGGAATGTACATGGATTTAGGTGTAGATAGAGTACCGGATATTCCTATTTCCAAAACCTATAGTGAAAAGGTAATACAGTGGTTTATTAATTGTTCTTCATGAAGAAAATTAAGCTAACTAAACGCTGCCATATAATAAAGCAACCTGCTGCAGATATAGAATAAAAAGGGGGAACCTTAACAAGATCAATGTTTATCTAAACTTTTCCTGATAACGGAATCTATATTCCTTAGGCGTTATTTCCATCTCCTTTTGAAAAGCCTTGGAGAAATGAAACTGATCATAATAGTTCAATCGAAATGCGATTTCTTTAATTTTTAGTTCTGTAAATTGCAAATAAGAACAAGCACGCTGTATTCTCAATTGATTAAAATATTCAAAAGGAGAGATAGACGTTCTTTGCACAAATAGAGCATTCAGGCGAGAAGTGGAATATCCCGCAGCACGTGCTATATCGGCTATCGAAATCTTAGTTTCCAGATTATCTTTCATAAATAGAATACTACTTTGTACAATGTCTTTCTCCTTCACCTTTTTAATTTCCCTATATTGCGGTATATATTTAAGAGATGCCATAAAATGCATCAAACAGAACGTTATATACTCCAAGTTATCAGGATTATAGCCCATATCAAGATTCTGAAATATTTCATCAAATAGTTGTATCCGATCTCGATACCGACTATTATCAGAAGCATCTATACTTAAAACTTTCCCTATAATAGAACTAAACATAAAGACATTATCGCCTCTGAAATGTAACCAGTATATACTCCATGGATCTCTCCTATCCGCCCCATACACATGCTTCTCATTAGCAGGCAAGATAAAGAACTGGTTTTCCGATAGGATGAACTTCTCATTATTATATTCGATCCATCCTTTACCTTTATCACAATAAATAAGGATATTCTCAGGTGCTCCATTTTCCCGCTCCCGAAAATGATAATGAGCATCCGGGTAGTAACCTATATGAGTTACATACAACTGTCTGGTGATTTCATTTTTAGATTGAAATCTTCTAATATAGTAAGGTGTGACGATGGTTTTTTCTCCTTTAAAGCCATCAGGGATAGTCATGTTTTCCATTATTCACCTAAAATAAGTAGCGGATTAGCAAGACAAAAATAGTTGTATTTTACATGATTTGCAATGGATCTTACATTTTTTAATCCCCTAACAGCCCATATCTTTGTCACACAAATCAAAATCTATTTTAACAGCTATGAAATATTCTACATCACAAAAGAAATCTTACCTCATTCTTATCACTTTCGTATCTGCGATGGGGGGACTTTTATTCGGCTATGATTGGGTGGTTATAGGAGGAGCAAAACCGTTCTACGAAGTCTTTTTCAATATCGTTGATTCTCCCTATCTGCAAGGTACAGTGATGGGTAGTGCGATTCTTGGTTGCCTTATTGGAGTAATGATATCCGGCAGTCTATCCGATAAATATGGAAGAAAGCCGCTAATGGTTGTTGCTTCTTTAGTCTTTATTGTTGCGGCTGTCGGAACCGGACTAAGCGACCATCTATCATGGTTCATTGTGTATAGAATATTAGGGGGCATTGGAATAGGAATTGCTTCTAACGTATCTCCAATGTATATCGCGGAAGTCTCTCCTGCAAATGTGAGAGGGCAATTTGTGTCAGTTAATCAACTGACAATTGTGCTAGGTATACTGTTGGCACAGATCGTTAATTGGCTCATTGCAGACCCTGTTCTTCCGGAAGAAGCTCTTTTAACTTCATGGAACGGACAAATGGGATGGCGCTGGATGTTCTGGGCCGGCGGCATACCAGCCATTGTTTTCTTTATAATGCTGTTCATACTACCCGAAAGTCCACGTTGGTTGAGTATGCGTAAAGAGTTCTCAAAATCAGAAGAAATACTAAAACGTATAGGAGGACAAACCTATGCGGAGAGTGAAATAGCCATCCTAAAAACAGCCTCCTCAGGAATAGAAGAAAAAGGAAACTACAAACTTTTATTTAGAGGAAAGATGCCGAAGATTTTATTGATAGGAATCGTTATCGCCGTTTTTCAACAATGGTGTGGCATAAATGTAATCTTCAACTATGCACAAGAAATATTCTCAGCAGCAGGATACGGTGTCTCTGATATACTATTTAACATCGTTATCACAGGTATAACTAATGTTATCTTCACAATAGTGGGAATGTACACTGTTGATAAACTCGGGCGTAGATCTTTATTATTATTCGGAGCCATAGGACTTACCCTTATTTATACTTTGTTAGGAGCATGTTATTATCTTCATCTATCAGGCATCGCCGTTTTAGTATTAGTCATGCTGGCAATAGCTTGTTATGCCATGAGCTTAGCCCCAATCACCTGGGTAGTCATTTCCGAAATATTCCCTACACGCATCAGAGGGATGGCAATGGCCGTATCCACTTTCTCCTTATGGACTGCATGCTTTATTCTTACCTATACATTTCCACTCTTAAACACTTCTTTAGGTGCTTACGGAACATTTTGGCTATATGGCATCATCTGTCTGTTGGGATATCTATTCATAAAAGCAAATTTGCCTGAGACCAAAGGCAAATCATTAGAAGAAATTGAGAAAGAATTCACCAAATAAGCATTATTCAATAAATCATAAACAGCTAAAAGCTACACGAAAAATGGAAGAAATAACTAAATATCTGACTCAATCTACTGTAAACGAAAAAAATAGGGTGAGAGCATGGGAAGAGAACATCATGCTCCCGACCTATGAAATAGGAAAAGAAGAAAAGAACCCGATATTCCTGGAGAAACGAGTCTATCAAGGAAGCTCCGGAGTAGTATACCCATACCCTGTCATAGAGAAAGTCTCAGATGAAAAGAAAGATAAACAATATAAGGCCTTGTTTATCGAAAACGAGTATATTAAAGTGATGGTACTGCCTGAACTCGGTGGAAGAATCCAAATGGCCTATGATAAAGTTAAGCAACGCCACTTTGTTTATTATAATCAGGTTATAAAGCCAGCCCTTGTCGGATTAACAGGACCTTGGATATCGGGAGGTATTGAGTTTAACTGGCCTCAACACCACCGCCCGAGCACATTTCTTCCTACAGATTATATAATAGACCACAATGATGACGGTAGCGCCACAATTTGGTGCAACGAAGTAGAGCGTATGTTCCGGACTAAAGGCATGCAAGGTTTCACGTTATATCCAGGCAAATCTTATATTGAAATAAAAGTAAAAATATACAATCGCACCTCCTTTCCACAAACCTTCTTGTGGTGGGCAAATCCGGCTGTAGTAGTAAATGATGGATACCATTCGGTATTTCCACCCGATGTACATGCCGTATTTGACCATGGGAAACGTGCTGTTTCAAATTTTCCAATAGCAACCGGAGAATATTATAAACAGGATTATTCCGCTGGAGTAGACATTTCAAAATATAAGAACATCCCCGTACCGACTTCATACATGGCCATCCAATCCAAATACGACTTTGTAGGAGGTTATGAAGAAGATGTAAAAGGAGGATTACTACACGTAGCCGATCACAATGTATCACCGGGAAAGAAACAGTGGACATGGGGAAATGGAGATTTTGGGAAGGCATGGGACAGAAATCTAACAGATGAAGATGGTCCTTACATAGAACTAATGACAGGCGTATATACAGATAATCAACCTGATTTTAGTTGGTTAGAGCCAAATGAAGAGAAATCATGGGTACAATATTTCATGCCTTATTCAGAAGTTGGGTATGTAAAGAATGCGAATAAAGATGCCATTGCAAATATCGAAATAAAGGATAACAAAGCAAAAGTCATCCTCTATACAACCTCTGAGTTCAAAAACCTTCACATTATTCTCAAGGATATTAACGGTAAGGTATATATAGATGAGCACGCAAATACCTCTCCGGCTAAATCATACATAAAAGAAGTTGTAATCGGTGAAGTCTCTTCTGAAAACGTAATTTTTGAGCTCTATAATTCAAACGGAGATAAACTCTTAACGTATCAAGCCGATAAACCGGAAATTAAGCCCATACCGGAACCCGCAAAAGCAGCAAAAGACCCTAAAGATATTGCATCTATCGAACAATTATTCCTCACCGGACAACATTTAGAACAATACCGCCACGCTACATATAATCCACTGGATTATTATATGGAAGCCCTAAAACGCGAACCGGGTGACATCCGCTGTAACAATGCCGTAGGACTGCTACTCGTGCGCAGAGGGCAATTTGCAAAAGCAGAACCATACTTCAGAAAAGCCATAGAGACGCAAACAGAGCGGAACCCAAATCCTTATGATGGCGAGCCATATTATAATTTAGGCTGGAGCCTGAATATGCAAGGTAAAAAGGACGAAGCCTATGCCGCATTCTTTAAAGCAACATGGAATGCCGCGTGGCAAGATTCAGGATATTATGCCTTAGCTCTAATAGATTCTTCCCACCACCTCTGGAAAGAAGCTTTGGACAAAATTGACAGAAGCTTAATTCGGAACTGGCATGATCACAAAGCACGTCAATTAAAGATTTCTATCCTCCGAAAAGCAGGGCGTAAAGAAGAAGCACTTGCCATTATTGAAGAATCTCTAAAGATTGATCAATTCAACATGGGATGTTATTTTGAGAAGTATCTTTTAACAGATGACCCGGAAGTTCTAAACAAGTTGAAGACCTTAATGAGAGATGCACCGCATTCATATATTGAATATGCTCTTGATTTTGGCGGGGCAGGATTATTTCCTGAAGCAATGCAATTACTTTCATATTGCATTAAAGATAAAAATAAGGTCTACCCAATGGTCTACTACACCTTGGGATATCTGGCCTCAATGTCCGGTGACCTTATAAAAGCTAAAAGCTATTATGCACAAGCTTCGAAGATGTGTCCTGATAGATGTTTCCCCAACCGTATTGAGGAAGTCAATATTCTGCAAGATGCAATTAAAGTAAATCCCGCAGACCCATTTGCTCCTTACTATTTAGGCAACTTCTGGTATGCAGCCAAACAATACGATGAGGCTAAAACTTGCTGGGAAAGCTCAATGCACTTAAACAATACATTCCCCACTGTATTACGCAATTTAGCATTGGTATACTATAATAAATGCAATCAAAGACAAGAAGCCCGTAAGTTACTTGAAAAAGCATTTGAATTGGATACAACGGACTCCCGTTTACTAATGGAACTTGATCAGTTGTACAAAAAGACCGGAGTTCCACCAATTGACCGCTTGGCTTTCTTAGAAAAACACCTGCAACTGGTAAAAGAACGTGATGACCTCTACATCGAGCGCGTAACACTCTATAACCAACTGGGTAGGTATAGTGAAGCGAAAGAGATGATCACATCCCATAAGTTTCACCCATGGGAAGGAGGAGAAGGAAAAATTACTAAACAATATATCATCTGCCGCGTAGAATTAGCCAAACAGGCTATATACAATAAACAATACCGGGAGGCTCTGATTCTTCTGCATGAAACAGATTCCTATCCCTATAATTTAGGAGAAGGGAAATTAGCTAATGCTGAAGAAAATGACATTAATTACTATAAGGGAATTGCATACAGAGGCTTGGAAGATGAAGAACAAGCACGCATCTATCTACAAAAAGCAACAATTGGATCGCAGGAACCTCAACAGGCTTTTTTCTATAATGATCAACAGCCTGATCAAATTTTCTACCAAGGCCTAGCTTGGGAAGCGTTAGGTGATGTAAACAAAGCTCACGGACGATTTAACAAATTAATAGATCATGGTAAGAAACATTTATTTGATGATTGCCGAATAGATTATTTTGCCGTATCGTTACCCGATTTAGCCATATGGGAGGACAGTCTAAATATCCGTAATAAAATACATTGCTATTATGTAATGGCATTAGGATATAGTGGATTAAACCAAAATGAACTTTCAGAAGAATATTATTCAAAAGTGAAAGAACTTGATATAAACAAACAGGTTTTTCGGAAATAACATAGCCTTATTAAAAGGCTTAAACCAAATTAATCGCTTGCTGTTTGCAGTGCAGACCTTTCAAGGAAACTTAGTTTGCATCCGGTTGTCTGGCAATTACGATACAGTTTATTAAAGATTTAGTCAAAAAAAATAGACCTCACTTTCTAATATGGAAAGTGAGGCATTATCTTTTTATTGTTTATATCTGTCATCAATATCCCGGGTTCTGTACTAAATTAGGATTAACCTGAATTTGATCCAGAGGTATTGCCAGCCAATAGCTCTTAGGAGCTTCAAAGACCCGTGTTCCACTCTCCTTCATCTGTTTCAGCTGATAAAACTCCTGAGCTGTTTTCCCTTCAAGGTTCCATGCCGACTGATAACGCATCATTTCTTTATCGGCAATCTTCCAACGACGGATGTCATGAAAGCGTCTGCCTTCCATAGCTAATTCAATGCTCCGCTCATCGTGCAAAACGTCACGTAACTTCTGTCCTGTGGGAATGCCACCGGCTTTAGCCCATGATTCCTCGAAAGTAGGTAACCCGCAACGAGCCCGTATTCTATTGAGATAAGACAAACCGGTACTGCTTAATACTCCGTTGTACTCAAAATCGGCTTCAGCATAGTCCAGATAAATTTCAGCCAAGCGCAGATAAGGAAAAGCATACGAGCTGTTTGTGTATTTCTTTGCATTCCAGTCATAAGAATCAGCCTTCGATACCCATTTCTGACAATAATAACCGTTATCCGTCTGATATTCGTGACTTACATTGCCATCATTCTGCTGTTCCTCTCCCCGGCGACAATGAAGAATACGTGTTCCACCCTGTATTTCATACTCTCCACGGTCAAAACCGATAGAAGCATAAAAACGGGGTTCACGATTGCGGTGAAAGCGTACGGTGCTATCTCCCGGAGCAATTTCATACGGATCCAAGTTCTTTGTTTCGGGATCATCGTCCCACGGCAGTCCGTTCTTCGTATAATAACGACTGATACAGTCGAATGTAGGAATAAGGTATCCACGGAAGCCTTCGCCCGAATAAGAGCTAACTCCTATACGTGGAGCCATATTTTTAATATCATAACTTACAGTGCTCTGATTGGCATAACCAAAAAGAACTTCATTCCAGTTATCCAGGTTGAATTTACCGGAAGGTCCTGTAAAAGCATAATGATAATTATCCTTTCCTGTTTGCGGATCGGTAGTACCACCGCCGTAAAGCTGATACCCGTTCTTTTCACAAAAGTCAATAGCTTCTTTGGCTGCATCCATCGCTTTCTTCCACTTCTCTTTGTCGTAAGTCAAGTTCATCAACGGAGTGCCGTCAGGGTTCTTGAAGTTAGCATAATAATCACTGTTACCGTTGACCAGCGGCGATGCTGCATATAACAACAAGCGTGCTTTAAACCCAAGTGCGGCAGCAGCCGTTGCCCGGTTATAATTACCTGTTTCAGGCCAACGGGCGGGAAGCAATTTAGCCGCTTCCGTATATTTATTAGCAATAAAATTAACGCAGTCGTCATAAGTACTGCGAGGTACATTCATCTCCGCCGGCGTACTTCCTTCTGACAATTCACTTTCCACCAAAACAATGGGACCATAATATTCCAGCATAATCTGGTGATAATAACCTATCAGGAATAAAGCCTCTCCTTTATAATAATTCACTTTCTGCGAATCGATATTAGGCACGCCGTCTATGTTATTCAGTACATTATAACAGTAACGGATTCCTTCCCAAATGCTTTTTTTCTGCACGCCGGTAGGATAAGAAGCAGCTGTATTACTCCACAATGAATAATAGGTGGAAGTGGGAGACTCCAATCCATATAGCAAACTCTTAAAGTGGAAATAGCGTACGGAACCATACCATCCCGTCATCATATCATTCCCGGCTGTCCAGTCAGGGAAAGTCTGGGGATTAAAATAAGTAGGAATTTCCTTATAACAGGAAAGCACCATCTGCTCAGCCTTATTCTGAGTCTTGTAAATATCGTCCATGGTAGCGGAACTTTGAGGAACGACATCCAGAAAATCGCAGGACGCACACAGCAGGCAGGTTGCTGCAACAAAACCTAAACCAGTATATATTTTCTTAATCATAACCTTTTGTATATCTAATTAATAATGAAACTGAATACCTATTTTCACCGTACGCTGCAACGGATAGTCCAACCCATTTCCACTACCCATTTCCGGATCCCAACGATCGAACGGAGTCAATGTGAACAGATTAGTACCCGATGCATACAAGCGAAGCCAGGGAGAAAAGGTATACCCTATTTCAGCACTCTTTAAACGCAAATAAGCCGCATTACGCAAGTAAAAAGTGCTTGGCTGCACATTATTCTGAAGGAAATTGGGAGAAAGCCGGGGATAAGTGGCATCGGCAACATTGTTTGATTCCGACCAATGGTTATCCACAATAGCTTGTGAGATATTATAGCCCTGATGCGCAGCATCGGCAAACGGATGGATATCAGTCATCATCAGACTCACTTTGGCAGCTCCCTGAAACAACAGCGAAACATCCCACTTCTTATATCTCACCGTACCTCCAAAGCCATAGACTATTTCCGGTATCTCCGGATTACCGATAGTCGTAATATCATTTCCGTCTATCTTATTGTCTCCGTTCAAGTCCTTATATTTAATATCACCTATAGTATAAGTAGAAAGTGTTTGTTTGGGAGAATTATCAATTTCCTCTTGTGAAGTAAACAACCCATCAGCCACGTATCCACGGATACTATTGATAGGATGTCCGATTTCCGAATAGTACGATTCCACATTCTCCGGCTCGTCTTTGTCCACCACCTCATTATGTGCGTATGTAAAACTTCCATTCAGTTTGATGATCCAGTCTTTATTGATCGCTTTGTTATAAACGATGCCTACGTCCACTCCTTGATTCTTCACAGCTCCAATGTTAGCATACGGCAAGTTAGCAGCAAATCCCAATGTAGATGGAATGGAACGGCGCTGCATAAAGATACCTGTACGGTCTTCCCTGAAATAATCGAGGCTGAAATCCAATGCATGCATAAGACTCAAATCGATACCTAAATTCAGTTTTTTCGACTTTTCCCACGTTGCATTCTCATTACCGTACACATTAATCAGCGGTCCGCTTGCTTGTGAATAGTCTGTTCCGTAGTACCAGTCCAGCGAGTTTTTCAAACTAACTTCCGTAATATAAGGAAAACGTGTGCCGAGTGCATCATTTCCGGCTAACCCATAGGTGGCGCGTAACTTCAGATTATTAACAACCTGCTTGAGCGGTTCAAAAAACTTTTCGTTAGAGAGGGTCCATCCCACTGCAATAGCAGGGAAAAATCCAAAACGATGGCCTTTCATGAAATTCTCCGACCCATTATAACCAAAAGTAGCTTCCACTAGGTAACGATGATCATAATCGTAAGTGAGACGTCCGGCCAGTCCCTGTTCCCTGTATGGAAGCAACTCCTTTTCCGTGCCACCATTCTTATCATTCCTAGTCTCTTTCATGTGATAAACGAACGTAGCTCCAACATCATGCTTACCAAACGAACGGGAATAATCCGTTTTTGCCTGTACGGACCACACTCTGTTTGTAGGATTCTGACCGGAAGAGGATTGGAGAGCCGTATTTCCCGCCGTGCCAATAGGAGACTCGGTATAATTATAATTTCCATTGCCACCCACCGTATAATCATCCGATACTTTATAATAATAAGGTTGAATCCAATTTTTCAGCCAACTGTAACTATAATTATAGAAAGAAGCCAATGCACTAACGCTCAATCCGGGGGTGATAAACTTCAAATCCTGCTCTATATTGAAAGCCGTAGTCATGTACACATAACTATGCTCGGTGTATCCACTACTCATTTTAGCATACGGATTGACATCCACATTGCCCACATCCCACGAAGTGTTGTTACCGTAACGCACAAAGGTATCACCGGATTCGGCAGGAAGCACAGCCGGGAAGCGTACCGGATTTGCCCGCATGGTGGCATAGAAGAAATCCTGAAGCCCCATCTCACCCCGTAAGTCACCGGCATCAGTACCAGAGAAAGGTGCATGATATTGCGATATTTGCGCATTCATGTTCAGCGTCATTTTCGTTGTAGGTGTTATGCGGGCGGTCACATTATTCTGGAAAAGATATTTCTTGCTATACATGCCTACATTAAGTGCCGTTTCTTTAGGTGTACGTACAATTCCATTTTCCAGGAAGATGCCTGCATTTAAGAAATAATCCACGTTCTTACTTCCACCTTTCACCGTTGCATTCAGATTCTGGTTTACTGCATAATCTTTAAACAGCATGTGATACCAGTCATTATCCGGGAACAGGTAAGGATTAGCCTTTGCACGGGTTTTGTCAATCTTATCCTGACTATAAAAAGGCGTATATTCCACTCCGTTCGCCTTAGCGTCATTTTGTTTTGCTTCATTATACATCTCCATATAAGTGCTTCCATTGGCCATCTTCTGAATATATGTAGGCATGGAGAATGTATTCTCAAAACGAATGTCCACCGACATCTTTTCGGAGATTTGTCCCTGTTTAGTGGCAATAATGATTACCCCATTCGCTCCGCGCGAACCATAAAGTGAAGTTGCCGTAGCATCCTTCAACACCGAAAAAGAGGCTATGGACTCCGGTGGAATATTATTCATCATCGTAGCATTAATCTCCACCCCATCCAGAATAATAAGCGGAGCAGTATTCGATCCGAACGTAGAAATACCACGAATATAAAACTCAGCCGCATCATCTCCCGGTTCACCTTTTGTCTGACGGGCAATGATACCGGGTACATTTCCGGCAAAAGAAGTGGTAAGACTGCTTGAGGTCATTTTTAAGTCGTCCGGTTTAACAGCCTGCACCGCTCCCACCAGTGACTCTTTCTTTTGTTTACCGAATCCTACCACGACAACCTCATCCAGCACTTTATTATTCGGAATCAGAGATATGGCAATGAATGCCCGGTCCTTTACCGATATTTCCTTAGTCAGGTAACCGACATAAGAAATACTTATTGTCGCATTACCCGGTACTGTCAGTGTAAATGTTCCGTCGAGACTGGTAGCCACCCCATTGCTGGTTCCTTTTTGCATCACGGTTGCTCCGATGATCGGCTCGCCATTCTCATCACCCACAAAACCTTTCAGAATTTTTCTGGCAGGCGATTGCATTACTTCCTTCACTCCCTGTACATCTGCCCCACCATCTCCGGCAACTACATTGCCAAAAGCAGACAGAGATAAAACGCTGCACCCCAGCAGGAGTAAAGACTTTCCAACTTTTCTCTTTAATTTCATAATTAACCCATTGTTATTTAAGATAAGATTCACAAAAAAATACAAAATAAGAGTTCACTTTCCTTAAATTGCGACGCAAAGGAAAGAGCTAAGAGTTACATTACGATGTCACAAAAATTAAGAAAAGGTTATTTGAGTTCATCTGTAAAACCCTGTGTTTATGCATATTCTCATTAACGGTCATTTCTATAGAATTGAATTCACCCCTTACGCTTTCCTAGGGTTTTCGCGTGATCTGTCGTCACTTCGTCACTCGTTGAAGTAACACAATGTAAATCAGCCTGTTATTGAGTGACGACAAGCGTGACGGCAAGTGACGACAAACCCTTTTCCGTCACTCTTTTTTTTCGTATATTTACACGAATAAGCACTTATTCATCTCATTATCAATAAGTAACAGAGATTGATACAAAATCAACAAGAAACATGCAAAATGCCTTGTTTTTGAGTAGCAGGTAGCACACTTTAATTCTGCACTATCACGATGAAGTCCAAACGAGTTACCTTAATCATAAGTTTCTCCGTCATCGCATTCCCGGCCACTACGTACATTCAGAAGAATACGCCTCAATGTCTTTCCGGTAAGTAATAGAAGAGACTTCCGGAATTTGCCGTATACTTTCTCTACGATTCCATTAGAAAAACATCGAAATACTCAAAGCAAAACTTCAGCCCACAGTTGTAGGCTCTTCGGGGGACAACTGTCCCCCCGAGAGCCCACAACTGTAAACCGGCGAGCCCACATATGTGGGCCGAAGAAATGTCACGACTAAAAACAAAAAAAGATAACGCTTTTCGGACAAAAGTAACCATATATTTGTATCTTTTTCTTGTATATCTGGCACCTTCGAAATTCAGTACCCAAGGCTTTGGTAAGAATACAATTTGCACAATAATTAAAACATTCTTTCACAAATGCCATAAAACAATACAAAGAATTATGTTTATCTTTGCAGTAAACAATAGGACTAACGCTATAAAATGAGACAGGTTCGGTTAACTACAACAACGATTATAACGATTCTTTTACTAACGACATGCCAGCACAGAGAAATCAACACACAACTTACGCAAGCGGATTCCCTTATGTCAATACGCCCGGATAGCGCCTTGCATATTCTACAAAGAATCAATATCAAACAACTAAAAGACAAAAAGGAGCAGGCATACTATGCCTTACTGCTGACACAAGCCAAAGACAAAAACTACATTACACCTCTAAATGACTCACTCATAAACAGCGCGGTGATCTATTACGATTCCATCCATGATATAATCATGCAGGCCAAAGCACATTTCTATAAAGGGAGTGTGTGGCGGGATAAGAACAACAGTTCCAAGGCCATGAAAGAATTCCTCTCAACAATTTCTTTAGCTAAACAGACTAACAATAAAAAACTCCTTTCTTTCGCTTATAACAATATTGCCAACCTTTATTACAATCAGGAACTAAATACAAAAGCGGATTCCACCTATCAATTAACCAAACAGCTTGCCATAACACGCAAGGATACCACGCTCTGGATAGAATGCTTATCAAAACAAAGCATGCTCCAATTAAAAAGAGGAGAAAAGCACTACGGAGAAGCTGAAAGAAGAATGAATAAAGCCCTCAAGATATTTAAATCAACCTCCAATAGAAGGCTAAAAGCCTATGCCACTTATACTTTAAGCGTTTTATATCATTTTATAAACAAAGAAGATGAGGCAATAGAATATGCTAAAAGAAATATAGCACTTCAAAAAGACACCTCCACATGCTATAACTCTTTCCTGCTTTTAGGAGATGCCTATTACATGAACAAACAGAATGACTCCGCTCTTATCTATCTCTATAAAAGCCTTCCCTCCAATGATTATGGTATTAAAGCCAGAGCCTATATGAGACTTACTGCAATTGCAAAAGAACAAAATCAACTGAAAACTGCTTTAGAAATGGAGAAACGATATATTGCCTATCGAGATAGCATACAGCTATCCCGGCAAAGTAATGATTTGATTGCAGCAGAAAAAGACACGCAAATACTACATTATGATCAAGAGTATCAATCTCTAAAGAAAAGACAACTATTCTATTTACTTCTTCTTTTATCAATAGCAATCGGATGCATTGCCATAACCATCTCGCTAAGAAAAGCATACCTCAAGAAGAATAGACTCTTAAAAGATTTCCAAGTAAAGGTTAAAGAAGAACAATCTCTTCAACATAAGTACGCACAGCTCCAATTAAGTGTGCAACAAAAAGAGAGAGAAATAGTAGAAATGCAGAACTCTATTATAAAAAGCAACCACATAGAAATAGAAAAAGAAAAGCTTAATTTTAAAAAAGAGATCGATTCATTAAATAAAGAAAGAAGTGCTATCCTAAGGACAGCCTACGAAAACTCTGACATATATGCAAAGATGAAATGCATCATAAATTCTTGTAAGGAGTGCGACCAACCTAATGAAAGCTTTTCTGAAAATGATTGGAAGCAACTTATTGCAGAAACAGATCGACAATGGAACAATATTTCTATTAGGCTTTTATCATACTACCCTTCCCTATCGCAAGAAGACATTCGGCTATGCTGTCTACTCCTAACGGATTTTCCTATTCAACATCTAAGTTATTTAATACCATGTTCACGAAATACTATTTACAAAAGAGAAAATGTCATAGTAGAGAGAAAGATGGGTTTTTCACATAAAACAACTTCTTTAAAAGAAATCTTGGAAGGTCTTCAAAACGACACAGATTAAAAACAGTTAAACTCAGCGGACTTTATACAGTTTTTATACACTCTCTCCTACTTAATCTCTCTTATTTTGTATTCATATTTGTCACTTTCACTAAAACAAAATCGAAATGAGAAAGAATTTATAAAAAAGATGCAACAGGGAAGAATAGTAAAGAGTTATATTCTTAGCACAAAATGTTCATCTCACAAGAAGAAAATGTTCTGGACGAGAAAACACCTTACTATATATTCCGCTAAAGTAAAAATCAAAACAACATCTTTTAATAGTACAATACCAACTGTTATTACAGGAGGAATAAATTAACACAAATTACTACATTATGAAAAAGGAATCTCTACTTTTTTTATGTTTATGTTTAATTACATTAACTACTAATGCCCAAAGTTTTAGGTATGGGGTCATTGGAGGTATTAATTTAAGTAAACCAGCTGGAGACACAGGTGCAGATGGTTCAAAGGCAGGGCTACTTTTAGGGGCTAAAGGGGAATTGGACTTACCAATGATAGCAAAGGGAACGTACTTGGACTTTGGACTTCAAATTTCAGCAAAAGGTTACAAAAGTTCCATATTTATGGACGCGGACAATAATCATGTAAAATGGGAAAGAAACATAAACTATTTAAATATTCCTATTCACATAGGATATAAAATAAGATGTGGAAAAGCCCTTTCTCTTTTTGCCAATGCAGGTCCCTATATGGGGATAGGGCTATGGGGAAAGATCAAATCCTATAACAACGGCAAAGAAACGGCCAGTAGCAGTAAAGTATTCGACGATAATAACGGACTTAAAAGGCTTGATTACGGAATCGGTGCAAATATAGGATTGGAATATGCCAAACATTTTCAACTTATAATTGGACACGACTGGGGATTAAAAGACATCAATAACTATACTGGTGCCGGAAAATACAAAAACAAGAACTTCTCTTTGTCCATTGCATATATTTTTTAAAGAATACTTAAATTAGGAGGGCTGCATCAATGGGAATGAATATCTGAGATTCTCATTGATGCAGATAACTCACAAACAAACTTTTGGCAATCAAAGTTTTCTATTCAATTTTCTAAATCTTTATGATAAGCTCACTTGTTAGTATAATATTATAAAAGATCTAGATATGACAGCAAGATTATTCTTTCTAATTGGTATCCTTTTATACGGTTTACAGCCTTGCTTTTCTCAGGAAAAAAGCAAAAAAGATAGTATACGCACCCTCCAAAGCACTTCTCCCGAAGAGAAACAAAATTACCAGACAAACAAGCCCTCAAGTTCTGAAGAGCCATCTCAATCACCACTCCGTGTAACTAGCACTATCACGCTCAAGGCTCCGTCATATAACGAATATTGGCTGATTCCTGGGTATTCACCTTATCCTATATACAGCCCGATAGCACACGATTATGCAGTATATAGCGAATTGGGACCGTTCAACTCGTTTAGTACGCACCAAACTTATCCCCTTATAGGAAGTATGACATACATGAGTTTTGCCCAAAACATACACCTTACCCAGCGACTGGATGTGAGCTATGGATTTTATTTGAGCAAGTACAACATAGGCAAAAAAGACCTAATTGATTTCGGGTTGAATTTCGAAGCAAATTATACCTTGTATCATAATATAGGATTAGGTTTCTTAAATCAGTCTTCATTCAGGGAGCATATCATAGATGCTCCACCAGAGACCGTATCACTCTTCCCACACAACAGAACGGAAATAAATATAAATTTAAAGCCTGCCAAGAACGTCAAATTTAAAGTATTCCTTTCAAACGATCCTTAAAGGAATAGAGAACTCGAATAAAGTAAACAAAAAATAAGGCAACTAAGTAGTCTGCCTAGCTGCCTCATTGATTTAATATAAATAGAACTCTGATCCAGCCTATCTTAATGCCTCTACTTCATCAGGCGTCAATGGAATCTTCTTCCCTAAACGACGGGAACCGGTTTCGGTAATCAGATAATCTTCCTCATTACGAATACCTCCGAAATGACGATACTCTTCCACTTTGTCGTAATTAACAAAATCGGTGAACTTCTTTTCACTCCTCCATAAATCAATCAGTTCGGGAATGAAATAGATACCCGGCTCTACGGTATGTACAAATCCCGGTTCCAAAGGAATGGCAAGCCGCTGGGACTTACGTCCAAACTGGGTACTCTTGGGTTGTCCATTATAACCGACCCAAACTTCACCCAAATTTTCCATATCGTGCACATCCAACCCCATCATGTGTCCCAAACCATGGGGATAGAACAGAGCATGAGCGCCTTCATGTACGGCATCTTCAGCGTTACCCTTCATCAGCCCCAACTCTTTCATACCTTCCACCATAACCCGGGCGGACAGTTCATAAACATCCATATAGGGAATACCCGGACGAAGTGCCTTAACAGATTCCAAATGCATGGCATTCTGTATTTCATAAACAGCACGTTGCCGGGGAGTGAATTTCTTATCGGCCGGAATCGTGGAAGACATGTCACCGGCATAGCCCATCTCTGTTTCAGCACCGGCATCAATTAAGAAGAGATCACCAGGCTTTACAACATTGCCGTAATAATGATTATGCAAGGTCTGTCCGTTTATAGTAGCAATGGTCGGGAAAGAGAGATCACCTCCGGCCGACTTTGCCACAGCTTCCATAGCAGCAGCCACTTCGCATTCGCGCATACCCGGACGCAATATCTTCATTGCCGTGATGTGCATATCAGCCGTAATATCGCAAGCTTTCTCTATTTCTGCAATTTCTTCTTCCGATTTGTTACTACGTTGAGCCACGATGGCACGGATAAAAGGAACCGAACCTTCCTGACGGGTGGAAGGAACACCAAGCCAATCCATCAGTTTCAATTTATGCTCGGCACGGTAAGGAGGCAGGTAGTGAACACTCTGGCCCCGTTGTACCGCCTGATGCAAATAACTCATGATGGCAGCCGAAGGACGTGTATCGGCAATGCCCACCCCAGCACTTTTCTCTTTGAGCGTGGGTTGTGTCCCCATCCATACAATATAATCAATGCTCAGCTCATCTCCGAAAATAATTTCTTTATCTTCATCAATATCGATAATAGCAGAAAGCCCGGCAAAAGACAATCCGAAGAAATATAAGAAAGTGGAATCCTGCCGAAAGCGAAAGGCATTATCTTCATAATTCAGTCCATACTCGTCATTACCCAAAAATAATAACACTCCGGAGCCTATGGTTTTCTTTAGCAGGGCTCTGCGCTGCATATACGTTTCTTTACTAAACATAACGCTTTATTTTTATTGATGTACGCAAATATAAAAACAAAAATGCAACCAATCCCCCCTTTCCTGTTAAAATCATAAGAGAACTTTTCACCATAACGAAGTATTCACTATTTTTGTAGCGAAAGAACAAAAGAAATATGGCACAAGGTTCCAGACAAGTACAAACTCAGGCGCAGCAACAAATTCAGACGCTGTCACCGCAACAAATTCTGGTAGTAAAACTGCTGGAACTGCCTGCTGTGGAACTGGAAGACCGCATACGTGCCGAGATTTTGGAAAATCCCGCTCTTGAAGAGGGTAAAGAAGAAACGGCAACCGATGACTACTCCGACTCCCCCGAAGGTGAAAACGGCCAGGAAGGAAGCGATGCCGGTGAATATGATTCATTGAACGATTATCTGACTGAGGACGACATCCCTGATTATAAACTGCAAGAAAGAAACAGAAGCAAAGGAGAACAACCCGAAGAGATTCCTTTTTCTGATGCCACCTCTTTTTATGAAACACTAAGAGAGCAGTTGGGAGAACGAAACCTGACAGAACATCAACGTGAATTGGCCGAATACCTGATAGGCTCTTTGGATGATGACGGACTCTTACGTAAGTCACTGGACAGCATCAGTGATGAACTTGCTATTTATGGAGGGATAGAGGCTACCCAAAAAGAATTGGAGGAAGTCCTGGATGTTATTCAAGATTTTGATCCGCCAGGGTTGGGGTCGCGCAACTTACAGGAATGTCTGCTCAATCAAATTCATCGGAAAGTGGAACAGGAAAGAAATCCTAATCCTCTGCTAACAATCGAGGAACAAATTATCAAAGATTGTTACGAAGAATTTACACGCAAACACTGGGATAAAATCATGCAGAAGCTTGGTCTGGAAGAAGATATTTTCCAGCAGGCCATCACAGAAATCACCAAATTGAATCCACGTCCCGGTGCCTCTCTGGGAGAAGCCATCGGAAGGAACTTCCAACAAATCATACCCGACTTCATTGTGGATACTTACGATGACGGGACTATCAATATAGCTTTAAACAGCCGTAATGTACCGGAACTGCGCATGAGTCGTGATTTCACGGAAATGGTAGAGGAACACACTAAGAATAAAGCCAATCAAAGCAAAGAGTCGAAAGAAGCAATGATGTTTCTGAAGCAAAAGATGGACTCCGCACAAGGTTTTATAGATGCTATAAAACAACGCCAACATACGTTGATGACGACCATGCAGGCAATCATAGACCTGCAACGTCCTTTTTTCGTTGAAGGAGATGAATCTCTCTTGCACCCCATGATACTGAAAGATGTTGCCGAACGTACGGGACTGGATATTTCAACCATCTCCCGTGTAAGTAACAGCAAATATGTGCAAACCAACTATGGCATCTATCCGCTAAAATATTTTTTCAGTGACGGATATACCACCGAAGACGGTGAGGAAATGTCGGTGCGTGAAATTCGCAGAATATTGAAGGAATGCATCGATAATGAACATAAAAAGAAGCCTTATACCGACGATGAGTTGGCTGAAATCCTGAAAGAAAAAGGATACCCCATAGCACGACGTACCGTGGCTAAATACAGGCAACAACTAAATATACCCGTAGCACGGCTAAGGAAATAAAATATAATAAGGAACTAAAATATAATAAAACGCCTAATTACAGAATAAATGCAAGAACAACATATCATAGCAGACAAGACATTGATCAGAACTGCGCAGATCATTTCGGCCCTATTCACGCCGTTCTCCATTCCCTTTCTGGCCTTTCTGATCCTGTTCTTATTCTCGTATCTGCACATCATGCCTTTGCAATACAAATTAATTGTATTGGGTGTAGTCTATTGCTTCACCATCCTGATGCCGACACTGACCATATTTATATTTCGCAAAATCAACGGTTTCAGCCCGCAAGATTTAGCTGAACGTAAACGCAGGTTCGTTCCTTTTCTGTTGACTATCGCATCGTATATCTTCTGCCTGATTATGATGCACCGGCTGAACATACCCTGGTACATGACCGGAATCATCCTCGCAGCACTGCTCATGCTGGTGATTTGCGTGGTTGTCAATCTAAAATGGAAACTTAGTGAACATATGGCCGGCATGGGAGCCATTGTGGGCGGACTGGTTTCATTCAGTGCCTTGTTCGGATATAATCCCGTAGGATGGCTTTGCTTGTTTATTTTCATTGCAGGGGTTCTGGGCACGGCTCGTATCATTTTACAGCATCACACGCTAGGTGAAGTTTTGGTTGGTTTTGCAGTGGGACTGGCATGTTCCCTATTAGTCCTCCACCCGCTAAGCAATATTTTATTTCGTATATTTCTTTTTTAAATAGCAATCATATAACTCTAAAAACAAAAATTATGAAATTCCCGGAAAATGTAAAGTACACCAATGAGCACGAATGGATACGCGTAGAAGGCGACGTAGCCTATATTGGAATTACTGATTATGCACAAGAGCAATTGGGCGACATTGTATTCGTAGATATACCCACTGTAGGTGAAACATTGCCTGCCGGTGAAGTATTCGGCACCATTGAAGTGGTAAAGACCATATCAGATCTCTTCTTGCCGGTAGGTGGAGAAGTCATGGAACAAAACGAAGCACTAGCCGACCAACCTGAATTAGTTAATCAAGATCCGTATGGTGAAGGCTGGCTGATTAAATTAAAGCCTGATGCAGATGCCGACTACGATGCCTTGTTGGATGTAGACGCATACAAAGCTTTGATCAACGAATAAAAAATAAAATCATCAAAAGGGTGAATCCCTTGAAAATGAACATTTTGCCTTTACATGCATTCTAATGATTGCTGTAAAGGCAAAACATTTCTTCGGCAAATTTGGTTATTATAGTTAAATCGTTAAATAATAAATAGAGAAATGACTCCATTAGTAAGCATTATCATGGGCAGCACTTCCGATCTTCCCGTTATGGAGAAAGCGGCTCAACTGCTCAATGATTTACATGTACCTTTTGAAATGAATGCCCTCTCGGCACACCGCACCCCGGAAGCCGTGGAAGATTTTGCAAAAAAAGCCCGCCAACGCGGGATTAAAGTTATTATAGCAGCAGCCGGCATGGCCGCCGCACTCCCCGGAGTAATTGCCGCAAATACCACCCTCCCCGTTATAGGAGTTCCGGTAAAAGGCGCCGCATTGGACGGAGTAGACGCTCTCTATTCCATTATACAAATGCCTCCCGGTATTCCCGTTGCTACGGTGGCTATCAACGGTTCCATGAATGCAGCCATCCTGGCTGTACAAATATTAGCTTTAAGCGATGAAGACCTTGCGGAAAATTTTGCCGCTTACAAGGAAGGGTTAAAGAGAAAAATCGTGAAAGCGAATGAAGAACTAAAAGAAGTTAAGTACGAATATAAGACCAATTAATGGATTTATTCAATTATTCCCGCAGGGAAACAGCTGAGGTTAACGTGGGAGGTGCCCCTTTGGGTAGTTCCCACCCCATCCGTATACAAAGCATGACGAATACCCCCACACCGGATACTGAAGCTTGTGTGGCACAGGTAAAGCGTATTGTTGATGCCGGAGCCGATTATGTGCGTCTTACGGCCCAAGGCATTAAAGAAGCGGAAAACCTAAAGAATATCAATGCAGCTTTAAGACATGATGGTTATATGGTTCCACTAGTGGCCGATATCCATTTCAACCCCAACGTAGCGGACGTTGCAGCCCGTTATGTGGAGAAAGTACGCATCAATCCAGGAAACTACGTGGACGGTGCCCGCACCTTTAAAAAGCTGGAATATACAGACGAAGAGTACGCAAAAGAAATTCAAAAAATACGGGAACGCCTTGTACCGTTCCTGAACATCTGCAAGGAAAACCATACGGCTATCCGCCTCGGGGTAAATCACGGTTCCCTATCGGACCGGATCAGAAACCGTTACGGAGACACCCCGGAAGGTATGGTGGAATCGTGCATGGAGTTTTTACGCATCTGTGTATCGGAGCACTTTACCAATGTGGTGATTTCGATGAAATCATCCAACACGGCGGTAATGGTAAAATCGGTACGTTTATTGGCGTCCGTCATGGAAAAAGAGGGAATGAAGTTCCCCTTCCACCTTGGAGTTACAGAAGCCGGGGAAGGCGAAGACGGCCGTATTAAATCGGCTTTAGGTATTGGTGCATTACTCTCCGACGGATTAGGTGATACCATCCGCGTCTCCTTAAGTGAAGCACCTGAAGCTGAAGTTCCCGTTGCCCGTAAACTGGTGGATTATGTATTGCAACGTGAAGGACATCCTTATATACCCGGAGCGGAAGCAGCCGAATTCAATTATTTATCTCCTGTACGCCGGGAAACCACTGTTCTCCATAACATCGGAGGAGATCAGGTGCCGGTGGTTATCGCCGAACGACTGGACGGAAAAGGCGGAACCAATCCGGAATTTAGGCCTGACTACATTTACACAGGCCACCACTTACCGGAAGATCGTGAAGCAGGGGTGGAATATATTGTCGATGCTGATTTATGGAAGGGAGAAAAGGACACCTACCCGGCATTCAATTCAGAGCAGCTTCCATTTATAGGAGGGTGTTCGGCCGATCTGAAATTCCTGTTCCTAACGTATATGGCACAGACCGATGAAGTCATTGCCTGCCTGAAACAACACCCGGAGATAGTCATCATCTCCCAGAGCAATCACCCCAACCGCTTGGGTGAACATCGTGCATTAGTCCATCAATTAATGAATGAAGGATTAAAGAACCCGGTGGTCTTCTTCCAACATTACGAAGAGAACGAAGCCGAAAACTTTCAAATCAAAGCGGCGATAGACATGGGTGCATTGATTCTCGACGGCCTCTGCGATGGTATATTTTTATATAATCAGGGAAATCTGTCTCATGCCACCGTTGATGCAACAGCATTTGGCATTCTACAGGCCGGACGGGTTCGCACCAGTAAAACCGAATATATATCCTGTCCCGGCTGTGGACGGACTTTATACAATCTTGAAAGTACTATCGCCCGTATTAAAGCTGCGACGTCACATCTGAAAGGACTAAAAATAGGCATTATGGGCTGTATTGTCAACGGTCCCGGAGAAATGGCGGATGCTGACTATGGTTATGTAGGTGCCGGACGCGGAAAAATCAGCTTATACAAAAAGAAGGAATGCATTGAAAAAAACATTCCTGAAGAAGAAGCTGTAGAGAAGCTAATTGAATTGATTAAAGCGAACGGAGATTATACAGAGGAAAAGTAACATTTCGTTAATTATAGCTAAAAATCAGTATTACATAATAGGATAAACTCCGCTTGAGAACATCGAAGCTGTGCCAAAGGGATAAATATAAATCCCTATGACACAGCTTTAACTATTTCTAAATGGCTAGAGAGAACAACCGACTTGATCAAAAAGAACAACACTCCACAAATACATAATTCTCAATATTAATTAACATACAGTTTTGATAACTTTTCTAGACTTGAAATAAATTTGTAATTTTGTTCATCTTCACAAAAAGCAAAATTAGTTGCTTTGATAGACAACAAACCAAAAGTTTAACAGATAAACCTAAGCCTTAATGACTAGACTTATTATCAGTATATTACTTTCAACTTTTCTATTTTGTGCTCTTCCTATAAAAGCACAAACAAAAGATCAACTTTATTATCATCTGGAAACAGGCATAACACAAGCTGGAGGAGAACATGCACCACTATGGCTCACTGCAAACAAATATGGGTTGAGCTCCATCACAAAAAATAATGGTTATGTTCTAGCTGGTATCATCCAACCACTCAAAGGTAATGAACGTTTTTCTTATGGCTATGGCCTTGAATTAGCCACAGCCTGGAACTTCACTTCTTCCTTTATTGTACAACAAGCTTATCTTGATTTAAAGTGGAACCGTTTTACACTCAGCATAGGCAGTAAAGAACGCGCTCCGGAATTTGCTAATCCAGAGCTTAGTAGCGGTGCCTTGACGTTATCTGGCAATGCACGCCCCATCCCGCAAGTATGCATAGGCATTGATGATTATTATACCGTTCCCCATACAAATAACTGGCTTGCCATTCGTGGACATTTTGCTTATGGACGCTTCACCGACGATAATTGGCAAAAGAGCTTTGCCAATGCCATGGCTAAACGCACAAGAGATGTGCTTTACCATTCAAAGGCATTCTATTTTCGCGTAGGAAATACACAGAAATTTCCTATGACTTTTGAAGGAGGATTGCAGATGGAAACAGAATTTGGCGGCAAACAATACCGAAACGGACAAGTAACTAAATTTCCCTCCAAATTAAGAGATTATTTTGAAGTCATTATACCCTCAGCTGGTGGTTCAGACTCTCCCGTGAACGATCAGGAAAATATTGAAGGTAATATCACTGGCAGTTGGCATGCCGCCATTACTTATTATGCAAATAATTGGAAACTAAGAGGATATTATGAACACTATTTTGAAGATCATTCCATGCTCGCAGTCGATTATCCATGGATCGACGGTTTATACGCCGTAGAACTTACTCTTCCTAAAAATCCGTTTGTCTCGCAAATTCTGTATGAATACATGTGTAGCCGTGACCAGACATCTCCTACACCCGACAAACCCTCTGTTAGTGTTTGTGACAATTACTACAATCATTCGATGTATACCGGATGGCAACATTGGGGAATGGGACTCGGCAACCCTTTGCTCATATCTCCCATTTACAACACAAATGGAGAAATATACTTTTACGATAACCGCGTAATAGCCAATCATTTTGGAATTACCGGTAACCCTACTTCCGAAATAAGTTATCGGTTAAAATTCAGCCTAAGCCGCAACTTTGGAACTTATTCCCGGCCATACCCCAAAAAGATATGGCAAAGCTACACATTGGCAGAGATTTGCTATACTCCCACAAAAATACCGGGTTGGCAGTTTACTGCTTCATACGGAACGGACCATGGCAAAATCACTGGAAATAATCACGGTTGCATGATAACTATCCGAAAGACCGGTTTAATAAAATAAGCCCTAATTCCCAAAAGGAGGATTGCTAATATAACAAGTAAGATGCCCAACTATAATAATAAAAGGGAGCGTTTTAAGCACTCCCTTTTATGGTTATAAGGTTTTATGATTTATCAATCCATTTTCTTTGCAACCGGAGCAGCAAGCATTTTCTTATAGCGGACCGGATCATTTAAGATTTGAATTGCCTCCTTCAGGTTCTTATCATCTTTCAACTGTTCTATGACACCTCCACGTTGGTAGTAATAACGCTTCACAATCTCGAGTGCAATCATGCTTTTAATATCCTTGGAGAAATAGTCCAAATCTCTGTCCAAGTTGTGCTTCAACTTCTTTTCGAGTGATTTAAACTCTTCGGAAGTATCCGATAAGTAACCTTCAAATTCTGCGGCTTCTTTCAAGCTCTTGAGTATCTTCTCGCTTTGCTGGTCATATTTAAAATCAGATTTCTTCACCATGGCCTTAAAGTCGGCATAATCGGTATCGGTAACCTTAAAATCTTCAGGAGGAGCAATACGCGCATGCTTCAGGCAATACTGGGTAGCATAATTGAAAATTAAATTATCACTTACCAAATAATAAAGAATATTCGGAATCTTCTCTTGCTCCACGGCAATATCAGGGGTTACACCACCGCCATCGCGTACCTCACGTCCTACAGCCGTATGAAAGACTGTGGTCAGACTATCCGGAATACGCCCGACACTCCCGTCCTGATTCCGATGCTTATAGTCAATAGCCTGTACACAACGCCCGCTGGGAATATAATATTTGGCTGTTGTAACTTTCATTGTACCTCCATAAGGTAATGAACGAGGAACTTGTACCAGACCTTTGCCAAAAGTACGAGTACCGATAACTACCGCACGGTCAAGGTCTTGCAAAGATCCAGCTAGAATTTCGGAGGCAGAAGCCGTGCCACTATTTACCAGCACAGCTACAGGAATATTCGGATCGAGGGGCTCACGCAACGTTTTATAAACACTACTTGCCTGTACAATTTTTCCTTTGGTCGTGACAATGGTTTTGCCCCGTGGAAGGAAAATGTTGGCGACTTCCACAGCTTCATCCAATAATCCACCGGGATTGTTACGCAAATCAATCACTAAAGAGGTAATGCCTTTCTTCTTCAACTCAAGGAAGTCCTGCTTAAATTCTTTGGAAGGGTTACCGGAAAAAGAACTAAGGTCTATATAACCCACATGATTATCCACCACTCCATAATAAGGTACATAAGGGAGCTGAACAGATTTCCGTACAAGGTTAAACTCCAAAGGCTTCTCCGTACCCGGGCGTTTTACTTTAAGTTTAAAGCTTGTCCCTACTTGTCCGCGAAGCATTTCGCTGACTTGTTGGTTATCTTTTCCTGTTAAATCGTTTCCATTTACTTCCAACAGAATATCCCCCGCTTTGAGTCCCGCTTGCGCAGCCGGCATCTTTTCATAAGGTTCCCCTATCACCGAACGTTTCAACTTGGAGTCATACGTGATAACAGCACCAATGCCACCGTACGAACCGTTTAACATCTCTTCCAGTTCGCTCTGGTCTTCCGCCGGGAAATATTGTGTATAAGGGTCAAGTGAATAAAGCATTGCATCAATGCCCTCACGTACTGTTTTATTCGGATCAATCGTATCTACATAGAACATATCCAACTCCTTCACAATAGAATTGAAGATGTCCAGATTCTTAGCAACTTGAAAGTTACGGCTATCACCGCTCTCAAAACTAAGGAGAACAACGGCACCAGCTACTACCAACAGCGTGGCAGCGACCCAATGTATCTTAAAAAATCTTTTCATAACTCTCTGTTATAGTTCGTTGATTTTCAATTTAATTTCCTCCCACCAACTGGCTGGCAATTCCGTGCCCACCACTTGTATGACACCTCCTGACAAAAGAGACCCTATCTTTGCGCACTTCTCCAGAGAGTAACCACAAGTTAGTCCATACAAAAAGCCGGCAGCAAAATAATCACCGGCTCCGGTTGTATCCACCACTTTTCCCACGGGAATAGCATTCACTTTCACTTCTTCAGTCCCTTTACGCACGATAGCTCCCTTGCTTCCAACCTTTACTACGGCAATGCTGCACTGTTTGGCAATATCAACTAATGCTTCCCGGGGTTCTTTCCCTGTGAAAGCCTTAGCTTCTTCCTCGTTTGCAAAAACAATATCTACGTATTTATTGATGAGCAAGGAGAAAAAGGTATGATCTTCTTTTACGATGTTATAGCTTGCCATATCAAGGCAAACCTGAAGTCCGGCTTCTTTAGCCAACTCAATGGCACGCAAAATCATATCATGATCCTGCACCAGATAGCCTTCAATGAATAAATAGGTGTAGCCTTTAAACATCTCCAAAGAGAGATCTTCGGCTTTTAGCATGGCTGCCGCCCCTAAGTAGGTACCAAAGGTACGCTCTCCGTCAGGTGATATAAAAGTGGAAGCCACTCCGGAAGGAAACTCCGTGGATATGAGCAAATTGGCTTCAGTACCCCGTTTCAGAAGGCTTTCCCTGAAAAAGTTACCATAAGAGTCGTTGCTCACTTTACCGATGAATCCCGTTCCCGCTCCAAGACACGCCATACCGCGGATTGCGTTTCCGGCGGATCCTCCGGTTGCCAAATGGGTATTCATCTGGCTAAAGCAATTATTGATTATCTGAAGTTTCTTTTCGTCAATCAGCGTCATGCTCCCCTTGGGTAATTTCATTTCCTCCAGGATGCAGTCATCATTCAACGTGGCAAGTACATCCACAAGGGCATTACCCAATCCTATTATTTTATCCATTCCGACATTTTTTTGCAAAGATATTGCATATTTCAAAATATCCTATTACTTTTGCACCGCATTTGAGAAAAAACAACACTCTTCCTTAGCTCAGTCGGTTAGAGCATCTGACTGTTAATCAGAGGGTCCTTGGTTCAAGTCCAAGAGGAAGAGCAAAGATCAAATTCAGAAGACACACACAATTCTTCCTTAGCTCAGTCGGTTAGAGCATCTGACTGTTAATCAGAGGGTCCTTGGTTCAAGTCCAAGAGGAAGAGCAAAAAAGTTCGTTCATAAAAGAACGGACTTTTTTTGTTACATGCAGCGTTACAAACTTCTCAGGTAATGTAAAATCGGGTTATTCTTTTTAGCGTATATCGAATAAAAGACGAAGGATAGCCCTTAACGTTTTTTATAGAGACAAGCATAAGGAGTCTGACTAAAACAACTGTCTTTACCTAACAAAAGGAATAAACTTTAATACATTAAATTTAATGAAATGAGCAATCCAAACAAGACTAGCATGAAGATTCGGCTACTTTTTTTAATCACAGCACTATGTGCATGTACCTTTAGCACAGCCCAAAAGACAACAGACCCTCTCACCAAATTCCGTCATCATGAAGTATCTATCAGCTACGGACTATTACCCATATCCGATTGGAGCAATATAGCCGGAGAATTTATCTTTCCCGTCGCTTCATTTGGGCTCATACAAAAAAGGGACAACCATTATTACGGTGCAATAAACCTCAACTACACCTACCGCTTCAACCCCAGGTTCAGCCTGGGCATCACGGGAGGAATAACAGGGAACAAAGGGACTTGGAGTAGTTTCTATGACAAAGATCTATCCAATAAAGATAACCGACTATACTTATTTTTTCTCCCTACCGTGAAGTACAACTGGTTCACTCGCAAGAACTTCGCCCTTTATTCATCCGTGGGACTTGGTGCTTACTTTCTCCGTAATCAACTTAAAGACGAAACATTCCATAAAACAAGATTTGCCTATCAGGTCAATGGACTGGGAATAGAATACGGCAAACGGTTCGCCTTTTTCTGCGAGTTTGGAGTAGGATATTCCGGGAGCATCCTCATAGGTGAACGTTTTAGGTTCTAAGCATCTTATGAATCGGCGACAGCGAGGGTCAGGACGCTGATGCGTACTCCTTTTACTTCATTAAACGCATCGGCACAGGCTGTGGTTGTAGAACCGGTGGTCAGCACATCATCCACAATCAGTACATGTTTACCTTCGAAGCGTTCGGGAGAATGAAGTTTGAAAATACCCTCTACATTTTCCCAACGCTCGTATGCAGACTTATGGGTTTGAGTTTCCGTATGCTTTTCGCGCACCATGGAACAGACATCCAGAGGAATACCCGTCACTTTAGAAACCCCACGGGCAATCCATTCACTTTGGTTGTAACCACGCGCTTTCTTCTTCCGGGGATGCAACGGAACGGGAATAATGACATCCACTCCTTGGAAGAAGTCGGTTTGTAACAGTTCACCGGCCATAAAACGCCCCATCACAGCTCCCAGTTCTTTCTTTCCACCATATTTCAATTGGTGCAGTATTCTTCTGAACTCACTTCCTTTTCGATAAAAGAAATAAGAGGTAGCCCTTTCCAGCGGAAACTTCCCCCAAAACAGACGCTCCACGGGATTGTCCTTTTGCTGATAATAATTGGTTCGGGGCATATCCATGCTACAACGGGTGCAAACGGCATCCTCACCTTGAATCAGCGGAGCACCGCAAACCACGCAACAACGTGGAAAAACAAGACGTAACAAAGAACAAAGCCAAACTTTAATTGTGTTTTCCATAACTATTTTCATTCGTTACATACCGGACGGTAACATTTCCTGCAACAGGTCTTGCAGAAAGCGATGCAAATGTCCGTTTGTAGCTATAACATGATGTCCGTCTATAAACGTGTCATTACCATAGAAATCGGTCACACGCCCACCGGCTTCCTGCACCATCAGGGCTGCTGCAGAATAGTCCCACTTACCGATAAAAGCTTCCGCCCAGGCGTCAAACCTCCCCGCAGCCACGTAGCAAATGGCCAATGCCGCCGATCCGGTCATGCGAATGCTGACTACCTTACCATATAAGTGATGGATTAAATGTTCCGCCGTACGACTATATTCATCGGAATTATAAGGCAGTTCCGCAACGACAAACGCATCTTCCACCTTTTGCACATCAGAGACTTTAAGCCGCTGACCGTCCACATAAGCTCCACCGTCCTTCCAGGCATAAAAGCACTCATCACGACAAGGGTCATAAACCACTCCGAGCAGCAACTCTTGTTTAGTTCGCAAAGCAATACTGACGCAATAAGGAGCATTATCATGAATATAGTTTGTAGTGCCATCCAGCGGGTCCACAACCCAACAATAGACTTCATCCCGATAACTTCCCGATCCTTCTTCCGTGATAAATCCGGCTTCAGGCAATAACTCGGACAACCGGGCGACAATCCGCTTTTCCGATTCCTTGTCCACGTAAGAAACATAGTCGTGCGTATGCTTTTCCGTTACACTTTCCCGACGGAACGTTTTTCGCTCTTGTTTTAAGAAACGCCCCGCCTCAGTGGCAATACGGCAAACCTCTTTTGTAAGTAATGCTAAGTCCATGTCAATAAGTTCTCCTATTTTATTAGAATCTTTTCATTTAAATTTAGAGATTACTGAGAAAGTCTGCTTCGGACATAATTTCTATATCCAACCCCTTATCTCCCAACTCTATCGCTTTTTTCTGCTTCGAGCTCATGCCTGTATCGCCTACCTTCCTGTAATCCTGCTGTCCTACCACTAATATATTAACAGCTGTTGTTACAGAATCCACCGGGATGCCACCTATATCCGCCACTCTCTGCAATAACTTTATTCGGCTTCCATATTGGAATGAACCGGTGAAGCATACTACTTTATTATAAAAGTAACTCCCCATATCTATTTTGGCCGGGTCTCCTGCTATTTTAGGCTTTATGGTAGACCTGCCACCGCCTCTAGCCAACTGAGGTCTGAAACTGTTGACCGTAAATTCACCGCACTTAAAACCATATTTGTCCTGCAAGTCCTCTAAGGAATCAACCCCGGCCCTGCCAATGCATTCAATAAAGACTTTTGCACAAGCAATTGCATCCCCTTCCGCCCGGTGATGCACTCCGAAAGGAATATTCAAAGCTTCACAGATATTAGGCAATGAATAACTGCGATAGCCTTTAACTGCATATTTGGCTATTCTATAAGAGCAGAAATGCTTAAATGCGGGGAATGGCATCTTGTTAGCTATAAAGGCATCTCTCAATGCATACATATCAAAGCTGCTATTATGGGCTACCACAACACCACTTGCCAAATAAGATTCCACTTCTCTCCAAACAGCAGGAAACGAAGGGGCATCTTTAGTCATATCCGGAGTGATTTTATGTATATACACATTAAAACGATCGTAAACATTCCCTTCCGGTCTGACCAGCCACGATTTACTCTTTACTATCCCAGAATCCTTTACCACTGTAATACCTATCTCACAAATAGAATTTCTATCTGATGTTGCTGTTTCCAGGTCCAAAGCGACAAAGTCTAAATTTCTCATATCATTCTTATTAGGACGCACAAATATATAAAGAAAGCCTAACAGAATCAACTACCAGACCTAAATAAAACCACATACGCAATGCATAAAGAACTAAATATAGATTAAATATGTTTATTTAAGACTCCAATCTATAAATTGTAATATAAAAGACAATGATGAAGAATTATTATATACCTTTTTGCTCTTTCTTTCTGGTTGTGTTCGTGCAATCAAAACGATGATATGCCGACAGTTTCTTCGCAAACGGAGCAAACCGTAATTATGTTTTTCCCCTGGTCTACAAACCTCACAAGCTATTTTCTCCAGAATATCAAAGACTTTGAAAGTGCAATAGAGAGCAATATCTTAACGAACGAAAGAGTGCTGGTCTGTTTCTCCCAGTCTCCCACTAAAGCTATTTTGTTCGAACTTAAATATGATAAAGGAAAATCCGTAAGAGACACCCTGAAGTATTATGAAGACCCGGCGTTTACCACAAGCGAAGGAATTACTTCGGTATTAAACGACATCAAAACCATTTCGCCTGCCAACCGTTACGCAATGATCATTGGATGTCACGGAATGGGATGGCTACCCGTTACCCAAACCAAAGCGAGTGGCATGACCACAAAATTCCATTGGGATTATAAAGGCGGCCCTATGACACGTTTTTTCGGAGGGCTTACCAGCGAATATCAAATAAACACAACCACCTTAGCCGAGGGCATTACCGATGCGGGCATAAAAATGGATTATATTCTTTTTGATGATTGTTACATGTCTACCATCGAAGTGGCCTATGATCTTAAAGATGTTACCAACTATTTGATTGCCTGCCCTACTGAAATTATGGCTTATGGTTTCCCCTATCAAACGGTAGCCCCCTTCTTGCTCGGTGATGTTGATTACTCTTCTGTTTGCAATGCTTTCTACGATTTCTATAGCAGCTATTCATCACCATATGGAACAATAGGCGTGACGGACTGCGCAGAGTTAGATAGTCTGGCAGTTATTATGAAAGAGATCAACCAGCAATTCACCTTTAAAACCAGTCAGTTGACCGACATCCAGAGAATGGACGGTTACAGTCCGGTTCTTTTCTTTGATTTGGGTGATTACGTGGCACACTTATGCGAAGATTCCTCGTTACTGGAATTATTCAACCAACAACTCAATCGGGCGGTGCCCTATAAAGCCCATACAGCGAAGTACTATTCCGCAATAATAAATGGTGCCGTGGCAATCAATTCTTATTCAGGCACAGTGGTTTCAGATCCAAGTACAAACTCTTTAGCTTCCCTAAAGGAGGAAACCAAATGGTATAAGGCAACTCATTAAAAGTACAGGTCATTTGTTGTTTAGCCTATTGTCTACTTCATTGCTAATAGGTTATTCATTAGTTACCCACAGCTGTGAAGAAGAATCTTCACATTCGTGGAGAACGTTTTCCACAGCAGTGAAGAAATCGTCCCACAATTGTGGGTATACCATAAAGACTAGTTGTTTACCAAAGAAACACCATATACAAAACAATAGTACACCTGATACTGACCTCAAAAAGAACCGGGTTTTAGAGGAGAATACTACAATGACCCGAGAAGAATGACCCGTTTACAAAAAGATAATGGAGCATAGTAAAGGGACGTAAATACAACCTGCACGCAAACAAAAAGAGCTTAGGATATTGATAATCAGCCAAATGAACAGCCAGTACCTAATGTGCAAGCAAATTTGCTTGCACGCCTGTTTTTTTTACTGCCACCACTCTTCTACAATTTGATTATCAGCACAATACAACCAAAAGTGCAAGTGTGCAAGTAAAGTGTGTGAAAACTCTGGGTAGAGAGAAGATGTTTTATTGAGCGGATACCCTGTTTTTTACTATCTTTGCTCCTACAAAAATAATATTCAGACTAATGAAACATCCTCTTGCGCAATTCACTTATTGCCCGGAATGCGGGTCATCTCATTTTGAAGTCCACAACGAAAAATCAAAGCGGTGCGCCGACTGCGGATTCGTTTACTATTTCAATCCTTCGTCAGCAACCGTGGCGCTGATCTTAAACGAACAACAGCAACTCCTGGTATGCCGTCGCGCCAAGAACCCGGCCAAAGGAACACTCGATCTGCCCGGCGGGTTTATTGATATGAACGAAACAGGGGAAGAAGGGGTGAGCCGTGAAGTGCGGGAAGAGACCGGCATGGAAGTAACCGAAGCGAAATACCTGTTCTCCCTGCCCAACATCTATATTTATTCGGGATTTCCGGTGCATACACTGGATATGTTCTTCCGCTGCACGGTAAAAGACTGTATGCATTTCAATGCGATGGACGATGCAGCAGACCTCTTCTTCCTGCCAATAGACCAAATCAACCCACAGGACTTTGGATTGAGCTCCGTCCGCAAAGGATTGGAACTGTTTATCCGGTCGCTTCCACATACAATATCCTAAAAAAGCCAAAAGCGTGCAACAAATCCGGTTCAAAACCCGTATTTTTGTAAAAATGCAGATCAATAATGAAAAATCAACTACTTACCCGAATACTTTACGCAGCACTTTGCTGGATTTCTTTATCAGCCGCTGCACAGACCAGTGGTAACGATACTTCCCCCCAACAGCTTTACCAGGAAGGAAAAGCCCTATTCCAACAAAAAGCTTATTCCGCCGCCGTGATACCTTTAAAGGCTTTTATTCGTGAAACGGGTGACCGGGGAAAATTCCAATCCGTAGCCGGAGTGCGAATGGAAGCCGAATACATGCTGACATGCATCACCTACGAGTTGAAAGACCCGAAGTGCATCAACAAGATGAGGAACTATCTCGAAGAGTATCCTGACACTCCATACGCCAACCGCATTTATGCCCTCATCGCTTCCGCTTATTTCTACCAAGAGAAATATGACGAAGCACTGGCCATGTTCAATTCGTCTAAGCTCGGGTTGTTGGACAATGAAGAAAGAGACGATATGACGTACCGCCTCGCAACCTGCTACTTAAAAACGGAAAACGTCAAAGAAGCCGCCATCTGGTTTGAAACATTGAAGAATACGAGTAGCAAGTACCGGGAAGACTGCACTTATTACCTGTCGTATATCCGCTACACCCAGCATCGGTACGACGAAGCCTTAAACGGTTTTTTATCCCTGAACAACAGTCAGAAGTACAGGAAACTAGTACCTTACTATATGGGGGAAATCTACCTCCTCAAAAAAGAATACGCAAAAGCGGAAGATCTAGCAAACGGCTATCTTTCATCTTACCCCGACGATGCCTATGCTCCCGAAATGCATCGCATACTCGGTGAGGTTCACTACCACGCCGGGAAATACAACGAAGCGATGAAAGACTTCGAGCAATATGAGGCAGACTGTAAAACCGCCATCCGGCGGGATGCACGCTACATGTTGGGAATTTCGTACTATCGTTGTGGCGTCTACTCCAAAACGGCAACTACGCTGGGGGAAGTGACGAAAGAAAATGATGCACTGGCTCAGAACGCCTACTTAAACATGGGGTTATCGTACTTACAACTCGGTGATAAGAACAATGCCCGCATGGCCTTTGAACAAGCGGCCGCTTCCAATGCCGATCTTAAAATAAAAGAACAGGCGGCATACAACTACGCCCTGTGCATTCACGAGACGTCCTACTCCGCTTTCGGTGAATCGGTGAACGTTTTCGAGAAGTTCCTCAACCAATATCCCAATTCGGCATACGTCGGAAACATCAGCAGCTATCTGGTGGAAGTTTATATGAATACCCGCAGTTACGATGCCGCACTTCAATCTATCCAACGTATCAGCCGTCCGGGTAGTGCCATTCTGGAAGCCAAACAGAAAATTCTGTTCCAGCTCGGAACACAGGCTTTTGCCAATGCACTATTCCCCAAAGCCATTGAATACTTTAACCAGTCGGTAGCTCTGGGACAGTACAACCTGCAAACCAAAGCAGATGCCACCTACTGGAGGGGTGAATCTTATTACCGCCTCAACAGGATGTCAGAAGCAGCACGTAACTTCACGGATTATCTGAACCTCACCCCGCAAAGAGATTCGGAAACCTATGCCCTGGCGTACTACAACTTAGGTTATATTGCATTCCATGCCAAAGACTATACCCTCTCTCAAAGCCGCTTCTTAAAATATGCACAATTAGAGCGGGATGGAAATGCCACCGTCCTGGCGGATGCTTACAACCGCATCGGCGATTGTTACCTGCATACACGCCGTTTCAACGACGCCAAACAGTACTATGCCAAAGCCCGGAACAGCGGAACGGCATCGGGAGATTATTCCCTCTACCAAATGGCGCTGGTTGCCGGATTGGAAAAGGATTACCAAAGCAAGATTTCATTGCTTGATCAATTAGCGGAAAAATATCCCAATTCTCCATACGCCGTAAACTCCCTGTACGAGAAAGGACGTTCGTATGTACAAAACGGAAACAACAACTCCGCCATCAACACGTTTAAAGAGCTGGTCAGAAAGTATCCCGAAAGTCCCGTCAGCCGCAAAGCCGCCGCGGAAATAGGGTTGCTCTACTACCAGAACAATGATTATGACCAAGCCATAGCCGCCTACAAAAGCGTAATCACCCAATATCCGGGAAGTGAAGAAGCACGTCTTGCCATGCGCGATTTGAAATCGATTTATGTAGATACCAACCGCGTAGACGAATTTGCCGCCCTTGCCGCCAAGATGCCCGGTGAAGTCCGCTTCGATGCCAGCGAACAGGATTCCCTGACCTACGCCGCCGCCGAAAAGACCTACATGAAGGGAAACATACCCACCGCAAAAGCCAGTCTCACCCGCTATTTGCAGAGCTTTCCCAATGGAGCTTTCCGCCTGAATGCACACTACTACCTGTGTGTCATCGGCAAACAGCAGCAGGATGATGAGACGGTACTGACCCATGCAGGTAAGTTACTGGAATATCCCGACAGTCCCTATGCAGAAGAAGCACTGATTATGCATTCCGAAATATTATTCAAACAGAAGAGCTATGAGCAAGCTCTTGCGGACTACAAACAACTGAAAGTAAAAGCCACCACTGCGGAACGGCGCCAACTGGCCTCCACAGGTATCCTACGTTGTGCCGTATTAACGCACGACGACGCGGAAGCCATTTCTTCCGCCACCTCCCTGCTGGAAGAATCCAAACTGACACCGGAGCTTCGGAATGAAGCTTTATACTATCGTGCCAAGGCTTACCTCAACCAGCATGCCGATAAAAAGGCGATGAGTGACCTGAAGATATTGGCGAAAGATACCCGCACCCTGTACGGAGCGGAAGCCAAATACCTGGTATCCAAACAGCTCTATGACGCCAAAGAGTACGCCGCCGCTGAAAAAGAGATCCTAAACTTCATCGATCAAAGTACTCCCCACGCTTATTGGTTAGCGAGGAGTTTCATCCTTCTGTCCGATGTTTATGTAGCGATGGACAGGAAACTAGATGCCCGGCAGTATCTGCTAAGTCTGAAACAGAACTACCATGCGGATGATGATATCAGCCAGATGATAGAAACCCGGTTAGAAAAACTCAAGTAGAAGAATCCAGATATGAAAAAGAGTCAATATATCATAACAGCAATAGCATTCATCGCTTTTCCGTCTTTGGGAAAAGCCCAGTCGCAAGTAAAAGACTCCACGATGAATCGCACCGTAGTCGTGGAACAGGATTACAACCCGGACATCATGGATGCTTCCAAGGTCAATGTGGTGCCAACCGTAGAACCGCCATCCGTCAGCAAGAATCCCGTGAAGTATGATGCCAACCTTGTGCCATCGGGACAGATTCCGCCCAACACCATGAAAGCCTATACGGGAAAAGAGGTGCAGGATAAGTCACTGCCCGGATACGCCCGCCTGGGATATGGCAATTACGGCAATCTCGATGCACAAGCCAATTATCGGTTTGCCTTGCCCAGCAACAACGAACTGAATCTATCCTTCAATATGAACGGAATGAACGGAAAACTGGACCAACCTGATGCCAGCGGGAAGTGGGATGCCCACTATTACCGCACCCGCGCCGGTCTGGATTATCTGCACGCATTTCGCAAGCTGGACTTCAATGCCGCGGTTCACTTCGGACTGAGCAACTTCAACTTCCTCCCGGAAAGATATGCTTACGGTAACCAAAAATTCTCTTCCGGTGATGTACATTTCGGAGTAAAATCCACTGATGACAACCTGCCCTTCCAGTTCACTGCTGAAACCAACCTGATGTTTTATCAGCGCAAACGGGATATACTCGGAACCGGAATACGGGAAAATATGATCCGGACCAAAGCAGACGTATTCGCACCCATTTCCGAGAATCAACACATAGGTCTTGCTTTAACAATGGACAATGTGTTCTATAAAAACAATGTGTATGATAACTATACCTCTTTACAACTAAATCCCTACTTTTTGTATCAAACGGAAGATTGGAAGATACGTCTCGCCGCACACACCGATTTGGCATTCGGCTTCGGGAAGTCAATTCGGATAGCTCCCGATCTTACCGCCCAATATACTTTCTCCGACAGTTACATGCTCTATGCCCAAGCCACAGGTGGACGACATACGAATGACTTCCGCCGACTGGAAGCATACTGCCCTTACGGTGAAATTGGTTATGGGAACCAACTTGATGCCACTTATGAGCAGCTAAATGCCGCTTTGGGAATGAAAACCAGTCCCCTGACCGGTCTGTGGTTCAATCTGTACGGAGGTTATCAAGACCTGAAGAATGACTTATACCAGTATCCAACGAGCATAACCCTCCCTGCTGACGGCTCCATGCAGTCCCTTTTGATACAGACCGGCAATACCCACAACGTCTATGCAGGTCTGGAAATGAGCTATGATTACAAAAGCCTGTTTACCATCGCAGCAAAAGGTATTTACCGGAATTGGAGTGCATCCGACAAAACGGAAGAAGACCATATCTTGTATTTTAAGCCCTCTTTTGAAGGAAATATACACGTGGATTTCCGCCCGGTTTCCACCGCACTGGTAAACATCGGTTTTCAATATACCAAGCGTGAAGATGTGCAACCAACCTCCGCCGATGCTATTGAAAATCTATATATAGGAGGTAGCTACAATCTGTTCAAAGGTATTTCTATTTATGCCCGCGCAAACAATTTATTAAACAAGAATTATCAGTACTACGTAGGATACCCTTCGGAAGGTTTTAATTTTGTGGGAGGTGTGAGCTTTCAATTTTAATAAGAAGACTCTTTTTCTCTTCACGAAGAAGGACAAAAAAACTCATTTTTATTAAAAAAGCCTATATTCTCTTCTTTTTTATAAGGTGGAAACAATTGTTTTTTCTACTTTTGCCGGCAAATTTAGTGACGAGAATCACTATAAAACAGAATATTATGCCAAAAAACCTTGTCATAGTCGAATCACCTGCAAAAGCAAAAACAATTGAGAAGTTCTTGGGAAAAGAGTTTAAAGTTCTTTCCAGCTACGGTCATATCCGTGACCTGAAGAAGAAAGAATTTAGCATTGACGTCGAAAAGAACTTCGAACCGGATTACGAAATCCCCGCAGATAAAAAGAAATTAGTAGGAACTTTAAAATCCGAATCGGAGAATGCTGATACAGTATGGTTAGCTTCCGATGAGGATCGCGAGGGAGAAGCCATTGCATGGCATTTATACGAAGTATTAAAACTACAACCGGAACACACAAAGCGAATTGTCTTTCACGAAATTACCAAAACGGCTATCCTAAAAGCCATTGAACAACCACGTGAAATAGATACCAACTTAGTCAACGCCCAACAGGCGCGCCGTATTTTGGACCGCATCGTCGGCTTTGAACTGTCTCCCGTACTCTGGAAGAAAGTAAAACCGGCATTATCTGCCGGACGTGTACAATCAGTAGCCGTACGCCTCATTGTAGAGCGTGAAAGGGAAATACATGCCTTTCAAAGTGAAGCTTCTTACCGCGTGACAGCCGTATTCCTCGTTCCCGATGCGGAAGGGAAGATGGTAGAGATGAAAGCTGAACTTTCACAACGTCTGAAAAGCAAGGAAGAAGCCCAGAGTTTACTGGATAAATGCCTGACGGCGACATTCTCTATTGCCAATATCACCACCCGTCCGGTAAAGAAAAGTCCCGCTGCCCCGTTTACGACATCCACCTTACAACAGGAAGCCGCCCGTAAATTAGGATTCACCGTTTCCCAGACCATGATGGTTGCACAGCGGCTATACGAATCGGGACTCATCACTTACATGCGTACCGACTCTGTGAATCTATCGGAATATGCAATAAACGGGAGTAAGGAAGCAATCGGTCAGATGATGGGTTCCAAATATGTGTATCCCCGCCATTTCAGCACGAAAACAAAAGGTGCACAGGAAGCTCACGAGGCTATCCGCCCCACCTATATGGAGAATGCCCAGATAGAGGGTACCGCTCAGGAAAAGAAATTGTATGATTTAGTCTGGAAACGTACCATTGCATCCCAAATGGCTGATGCAGAATTGGAGAAAACAACTGCTACGATCAACATAGACAATGCGACCGATACATTCACTGCAATCGGTGAAGTTGTAAAGTTCGACGGATTTCTTCGGGTTTACAGGGAATCTAACGATGATGATTCCGAGCAGCCGGAAGAAGAGGATAACTTACTTCCTCCTCTTAAAAAAGGACAGATATTGCAATATCAGAATATTACCGCCACTGAACGTTTCACCCAACACCCCGCACGCTACACTGAAGCAAGTTTAGTACGCAAGCTGGAAGAACTGGGTATCGGGCGTCCATCTACTTACGCGCCAACAATCTCTACCATCCAACAACGGGAGTATGTTGAGAAAGGGAACAAAGAAGGAGTTGAACGCCAGTATAATGTTTTGACGCTTAAAAAGGATAAAATAACAGATGCCACGCGGACAGAAACTACGGGTGCGGAGAAGAACAAACTACTGCCAACCGACACAGGAACCGTAGTAACAGACTTCTTGGTTCAGTTTTTTCCCGGTATCATGGATTATAACTTCACTGCAAATGTGGAGAAGCAATTTGATGAGATAGCCGAAGGGAAGACAAAATGGACCAGCATCATGAAGGTGTTCTACAAAAAGTTCCATCCGTTAGTAGAAACAACGCTCGCAACGAAGAGCGCACATAAAACAGGCGAACGCATACTGGGCAAAGATCCTGCAAGCGGCAAGCAAGTTTCTGTGAAGATAGGAAGATTCGGACCAGTTGTTCAGATAGGAACAGTTGAGGATGAAGAAAAGCCCCGCTTTTCACCTCTAAAGAAAGGCTTGTCTATTGAAACCATATCATTGGAAGAAGCTCTGGATTTATTCAAACTCCCCCGTACACTCGGAGAGTATGAAGGAAAAACCGTAAGTGTCAACATAGGACGCTTTGGCCCCTATATTCACTACAACAGCACCTACGCTTCCTTACCAAAAACCGTAGATCCGATGGAGCTTGAATTGGACGAAGCCATAGAACTGATAAAGGCAAAAGCCGAAGCTGAAGCTAAAAAGCATATCAAGAAGTTTGAGGAAGAACCGGAATTGGAAATTATGAACGGAAGATACGGACCATACATTAGCTATAAGGGGAATAATTACAAGATACCCAAAGACATCGTTCCCCAGGATTTAAGTCTGCAAAGCTGTATGGAAATCATCAAGCTACAATCTGAGAAAGAAGATGCGAAGCCCAAACGCAAGCGCGGAAGTTATGCTAAAAAACAAAAAGCATAAAAACAAAGGGATATAGAAAAGGCTGCCCCGAGACAGGGCAGCCTTTTCTATATCTTTGCTGCAAGTTGCGAGCTTATACTTATTATTCATCAACGTCAATAACATGCACGAGCTTTCCCTTTCCTCCCTAGATTATTATAAAAGTTCTTAAGTAAACGTCTTCACCAAAACGAAAGTCCTCCTATAATTCCATAACGAAAGCGATTTATATCATTTACAGAGTTACATCCGATCGGGGACTTCAATGCCCAATAGCCCCATACCTAATTGAACGACTTTTGCGACATTCTTTGATAAAGCCAGACGAATGATTTTCACTTTTTCTTCTTTCTCATGCAAAATACTAAAATCGTGATAGAACTGATTATACTCTTTCACCAAATCATAAATGTAATTAGCAATGACAGAAGGGCTGTAATCTTCTCCCGCTTGTTTAACAACAGCAGCGAAATCAGCAACCATCTGAATTAATCCTTCTTCTTTCGTACTTAATTCAACTCCCGAAGGTAGCTGGGTAGGAATCAAAATGCCAGATTCGGCCGCCTTACGCAATACAGATTGAATACGCGCATAAGTATATTGAATAAAAGGTCCGGTATTACCATTGAAATCAATAGATTCCTTAGGATTGAACGTCATGTTTTTACGTGCATCCACCTTTAATATAAAGTACTTCAATGCACCCAGCCCGACAATGCGCGCAATATTATCTGCCTCTTCAGGAGTCAGACCGTCCAACTTGCCTAAATCATTAGATGTCTCGCGGGCTGTATTTATCATTTCCTCAATCAAATCGTCAGCGTCAACCACCGTTCCCTCACGGCTTTTCATTTTACCCTCGGGTAACTCCACCATTCCATAAGAAAAATGTACCAGACTTTTTCCCCACTCAAAACCTAACTTATCAAGCAAAATAGAAAGTACTTGAAAATGATAATTCTGCTCATTCCCCACCACATAAATCATCTTGTTTATGGGATAATCAGCAAAGCGTAATTTTGCAGTACCTATATCCTGAGTCATATAGACAGATGTTCCATCAGCCCGCAGTAGTAGCTTATGATCAAGGCCTTCGGGAGTAAGATCCGCCCAAACGGAACCATCCTCTTTCTTATAGAAGAATCCCTTTTCTAGTCCTTCCATTACCTTCTCCTTACCCTCCAAATAGGTATTTGACTCGTAATATATTTTATCAAAACTTACCCCCATCTTACGGTAAGTCTCATCAAACCCTTTATATACCCACTGATTCATTTTAGCCCAAAGCGCACGTACTTCCGGATCACCTGCTTCCCACTTCACCAACATTTCGCGAGCCTCGTTCATCAACGGAGAAGCAGCTTCCGCCTCTTCTTTTGTCATGCCCTTAGCCATAAGTTCGGCAACTTCCGCTTTATAGTGTTTATCAAATGCCACATAATAATCGCCAACCAGGTGATCTCCTTTCTTACCGGAAGATTCTGGTGTTTCACCATTGCCATACTTCAGCCATGCAAGCATAGACTTACAAATATGGATGCCCCGATCATTGACAATATTCGTTTTAATCACCTTATTACCATTAGCCATAACAATATTTGCCAACGAATTTCCCAAAAGATTATTACGGACATGTCCCAAATGCAATGGCTTATTGGTATTGGGCGAAGAATATTCAATCATGACCAGAGGAGATTTATCTGTAGCAGCAACCATACCATATTGCTCATCCTGATTGATTCCATTCAGCAAATCAATCCACGCGGCAGAAGAAACCGTTAGATTTAAGAAACCTTTTATCACATTGAACGAAGCGACCAAAGATTCATTTTTCTCCAAATATTCACCTATCTCCTGAGCTGTTTGTTCCGGTCCTTTCTTTGACATACGCAAAAAAGGGAAAACCACTAAGGTAAGATGACCTTCAAATTCCTTCTTTGTCTTTTGCAACTGTACTTGTCTAACAGAAACGTCTTGTCCATACATCGTTTTCAAACCACCGACAACAGCTATCGCCAATTTTTCTTCTATATTCATGAGCTAAAAGTATTTTCCGCGTGTAAAGATACGATATTTTGATGAAAGCATAAAAAAAGAGAAAGCATTAAAATGCTCCCTCTTCAATTCCCTTACGTTCTGATTACTTATCCAATGGCGTTAGTTAATTCAGATCCGGCTTTAAATTTAGCGACTTTTTTGGCAGGAATAACAATTGTCTGTTTCGTAGCAGGATTAATTCCTTTCCGTTCTGCTTTCATTGTAACGCTAAATGTTCCAAAGCCAACCAATGCCACTTTTTCATTAGCTTTTAACGTTTTTGTTACTGATGTGATGAAAGCATCCAATGCTTTCTTTGAGTCCGCCTTTGTTAAACCGGCCTCTGCTGCCATAGCGCTAATAAGTTCTGACTTATTCATAATGCTAAATTTGATTAATTAATTAATATATTACACAAAAGATATCATCATGATAACATTCACAAACATCTACAAATGTAGAGTAATATTTCTGAATATCAAATAAAAGCATTAAAAAAAATCGGATTATAACAAAAAAAAGACGAATAGAAGCCCCTTTTTCTGCTGTTAAACAGAAATAATTCGTACTTTTGCACATATTGACAAAAGACGAATTATGAGAGCTTTACCAACGATCACTAAAAATCTATTAATTATCAATGTGCTGGTTTTTCTCGCAACTATAGTTGCCCAGTCTTACGGAATTGATCTTACCCGTTATTTAGGACTGCATTTTTTCCTTGCCGATGATTTTAATATAGTTCAGCTTATTACTTACATGTTTATGCATGGAGGATTCGCACACATATTCTTTAATATGTTTGCAGTGTGGATGTTTGGACGTATCCTTGAACAAGTATGGGGACCGAAACGATTTTTATTCTATTATCTAGTATGCGGAATCGGTGCCGGCATTATACAAGAAGCCGTACAATACATACATTATGAATCCGTACTCTCCGCATACGATAGCGTCAATACCGGATATTCGGTTATTCCAATGAAGGAGTACTTAAATATGATGACTACTGTGGGAGCTTCCGGAGCAATATATGCCATCTTACTAGCTTTCGGAATGCTATTTCCTAATCAGCCGATGTTTATTTTTCCCTTGCCTTTTCCTATTAAAGCAAAATATTTTGTCATAGGATATGCATTAATAGAGCTATACTCGGGCTTTGCCAATAACCCAGGAGATAATGTAGCTCATTTTGCACATTTGGGAGGAATGGTATTCGGCTTCATATTAATAATGTACTGGAGAAAAACGAACAATGGGAACGGGCACTATTATAACTGATTTAAAAAATTCCTTTCGTAGAGGAAATATCTACATCCAACTCATATATATCAATGTGGGGGTTTTTCTTATTACCGCATTGATACAAATCTTTTTGCAACTTTTTAACCGCACACCAGGCAATCTATTCGAATGGATAGAACTCCCTGCGTCGTTTTCCCGCTTTATCATACAACCATGGTCCTTAATAACATACATGTTTGTCCATGGTGGGCTACTGCATATTCTGTTTAACATGTTATGGTTATATTGGTTCGGTAGTCTGTTTCTGACTTTCTTTTCTGCAAAGCATCTTCGCGGGACATATATACTAGGTGGAATCTGTGGAGGGTTAATATATATGGTGGCATATAATATTTTCCCCTATTTCCAACCGGTTGTAGATCATTCTTTTATGATTGGAGCTTCAGCATCCGTACTTGCTATCGTTGCGGCTGCCGCCTATCGTGAACCAAATTATCCAATACGATTATTCTTATTAGGAACTATCCGTTTAAAATACTTAGCACTCATTGCCATAGGCTCTGATCTTTTATTTATTACTTCGAGTAATGCAGGAGGTCACATTGCCCACTTAGGCGGTGCACTGGCTGGTCTTTGCTTTGCAAGAGGACTTAGTAAAGGCAGGGATTATACTTTATGGATCAATAAATCATTAGATTTTATTCTCTCCATATTCAAGTTCTCTCCGCGAAAGCCCAAAATGAAAGTTCACTATAATCCCCGAAAGCAGGATTATGACTATAATGCTCATAAAAAGGCTCAATCGGATGAAATTGACCGCATTCTTGACAAACTAAAAAAATCGGGATACGAAAGTCTAACTTCCGAAGAAAAGAAGAGCCTGTTTGATGCAAGCAAACGTTAGTATTCAAAAAGAAGGATATGAGGCACTTCGGTTTTTTTATTGCTTATTTGATTCTGGCAATCAACATATTTTTTATAAGCCTATTGCTTCTTACGGCTTATAGCCCGCATATACATCCAACCGTACATCCAATAGCATCTTGCCTTGGACTTACATTTCCAATCTTCCTAGTAGTAAATAGCTGTTTTCTATTGTTTTGGATTATTATTCAAAAATATAAATATGCCTTAATCCCACTAGCCGGATTCATTTTATGTTATCCTCAAATAAGGACTTATTTTCCAATTAATTTCCATACTAATGAGCTTCCATCCGGTAGTTTCAAGATATTATCTTACAACATAATGGGATTTAATGGAACAATTAAAAAGAACGGGGAAAATCCTATTTTAGAATATTTAAGAAACAGTAAAGCGGACATTCTTTGTCTACAGGAATATACAACATCAACAATCCAGCATCACCTTAGCCAAAAAGATGTTGAAAACGCCCTTGTAAACTACCCCTATCATAAAATACAGATTGTAGGAAACGGACATGCCAACCGAATAGCCTGCTACTCTAAATACCCGATTATTTCTTCACGCACTTTAGATTATAAGAGCGAATATAATGGTTCTGTCGTATATGAACTCAAAATAGGGAAAGATACTGTAACCCTCATCAATAACCACTTAGAATCCAATAAGCTCACTAAAGAAGACAAGGTGGTCTACGAAGATATACTAAAGTCACCTCAAGCAGAAAAAGTTAAGATCGGAGCCAGCATGCTCATCCATAAGCTGGCGGAAGCATCTGCCATTCGTGCTCCACAAGCTGATAAAATAGCACAAGAAATTAATTCTTCAAAATACTCCCATATCATTGTTTGCGGAGATTTTAATGATACGCCTATCTCCTATGCACATCGCATCATAGCAAAAGACCTGCATGATACCTTTACAGAATCAGGAAGAGGACTGGGCATCTCTTACAATCAAAACCGATTTTATTTTCGGATAGACAACATCTTAGCCAGTAAAAACTTTAAATCTTATAATTGTACGGTAGATCGTTCAATAAAGTATTCCGATCACTACCCTATCTGGTGTTACCTGAATATAATAAACTAAATCCAAAACCTAATGAAAATGTATAAACCGAAGAAATGTATTTTTATTTTAGCCCTAAGTTGTATGATATACTCCTGTGCCACACAAACGGAAAGCAATCCGTTTTTAACTGAATACCAAACGAAGTATGATGTTCCACCTTTCGACAAGATTAAGTTAAAGCATTATGAACCTGCTTTCATGGAAGGAATAAAGGAACAAAATGAAAAAATCGGTACTATTATCAACAATTCGGAAGCTCCGAACTTTGATAATGTAATTGTTGCTCTTGACAACAGTTCGCCAATATTAGACCGTGTCAGCGCTATTTTCTTCAATCTTACAGATGCGGAAACAACAGACGAACTGACGGCGTTATCCATTAAGCTTGCCCCGGTTTTATCAGATCATAGCGATAATATTTTGTTAAATCCGAAGCTCTTTAAGAAAGTACAAGCTGTTTATGCTCAGGAAGACTCATTAAAACTGACAACAGAGCAAAAACGGTTATTGGAAAAGACTTATAAGAATTTTGTACGCGCCGGAGCCAATCTCGCAGCAGAAGAACAAAAACATTTGCGAGAAATAAATAAGAAACTGTCTACATTGGGAATTCAGTTTAGCAATAATGTTCTAAATGAAAACAATGCATTTAAGCTCTATATCAAGAACGAATCAGATCTGGTCGGATTACCTGACTGGTTCCGTAAAAGTGCCGCAGAGGAAGCAAAAGCAGACGGGCACACAGGAGAATGGCTATTTACCTTACAAAACTCAAGCCGCATCCCATTCCTGCAATATTCTGCCAACCGTTCTTTACGAGAAAAGCTATATAAGGCCTACATCAACCGCGGTAATCATAATGATAAAAACGATAACAAAAAGATCATTACTGATATTATCAAATTACGCTTAGAAAAAGCTAAGCTACTCGGTTATGATTGCTACTCCAATTTTGTCTTAGACAACACGATGGCTAAAAATTCCGCCACGGTAATGACTTTCTTAGATAAATTATGGAAATATGCATTGCCTAAAGCCCAGACTGAAGCCGCAGAATTGCAGAAAATAATGGATAAAGAAAGCAAAGGAGAGAAACTTGAAGCTTGGGACTGGTGGTATTATACAGAAAAGCTACGCAAAGAAAAATATAATTTGGAAGAAGAGGAGATTAAACCTTACTTCAAACTTGAGAACGTTAGAGAAGGGGCCTTTGCAGTTGCTCATAAACTTTATGGAATTACGCTAACTAAATTAGACGGAATTCCAGTCTACAATCCGGATGTAGAAGTCTTCGAAGTAAAAGACAGTGATGGTTCACAACTCGGAATTATCTATTTGGATTATTTTCCCCGACCGGGTAAAAGCGGTGGAGCATGGATGAGTAATTACCGTGAACAACAAGGAAAGATTCGCCCGTTAGTATGCAATGTTGCAAGTTTTACTAAACCAATAGGCAATACCCCGTCCCTACTTACCATAGATGAAGTGGAAACTCTTTTCCATGAATTTGGACATGCGCTGCACGGACTCCTTAGCAAGTGCAATTACAAAGGCATATCAGGAACAAACGTTGCACGTGATTTCGTAGAGTTACCCTCTCAAATCAATGAGCATTGGGCTACCGAACCGGAAGTCTTAAAAATGTATGCCAAACACTATCAAACTGGAGAAATAATACCTGATAGCCTCATTGAAAAGATTCAAAAACAGAAGACGTTCAATCAAGGTTTTATGACTACTGAATTACTCGCGGCCGCCATACTTGATATGAGTCTCCACAACCTCACCAGCACGAATGATCTGGATATTATGACATTCGAGAAAAAGACGATGGATAATCTGGAACTCATCCCGGAGATAGCGCCACGATATCGCGTTACTTATTTCAATCATATCATTGGAGGATACGCAGCAGGATACTATAGTTACCTATGGGCCAATGTATTAGATAATGATGCGTTTGAAGCATTTAAAGAAAAAGGAATTTTTGACAAAAACACAGCCGACCTCTTCCGTCATAATATTTTAGAGAGGGGAGATAGTGATGACCCTATGACACTATACAAAAAGTTCCGTGGAACAGAACCCAATATAGAAGCTATGTTAAAAAATCGCGGTATGAAGTGAAAGATGAAATCAGATTAAGCTATTAAAACTATAAGTAAAGCGCAAATATTTGAGTTCCTTTTACTTCAAGATGTGAAAAAAAAGCTATATTTGCAGCCTTGTATGCAATGAAATTTAATCAAAAAGTAATCATAATAAACTAAAAGTAACATGCAAAACAAAGGATTTGTAAGGTTTTTTGCGATACTGCTCACATTGGTATGTGTGTTCTACCTCTCTTTCTCTTTTGTGACTCGCTATTATACTAATAAAGCGAAAGATTTTGCAAAAGGTGATATCAAAGTAGAGCAAGACTATCTGGACTCTCTATCAAATGAGAAAGTCTGGTTGGGCAACTATACGCTGAAACAATGTCGTGAGATGGAGATCAGTTTAGGCTTGGACTTGAAGGGCGGTATGAATGTAATCCTTGAGGTTTCTGTACCCGATGTTATTAAAGCATTGGCAGATAACAAACCTGATGAAGCCTTCAACAAAGCATTGGCAAATGCTGCGAAACAAGCCATCACAAGTCAAGAGGATGTGATAACCTTATTTATAAGAGAATATCACAAGATAGCTCCTACTGCACGTCTTTCAGAACTCTTCGCAACCCAACAATTAAAAGACAAAGTAAATCAAAAATCATCTGACGCTGAAGTTGAAAAGGTCTTGCGCGAAGAAGTAAAAGCAGCCGTTAACAATTCTTACAATGTTCTTCGTACCCGTATAGACCGGTTCGGAGTAGTTCAGCCCAACATCCAAAGTTTGGAAGATAAAATGGGAAGAATTATGGTAGAATTACCGGGAATCAAAGAACCGGAACGTGTAAGAAAGCTATTACAAGGATCTGCAAATCTGGAATTTTGGGAAACCTATACAGCAAAAGATGTTGTTCCTTATTTACAATCAAGTGATGCGAAGTTACGTGCTATCTTAGCCGGAGCGCCTTCGGACAGCCTTGCAAACGACAGCGCAACAACAACTACAGAACTGGCACAAGCTACAACCACTACCACCGATAGCCTTGCAGCGGCATTGAAAGGAGAAACCAAAGAACAAAAAGCCAATCTGGAACAATTGAAGAAAGAACATCCGTTGCTTTCTATTCTTCAGGTGAACTCATCCGGACAAGGTTCTGTTGTGGCCTATGCAAATTACAAAGACACGGCTACAATCAACAAATATCTTTCAATGAAAGAGATTCAGAGTGAGCTACCCAAAGACTTGCGTCTTAAATGGGGAGTATCTGCTTATGAATATGACCCGAAAGCACAAACATTCGAACTATATGCTATTAAATCAACCGAGCGTAACGGACACGCTCCTTTGGAAGGAGATGTTGTAACAGATGCCAAGGATGAATATGATCAATATGGCAAACCTGCTGTAAGTATGTCTATGAACTCAGATGGTGCACGCCGTTGGGCACAACTTACCAAACAGAATATCGGTAAAAGCATTGCGATCGTTTTGGATGGATATGTATATTCGGCTCCAAATGTAAATCAGGAAATTACCGGAGGTAATTCACAAATTACCGGTCATTTCACTCCGGAACAAGCAAAAGACTTGGCAAATGTATTAAAATCAGGAAAAATGCCAGCCCCTGCAAGAATTGTTCAGGAAGATATTGTAGGACCGTCACTGGGACAAGCCTCCATCAACGCCGGAATTATTTCATTCGTAGTCGCATTGATTCTGTTAATGATTTATATGTGCTCTATGTATGGAATCATACCTGGTATGATTGCTAACGGTGCTTTAATACTGAACTTATTCTTCACCCTCGGTATTTTATCCTCTTTCCAGGCCGCATTGACAATGTCAGGAATAGCCGGTATGGTGCTGTCACTTGGTATGGCTGTAGATGCAAACGTGCTGATTTATGAACGTACCAAAGAAGAATTACGTAGTGGTAAAGGAGTTAAAAAAGCATTGGCTGATGGTTATTCCAACGCCTTCTCTGCGATCTTTGACTCAAACCTAACTTCCATAATTACCGGTGTCATCCTATTTAATTTTGGAACAGGACCTATCCGTGGTTTTGCCACAACCCTAATTATAGGTATCCTTATTTCGTTCTTTACAGCTGTGTTTATGACACGTCTTGTATACGAGCATTACATGAACAAAGACAAGCTATTGAACTTAGCCTTTTCTTCAAAGATTTCCAAGAATTTAATGTCTAATGTACATTTTGACTTTGTTGGGAACAAAAGCAAAGGACTAATTGCAACAATAGTCATTCTTGTTATATGTATCGGTTCTCTTGCAGTTCGTGGTCTAAGCCAGAGTATAGACTTCACCGGTGGACGTAACTACAAGGTCCAATTTGAACAACCTGTACAGCCGGAGCAAGTGCGAAAGCTAATTACCGATAAATTTAATGATGCTAACGTTAGTGTGATTTCTATCGGAACAGATAAGAAGACGGTACGTATCAGCACGAACTATCGCATCAATGAAGCCGGAAGCAATGTCGATACTCAAATAGAAGAACGCTTGTATGAAGCTTTAAAACCACTACTTACTCAGAATATAACTTTAGCTACATTCATTGATCGTGAGACTTATACAGGAGGTAGCATAATCAGTTCTCAGAAGGTGGGTCCAAGTATTGCAGATGATATAAAGGCTTCTGCAATGTGGTCGGTAGTTCTGGCCTTGCTAGCCATCGGCTTATACATTTTATTGCGTTTCCGCAATATAGCATATAGTATAGGATCTGTAGCAGCTCTGGCTAGTGACACAATGATCATATTGGGAGCCTATTCACTATGTTGGGGTTGGATGCCTTTCTCTCTCGAAATAGACCAGACGTTTATTGGTGCTATTTTGACTGCAATCGGTTACTCTATCAATGATAAAGTGGTAATCTTCGACCGTGTTCGTGAATACTTCGGTCTGTATCCCAAGCGTGATAAAAAGTCATTGTTCAATGATTCTTTAAATACAACACTGGCTCGTACCGTAAATACGTCATTAAGTACATTGATAGTATTGGTATGTATCTTTATTCTGGGTGGAGATTCCATCCGAAGCTTTGCATTCGCTATGATCCTTGGTGTTGTCATCGGAACATTATCTTCTCTATTTGTAGCTTCTCCTATCGCTTATATGATGATGGGCAACAAGAGAGGTGCTACTAAAGTTGAGGCAGTAGAAAAAGCGAAAGAAGTAGAATAAAGAATATCAGAAATAATCTAAAGACTTTATTAGAGACTACTAAGAAGTCGTGAAGAGCTAAAAAGGAGCTGCCTAAAAAGACAGTTCCTTTTTTAGCTCTTTATTGATGTAATATAAAGTATCCGTACTCTCTGCTACAAGCATATTTGTACCCATATCTACAGCAATTCCAGATGCTCCATTTATAAGTAAATCAGGAATGCGCAGCAAGAGGGAAAGCATCAATAAAGAAGAAAGAAGAGCAGACATACGGCTATTTCTAGCTGAAAAATATTGCGCCCTTTCTCCTTTAGGTATGAGATTACTTGAAACTATAGCCTGCAACAGTAAAAAGTTGTTTTCCTTTAGATATCCCGATGTTTTCGCACGGCAATCGCGATATATGACATAAAACCATGATTAAATATAGAGCACACAAACGTGTACGGGAAAGTCTGATTTAAGATGTTATACAGATGTTGTGCAAGCGACAGAGGGAGGCACTATTACACTTTTCAGAATCAATAAATTACATAATTAATTAGTAGCCTCGAGGGGAATCGAACCCCTATCTAAAGTTTAGGAAACTTCTATTCTATCCGTTGAACTACAAGGCCATTTTTATATAATGGCTGCAAAGATAATGTATTCCGGCGATTTTCCGAAAAAAAGTTTTGTGAATCCGATTAACTTTGCGAAATTTGCCGACTAGTGTATGATAAACATATTAACCCTCCAAAAATAAATCATAGTAATACGAAATTATGGCAAACGACATGATGGTAAAAGAACTGGAGCAAGTGGTAGTCCGCTTCTCCGGAGATTCCGGTGACGGTATGCAACTGGCCGGTAACATCTTTTCAACAGTATCGGCTACGGTGGGAAATGATATAAGTACTTTCCCCGACTATCCGGCAGATATCAGGGCCCCGCAAGGTTCATTGACCGGTGTATCAGGATTTCAAGTCCACATTGGCGCCGATAAAGTCTTTACGCCAGGTGATAAATGCGATGTATTGGTAGCGATGAACGCTGCCGCATTGAAAACTCAATACCAGTTTGCAAAATCCACCGCTTGTATCATTATTGACACTGACGCTTTTAAATCTTCCGACCTGCGGAAGGCAGCCTTTGAAACAGAAGACCCGATAGAGGAACTCGGCATAAAACAAGATGTTATAGCTGCTCCGATCTCCCAAATGGTAAAAGACTGTTTGGCAGATACGGGCATGGATAACAAAGCTATCCTTAAATGCCGCAACATGTTTGCAGTAGGTTTGGTATGCTGGCTATTCAATCGTGACCTCACGATAGCAGAAAACTTTGTTAAAGAGAAATTTGCTAAGAAACCCCAGGTAGCCGAAGCTAATATTAAGGTAATCCATGCGGGTTACGACTATGGACACAATACTCATGCCTCCGTCTCAAATACGTATAGAATAGAGACTAAGACCAAAAAGGCGGGAGTATATATGGACATCACGGGTAATAAAGCCACGGCATACGGTTTTATTGCAGCTGCTGAAAAGTCCGGTTTGAAATTATTTCTGGGATCTTACCCCATCACTCCGGCTAGCGATGTTCTACACGAACTATCCAAACATAAATCATTAGGAGTGATAACCGTTCAATGTGAAGATGAAATATCAGGTTGTGCAACTGCCATCGGAGCTTCTTTTGCCGGAGCTTTGGCTGCAACTTCCACTTCCGGTCCGGGTATCTGCTTAAAATCGGAAGCAATGAATCTGGCTGTAATGACAGAACTTCCATTGGTTGTATTGGATGTACAACGCGGAGGACCTTCCACCGGATTACCAACAAAGTCGGAGCAAACCGACTTACTGCAAGTGCTATACGGGCGCAACGGTGAAAGCCCAATGCCCGTTATCGCAGCAACTTCACCCACAAACTGCTTCGATGCCGCTTATACGGCTTGTAAGATAGCTTTGGAACACATGACTCCGGTTGTTTTGTTGACGGATGGATTCGTAGCCAACGGTTCGGGTGCTTGGAAATTGCCCGACTTGGATAACTATCCGGAAATCAAACCGCAATATGCTACTCCGGAAATGAAAGACAACTATACTCCTTATAAACGTAATCCCGAAACCCAAGTACGTTATTGGGCGCTTCCGGGACAAAAGGGATATACTCACATCTTAGGCGGACTGGAGAAGGATGGCAACACAGGTGCTATTTCGTCCAATCCCGATAACCATAATCTAATGTGTCACTTAAGAGCAGAAAAAGTGGCTAAGATTCCTGTACCGGATGTTGAGGTACAAGGCTGTGCTGACGACGCCGACCTGCTAATTGTAGGTTTCGGAGGTACTTACGGTCATTTGTACTCTGCTATGGAAGAGTTGATCAAGGCTGGCAAGAAAGTGGCTTTAGCTCACTTCTCTTATATCAATCCGCTACCTGCAAATACAGCAGAGGTGTTGAAGAAATACAAGAAAGTGGTTGTGGCTGAACAGAACTTAGGGCAGTTTGCAGGCTACCTTCGCATGAAAGTAGATAACTTCACTCCTTACCAGTTCAATGAGGTTAAAGGACAACCGTTTGTTGTTAACGAGTTGGTCAATGCCTTTACCGAGATAATCAACAAATAATAACCCGTAAAGAAAAAGAAAGATATGAGCGAATATACAGCTAAAGATTACAAAAAAGGACAGCCTCGTTGGTGTCCGGGTTGCGGTGATCACTTTTTCTTAGCTTCACTGCATAAAGCAATGGCAGAAATCGGGATAGCTCCTTGGGAAACCACTGTTATCTCGGGAATAGGATGTTCCAGTCGTCTGCCTTATTATATGAATACTTACGCCATGCAAACCATTCACGGCCGTGCTGCCGCTATTTCAACAGGTTGCAAGGTGGTAAACCCCAAACTATCGGTTTGGCAAATATCAGGCGACGGTGACGGATTGGCAATTGGCGGAAACCACTTCATTCATGCTATTCGTCGTAATATAGACGTCAATATTATCTTGTTAAACAACCGGATTTATGGTCTTACCAAGGGACAATATTCCCCTACCTCTCCCCGTGGATTCGTTAGTAAATCGTCTCCCTACGGAACTGTAGAAGATCCATTCCATCCGGCAGAGCTGTGCTTTGGCGCACGTGGACGCTTCTTTGCACGTTGTGTGGCAACTGATAGTCCGGGTAGTGTGGAAGTACTCAAAGCAGCCGAAGCTCATAAGGGAACGACGGTATGCGAAGTACTACAAAGTTGCGTTATCTTCAACGACGGTACACACGATTCTGTTTATAACAAAGAAGGACGGAGTAAAAATGCCATCTATCTGGAGCAAGGAAAGCCAATGGTTTTCGGTGAGAATAATGAATATGGACTGATGCAAGAAGGATTCGGACTGAAAGTGGTGAAGCTCGGTGAAAACGGAATTACCGAAAAGGATATTCTTGTGCATGACGCCCACTGCGTAGACAATACCTTGCAGTTGAAGCTTGCTTTAATGGAAGGACCGGACTTCCCGGTTGCCCTTGGTGTTATCCGTGACGTTGAAGCTCCGACATACGATGACGCTATCAACCAGCAAATAGAGGAAGTGGCAGGAAAAAAGAAGTACCATAACTTCAAGGAACTGCTCATGACCAACGACACCTGGACAATGGAAGAAGAATAGTTTAGCTTATTAATAACCAGTAAATAGCAGAAGGCTGCCTTGCAAGTTCATTAACGCAGGACAGCCTTTTTTATATCCTTATGAAAGAGTTCCCACACCCGGGTGTGGGGATGTATGACACCCGGATGTTGAGCATGACGACACCCGGGTGTCGTACACTATCTGACTAGGTCCCAAGCAGGCGGGGTAACGTTTAGCAAATGACGGACAAAGAAGTCGTATCGCTTGTGCTCTCCATACGCCCCACCCATGGTATGGTTAGAGCCCGGAATGACAACCAATTCGAAATCTTTATTTGCCTTAATCAGAGCGTTCACCACTTGCATGGTCGAAGAGGGGTCCACATTATCGTCCATCTCACCAACCACCAGCATCAGCGGACGTTTCAACAAATAAGCATTAGCTACATTGGAACATTCCTCATACTGCTTGCCTATGGGATAACCCATCCATTGCTCATTCCACCACATTTTATCCATACGATTATCCTGACAGCCACAGGACGAATAAGCCGCCTTATAGAAGTCGGGATGAAGCAGCACGGCATCGGCAGCTTCCTGTCCACCGGCCGAAGCGCCGAAGATGCCTACCCGGTCAATATCCATGTACGGATACTTGGCCGCAGCGGCTTTAATCCATTCCATCCGGTCGGGGAAACCGGCATCTTTCAGGTTCTTATAGCAAACGTCTTCAAAAGCCTTGGAACGGAACGAGGTCCCCATAGCATCCAATTGGACTACTATAAATCCGAGTTCCGCCAAACTACTCATATTCCAGTTGTAAGCGATGAACGATTTCGGCGTGTATTGGCTGCCCGGTCCGGCATAAATATATTCAATGACGGGGTACTTCTTACTCGGGTCAAAGTTTGTGGGACGGACAATAATTCCCCACATATCCGTCTGATGATCCCGCCCCTTGGCGCAAAAGACTTCGGGAGCTTTCCATCCTGCTTCAACCAATTTCGTAATATCCGCCTGCTCCAGCGGCATCACAATCTTACCACTCCTCGTTTCACGCAGAACCGCAGCCGGAGCCTTATCCACCAACGAATAAGTATCCACCAGATACTTCATATCCGGAGAGAAAGTAGCCTGGTGCATTCCTTCTTCGGGTGTTAAACAGGTCAGTCCGCTTCCGTCAAAATGAATGCGATAGTACCGGACTAAATAGGGGTCTTCACCCTTCGCCATTCCATTTGCGGAGAAGTAAATCAACCGGTTAGCCTCATCTATGTGCACAACTTCACGCACATACCATGGCCCCTTGGTTATCTGGTTTTCCACCCTTCCCGTTTGACGATTGTACAGGTACAAGTGATTCCAGTTGTCACGCTCGCTCATCCAAATTATTTCTTTCCCATTGGAGAGATTTCTGCGGAAGTAACGGTTGTAGTTGACAAACGTCTTACTGGTTTCTTCAATCACCGTCCGCACCTTACCGGTTCCGGCCGAGAGTTCCAACACACGATAGACCTGATGTCCGCGCTGATTATATTCAAACATCACGGTTTTACTATCGGCATCCCATTCCAGCCCTCTCACCTCAAATTGCGTATTGAATAGTTCCGTAGAAGGAATAGCGGTTTGTCCCGTTTCAACATTGAAAACACAAGGGCACCTAACGGGCAGTGCATCACCCGGTTTAGCATATTCCCGCTTATGCAACTTGGGCTGAAGCTGATCGGTGGGTGATGACTCAATAAAATAGATATACCGTTTCTCCGCCGGGCGTACCTTCATCACCGCTACTTTCTTAGAATCCGGCGACCACACGATTTGTGCCGCATAGAACTCGCCCGGAGACCCATCAAAACTTAGCGCCTTTTCTTTATCCGATTGATTATCCTTTACATAGACATTGCTATTCTTGATATAAGCGGTCCGTTTACCGTCCGGGGAAACCACCGGTTCTCCCTTATTCTCATCGAGATTTTCCGCCCAATAACGCATATTCGGCTTCTCTACTTTACCATTATCCGTTAAGACGCCTTTTCGTTCTGCATAAGTCCATTTATGGTCTTTATAAACAAACTTCAACGTATCCAAAGTCGCATTAATGCTTAAAAAGCTAATGGGAAGTTGCATGGCATCAACGTCTTCTGTTCCTTTCCCTAAAGGAGCAGAAGTATGAACGGATTGCACCGATGCTGTTGATGAAGCGGGTAATCGCCAACTCTCCTCCCGTTGAGCAGAAGTAGCGGATATGGCCTCTCCCCTTGCCTTTGTAACCGAGCCAAACGAACTTGCCAATAAAGGAGTTGTCTGTCCGGATAGCTCTGTCGCCATCTCCTTTCTCCAGGGATTTAAAGCGGATAAACTTTTCGCCAGCTTCTCCTGATTAAACAAAGGAGAACGCTTCTTCTTTGTTGCATCCACCAGCACATACTCCTTACCTTGGGGAGTATCGCGAACATACCAAAACTTGTCAGTACCGACAATCCATTGCGGACGGACATTTCCATAAAATACTTTGTTACTGAATTTGTCGTGAAGCGAATAGGCCCGTTGATAGTCTTCCAACGTACCTTGTGCAAGGAGCTTATCCACATTCATAAAAGCTAAAACGGCACACAAGCCGATACAAGCCGCAACCTGTCTTTTTACCTGTTTCATTTGTGATTTATTTATTACTCAACTTCCCATTCAAACAGCCCGGAAGCGTATTCTGCGGGAAGCTTTATTTCCATCTTTAATGCGCCGGTTGTGACCGGAGTAAAGCTAACTTCGTTGCCAATGCCTTTCACTGTCCCATACGAGGTTGCATTTTCCACAGGTACCCATGCCCCTGTGTTATCTTTATAATACAACTTCCAGAAATCGGGCACACGGCAACCTCCCCACGGACCATCATCATACCAATAGACAGTAGAACCGGATATGGTTTTAGGGGAATCGAATGTATAAGCAATCCACTCGGTAGTCCCCTTTTTCGGCCACCAATGATAATAGGGTACTGAACGGTCATTTGCATTCTTCGGCACTAACCGGTCGTTGATCGCAGTAATCGCTGTCGCCTGATGTGAAGCGGAAACACGGCTCTCCGAAGCAATGGTCGGTGGCAACACAGGGCGGGTGGCATTGAGATCAATAGGTAACCATACCGCCATTTCACCGCTACCGCGATGCGCCCATGCATAATAAGGAATCATATTCAATTTCACATCCTTTGCCACCAATCTGCCAGTTGCATCATATTCCAATGTCTGTGCATCAGTCTGCACCATGTCAATGCCATACAATAAATCCGACTTCTTAATGACTTTAAACTGCGGATTCCGGTTTACCAGCACCCCTCTCACACTGAAATCATTGTCAGGCCATTCCGCACAATACACCAAAGGTCCACGCTCCACGGCAACTTTACCCTGATCTGCGGCTACCAGAGGATGGGCTTTTACCGTACGGACTTCCATCTCAAAATGAATCTGTACTTCATCCCCTTTCTTCCATTTCCGGTTAATTACAAAATAGCCTTTCTCCAAAGCACTTTCCACCGGCTGCCCGTTGACTTTAATCCGATAAGCAGGATGCTTCTTATCCGCGTAACGGTATAAATCACCGGGAACCACCGAGTTCCTCACCCATCCCGGAATACGGATCTTCAGCTTGAAGTCTTGCTTCCCCGCAGGTGAAACCACCAGCCGGATGTCGCCCGACCACGGATAATCCGTTGTTTGCTCTACAGTGACCTTTTTACCATTCAATGCCACCGTCGCTTTATCTCCCATAAACAGGTTTACATACAAGTCTTTGCCTTGTGTGGCATATACATAACCGGGAAGAGAAGGAATGAAGCGACAAATATTGGACGGACAGCAAGCACAACCAAACCAAGGCTGACGTTGGTGTTGCCCGATTGATTCCAAGGGATTGGGATAGAAGAACCGGCCTCCATCCAATGAAACGCCAGAGATCAGCCCGTTATACAAAGTACGCTCCAGTACATCATAATATTTCGATTCCCCATGTAACAGGAACAAGCGGTAGTTAAGGTAAACATTTCCGATTGCCGCACACGTCTCGCAATAAGCGGACATGTTGGGCAATTCATAATTCTGCCCGAAAGCTTCTCCGTTACTAGTGGCTCCGATACCTCCGGTGATATACAACTTCTTATTCACAATATTATCCCAAATCCGGTCAATAGCATGCACATAAGCGGTATCTCCGGTCAACGCAGCCACATCGGCCATGCCGGAATACATGTAAGCGGCACGTACGGCATGCCCCACAGCCTCATCCTGTTCCGTCACCGGCTTATGCGCCTGACTATATTCATCCCGGCGTGCAGTGTGTCCGCGCTCATCCAGGAAGAACTTCGCTTCGTTGAGGTATTTCACATCTCCCGTAACCAAATAGAGCTTGGCTAAAGCCATCTCGGCAATCTGATGCCCGGGAACCACGACCAGTTGCCCCGGTTTATCTCCTATTGCTCGGCACACACAGTCGGCATAGCGGATAGCAATATCCAGAAAGTTACGCTTCCCCGTAGCCTGATAGTGCGCAATTGCTCCTTCTACCATGTGACCGAGATCATACAGCTCATGGCTCAGGTCTTCCACCTTTTCCCAACGCTTACTTCCCGACCATTCATGCGGATGTTTAGGGTTTTGCGTGCGTGCGGTGTATAAGTAACCATCTGGTTCCTGAGCTGCTGCAACCAGAACAAGCACACTATCAATGTATTTCGACAGCTTCTTGTTGGGACAGGTTTGCATGGAATAGCTAGCTCCTTCTATCACCTTATATACATCCGTATCATCAAAGGGCAAACCACCCACTTTAATGGTATCACTGGGATGCGCCGCCCTTACAAAATTATCATACCGTCCCGTTTCCTCACATTTGCTAAAAGCAAGCGGAATAGTTACTTCACGGTTTGCCTTCAACCGCTGTCCCCAGAAGGAATCGGTCACTTTTACTGCTGTGAAAGGCACAGGAGTAAAGGGATATCCCTTATGCACGGGAACCTTTTGAGCATAGGACAACAAAGTTGCACCTGCCAAAAGGAATGTAAACAAACTCTTTTTCATGCTATTTGGTTTATTAATATTTAGTTTCCACTCTATCTTTTTCCGGTGTAATGCTTCAAGATTTCTTCAGCGTTAAGTACCCCGTCATATAGTCTCACTTCATGAAGAAGTCCGCTGAACGGCCAGTCTCCGCATGCAGTTCTGCCCAAAGTTACATATTTACTCTCTGGTAAAAGTAAGAGAATATCATTTTCTTTGATCTTCCTTCCATTCAGATACACCTTCTCCATGTAGCCGTCATAGGTGATAACCCAATGCTGCCACTGTCCCGTACCGGCCCAATCGGGGTATCGCCCACTCCACAATAGTTTTGGGTCACTTTATCTGAGAATCGTGGCTTTCTTTAGAAATAGAGCAACTAATGCGGCTAGTGAATCTTTTAATGCAAAGATTAAACAATTTAGGGCACTGCTTAGAGGAGTGAGAAATATTCCTTTTTTTCTTTTTAGACTAGCTAATATTTATGCATAAGTTCAAAATCCCTCAGGATTTCGGTATGATCCTATTTTTTGTCAGAATATCAAAAATCAGGAGAGAATTGCAAATAAAGAAAAAGCCCCATAAACATTTGTTTATGAGACTTTTTCTTTGTGGACCAGCCTGGGCTTGAACCAGGGACCTCCAGATTATGAGTCTGTTGCTCTAACCAACTGAGCTACAAGTCCGGCATATCCTCTCAGATAGCGGGCACAAAAATAGAACATTTTGTTGAACTATGCAAACCTTTTCTCTAAAATTTCCCGGATTATCTTACACTCAGAATTTATACTTACGCTTGGGGTTTTTAGGGAACCACCCCTTCTTTACACGCTCCTCTTGTTCAAATAGCTCTTTTATAGTCCATAAAGAAGAAAAAGCAAATACTCCCAATAAAGAAGAGATCAGAATGTTACTAATGAATAAAGAGGCTATCACGCCTACAATACCCACTACAAGGAAGACCCACCAAAACTTTGTTCCCCAATAATATTCGGCCTTAACCACCACCGGATGGAAAAAACCTATAATGAGAAACGTACAAATACCTATAAGTAATCCTGAAAAGTGAAATTCATTAAGAAACTCCATAAGCCCCACTCAATGTTACTTTTCAGGACGAATTGGAATCTCCTTCTTGATGCTTTGCTCCAACGAGATCAGAGTTTCGGTAGCTGTTACACCAGAAATTTCCTGCATCTTATTATTCAGCAAATCCATCAGATGCTCATTATCACGCGCATAAACCTTTGTCAACATCGTATATGGGCCAGTAGTAAAATGGCACTCTACGATCTCAGGTATTTTCTGCAATTCAGCTACGACTGTTTTATACATAGATCCTCTCTCCAATTTAATTCCCACGTAGGTGCAGGTTCTATAACCAAGAGACTTAGGATTTACGTGATAGCCCGAGCCAACAATAACACCTAAATCTATCAAACGTTGAACACGTTGATGAATAGCTGCACGAGAGACACCGCATTCTGCTGCTACATCCTTAAAGGGAATACGGGCATTCTGAGAAATAATCTCCAGAATCTGCCGGTCAAGATTGTCTATTTTTTCCATAATATCACATATTATCAATTAGTGTAAGCCTTTGTTAATATCAAATAGTAAACAAATATAGCACATTATTTTAATTTTTCTATAAAAAAGAAAGAGAAAATAGAGAAAACGCAAAAAATAGGCGAATGAAGCGAATATTTTCATTTCTATACGCTTCATTCGCCCATTACAAGGGTGAGAAAAATTTTACCGCTTTTGCTTATTTTTCAATACCTAATAATTCTACTTCAAAAATCAAGGCAGAGAACGGTTTGATTTTACCACCTGTCTCTCTTGAACCATAAGCTAAGTCATAAGGAATATATAGTTCCCATTTAGAACCTACAGGCATCAAAGTCAGAGCTTCTGTCCAACCTTTAATCACTTGATTGGCACGGAAAGTAGCCGGTTCTTTACGTTGGTATGAGCTATCAAACTCTGTACCGTCAATCAAAGTACCCTTATAATTAACTTTCACCTTACAAGTATCGGCAGGAACAGCTCCTGTACCTTTGGTTATAATTTTGTATTGCAATCCGCTTGGAGTAGTAACCACGCCTTCTTTTGTTTTGTTTTCAGCAAGGAACTTTTCTCCGGCAGCTTTGTTATCCGCATATTTCTTCTCTACAGATTTTTCACGAATCCTATCCATCTGAGTACGCATATATTCAGAGGCAGCTTCTTTTGTCATAAGACCACCTTTGCCAACAACACCGGCCACAAAGCCTGCCAAGATATTATCACGACTTACTGTTTGTGTAGAGTCCTCGCCAAAGATCTGACGGTTGAAACCTTCTACCCATTGCGTACCAACCATTTGTCCGATTTGTAAACCAGCCAAATATGCAATATCCTTTTTACTGGTCTTAGCTGCTCCTTCGTTAAAACCTTTAATAAAGTCAGACATATAAGCAGTATCAACTTTTAATTGTTGTGTCAGGTACTGAGTCAAACCCTCGGTACGAGCCATACCAATAGCATAAGATAATGAATCGACATCTGTTTTCAAATTTGCTTTCGGACTTTGTGCTGTACAGGAAGCTAGACCTGCAGCAACAGCTAAAGCCGCAATGAATGTAATCTTTTTCATGTTGCTTTTTAATTTATTTAGTATTTTGAGATAAAATTTCGAGTAATTCGACTTCAAAAACCAACGTGCTGTGAGGAGGTATCATTTCACCGGCACCCTGAGCACCATATCCCAATGATGAAGGGATATAAAGTTTCCACTTCGCACCTTCGGGCATCAACTGTAACGCTTCAACCCAACCGGGGATAACCTGACCTACACCAAATACAGCCGGTTGCCCACGCTTAATGGAACTATCGAACAAGGTTCCATCAATCAAAGTACCTTCGTAATGGCATTTCACCTGGTCGTTTATTGTTGCATTCTTCCCTGCTTTTCCTTCATTTATAACTTCATACTGCAAACCACTCGGCAGAGTAACCACTCCAGGGCGATTCTTATTCTCTTCCAGAAACTTCTCACCCAACTCAATGTTAGCAGCACTCATCTTCTCTTCCATTTCAGAGAAGTACTTATTTACTATATCACGGGCTTCAGTATGTGTTATAACAGTCTTGTTATTTTCCAAAACATCTTTTATCGCCTGTGCAAAGTCATCCACAACGAGCCCTTTAGTGCCCATACTCAACAAATTTTGACCAATTCCAAGGCCGATAGCATAACTGAATTTATCCATATTTCTTTTTTATTGAATTAGAATTTGGCTTTCTTTCAACCAATTGTAAATTAACAAGTGGCAAAAGTACATGTTTTATTCGAATCATTTTACTTTTTGGTTTTAAAAATTCTTATTTATTATGCAACTTAAACGATCTTCTGTATATTTGTTAGACCGTTACACAAAAAAAGAGACATTAGACGAATATAGAAAGGAAGAAAGGATTCTAAAATGAAAAACTTAGTCGTTTTATCTGGTGCAGGCATGAGTGCCGAAAGTGGTATCAGTACATTCCGTGATGCCGGAGGCTTGTGGGAGAAATATCCGGTGATGCAAGTAGCCAGTGCAGAAGGATATGCCCGTGACCCGGAATTAGTTATCAACTTTTATAACGAACGCCGTAAAGAGTTACTTAAAGTGAAGCCAAATGGGGGACACATTGGCTTGGCTGAAATGGAAAAGGACTTTGCAATGACCGTTGTCACACAGAACGTTGACAATCTGCATGAGCAAGCGGGTAGTTCACATGTGATCCATTTACATGGAGAACTCACGAAGGTATGTTCGAGTCGCGATCCGTACAATCCGCACTATGTTAAGGAATTAAAACCGGATGAATATGAAATAAGGATAGGAGACAAAGCGGGAGATGGTTCACAACTGCGTCCTTTCATTGTATGGTTTGGAGAGGCTGTCCCAGAAATTGAAACTGCTATTAAGTATGTAGAAAAGGCGGATATCTTTGTTATCATCGGAACCTCCATGAATGTATATCCGGCGGCAGGACTTTTGAATTACGTACCCCGCGAAGCTGAAGTCTACTTGATTGACCCAAAACCGGTAGATACGCATTCTTCTCATAAGATTCATGTGATCCAGAAAGGAGCTTCCGAAGGTGTAAAAAAGTTAAGAACATTGTTAAAGTCTGAGTGAAGTCCTCTTTATAGCTCTTCTTTTTCAATACTTTACGAAAAAGAAGAGCTATAGAGTAACCAGAATTATACCCGCATCTTACATAAATAAAGGTAGTATACGCAATGTAGCTACCGTTATTATTCAATATGAAATAAGATCTTTATTCATTGACTTCTGAACTCTTATTCATAATAACCTCTAAAATGATATACAAGCTGCTTAAAATTTTCATATTTCTCGCCATTCAGCCATAATTCTGTCGGAGAGACATTAAACATTATAAAGTTTTGTCCAATTTCAGCATCTCCACCAAAACTCTGTGCAATAACAATTCTAATAGCTGGTGATGTACCATGTCCACCCGGAATGACAACATCTTTGGGATATAATCCAAAATTTATATTATATCCATCCGTTTGGTGAAAATCATATCCAGCGGTTACCGTCACTTCACCTACTTCACGTAAAAGCTGGGCGGCACTTTGGTCTGTGATAAGTTCGGCCATAGGGAGTAATGACATTGTGAATGACAAGGAATCACGAGACACAGCAACTGCATTAGTCAGCTCGGTAATATCATCACCGTGATAATACGCTACTTGTACTGTGCCGTGATAAGTACCTTTCATGTCGAAAAGCGCCTGTTGAATTTGAGAGGATGAGAATTTAGGTTCGTCGTCGTTGCAGCTAGTAAAGCCGAACAAGTAGAAGGATAGCAAAACCACTCCTAATAGACTTTTTGTTTTCATGTTATTTTTTAATTATAATTTTGTACTAACGTACATCTTTATGTCTGTATTTTCTTTATTATACACTTGCAAAAATAAACAAAGTGCGGTTTATAACCAAATGTCTGCACTTTTTGTGTATCAATGAGTTTTATCTTTAGTCCTCTACCTCTTTTAATTACAAACCCGCACTTATTCTGTTTTTAGCTATTGCATTGCTGTCAATTTATCTGTGGAGGAGACAGATTGTCTACGGGAAAAGCCCTGTTCATCGTAGACATTCGGGATCCCCAATAAAGTATCTGATAACCAAATAAATACGTATCCATATATTGTTAATCCTTTTCTCCAATAAAACTTTTGTTATAAGGACAACTTAGCTATTCTTTATTTTCATTTTTTTGACTAACAAAAACATACCTTACCCATAGAAAAGCTATCATATTGGAGACAGGAAAGTATGCTGATAGAGATAGAGAACCAGTATTTCAGAGATATTACCTGCTGCAAAGCTAGATATAAAGCACTGAAAATAAGGGAAAAAAGGGAGCTTTCAGAAAGCTAGAAAGATAAAGGAGAACGCGAAGAGCTATTTTTTCACCAAAAGCCGGAAGACAAACCAGGCATGGTGCATTGCGGTATTCAACAGCCCGTAATGCTTTGCCATAATACGGAAACGCTCCCGGAGTGAAGCATTGCGGTTTTGGGTAGTCATGCCTTCGTCTAAATAGTTTATGGTAACAAGACGGGCATTGTGTAGGGAATGCGATTTCTTCATCATGCGAATGCACCAGTCAAAATCAGCAGAAAAACGATAGTGCAGATCATAAGGCTCCGCCAACGAACGCTTCACCCAAAATGCCTGATGACAAACCAGCATACCTTGTTTGAAGCTTTTCCAGGTCAGCACTTCAGGAGTGGCAAGACGGCGCATGCGTAGGAAATGCCCTTTTGCATCCACTAAAGCCGTTTCTCCATAAATCACATCCGGCAACTCTTTGCCTTGTAAAGAATGAACGACTTGTTGCAACGTATCGTCCTCGTGAAAACTATCTCCGGCATTCAAAAAGCAAAGATAATCTCCGGTGGCCAGAGCCAGACCTTTATTCATCGCATCGTACAATCCCCGGTCGGGTTCACTCACCACGCGGGCAATATGCTCATCGAATCTCTTGACAATCCCGAGCGTATCATCCGTGGAAGCACCATCTATAATGATATACTCCAAATGATGATAGGTTTGTGATATTACGCTCTGTATCGTATCTTCCAACACCGATGCGGCATTGTAAGTCACGGTAATCACGGTAAATCTCGGGGTAAGACGATTATTATGCATTCCTTCCACTCACTTTATTGTAAACCTCTATATATTTCTTGGCGATGATACCCTCCGAATAATTGGAAATGGCTTTCCGCACGGCCTGTTCGGACAAACCGGAATATCCTGAATCGGTTAATGTCCAATAGATGCCATTAGCAAAATCTTCCGCAGACTTATATTCAGCCACATAACCGTTATGCAAATGATCGATCATTTCGGGAATGCCTCCCACGTTGAAGCCGACACAGGGAACGCCGCAAGCCATCGCCTCCATAATCGTATTAGGAAGATTATCTTCCAGTGAAGGAGTCACATACAGATCCACCGCATTGTAAATGTCCACCAAACGGTGTTCGTCTGCCACAAAGTCCAGCGGATACACCTTAAACGGCAACTTGTTTTCCAGCTGCTGCGACTGGCTACCTAGTACGACGACTCCCAGTTGTTCCTTCAGTTCAGGGTGACTGTCAGCCAGAAGCTTACACGACTCAATCAGATAATCCAATCCTTTCCGTTTATCGGTAATCTTCACCGATCCAAACAGAATGAGCCGGGGTTCGCGGGGCAACATGCATTTGGCACGAGCCTCCTGCTTATCGTGAGGCTGGAATAGATTGATATTAATTGCATTGGGAATGCTGACAACGGCATGCCCCGCAAGCAAAGCGCTGCTCCGTACACGATCTTCCAGCCAATGGCTGCACGTCACAAAAGTGAGATGACGCCCTTTATACAGTTTCTGTTTCTTGCGAAAGACACGATTAGACAAGTCCTTCTTCCCTCCCCCTTGATAAATATACGGACAATGATGGCATTCCTTTTGATAATTGGTGCACCCACGGGTATAGTGACAGATGCCGGTACAAGGCCACATATCGTGCATGGTCCACACTACTGGCTTTCCGGATGCGAGGATCTTATCAATATTTTTCAGAGAAAGCATACCCTGATTAATCCAATGCAAATGGATCACATCAGCTTCCTTAAACTCAGGCAACCGCGTTATATCCGTGCCCGTATTCGCTATATCGACCGAAAACAGATTGTTTTTTTTAAAATGATTGGCACGCCAAATCACGATACGCTCCCACACAAACTTCCAGAGTAGTTTCCTGCTACGGTTCAGCTCCACCACACTAATCTGGTCGGTCTGCTTGTCCCGTACCAACAACTTGGCTTTAACGCCATTATTTTTAAGTGATTCCATCAGACGGCTTGCCGCTATGGCAGCCCCTCCGATACGCTCGGATGTATTGATCAACAGTACTCTCATCTTTTTACAGAATATTTGGACAAAAATAGTGGTTTTCGATGAGAAACGATACGAAGTCACATATTATTTGTACTTTTGCGGTACTTAATCAGTATAGGTCATTTGAATATGAAGAAGGTTGTGTTTTTAGGCCTCGGCTACATTGGCCTGCCTACGGCAGCAGTAGCCGCCCACCATGGTTACGAAGTGGTGGGAGTAGATGTAAATCCTGAAGTTGTGAAAACAATTAATCAGGGAAAGATACACATTGTAGAGCCGAATCTGGATAAAATAGTAAAGGAAGCCGTACAAAGCGGACACCTGCGTGCCGTCTCGAAACCGGAGACCGCAGATGCATTCTTTATCGTTGTCCCCACTCCCTTCAAGCAAAACCATCGGGCGGACATCACTTATGTGGAAGCAGCCACCCGTTCGGTCATTCCCTACCTGAAGCCCGGCAACCTGTTCGTCATCGAGTCCACCTCTCCGGTGTTCACCACCGAGCACATGGCGGAACTCATCCTGCAACAACGTCCCGAGCTGGAAAATAAGATATACATTGCTTATTGCCCGGAACGCGTTCTCCCCGGCAATACGCTTTACGAACTGATACACAACGACCGCGTCATCGGTGGGCTCAATGCTGAATCAACCGACAAAGCCATTGAATTTTATGCTGCTTTTGTACAGGGCAAGTTGCACCGTACCAACGCCCGTACGGCGGAAATGTGCAAGCTGACCGAGAACTCCTCACGCGACTCACAGATTGCATTTGCCAACGAGCTTTCCATGATTTGTGACAAAGCGGGAATCAATGTCTGGGATCTGATAGAGCTGGCCAACAAACATCCCCGTGTCAACATCCTTCAACCGGGTTGTGGCGTAGGCGGGCACTGCATAGCCGTTGACCCGTGGTTCATTGTTTCCGACTTTCCCGAACAAGCCCAGTTCATCAAACGCGCCCGTGAAACAAACGACTACAAAGCCGACTGGTGCACAAACAAAGTGCTTGATGCCTGCCATCTCTTCGTCAAGGAGAATGGACGGGAACCGATTGTAGCATGTATGGGACTGGCATTTAAGCCCAATATAGACGATTTGCGTGAATCTCCGGCCAAGTACATTGCCTCGCGCATTGTCAGTGAGAGCCGTACAGACGTGCTGATTGTGGAACCGAACATTTCTTCACACCCCAGTTTCCACCTGACAGACTATAAGGAAGCGTACAAACAGGCTGATATTATCGTCTGGCTTGTCCGTCATGCTCCCTTCATTGAATTACCACGCGATGAAAAGAAGATAGAAATAGACTTCTGCGGGGTACGCAAATAGAAAGGTAGAACGCCTAAGGAGCAAGAAACGCAAATAACAACAAAACGATTGAACCCATGATGAAGAAGGTATTGCTTGTATTCGGAACCCGTCCCGAGGCCATTAAGATGGCTCCGTTAGTCAAAGCATTCCAGAAAGACACGGAACACTTTGAAACGAAAGTCTGCGTCACGGCACAACACCGACAGATGCTCGATCAGGTACTGGAAGTCTTCGAAATCACACCCGAATATGACTTGAACATCATGGCCCCCAATCAAGACCTGTACGACATTACGTCCAAAGTTCTGTTGGGCCTGCGGGATGTACTCAAGGATTTCGAGCCCGACGTCGTATTGGTACATGGCGATACCGCCACAGCAATGGCCGCTTCATTGGCCGCATTCTATCAACAAATACCAACCGGACACATCGAGGCCGGTTTACGCACATACAACATGCTCTCGCCCTGGCCGGAAGAGATGAACCGGCAAGTAACCGACCGCATTTGCACGTGGTATTTCGCCCCCACCGAACAATCCAAACAGAACTTATTGAACGAAAACGTATCGGAGAAGCGAATCTTTGTAACCGGAAACACGGTTATAGACGCCTTACTCATGGCCGTAGACATTATCAACCAGAAGTCCGGTGTAAAGGAAGGACTGCATGAAGAGCTCCGCGCAAAAGGATATACCGTTGGCAAACGTCCCTATATTTTAGTCACGGGACACCGCCGGGAGAACTTCGGTGAAGGCTTCCTGCACATCTGCAAAGCTATTCGTGAAATAGCCGCCTTGCACCCCGAGATGGACATTGTTTACCCTGTACACCTCAATCCCAATGTACAGAAGCCGGTTTACGAACTGCTTTCCGGTCTGGACAATGTTTTCCTGATTTCTCCGCTGGATTATCTTCCGTTTATCTACGCCATGCAACACTCCACACTGCTACTCACAGACAGTGGCGGCGTACAGGAAGAAGCTCCGTCATTGGGAAAACCTGTCCTCGTGATGCGTGATACCACCGAACGTCCCGAAGCAGTAGAAGCAGGAACCGTAAAGTTAGTGGGAACGGATGCAGAGACAATCGTGCGTAATGTAACCGAACTCTTAAACAACAAGGATTTATATCACCAAATGTCAGAGACTCACAATCCGTATGGAGACGGACAGGCATGCCAAAGAATCCTTGAAGCACTGAAATAAATAAGCACTGGAATAAAATAAACGAAGAAAAAGGACGGGCTGATCTTAAGCAACAATTTCATTATAAAGCACAAGGGTTAAGACACTGTATGCAGTGTCTCATGATTTTCAAGTACTCCTATCTTTTCATTAAATCCTCAAAAGCCCTAATATAGCGGTTACTCACTGTTTCTATATTGATCTTTTCGCGGATGATCCGTTCCGATTCCACTCCCATTTCCTCGCACCGTTGCGGATGATCGAACAAATACTCCAACTTATCCACAAGGCTATACACATCCCCTTCGCGGAAGATGAAACCATTTTTCCCATCAACAACCAAATCACGTTCCGTACTGTCACATACCGAACAAATAATGGGCATTCCGTAACTCATGGCATCGTTAATAGACAATCCTCCCATGCCGGCAAGCACATATACGGTAGACTCGTTCATATAAGCTCCTAGTTCTTTCGGGTCATAAACAGCCCCAATGAAACGAACGATACCACTGTTATGATTTACCTGTGCCTCCGTTTTCTGTTCAGGAACGGCTTCCCGCTCGGTTTCAGCTTTCTGCACTACCTCTTTCGTCGCGTTCCGACTTTCATCAAGCACCGTAAGAGAAGCATCCACCGCTTGACGCTTTAAGTTCTCCAACTCCGGCCCATCACCGACAATAACCAGCTCCGCATCATCATATTCCCCGGCAATCCGGGCAAAAGCATCAATCAACAAATCCACCCGTTTCCACTTGACCAGACGACCAATGTGCAACACTCGCTTTCCAACTTTGGGCAACAAGGACCCGGAAGCCTGCACCAACGCTTTCTCCCTTAATAACGTTTCGGTGTCTGTGGAGTTATAAGTCACATGAATCTGCTCCCTCTCCACTCCATAAGAAGGAAGAATATTATACGCCATCGTGGAATAGTTCAACGTACCCACTGCATCGGCATAGCAATACTTGCGAAGTAGTGCGGTGATCCATTGCCGAAGGTAAAACCCGGTGCCGACACTCAGCAGGCGCATCTGTTCATCATACATGGGATGCTCACTGAAATACTCCCGGATATTCCCGTAAGGAGGAGTTTGAAAAGGTATTTCCCGAATAACCAACCGTGCACCGCAAATTCTCATCGCCTTACGCAAAGCCGGCTGAAAGAAAACCTGTAAGAAATAAGGCCAACCCAGAACAACAAGATCAGGGCATTCCTCTTTAACAAGATCAGGAAGGGAAGGATAAGCATTTTTACCGTAAAACATGCGTTTCTCCTGTGCATAGAGGTGTTTATAAGTACCTCCCTGTACCATCTTAACACCTTTGCCTATGGTTCCGTTCCCTTTTTCCGGAACAACGACCACCACTTCCACCCCTTTTCGATGCAACCTTTCTAACAAGGCATCAAGATAATGGGGTATTCCACCGAACGTAAACAATACTTTCATAACTAAAGACGAATTATTTCATTAAGGCAAGTTTTCAACTTCCCAATATGATGATCACTGGCATATTCCGCAAGTCCTTCGGGCGACGGAGCACCTTCCCGGCACAAATGGATAACGGCATCCTTACAAGCCACCGCATCTCCTTCGGGTATAGCTATACCCGTACCGTAAGCCATAACCCGTTTACCCATACATTCTCCCTGACTGACGATAATTGGCTTCCCAAAAGCCGCAGCTTTGGTCAATAGGTTACTGCTCCCCGTAAACCCGTTATAAGCGGCAAACACCACATCACCCGCCATGACCAAGGCATTAAAACAAGCCTCATCGGGTATCTGTTCCAAAGAAAAGAGACAATTACTGCGCGAAGCCTGAACCCTTTCCAATTCTCCGGTCTGAGGTTCAGAAAGCCATGATTTACCAGCCATGAGGAAGAAGTATTCGTCCTCGGGCAACAGCTGAACAGTACGTAGCAGCAGGTCTATTCCTTTACGGGACCCCAGCGAACCCAAAAGAGCAACAATCTTCCGGCCTCTTGCACGTTCTCTCAAAAGATGAAGTAGAGAATAGGAATCATCAGGGGCGGACAAGTCGGCAAAGTCGGGGAAACGTAGTATGCGGGGTTGAAACGCTTTCAGCGAATCAATGGAATATTCATTCAGAACGCCTATTCCTTTGCAGAGGGAACTGCGAAGAAAGGGACGGACATCGGGCACCCCCGGTTTATAAGGAGGGAGCGCAGACTGTACCAGAAGTCCGCTCCACGAATAAGGCAGCAAACGGTAAAAAAGTCCGGGCAGGGATAATGTAGGCAACATATCGTCAAGACAGGGAAAATAAGCAAGATCGGGGTGGAAATCAAACAACTGCCTGCGTAATGCCGCAAGATTCCGTAAACGGATTATTGCATTCTCCAAAACAACAAGCTTCTTCCTGAAAGGCTTTCCTATCGGCAAAGGGAGCAACGGGCGCACGGTTATCTCACTAAAGGCGGCAACATCCCCCGTCCCTGATTCCCGGGGAGCAAGAAGAAGCACCTCATGCCCCAGACTTGCCCAGGCACGGGTAAATTCCCTGTAATAAGTCTCCCGATGCCCGGAGACAGAGCAATCCACTACTGCTATTTTCATTCCTTTATAGCTTGAAGATAAATTTCTTTCAGTCTCTCTCCCGCCTGCGCAAAGTCGAAACGTTCGGCAACAGACTGACGGATACGTTCCTTATCAAACTGCTCATAGGTATCATACAGCAAACGCATCTTTTCGGCAAGCGCTTTTACATCTCCGGGTTGGATAAGGAAGCCGCTTTCCGGAGTAATAATATCTTCCGGTCCGCCGCAAACAGTACCGATGGCAGGCATCCCGGTAGCCAATGCTTCTATAAAGACAATACCGAATGTTTCAGCATAAGACGCCAGAACGAAAGCATCACAAGTCGCCAACAACCGGGCCACCTGATCACGGGGTAACCTTCCAGTCAGACTCACTTGCTCTTCCAAATGCAAAGAAGCAATTTTGTTCCGTAAGTTCTCTTCTTCTTCCCCGTCACCAACAACGAGGAGTGATACCCCGCGCTGACCGTGGAAACTTTGATCAAAAGCATCTATCAACTCGGCAAAACCTTTGCGTTTCCCTAAATTGCCTACGCTTACAAAAACAAATTTCTTTTCTTTCTCCGTCCGGTGATCTGCTTGGTGAAAAGTACTCATATCCACAAAGTTGGGCAGAACCATTGCCTTTTCAGGACGATCAAGATAACTCTGAAGGTTATCCTTCAGCAAACTCCCGACACAAAGCACCTTCCGGGCATTCTTATAGGCCGTTCTCAATGTAGCCGCCTGCCGGGGAGACACCGTTCCCGCATTAATGGAGGAAGCATGTTCCGTCACCACATACGGAATGCCGTAGCATTTATAAACCAAGTTTGCAGCATACCCGGCCCAAGTTCCGAAATGGGCATGTATCACATCCGGCTTACCGTACCGACGGATATAAGACCGTACCAATATCAGGGTCAGCAACGACCAGATAATTCCCCCGATTCGGGTTGACAATTTAGGATTCCAGGCATGCATGCGTAGCGTAACGAAACTTCCATTGTCCTCAGCCGTTATCTGAAAATGACTTTCCTTGCGGAACACCTTCCAGGTACATTCTTTCCGTAGGCGCTGCTCCGTATAGACCAGTCCCACACGACATCCCGAACGGACTATTTGCATGGCCTGTTCATAGAACATATATCCCCTATGGGAAGGAGCTCCTTTTTCGGGATAGTACATCGGAAGTATCAATACATGCATTTACCTCTATATTTTAGTAGTACGTAATTTCTCAATCGCTTCAACCAACCCATCGGAGAGTCCGCTCACCACTTTGCGGCAAAACAGTTTGCCGGACTGCTGCAACACCGGCAGATCTTCCAATGTCATGGTCTTTATCTCTCTCCCGTAAACAATGTAGTGCAAAGGGGTCAACCCGGACAAGCCCGGATACTCGCCTTCATAAAGCAAAGCCTGTTTTGCAAAAGGAGAATTAAAGACAAGGGTTTGTATGCAAAGCTCACTGGGCACAAAACTGGTTTTAAAGTAGCGCACCATCTCCTTTTCGGTACATAGTTTTTCATAAACATAACGGGCACAAGGCAACGTAAGCGCCCAATAATCCGAACCGAAATAAACATCCGCCTCTTTGCCATCCAGAGCCACCACCGCACGCTTCTTCACAGGCAGCACTTTCAACAAGTTCCGTGAAGCTACAATAAATTTGTTCTTCCACCAAAGATTCCTCCACTTTAAATCTCTGAACAAATGATAGTTAACAATCTTTCCCTGTTGATAGGCATTGGAGGAGCGCGTCAGATTCATACCCATGATAAACTCCGTATCTTTGTGTTCTTGAAAAAAACAGTGAAGGTGCTCATTGGACCAAAGCGGATAGTCCTGACCGCTAAGGCATACCACCCGGTCATAATTCACTCCACTACGAAGCACCGCCGCCAACAGTTCCTTCTGATATTCCACTTGTTCCCAGCCTCCCCAACTGACCCAATGTCTCGGAACAAAGGTCACCCGGTCTTTTAGAAGCTCTTTAAACGGACGCATATCTGCTTTAAGGTCAATGTGAACATAGAAATCGGCATTAAAATCCAATGCCTCAATCAGACGTACCAAATGAGGTGCATCCTGATATGCTGATAGAATATAAGCTATGCGATACATCACTGTTCCCTTTCTCAATTTATACCTAAGGTTGAACCTTCCAATAACCTTTTCGTACCGTCCGCTTCCCAACAAACCTCCGGCATATACATAAAGAGGAATACGCTGGGGTTGGACGTCCGGGTCCCTATATATAAGGAAGCACGGGTCAAAATATCCATGGAAGCAAAGAAACGGATCATCCGCTTCCTCAAATAGTCCTTATCGTTCTGTACAAAAGCCGTATGATAATACCCCTGTTCGGATTCCTGACACAGACTAAACCAATGATACTGACCGTAACTCTTTTCCAGTTTTTCCATAATACGGTAATCATCCGTGAGCACAAATACATCCTTCACCTCAGGATGTTGCGAAAAAGCACTGATATAAATATCCACAGGCAATAAATCGGACTCAATAAACTTATCGCCACCACGAATCTGACAGCCGGCATAAGTATCGGGAAGCACTATGGAAGCGGTAATCGCCTCAACTTCAGCACTTGTTTCAACATTAAAATTCCACGTCAGTTCCGCTAACTTTTGAAGGGCATCCGTTAAATTACCATCAATTCCCAACTCAGGTATCCGGTAACGGCCATTGGCCTTTAATAAAAGCAACTGCGGCCAAATATCCTGCATGTAATAATCAACATGTTTATAACGCTTATAAACCAGCAAGATCAGATTGATAAAATAACGCTTTAGTTTCCGGGTTAACAAGTTCATGGAACGCTGTTTCCTGAATAGCCTCCAGGTCGTCTTCCAATCGCCAACGGGACGTTGGTTGAAATACTTATTCAGCACACCACCTTCCTCTTCACAGAAAGACCGGAAATAATCGCTCCATCCCTTGTCATAAGCAAAATTGGCATCGGTGGAATATAGCGTAAACTTAATATGATGAACAAGACAATACAACATCCCCAGCAACATCATGTTATATTCGGAGAAGAAGCCGGCACTTGCACCGATATGAAAAACACATTTCTTCTTGAAGGAGTTGTTCAACTCCCGATAAGCTTCCAAGAGTTTTGTTTTATCATCCTGTTTCATGAGCGTTTTTTCAGTTTCTCCCGTGCAAAGGTCATACATTCATTCAGAATCACGGACTTACCCAATTTCATCACCACAAAATACAATACAGCTGCTATGATGATTTTGGCTATAATAAGGAAGTAATAATTAGTGATTGATAAAGTCAGGTAGTAAGTCACCCCCAAGATAAGGCAAGTACATCCCAAATAAGGGAGAATACCCTTAAAAGCAGCTCGATATGGGAAATGCACGAGCCGGTTAATGATGATTTGCCAGGTTATGAGTAGCAACACATACCCCAAAACATTAGCCAGTACCATCCAGAGAATGCCAAACCGGAACATGAAAAAGGCAATGCCCACCTGTAAAGCTCCAAAGATCAGGTTGGTCCAGAAATAAATATCCGAACGCCCCTGACTGATCACCACCTGAAAATAAAGATTAATGATAGGCCATATCGCCCCGAAGAAACATAGCAGTTGAAGAATGGGAACCGACGGGAGCCATTTCTCCCCTACGGCAATTACTATCAATTCTTTCGAAACGAAAGCAAGTCCCAATAAAGCGGGAAAGGAAATGAAGCTGGTAAAGGCAAGCATCTTTTTCAGTGCTCTGATCCGCCTTTCATTATCCTCACCTATCTGAACGAAAACCGGTTGGGCGATATTATTTATCATCCCCCCGATAGTCTGTTGCCCCATCGACATCCACTTATTCCCCTGGGTATAGTAGCCCACATCCAGCGGAGTATAGAACCGCCCGAGTATGGCGGAAAAAATATTGCCGTTTACCTGATTGATGATGTTGGTAAGAAACAGTTTGAAACTAAACCGGTACATTCCTCTCAGCGGATGAAACCAGAGACGGAAAGTAGGACGCCAACTGGAATAATGCCACCTTAAAAGAGTCATACAGGTAATATAACTCACATTCTGGCTGGCAATGCCCCAATAGCCCATTCCGTTAAAAGCCATGGTCAGCCCGATGCTACCGGACACAACCAAGGATATAATACTGATTTTGGAAATCTCCTTTACTTGCAGATTCTTAAAAAGGAGAGCATTGTGGGCGATACCCGTGCTCGTGATGAGAAAGCCCAGAAAGAGAAAACGGGAAAGCGGAATAAGCTTTGGATTATTAAAGAAACCCGCAATCAATGGTGCGCAGAAAAAAAGAATCACATACATCGTTATTCCGGCCAGCGTACTAAACCAGAAAACGGCATTGTAATCTTCGTGCTTGATCTCTTTTTTATTGGTCAGGGCAGCGGTGAACCCACTGTCCTGAATAGTAGAAGCTATCGCAGAAAAGATAGCCAGCATGCCTACCGTCCCGTAATCGTCCGCATTAAGAATACGCGCCAAAAAGATCCCGAAGAAGAGATTCAATAACTGCTGTATACCGTTACTAAATCCTCCCCAAAATAAACCTTTGGCTGTTTTCTCCTTTAATGATGCTTCCATTCAATTAGCTCCCGGAATCTTTGGATTTGACTTACGGTGAACCATCAGTATGCCCACGGGTTAACGGTGAGCCTGATTATTTCACTTCACTGCCCGGCTTTACTTCACTCAACGTAGTGACAACAGAAAGCGAGCCGTCGAAATTCTCTGCGGAGAGAATCATACCTTCGCTTACAATACCTTTCAACTTACGGGGAGCAAGATTGGCTACAAAGCAAACCTGTTTGCCCACCAAATCTTCAGGTTTATAATAATGCGCAATGCCACTGACAATCGTTCGGTTCTCCAATCCATCGGCTATTTTAAATTGCAATAACTTATCTGCTTTAGGAACTTTCTGGCACTCCAACACCGTACCCACACGGATGTCCAGCTTCATGAAGTCATCAAATGCTATATTTTCACGAATCGGATTGGCCTTATAGTTTGCTTCCTCATTCGCTTTCTTGGTATCGAGTAATTTCTGCACCTGCTGTTCAACCACATCATCCTCAATCTTTTCGAAGAGCAATTCGGGAGTAGCCAATTGATGACCTGCCGCCAATAAATCGGTGTGTCCCAGCTCATCCCAATCAAAATGCTCCATGTTCAGCATCTTACGAAGTTTCTCACTGCTGAAGGGAAGGAATGGTTCGAAAGCAATGGCAAGATTAGCCACCAATTGCAAAGCAATATTCAGGATGGTAGCCACACGCGGCATGTCTGTCTTAGCCAACTTCCACGGTTCAGTATCAGCCAGATACTTGTTACCGATACGAGCCAAATTCATCGCCTCTTTTTGAGCATCACGGAACTTAAAGACATCCAACAATTTTTCCACTTCCGCCTTCACGTCGGAGAATTCCTTCAGTGTGTCGCGGTCATAGTCCGTCAGTTCGTTAACAGCCGGCACTACACAATCAAAGTATTTCTTAGTCAACTGCAACGCACGATTCACAAAGTTTCCGTACACTGCCACCAGTTCATTATTATTGCGTGCCTGAAAATCCTTCCAAGTAAAATCATTATCCTTCGTTTCCGGTGCATTAGCGGTCAGCACATAACGAAGCACATCCTGCTTACCCGGGAAATCAGCCAGATACTCATGCAACCATACCGCCCAGTTCCGTGAAGTGGAAATTTTATCTCCCTCCAGGTTCAGGAATTCATTGGCAGGCACATTATCCGGCAGGATGAAACTGCCTTCCGCTTTCAACATCGCAGGGAATACAATACAGTGGAATACTATATTATCCTTTCCGATAAAATGAATCAATCTCGTTTCGGGATCTTTCCACCATGTTTCCCAAGTATCAGGAAGCAATTCTTTGGTATTGCTGATATAACCGATAGGAGCATCAAACCACACATACAGCACCTTGCCTTCAGCTCCTTCCACCGGAACGGGGATACCCCACTCCAAATCACGGCTTACCGCACGCGGCTGCAATCCCATGTCCAACCAGCTCTTACACTGCCCGTAAACATTGGGACGCCATTCTTTATGATCTTCCAGAATCCATTTACGCAACCACTCTTCGTGCCTGTCAAGCGGTAAGTACCAATGCTTCGTTTCACGCATCACCGGCTTGCTACCACTAATGGCACTCTTCGGATTAATCAATTCGGTGGGACTCAATGAAGAACCGCACTTTTCACACTGATCTCCATAAGCCCCTTCCGCATGGCAATAGGGGCATTCACCGGTAATGTAACGGTCGGCAAGGAAAGTCTTGGCTTCCTCATCATAATATTGCATGGAGGTTTTCTCAATGAACTCACCTTTCTCATAAAGCTTCTTAAAAAAGTTGGAAGCCACTTCATGATGAGTATCGGAAGTCGTACGGCTGTAAACATCAAAAGAAATACCAAATTCTTCAAACGATTTCTTAATCAGCGAATGATAACGATCCACCACATCTTGTGGCGTAACTCCCTCCTTACGGGCACGAATCGTGATAGGTACTCCATGCTCATCCGATCCTCCCACAAAAAGAACATCCTCTTTTTTTAATCTTAAATAGCGGACATAAATATCAGCTGGCACATAAACCCCGGCCAGATGTCCGATATGAACCGGTCCATTTGCATAAGGTAATGCAGACGTCACGGTAGTACGTTTGAATTTCTTTTCCATCTATGTATGTCTTTTGTTATGAACGTGTTTTGATGCGCAAAGATAGCTGTTTTCTCGCAGAATGCGTTAAAAGCCTTCATGGAATTTGTAAAGGCCAAAGATTATTGCGAATTTTGCATACTAAAAGATAAGAGATGTTCAATAAAACGAAACACGGCATACAGATTATAGCCTTTGATGCAGATGACACACTTTGGAGTAACGAACCCTTCTTTCAGGAAGTTGAAAGACAATATACTGAAATATTAACCTCATACGGAACTCCTAAAGAGATCTCATCCGAATTATTCAAAACGGAAATGGGTAATCTGGAATATCTTGGATACGGTGCAAAAGCTTTCACCATCTCTATGGTAGAAACAGCCCTACGTGTTAGTCAGAACACCATTCCGGCCTTTCAAATCCAACAAGTCATTCAATTAGGCAAGTCACTATTACAAATGCCCATTGAACTTCTTCCCGGAGTAGAAAAAACGTTGAAAGAGCTAAAAGAGAAAAGAGACTACAAGCTGGTCGTTGCAACAAAAGGTGATCTATTGGATCAAGAGCGTAAACTACAACGTTCGGGCCTAAGTTCTTACTTCGACCACATTGAAATCATGTCCGACAAAACAGAGAAGGAATACCGCCGTCTATTAAAGACATTACAAATTGCTCCGGGAGCATTCCTTATGGTTGGCAACTCCCTAAGATCAGACATCCAACCAGTATTAAACATCGGTGGATATTGCGTTCACATCCCCTTTAAAGTGATGTGGAAGCATGAAATTGTGGAATCCTTCACCCATCCACGACTTAAACAGATAAAGCATTTGGACGAATTGCTCACATGGTTTTGATCTAGCGTTTTAACTCTGCAAGATTATCCAGCAATTGCTTTAGAAAGCGATTATTATCAGCGATGTACTTTTCTCCCTGAAGAATTTCATCATCCGTCTGCACATACATCCCCTGCCCGTTGCAATCATCTGGACAATGATTAATCATTCCCCGCATGGAGTCAGCAGTCGTTTCCAAATGAAACTGAAAAGCAAGCACATTGTTATCAATAGCAAAGGCCTGGTTACTACACCCGTTACTATAGGCTATCCGCCGTGCACCTTGGGGAATGCCAAACATGTCCTGATGCCAATGAAACACCACCGATGGGAAATCCGCAATTCCTCTAAAAGCCTCAACATGAGTAACCTCTTCCGTAAAATAAAGCGGATGCCAGCCTACTTCCTTTTCCAACCCGCAACTGACCTTCGCTCCCATCACATGTGCAATGAGCTGGGCACCAAGGCAAAAGCCCAATACCATTTTTCCACAATCAACCGCCTGCTTGATAAATTTCTTCTCTTCACCAAGCCACGGATAATTATCTTCCTGATAGATATCCATTGGGCCTCCCATCATGATAAGCCAGTCTATACTCTCAATCCGGGGAAGCGCCTCCCCCGCATAAAACCTGGTAGATGATAACTGATGTCCATTTGCCAATGCCCATTCCTCCATATACCCTATTCCCTCAAAAGGAACGTGCTGAAAATAGTGAATCCTTAATTTATCCATTGCATTCATAATTCATTTGGAAGACAAATATACCGATTATTCCGTTTATTAGCTTAATCAAAACATATCCAGACCACAATCAACGAAATCAAGTTATTGAATAAAGCAAAACGACATTTCAAAGACTTACATTCTGTTTAATATTTCATCGACATTATTTTTCTTCATTTTCTTCCCGGAATCTTTGATATTATATTTAATAGATATGGATACATACCGGGTATCCATATTATTTTTTTGGATGTTTTCTATATTATAACTCCTTGTTTTCCATGTTGGAGAGGAAGTCTTCAAGAGGTCATTTGCCAATATTGAGACTTTTAATTTCTGGTTAAGAAGAGCAATATTACATCCTACAGTGAGATTGAAAGACTCATCGGTAGTACTTATCATATCCTCGTATTTACTGCAAAAAGATGTTTTGATATATGGCTGAAAGCAACTGCTAACCCGATAAGTTTGATTTAACACAACAGAATAGGTAGGGTCTGAATGCATCTTCTTAAACCTGTCGTCGGAAAAGGAATGGGGAAGAAGTAAAGTAGCTCCCATATCCACTCTGTATTTCTTTATGCTTTTTATATAATTAATATTAGCATCGAACAGAGCACTCTTTCTGATATTGACAGGAGTAAACTTAACAACACTATTGTCGCTTTCGTCCGAGATAGGAACCTCCTCTATTCTATCTTTAATAAAAGACTCCTCTAACGAAATATTCACGGCTTTCCATAAAAAGAAACTTAATGATACGTTGTTGTAGAATGTTGGAGACAGCGTCGGATTGCCCACACTATAGGTATATTTATCAAAATAAGTCACTATGGTATTCAACTGATTATACGTAGGAAGATTCATTCGCCTGTCATAAGATAAACAAACATTTAAGATTTCTGTTGGATTGTACTCCATTGAGAAGTATGGAAAGAACGTATTTACTTTGTTCTTCACTACGGAATGATCTACTTGCTCGGAGTAGTGAAAAGACTTTAATTCATAACGAAGCCCACCCTGAAAATGTACCTTCTTCCATTCTTTCCCTAATAGAAGATAACTATTCCATGTTGTTTCTCTTATTTTATTCACCTGATCATAATCTACTGTTGACTGCATACCCTGTGAGGTTATTTTTTCCCTATTCTTCACATAAATGAACTTTGTTCCCAGAGTAAAATTAAACAGATGAAGTGCATTGTTCGTATAGTCGATCCTCGGCGTCAACACATTGTATCGCCCTGTATAGAAGATGTTTTTGTGAGAACCATCTTCAATAATCGCTTGATTGTCTTTTGTATCTTTATAGATATGATCAAAATTAACTTCAATAGAATTTAACGAACTTATCTTAAAATCATAACTGATATTCATTCTATTATTCTTTTCCTTGTAATCAGACCCTTTATGCACTATCAAGTTGCTTGCCTCCGAATTCTCACTAAGATAAAATGTATTAGAGACATTTTGCGGGCGATTTGTGCTGGTGTAATAGTCCTCATATAGTTGAATTGCATGCTTATTACGTTCATGCCTGATACCCAGAGAAAAATCATATGAGTTTCTGTCATTATAAATAGACTGCGAACTTTTATAACTATTCAGTTTATCGGTATGATTTATTTCCACATCATATTTACTCAAGTCTTTTCTATTTCTTAACTCAGCACCAATAGAAATCAGCGTATGAGCTAAATTATAATTTATATCGGCATATTCCGTATGAGCATATTTTCTCCCGAATTTTGAATAATGCCCCAGCTCTATACCATTTTCAATCGTATTCTTCGTATTGATCTTGATGATTGCTTTATATTGACTGTCATATTTAACGCCCGGAGCCTGATTGATAGATACACTCTTAATTTGGCTAACTTGCAATCGCTCTATTTCCGAAGTAGAAGAAACCTCTCTATTGTTTATTAATATCAAAATATTGTTTTTTCCCATTACCGTTATTTTATCAGATACAACAGTAATTCCAGGCAGATAAGATAAAACATCAATAGCAGTAGGTAAATCTTTTAACATTGTATTTTCTACTTTTATTGTTAAAAGGTTCTCTTTCTTTGTAATAGCAGGAAGAGATCCGATGACTACCACCGTATCGAGGCTTTGCCCGGCAGACTTCAATTTGAGTACCCCTACGTCCACCATTTCTTTATTGGGCAAACTCACCAACAGTTGCTTCTTTTCACAGCCAATATAAGATACTTTGAGAATGTATCTGCCTTCGCTCACATTATTGAAGTGAAACTGTCCAAGACTATCACTGATAGCACCCGCAATAAATGCCGAATCACTCGCCTCTTGCAATATAACATTAGCATATTCAATTTTTGTTCCATTCAATTCTACACACCCTTTAAGTCTGGATTGAGAATATCCCCACAGCGGAAATAATAAAAATAAAGAAAGAGAAAACCAACATTCTTTTTTCATATCAGAGCTTATATCTAACAAATAGAGAATTAAGGCATTTATTTTCAACCACTTATACTTATCACACACAAAGATATAGTTAAATATAGATATTATTGAATACATCCGGTGCATTTATACAATTTGGGTCTGGATAATCCCAATTCTCTTCCCCATAAGCAGAAATTACATTTTTCCAGCACACGCCACCAGATTCATGACGACAGATATCAAATGCTTTACATTTACTACAGGGACTTTCTTTATTTATTATAGCTTGATCTATATTATATAGAGAAAGGGCTTTTTCAGAATTCCAAATATCCTTTAAGGAATTAATATTAATATCTCCAACCACAAATTTTGGATTCCAATAGAGTTGCTCACAAATTGTCACTTGCCCATCTGGTAATATAAATAAATGTGAATAATTAGCAGTACATAATACTCTGTTATATGCAAAATTCAGATTTCTCTTCTTTTTTTGTAAGTTTGTATTTGACAAACTTTTATATAAAACATTCTTAGAAAAGTTTCTGCTCTCTAGATAATTATATATCTTTAACAGGTCATCTTCAGTAGACTTGTAATTCTTAAACATTTTCAAGCTTTCATCGTAGATGTCCTGATAATCGAACAGAGTCGCGATTTGAGCGTAAATCTTACTAATCAGACGGTAATCTGTACTACCGGAAGAGATTTGTGCCGCCCTTTGAAAATAATCCAGTGCATGAGGAGCATCCTGAAGATCTCTATATACCCTACCTGCATAATAATAAGCTTCCATTAAATGCCCTTCACCCCTTTTCTTTTCATAATACTCCACAATGGGAAGTATGATGCTGTCTGAAGTATGGGGAATATAAGCTTTATCATTGGCTTTGATCTGCAACAAACGGTAGTACATCTGCGTGGATTCAGGCTCATTATTCATTTGCGCCTTTAACGAGTTCAGCAGATTAATGGCACTGTCAGGATGAACGTAAGTAAGGCTGTCTACAACACTTAATATATGAGGTGAACGGTGATCTTTACAAGAACAGAGACACAATAGACAAAGGGAAAAGAACAGTAGTTTATGCAATTTCATAACGTGACTATTTAGTGACACAAAGTTATGAAAAAAAATAATATAGCAGGAAAGCCTTTCAGATTTTAGACAACAACTACAGCGTTTTTTGAAGGAAAGACTCCAATTGTCCTGTATAGTAAAAAGGTATGTTATATAGAGTATATTGCTTACCGGAAGGCAGGCTGATATTGTCAGAACAAAACGCTCCATTCCACACACGTATAGCAGTATTCTCCTTAGACTTGCACATTCACGTTAATTTAGCGATGATTGAACTTCTTACCACATTTCTCGCATTTATAATTAACATTATAATATTTAATAGCAAACATCAAAACGAAACCTAATGAAACCATTACCAAAGCAATACTATTGCCTATAGGTGATTTAAGACCAAACTTATTTGCCAAAACCATATAAATGCCGGGAATGAGTATAAGGAAAAGACAAAGCAAGGTTAGAATAGTGCCATAGTTATGATTACGTATGATGGGCGCTACATCTTCACTGCCACATTTAGGGCAAAATGTGCCAGAGTTATTCATATCTTTGAGAACTGGATTAATGATGTCTAAAGCCTTTTCATAATCTTTCGCAAATACATATATGGCAATACCTGTCACTGCCCCATACGCTCCTACTCTAGGGTCTTGACTTTCATCATGCTGTCGTAAAGCTATATTATGAGTGTTGAGCAAATTTACAATTTCATCAGCACAAATACTATTTTTGCATTTCAATAACAATATTTCGCGCATATCTTCATGACTTATATTTTTGGACGGCTTCATCATATCTATCTAATTATTAATCCTTTGAATCAAAACTCATATATTTATAGATATTCATACAGTTATTTTTTCTCCTAAAGTAATTGCATTTAATCATATAAAATATTTTTCTTACAGTTTTTTTGTTTTATTTAATGCTACAACATGCGTGTTATAAAAAATACAATCATCGTAGTGAGATGAACCACATAAGAATACTGAAACAATAATAGCTTTTCTCTTCTACTCAGATAATTTCATCCCTTTCTATCCACTGGGCACTGCCTTTTTTAAAATAAGGTTGACTCCTAACATAATTGATCATGAAAAACTAGAGAACATTCCGATTTCCACTAGCAGAAACGATAGTTCCCATAATAGGGAACTATAATTCCCATTAGTAGGAATTACAATTTCTGCAATTAGGAACTAGAGTTTCTTACCTATAGGAAACTACATAGTAATATATATCAAAGAGTTACAAAATGCATATTGAATACGACAGTAGCTGATTATTCTCCCCAACTATAACCATCAACATAGTCGTCAAAGTACTCATCAAGCTGAAGACCAAGCTCTTTGGCTACCTTAATAACAAATTGCTGATCCGCAGGATTTATCAGCCAGTCACCTTTCCGCACAAGATAGTATTTCTTACGGCCGAAGTGAGAAATGAGCCGCCATCTGAAAGTATCGGAAACACGCACTGTCAGAGAATTCAATGTCCGCATAAAGCCTTTGGCATAGCGTACCGTCTTATTCGAACAGTAATATTCACAATTTCCTTTCATAGACTTCAGCTTACCGGGAGTCAGAGTAGGCAAAAAAGAATACTTTACAGGAGCATGTTCCAGTGCAATGTGACGCAAACAGGTAGTAGCTTTAGAACAATCAGCCGATGCACACAAACCAAAGCCATAAGGAACTTGAGAATAGTCAAATGCTTTTTCCATATTGTATTAATTTTAATCATTAGCAAAGGTAAACAGAATAAATCAAAATTCAGAAGAAAACATGATAAATGCTTTTTTCAAAGAGTGCAAGCAAAACGTGCAAGTAAAAAAAGAGCAGATTGCACAAATAACTAACTAGTAATCAATAATATAACAAGATTATTAGTCAATAGGGAGTGTATGCAATTTATTTTACCTACACACCTATAACCAATTATAAATGAAATGATTATCGTAGAAAGTGCAAGTGTGTAAGTAAAGTAAGTGAAAAAATACTAGATAGTAGTAAAGTCGAGTTCAAGTTATAAACGCGACAAATTCAACCGAACGATTGTTCGGAAACGAACACCCATATAATTACATAAATTATTAATATACAGAATATTAGAATTATGGCACAGCAATTGACTATATAAACAACGAAAGGCGGTAAATAAAAAAAAGAATAACGAATGCCACTTTTCGACAACTAATCACGTCTAACTAATGAAAGCGCTTTTGTAGATGTGATAAAAACAAAAAAGTAACATTTAAAAAAAGAAATTATGAAAGCTACAAATTTATTCAAAGCAACAGTAGTAACACTTACTATAATGGCAAGTGCCATGACTTTACAAGCAAAAGCTCAGGATGATTTCATCACCAATGAAGTGAAAAACAGTGAGCAGCAAGTGGTTTCAAAAACCGTATTTAGAAAAGATGGAGCTTACCTCTATCGACACACACGCTATAATTACACGTATGACGATCAAAACAGATTGGCAAGTGAAGAAGTGGCTAAATGGGACGGTTCAAAGGATGCATGGAAACCCTACAGTAAACGAACTTATGAATATGGCAAAAATACCCTGACAATATGTTATGCCCGTTGGAATGAATCACACAAAGCTTATGATGATGGAATCATGAAAAGTGTATCCGAATTGAACGACGAAAACAAACCCCTTTCCTATAAAGTTTATAAGCAAGAAAAGGTAGACACCCCGGTAAAAGACTGGGTAGCTAGCACTAATAAATAAAACCCACCGGAAGAAAACAGGAACAGCAAATAAAAAAGTAAAAGCTCTTTAAATGGAACTTTTATTAAAACTCCTTAAAGAAAGCCCCAAACGTCACTTTTTATTCGTTATTTTGCACCAAATTTAGGTGTAATGTAGTGCGACCGGAACAAGGCCGCACTATCTTATTGCAAGATAGCCAATGAATAAACTGACCATAAAGAATTGTCCATTATGTGATAGCACCCGTCTGGAGCGGGCTATGACATGCATAGACCATTATGCTTCCAGTGAAACATTCTATTTGTGTCGATGTGAAGAGTGTGGTTTTCTGTTTACACAGGATTTTCCTGTCGAAACCGAAATGGGCAGTTATTATGAAACGCCCGATTACATTTCCCATTCCGACACCCGGAAAGGACTCATCAATAAGATATACCACAGCGTACGAAGCTACATGCTGAAACGCAAAGCCCGTCTGACAGAGCGTGAAATCCATGCCCGGTCGGGACGTTTACTGGACATTGGTACGGGAACGGGGTACTTTGCCGACACCATGCAACGACGGGGATGGCAGGTAGCAGCAATTGAGAAGAATGCACAAGCACGTGCTTTTGCCAAAGAACATTTCAATTTGGATGTAGCACCGGACGAAGCATTGGAAGAGCTTTCTCCGGAAAGCTTTGATGTCATAACGCTATGGCATGTGATGGAACATCTGGAACATCTCAACGAAACATGGGATACGCTGAACACTCTCCTAACGGACAAGGGAGTCCTGATTATTGCTGTCCCCAACCACACTTCGTACGATGCAAAGAAATACGGAGCACACTGGGCGGCTTATGATGTTCCCCGCCATCTCTGGCATTTCACACCGGACACCATCCAGCAATTCGGAGCCAAACACGGATTTATCCTTGCCGGGCGTCATCCGATGCCTTTCGATGCTTTTTATGTGTCGATGTTAAGTGAAAAGAACATGAAACGTTCATTTCCCTTTCTCCGCGGAATGTTGAACGGAACGTTGGCATGGATCAGCACCTTAGCCCGGAAAGAGCAGAGTAGCTCAATGATTTATGTATTCAGAAAAAAAAGATGAAACGGAAGAGGAACTTATGAAGACAAAAAGCAAAAACAACTCCGTATCCTACTTTGACATGCAGTTCATCACGTCCAGCATCAGCACCACGTTAGTACTCCTGTTGCTCGGATTGGTCATGTTCTTTGTCCTTACCGCTCATAACCTGTCCATTTTCGTTAAGGAAAACATCAATTTCTCCGTAATCATCAGCGATGACATGAAAGAGACCGACATCCTGAGATTACAGAAAAGGCTGAATGACGAACCTTTTGTAAAAGAGACGGAATACATCTCAAAGAAGCAAGCCTTAAAGGAACAAACCGAAGCTATGGGTACCAACCCAAAGGAGTTTTTGGGTTACAACCCTTTCAAAGCGTCCATAGAGATTAAGTTGCATTCCGATTATGCCAACTCGGACAGCATTGCCAAAATTGAAAAATCAATAAAAAGAAATACGAATATACAAGAGGTGCTATACCGGACCGACTTGATTAATGCGGTAAACGAAAATATCCGCAACATCAGTTTGATGCTGTTAGGGCTTGCCATTTTACTCACGTTTATATCCTTTGCACTGATTAACAACACCATCCGACTGACTATTTATTCGAAACGATTCCTCATCCACACCATGAAGTTGGTTGGTGCAAGTTGGGGATTTATCAGAAGACCCTTCCTCCTGCGTAATTTCTGGATAGGCGTACTGGCGGCTATTGTTGCCGACGGCATGTTGTGGGGAGCTGCCTACTGGCTGGTTATGTACGAACCGGACTTGATAAGAATAATCACGCCTAATGTCATGTTAGTGGTATCTACATCCGTGCTTCTGTTTGGTGTATGCATCACATGGTTCTGCGCTTATCTTTCCATCAACAAGTATTTGAGGATGAAAGCCGGTACATTGTACTATATATAAATTAAAGTGCCGGATAGTTAAACAGTAAACCGCACCGTTTGTTATTTGTAGATAAGGCATTGACATGCAAGATAATAATTAGTAAAGTGAAGTAATAATTCATAATTCTATAAAGATGGCTGATAAACAAAAATTCGCTTTTGACAAAACCAATTTTATACTACTTGCCATAGGAATGGCAGTGGTCATATTAGGTTTCATACTGATGAGTGGACCCGGTTCCTCACCAACACATTTTGAACCGAGCATCTTCAGTGCAAGGCGCATAAAAGTAGCCCCAATGGTTTCACTTGCCGGCTTTCTATTCATGATTTATGCCATAGTACGCAAACCTAAAACAACAGAGAGTAAATAACTATGAATTGGTTCGAAGCACTCATTCTTGGACTGATTCAAGGATTAACAGAATATCTGCCAGTAAGCAGTAGCGGACATTTGGCCATTGGATCGGCCTTATTCGGTGTTAACGGAGAAGAAAATCTTTCCTTCACCATTGTGGTACACGTAGCTACAGTGCTTAGCACATTAGTCATCTTATGGAAAGAAATAGAATGGATTTTCCGCGGTCTGTTTAAAAGGCGTATGAATGAAGAAACCCGTTACACCATTAATATCCTGATCTCCATGATACCGGTTGCCATTGTGGGTGTCTTTTTTAAAGACAAAGTGGAAGATGTCTTCGGTTCAGGACTGCTCATTGTAGGTTGTATGCTCTTGCTTACCGCCCTTTTATTGGCTTTCTCCTATTATTATAAACCAAAGCAGAAAGAAAATATCTCGAAACTGGATGCATTTATCATCGGCGTAGCACAGGCTTGTGCCGTACTTCCGGGATTATCCCGCTCGGGAAGTACCATCGCCACAGGGCTCCTCTTGGGAGATAATAAAGCGAAACTAGCTCAGTTTTCTTTTTTGATGGTCATACCGCCCATCCTAGGCGAAGCTTTACTGGATGGAATGAAGTTGATGAAAGGTGAAACCATTGCAGGTGACATTCCCTCCCTCTCACTAATCATAGGATTTATAGCAGCATTTGTATCAGGTTGCATTGCCTGTAAGTGGATGATTAACATTGTGAAGAAGGGAAAACTGGTCTACTTTGCAATCTATTGTGCCCTTGCAGGTGTTATAACCTTAATATTGTCTTAAATCGGTCGCTGATGAATTTTAAAGAAGGAGAAGTGATCTATTTCAACAAGCCTTTAGGCTGGACTTCGTTTAAGGTAGTGGGACATGCACGTTACCACATCTGCCGGAGAATGAAAGTAAAAAAGTTGAAAGTGGGACATGCCGGGACACTCGATCCGCTCGCTACAGGAGTGATGATTGTATGCACGGGGAAAGCGACCAAACGGATTGAAGAATTTCAGTATCATACCAAGGAATACGTAGCTACTCTCCAACTGGGTGCTACTACCCCTTCCTACGACCTGGAACACGAAATAGACGCAACCTACCCTACGGAGCATATTACCCGCGAACTGGTGGAAGAAACCCTGAAAAAGTTTACAGGTGAGATACAGCAAGTACCTCCCACCTTTTCGGCCTGCAAAATAGAGGGTAAACGCGCTTACGAACTGGCAAGAAAGGGAGAGGAAGTGGAACTTCAGCCCAAATTGCTGGTGATAGACGAAATAGAACTGCTTGAATGCAACCTCCCCGAAATAAAAATAAGGGTGGTATGCAGTAAAGGTACTTATATACGCGCCTTAGCGCGCGACATTGGCGAAGCATTGGACAGCGGAGCTCACCTCACCGCATTGGTCCGTACACGCGTAGGTGACGTCCGATTGGAAGATTGCCTTGACCCAATGGCATTTAAAGAGTGGATAGACGCTCAAGAGGTAGAAATAGAAGAATAATTTCAAAGTAAAAGAATAAATATGAAACTGTCGCAATTTAAATTCAAACTTCCGGAAGAGAAGATTGCTTTACATCCCACGAAGTACAGAGATGAGTCACGCCTTATGATATTACATCGCAAGACCGGTGAGATTGAGCATAAAGTGTTTAAAGACATTTTAGACTATTTTGATGACAAGGATGTATTCGTTTTTAACGACACTAAAGTATTCCCTGCCCGTCTGTACGGAAATAAAGAAAAGACCGGCGCTCGTATAGAAGTCTTTCTTTTACGGGAACTAAATGAAGAACTCCGCTTATGGGATGTACTGGTAGATCCTGCCCGTAAAATCCGTATCGGTAACAAACTGTACTTTGGTGAAGATGATTCCATGGTAGCCGAAGTAATAGACAATACCACTTCCAGAGGTCGTACGCTCCGCTTTCTCTACGACGGACCGCACGATGAGTTTAAGAGAGCACTTTATGCATTAGGTGAAACGCCACTACCACATACCATCATCAACCGCCCGGTGGAACCGGAAGATGCAGAACGCTTCCAATCCATCTTTGCACGCAACGAAGGAGCGGTAACCGCCCCCACTGCCAGCTTGCATTTCAGCCGGGAGTTAATGAAGCGTTTGGAAATTAAAGGAATAGACTTTGCTTACATCACCCTTCATGCAGGTTTAGGAAACTTCCGTGACATTGATGTGGAAGACCTTACTAAGCATAAGACGGACTCGGAACAAATGGTTGTGGACGAGAAAGCAGTAGATACCGTAAACCATGCAAAAGACCAGAATAAGCAGGTTTGTGCTGTGGGAACTACCGTGATGCGTGCCATAGAAAGCACGGTCAGCACCGACGGACACCTAAAACCTTATACCGGATGGACCAATAAGTTTATCTTCCCTCCGTATGACTTTACAGTCGCCAACGCCATGGTATCCAATTTCCATATGCCACTTTCTACGCTGCTAATGATCGAAGCCGCTTTTGGAGGTTACGATCAAGTCATGGCTGCCTATCAGGTTGCACTGAAAGAAGACTACCGTTTCGGCACATACGGAGATGCCATGCTGATTACGGATAGGTAACAACCGAAGTAACAATGAACGTGTATTTCAGTTTAGGAAGCAATCTCGGCGACAAAGAGCAAAACCTTCGTCTGGCCGTACAGAACATAGAAAAGCGGATAGGGAGAATCATCTCCTTATCCGCTTTTTATACTACCGAGCCCTGGGGGTTTTCTTCCAAAAACACGTTTCTCAACGCTGCGCTCTGCGTAGAAACATCCCTTCCCCCACAAGAAGTCTTGCAAATCACGCAGGAGATTGAGCAAGAGATGGGACGGACTCATAAATCAACCCGGGGCGTTTATGCCGACCGCGTGGTAGATATTGATTTGCTACTCTACGGAGACCTCATTCTTGAGACTCCCACCCTAAAATTGCCTCACCCTTTAATGCAGGAACGTCGCTTCGTCATGGAACCACTAGCAGAGATTGCACCAAATATGGTGCACCCCATATTCGGGAGAACAATGAAAGAAATAGAGCAGATGGTAGATGATTTTAGATGATTTTCTTAACTTTGCCTGCATTGACCTCTTCCATTATTATAACTAATAATACGTTCGAAATGCCGGGAAAGCTTGTCTGGTTAATGCTATTAGGACTCAGCCTAAATTTAAGCTCCGTCTCTGCAAACAGTGGAGATGACAGTATCATACACAAATTAGACAAAATGATAATAGAGCGGAGCATTTATCAAGAAAGATTAGAAAAAGAGATCTCTGACTTACAACGCACACTGGAATATGCAAATGATAATGAATTCCGCTTTAATGTATTAGGAGATATCTTTGAAAAGTACCGTTCCTTTTTAGTCGATACAGCTTTTGTTATTGCAAAGCAAAGAATGAAAATAGCAAAGTGCCTAAAGAAAGATCAGCAAGATGAGAGTTTAATGAATATGGCGGACGCCTTAAACAAAATGGGCAGGCATCGCGATGCTTTGGCTATCTTAAACAAGATGCAACGAACACCCTACGTGCTGCACAATACTTACTTTTATTATCTTTATCATACAATCTACCTATCATGCTATGACGAAGAGATAGATCCGGGCGCCAAAAAGACTTACTATCAATACATGAAGAGCTATAAAGATACATTGATCTCAATAAGCCCACCCAATTCAGCCAGTTATATCATGAACAAATGCGGACTGATGAACATGAATGGCAAACAGGCTGCCGCACTAACGCTTTTAAAAACCTATTATGAGAAAAGCGGCAAAGATAATCCGGATAGAGCAAGAATGGAGTACCTCATGTCGGAACTCTATTTAGCAAAAGGGGACACAGCAAACGCAAAGCATTATTTAATTCTATCCTCAATTACCGATATCGGAAACGCAAAGAAAGTATACATGTCACTCCAGCGCCTTGCTACAATTCTTTATAAGCAAGGTGATATTGAAAGAGCCTACAATTACATCACTTGTGCATTAGAAGATATCAATTTCGGAAAAGCGCGCTATCGTATTTTGGATATCGTGCAATACCTTCCGATTATCAATGCAGCCAATAACTTACGGGTCGCAAAAAACAAGACCCGTATCATCTACTTCTCACTACTACTGTTTGCACTGACCTCCATGTTGGTTGTTGCCTTGATTTTTATCAATAAGAAAAACATCAAATTAGTTAAAGCACAGCAATCATTAGAAGAGCAAAATAAATGTTTGCACGAAATGACAAATAATCTGGCTCAGATGAATCGTCAGATCAAAGAATCGAACCATATTAAAGAAGAATATATAGGTTTGTTATTCAATATCTGTTCGGAATATATATCAAGGCAAGAAGATCAGCGCAAGGCATTGGTTCGTATAGTTAACACCGGACAGATGTTCGAAGTGGCAAAAGTTGTCTATAGCCAGTCCTCTGCATTGGATGAGCTCAAAAGCTTTATGAACCAATTCGATACCATCTTTCTGTCAATCTTTCCTCGTTTTGTAGAGGTCTTTAATCAAGATCTTAACCCACAAGAAACAATCTCTCAGAAAGATGGCGAACTATTAACTCCCGAATTAAGAATCTATGCTTTAATACGTCTAGGCATTACAGATAACTCCAAAATAGCCAACTTCCTTCATTACTCATTACAAACCGTATATAACTACAGGATGAAAATTAGAAATAAACTGATTGTTCCTGAAAAAGAGTTGCTCGATCATCTCTATAATATCTAAAAGAGAACCTCCTCAAGACTTACTCTTACCTTTTAGGTACTTTTCCACAATATACTGTTACACAGATATATAGCAATTAAATTAAAGTCATATAAGCTTCTTAATCTTACTTTTTTATTCAGTTAGTTGTAATGACCTATATAGTTGAATAGCTTTGCCAGCAGAAAACATCTTTGTTAGTCATTAAAACAAATTATTATGAAAAAAGAAAGAAGAAACAGATTATTTCTTGAAAAGCAGTGGTACTTGGCTATATTGCTCGCTTGTCTGTTTAGCGTAAGCTCGTTTGCGCAGACATTTATTATAAAAGGAAATGTAACGGACAAGGAAAAGCTACCGATCATCGGAGCTAACATCTGGGTAAAAGGTACGACTACAGGTACCATCACTGATCTAGACGGGAATTTCTCGATAACCATTCCCAACAAGAGTACGACTTTGGTTATCAAATACATTGGTTATAAAGATGTAGAAGTCACAGCTTCACCCAATATGAAGATTGTATTGGAGGAAGATACCGAAATGTTGGATGAGGTCGTAGTAATAGGTTACGGAAGCGTGAAAAAGTCGGACCTTACCGGATCTGTCACTGCAATAAAAACAGATGAGTTTAATAAAGGATTGCAAACTACGGCACAAAGTGCTCTGGTCGGAAAGATTTCCGGTGTGAATGTCGTCTCCAGTTCCGGCGCTCCAGGTTCTAGCGCTACGATCCGTATCAGAAGCGGTGCCTCTCTTTCCGCATCAAACGACCCTCTAATAGTAATTGACGGAGTTCCCGTGGATAATTCGACTATCGAAGGTGGTGGAAATGTTCTCGGAGGAGTCAATCCGAATGACATTGAGACTTTCACCGTACTCAAGGATGCTTCCGCAACAGCGATCTACGGTTCCAGAGCATCCAACGGAGTAATTGTAATCACCACCAAAAAAGGAAGCGACTCGAAACTCAAGTTCAACTATTCCACTAATGCCTCGATAAGTACGGTGACAAAGAAGCTAAGCGTTTTATCGGGTGATGAGTTCCGATCGTTTGTACCCACCGTTACCGGCGTTCCTGCCAATGCCGAACTGGGAACAACATCCACCGACTGGCAAGATGAAATCTATCGCACAGCATTGGGACAAGAACATAACTTTTCGGTCTCCGGTAACCTGAAGAAGAAGACCCTTTACCGGTTATCCGTGGGATATACCAATCAAAACGGCATTGTCAAAACAAACAATTATGAAAGATATACCTTCAGCGGAGGTATTTCTCCCAAATTTCTAGATAATCACCTATCGATGAACCTGAACTTGAAGGTTTCTTATGAAAACAATAGAAAGGTGGATGAAAGCGTAGTAACCAATGCCTTGCGTTACGACCCCACGCGTCCGGTTAAGACAAACAGTCCTACCTCCGATACCGATGCGGGATTAGGATACTTTATCTGGATGAATGGTAATTCTCCGATGGCCATTCAGACAGACAATCCCGTAGCTCAACTCGAACTTCAAGACTTGCGCAATAAAGTGACCCGTTCAACCGGAAACGCTTCATTGAATTATAAAGTCCATCATTTTGAAGACCTACAATTAAACTTGAACTTAGGGTATGACATATTGAAAAGTACTTATTCCAATAATGTCCCCCAACTGGCGGGTATGATGTATACTTCCAATATGAAAGATGGTACAGGCCTCAACTATGATTCCAAGCAGAATAAAAGAAACACATTATTGGATTTCTACGCCAATTATACCCATGTATTCAATAAAAAGCACGACTTCAGTCTGATGGGAGGTTATGGTTGGCAACACTTTTGGAAAAAGTTCAATGAAACGACTCTTTCGCCAACAGGTACGGAGCTTTTTTCACCGAATCATTATGAATCAGAATACTATTTGTTGTCTTTTTACGGACGTTTAAACTACACCTATGATAACAAATATATGGCAACGGCAACGCTTCGTTCGGATGCTTCCTCCCGCTTTGCCAAAGGCAACCGCTGGGGATTGTTCCCATCTGTAGCGTTGAGTTGGAAGATTAGCCAGGAAGATTTTCTGAAAGACTCAAAAGTCCTCTCCGACTTAAAATTACGCCTAAGCTACGGAAAGACAGGACAGCAAGACATCTTGAACGACTATCCGTATATGACAACTTTTACCGTATCCAATCAGGAAGCACGTTATCAGTTCGGCGACTCCTGGTATTATACTTATCGTCCCAACGGCTATGATTCCGATATTAAATGGGAAACAACTTCCACTTATAACATAGGACTTGATTATGGCTTCCTAAACAACCGGATCTCCGGCTCCGTAGACTATTACAAAAGACAGACAAAGAACCTGTTAAATACGATTAATGTCATATCCGGAACCAACTATTCCTCCGTCCTCACCACCAACATAGGCGAGATGGATAATGAAGGACTTGAATTTTCCATTAATACAATACCGGTAAGTACCAAAAATTGGCGATGGAGCGTCGGGATGAATTATACATGGAATGATTCTAAAATAACGAAACTTAACGTGGTTGATTCCAGTTCGAACTTCGTTCAAACTGGAGCTATTTCGGGCACGGGAAAGACCGTTCAGGTCTTCATGGTAGGGGAACGCCCTTATACATTCTATTTAGCAAAGCAGGCATACGATGAGAGCGGCAAGCCGCTGGAAGGACAATACATCCAACCGGACGGCTCGGTCTCAAGCACTGAAACACGATACGCCACCGGCAAGAGCGCCCTTCCGACTTCTTATCTGGGACTGAATACACAATTGACCTATAAGAACTGGGATTTTGCAGTAAGCGGACACGGATCGTTCGGCAATTACGTCTATAACTATATTGCCGCCGACCAGTATGTACAATCGGTCTATAGTGATCAAGGAAACTTCTCCAATATATTGCAGCGGACTCGCAATTCAGGGTTCCAACTTCAGCAACTTTATTCGGATTATTTTCTCGAAAAAGCCTCTTTCTTCCGTATAGACAATATGTCTCTGGGGTATACCTTCAACAAGCTTTGGAACGCTTCAAGCACGTTGCGACTGATAGCCGGAGTGCAGAATGTGCTCACCATTACCGATTACTCAGGGATAGACCCGGAAATCTACAGCGGGATAGACCGGAATGTTTATCCACGACCACGCATTTATACCCTGAGTGCGATACTTAATTTCTAATGTTTAAATTCCAAGAATTATGAAAAAGATATTTTCCCATTCACTATTAATTATATTCTTAGGACTTGTCACCTCCTGCATGGGCGACCTAGATACAATGCCTCTTGACAATAACCAATTGGTCAGCGAACAAGTGTATAAAACGAAAGACGGATACACCGGTGTGCTGGCAAAATGTTACGCCTCGCTAATTCTTACCGGACAGCAGGGAGGAGATGGCGGCGATGGCGATTTGGAAGGCGCCAATGAAGGGTATTCAGGCTATGTCCGACTGCTATTCTATATGCAGGAATTAAACACGGATAATTTCCTTATGCCCTCCTCATCAAACGGACTAAGAAAATGCTTGAATCTCCAATGGAATGCGTCGAATGCTTCCGTGATCAGATGGACTTACCAACGTTTGTATATGAGCATTGCTTATTGCGATGAGATTTTAAGAGAATGTACCGAAAGCAAACTGGAGAGTCGCGGACTATGGAATGAGATGAAAGACGATTATACCTTCTATCGGGCTGAAGCACGCTTTATTCGAGCCTATTGCTATTCGATGCTTTGCGATTTCTTTGGTGCAGTGCCCTATGTTGATGAAAATACCGGAGTAAAAGATATCCCCGAACAATGGAGCCGGGAAGCTATTTTCAATTATGTTGTTTCCGAACTGAACGACATCGAATCCGAACTTAAAGCTCCGGGAGAGAATGTCTATGGCAGGGTGGACCGTGTAGCCGACTGGTTTTTGCTTGCCCGCGTTTATCTGAATGCAGATTCATGGATCGGTCAAAATAAATATAAAGAAGCCTATGAATACGCCAAGAAAGTGATAGACGACGGTACCTATCCGCTTGCAAGCGATTACCGTGAAATATTCCTTGCCGATAACAACACTTGCAAAGAAATTATCTGGCCTCTGACACAGGACGGACTGAACGCACAAAGTTCCGCCGGAACGAATTTCTATGTGAAAGCCTTTGTGAACGGCCCGATGAACGAACTATACCAAACCGGAGTCGGATCAAAAGGATGGGGGAACGTCAGAGCAAAGACAACTCTGGTAGATGCCTTTGATGCAGATGATGTACAATTCAATACCAGCGATACCTGGGGGAGTCAGAAAAAAGACAAACGCGCCACGTTTATGACGGCACTATCCAATCAGACTAAAGAGACATGGGACGCTAACCTCAGCATGACCAGCACCTTTACTTGCGGCTACGGATATATCAAATGGAGAAATGTCACGAAAGAAGATCAGATCTGCGATTCGGGAGACACCTATTCTTCTATTGATTTCCCTCTGTTCCGCACGGCAGATGCTTACCTGATGGCGGCAGAAGCAATTCTGCGCGGTGGTGGCGGTAGTACTACCGAAGCTCTTGGATATGTTAACGAAATAAGAGAACGGGCTTATATGTCGGGGAAATATGCACAAGCAGGTATCCGTTCGGATGTATCCGGAAAAATATCAGCAAGTGAGTTGACGCTGAACTTTATCCTTGCCGAACGACAAAGGGAGCTGGCTTCCGAAGTGACCCGCCGGACCGATCTGATCCGATTTGGTCTCTTCACCAAAGGACACAACTGGGATTGGAAGAATGCCGTTCGTCTGGGTGAAGATGTGGATGATAAATATAAACTGTTCCCTATACCAGAGAGTGAATTGACTAATAACCCTTATCTAAAGCAGAACGAAGGATATGATAAGTAATGCCAGAACGATAAAGGGACTCAAATTTTTATTCCCTATCTACTTCCTTTTGACCGTCTGTCTGCCCTCTTGGGGACAGACGTCGAAAGAAGAATTATTCGCAACAATAGAAAAAACCGGAAGCGTATATTGGGCATACCCCCTCGACTTCAAAGTCCAGACAAAAGCACCCGAAGGCTATCATCCGTTCTATATCAGCCACTATGGGCGCCATGGTTCCCGTTATCTGATTTCAGATCAGGACTACCGGTGGATAATCGATTTACTTGAAAAGGGGCACCAAAAAGGAGCGTTAAGCGGCTTGGGAGAGAGTGCCTATCAACGGCTGCTTAAAGTTTGGAAAGAAGTGGAAGGACATGGTGGCGACTTAACTCCTTTGGGAGTAAGGCAACATCGGGGAATAGCCGAGCGTATGTTCACCAATTTCCCGGAAGCATTTAAGGGCAAACGCTTTATCTCCGCACGGTCTACTATTGTATTGCGATGTGCAATGAGTATGGTAGCCTTTGGCGATCGCTTAAAAGAGCTGAACCCTAAACTCTCCATCTCTTATGAAGCCAGTCAGAAGTATATGGACTATCTGAATTTCCACACCCCCGAGTCCAACCGCTTTGCCTCCTCGCAAGATGGTCCCTGGGTGGAAGAATACCGCAAATTCGAAGAAGCCCATACACACCCTCAGCGTTTAATAAAAGCACTATTCAAAGATAGCCTGTTCGTTGTGAAGAATGTCAATCCGCAAAAAGTGATGTGGGGATTATACTGGATTGCCAGCGATATGCAGGATATAGAAACACCGGTATCTTTTTACGACTTGTTTGAACCCCAAGAATTATTCGACTTATGGCAATGCATCAATTACCGCTTCTATGCAGGCGACTCCAACCACGCTGACGGAAAAGGCCTTGTGATAGCAAATGCCAAACCTTTGCTAAAGAATATTCTGGACAGTGCAGACAAGGCCATCGAAAAAGATGGAACAGCAGCCACGTTGCGTTTCGGCCACGATGGTAATCTCATTCCTCTGTTGGCGCTAATGCAAATTGAGAACTACAACGTCTCTGTTGATAACCCCAATGAATTATATAAAGTTTGGAGTGACTTTAAAGCTGTTCCCATGGCCGGCAATCTTCAACTGATCTTCTTCAGAAAAGAAACGGGAAGAGGAACGGGAAAAGCAGACGATATATTAGTGAAATTTTTACAAAACGAGAATGAAGTCCACATTCCGGTACAAACAAATTCTTTTCCATACTACAAATGGAAAGACGTAAAAGCTTTTTATAAAAAAATATTGGAGTGACACCAATAATTAGAGTTAACAATGTGATAGAGGATGTGTCGATGCGAATCGCTGCATCCTTTTTTGTGTTAAATATATTGCAGGATAGAATCGAGCTCCAATTTATTCCTTATCTTTGCAACCAGAAATGAAAGTGTGGAAAGATTTGAGTAGCTTGCAACCACAGAAAAAAATGCTAAAAACACATCCCTTTTTTTGCATCTGTGCACCATTGTCTACTCACTTGTCTTCATCCCCACATTCATTCTAATTATTCACGTTTAAATTTTTAATTGAAATGGGATATTTATTCACATCCGAATCGGTGTCTGAAGGACACCCCGACAAAGTGGCCGATCAAATATCGGACGCTGTACTTGACAAACTGTTGGCTTACGACCCCAGTTCTAAAGTAGCTTGCGAAACCCTGGTTACCACCGGACAGGTGGTGCTGGCTGGAGAAGTGAAAACGAATGCGTACATTGACTTACAACTCACTGCACGCGAAGTGATTCAGAAAATCGGCTATACCAAAGGAGAGTATATGTTCGAGAGCAATTCATGTGGCGTACTGTCGGCCATCCACGAACAAAGCCCCGACATTAATCGTGGCGTTGAACGGTCGGACCCGATGGAACAAGGCGCCGGCGACCAAGGCATGATGTTTGGCTATGCCACCAACGAAACGGAAAATTACATGCCGCTTTCACTCGACTTAGCGCATCGTATTCTGCTTGTATTGGCGGAAATCCGTCGCGAAGGCAAGCAAATGACTTACCTCCGTCCCGATGCAAAGAGTCAGGTCACCATCGAATATGATGACAATGGCAAACCGGTACGCATCGATACCATTGTGGTGTCTACGCAACACGATGACTTTATCTGTCCGAAGGACAGTAGCAAAACAGCGCAATTAAAAGCCGACGAAGAAATGTTAGCCAAAATCCGGTATGACGTGATCAACGTACTCATGCCGCGTGTTATTGCTTCCATCCACAGCGAAAAGATACTGGCTTTATTCAACGACCATATCACCTATCATGTCAATCCCACCGGAAAATTCGTCATTGGCGGTCCGCACGGAGACAGCGGTTTGACAGGCCGTAAAATTATTGTGGATACTTATGGTGGAAAAGGAGCTCATGGCGGCGGCGCCTTCTCGGGCAAGGACCCCAGCAAAGTGGACCGCAGTGCAGCTTATGCCGCACGCCACATCGCCAAAAATCTGGTGGCAGCAGGAGTAGCCGACGAGATATTGGTACAGGTATCGTATGCCATTGGCGTGGCCCGTCCCATCAATATCTATGTCAACACCTACGGACACGGACATGTCAACCTGAGCGACGGAGAAATCGCTCGGAAGATAGACGGATTATTCGATTTACGCCCCAAAGCTATTGAAGACCGTTTAAAACTCCGCAACCCGATTTATGAGGAAACGGCTGCATACGGACATATGGGACGTGAACCGCAGATTATCACCAAACATTTCGATTCGCGCTATGCCGGTCCGAAAGATTTGACCGTAGAACTCTTTACATGGGAGAAACTGGACTACGTGGACAAGGTGAAAGCTGCTTTCGGCCTGTAATGTAACACGCCATTAAGTAACAGCGTAATCAGCATAGCTTTACAGCTATTTATATAAAAGGTTGCCCTTCTTTGCCTACCGGAAAATGCCGAGGCTGAAAAGTGGCAACCTTTATTTTAACATCAGACGATGATATATCCCCAAAATCATATAACTTTGCAGCTATATTAATAGAAAGACAGAAATAAGCTATGAATAAAATAACTTCCGTATGCGTTTACAGTGCTTCAAGTACGAAAATTGATCCGGTTTATTTCGACGCTGCTCAGAAATTAGGTTCTTTATTGGGACAGCATCATATCCGTTTAATAAATGGTGCGGGAGGTATTGGTCTAATGGGAACCATAGCAGATGCAGTGCTCGCCGAAGGCGGACAGGTAACAGGCGTTATTCCTCATTTTATGGTGGAACAAGGCTGGCAGCATAATGGTTTGACCGAACTGATAGAAGTGGACAATATGCACGAGCGAAAGCAAATGATGGCTGATTTGAGTAATGCAGTTATCGCCCTCCCCGGAGGATGCGGTACCTTAGAAGAATTATTGGAAGTTATTACTTGGAAGCAATTAGGAATTTACTTGAACCCCATTGTCATTTTAAATACAAACGGTTATTTTGATCCTTTGCTTACGATGCTCCAGCACGCCGTGGAACAAAACTTTATGCGGCCCCAACACGGAGCTATCTGGAATGTAGCTAATGCCCCGCAAGAAGCTATAGAACTCATACGTACCGTTCCCATCTGGGATCGCTCCATACGCAAGTTTGCCGCAATATGATCATCTTTACAGCAGAACTGACAGCAGTGAAAGGTATTCCTATTCCCTATTCTCCCAGAATGGACGATGGAATAAGCATTCTTTTATTATGCTGTTTTTTTCTGTCCGCATACATCTTATCACGAAGCCGGAAATTCCTTGTACAATTAATGAAAGATTTCCTGCTCAACCGGGAACGTACAAGCATCTTTATAGCATCCACAGGAGCAGATATGCGATACTTATTATTGCTCATATTACAAACTTGTATACTCTCTGGTGTCATACTTTTCAACTGTTTCATAGAAACGCAACCCCAGCTAAAACAGGAAGTCCGCCCTTACACTTTGCTTGGAATATATATAGGAGTATGTCTGCTTTACCTTTTTCTAAAATGGTTAAGCTACACCTTTTTAGGGTGGGTTTTTTTTGATAAAAGCCAGACTTCAATATGGTTGGAATCATATTCTACCTTACTCTATTATTTAGGGTTTACCCTCTTCCCTTTCGTCTTATTTCTTATTTATTTTGATTTAAAGCTACAAATAGCCGTAATAATCGGACTATTTTTGATCATTTTCCTCAAAACGTTAATGTTCTATAAGTGGCTAAAGCTTTTTTGTAACAATTTGTATGGCAGTTTCCTTTTAATTTTGTACTTTTGTGCCCTTGAAATAATACCCTGTTTAATGTTATACCGGGGATTGATACAGCTAAATGATTATTTGATAACTAAATTCTAAGGCGTTGAAAATAAAGAAAGTACTCGTGTCGCAGCCGAAACCGGCATCAGAGAAGTCTCCTTACTACGACATAGCCCAAAAGTACGGCGTGAAAATAGATTTCCGGCCGTTTATTAAAGTGGAAAGTGTGTCTGCTAAAGAGTTCAGACAGCAAAAAGTGTCTATTTTGGATCATACCGCTGTAATCTTTACTTCGCGTCATGCCATAGACCATTTCTTCAGTCTTTGCACAGAGTTGCGCATAACCATTCCAGAAACAACAAAATATTTCTGCGTAACGGAAACAGTGGCTTTATACATTCAAAAGTATGTGCAATACCGTAAACGTAAGATATTCTTTGGAACTACGGGTAAAATGGAAGACCTTTTGCCATCTATCACAAAACATAAGACAGAGAAGTTTTTCGTTCCAATGTCCGATGTACATACCGATGAGATAAAGAATCTTTTGGATAAAGCAAAAGTACAACACACAGAAGCAATTATGTACCGCACTGTGAGCAATGACTTTACTCCGGAAGAACAATTTGACTATGATATGCTACTTTTCTTCAGTCCAGCCGGGGTTACTTCTTTAAAGAAAAATTTTCCGGACTTCGAACAGAAAGATATCAAGATAGGAACATTCGGATCTACTACCGCACAAGCTGTACGTGACGCAGGACTTCGCCTGGATTTGGAAGCACCTAATGTAAAAGCACCTTCCATGACTGCCGCACTCGAACTCTTTATTAAAGAAAACAATAAAAAATAAATAAATAATAGATTTATCACGAATCACCACTTACCGGTTGCGTCCGAAAGTTATTTAGAAAATCTTCGATATGCAATTTGTAAGTAGTGGTTCGTGATTCTTTTATAAGTATGGCAAATACTCTACGCAAAGCCGAAAGACTAAATAAGAAAAAAATCATTGAGAAGTTGTTCGCCCCCGGGTCACATTCATTCTCTGTATTCCCTTTGCGTGTAGTATACCTTCCGGTAGAAAATACGGAAAGTACAGTTTCCATTCTGATCAGTGTTTCCAAGCGCAAGTTTAGACGTGCCGTGAAACGTAACCGGATCAAACGCCGGATCAGAGAAGCTTACAGAAAGAATAAGCACGAATTGCAGGCTTTGCTTGAAGGGAACCAAACCCAACTGGCCGTAGCTTTCCTCTATTTATCGGATCAAATAATGGAATCTCAAGAAATAGAAGATAAAGTTAGAATCGCATTATCACGCATCACGGAAAACATAAATACAACGTCTCCTGTTTTAAAGAGAGCGAAAGAAGAATCTACTCCAGATCAAAAATCAGCCGGTATGGAATGAACATTATAAAGAAAATACTGTCGTATCTCTTGCTATTACCTATTTATTTTTATCAGAAGTGTATATCACCCCTGACTCCTCCTTCATGTCGTTTCACTCCAACTTGCTCTCAGTATGCCATTGAAGCAATAAAAAAACATGGACCATTAAAAGGGCTTTATTTAGCCATCAGACGCATATTGAAATGCCATCCATGGGGCGGTTCAGGCTACGATCCCGTACCATGAAAATACCTACTGACATCCATACCCACCACCAATTCGGTCTGCCTGGAGAAGCAATCATAAACAACTCGCCAGAGGACTTCATCCCCCAAAAGTTATATTGGTATTCCATTGGTATCCATCCTTGGGAGATTCACAAGATTCCAACACCCTATCCGACAATGAAGTGGAAAGCCTTCGAAAAACAAGCAAAGCACCCCCAGGTATTAGCCATAGGAGAATCGGGATTGGACAAACAGATACAAGCTCCTCTGCCTCTACAAGAACAACTGTTTATCCGGCAAGCTCTATTGGCAGAAGAACTTTGCAAACCCTTAATCATTCATGCCGTAAAAGCAGCAAATGAACTATGGATGCTAAGAGAACAGGTAAAATCATCTAGTCCGTGGATTATTCATGGGTTCAGGGGCAACGCAGTCTTAGCTGAACAATATATCCGGCATGGCTTTTATCTTTCGTTCGGAGAACATTATCACCCGGAAGCACTCTGTGCCACTCCTATTGATCGCCTGTTCCTTGAAACGGATGAATCGCCCACGCCAATCACTACTTTATACGAACACGCTGCTATTCTTCGTGGAATATCAACAGACATCCTGCAAAGAGCAATCGGAGAGAACATAGAGAAAGTCTTTTTTAAGTGATAAGAATTGTTTGTTCAGATAAAGAGTTGTACTTTTGTAAACTCTATACAAATAGAAATATAAACATCTAAATAGATAACCATTCGATGAATTTTGTAGAAGAATTGAGATGGCGTGGCATGATTCATGATATGATGCCCGGCACGGAAGAACTTTTGGCTAAAGAGCAAGTAACGGCATATTTGGGTATCGACCCTACAGCAGATTCCTTGCACATCGGACATCTTTGCGGAGTAATGATGTTGCGCCACTTTCAGCGTTGTGGACATAAACCATTGGCTCTAATCGGAGGAGCTACCGGAATGATTGGTGATCCTTCCGGCAAATCGTCAGAACGTAATTTACTCGATGAAGAGACCTTGCGCCATAACCAAGAGTGTATCAAAAAGCAATTATCCAAGTTTTTAGACTTCGATTCCGATGCTTCCAATCGCGCAGAATTAGTAAATAACTACGATTGGATGAAAAACTTTACCTTCCTTGATTTTGCCCGTGAAGTGGGTAAGCATATCACGGTAAACTATATGATGGCAAAAGAATCCGTACAGAAACGATTGAACGGAGAAGCTCGTGATGGTTTATCATTTACTGAATTTACCTACCAACTATTACAAGGTTACGACTTCCTGCATCTAAACCAGACCAAAGGATGCAAACTTCAAATGGGAGGATCCGATCAATGGGGTAATATTACTACGGGAACGGAACTCATCCGTCGTACAAACGGTAATGAAGCATATGCCTTGACTTGCCCGTTAATTACAAAAGCAGATGGAGGGAAATTCGGTAAAACGGAGTCCGGCAATGTATGGTTGGATGCCCGCTATACTTCGCCTTATAAGTTCTATCAATTCTGGCTCAATGTGAGCGATGCAGATGCCGCACGCTACATTAAGATATTTACGTCGTTAGCGAAAGAAGAAATTGAAGCTTTAATTGCCGAACATGAAGCCGCTCCTCATTTGCGTGTGCTTCAAAAACGGTTGGCGAAAGAAGTAACAATAATGGTTCACTCTGAAGAAGATTACAATGCTGCAGTGGAAGCTTCCGGTATTTTGTTCGGTAACGCAACCTCCGATGCCCTGAAGAAATTGGATGAAGATACCCTACTTGCCGTATTCGAAGGAGTTCCCCAATTTGAAGTATCAAAAGATGCATTATCATTAGGAGTGAAGGCAGTGGACTTGTTTACGGAAGATGCAGCAGTTTTCGCCTCAAAAGGAGAAATGCGTAAATTGGTACAAGGCGGAGGGGTATCCCTTAATAAAGAGAAACTTACGGCTTATGATCAAATAGTCAACTCCTCCGATCTCTTGGATGAAAAGTACCTATTAGTACAACGCGGAAAAAAGAACTACTATCTGATTATTGCCAAATAAGCATTGAAAACAGAAGGGAATCATAAAAATAGTCCTGAAATATTTGCATGTTTCAGGACTTCCCTTTATCTTTGCACCGCTTTTTAACAGAAAGCACATTGTGTCTGGACTATGGTGTAATGGTAGCACAACAGGTTTTGGTTCTGTTTGTCCAAGTTCGAATCTTGGTAGTCCAACATATTTCACAACATTATTTTATAAATGTAGAAAACTCTCCGAAACCATTGTGTTTTAGAGAGTTTTTTATTTCAAGTTAGACAAACTGGCCCCACCTCATTTAGCCAGCAATCCAATATTTGTAAGACAGTTGTCACAAATTCGTTACATGCTCTTCAAATCTTTGCAAAACATTCGCAATAAAGCCATCCTATTTTTGCAAATTATTAACACACACTAATTTATATGAAACGAATTGCGCAATTCATCTCATTCACCCTTTTGCTTTTTTGTAGTATAAGTAATAATACACTAGCAGAAGAAAAAGTAAATGTACTCAAACAAGGTACTATCCGCGGACGTATTGTAGATGCAAGCAAACAGACCCTACCAGGCGCATCTATCTACATCGAAAAACTTCATTCGGGAGTAACAAGCGACATCAATGGCTTCTACATCTTTCCCAACCTCTCACCGGGCACATATACCGTAAAAGTCAGCTATATAGGATATACTCCATCAGAAGTTCAAATCACGGTTCCAGCAGGAAAGACATTAGAAAAAGACTTTATTCTTAACGAAGGCGTTGAATTAAAAGAAGTACTGGTCGGAGGCGTTTTCCAAGGTCAACGCCGGGCGATTAATGCCCAAAGAAGCAGTTTGGGGATAACCAATGTAGTATCCGCAGACCAAGTTGGAAAATTCCCGGATTCCAACATCGGTGACGCTCTGAAACGCATCTCCGGTATAAATGTACAATATGACCAAGGTGAAGCCCGTTTCGGACAAGTTCGTGGTACTCCAGCCGATATGAGTTCAGTCACGATTAACGGAAATCGCATTCCTTCCGCTGAAGGTGACACAAGAAATGTTCAGCTTGATTTGATTCCAGCAGATATGATACAGACTATTGAAGTAAACAAAGTCGTCACTCCCGATATGGATGCAGACGCCATAGGAGGCTCTATTAACCTGATAACTAAAAACTCTCCATATAAGCAAATGATTGCTGCAACCGCCGGAAGTGGTTACAATTGGATCAGCAAAAAAGCTCAACTGAACCTTGGACTCACCTATGGCAACCGCTTCTTTAATGACAAATTAGGCATTATACTTTCCGCTTCTTACCAGAACTCACCTTCAGGATCGGATGACGTAGAATTTCTATGGGATAAAGATATCGAAACTAAAGAAATCTGCCTGACTGATTATCAGATTCGTCAATACTATGTGACTCGTGAACGTCAAAGCTATTCCGCTGCTCTGGACTGGAATATTAACGATAATAATAAACTGACTTTCAAAGGTATTTTCAACAACCGTAACGATTGGGAAAACCGTTATCGTTTAACACTAAAAGATCTGAATCTGAAAAAAGATGATAACGACAACGAATATTGCACCGTCAATAATACGGCAACTGTACGCATACAAACCAAAGGTGGTACACCTAATAACCGCAATGCACGATTGGAACGCCAACGGACCATGGATTTCACGTTGGGAGGCGAACACCTGTTTGGCAAACTAAATATGGACTGGAGTTTGAACTACGCTAAAGCAAGTGAGAACCGTCCGAATGAACGGTATATTGATTACCAACTGAAAAAACAGAAATTCATTCCGGACCTGAGTAATGAACGTAAACCGTTGTACACCCCCCAAGAAGGCTCTGAAATGTATCTAAATGATGATTTCAGTCTAAAAGAAGTAACGGAAGAATTTGAAGATATTCAGGAGAAAGATTTGAAGTTCAAATTGAACTTCGCTTTACCACTTGCCAAAGGTCAGTATGGTAATAAACTCCGCTTTGGAGGCAAAGTTACGCGTAAAAGTAAAGATAAGGACAAAGACTTCTATGCATACACTCCATTGGATGAAGATGGATTTGACGCAAACAGCCTGAATAACGCTGTTAATCAGAACCGTGACGGCTACATACCCGGTGCACAATACAAAGTAGGCAGTTTTATCAGCAAAGAGTATTTAGGAAAACTTGATTTAAATGATGCTTCTTTATTCGAAAAAAAACAAGACCCAGAAGAAGTTGCGGCTAGCTATAATGCCAAAGAAGTGGTAAGCGCGGGTTATTTACGCTTTGATCAGAAAATAGGTAAACAATGGGTCCTTATGGCAGGAGTACGCTTAGAGAACACCCACGTAAAATATGCCGGATATGAATATGATGCAGATGCAAAAGAAGCCAATCGCACTCCTTCTTCTACCGATGATTACTTAAATGTGTTACCCTCCATACTTGTCAAATATAACATAAGTGATGATTTCAAGGTAAGAGCTTCATTTACGAACACCATTGCACGCCCCAAATACTCCGATTTAGTACCTAGTAGCATTATTGACCGTAGCAACCATTCTCTAACTTTGGGTAATCCAGACCTTGACCCCACCATTTCCTATAACTTCGATTTGAGTAGCGAATACTATTTTAAAAGCATTGGACTGGTAAGCGCAGGAATATTCTACAAAAAAATAAATGACTTCATTGTAGAGCAAACACTTCGTAACTACAATTATAACGGTACTACCTACACCACTTTTACCCAACCTCAAAACTCAGGTGATGCCAATTTGTTTGGAGTAGAGTTATCTTATCAACGTAGTTTCAACTTTATCGCACCCGCTCTAAAATGCATTGGATTCTACGGAAACTATACTTACACCTACTCAAGAGTAAAGCACTTCAATTTTGAAGGGCGTGAGAATGAAACGGGGCTTCGTCTTCCTGGTTCTCCCGAACACACGGCAAATGCGTCTTTATTCTTCGAGAAATCAGGATTGAATATCCGGGTATCCTACAATTTTGCCTCCGACTTTATCGATGAAATGGGCGCAAAAAAATTCTACGACCGTTATTACGATACAGTGAACTATATGGATGTCAATGCCGGTTATACCTTCGGGAAAAAGATAAAAACCACTTTCTATGCAGATGCAACCAATCTGTTGAATCAGCCACTCCGCTACTATCAAGGAACTAAAGAACACACGATGCAATCCGAACACTACGGTATAAAGATTAATGCCGGAGTAAAAATCAGTTTCTAATAGTAAAGTACAGTCAAAGAATATTGATAAAATATACTAGAATAAACTTTTAAAGGAACAAATTATCATGAAGATAAAGAACTTATTCATACTTCTATTTTTCGCTATTTGTATTTCAACACGAGCTCAACAGACAGATTATTCCGTCTTTGATCATAAATTCAACTTTTATATAGCCAATGATCTGGGAAGAAATGGATATTATGACCAAAAGCCTATTGCCGAACTAATGGGTAAAATGGGAGAGAAAATAGGGCCGGAGTTTGTACTTGCAACCGGAGATATTCACCATTTCGAAGGAGTACGTAGTGTTAATGATCCGTTATGGATGACAAACTTTGAGCTGATCTATAGCCATCCTGAATTAATGATAGACTGGTTTCCTATTTTAGGAAACCATGAATATAGGGGGAATACCCAAGCCGTATTAGACTATTCTCAAATCAGTCGAAGGTGGTCTATGCCATCCCGTTACTATACCAAAGTCTTTAATGAAAAAGGGACAAGTATTCGTATCGTATGGATAGATACTACCCCTCTGATCAATAAATATCGGGAAGAAAAGGATAAATACCCTGATGCATGCAGACAAGACATGAATATCCAATTGGCATGGATTGATTCGGTACTCACCAGCACGAAAGAGGATTGGGTAATCGTAGCCGGACACCATCCCATATATGCTGAAACCGCAAAAGACACCCTTGAACGCATCAACATGCAAAAACGGATTGATCCCATTTTAAGAAAACACCATGTTGATATATACGTCTGCGGACACATACACAACTTCCAGCACATCCGGGTAAAAGGAAGCAATATTGATTACATTGTCAACTCTTCAGGTTCCCGTTCCAGAAAAGTAAAGCCAATAGAAGGCACTTTCTTCTGTAGTCCGGAAGCAGGTTTTTCCGTATGTTCTATTGACAAAAAAGAACTTGACCTACGCATGATTGATAAAAATGGAAAAGTAATCTATACGGTCACCCGAAAAAAATAAAAGAGTGTTAAACTCATTCAAATATTCCATTATATTCAGCATGGACAGATAATTACGACGAAAAAACAATGTTTTACCGTTTTCTTTTGTTACATTTGCATTGTGTGCGCAAACGAAGCGCACTAAGCAACCGATATTAACTATAATAAATGTGATAACAAGATGAAAACGAACTATGAAATTCGCTACGCCGCGCATCCGGAAGATGCTAAAGGGTACGACACTCAGCGCATTCGTCGTGATTTTCTTATTGAGAAGGTTTTTGCCTCTAACGAAGTAAATATGGTATATTCCATGTACGATCGTATGATTGTAGGTGGTGCAATGCCTGTAGGTGAAGTTTTACAACTGGAAGCTATCGATCCATTGAGAGCTCCTTACTTTCTGACCCGTCGGGAAATGGGTATCTTCAATGTAGGCGGTTCAGGTATTGTAAAAGCAGGAAATGCCGTTTTTGAACTGGATTATAAAGAAGCGCTTTACTTAGGTTCCGGTGATCGTGAAATTTCGTTTGAGAGTAAAGATGAAAAACATCCTGCAAAATTCTATTTTAACTCAACAACAGCACATCGCAATTATCCAGATAAAAAAGTAACAAAGAAAGATGCCGTTGTTGCAGAGATGGGCACATTGGAAGGTTCCAACCATCGTAATATCAACAAAATGTTGGTTAATCAGGTACTTCCCACTTGCCAACTACAGATGGGTATGACGGAATTGGCTCCTGGAAGCGTGTGGAACACAATGCCCGCACATGTACACAGTCGCCGTATGGAAGCTTATTTCTATTTTGAAGTTCCAGAAGATCAGGCAGTTTGCCACTTTATGGGTGAAGTAGACGAGACACGCCATATCTGGATGAAAGGAGATCAAGCCGTACTTTCTCCCGAATGGTCCATCCATTCCGCCGCTGCTACTCATAACTATACCTTTATTTGGGGTATGGGTGGAGAGAATCTGGACTATGGTGATCAAGACTTCTCCTTAATCACAGATTTGAAATAACCGCCAAATAAAAGCAATTATAAATTGCAGCTATAGATAAGACATTCTAAGAAGATTTTTTAAACTCAAATAAATTATGGTAAACTTTTCACTGGAAGGTAAAGTAGCACTTGTAACAGGAGCTTCTTACGGAATTGGTTTTGCATTGGCAACTGCCTTTGCTCAGGCAGGAGCTAAAATAGTATTCAATGATATCAAACAAGAACTTGTAGACAAAGGTATTGCTGCTTACAAGGCCGAAGGCATTGAAGCAAAGGGCTATGTATGCGATGTTACAAACGAAGAACAAGTTAATGCTTTTATAGCCCAGGTTGAAAAAGAGGTGGGCATTATTGATATATTAGTAAATAATGCCGGCATTATCAAACGTATTCCGATGTGTGAAATGTCTGCTAAAGATTTCCGTCAGGTAATTGACGTGGATTTGAATGCACCATTCATTGTTTCCAAAGCAGTTATTCCTTCCATGATTAAAAAAGGCCACGGAAAAATTATCAATATCTGCTCTATGATGAGTGAATTGGGGCGCGAAACGGTATCTGCATATGCCGCAGCTAAGGGTGGTTTGAAAATGCTAACTCGTAACATTGCCTCTGAATACGGAGAATTCAATATCCAATGTAATGGCATTGGCCCAGGCTACATCGCAACTCCTCAAACCGCACCGCTTCGTGAAAAGCAACCTGACGGTTCCCGCCATCCATTTGATGCATTCATCGTAGCAAAGACACCGGCTGCGCGTTGGGGAACCCCCGAAGATTTAATGGGCCCAGCTGTCTTCTTAGCCTCTGATGCTTCTGACTTCGTAAACGGACATGTACTTTACGTTGACGGTGGTATCTTAGCCTATATCGGTAAACAGCCTCAATAAAACATTAAATAAAAAAGAAATGGATAGTTAGGAACAAATTTGCATTTGTCCCTTTCTATCCATTTTAGCATTAATGATCAACTAAAATCAAGGTTATGAAGAAACTACTCCTCTTAATGGCAACCGTATTTGTTTGTTTTGCCTGTAGCAAAACAAAACAGACGCTCACCGTAACAGTAACCAATCCTTTGGATATGGAACGTTCAAATGAAATGGTGGAAGTATCTGCCAATGATATCTTTAATCAACTTAAGCTCGCGGATACAGCACAATTCGTTGTGCTTGATGACAAAGGCGAACAAATCCCCTATCAAATTACCTATGATGATAAGGTAATCTTCCCGGCAACTGTAGCGGCCAAGGGCACAGTTACTTACACCATACAACCCGGAATCCCAGAAGAAACTGACGTAAAAGCATGTGGAAAGTATTATCCCGAACGTGTGGATGATGTAGCTTGGGAAAATGATCTGGTGGCCTTCCGTACTTATGGTCCAGCATTGCAAGCTACTGGCGAACGCGCTTTTGGTTACGATGTATGGACAAAGTACAATACCGACAAACCTGTCGTTGAGGAGCGCTATGCAGGAGAATTAGATCCGATAACCAAAGCCAAAATAGATTCACTGAAAAAGATCAATTCCAAAGCTGCCGACGAGCTCTATCATTCCGTATCCTACCATGTAGATCATGGTAATGGATTGGATTGCTACAAAGTAGGTCCTACATTAGGAGCAGGAACATCTGCATTAATGGTAAATGATAGCATTGTCTACCCGTATTGCTATAAGACACAAGAAATCTTAGATAACGGACCTTTAAGATTTACCGTCAAGTTGGTATACAACCCGTTAAATATTAAAGGAGACACCAGTATAGTAGAGACTCGCCTTATCTCATTAGATGCAGGTTCCCACCTTAATAAGACTGTCGTTTCATACAGCAATCTAAAAGAGACATTGCCTATAGCTACAGGTATTGTACTACACGAACCGAACGGTGCTGTAGTAGCAAACGCAGCAGACGGCTATATTACTTATGTGGACCCAACAGATAACGTGAATAATGATAACGGTAAAATCTTTGTAGGAGCAGCTTTCCCTGCTGCGGTCAAAGAGGCAAAATCCATTCTCTTCCCTGAAAAAGAAAAGAATGAGTTGCGTGGTGGTGCGGACGGTCACGTACTAGCTATCAGTTCCTACGAACCGGGATCGGAATATGTATATTATTGGGGAGCTGCATGGGATAAAGCGGATATTAAGACAGCTGATGCATGGAATAAATACATGGCTGACTATGCCCGTAAGGTGCGCAATCCGTTAACCGTAACAATGGAATAAGTATTATACAACCTACCACAACTCCATTTTATAAAGGCTAAAGTATTAAAACAAGAAATCAAACTTAAAAATCTTATAGGTTGAGATCTATTAAAAGTCCCCTTATTTCTTCCATTATTTTTTGAATGGGATGGAATAAGGGGATTTACTATGCCTGGGACTGCCGGTAAGTAACACTCCTTCCTTTAAAAATAAAGCTGCCTCACTTTAAAGTGAGGCAGCCTCTTGTTTTATACAGAACTTCTTAAGCTCAATTACTTCATTCAAGGCTTACAACAACCTTTTCCATAATGTTTTGCATTAAAAAGAGAAGAACTTAATCTTTCAATTTTGCTACAATGAAATCACGGTTCAGACGAGCAATATTGCTAATGGAAATACTCTTGGGACATTCAGCTTCACATGCACGGGTATTAGTGCAGTTACCAAAACCAAGTTCATCCATCTTACTCAACATCGCTTTTGCACGACGCAAGGCTTCAGGCTTGCCCTGAGGCAATAGATTAAGCTGACTAACCTTTGCAGATACAAATAACATAGCCGAGCCATTCTTACAAGCAGCAACACAAGCACCACAACCAATGCATGATGCTGCATCCATTGCTTCATCTGCTATAGGCTTCGGAATCAATATAGCATTGGCATCTTGTGGAGCACCAGTACGTACACTGACATAGCCTCCGGCCTGCATAATTTTGTCGAAAGCACCACGGTCAACCATCAAATCCTTAATAACCGGAAAACCAGCCGAACGCCATGGCTCCACTGTAATAGTGTCTCCGTCATTAAAGCGGCGCATATAAATCTGGCAAGTAGTAACTCCCGTTGCAGGTCCGTGAGGATGCCCGTTGATATACAAAGAACACATGCCACAAATACCCTCACGACAGTCGTGATCAAAAACGACGGGCTCTTTGCCTTCGCTAATTAGTTGTTCGTTCAAGATATCCAGCATTTCAAGAAAAGAAGTGTCACCGGGAATATCTTTCATTTGGTATGTTTCAAAAGCTCCTTTTGCTTTTGGTCCTTTTTGACGCCATACCTTAAGCGTGAAACTTATATTTTTATCCATTGTCTTTTAATTCTTTAAATGTTTAACTTTCCCGATTAGCTCTTATAATTACGAGTCTGAACCTTAATTGCTTCATAAACCAAAGGTTCCTTCAGCAATGCAGGAGCTTTTTCATCAGAGCCCTGATATTCCCAGCAAGCCACATAGAAGAAGTTTTCATCATCACGTTTAGCTTCTCCTTCCTCTGTCTGATACTCTTCACGGAAATGTCCACCGCAACTTTCATTACGATTTAAGGCATCATAAGCAATTAATTCTCCCATTATAATGAAATCGTTCAAGCGGATAGCCTTATCCAATTCAACGTTCATGCCTTCCTGATCACCAGGAATAAACAAGTTTGTCTCAAATTCCTTGCGAATATCTTTAAGTTTTTCCAAACCTTCTTTCAAACCAGCTTCCGTGCGTCCCATGCCAACAAATTCCCACATAACGTGTCCCAATTTCTTATGGATGGAGTCAACCGATTCTTTTCCCTTAATATTCATCAGCTGATCAACTTTAGCCTGCACAGCCTTTTCAGCTTCTGCAAATTCAGGCAGATCGGTTGAGAAACGAGGTACAGTGATTTGATCGGCCAGATAGTTCTGAATAGTATAAGGTAATACGAAATAACCATCAGCCAAACCTTGCATCAATGCGGATGCCCCAAGACGATTGGCACCATGATCAGAAAAGTTACACTCACCTATTGCAAACAAACCTTTTACTGAAGTCATCAATTCATAATCTACCCAGATACCTCCCATAGTATAATGGATAGCCGGATAAATCATCATCGGGTTTTCATAAGGGCTTACGTCAGTGATCTCTTCGTACATGTCAAACAAGTTACCGTAACGTTGAGCAACCACTTCTTTACCTAAACGGTTTATTGCTTCGCTAAAGTCGAGGAATACAGCCAAACCGGTATTATTTACCCCATAACCTTTGTCGCAACGTTCCTTAGCGGCACGGCTGGCAACATCACGCGGAACAAGGTTACCAAATGCAGGATAACGACGTTCCAAATAATAATCACGGTCTTCTTCTGGAATATCCCTGCCTTGTAATTCTCCAGCTTGCAGTTTCTTCGCATCCTCCAATTTCTTGGGAACCCAGATACGACCATCATTACGTAATGATTCCGACATCAAGGTTAATTTAGATTGCTTATCTCCATGAACGGGAATACAAGTCGGATGTATTTGAACAAAAGCGGGATTGGCAAACCAAGCACCTTTACGGTAACATGCCATTGCAGCAGAGCAGTTACATGCCATCGCATTAGTAGATAAGAAATAGGTATTACCATAACCTCCGGTAGCTATAACTACAGCATGCGCAGCAAAACGTTCCAACTTGCCTGTTACTAAATTCTTTGCTATAATGCCACGTGCACGGTCGTCAACCAAAACAACATCTTCCATTTCATAACGGGTATACAGCTTCACATTCCCGGCGTTAACCTGGCGGCTCAGAGCTGAATAGGCTCCCAATAATAATTGTTGTCCGGTCTGTCCTTTAGCATAGAATGTACGTGAAACCTGGGCACCACCGAAAGAGCGGTTGGCAAGCATACCTCCATATTCGCGTGCGAAAGGAACACCCTGAGCAACGCATTGATCTATAATATTGTTGGAGACTTCAGCCAAACGATAAACATTCGCTTCACGTGAGCGGTAGTCACCACCTTTAACCGTATCATAAAACAAACGGTAAACAGAGTCACCGTCGTTTTGGTAATTCTTTGCAGCATTAATGCCTCCCTGTGCAGCAATAGAGTGCGCACGACGCGGAGAATCCTGAATGCAAAAGTTAAATACTTTAAATCCCATTTCACCAAGTGAGGCAGCAGCAGATGCACCTGCCAATCCGGTACCTACTACAATAATGTCCAAACGACGCTTGTTAGCAGGATTTACCAATTTCTGGTGAGCTTTATAATTGGTCCATTTCTCAGCAACCGGTCCTTCCGGAATTCTTGAATCTATCTTAGTCATAATGCTATTTACAATTTTAATCGTTTACAAATTACAAATTAACAGGTAGTATTATCTCCTTAAAATAAAGATTTAAAGAAGAAAGCAATAACTACCAAGGCAAAGCATACAATGATGATAGTGGAATAGATATTGGAGATCCATTTCCAACGGTTAATCCATACTTTGTTGTTCCAGCCCAGAGTTTGCATAGCACTCCAAAAACCGTGAGTTATATGGAACCACAAGGCGCCTAACCAGATTAGATAAAGTACAACAAGTACCGGATTGCTAAAGGTATTTTGGATGTGATAAATCCCATCAGCCTCATGAGTAGTATCTACACTTAAGTTCCCCATATCGGACAAAAGTGTGGTAAGTTGCATTTTAGACCAGAAATTAACTAAATGCAGCCCGATGCCAGCTAATACAATAAGGCCCAATACGAGCATGTTCTGTGAAGCCCATTCCACAGTTTTGGGCTTGTCTACCACAGCATAACGTTCACTTCCACGCGCTTTACGATTCTGTATTGTCAGCCAAAAAGCATAGATGATGTGAATGATGAAGAGTGCAGCCAATGCCAAAGTTCCCACCAAGGCATACCAATTTGCGCCCAAAAGTTCACAAATCATGTTATACCCTTCTTCTGAAAAGAGTGCAACAAGATTCATCGCCATGTGAAATGTTAGAAATAGGACAAGGGCGACACCCGTAACGCTCATCACCACTTTCCTCCCTACAGATGAATTACTTAACCACATAAATGATTGAATTTAAATTATTTAATAGTAACAAATATGCTCACTTTGTACGTATTTCACTAATATCCCGCAAAAATAGAAGAAATACCTTGATTAAGCAAGGGATTAAAGAAATAATTCCGTAATTAGAAACAGAAGGTATAAATTCTTCTGACTGAAAAAGACACTAGAGAGAATTTATCATAGATAGATTATTCTACACATATAATCACTGAGAATCTTTAGTAACAATATTTTTTAAGATTACAATTGTTTCCCCACTTGCTGCACGTTTTCGCAAGGAACGTGGAGTATCTCCAAATGAGTCTTTGCAGAAATGAGCAAAATGGGATAGAGAATCAAATCCATAACGTGCGCTGATTACAGAAATGCGCTGCTTAGTAGATTGAAGATCATTTAAAATGCCTTCACGCTTTTTATCGAGCATCCACTCGTAAACAGGCACTCCATACACATTTTTAAATAAACGCCGGAAGGTGGTAGTACTATATCCCCCTAAATGTGCAAACTCCTCCACTGTTTTCACCTTCTCATAATTCTGCATTATAAAATAATGAAAACCTTCGGTATAAGTACTGATGGGGAAGAAGAAGCTACTTATCTGAGGCAAAGGATAAAGGTTTGTGAGGATGAAAGTCAACTCTTTACATTTAAGATCAAGGAATTTCCCGCATATAGTGGATTGTCCCTTGAAATAACCAGCAACTCCGTTTAGCAAACTCCATAATTGGGGAGTTGCCGTCAAAGGAGTATAAATTAGCGGTTCTTCAGCACGTTCCAAGATTTCTTTATATCCGGTTTCACAAATCAACGGCAATTCCGTAAATCGATAAACCAAATATTCCACATCAGTCAATGCCAATAGTTCTATTTTAGAACCGATGGCCTGCAATATAAACTGCTTACTTTGTAATGTAGTACCCGGATATTCCTCGCTATTTATAAGGAACTCTCCTTCCAACATAAAGATAATACAATTTTGCGTACATTTCTCAGAAGGGAAATGCCGCCCTTTAAGATATTGATGATGAACCAATGATCCTTCTGATTGTTGAGAGCATAGACCACAATTAAGTTGTCTGTCACAAAACATAACTTCTTTTATCTATATAATAAAGGTGAATTTATAAAATGTGGGAACAAAGATAGATTTTTTTTGCGAATACTCTAGCTTTTTTCAATTATCTTTGCTGCTATTCACAAGATGTAAGGTACATGAAGAAAGCATTTTTTTATATCTGTTTCACGTTATCTATTGTCCTCAATACTTCGGCACAGAACTGGGATATCAACACATTGCACCAGATTAACAGCTGGAATGGCAAGTTCATTCGCAATTATAATAAGGTTATTTCCCGCACAGAACCTTACATTGCTGTTGGAGTACCTGTATCGATGGCTATTGCTGCGTGGATCAAACACGATAAAAATCTATTAAAAGATGCCATATATGTGGGAACAAGCGTGGCTGGAGCTTTTGCAGTAACCTACGGAATGAAATATCTGGTTGACCGCGAGCGTCCTTATGACCGTTATCCCGACCGTGTGCATGCGTACAGCCACGAGAGCAGTCCCTCGTTTCCGTCTTCACATACAGCCACGGCCTTCGCTTTGGCTACTTCACTAAGTATTAAGTATCCCAAATGGTACGTTATAGCTCCTTCCGCTTTTTGGGCTTGTTCCGTAGGGGTTTCACGCATCAACGAAGGCGTACACTATCCCTCCGATGTCATAGTCGGTGCTGCTGCAGGTGCGGGTTGTGCAGTACTAAACATCTATATTAATCGTTGGCTGAATAAATGGCTCTTCAGTAATTAAGAGGCAAAGATCTTTTTACTCTAATCACAACACCCCCTGTTGGCTTTCAATCTCTGTATAGAAGTTTATCCCATTAACTTCTTCACCTTTATAAATAACAGACAATTAGGGTATTGCAAACTATGAAGAATACATAGACCTCCTTCTTTTTTGCAATGCAGTCCCCGGATTATCATACTTTGATACTTAAGGAAGGGAACAGTTTCCTGCCGTTTTTTACCTTAACAGGTGATAAACTCCCCCTACCAACGCTTTTACGATACCTTTCATTTCCAATTGAAATAACAAAGCACTCGTTCTGTTGACCGGTATATCTGCTTTTACCACCAGCGTATTGATATGAAGATCTCCCTGTGCAGATAGAATCTTTACGATCTTTTGTTCTTCTTCGGTAAGGTCGGGAAAGAGTTCACCTTGCACCTCTTCGGTTTGTTTCGGGGTTTGATCCACCCACCCCATTGCTTTTACAAAATCATCGGCGGACTGTATCAGTGCCGCTTTGTTATCCCGAATCAGTTCGTTACAGCCTTTTGAGGTATTATCCGATACTCTTCCGGGAACAGCGAAGCAATCCCGGTGGTATCCGTTCGCCAAGTCTGCCGTAATCAGTGAGCCTCCTTTATCGGCCGATTCCACCACAATAGTGGCATCGCTCATGCCTGCCACGATACGGTTGCGACTCACAAAATTATAGCGGTCGGGGGTAGTGCCCGATGAAAATTCGGTGAGTAGTCCACCTTCGTTAAGCATGTCAACGGCAGTCTTTCGATGGGCTGACGGATAGATGCGATCCAGACCATGCGCCAGAACGCCAACGGTGGAGAGCTGATTTGCCAATGCAGCACGATGGGCATGAATATCAATGCCGTATGCCAAACCACTTATCACTAAGACATCGGGGCAAAGGGCTTTTAGGTCATGCAGAAAGTCGGCACAGAATTGTTTGCCGTAATCGGTGGCGCGGCGTGTACCCACCATACAAATGATATGCAGACGGTTGAGGTCTGCATTTCCCTTGAAGAAAAGGGCGAGAGGGGCATCTTCGCATTCCCGCAGCCGTGAGGGATAGGATTCATCTTGCAGGGTTAAGCAATTGATGCGGTTCTTTTTTATGAATTCCAGTTCATGTTCGGCACGTGCCAGAATGTCGGGACAATCCAGTGTCTTGGCAATGGCGGGATTAATGCCCGGCAGCTGTTCGGCTATATCTTGCGGTGCTTTGAATACCTTGGTAGCACTTCCCATTCCGTCTACCAGGCGCTTTGCGCCAATGTGTCCTATGCCGGGAATAAGCGGAAGGGCTATGCTATAAATACATTCTTCATCATTCATGATCGAGATAAGGAACAAAAACGGAGTCGAACAATTGGCTGTCACTTAAACGTCCGTTAACCACGCATACCGTTTCGACAGTGGACTTCACAACGACTTTGTTATCGGTTTTTCTAAAGATGTCCTGATAGAAGACGTACTTGATGCCTTCTTTCCTGAGGTATAGTTTAGAGAGAAACTCATCGCCACTCTTTAGTGGTGTTTTAAACGCCATACTGATGCGCGCCACAACCGGATCGACTCCTTGTTGATGCAGTTCAGAAAAGCTCAGGCCAGCAGAAGTCAGAAATTCGTGTCGTGTATGTTCCAGATAGTGTTGATAGTTGGCATTGTTGACGATTCCTTGCAAATCACATTCGTAATCACGAACCTTCATTTCCAACTGATAAATATATTTTTCCATGCTATTCTTTAGTCTCCTTATCCAATCCCTTAAACTTTTTGAGTTCTGCCGTAGAGACCAGTTTATACAGTTTGTCACTTGGCCGGATCTTTTCCAACTTCATGGAGAAATGCTCTCCTTTCTTTACCACCGGCACCGCCTTTAAGTCCACACGGGCTTCGTCAAGGGTGGTAAACACGGCACCTGTTGTAGGCCCCGTTATCAGCAGCTTATCCCCAACTTTCAACTCGGCAGCCTCAACCAGAAATTCGGCTACTCCAATATTGGAGAAGTACTTAATGCCTTTTCCTACGTAGATTTTGCGCTCTGTGGCAGCCGAACCGTAGTTCTTGGTCCACTCCCCAAGTCGCTGCCCCAGATAGTAACCATCCCAGAATCCCCGATTGAAGACCGTCTTCAACCGCTCATCCCATGCTTCAATCTTTTCGTCGGTAAAGGTTCCGTCGAGATAAGAACGGATGGCCTCTTTGTAGCATTCCACTACGGTACGGACATACTCAGGCCCACGGGCACGCCCTTCTATTTTAAACACCCGCACGCCTGCATCAATCATCTTATTCATAAAATGAATGGTTTTCAGGTCTTTGGGCGACATAATGTACTGATTATCCACTTCCAACTCTTCATCGGTTTCCTTATCGCGTACAATATAAGAACGACGGCAGACCTGCATGCAAGCTCCGCGGTTAGCGGAATTATTCATTTCATGCAGGGAAAGGTAACATTTGCCTGAAACGGCCATGCACAGGGCTCCATGACAGAACATCTCTATCCGGATGGGCTTTCCGCCTGGTCCGCAAATCTGTTCTTCACAAATATGACGGTAGATCTCCGTCACCTGTTCCAGATTAAGTTCCCGTGCCAGTACCACAACATCGGCAAACTGGGCGTAAAACCGGAGGGCTTCTACGTTGGATATATTCAATTGGGTGGAAAGATGCACTTCCTGCCCTATTTGCCGTGCGTAACTCATCACCGCCACATCCGCCGCAATCACCGCCGAAATACCGGCTGACTTGGCTGCATCAATGATGGTACGCATCAGGCTTAAATCATTGTCGTAAATAATGGTGTTTACCGTAAGGTAGCTCTTCATATCGTGCTCTTCGCAGGTTTGAGCTATCTCACGCAAATCATCAATGGTGAAAGTATTGGCAGAGCGGGCACGCATATTCAGGTTAGCAATACCAAAATAAACAGAGTCCGCTCCGGCCTGTATGGCGGCAGCCAGTGACTCGCGTGAGCCTACCGGCGCCATGATCTCAAAATCTTTTATGTTAAGGTTCATTCTTTATAATTTCGGCTTTTAGTGCCAGTTTACTTCGCAACAGAACAAATTACTCCTCGAATAAGTTTACTTGTTCCCTCTGGCGTTCAACTCGGTCTGCAGCTCTGTTGCTATTTCCATGCCCAACTGCTGGCCCAATTGCATTCCCTCTGTAGTCATAGCCGGAGTTGCGGTTCCCAATTTCTTGCCAACCGGAGATTCATAGAATTCAATCACCTTCTTCAAATCGTCAAGAGTCAGGTACTTCTGGTAAACAGGAGTATAAAGTACTACCAGTTTATCTCCGGCCTTAGTTTGCCATTTCTCAATAAAACCGTTCCAAAAAGACTCGGGGACATTCGGCGAAGATTGCTTCATCATAGCCACCATTTGTGGAACCATTGCCTTTACCGATGACAAGGCACCGGACATAGACATCATTTTACCCAGTGTCTCCTGGTACTCATTGTCCTGACTTTGTGCAGATACCGATGGCACTGCAGCAAACAGGGCTGCTCCGCACATCAACAGTAAGATTAAACTTTTTCTCATAGGTTTTATAAGAGTTAAATGAATAAATAAGTACAAAGGTAGGCCTTTTTTCCGTATTTTTGCATCCCAATACTCATTTAGTTTGATATTCTATGAAGATAAAACATATAGATTTGGGCGAACGCCCAGTTTTTTTAGCTCCGATGGAAGATGTCACCGATCCCGCGTTCAGACTGATGTGCAAGCGGTTTGGTGCAGACATGGTATATACCGAATTTGTATCGAGCGACGCTCTGGTCCGCTCGGTAAACAAAACAATGCAAAAGCTGCACATTTGTGACGAGGAGCGTCCGGTCGCCATCCAGATTTATGGAAGGGAAGTGGAAGCGATGAGGGATGCCGCACTGATTGCCGAAGAAGCCGGACCGGATATTCTGGATATTAACTTCGGATGTCCGGTGAAGAAGGTAGCTGGCAAAGGCTCAGGATCGGGAATGTTGCAGAATGTTCCGAAGATGCTGGAAATCACCCGTGCCGTGGCGGATGCCGTAAAGATACCAGTCACCGTAAAGACCCGCCTGGGATGGGATGCCGATCATAAGATTATAGTGGAACTAGCGGAACAATTGCAGGATTGTGGCATTGCCGCTCTCACTATTCACGGCCGCACACGGGCCCAGATGTACACCGGTGAAGCGGATTGGACATTGATAGGCGAAGTGAAGAATAATCCCCGCATGCACATCCCGATCATTGGGAACGGCGATATTACTTCCGCCGAAAAAGCACGGGAATACTTTGAACGTTACGGCGTAGATGCTATTATGATAGGACGGGGAAGTATCGGCCGTCCATGGTTTTTCCGCGAGGTGAAGCATTATTTAAAAACAGGAGAGTTATTGCCGGCGGAATCCCCGGAATGGTATCTGAACGTGCTTCGTGAAGAAGCCCGGGAGAGCATTGCACGGTTGGACGAGCGTCGTGGCATAATCCATATCCGCAGGCATCTGGCTGCAACTCCTTTATTTAAAGGTATTCCCAATTTCAGGGATACCCGCATTGCCATGCTCCGCACCGAATCGGTGGATGAACTATTCCGCATCTTCGACACCATTCAGTTCACTAACGAATAAGCGGTAAAAGGGCTTATAATCCCAGAAACAGGGTCAAGCATTTTGTTGCCGTGGCCCAACTAATAAACGGTAAAATAATTTATAATCAGATAAAGATTTACCCCCTTTTTATCGGTTATTTATTTTCTTTTTATTAGAAATTGGCCAACAGATTACAGGTAATTAATCTCCGGTTTATTAGAGACCTATCTCCAACGTGTTGGACATATATATCCTACGCGTTGGAGCTATATGTCCCTCGTGCTGGAAATAGAGTGCCAATAACATAAAACTTTTACCGCAATAATTCAGGGATAGCGTTCTCTAAACTCGGAGCCACTTCCTTAACAGCTCTCGGTTATTTCCTTTATACCCCGAAGGTATTTCCTTTATAAACCCAGAGTCTTCTCTTCGCAGTTCAAGTTTATCTACCTCGCATCCCCGAACTGTTTCCTTCAAACCCCAGGGATAGTTCTTTTACAACTTAGAGATATTTCTTTCACAAACCCGGAATGCTCTCTTCACAGCTCAAGTTTATCTGCCTCGTATCCCCGATCTGTTTCCTTCACAAAGGGGTATCTCTTTCGCAGATCCAGGGCTACTTCCTTCGTAAACCTGGGCTATTCCCTTCGCAGCCCAGGGATATCTGCTCAATTGCCCAGGGCAATCCCTCTTGCAGACCTGGGCTACGAAGTCTCCCGCCCTAAGCTGCATTTTAGACCTATTTTATTGAATGAGAATAGCGTATTCATCACAAACAAGAGTATCATTGAGCAGGATGAAGTAGTATAAAGGTGGAAAATTCAGCAAAAACGACTCCTAAATAACGGAATTTCCAAAAACATGGGTTTTTGCTTTCAGCCTCTGTATCCCTTTGTACATCGGCATTCCGGCTGAAAGCAAGGTTTCAGGTTGCTTTCAGCTTTCAGCCATATCCCCTCCAGAGACCCTTCTAGCCCCGTTTTTAATGAATTAAAGTGGTTTCAGCCATAACAGACCATGTATTGAGGTGGAATAGACCGTGTATTGAAGGCGAACAGATGGTCTATCCGGGCCAGACAGACGGTCTGTTGGCCATCAACACACCATATACTCATACTGGAAACAATTTTGCTCCAACGGGTTCGTCATAGTTCCGCATATTTTGTTGCATTTACCCCCCAGAAGGATTTAAAGCATTTGCTGAAGTAGTGCGGATCGCTATATCCCACCATATAGGCTATTTCCCCCATGGAGTATTGCTTTGTTTTTATCAATTCCGCTGCCTTTTGCATGCGTTTTTCCTTAATATACATAATGGGCGAAAGTCCCGTCAACGATTTCAGCTTGCAGAAGAAGTTGGTCCGGCTTAAACTAAAGGCATCCACCAGATCGTCAACACTCAATTGGGAATTATCCATGTTTTCATCCATTACATCAGCAAGCCGATTCAGGAAAATACGGTCTTTCTCCGATAGTTGCGGTTCGTCACATTCACCTTCCGCTTTCACGGCAGACGCGCTATGATTGGAATAGTAGGCCTGCAACTTTGCTCTTTGCGCCAACAGACTATCCACCTTAGCTTGCAGGTAATTAACACTAAAAGGCTTGGTCACATAGTCATCGGCACCGGTCTCTATGCCCGTCACCACACTGTCCATATCTGTTTTTGCCGTAAGTATAATAGCCGGAATATGCGACGTCCGTTCATCACCCCGTAATTCCCTGAGCATCTCAATGCCATCCTTAACGGGCATCATGAGGTCCGTCAGGATGATATCCGGCAAATATTGAGCGGCCTTTTCAGCTCCCTCCTGCCCGTTTTCGGCTTCTATATACCGGAAACGTGTTTCAAATATCTGCTTAATGAAGCTCCTCAACTCTTTGTTATCCTCCACAATGAGCATAAGTAACCGGGATTCTTCACCGTCCCGCTCATCTTCAGACCCGGTTGGAACACCGGAAGAGCCGGCTATGGATTCGGAAGGCAGGTCTTCGAGCATAAATTCGGTGGATGACGGATAATGATTCATTCCCTTTAGCAACCGGACAAAGAAAGTACTGCCTTTTCCCACTTCACTCTCCACCGAAATATTCCCCCGGTGCATCTCTACCAATTCTTTCGCTAAAGCCAGTCCGATGCCCGAGCTTTCCCAGGGAGTGGAAACGTTGCCTTGTACCAGATTCTCATAACGATTAAAAATCATTTCCAGCTTATCCTTAGGTATGCCCACCCCTTCATCGCTAATTGCAATAACAATATAATTGCCATCGTCCGCAACATTGACGCAAATGTGTTTCCCGTTGCCGGAATATTTAAACGCATTGGACAGCAGATTGAAGATCACTTTCTCAATATGGTCCAGGTCTATCCATAAATAAAAAGAAACAATAGAAGAGGAAAAAGTCAGTTCAATCCCCCGCTCTTCCGCCAGTCCGTCGAAGTAGTGAGTGACATCTCCTACAAACTTTACGATATCGGTCTGCCGTATTCTAAGCCTCATCTTCCGGTCCTGTATCTTACTGATATCAAGAATCTGACCGATAAGCCTTTGCATCCTGTCACTATTCTTTTTAACGATGGAAAGGGCTTCTTTTGCTTTTTCAGATAAGTTTTCATTCTTTAGCACCAGGCTCAACGGACCGGCTATCAACGTAAGCGGAGTCCGCAGTTCATGGGAGATATTAGTGAAGAAGTTCAATTTCAGTTGAGTGATATACTCCTCCGTCTTGACTTTCGTCTTCATTTTATAGAACACTATATAAATATAGACAATAAGCAATGCCACCAGTACTCCACCTGCGATATAAAGAATGTGCGCAAACCAAGTCTCATTGAAAGAAGGCCTTACGCAAATGCGTAATATTCTCTCGTTATCAACCCATACCCCTTCATTATTAGTAGACTTGATCTTGAATTTATAATCCCCCGGAGGCAGATTCGTATAATTCGCTTCATGTCCCTTCCCCACAACACGGTAGGTCTTATCGAACCCTTCCAACATGTACGCATACTGTATATATTCCGTATCCGTCATATCCAAAGCCGCAAATTCAATTCTCAAGGAAAGGTTATGGGGAGGCAATTCCAAACGGAACATATTGTCCAACGTGGCAGTCAGTACGGAAGCGTCCTGTTTGGGAGTCAACTCCTTGTTATTCACCCAGATGGAAGAGAAGAAGATCCTCGGGATAAAATTGCTCTTTGCTATCTTTTGAGGATTAAAGTAGAAAAGCCCCCGGTACGTCCCGAAGAATATCCTGCTCCCGCTCATCGCTCCCACCCCCTCACTGAAATGGATATTAAAGGCAATATGCTCTATGGGATACTGAATTTGTTCCCGGTCGGTGATAAACTTCACCAAGCCCCCTCCCGTCGCCAGCCATAGATTGCCCTCGCTATCCTCCTGCATCGAATAAATGATGTCCGATATCAGTCCGCTTTGCCGGACGAAGTTTTTACAGACAAACGAATATTTTCCCGTGCGTATCAATTCATTCAGCCCGCCCCCGTAAGTAACGGCAAAGACTTTACCACTTCGCATGCATTTCACCATTTGCACATCATTATTGCTCAGGCTATTTGCATTCCCCTGCTCCCTGCTGATGACATGAAAGGCTATCTGTTCGGGACTGCTGAAATTACCATCAAACAAAAGAATCCCCGCGGTAGTAGACACCCATATACAACCCGATTCATCTTCCGTTATATGCCGCACCTTATAAAATCGATCAATAGGGTAATTCTTCAACCTATTCCTATAATTAATAAACCGGTACGACCCGTCCGACTTCCTTTCCGCCAGGTTCAAACCACCTCCGTAAGTCGCAATCCAAATCCGCTTCTTGCTATCCTCAAAAGCGTAATAGATGTTATTGCTACTAATGGAGTACGGGTCTTTCGGATTGTAAGAGTAACCTTCTACGGAGAACTTACCCGGAGAAGATTCAGTCACCCTCTTCACTCCCATTCCCTTTGTAGACACCCAAAACTCCTTATGAGAATCCTGCATAATGGCATATACCCTGTCAATATTCAGGGTATGAAGCAAACTCAACTCTTTATTATAGATATAAATATGCTGATCCCTCGTACCCGTCCATATCCGGTTCTCCGAATCAATATACAATGCCCGCACCTCATTCTGGGGCATGTCCACATCCGTTTTGTCCGGCGTATAGATATGAAACTTTTCGGGAATGCGGGTAATACGCTTCAACCGGTCCAACTGGGTACTCATCCATAAATTGCCCTGTTTATCGGCGAAAGCGGCAAAGCAGCGGTCATTCGATTTCCATTTCACCTCTTTATCAGTAGTATTGAAAGGAACAAGCGTTTTTTGCTGTGGGTCATAATAGGAGAAACCTCCTTCGTTGGGGTGTACCCAAAGAATCCCGTCCGGAGCTTCAATTACGAAAAAGCCCGTTTCCGTATGAGGTGGGTTCCCCCTCTCGTCTTTGCCCTCAAAGAAGGTGAGTTTACCCGTTTCACTATCATATAAGGTAACGCCGGACACCGGATGCGATAGCCATAGCAAACCGTTACGCGTTGCTTTAGCCGTCTGAATGGTCTTATTGCTTAGCCGGTCCAACCCATTCAGACTGACATGCTTTAAAGAAGCCGTACCGTCCTCCTGAATAAAGAATCCGTCATGATTTGTCACATAGACTAATTGCGAACCCAACTTAATGATTGAAATCACCGAAGCGGAAGTCTCCAACTGACTGATGTCCTTTAAGTAGCCGGACAATGAAAAGCGGTAAACCCTGCCCTCATTAGCCCCGAACAGAAGGGTTTTATTTACTTCCCGGACAGCACGAAACCGAACCTCACTCCCTCTCTTATCAGCCGGAGGGATTACTGCCGACAAATGGTCTCCTTTCACCAGATATAAGCCATTGTTTGTGAGCAGCCACTCTTTTCGCTCCGAATCCATAAAGACAGATTGTATATCAATGGCATGCAATGTGTCACCCGGAATGGAGAAAGCTTTTATCTTCATCCTTAAATCGGCGGAATCAGTCCAGACTCGAATGGCTTTACCGTCCTCTCTTAAAAGCCATGTATGCCCGTCGGGAAGGACTTTTATTGACCTGACTTTGCAGGAAGGACTTATGGAGATGGGCTCAAACACCTCATTCCTCGGATTAAAACGATAAGCGGTGGAGTCATAACACTGCACCCATATACATCCATATTGATCTTCATCAATATATAGAAGGCGATCATTAGTCAGTCCCTTTTTATCCTCGGTATTCGATTTGTAGTTTTTAAAAGTATAACCGTCAAACCGGTAAAGCCCATTCCATGTGGCAAACCACAACAGCCCTTTCTTATCCTGGATGATGTCATTCACAAAACCATCTTCCACCCCATTCTTTGCAGAGAAATAAGTAACGGTATAATTTCCGGGTATATTAACTCCTTTTGCCAATAAACTACACAAAAGCAAAAGCATGCAGCATACTTTGCGGATAGAAATATTAAATAAAAGGGATTCATTTTTCATACTATTGAAACTTAAAGAATAAGGAATTAACATCGAATATAGTAAATGATTAATTAGGACTACCAATATAAGGAGAAAAAAGATTGCGTGAAGCACTTTTTCCTTTATAGTGTTCCAATTTACCAGAAATTACACCAAAGTTGTTAGATTTTCCATTGCAAATAGTCAATAGTTCCTTTACTTAGCCACAGATTTTGTTATCTCTACAATCTATAATTATGAAGAATATGAAAAAAGAAAGAACAAAAAACACACGCGGTTATTGTGAGATCCGATCTTTAAGAAGCGTCCGGCTTGTTTGCGGAATCTCCATGATGTTAATCTCAATCCCTTCATTCGCTAATGCAGAAGCTTATATGTCCGCACCAGCTGTACAAGACCAACAGTCGGTGCTTCAAAAGCGTAAAGTCACGGGGCATATTACCGATGAAAGCGGAGAACCTCTGATTGGGGTATCCATACAACTTAAAGGTACATCCACCGGTACCATAACCGACATTGACGGTAACTTCACAACGGATGCCGCCGTTAATGATGTCCTTGTCGTTTCTTATGTGGGATATAAGACGCAAGAGATAAAAATAAGTCAGCAAGGACCATTGAAAATTGTGTTATCCAGTGACAATAAACTGCTGGATGAGGTTGTCGTTGTAGGCTACGGTGTAGTGAAGAAATCAGATTTAACCGGTTCCGTCGGAAGTGTAAAAGCAGAAAGCATTTCGGAGAAAGGATCTACATCCTTGGCAGAAAGTCTGCAAGGACAAGTTGCCGGTGTAAACATCACACAATCTTCGAGCCGTGCAGGAGATGGATTTAACATCCAGATCCGTGGTAAAAGCTCCCTGAACGGAGGAAATCCCTTATATGTGATCGACGGGGTTGTTTGTGATAATATGGATTTCCTGAACCCCATGGACATAGAGAAAGTAGACATTTTGAAAGATGCTTCATCTACAGCCATTTACGGATCAAGAGCCACAAACGGTGTGGTTATGATCACCACCAAGAAAGGCAATTCCAAAGCAGCTAAAACAACAATAAGCTACGATGGATATTACGGAGTAAAAACCACAGCGAATATGCCTGACTTTATGGATGGAGATGCATTCCTAAACTATCGTTTCTCCCGCTATCTCACGTCATCCATGAATTCTTCCACCGGTCTGACTACCTGGGACATGAGTAATTCCAATTACTTAAACTTCTGGGGAGGTGGTAGCCAAGTGGTGAAAGACATGTACCTCAATAAGAACTATACCAATTGGAGAGATCTTGTAACACGTGATGGCTCGCAACAAAATCACTTTATCAACATCTCCGGAAATGCCAAGGATATAACCTACCGGATAGGTCTGGGCTACCAGAAAGAAGACGGGGTACTTTATGACGGATACGAACGCTGGAATATCAAAGGCGCCATCGACCACAAGATCTCCGATAAGGTTTCGGTCGGATTCTCCACGAATCTAGCCACCTCACTAAAGACCAGTGGTAGTACCAATTCCGTATTGTCAGGATTCCGCATGACTCCTACAATGCCTTGTTACTACTGGGAAGGGGATAATGCAGGACAGCTTATTCTACAGCCCGGAAAAGATGCGGTTATTTATCCTAATGGCGGCGGCCCGACTTCGAATGTCAACCCTCTGGTAGACCGTCAAAACTCAAAAGACAATACCCGGGCTTACGATGCAATGGCCAACATCTATTTACAATACAGTCCTATTAAAGAAGTCATCTTAAAGACTACTTTTTCACCGATGTATTCCAAGACCCATCGCGGAACCTTCTCTAATGGTCAGACACAGCTCCGGTTCAACAAAACGAATATGGCCGAGAACTATAACGATCAGATCTTTTCGTATACATGGGACACACAGGCAAACTATATAAAGACCTTCGGCGATCATAGCATCAATGCTTTGGCTTTGTTCAGTGTTTACCAGCAAAAGCTGGAAGGAGATTACATTGATGTAGTGGATATGCCTTTTGATGTTGACTGGTACAATCTGGGATCCGGTACGGTACAAAGCCAGTCCAGTTATTATAAGAAAATAGCCATGCTATCTTATGTACTTCGCTTAAACTACGCTTATAAAGGGCGTTACATGGCAACCGTTTCTTCCCGTTGGGATGGTAGCTCCAAATTTCAAAAGGAGAACCGTTGGGGAATGTTCCCGTCTATGGCACTGGCATGGCGTATCTCGGAAGAGCCTTTCATGGCTTCAACCAGGCAATGGCTAAGCAACTTAAAGCTACGTACAAGTTTCGGTGTAACCGGAAATAACGCAGGAGTAGGCCCTTATGATACGCAAGCTCTTTCCAACATCAAGTATTACTATAACTTCGGCTCATCTGTCTCCAATGGCTACGGATATACCATGACTAACTCTAATCTGACCTGGGAAAAGACAACGGAACTCAATCTGGGTGTTGATTTCGGGTTCTTTAATAACCGTATCAATGGCTCGGTTGATGTATACAATAAGAATTCGGACAAGTTGTTGATGAAAATGGAAACTCCGTTCGAGCTTGGTTCGTATAGCGGATCCATTGTCAGCAACGTAGGTAAGGTAAACAATAAAGGTATTGAAATACAGTTGAACACTATCAATGTTCAAAACAAAGACTGGCATTGGGAAACGTCGTTTACATTTGCCCGTAATATAAATACCATCAAGGAATTGAACGATGCAAAAGAGGATCTTGTGGGAAATAAATGGTTTATAGGCCATCCTATTGACGTAGTCTACGGATACAAATATACCGGAATATGCACACGCGAAGAAGCACAAGCCTATGCCAGTGATGCCAGCAAAAAGACAAAGTTCTATGAAGGAGAAATGAAGATCTATGATAAAGATAAAAACGGAACTATTGATGCTGAAGACAAGATGATCCTGGGACATTGTGCCCCGACATGGACAGGTGGTCTTACCTCTAGTTTAACTTATAAGAACTTTGACTTCTCATTTAATATTTATGCCAGTCAGGGTGGTACTGTTTATTCTCCTTTCATGGGCGAGTTTCTGGATTACAGCCAACGTGGAATGATGCGTTTAAAAATGGACTTTTATGTTCCTGAAGGAGCACCGATACTGGGAACAGACGGTAGCATTGATTACCAGAAATCTACTCACTACGGCAGCTATCCCTTCCCAACCAACGGAGGAAACGGCAAAGGAGGAGGTTCTTATTGGCTGAGCGGCAGCAATGAAGACCGCGCCCAGAACTTCGTAGATAACTCTTATGTCAAGGTGAAAAATATTACATTAGGATACACCTTCCCTAAAAAGTGGATTTCCAAGTTCCACATGTCGCACTTGCGTATCTATGCAAATATATTGAATCCTTTTACATTTACCGATTACAAAGGATTTGACCCTGAATGGGCTGATGCTTCTGTTGGAGACGGCAGTGGTGGTGTAAGCTCAAGAACTTATCAAATTGGAGTAAACTTAAAATTTTAAAAGGAAAAGACTATTATGAAAAAGATATACTTTACTTTAGCATTATTACTTAGTGCCCTTTATAGCTGTTCTGGCTTTCTGGATCAGGATAATCGCTCGAATGTTCCATCGGAAGACTTCTACAAAACCACAACAGGCTTTGCCAGTCTTACTAACAGTGCCTATTCCACCTTGCGTGAACTCTATAATACCCAGCCTCAACTATTCGTTGCAGGAACGGATTTATATGCCGATGGCAAATCACAGGGAGTGGTTATGGGTCAGTACACATTTACCGCCGACGAAAGCAATATCAAGAATTTCTATGTCAATTGCTTTAAGGGCATTCAGTTAGCCAATAGCGTAATTCACTACGGCGACATCACGGAAGACAGTAGCGTACGGTTGCAGTATGTTGATGAAGCACGTTTCCTGAGAGCATGGTATTACTTTCAACTTGTACAGCAATTCGGCCCCGTTGCCCTGAATAAAGAAATGTTCGATTACGCTGTAATGAGCCATGCACGTACCAGCTTATCGGACATCTATGACTTCTTAATCAGCGAGTTCACTTATTTGGGATCTTCGGAATCTAACTTGCTTGAACGAAGCAATTCGGGAGTGGGACGTGCCAATAAACGTGCCGCTGCATTTTATCTTGCCAAAGTGTACCTGACCCGCGGATGGTTGGATGGGCAGGATTATGAATCCCAGGAAGCTAACATCGCTCAAAGTACGGACTTTGCAAACGCAGCAAAATATGCATTGGAAGCCATTAATAATGAAACGCCGTCTGTCTCATTAGCGTCTGCATTTGATGTAGAGAATGAAGAGAACAGCGAAATCTTCTGGAGCATTCAGTTTAGTGCGGCTTCCGTAGAAGATCCGGTAGCAGATGGTTCCTACCAGCAAGCTCAGTTCGGCTCTTATCTGGGTGGCTCCGAAAAACCGTTAAACAAAGCCATAGACGGAAACTTTGCACCATCCCTGCGCTTACAGCAGCTATACACCCATGGAGATGCCCGTCTGGAGCAAACCTTTATGTTGGAGTTTCATCAGAACTATTTTGATTATTACAATGCTCCAACCACTTCTCCCATCATCTATTATTATGCACCGGCATGGGCCACAGATGCTGATATTGCAGCCTGGAAGGCAGATGATCCATACGGATTGAAACAAAACACCCTTGTCAGCAAAACCATTGCCACAGGAGGTATTGCCCCTTCAAACGGAGCAGCTGCTACTTATAAAGATCGTCGTTCACAAGATTATGGTACGGCTTGTATCAAGAAGTTCGATGATTATTCCGAAGCATCCATTTCCAACCGTAGCACAACATGCAGTATGCATGATGTTGTTGTTTCCCGGTTGGGTGAAGCATATCTCATTGCAGCTGAGGCTTATATTAAGCAAAGTAAGCCAGGAGAAGCTGCCAACATGATTAATTCGCTACGCCAACGCCCGGGAACTGTTCGTTCCGGTTATACCACTCCGATGACTGTTTCAGCTTCCGATATGAGCATTGACTTCATTCTGGATGAGCGTGCACGTGAAATGGCAGGGGAATATGTCCGCTGGACAGACCTGAAACGTACGCACAAGCTGGTTCAATATGTCACCCAATACAATGAAGATGGCGTAAAAGAATCTGCGATGATTGGAACTGACGGGAAATACAAGACCCTCCGTCCTATCCCTCAGGCAGCTATCGACTTGAATCAGGCTGATGTAGAACAGAATCCCGGATATTAATTAATTGCTAACAGGAAATATAGATAACAGATTTTTATGAAGAGATGCTCATTTGCAATAATTTGTTTGATAAGTATTATTGCATCTTCATATGCACAAGGTCGCCCCGGAAAATGGGGCGACCAAGGCAATGGAACATACATCAATCCGATTCTTAATGCAGACTATTCCGATCCGGATGTTATCAGGACAGGAAACAAGTATTACATGGTAGCTTCCGATTTCCATTTTATGGGAATGCAGGTACTCGAATCGGACGACATGGTCAACTGGAAACTGATCGCTCAAATTTATCACCGTTTCAATTATCCGGGATGGGATACGAACCAACATTATGCAGGTGGCTCATGGGCTCCTGCCATTCGTTACCACGACGGAAAGTACTACGTATTTTTCTGTACCCCGGAGGAAGGACTGTTCAGGTCAACGGCAAGCCGCCCGGAAGGACCATGGAGTCCTTTGCATCAGGTTAAGGCCATCCCCAACTGGGAGGACCCGTGCCCTTTCTGGGATGATAACGGACAGGCTTATCTGGGACGAAGTCGTAAGGGAGCAGGCCCTATCATCATACACAAAATGTCAGCGGACGGAAGTCGTCTGCTGGATGATGGAGTAACGGTCTATAACGGTCCTGTGGCTGAGGGGACAAAAATCTTCAAGAGAAACGGCTATTACTACATATCCATACCCGAAGGCGGTGTGGGAGAAGGATGGCAAACCATTCTCCGCTCCAAGAACATCTATGGACCTTATGAGCGTAAAGTTGTTCTGGAACAAGGCAGTACATCGGTAAACGGGCCTCATCAAGGGGCTCTGGTTGATACTCCCGACGGAAAATGGATGTTCTTTCATTTCCAGCATAACGGTGCAATAGGCCGGGTAGTTCACCTGGAGCCGGTACATTGGGAAAATGACTGGCCGATAATTGGTGTGGATATAGATCGGAATGGAATAGGAGAACCGGTAACTGTCTGGCAGAAACCTGTGGAAAGCACACAGATAACAGCCCCCAGCACGGATGATGATTTCTCTTCTCCTTCATTATCCCTTCAATGGCAGTTCAATCACAATCCGGTGGACAAGGCATGGTCATTGACCGAGTTCCCCGGTACGCTTACCCTGCATGCGTTACAGGCAAGCAGCTTCCGAATGGCGCATAACACATTGACTCAGAAAGTGATGGGCTATGTTAGTGAAGCCACGGTAGGGATGGATGTCTCTTCCCTTGCAGAAGGTCAGCGTTGCGGACTTGCTTGCATGGGAAAACAAAACAGAATGCTCGGAGTCAGAATGTTGAATGGAAAGAAACAACTTTATCTGTCAAACGATACCATTGAAGATGTGCTGGATGAGGCAGTAGGCGAAAAAGTCTATTTACGCGTTTCCATTGACATTCCCCGTCAATCCTTTCAATATGCTTATAGTACGGATAATGTGAAATTCATTCCCTGCGGAAGTTCGTTCTTTATCCGGTTTGGTTATTGGAAAGGGGCTCGCATTGCGCTCTATTGTTACAATACGGAACAAGATGCAGGAGTAGTGCACTTCTCGCAATTTGTCTATCATCATGACGGACCTCAGGCAGCGGATGAGAATAAGAGTCCGATGAATAACATCATCGCCAACATTGCCCGGACTTCATTCCCCCAACGTGACATCATGGTCTATCCCCTGGGGACAACGAAACAAAAGAAGGAAGTACTCCACCGGTTGCAACAAGCCATTGATTCCTGTTCCATGCAGGGAGGTGGACGTGTCGTAGTGACCGATGGCATCTATCCTTTGGCCGGAAGCCTGATTCTGAAAAGCAATGTAAACCTATATCTCGCTCCTAAAGCCTGTTTGCTTTTTAGCGGACATGCCGACGACTTTCTGCCTGTGGTACAGACCCGTTGGGAAGGAACCGAACTGTACGGACACTCTCCCATGATTTATGCTTACCATGCAAACAACATTGCCATTACCGGCGAAGGAACCATTGACGCACAAGCAGGATTGGAATTCGCTTCATGGAGTACACAGGAAACCAAAGACAGAAACCGGTTACAACAAATGGGGGAAGAGTCAATCCCTGTTCAACAGCGGATCTTCGGCAAAGGAACATTGTTACGCCCTTCCTGCATTCAGTTTCTGGGATGTTCCCGTATCTTAGTGGAAGGAGTAACTGTGAAGAACTCTCCCTTTTGGACCATACATCCGGTATATTGCGATAATATCATTGTCCGCCAGGTAACCATTGACAGCCACTACCCCAATAACGACGGTTGCGACCCGGAATCCACCTCCAATGTCTTAATAGAGGACTGCCTATTCAAGACCGGAGACGATGCAATAGCTATCAAATCAGGGCGTGATTTGGATGCACGCCGGATAGGACGTGAATCGAACAACATTGTGATTAGAAACAATATCTTTAATTCCGAATGCAACGGTCTGTGCATAGGTAGTGAAATATCGGGAGGCGTCGAGAATGTGATTATGGACAATATCCGTATCGGTACGGTGAAGAATGCATTGTACTTTAAATCCAATCGCGACCGTGGCGGATATATACGCAATGTGCAAGTCAGTAACATACAGATAGAGCGTTCCCAAGGAGCCATCCTCCGTTTTGAAACCAACTACTTCGGTATGAGGAAAGGAGGGCATACTTCCCAGTACGAGAACATCAAAATCCGCAATGTCTATGCGAAGAGCTCTGATCGTTATGCGCTCTTTGTAGACGGATACGAAGAAAAGCCTATCAGGGATATTGAGATTGAGCATTTCCGTGTGGAACAGGCTCTTCATCCTTATTACTTTAAGTGTATTGAAAATGTTTCTTTAAAGGATGTCGTTATAAATGGCAAGCTGCTACCGGAACATCCGGTTGAAAGTGACAAACATATCATGCTGGATGTATACTAATGGTTGCTTCCTTGACAAATTTGGGCAGAGTACACGTAATGGACTTCAATGTTCAACACAAAAGTATGCTTCAATATATTTAGCATGGTATCTCATAACCATCTAATTTGATAGATTTCTTGTCATCAAAGGTCTATTTTTCTAGCTAAGCTACAAAAATAGACCTTATTTTATAACTAGCTGCAGAAATAAGAACTTAACTTTAGGCTACAACTCCACATCAGCTTCATTTTTATTATTCTCTCTATATTGACGCGGAGACATTCCAAAATGCTGTGCAAATGTTTTATAAAAGGTTCCTCTATTAACATATCCCGCTTTATACATAATCTCCTCTATTGACAGAGTTGTCGTAATCAAATATCGTTTTGCTAATGATAACCGGTATTCTTTTATAATCTCAGCCGGAGATTTTTCTGTTATATTTCTTAATTTTCGATAAAACTGCCGTATGCTGCACCCCATTAAACTACTTAAAAATTGAATTGAGAATCCAGGGTTCTGAATATTATTATCAATGTTTTCCATCATTTTTTCAAAAAAAGCTTTATCTTCAACATGTAACAGATGCCCATTTTCAAGTTCAAATGTGCTATATACTGAGTTATAATATGCTTTTAATTCATCTTTTCGTTGAATTAGTCTGTATACAATGGTCTCAAGATATTCTATATCAAAAGGTTTAGTAATGTATGTTTCAGCTCCTGCACCTATGCTCTTGACTTGTTCTTCTACATTGTTTAATGCGGATAATGCTATAATAGGAATGTGATTCAAGATAGAGTTCGATTTTACTTTCCCTATGAATGACACTCCATTCATGTCTGGCATCATTATATCTGTAATAATTAAATCTGGTAACTGCAACTTTAGTTGCTCATATGCTTTTCCTGCATTATCAAAAGGCATCGTATTGTATTTATCATTAAAGATATCGGCAACAAACCATAACATAGAGGCATCGTCGTCTATAATCATAACCGTTCGCTTCTGTAGATCAAATGTATGTGATCTCTTCCTATTTATTATATTTATGTTTTCATTTGGAACAGGATGCAGGCTATATACAATATTGTTTTTTACACTATCCACAATATCTAAAAATGGTAATTGTACTTCAAATGTAGTTAATTGCTGAGGAATACTTGTTACCTTAATTTGGCCTTTTAACAAAGCAACCATACTGTGGCAAATAGCCAAACCTAATCCATTTCTGGATGATTGACTGTCTTGTAATTCAATATTATCGAGTATGCGAAACCTATCAAATATTGTATCTATATCCTTTTCGGGTATACCTTTTCCTGTATTTGATACACATATTTTAAGAAAGTTTTGGCTATTAATATATGATTCGATAGTAATTTCTCCACCATCTGGAGTATATTTGAAAGCATTTGAAATTAAATTATTTGCTATTTTATACAAACAACTACTATCTGTATTCCAATATATATTATCCCTTATTTTTTGTTTATAACTAATCCTTTTTCTTTCTGCAAGTTCTGTAAATGCTTCAATTATATCTTGCATTTGCTTGCTTATAAATACATTTTCAATTTTTAGAACTTTATTACCTGTCTCCAGTTTGCGAAATTCGATAAGTTCCAGGATCAGTGAATTTAGCCGACTTACATTTTGTCTAATAAGACTTGCATATTTCTTAATATATAGATCAGTACCTTTGTAAGAAAGTATACGCTCGCATGGTCCTGAAATTAATGTGAGCGGCGTACAGAATTCGTGTGTTATATTTGTAAAAAATCGTAATTTAGATTCATACAGTTCTTCTTTCTTTTGCTGATTAAGCAGCTCCATCATATTCGCTCTTTTATGATGATAATGCCTTATACTCCATCTTATAGAGAATATAATAATATTTATTATAGCAATACCATATGCCCAATACGCCATTGTACTCGTATACCATGGAGGAGTAATCTCTATAGCTATACATCGAGGTCTACCTTCTTTTCCCGTATTTTTATTCTTATATTTAATCCATAGTGTATATTTGCCAGGGCTTAAATTGGAGAACGTTACAGAACGTGAGGTATTGTTATTTATCCACCCACTACTTAAATTACTTATTTTGTAATAGTAGATATAATTATTCCCATTAACATAATCAATAGCTCTAAATGACAGATTGAAAAAATTCTGTTTATAACTTAGCTTTAATATCGGTTTACCTTTTTCTTTTGAAATTTTATTAAATAAATTATAATCTTTCCCATATATGGAAAGCTTATAAAACTTAAGAATTGGATTATACGGTTTCAGAATAATATCATTATCTTTAATACTGACAAATCCATTAGTTCCTCCAAAGAATAAAGTCCCAGTTCTGCGATCTTTGTAAAAGGCTCCATCACTAAATTCTGTTATCTCTAGATAACCTTTTTGTGGATACGCTTGTATCGTATTAGTCATAGTATTAAAACGAACAAGGCCTTGATTTGTACTTAGCCAAAGATTATTGTGCGAGTCTTCCAATATCCCATGAATAGTATTATTTGGGAGACCATCTGCTTCATTATAGACACGATATTTCTTATTATTAAACTTTATTAATCCGTTGCTACTTCCAAACCAATAACCTTGTGAGTTTTTGTGAATTGCAAAAATATCATTTATTGTTTGACTTTTTACGACTTGATTAAACTGAAAAGATTTAAATCTATCAGTTAATGAATTCCATCGATATGCACCGTATCCACGGTTCCCAAACCAAATGATTGAATCGTTTTCTTTGAGTGATGTGAAGAAGTTATTAGCGAAACGCTTACCACCTTCCTGTATAAATCGTTCGGCTAAGATAACTTTTGGTTCATTATGTAACATTTTGAATCTTACTTTTACTATACCTTCTTCAACAGTAGAAATCCATAATGTACTATCATTAAATTCACAAATAGAGTGAATGTATCTTACCGTTTTACCACCCGCAAAGAGAGGCATTCTTTTTATTTTATGATCTTCATAAGAATAATAATTTATTCCACTTTCTGTACCAATCCACAAGATTCTCCTCTTGCTTGGTTCAAAGCAATAGACTGAATTATCGACTAATGCGCTATTATCGGACAGTAAATGATCGTAGGTCCTATTTCCCGAATAATAGTCTAAAAAACGGAGAATTCCTCCTCCTTTAGTAGCAATCCATAGGGTATTTTCATAATCTAAAAATAAAGCTCTTACCGGATTATTAATATTATATGAAGAATTATTTAATATGATATTCTTTATAGAATAATCATTGGCATAATACATATATATACCTTGTCCATCAGTCCCAATCCAAATAATATCTTGATTTTGGTCTTTCACTAGGCAAAAAATACCCGATTGAATGTTAATTTTTCGAATAAAATATAAATTCCGCGAATTCAGTTGTTTTTTAATTTGAATTAAGCCCTTGCTTTTAAAGCTAACAAAGTAATCATTGCGGTAACGTATTATAGAAGAGATCTCTCCACGGAAATATATTTCTTCCGACAAATTAATTATAACTGATGTTTTTTTACTTTTTAAATTGTATTCAGACAATGTATTATCTTCATCGACAAAAAGAATAACACCGGATTCATCAACAGATGCAAATTTTAATCTTTTAAGATGATGAAAACTATTATTTGGGCTTAATCGTATGCTATTTTTCTTTTTTATTATATTAAAACTTTGACAGCCTCCACTCCTCGAGAATATCCATAACGTATTAAATCGGTCCACCGCCATTTGGCTAATATTGCCAATGCGGTCCTTAACCGTTGCTATTTTTTCAAATTGATTACCGTCATGAGGGAAACAGTATAGATCACCGTTATCCTTTATAACATAAATATCATTTTCTGGAGATTTAGCAATTTTATTGATTTCTTTAAGATTTTCAAAGTGTTGTATCTGCTGTGTATTTGTATTCAGACAATCCAAACCATAATTAGTCTTTATCCATAATATATTTTTCTCTGCTTCTACAATACTGCTTATCAGATTACCAGAGATATCGTTCTTAAAATCAGCTGGAGTATACGTTCTCAGTTGATTACCATCGAATGTGTTTAATCCATCACACGAACCGATCCAAAGTAAGCCATTTGCATCTTGGCACATTGAAAGAATTGAGCTGTTAGACAACCCATCCTTATTTGACAATTGGCGAAGACTATATACATTGTCTGCATGACAAATGAAAATGTGCAAGACAAACAGTATAATTAAACCCAAAAAGCGATAACAGTCTTTCATAAGATACAGATTTAAACTGAGCGTGTGACAAAATTAGCTAAAAAGCACATAGATTTCAATGTTATTACAATCAAAAAGAGTACGATTTTATGCCAAATATGTATTAAACACTTTTACGGAGCGTTTGAATTACACAAATGACATGTATTCGTACTTTTATTATGCACATCCTTAATATATTTGTTCTAAAAACATAATACCATGAATTCTACTACATTAATAAAAAGAAAAGCAAAATTAGTATTATTGGGAATTTTTCTATCTACTTTTAGCTCGTTTGCACGACATTCTTATGAATTGTTATCACCGAGACAAACATTGCACGTTCAGATCGAAATAGGCGATAGTATTCTTTTCAGTCTTTTCTCCGACGGACATTCAATCTTTGAAAATAATTATATAGGTCTTGTTTTGCAGGATAGAACTTTTGGCTTATATCCCCATGTAAAGAGCGTAAAGCGAAAAAACGTCCATAGAGTTTTGAGACCTAAATTTCCTTTGAAGTTTTCAACAATAAATGACGAATATAACCAGTTGAGCATATCTTTCAAAAAAGGTTTTTCTTTAGAGTTTAGGGCTTATGATGATGGCCTAGCCTACCGTTTCGTTACGAATGTACCTGATTCAGTTAATGTTCTTAACGAACAACTTCATATAAAATTTCCATCTAATTATAAATTGCATTTGCAGATACCATCCAGTTTTAAGACAGCTTACGAAGAACCTTATACGCACCTCAGTTCCAAAGAATGGAGCTGTATGAATGAATTTTCGACATTACCGATCCTGATTGAAACACCTTATTCCCGAGTTCTGATTTCTGAGTCAAATGTATCTGACTATCCATGTATGTTTTTACAAGGAGCTTCATCTGGCTTATCTGCCGTTTTTCCAAAATCACCCATTGAATTTGGTGAAGACGGTGATCGTAATTTGAAAATCTTGAAGGAGGCTAATTACATCGCAAGAACAATTGGCCAACGAGATTATCCATGGCGATATTTTGTTGTAGCAAAGGATGACAGAGTTTTACTAAAGACTTCAATGCCTTATAAATTAGCAAAAAAAAATAAGATTAAAGATCTTTCATGGATCAAGCCAGGACAAGTTAGTTGGGAATGGTGGAACGGATGCGTTCCTTATGGGAACGATGTTAATTTTTTAACAGGATGTAATACTGAAACATATCAATATTACATAGACTTTGCTTCTCGATTTGGCATTCCTTATATTCTTTTAGATGAAGGTTGGGCTAGGAGTACGAAGAATCCGTTTAACGCTAATTCTGACATAGACCTTCCTCTATTGATTCGTTATGGTCAAAAGAAAAATGTAGGCATCATTATTTGGCTGACATGGTTAACGGTGGAAAAACATATGGAACTATTTAAGACTTATTCGTCTTGGGGGATAAAAGGCGTCAAAATAGATTTCATGGACCGAAGTGACCAATGCATGATGAATTTTTACGAAACGGTGGCTAAAGAGGCAGCCAAATATAAACTTTTTGTCGATTTTCATGGAGCCATTACACCAAAGGGGCTAGAGTATCAATATCCTAATATTCTTTCTTATGAAGGAGTAAGGGGATTAGAGCAAATGGAAGGATGCAAACCTGATAATACAATTTACTTGCCTTTTATCCGGAATTTAGTTGGAGCAATGGATTTTACTCCAGGAGCAATGATCAATATGCAGCCTAATACTTATTGCAGCCAACGCCCTAATTCTGCCGGAATGGGAACTCGCGCTTACCACATGGCTCTTTTTACTATTTTCGAAAGCAATTTACAGATGTTATGTGATAACCCGACCTTGTATTATCTCAATAAAGAATGTACAGAATTTATCACTAAAGTTCCTGTAACATGGGATGAAACAATTCCCTTGGAAGCAACATTAGGAGAAATGCTCATTATTGCTAAACGTAAAGGTAATAGATGGTATCTTGGTGGAATAACCAACAATAAAAGGAGACAAACAATAATAGAATTTACTTTTTTGGATCCAAAGAAGCACTATAAGATGATATCTTACGAGGATGGGCCAAATGCTTCTAAACAAGCTATGGATTATAGAAGAAAGGTTAGATACATCACTTCTAAAACAATATATGAGGTCTCAATGGCTTCAAATGGAGGCTGGGCCGCAACGATTGAAGAAGAATAATAATTTATTATCATGAAAAGAATAATTACATTTTGTTTTTTTGCAGTTTATATCTTCAATTTTATACATGCAGAAAATGGCTACGAGTTATGGCTGCGTTATAAGAGAATTGATGATTCTGGTTTATATCTCCTATACAGGAAAGAGAATAGCTACCTATTCATGCCTTGCACCTCTGACAAGTTGTTGGCTGCAAAACATGAACTTGAGGAAGGTCTATCCGGATTATTAAATTTAAAGTTAAAAAATGCAAGAAAGATTAAGGATCATACCTTAATTATAGGGACACCTCACACAGTGGAATTGTTTCAATCGCAATCTTTCATTAGGGAACTTAAAAAATTAAATGATGATGGATTTATAATTCGGCGTTTTAAATATCAAGGAAAATCAGTCATAGGAATAGTCGGCAAAAACGATATTGGAGTCCTTTATGGTGTGTTTCATTATCTCCGTTTAATGCAGATGCATTACTCTACTAAAAAATTACAAATATTGGAAGAACCTAAACTGAAATATCGTGTATTGAACCATTGGGATAACCTTAATGGTACTATTGAACGAGGGTATGCTGGTGGAAGTCTTTGGGATTGGGAAAGGCTTCCTGAATATAAAGATAAACGTTATACAGATTACGCTCGGGCAAATGCTTCAATAGGTATTAATGGAAGTGTGTTGAATAACGTAAATGCAAGTGCAAAAAGTTTGCAAACGGATTGGTTGGTGAAAGCTGCTGGATTAGCTAATGCTTTTCGCCCATACGGTATAAAGGTATATCTTACTGCAAAGTTTAGCGCCCCTAAAGAAATCGGAGGGTTGAGTACGGCAGATCCTCTAGACCCGAAAGTAAGACAATGGTGGAAAAATAAGGTAAAAGAGATCTATTCACTAATTCCTGATTTTGGTGGTTTTTTAGTAAAAGCAAATTCGGAAGGACAACCTGGTCCCCAAGACTATGGTAGGACTCACGCAGATGGCGCCAACATGCTGGCTGATGCATTGGAACCTTTTGGAGGCATTGTCTTCTGGAGAGCTTTTGTTTATCAAAATAAACGGCATGTAGATCGTGTAGTTACTAGTTACAATGAATTTAAACCTTTGAACGGTGCTTTTAGAAAGAATGTTTTTGTGCAACCCAAAAATGGTCCGATAGACTTTCAACCTCGTGAACCTTTCCATCCTTTATTTGGCGCAATGCCTAATACTCCTCTTGCAATGGAATTCCAAATTACTCAGGAAAATCTAGGGCATGCGGGGCATCTTGTGTATTTAGGTTCTTTGTATGAAGAAACGCTCCAATCTGATACCTATGAATATGGGAAGGGATCTACTGTTTCAAAAGTCCTACAAAATTACAATAAAACATTTGGAATGTCTGCTATTGCAGGAGTCTCAAATATTGGATCGGATTTGAACTGGACTGGACATCTATTCGGACAGGCCAACTGGTACACTTTTGGGCGGTTAGCTTGGAATCCAGATTCAAGTTCTAAAAAAATAGCTGAAGAATGGATCAGAATGACTTTTTCTAATAAAGAAGAGATAATCGCTCCTATCTTAAAGATAATGATGATGTCTCGTGAGGCTGCTGTAAATTATATGATGCCTCTAGGATTAAATCATATCATGAATTTTAATACACATAATGGGCCAGAGCCATGGCATGACGACCCTGTGTGGACTGCTTTTGATTATCATAAAGTAACTAAAGATAGCATTGGGATAGATAGAACAATAAATGGAAGTAATGCTGTAGGTCAATACCATTCCCCTGTTAAGGAAGAATTTAATGATATCCGAAAATGCCCATCTATATATCTATTGTGGTTTCATCGGGTTCCATGGAATTATAAAATGCCATCTGGAAAAACTTTATGGTATGAGTTGGTAGCACATTATTACCAAGGCGTGGACGAAGTTAGGGAAATGCAAAGAATATGGAATAGTCTACAAGGAAAGATTGATCATGAACGGTTTAAGCATGTTACTTCATTGCTAAAACTTCAGAAGAGGGAAGCTGTTTGGTGGAGGAATGCATGTGTACTCTTCTTTCAGAAATATTCTGGTTTACCTATTCCTAAAGGTTATAAATACCCTAAACATTCTCTTGAATACTATAAACAAATACCTTTTCCATATGATTGGGAAAAGACTAATTTTTTAAAAAAATGAAAAGATATAAGATATGTATAACAGTAATCATACTGCTCTTTTGTAATTTTTCTTTTGCACAGAGAATTAAAGTAGCATGTGTAGGAAATAGTATCACAGAAAATTATGCTCTTCCACAAAAGGATAAATATCCAACAATTTTACAACGTTTACTTGGAAGTCAATACGAAGTCCGTAATTATGGCATTGGTGGACGTACTATGTTAAAAAAAGGGAATTACCCATATTGGAATGAAGCCCAATATAGAGAAGCAATAACATGGAATCCAGACATTGTGGTGATTGAGATGGGAACTAATGATGCAAAACCAAAGAATTGGGTTCATAAGGAGCAATTTGTAGTTGATTACATTGAGTTTGTTAATTCTTTTAAAAATTTGTCTGCCAGACCTAATATTTATTTGTGTTATCCCCTCCCTGCTTTCCCTGGAAATGTTTTACCAGTGAATGACCATACAATTACAGCTGAAATAATTCCAATGATTAAGCAAGTCAGGAGCAAAACTAAAGCCAAAATAATTGATTTGCATACTCCATTTATTGGGAAGAGTGGTTTTGTATATGATAAAATTCACCCGAACTCCAAAGGAACAATTGCCATGGCGAGAATTATAGCTAAGTCTGTATGCCCTAAAAGACACTTTCCAAAGCCTCCACTCCATTCCAAAGTAGGTGTGATATTTATAGGTAATAGTATTACCGAAGGAACTTATTTACAAACGCCGCCGCCTGTCGCTGCTGCAATGTATTTGGATAGTTTAGGTTATGACGTCAAATATGCAAATTGCGGGATGAGCGGATATACAACCTATAATTTTTTACCTTCAGGGAAGGCTTTCCAAAAAATTGTTTCTGCAGCAGACTCAATTTACGAGAAGGATGAACTTCTTGTGTTCTCAATAAAATTGGGCACAAATGACAGCGCATGTGAGGGAACTACCGGAGCACCAGTTGCAGCCTCCTCATATAAGATCAATATGCAAATAATTATTGACTCAATACATTCAAGATTTCCATTGGCTAAGATAATGATCCATTATCCTATATGGTATAGTCAAAATACTCAAAACAATGCGGTATATCTTAAAGAAGGACTTAATAGATTGAAGACATATATGCCGGTAATAGATCAATTAGTTAAAGAGAATAAAGGTTTTGTCTCTACAGGAGATAAAAAGGGATTTAAGTTTTTTCGCAACCACGGTCCTAAATATTATAAAGCCCAGAAAGGAAAGATGGGAATCTATTATATGCATCCTAACTCGTATGGAGCAAAAATTCTGGGACATTTATGGGCTAAGAGAATTAATAAACTAATTATGGAAAATGATAAAATAAAGTAAGTTATCTAATCCACGTTTAATACTAATTAAATCAAAACTATGTCAACAACAAAAAAGAAAGGAATATCTGAATTCAGATATTTATTGGGGCTATTATTAGCTCTAGTTTTAGTACAGGCAGCTTTTCCTGCTATTGCCGAGAATAACCTGGTGGTTCAACAAACTGAAAAAAAAATTTCAGGAACGGTACAAGATGGCTCTACTCCCGTGATCGGAGCTACCATCAAGGTTAAGGGTACCAATAACGGTACTATAACCGATTTGGATGGAAAATATTCATTAAAAGTCAGAGTGGGAGATATTTTAGTATGTAGTAGTGTCGGTTACAAAAATCAATATTTTGAAGTAAAGCCTGACCAATCCACCTACAATATTACCTTAGAAGAAGATGTTGAGGTGCTAAGTGAAGTTGTGGTTGTAGGCTATGGGGTACAGAAAAAGTCGGATATCACAGGAGCAATGGTCAATGTCAGTAATAAAAGTCTGAAACAGGCTCCTGTGGCTAATGTTGCAGCAGCACTGCAGGGGCTTGCAGCAGGAGTGGATATTCAAATGGCTGGTGGAAGTACTCACCCGGGAGCTGTACCTCAAATTCGCATTAGAGGTGAAAGGTCTATTAATGCTGGCAATGATGCATTAATCGTTCTTGATGGAATACCATTCAGTGGAAATTTGAATGATATTAGCAACGAGGATATTGAAAGTATTAGCATTCTTAAAGATGCGTCGGCTACTGCAATATATGGTTCTCGAGGTGCGAATGGCGTTATTTTGATCATGACTAAAAAGGGGGCAAAAGGTAAGCCTAAAATTTCTTATAACGGATATTACGGAGTGGTAAAGGCCATTAATAAATACAATGTAATGAACTCTAAAGAATTTATCCGATTTAAGCAATGGGCTTTTTACAATGCAAATACTAATAAATATACAGGACCAGATGATCCTGAAATCATGCAGATTAATAGAGTATTTAAGGACCAAACAGAAATGGAAGGGTATTATGCCGGCAACAATACGGATTGGCAAGACCTAGTTTATGAAGATGGAATGACCATGAATCATCAACTTTCGATAAATGGAGGCGATAATAAGACAACTTATAATGCTTCGGTCAGCTACTATAAAGGCGAAAATAATTATGCTCCTCACTCTTTTGAGCGTATGACTGCAAAGATGTCTATAGATAGTCAGATTGGGAAAAATGTGAAAGTAGGATTTTCTTCTTTAAACGGGTATACTTTGAATAATGGAGAAAATAATAATCCCATGGATCAAGCATTAAGAGCTTCTCCTTTCGCAACTCCATATGATGAAAATGGGGCTTTGATAAACGAAATACCAGGAAGTGGAGGACAAGTTTGGAATCCTCTTTTAGATTTGCAGAAGGGAGCTGTAATTGACAAACGCAGGGCTTTATCTACATTTAATACGGGCTATGTAAATATCAAACTTCCTTACGGATTGAGTTATAGATTTAATGGTGGCCTTCAATTAAAATACGAAACATTGGGACAGTTTCAGGCAAGTCTCACGACAAAGAGAATGGGTGCACAGAACAGATCTTATGCCGACCACTATTTGAAGGTTGAATATACAATTGAGAATATTTTAAATTGGAATAGAACATTTCACAAAGATCACAATATTTTCTTTACTGCAATGCAAAGTATTCAGGAGAGTAAACGCGATGGTAATTCTATAGAGGCCTATAATTATTTTAATGATAATATTCAATATTACAACCCTTCTCCTGAGCTGGCCCTAGGCGCTATTTCCGGTGGAGGTGGCTTCAGTAAATGGAGGATTATGTCTTTTATGGGACGACTAAACTATAGCTATAAAGAGAAATATTTATTAACAGCTACTATTCGTTCAGACGGATCCTCCAGACTTGCAGCTGGGAATAAATGGCATAGCTTTCCATCTATAGCATTGGGCTGGAACATGATGAGAGAGAATTTCATGTCAAGGCAGCATGTATTTTCTGCCTTAAAATTGAGAGCAAGTTGGGGAAATGTTGGTAGTACTGCTGTTGATCCGTATCAAACTATGTCAAAATTGAATACTAACAAATATATGCTTGGATCTTCGGGTGTGGTAGGAGTATATCCAAGTTCCGTACCGGATAAATCATTAGGATGGGAATACACAGAAACAATTAATTTGGGAATCGACTTCGGGTTTCTTTCTAATAGAATTAATGGAACACTGGAATTTTATCAGCAAAAAACAAAAGATCTACTCTTAGGAGTCAGTTTACCAATTACCTCTGGATATTCATCTAATTATTTAACAAATTTAGGGAACACTCGTAACTGTGGATTTGAGTTAAATATTAGTAGTATTAATATTGAAGGAGATGGGCAAAATAGATTATTATGGAGCACAGATTTTAACATTTTCACCAATCGAAATAAGGTAACAAGCCTAGGTAAAGGAGTTTTAAAAGATGAATCGAATAATCTGTATGTCAGCAAAGACAGATGGGTAATTTATTCTCTTGAAGCAGATGGGTTATGGCAGGATACCCCTGAAGATCGTGCTTTAGCTGAAAGCTACGGATATCCGACTTCCGGCAATTCTTCTGTAATTGGTACAATAAAGATCAAGAATCATCATGTAGATTATGAAGCGGATGGTGTGACACCCAAAGCCAAGCAAGTAATTAATGACGATGATAGGGTCTTTTTAGGTAAGCGTTCTCCTGATTTTGAAGGCGGTATTAACAACAGACTTGCATACAAAGGATTTGATTTATCTTTTCTTTTTTCTTTTCGATCGGGCGGAATCTTAACCTCTAGTATGCACAATGGATGGATGAATACAATGCAAGGGACATATAATAATCTGAAAATAGATTATTGGACTCCGGAGAATACAAATGCAAGGTGGCCGAAGCCATCTGTTTCCGGTGTCAGTTATAAAAATTTATTAGCGCGCTATGATGCTTCTTATCTAAAATTACGAAGCATTTCTTTGGGATATACTATTCCACAACATTTTTCCAAAAAGTATGGGATTGAATCAATGAAAATCTATACAACGGCATATAACTTATACACATGGTTTAATAGCCAATATAAAAAAGACGGAGGCATTGATCCGGAAACCACAAGTACAGTTGATTTAAATACCCCCCCAACGAGAAGTTTCATTGTAGGAATTAATTTATCATTTTAATATTAAAAGACATGAAAAGAATAATATATATATTAGCATCCTTTTTCTTTTTGATTGCTCTCGCATCTTGCCAAGATTGGCTTGAAGAAGAAAATCATTCCAGTACAACTCAAGATTTCTTAAAAACGTCCCAAGGTTTTAAGATGGGATTGAATTCGGTTTACTCCGTATTAGGTAGTATGTATGGAGATGAAGGAGGGATTCACGGGTTAATGAATCCTGGAACGGATGAACTCAAAAGTAGCACAACAGAAAATAGAACGACGACATTATCTATTTATGATCCTACACGATATACGGCTGAGAATGAATTCTTAAGTAACTTATGGTCGAATGCATATAAAAACATTAATACACTAAACTATATGATCGAGAATGTGGATAATATTCCTATTGATGCCAATTTAACTTTAGCTCAGCGGACACAATATTTAGGCGAGGCCAAATTTATGAGGGCTTTTCTCTATTTTAATTTAGTTCAACAATTTGGCGATATCACTGTATCTACGACATTCAATGATCAACCCTCCAAATCTGCTGTACGGGATGATATGTTAAAAGCTTATGATGTGATTATTCAAGACTTGATAGATGCTTCTACAGAATGCTCTCCAAGCTTGCATTTAAATGGATTGGAAGCTGGCCGTGCTTCAGGTGCCGCAGCACGGCATTTGCTGGCTCGGGTCTATTTGACATTGGGTTGGGTCTACGACAAGAGTTCCTCTTCGTATCCAAATAATAGCCATAATAAATATTACGATCCGGATAAGGCGAAGGAATATTATCAGAAAGCCTATAATATTGCCTCAAAATTAATAGCTGATGCCCCTTCTTTAGGAATTTCTTTAATGTCCAGCTTTGCTGATATCTTTAATGAAGAGAATGACGATCCTTCTGGAAAAAATAAAGAAGAATTATTCGTAGCTCGTATGGACTGGGACTTAGATAATACATATGGACGACGTTCAACGTTAAATCATTATTATGTGAATGGATATGAAGCTTATATGGGTGAACGTAACATAGACGATGGGCGTTGTTATTCTTGGTTTAATCCTAATGTATATACTTATAATGCTTTTAATAACAGATATAAAGATACAAGATACGATGCAACTTTCCAGAAAGTTTGGTACGCTACAAAAGCTCAAAAGGGAGGCACTGTCTCCTATGTCATTAATGGAACTAAGGAGTCTTTTAATTGGAAATATACTGTTGTTGGAGATACTGCCATATACTATCCTGGTTATAATATGACTGCAGATGAGATCAGAGCCAAAACTCAGAATAGAGAAGGAAATAAATATTTGATATTTACTCCGAATGCCTATGACGGTTATAAAATATTTCCGACTATAACAAAATTCCTTGACCGGACAAGAGCACAATATAATGATAATTCAGATCGCTCATATATAATCTTCAGATTAGGTGAAACTTATTTGTTAGCTGCTGAAGCTGCTTATAAGTTGAATGACAATGAGAATGCAGCGAAATATATCAATATATTAAGGGAACGCGCGCGCAATAAATTAACATCTGTATCAGGAGAGCTTGACATCAAAGCATCGGATATAACTCTTGATTTTATACTGGAAGAAAGGACACGAGAATTATTGGCAGAACATTGCCGTTGGGCTGATTTGGCTCGGACTGGTACATTACTGACAAGGGTTAAGCTATATAATGACGGAGTGGCTAAGACTAATATTGAAGAGAAAGATCAATTACGCCCAATACCGCAGGGTCAAATTAATAAAGTAACTATGGGTGACCCTTATCCACAAAATGAAGGTTGGTAAAAAGAAAGATGGGTAATAAAACAAAAAATGAGGATGTTTCAAAACTGATGGTGTTGAAAAGCTCTCTCATTTTATAGTGATACAACTCCTACTAAGTCAAAAAAATCACAGAAAATCTGAATCCTATATAGAAGGGACCTATTTTTCTGTGATTTTTGGGGACTATCCATTAGATTGTGTAAATAGAAAACTACGGGATTCTTCTCGTAGTTTTTTTATTAATGTATTAACTTTGTAAAAAGCAGATTTTATGGACATTCCCAAAGAATTTTTAAGTAAAGAGTTTCTGTCTCAGTTTAGAACGGGTGAAGATGTTACAGCTTTCATGAAAGAGCTTCATACCCGTGTTTATGAACAAATGTTGGAAGCTGAGCTGGATACCCATTTAGGTTATGAGAAACACTCCAACCAGGGAGATCATAGTGGCAACTCACGCAATGGCAGCTATAAGAAACAGATTCAAACCGAGATGGGTGAATCTGTTATTCAGGTTCCCCGTGATCGAGAAGGCGAATTTGAGCCTGTTGTAGTTCCTAAGCATCAATCCCGCGGCCTATCTATTGAAGGTCTTGTTATCTCCCTTTATGCCAAAGGTATGAGCGTATCCGACATTGAATCGGAAATGCAGGAGATATACGGCATTAATCTCTCCACTTCTGCCATCTCTATTATCACCAATAAGGTTAGCCAGGCTGCCTCAGAGTGGCAGAATCGTCCCTTGGAGAGCTTATACATGATTGTCTGGATGGATGGTATCGTATTCAAGGTCAGGGAAAATGGAAAAGTTATCAACAAGACTGTCTATCTATGTGTAGGTCTGAATAAAGAGGGCTTGAAAGAGGTGTTGGGCTTGTGGGTTGGTAAAAATGAGAGCTCCGCTTTCTGGATGGGCGTGTTAACGGATCTCAAGGCTCGTGGCGTAGAAGATATCCTAATTACGGTTACTGACAATCTGAATGGATTTACAGAAACCATCAAGAGTGTATTTCCTGCTTCCACCACTCAAATATCTGTGGTCCATCAAATCAGAAACTCCTGTCGGTATGTGGTTTGGAAAGAAAAAAAGGAGTTCACTTCTGATTTAAAGAACATCTATAATGCACCCACCAAAGAAGCAGCTAAGATGGAGTTGGATAACTTTGAGCAAAAATGGGGTGGCAAATATCCTTATGCAATACGCTCGTGGAGAAATAATTGGGAAGAATTAACCGTATTCTTTGACTTCCCTGTGGAAATTAGAAAAATCATATATACAACCAATCTTATTGAAAATCTGAATGGAAAAATTAGAAAGTATACTAAAAATAAGCTATCATTCCCAAATGATGATGCACTCAAAAAGTCTGTTTATCTGGCTATTACAGAAATCGAAAAGAAATGGTATCAACCAATTGGGAATTGGGCGTTGATTTTTAATCAATTTATCACTATATTTGAAAACAGGATTCAAGTATAAAACCTGAATCCTGTAGTTTTCTATTTACACAAAATCATGGACAGTGCCGATTTTTGTAATTTTATGAGGAATATTCTTAAAAAAGTCCCTTTTACAACCCAATACCCCTGTTATTTTGCCATTAATTTCATTATTCGCTTGAGATTGATATAGTATAGAACCATGGCGACCTGTATCTCTAAGCTGTTTATGCCAAAATATATCACAGTTCCCATACCGTGTCTATTTTTAAGTTCAGAATTTTTGCCTTCTATTCTACTTCGTATCCTAATATCCTGCTTGAACTCCAGGATTTCTTGAAAAGACTTTTGCCTTTGATGCTCATCCGAGAGAATCCGAATAGAGTATGTTTTGTATTTAGCACCGTCTCTATAACATCCTTCTTTCAATGGACATTGCTTGTATCTTTCTTTATCAAAATAATAATCATAATGAGCATTGCATTTCTTTTTGGGATTGGCCTTTTTGAAACTCTTTTTTACAGACAATTCACCAGCAGGACAGGCTACGTTCTGTGCGTCCTTATTATAGATAAAACCATCTTCTTGTCTCGGAACCCATTTACTGAAGGTGGTAGTGGAGCTACAAGCTTAATGCTTTTAGATTTACAGGTCTCGATATTGTCCTTGGTGCCATAGGCGGTATCCGCTATAATCCCTTCAATTTCATTTATTCCATTCTTCTGGATCTTTTCTATAAGCTTAGGCAATATAGCCCCGTATCCTTTTTCGCCGGAAGTGACTGGAAGTGACTGTTGCAGCAGTGACAAAACCATCCTCGGTCTCTGCTATATGTACTTTGTAACCGTTAAATGGTTTGTTTGTTGACTTGTATCCATAACGAGCGTCAGGATCTTTGCACACCATGGAACGAACTTCTATGTCATCAAGTGCCTCTTGAAGATAATTCATTTTTTCTTGGATACCTGATGTCATAAAAATTTCTAAATCAAGTATAGACAAGAGAAGTGATTTTGCGTACTCAATCATAAGGTACGTTGGGCAGTTTTGAATAAAGTTCTTGATTTATTCCAGATTCCTTTATGACAAGGAACAATTCATGACTACGCTTTGCAATTTCTTCTGAGGGTGTATATCTTTTGAATATTGGCAGAGTGTGAGTAGAATCACAATGACTTTCCTTGATGAAAGTAAGCCAAGCGTTTTAGCCTTATTTATAGAGGAATGTAACAACAAGTCCATTAGATTAATTCTTTCATACGCTGACGACAGAACACCGTTAACAAGGAAGGGTTTATGACATCGTCCTCAGGATTGAGACCGAGAAAGAATTTATATGCCATATCAGTGTACGAACGAGCCACAACGTCTCTGTCTGAAGCTGGGTACATAGTCTTCAGCAAAAGATATTTGAATAAAATTACAAGATCAACAGCTCCACGTCTCATATCCTTATAGTAATTTTTAACAAGCTCTTTTCTGATCAGAGTGAAGTCTATCAAATCATTCAACTGACGGAATGTGCTGTCAATCGGTATCAAAATATCGTAAAGTGACAGGTGGTAACTAAGCTTTAATTCTGTTTAAAGTTCAACATAGTTGCCTTGCTTATTACGCACAAAGCTACTAAAAATGAGCGAAATACGCAAATAATATCGTCTGTGATTAAGAAAAGGAGAAAGATTAACGACTCGGTCGTTGGGCTTCCTCCTTTTTTATCTTACGGTGCTGAAAAAACACTTTTTCAGCACCTTCAAAACAGACACATCCTCATTTTTTTAGAATAGTATGCTAGACAATTGTATATTACTTAACGTGAATTCTGGTTTCAGATCAGTCGGCATTCACCTTTTCGCAGCGAATAAGTATCTTTTGTTCATCGGCAAGTGTGGTAGCAAACAAGTAAATGCTGCCACCTTCCGATAACTTGAGCCGCTTCCGCAGTTCGGACACCGTAGAGGGGAAATTACGAATGGTCAGATTAGCTTTTTTAGCAGAGCCAAGCAGCAACTTCATTTCCTTCTTATTAAAAGAACAGCTTCCTGATATGCGAAATGTTCTACCCGGGAAATCGGGCACAAGCAAATCCGAAGTATATAAATGGCTATTGGGATGAAGTTTCTTTAGTTGGTAGGTTTGTGCAACACATTTAAACGCACCTGCTTTCAGAAGTGCGGCATTCGATTCATATAAATAAGACTCAACAGAGGAAGCCCACTCACAAATACTTTCCTGCTCCTGCTCACGGGTGAAGACAAAGGATTGATATGGATTCGAATCAATATCCTGATGGCGCGAGTCTATATTGACACAGCTGATTGGCAGGACCGATTGAGCGATCTGTTCCCGGCCCAGGATTAAGAGAAGTTCCTTGCACTCATTATTTACCGCTACGACGTGTACCCCGCATACCTGTTGCATCTCTTGCAGAGCCAGGGATAAATCGAGCATCGGGGACAGCTTAATCATTACATGCTCCGCTTTCTCAAGCAGTAACTCTTCCAACTTGGAAACATCCGGTTCGCAATCACTGATTGCAATTGTTTTCCCTCCGTTATCATCTCTACGTGCCGGGTCAATAAAAATCCAATTAACGGGAGACATGGTTTGTAAGTAGCTTACCGCATCTCCCTGCCTGACCTGAATATGATCCAGCCCCAATAAGGGGAAATTATGAGTGGCCAACTGGCACAACTCCTCCTGACGCTCTACGTAAGATACGGTCTCAAAGAGTGGGGCAAGAAAAGCGCAATCTATACCAAAACCACCGGTTAAATCCGTTAAGCTTTCTTCTTTTCTTCCATTCTCCTTATGAATCGCACTACGTTTATACCTTGCCGTTGCTTCAGAGGAACATTGTTCCAAAGACAGGTGACGGGGATAGTAAATGCCATCCACCTGTTGCCACGAAGGAATCTTCTCTCCCGCCATCTGCCACCCGGCAATTTGAGTCAGTGCCACAGGTAAATCCACTTCAGGGTACTTACGTCCTTGAAGTGCAAGTACACGGACATCCTCCTTTTGATGTGCACGAATAAATTGAAGAGTCGCTTCGTTTATTTCCATTTATTCCTTTTTCAGCTTCTTCCGATAAGCAATGACTAAAGCCATCACACCAATAACCAGCAAGGCAAACGCTCCGTAAGCGATACGCTCCGTCACATGAAGACTTTGTGGATCGAAACGCATTTCAATGGTATGCTTTCCGGCAGGTACGTACATGGTACGCAGGATATAGTCGGCACGAGCTATTTCAGCAGGCTTCCCATCTAGTGTAACATGCCATCCGTCGGGATAGTAAATTTCGGAGAATACGGCAATGCCATCCTTTGCATTACTCGTTTCGTAAACCAACTGGTTCGGCTCATAACTCGTCAGCCGGATATTGGAGAGTGAATCTTTATAGCTGCTGGTAACGCCCTGCAACTTGTCCTTGAACCGGGCGTCTACAATTGCTGTTTCTGTTGGAAGTGCACTATTAAGCGCATCAATCTCCTCGTTTGCATTGTTTACATAACGAACGGTATTCACAAACCAGGCATTCCCGTAAGCATAGGGGTTCAAGACAGGTACGGTTTCTCCTTTCCCTACAGGAAGGATAAAGTATTTCGTGTTCAGCATGTTCAGCACACGGAATTTCGACGGATCAACCTGTTTCATATCTCCTCCGGCCTTTGCCACTTCCTGATAAGCTTCCTGCATCTCGGGAGAAATGTGATGTTCAATCATCTCCTGATAGCGGCGCAACTTGGCGGCATGATATCCACCAACACTCTTATGCCAATATGAGGTGTTATTTTCATTAAAGGTATCCCCGGCAAAGTTCAGCACGCGGTAGTCCAAGGTCTTATCTTCCAGAATAAGTTCATCAGCTTTGCTCTTTTGAAAAGTTTCTGTCTGTATGGAAGGAGTAACAAACTGTGCATCATTCAGATACCGTTTATTGACGCCCCACATATCCACCAGGCACAGAATGGTGATACCCGCAATGGTGAAAGATTTCCTCAACTTTCCGTTAGCATATAATGAAAGCAGGGCACAGCCAATGCCTATAATAATGAAACTTCGCAAAGCATCACTGCCAACCAATGCGGCACGCATTTCTTTTAAATTAGAAAGAATGCCAGATAGCTCGTTGGCCGGAATCATCTTTTGAGTCACTGCATTTTGAAGCATTTGTGCCTCTTGTACAGGAACAAAATTAGAACCGAAACTTTCGGGTGCAACAGCAAACAGAAGGGCAACCCCAGCAGTCAACAACACACTGATAATTAAACCTTTTTTCTCCTTCCTCACTATTTCCGGTTCTTCGAGGATGCGCTTCAAGGCAAATATGGCAAGAAGAGGGATGGTAAATTCTGCAATGACCAGAATGGAAGATACCGCCCTGAACTTGTTATACATGGGTATATAGTCAATAAAGAAATCGGTCAGCAGCATGAAATTCTTGCCCCACGCAAGCACTATGGAAAAGAAAGTAGCTCCGATTAAAGCCCATTTCATCGGCCCTTTTACGATAAAACATCCCAGTACGAAAAGGAACAGGACAAAGGCGCCTACATAAACAGGACCTGCTGTCATAGGCTGGCTACCAAAATATTGGCTCAACTGTTGGTAAAGTCCGCCATACATGGGATTTGCCTTCTCCATGGCAGTTTCATTCTGTGCAAGCGGTGCGGATGCCCCTCCCTTGAAATTCGGAATCAGCAAAGTTAATGTTTCATCAATACCGTAACTCCATTGAGTGATGTAATCGCGATCCAACCCGCTACTGGTTTGTTTGGCCGCATCTCCGGTCTGTACCAGCTCGCTCTTTCCACGCATCGTTTCCTTACTATACGTATAAGTATGGTATAAATTGGATAAATTAGCGGATATACCGATAAAACCTGCGATTACCAACACGCCGCTTGCTTTAAAGAATCTGACAAGCTGCTTTTCATGCCAAGCTTTTTCAAAGAAAGCCCCTACTATAAACAGGATGACAAACAAGAAATAATAACTCATCTGCACGTGGTTCGATAGAATCTGCAAAGCGATAAACAAAGCGCTCAAAATGCCTCCTGCAAGATACTTCCCCCGGTAAGTAAGCACAATTCCCGCCAGTGTGGGAGGAATATAAGCCAACGTAACAAACTTCCAGATATGTCCGGCAGAGATTAGAATAAAGAAATACGATGAAAAAGCCCACATTAGCCCACCCAAGCCCGAAAGCCATACTGGTACGCCAAAAGCCCGCAACAGAATATAGAATCCCAACATCAAAATAAACGTCAGACTAATGTAAGAAGGCAAAAACAACTGATAGACCTTCTGTACCCATTGCATCGGTTTAGTCGAGTCGTAGCTCGGAGTGATCTGATAAGTCGGCATTCCCCCGAACAAGGCATCCGTCCAGCGAGGATATTCACCGGTTTTTTCATGATATAACTTAGCCTCTTGGCTTGCTCCCGCACCGGCAGCCGTATCATGTTGGAAAAGAACACGATGCTCTATATCTGCGGGGAAGAAATACGCAAAAGATAAAACGGCGAAAGTCAAAATGACGATTAGGTCGGGAAGTAACTTTTTCATGAGCGATTGTTGGTAAATGATTAAAAATAAAAAGATGAGTGATAGACGGTTGCACCAGGCACCACATCAATTATCACTCATCATTCCTTATCACTATGATTAATATCTGTAGTGCTCTGCCTTATAAGGACCATCCACACTTACTCCGATATATGCAGCTTGCTCGGGAGTCAGTTTAGTCAGTTTCACCCCGATCTTTTCGAGATGCAGGCGTGCTACCTCTTCATCCAAATGCTTAGGCAAGCGATACACTCCTGTTTCATATTTACGATTGAACAATTCTATTTGAGCCAAAGTTTGGTTGGTAAAGGAGTTACTCATTACAAACGAAGGATGTCCCGTAGCACAACCCAGATTAACCAAACGACCGTCAGCCAGCAGGATGATGCTGTGTCCGTCGGGGAAATAATAGCGATCAACCTGCGGTTTAATGTTCACATGCTTAATGCCCGGATAATGTTTCAGCGCATCCACTTGTATCTCATTATCAAAGTGACCGATATTGCAAACAATAGCCTGGTCTCTCATCTGCTCCATGTGATCAATACGGACAATATCAATATTTCCCGTTGTAGTCACAAAGATATTGCCCTGTGTGCAGGCCTCTTCCATGGTAACAACTTCAAAACCTTCCATCGCAGCCTGAAGCGCACAAATAGGATCAACTTCCGTAACTAGTACACGTGCACCGTAAGAGCGCATGGAGTGTGAGCAGCCTTTGCCCACGTCGCCATAACCACATACCACAACAACCTTACCGGCAATCATCACGTCCGTAGCACGCTTGATGCCATCGGCCAGCGATTCACGACAGCCATAAAGGTTATCAAATTTGGATTTGGTTACAGAATCGTTTACGTTAAAAGCAGGGAACAATAACTTGCCTTCTTCCTGCATTTGATATAACCGGTGAACTCCCGTCGTCGTTTCCTCAGATACTCCGCGTACTTCAGCAGCCACACGATGCCAACGATCTTTGTCTTCCGCCAGTACCTTTTTCAGTATGGCATTCAATTCAATTTCATCTTCGGCATGGACTTCTTTATCCAGAACAGAAGCATTGCTTTCTGCTTCATATCCCACATGAATCATCATCGTGGCATCTCCACCATCGTCTACGATAACCGTAGGACCTTTACCTCCGGGGAAGTTCAGTGCCTGAAGCGTACACCACCAGTAATCAGACAACGTTTCACCTTTCCATGCAAATACGGCAACACCATCGGCTGCAATGGCAGCGGCAGCATGGTCTTGCGTAGAGTATATGTTACAAGAGCACCAGCGTACTTCCGCACCTAGTGCCACGAGTGTCTTAATCAATACCGCCGTCTGGATAGTCATGTGCAAAGACCCCATGATACGGGCTCCTTTCAACGGTTTTGTTTCTCCATACTTTTCGCGAAGAGCCATAAGGCCGGGCATTTCTTTTTCTGCCATATCGATTTCCTTGCGACCGAAGTCGGCAAGCGTAATGTCTGCCACTTTATAAGGCAGAGTAGAGAATAATTCTTTAGACATATAATATATTGATTTAAAATAAAGTGGTGCAAAGATAAAACATTCTGATTAGTAGGACAAAAGCTATTGCCTTTTTTAAGCATTTCTTACATAAACGCGTCCAGATCCCTAAACCGGACGAAGCGTTGCCCTCCTATATAATCTCAATGCCTTGTTCCTTGCAAAGCTTTACTCCAAGCTCTTTCAGTTTGAATTTCTGGATTTTACCGCTTCCGGTCATCGGGAATTCCTTAACAAAGAATACGTATTTAGGTACTTTATAATGCGCGATCTTTCCCTTGCAAAAGTCGCGTACATCAGATTCGTGCATATCTGCACCATCCTGCGGAATAATGAAGGCACCGACACATTCACCGTATTTCTCGGATGGAATGCCTGCTACCTGCACATCTTTCACCCCCTCCAATTTGTAAAGGTATTCTTCTATCTCACGCGGATAGATATTTTCCCCGCCACGGATAATCATGTCTTTAATACGTCCGGTAATGCGATAATTACCGTCTTCATCTTTTATACCAAGATCACCGGAATGAAGAAAGCCGTTCTTGTCAATTACTTCGGCTGTAGCCTCCGGGTTATTATAGTATCCTTTCATGTTATTGTAACCACGATTGCACATTTCCCCTTGTACACCGGCCGGACATTCTTCACCCGTTTCAGGATCAAGCACTTTAACTTCGGTAAACTCGAAGTCACGCCCTACCGTATTGCAACGGACATCAAACGAATCATCCACACGGGTTGCCGTCATACCGGGTGAGGCTTCCGTCAAGCCATATACACTGGTTACCTTCATGTACATCTTTTCTTCCACTTGCTTCATTAGTTCTACCGGACAAAGAGAACCTGCCATAATTCCAGTTCGGAGGCTCGACATATCAAATAGCTCGAACATAGGATGATGCAGTTCGGCAATAAACATCGTTGGCACTCCATAGACCGCCGTACAACGTTCCTTATGAATGGAAGCGAGCACTACAAGGGGGTTGAAACGTTCTACCATTACTTGCGTACAACCATGTGTCAAACAATTCATGGTAGCTAGAACGACCCCGAAACAATGAAACAAAGGAACGCAACAGCACAACTTGTCTTCGGCGGTGAACTTCATGTGCTCTCCTGTCAGATAGCCATTATTGGCAATATTGTAATGAGTTAACATAACCCCTTTGGGAAATCCTGTTGTACCCGAAGTATATTGCATATTCACCACATCGTGACAGCTGACTTTGCTTTTCAATTTGTTAAGCTGATCATCTTCCACGTTGTTTCCCAGCAACAGAATTTCAGCAGTGTTATACATTCCTCTGCGTTTTTCTTGTCCGATATAGATCACATTTCTCATGTGTGGAAAACGCTTACTCTTTAAATGTCCGCGTTCACAAGTCTTAAGTTCCGGTAACATAGCATAGGTCATTTGCACAAAATCACTATCCCTTTCACCGTTAACAATACAGAGCGTGTGCATATCCGAGTTTTCGCACAAATACTCTACTTCGGTCTGCTGATAATTAGTATTCACCGTGACATAAACAGCACCAATTTTTGCACAGGCATAAAGAAGAGTAAGCCAATCCGGGACATTGGCAGCCCAGATGCCTACATGTGTGCCTCGTTTCACTCCGATAGCGATAAGTCCTTTTGCCATTTCATCGACCCGATGATCAAACTGACTCCAGGTAAAACGCAAATTACGATCGGAGTAAACAATATATTCTTTGTCAGGAGTAGTTTGTGCCCAGTGTTCGAGCCACTGGCCGAGTGTTCTATCGTATAATTGCATAAGTCTTTACTAAATTTACATCCGGGAACCAGATATACGCTTATGATCCGATTCCCGTAATACCTATTTTATGAGATAATATTAAATGGGAGTATAAATAACCGCCAATATCTTAGCTGCCTGTCCCTCATACGCATGTACATGATGAGGTACAATTGAATCGTAATAGATGCTATCACCTTCTTCAAGCAGATATGTATGCTTTCCATAACTGATTTCCATGATACCCTCCATTACGATAATAAATTCTTCGCCTTCATGGGACGAAAGCACAAAATCACTGTCACCCACTGGAGTTACATCTATGATAAAGGGCTCCATATGGCGATCGGCTTTGGACTTGCATAGCGAATGGTATTCCATGTGTTTGCGGGATTGTATGGCATTATTGGAGAAGCTGATCGTATCTTTAGCTTCCTTTTTACGACAAATAACCGGTCCTGTTTCATCCTGGTCATCAAGAAATGTTCCCAAACGCACCCCTAATACGCGTGCTATTTTGATAAGAGGTGCCAATGAAGGCAAATCGATATTGTTTTCAATGCGCTCTATTTGTTCTTTCGCCAACCCGGAACGCTCAGCCAACTGGTCAATACTGATTGATTGGCTTTCACGGAGTGATTTAATCTTTTCTCCTACAATCTTGTTTGTATCCATAGTTATTATTTTTCGCTTGGCAATAGTATGAAAATTATATTGCCAAGTCGCAAAAATAAGAAAATCTTTAAGTCATAACAATTAAACCGGACTAAAATCATTTTTGCTCATGCTTTACCTACCCAATATAGCGTTGAAAAAGTTTATAAAGGAAAGAGCTCTTTTATGAAAAAGGCTAACGAATATCATTCAATTCTTCTAATATCACTTTCAGAAACATGCTTCCCTCTATAAGATTTAGTAGGTGCATTAATAGTATATCTTATTGTCAATGCGACCTGCTGTGAATCAGGATTGGCATGTTTACTATAAGTCAGCTTAGGGCCAAATAGCATAAAACTGTTTTTGCGCGTATGAACTATATCGGAGACCTGAAGACCAACAGTCAGCTTTTTATTAAAAAGGACTTTTCGCACCCCCATGTCCATTCTCCAATAAGAGTATAACAACATCGCCCCGGAGTTGCCTCTACTTTGGCAATCAATATCAAGTGATAAAATAGTATTGCCCGGAAGTTCCACGCTATTATTGCAGATAAGATAAAACTGGGATTTATTCATGACTTTCGACATTCCCTGATTGATTACACGAAAAAAAGGCTGGGTAAAGAATAGCCCAAGCTCAGGCTTCCATTTCCCAATAGCCGGTGATAAATTAACGGAGAAATTTAAGATCTGGTATCTCCTGAAATTGTCAAAAGTAAATATTGCTACATTAGGGTCTTCTTCATATTCCTTCGCCATGAAGTCTATTGCGTTCTTCCGATATTGATAATTAGCAGTGAACTGCATCCATTTATAAATTGCCGTAAACTGTAAATCATGGTTCGTTTCAGGAATAAGCAGCGGATTACCGGCTTCATAAATGAAGCGATTATTGTAATTCATTGAACTGCGAAGTTGAAAAAACGAAGGACGGTTTGTCTTTACCGTATAACTTAGATTTGTTTGTATTTTGCCTATTGGCATCTCTACGGATAGATTTGGGAACCAATTATCGTAAGTGTGACTTTGTCCCGGAACAAACAAATCTTCTTCCCAATAGTTGGAAACAGCATGCTCAAAACGCAAACCTGCTGTCAGGCTGATTACTCCTAACGAACGTGAGTACTCCGCAAACCCGGCTACCTTACGTTCGTCAATCCGACTATTTGTCTTCGGAAGTAAAGATTGCACATTATTAAAATGATCCCTTCTGCGAATAAAAGTATAATCACCGCCAAAATTGAACTTTCCTTTCAACAAAGGATAGGTCATGACCAGTTTTGCTGCATACAGCCTGTTATTGGCATTGGTAAATGAATTGATCTGCCGTATGCCCTCCGTTTCACTGTTCTCTTCCGATTCCTGATCTTCGTTATTCTTCCCCCAAATAAAATCTGCATTGAAGTTAATTTGGAGATTCTTTACTTTCCCCAGGTAATATACATTAAACTGATGCTTCAGATCCTGCTGAAAGCCAGTCGACAAATAATCGGTGTAATCCGTAAGTACTTCATTGGCTTTAACCGTATAATTTGATATGCCATTAAGATGAAAATCAGGTGTACGAATCAACTCGTAAGAAACCCCGAAGCTATGCTGAGGATTGAAATCATAGCTAGCACTTACTTTTCCCCGCAGCATATCTCCTTTATCATAGAAACGTGCTTTGCTGTTAATGGCCCATTCCACATCTGCTGGAATATCATATTCAACGGATTGTGTCCGTTTGCTGGAATTGTGGCCATGGTACAACATACCTGTAAGAAGTAGATTCTCTTTTTGAGAACTTAATGTCGCCTGTTCATAATAGCTTGTACGCCGACCTTGAATAATGCCCGTTCGTAAACTACTCCCAAAGCCATTCCGGTTAGTTCGGACGGTTTGTATGCGAATAACGGCTTTTACCGTGGCATCATATTCCGCACCCGGATTATTAATCAGTTCTACTTTATCTATATCCGCTGCCGAGAGTTGGTTAAGTTCCGAGTTATCCTGCAACTTGCGCCCATTGATGTATATAACCGGAGAGCCTTTCCCGAATACTGTATAGCCGTCTTCCGTAGCACGGAGTCCGGGAATATGCTTAAGCACATCATTGGCATCATTCAAGGTACCTAATATGCTTCCCTTGACTTTAGTCTCAAGAGCCCCTGATTTCAATTTAAACATCGGTCGCCGGGCAGTAACAGTCGCCTCCTTCAGCATAATTGCCGCAGGAAGAAGTACCCATTCTCCTGTATCACCACCGATACATGGGCAACTAAGGGTTTGATATCCGATATAAGATACCTGAAGAATATAGTTGCCGGAAGGTACATTGGCTAATTCAAAAGAGCCATCTTCCCTACTGCATGTTCCGCAGATAAACGTTGAATCCGGTGAGAGAAGGCTGATATTGGCATACTCTATAGGATGCTGACTGGCATCTTTCACTATTCCTTTAATAATATCCGCATTGAGATGAGCTTTGACACCGATGGCTATTCCCAATAGCATCATTAAGCATAATGAATGTTTCATATTCCTTTCTTTTTATTTAGGAATACGAAAGTAGATGGTTTCAACAAAAGCAATGCAAACAAACGGTGGACAAGAAACTGACAGTTGTCTGACAATTACCCGACAACCGTCTGCCCATGAACAATTTATACTATTTAAAACTTACTCTTAAGACTTTACTTCCAATACGTAAGCTCTTCCGCGATCGGCCGTAATCTTTAAATTACTTTGCTCTTCCACAATCGGTTTCAATCTGCGGATAAGCGTATAGAGCGTTTCATCGGCATTCTCTTTGCCCGGCCATAACGCGTCACAGATATCAGTCTTAGGAAGCTGATGCGATGAAGAAAGAAAGAACATCTCCATAAGTGCATATTGCATCGGAGTCAACTTTAACTTTTCCCGTTGTTCATTCACAAAACAGTTCTTATCATAACACAGGGTAAGGTTACCAAAATGAACGAGATCTTTTTCCGTGCCCTGATCTCTACGCTGCTGCTTTCTCCATAAATAGAAATAATAAGCGCCCATTATGATTGCCATAAAGAAGAATATCGCCGCCCATGTTTGATTTGAGAGTGCAAGAATTGTAGTTACAGGACATTGGGCATATCCCTGAAGAGAAACAAAGAGCCCCTCTGACGTAGCATTTACCGTTGGAGAAAGCCACACAACCGTATCACTGGTAATGACATTATCCGGAATTTGTTTAATAATAGCTTTCTGTTCTCTCTCTTTTAGAACATGAATCATAATACCTGCCGAAGGCCTTATTTCCTTTATCTTTAATGCCTCCGAGAAGTGCTCGTTGGTACTATTTATTGCCACAGGAGCATCCATTATCTTTTGTAACTTTGCATAAGTCTGGATTGAGTCTTTGCAAAGCCAGCAATGCATATTGGCTGTAACACTCTTACGAAGAGCTTGATTCAGATCGTTTACAATTCGCTGCTCTGCGTTTTTGTAGCTATGAAAACCGAAAGCGAATGAAAGACAAATCAATAAAAACGGGATAACTAAAGCGCTGTGTGGTTTCATCTTCATCTTATTTTAGATGGACAAATATAATTAATGATATAGATTAATCCTATTGAAAAAAGATAAAAAGGTCTTCAATTATCTACAATTAAGATGAGTGGAATAAATTCATTTCAGACATTATCATATAGCGTGAAAAAGAGTTCACACTATTTTCACGCATATTTCACGATAGAAAAAAGATTGATTACACATACATATCTAAATTTGTTTTTTATACAAAAAAAGAACAAGGGACGAATAATAGTCATTTGCTTAAAAACAATAAGACTCTCCGTTCCATAATCTATAAAGAAAGGAGGTGATAGAAAAACAAAGAGAATATTTGAAGAGACAACTAGATTGCCTATCCGTTGAAAGAATAAATACGGAAACTAAAATGAATTATAAACTAAAACTTGCAGACATGAAAAGAAAGTTTTTTTTTATGACATTAATAGCTATTGTTTTAATGTATACTGGCTATAATTTTTATTCTGTCTCTGCACGGAATCATGTAGCCGTATCAAATCTAAGACTAGCTAACGTAGAAGCCCTCGCAAATAATGGAGAAACTGCAGATGGAAGAAAATTATATGAATTACATTACGGAAGTGGTTATGGGACACAGTGTAAAGCTTCATCAGTTACAGGAAATCCATGTGCCGTTGAACGTTCATGTTCTTAATAATTTTCAAGAAAGATTTTTAGTTATGAAAACAAGGGAGAACAAACTTCTCCCTTTAGAGAACATATTCTATTTATGATAAAAGATTTTTTTTACTTTATATTGACAGCAAGTTTATTGTTCTCTTGTTCAAAAAAGGAACAGAAACTCTGCGAAAATCACTATGGAAAACCTGTTTCTCTAAGCAAGAGAGAGCTTAAAATTCCAATAGATGCAAGTACTCTGTCTTCATATCAAGTTTTATCCACGTATTATGAGAAAGATAAAACCGATTATATTTTTGCATATAATAGTAAGATGCATGCAATTGATATATTTAATTTGAAAGATAAGGTCATTTCACATATTCCCTTACAATCTGAAGGACAGAATGGTGTTTTGGAACAAGCAGCAGGAATATATGTCCATAACCCAGATAGCATTTGGTTATACAGCCAAGGTAATTTATACCTATTAAACAAAGAAGGAAAGGTAAAGAGTAAGCATGTACTTCCATTTCCAACAAAAGGCTTTATCAAGATTGAAACCAACTTCTCAATATCAACTTCTAATATTTTCTATCATCAAGAAAGGCAATCTATTTTCTATTTAACAGCAACTCCAACTACTGAAAGTGCTAATTATGAAGCATATGAATATTCATTACGTACAAATCAGTTCAAATCCTATACCTTAAAAGGAGAATTAGCAGAAGAAAAGTCGGGACGCAATTTTGGTTGGAAACAATTTCCAAATGTCACCTTTACACCTCAATATATCGTATATAATTTCCCTATAACATCCAATATCTATTGTATTGACATAGAGACTGGTAAGGAATATATTCATGGAGGACAGAGTAAATATACCCCCAATATCGTTTCCGAGTTAAAGATGCCTTATGACTTTAAGAAAGCAGACAAACATTTATTAGAGAATGTACATTTCTTCGCACTACAATATGATCCCTACGGAAAAGTGTATTATAGACTGCACCTAGGGAAAACGGATTTCAATCAAAACAAAGACTTTAATGCCTTATATTATCAGAAGAAAATGTATATTACAGTTTTTAATTCTCGATTTGAAATCATAAATGAGACAGAATTAGAATCTGGAAAATATAATTATTTCAATTGCTGGGGCGTATTAAACAAAGGTCTGTTTATCGCGGAAAAGGCTACGCCTGAAGAAAAAGAGGAAAATACTTTTCGAATGGAACTATTTAGAATACAGTAACTGAAGGCGGAAGAGTAATTCGTATGAGTTCGGAGCTACGTTGAAAGAAAGATCTATAGCAACGGGATAACTAAAACGCCGTGTGGTTTCATCTTCATCTTATTTTAGATGGACAAATATAATTAATGATATAGATTAATCCTATTGAAGAAGGCCAAAAGAAGAGTTGGGAGAGTAAATGAATCCAAGCTATTGAAAAGACAAAAGGGAAACTTTTGAAAAGTCTCCCTTTTTTAATGTCTTTGCTACAAGTAATAAATTACTTACGCAAACCGAGCTCTTTAATAATGGCACGATATCTTTCGATATCACGATCCTTTAGATAGTCGAGCAACCCGCGGCGCTTTCCTACCAACATTGTCAAGGCTCTTTCTGTTCTATAATCTTTTCTGTTGAGCTTCATGTGCTCTGTCAGATGGGCAATACGGTATGAAAACAAAGCTATCTGGGATTCAGATGACCCAGTATCAGTGTTAGACTTTCCGTGCTTGCCGAAGATTTCTTGCTTTTTAGCAGCGTCTAAATACATAATTTTAATTTAAAATTGATATAAATATTCCTTTTACAGGGGGGCAAAGGTAACCATAATCTTTTATATCACAATGATATCCAACGAAATTTTTCTCTTGGACATCTTATATATAATGCAAAATTAGTACCTTTGCGGCCAAATAATAGGTATTATATGCAAAATATTAGAAACATTGCAATTATTGCCCATGTAGACCATGGGAAAACAACACTTGTGGACAAGATGCTCCTGGCAGGACATTTGTTCCGCAACAATCAGAGTACAGGTGAATTAATACTAGATAATAATGATCTGGAACGTGAACGAGGAATAACAATCCTTTCTAAAAACGTCTCCATTAATTATAAAGGAACCAAAATTAATATCATTGATACTCCGGGGCATAGTGACTTTGGAGGTGAGGTAGAACGTGTGCTAAATATGGCTGACGGGTGCATCTTATTAGTCGATGCATTTGAAGGACCGATGCCCCAAACTCGCTTTGTCTTGCAAAAAGCCCTTCAAATCGGCCTGAAACCTGTTGTAGTCGTAAATAAGGTAGATAAACCAAACTGTCGTCCTGAAGAAGTGTATGAAATGGTTTTCGACTTGATGTTCAGCCTGAACGCAACGGAAGAACAACTTGATTTCCCTGTAATATACGGTTCTGCAAAAAACGGATGGATGAGTACTGATTGGCAAAAGCCAACGGATAACATCATTCCTTTATTGGATTGTATCATAGAAAATATCCCGGCACCCCAACAACTGGAAGGTACTCCTCAAATGTTAGTAACCTCTCTGGATTATTCGTCTTATACGGGTCGTATCGCCGTAGGACGTGTACATCGTGGAACACTAAAAGAAGGTATGAATGTTTCCCTCGCTAAACGCAACGGAGATATCGTCAAAACAAAGATCAAAGAACTTCATGTGTTTGAAGGATTAGGACGTGTAAAAACCTCAGAAGTTTCTTCAGGTGATATTTGTGCCTTAATCGGCATCGACGGGTTTGAAATTGGCGACACAGTTTGCGATTATGAAAAACCGGAACCATTACCACCTATTGCTATCGACGAACCGACAATGAGCATGTTATTCACCATCAATGACTCTCCTTTCTTTGGCCGTGACGGAAAATTTGTAACTTCACGCCATATTCATGATCGGTTAATGAAAGAGTTGGATAAGAATCTTGCTTTACGTGTACGCAAAAGCGAAGAAGATGGCAAATGGATAGTCTCCGGACGTGGAGTACTCCATCTCTCTGTTTTAATTGAGACAATGCGTCGCGAAGGCTATGAACTACAGGTAGGTCAGCCTCAGGTTATTTTCAAAGAAATTGAGGGAAAGAAGAATGAACCGGTTGAAGAACTAACCGTTAATGTTCCCGAAGAATACGCCAGCAAAATTATTGATATGGTAACTCGTCGTAAAGGCGAAATGGTAAAAATGGAAAGTGCTGGTGAGCGTGTAAATCTCGAATTTGACATGCCTTCCCGTGGTATAATAGGTTTGCGTACCAATGTGTTGACAGCTTCCGCGGGCGAAGCTATTATGGCACATCGTTTCAAAGAATACCAACCTTATAAGGGAGAAATTGAACGCCGTACCAATGGCTCTATGATTGCAATGGAAACAGGAACTGCATTTGCATACGCTATTGATAAACTACAGGATCGTGGGCGGTTCTTTGTTTTTCCTCAAGAGGAAGTTTATGCAGGTCAAGTAGTTGGAGAACATTCTCATGAGAATGATTTGGTCGTTAATGTGACGAAATCGAAAAAACTGACTAACATGCGTGCTTCAGGTTCTGATGACAAGACCCGTTTAATACCTCCTGTACAATTCTCATTGGAAGAAGCCTTAGAATATATTAAAGAGGATGAATATGTAGAAGTCACTCCCAAGGCTATGAGAATGCGTAAAGTTATTTTGGATGAGACAGAACGCAAACGTTCCAATAGATAATCAGGGTAAGTTCTCTCTGCATAATATTCGTTGAGTAAGAGCAACAAACACTTCAAAATATAGTTTTATACACAGTGAAAGGAGTTATCGAAAGGTAGCTCCTTTTTATTGGTATATAATCAAAGCTATCGTTCCCTTAGTCAGAAACTCTCGTTTCTTATTGCAGATACTATAATTTCCTTATGAAGACACAAGCGTTCTCCCTATGGAAATTAGAATAGATGACCGTTGGAACGATCATGACGCTTGTACACGGTGTATTGTACTGACTATGCCTGGAAAAGGTGGTTCTTCTTTAATTTAGTTGAAAAGAATATGTTCCATTACCAGCTTGTTTTTAAGAAGTCCTATACTCGCTTTACCATACATTAAGCGTTTTACTGT
>JGI2065J20421_1000048_pt1 | contig 210505 bp, 155 predicted proteins | sample Biomet5_FD_20421 | JGI IMG/M metagenome (IMG submission 20421)
GCAGCCCCATGCCGACAGCATCGCCCACCTGCGAGTCATGCGGGCCAACCAAAAATGGTCATCTCTCTGGAACTAACCTCACCCACTTCTAATCACACCCGTGTAAAATACTGCAATTTAAGTTGTCTTAACGGTTTTTAAGCGGATTCTTAGACGTGTCTATAACTTGAAGATTTGGCAGCCCAGCAAGATCAATCCGCCGAATCCGATTTGCAGAATAGTTCAAGACACGCAGAGATTTTAAATTGCGGACGTCTAAAGCCGTCAGTTGGTTGTGATCCACTGTCAGAACCTCCAATTCTGTTAGCGACGAGACATCAAGTTCCGTCAGCCGATTGTGACAACAATCCAGTAATTTCAATGCGGTCAATCCTCGGACATCCAGCATGGTTAAACCGTTGTCGTGACAATCAAAAAACCACAGACATCCCACAGGAAGAGATAGGATGATAAGAACTGTTGATTTTGTTAGGAAATAGAGAGTGTTTTCCAAAATGACGTTTTGGAGTTTTCCAAGTTTTTTAAACTATGGGGATTATTTTTGTTTTATGGAGTGAGTGTGCTGTCCCATGGAATGGTTAAAATCCCGCAAAATACGCCTGTTCCGGTTGGGCCAGGTTCCGAAAGTCTCCGCCTGCTGTCCCATAGCTTTGCAAGAGTTTGAGCAAATCAAGTTTGTTCCACAGCACGGCGCGGGTGATGGTGAAGAGTCGTGTGAAGCTCTGTGCCCATTGGGAGAGATAGGCCAGGTATTTGAGGAGTAGGTAGGCTAGCAACGCCATCCACACCTGCCAGCGCACGGCGTTGGCGTTGTGCCCGAGGAAGTCGGCCAGTTGGAGGCTTTGTTTGATTTGCTTGAAAAAGGCTTCGATTTGCCACCGACACCGGTAGAGAGCCGCCACGCTTTGGGGGCTCCATTTGAGGTTGTTGGTCAGGAAAACCATTTCGTCTTCCCGACCGTCGATTTCCACCAGGGCTTTGACTCGCCGCATCCGTTGTGGGGCTCGAATGTGGGGATTGGCCAGCACGATGATTTCATCGGAAAGGATTTTGGGATGGCCGTTCAAACGCCTGTTTTCAACAACGTTGTAGTCCATGTTGTCCTTGGCACGCGTCACCCAGAACACGCCGCGTTCATGCAGGTGGAGCAAGTGTTTAAAATCCAGATACCCCTTGTCGAACAAGACGATCTCGCCCCTCTTGACTCCGGCGCAAAGCTCCCAGGCACGGCGGCTGTCATGCTCGGCAGCGGTGTCAATAATAACAAAATTGGGCAGCAGACTTTGAAGGTTCAAACGCATGTGCATTTTGGCGGCGGCTTTGCGGCAGCGGTGCCGGGCCCAATCCATGCAATTGGCAACGAGTTCCAAAACGGTGGAATCGACAACGTGGATGGGCATCTTGAAGCGGAAGGCAGGACCTTTGCGTTGACCGGCAACGAAGCCAGGGGACAACTGTCCCAGATGCTCTTTGACGCCCCAGAAAAGTTTCTCCGCCAACAAGGTGCAACGCTGGCGATTGGCGTTGGAAAGGCCGTTTCGACTCGGTGGGGTTGCCTGACGGATGGTGGAAAGAGGCCCGCTGTGGAGCTGGAGCGAATCGCACAAATCGTTGAGGCCGATGCAATGAGTCAACCTGGCCGTAGAGCAAGGCAAGAACGTGACTCCAGGGGGAGAGGGTTCTGGATTGATCATCGACCCCGGTTTCGCGAGCCAATTTGGAGACCAAAATGCGAAGGAATAAAATTGCAAATCTGGCGAAGGAGATTCAGTTTGGAGGGAGCTGGACTTTTGTGTTTATTCATCCCCTACCGTGTGGCAGGGAAAACAAAAATATCCAGCTCTTTTTTTCCATCCCCATGGGATGACTGTGTAAATAAAAACAACTTATTGAGACTCCTGTTTTCCGTTATGATCCTCAGGCATTTTTTGATCATTCTGTCGTCCAAATTCAGTTGGAAGGACACCAAATTGGTCCTTAAAAACGGTTCGAAAGTACTTCAGATCAGAGAACCCCACAGCATAGGTCACTTCGGATACCGTCATGCCTGATGAGGCAAGAAGTCTCGATGCGCGTTTCAAGCGGAGGCTGCGGATAAAAGCATTGGGAGAACAGCCTGCCACCGCCTTTATTTTGCGTAACAACTGCCGTCGGCTCATGAACATTTTTTTTGCAAGATCCTCGACATCGAACTCAAAGTCAGCCATTTGAGTTTCCACGATCTCCGTCGCACGACGTAAAAACACCTCGTCCTCCTGATTGGAGTCATCGTAGCAACCACTCTCCCCACCTTGTGTGGTCAGTCTCTTTTGGATCAAAACATTGATTTGGGAAATCAAGCTTGCAATGTCTCCTGTAACGGAAAAGAAACCGCTCGCACCGGCTTTGAGAGCTTTTTCTTCATTCGTATCAGGCCCATCCGTGCCAAAGAGAATAACAGGAATTTGCCCTGCAAGCTCATCATGTTTTAACCTGTGGCAAAACTCAATTCCATCCACGTTACCACAAAATTCAGTAATGACGACATCCGGGATAATGTTGCGAGCAGAAGCAATCCCTTCATCCAATTCCATCGCATCAAATATGCGATACTTTTTCCCCACCTCAGAGAAAATCGCTCTACGCAATTTTTCGTCACCACCAACCAATAGAATCAATGGCAATTCACCCGCGTCGTTTGTTGCCATCGGAGCAACATCCGATGTGGATTTTTCATTTCCAGATGAATCTCTTTTGACCACGTCGTATCCCCTTTGTTTCTGAAGCTCCAGCAAGGTTCGCGTCCTGCGGGCGACCAGTAATTCCATCTCCTCCATCTTCATGTCAGCCTGTCTGGCCAGCCGCCATTTTTCAGAAAGTGTGCAGGCCATTTGAACCACTTCAATATAGTCAAATGGTTTTTTGAGCACCAGGGCCTTGTCTGTGTATCCCAACCGTCTGGTCAGGTCATTCCATGAGTAATCTGAATAGGCCGTGCAAAAAACGATCTGAATCGAGGTGTCAGTTTTCCAGATTCTCTCCACTGTTTCCACGCCATCGATTCCAGGCATTCGAATATCAACAAAAGCAACTTGAAAAGGGCGTTTTTCAGCAACTGCTTTTTTGACCTTGTCGATGCCTTCCAGCCCATTCTGTGCGTGTTCAATTTCAAAACGAGGTTTTTTGACCCGTGGCAAATCTGACTTACCAAAAACCCTCTCTTCGCTGATGTCCAAGTCTGCTGAATGCAGATCCTCCTGCAACGCAAGATCAAAATCCCGGTGAATTCCCTGATTATCGTCTATAATTAGAATGTGGTTGGTTAAATTCATTCAGAAATTGGATTTAAAGGAATTTCGAGAATAAAGACGGCTCCCTTGCCTAAACCGTCACTCTGAACACTCAGGGTTCCCCCCATATCCTGGGCTGCAAGCGCACTGCTGTGCAGTCCAAAGCCATGACCATCCTTGCGAATAAAAAATCCCTGGGAAAATAAACGTGGCAGGTATTCCGCGGCGATTCCAACGCCATTGTCCGCCACAGAAATCCGAACCCGTTCTTGAGCCGCCTCGGACACGAGTATTGTTACCTGCCTGTTCGATCGACGATCTTCAGCACAAGCATGACGCGCATTTTCCAACAAGTTGAACAAAATTTGCAGTAACTTATGACGGTCAATATCCATTACCATCTTCGTCTCATACTGTCGTGAAATAAAAATTCCTCCCCGTGCAAAAGCCGCGCTGGATAGCCGCAGTGCGTCATCAACCACTTCTGTAATCATGACTTTTTCAGTTGGAGTGGAGACACGAGCATATTTTTGCTGCATTGATATGATTTCTTTAATGTGTTGAACACTTTCGGCCAGAGCATCGACTTTGACAATCACGCGATTGCGGTTTTCCTCCAGATTGGCAGCAAGCTGATTGAGAAGTTCCGGCACAAATTTTCCATGTTCGTCATGAGTTAGAAAATCACCCAAATCCTGACGATGTTCGCTAAGCAAAGATGTTGTTTTGAGGAGAGTGGAGGTTTTTGTGCTTCTAACATGTTCTGAGATCAGAGAGGTTAACATGTTCGCACTGTTGAGTACGTTTCCGACATTGTGCAAAACGCTGTTGGCCATCTCCGCCATTCCTGCCATGCGCGTACTGTGCAAAAGCTGTTTATGGCTCTCCTCAACTTGCGCTTCAATTCGCTTTCGCTCTTCGATCTGTGTTTGCAACATGGCTGTTTTAATCGCCAGTTGTTCTTCTGCTTGCTTATGCTGCTCAATCTCCGCCTTTAATTGGCTGGTCTGCACTCCGACCTGATAACGCAAGATGCCAATCCAAGCCGTGGCCATTACCAGTATGACGGCCAGCCCTCCGGCAATCGCCAAAGCCCGGGAAAGAGTCCACCAGGGAGGGCTTTTCACGACAACAACCGATGAGGGAGAAGCCAGGAGAATTTTAAAGGAGGCAATTTTTTTGCCCAGTTCAGGAAACGGATTCGGCTCTATCTGACAAACTCCACATACTCTGACCAGACTTCCTATGTCCACCCAGGAAACCACTTTGTTTGTGGCAGGCAGAACCGCCTGAAACATTTCCTGCCCGGATTGCATTTCATAGACCCACTCGTTGCCCATCTTCTCGTGTCCCAACACCACCGCATTCAGATACACCAAGGTAGAATCCATCTTGCCCATGCGTAATTCCTCCATGTTTGCATTTGGAGGAGTGATGGGAACGCCATGTCCAGTTTTTCGCGCCAAAGCCTCAGTCAGCACCGTGGAAAACCCCTCCCGGTTTTCCGGGAATCCTACAACTTCAAGTTTGTCTCCCGGTTCGAATCCCCATCGCTCCTGTGGTTGTATTCCTGGGACCTGGTAAAACGCCCAATAATATGCTCCTTGCGGAACATTCAAGAGCACATCCCCCCGCTTGATTGCCATCGCGCTTCCCGTGGCATCCTGGATAAAAAGTTTGTGGTCCAAACTCAAGGTCAAAACGCCTTCCACTTTGACACAATGCGAAAGTTCGGTCAGCCCCCCCACCTGCGAGAGACTGGCAATTGTCCGAGTCGGAAGCGCAAATGGGTCTTCAGAGGCGCGAATCACTTCGATGTAATCGAGTGATGGCACAAGAAGCTGGACTCCGAGGATTCGCCCGCGATCATCCGTTCCACTTACATTCACACCCCGTATTCTAACCGTCGCATCCACCAATCCCTTGACCAGCAAAACCGAGGCTGACCGAATTGTCGCCATCAACCGGCCTCCATCACAAATCAACAGCATATGAGAACCGTCTGTGGAACGTACTACGCCTTCGATTTCAATCCACTCATTGATGAAGTTGCCACTTGAAATTTCCTTGAACCCGGGACGTTTTGGGGAAGGTAATTTTCCGTTTCCAAGAACTCGAATTTGATCAATCTGAATTGCTGGACCATGACCTTCCACCCAGCTTCCAACACCTGAGACTTCCAAAAAAGTTCCCATCTTTGGACGCACTGGTAGGTTCAAGCCATTCTTCTGCTGCAGCAGCTCAATGCCTCCTGTCTCATCTTGGATGTACTCTCCAAAAGCCTCCGTAACCACTCCGCGAATACGAACTCGAGGGTTGTTGGTCAACTGATGTGGATTGAACTGCCGGATTTGTGAAATGTTTGTCAACACCCCTGCCCCATTGAGAAAATGAGGGACTTCTACTTTTTCCTCTCTGACATTCTCTCTCATTACCCAAAAAATAGTCTTCAGACTCGGCGTTAAAAGAGACATTGCCACAGATTTTCCATCCACTCCAAAACCTCTATTGCATATTCCCCTGACACACACACGATCCCCTGTGGATGGAAGCTTTCCCCCCGCATCCAGATGCAACACACGCACCGTCAAACGCTGACCATGGTCCGAGAGTTCAAAAGAAAAGTGTCCATCCCCCAAAGAAGCAAACTGAACCGTTCCTTCTGCTTCAACCCACTGCATATTGGCCTCATCAACGGAAAAAGCCTGTCCCAACGAAATATGTCTCAGTTGAGGCTCTCCCCGGCTCTCGTTTAGTGGGATAAGTTCGCATTTCTCTAGCGAAACCTGCTGTTCAGTCCACCGGCTCGTCCCGACCAAATGAAGCCTCTGCCCCGGGTAAAACTGGTTGGTTCCAGAATAAGTCGTTTCCAAATACCCCGTCCCATCCAAAAGGCAAACGACGTTTGTATCGAAAAGTCGATCCACAAAAACGCAATCCATCTCCACATGGCATCCTGTTTTCGCGTGAGCCCGTAAACCAAGCAATTCGTTGATGTTGGTAACCACCTTGTCCACATGAGACACGTATTGCCATTGAATCCATGAGGATCGGGTATCCGGGTGGTCATTGGCAAAATCCACCCATTTTGTCTCAACTCGATTGTCAAACGCTTGAAACCGCGTCTCCACCGACGGATTCTCTCCCTGGACAAGAATTAAATCTTCATTACATGGGGTTGGATCCAGATCGTTTTCAGTCTCTCCCAAGAGTTCAATTTCCGCCAATTGAACCGAATTTGCGTTGGCCGGATCCCTGCTTTGAATAATCTCCAATCGGTAAACGTTGAACGCCTTGGTATTCGAAATTTTAAACAACCGCCGTTGATGACGCTCGGGAAAAACCTCGTTGTGACGAATATCCAAAAGCTCCCAGTTGGTGCCACCATCATTTGAACCCAATAACCGCCAAACAAAAGGATCACGCTGGGGAAAATCGTTGGCCGAAGTCAAGGCATACTGCCGAACCACCCGTTTGATGGCATCAGAACCATAGGAAGGTGTCGACACAAGACAAATACAAAGAAAAACAATCGTCCAAAAACAGACACAGAACACATTCCATGCTCTAATAAATTTTTTCTTCACTCGCCTCCTGTTAACAAAATTGAGCCTGCAAATAGCAAATAAATGCACTTTGAATCACGATCACATCGTCATGTTTGAGATGGGAAAATGCTATCCTCCGCAGACGTCAAAGTCCACACAGGAATTTCCGTAAGCCAGGCGCAGAGAAGCCCCCCCCAATTTTCTCTTCTTGCTTCTCCAAGGGGCTCAGGGGCATATTGCAGTGATGAAGAAACAGAGCTTACTATGTTTGTTACTTTGTGGTTTACTGGCAATCGTGGGCACTGCCTGCGTTAGCACAATTGATGGCCATTACAAGGCGGGCTTTCCAGTAAAGGATTGCATTGTGAAACGGGTGGACCGCCCAATGGAACAAGTCCAAAAGTCAGCCCGCGAAGTGCTGTCCAAGTTGGGCAAACTGGAAGTAGATAACATCGCTGCCAATACTCTTCAGGCCAAAGTCACTGACTGCACCGTGTTTGTGCGCATGCGTCAAGTTGACCCCAAATACACCGAATTCACCGTACAAGTTCGTCGCGGTGCCATTTCGGATATCGACCTTGCCGCCGATATTTCTACCCGGATTGCGTTGCAGCTAAGCACCTACTAACCTAAATACAGCATGGTGACACGTTTCTGAATTCACGTGTCCAATTCCATGTATTTTAGAATTTTTGGGGTGGAAAAATTTGAAAAATAAGTTTTTCCATCCCCTCTCTCTGGTCGAAGAAGATGACTTGCGAGAATGCGTTTTCTGATTTGATGGGAGCCCCAAAAAAGGTAAAACGAGAAAAAAGGGACACCCTTATCCCTTTGGGATAAGCAAGGCATTTCAAACACAGCAATCGCTGCTTTTCCACCGCTCAAAGAGGAAAACACACAAGACAAAAACTCCTGATCGCTTTTTTTCGGATCCTGTTCAAATCCACGGATTGATTCTTTACACCTTCCGTCTCGACTTCGTCATCCCTCCTCATCTTATTACAAATAGTATCCTTGGATGACACTCTTGACAAAATTCAAGGTGAAATTCCTATCCTTTTGAAAGCAAGCCCTTCTCTGTGCTTTCTCTACTTCAATTCAATGCTGTAAAAAGACGTCACGTAAAAACTCAACTCATTAGTGAAACCGAGGCTGGCATGGTGTTATCCATTTGTGGAACGACTGGAGGCACACTTGCAACACTGACGGCTTCAGCCACAGTTGGAGCAACAGCAGCAACAGAAACCTTCAACCTCATTTTTTCCAGCTCCTGTTGAACCGCCAGATTCCGCGCTGCCTCCGGTTTGATTCTGGCCGAAGTGGGTCCATCCACTTCCAGCGCCGCCGTCAACACCTGCCATCCTTTTTCCTCTCGATGCACTTCAAAACCGTGTTCAATCACTTTGGAACCCTTTTTCTGCGTTCGAACCAATGGGACAAAAACCCATTGACCACGTTCAAGGCGATACAGAGCTTCCACTTTGCCACGGGGAAGACTGATCACTTGTGTTTTATCATCCACTGTTTGAATCCATGGCTGGCCGGCCATAATTCGAAACGTGTCATTTAGCAATGTACGCAATTGGTCGGAGTTGATGATGGAATGCATAACTCTTATTTAAATCATTCCCTTTCCTTTTCGCAATCTCAAAGAGCGATTTTTCAGAAAAAAGATGCAAAGTTCCTATTGTTTCTTTGGCTAATGCCGTTAAGAATTCTGCCCATGGATCCTTTGTTAAAAGTATTGAATGAAGGTGCTCCGCTAAAATCAGCGCAGTTGGCCGCAATGCTGAATTTAACCGAAGCCGAATTAGCCGCTAAAATCAAAGCGTATGAAGCGGATCACATCATCATGGGCTACCGAACCATCCTCAATGAGGAAAAGCTTGGATTGAAGATGGTAAGAGCCGTCATCGAAGTGAAGATCACTCCAGAACGCGGCGGAGGTTTCGACCGTTTGGCCGAACGCATTGCAAAATACTCCGAAGTGCGCACATGCCTTCTGATGTCTGGGGGCTTCGACCTTTTGGTCATCGTGGAAGGGCACGACCTTCGAGAAGTCGCAACCTTTGTGTCTGAAAAACTGGCCACCATTCATGGTGTCATCTCCACTGCCACGCACTTTATGCTCAAAATCTACAAGGAACATGGAGTTCTCGTTACAGAACAACCAGTGGGCGAACGTCTGGCCGTTACGCCTTGAGATATTACCAATAGAAACAAGTGCAATGGATTTTCAAAACCGTTTTTTCTCAAAAAGCCGCATAAACCACCCATTGCACTTTCTTCTAGTCTTCTTTTACTTTAAACCCCCAGTTCTTTGCCAAGTATTTCATCCCAGAGCCCTTAAAAGACTTCGGGGAGGTACTCCATGTTTCGACTTTTTCCAACTCTTTCCCCGTCTTGAAAGTCGAAACGACCAGTGGTTGTCAAAGTCAGACCGCCCCACGCGCTTGAACTTGCAAACACAGTCAACCCGGTGCAGACTAAACTTAAGCCCGACTGCTCTCGTCTAAAATTGCCAGACCTTGTGCTTGGATTTACTCAAGCCGGGGAATGGTTCCATTTAGATCAATGCCAACTTCCATCGCATCACAGTCCGACAAAGTAAGAGACCAAATCAAGGGCTCGTTGGCGATATTTTCCATTTCTCCCAGCTTGCTCGGAGATTTAATTCTCCTGATTGTCTTCTGGATATTGTGTTCATCCCTGATGACTTGGCACCACAAAAATTCACATCTGACTTCTCTTGCCAACGATGAATCAGGAATTGGACGAAGAATCTCCCAGAGGATGGCTCTGGACATCGAACACAGCCTCCTCCTCTGCCATGGCATTCCCCAAATGCTGGGCCATAGCATTCCCGTTCATGATTGCCTTCTCAAAACAGCCAAAACGCAGTTTCATGACAACATTCCTGGCACAACACAGCATTATCCAACGTTAAATTCCTTTTTAAAAAGACAGGCAAAAGACCTCCCCGCCGGGGATATTTGGGTATGTGATAAAAACGGAGTTTGCATCGCCGCAAGCAACTTTGACGAACGCGATAGCTTCGTTGGATACAATTTTTCATCTCGCGAGTATTTTGTGAACGCAAAAGAAAACGGAACGAGCAAACAATTTGGGATTGGGCTAGTCAGTGGACTCCCTGGTTTTTATTATTCCGCCGCAGTAATGGAAGAAGGAGAATTTCTCGGAGTTGTCACTGTTAAGATTCGCACAGATGCCCTCTCTTTCTGGCTCGGTCAAAACACCGCTTTTGTAGCAAACAGTGATGGGGTCATTGTTCTCAGCAATGATGGCAAGTATGATCTCTATACAATCCCCAACGCGACTGTTCAAAGTCTTCCTGATTCGATCCGGCTTTCCCGCTATCAACGCAGAGGCTTCCCCGCAATCAAATTAACTTCCTGGGATGGGAAGAATAATAATTCAAAGATGATGCGGTTCCAAAGTGAACCCCTCCCTGTCGTTGTTGAAAACGCAAGTATTGAAAGTGAAGGACTGAAGGTTTTTGTGGTCAGACCCCTAACAGGCATTAGTAATTTGAAAAGTGATCACGTGACATTTTTTTTCATCTTAGTCATGTCTGGAATCCTAGTTCTGATCGCAACATTCGAAATAGTTCTCAACTTCATCGCGATTCGAAAAGCCCAAATCAGCGCTGAAGCCGCAAACCTTGCAAAACGACAATTTCTCGCCAGCATCAGCGACGAGATACGAACCCCTGTCAATGGTATTTCCGGAATGGTCAGCCTTCTTCTCGAAACAAGTCTGAATGCGGAACAACGTCATTTTGCTGAAACAGCCCACATCAACTGTGAGACACTCTCAACCATCATCAATCGCATTCTCGATTTTTCAAAACTGGAATCAAATTCCCTGAAGCTGGAGCCGACCGAGTTCAATTTGAATGATCTATTGGAAGATGTCACCCACCCTATTACGCAAAATGCCATGGAACATGGTTTAAAGTTTGGCTATGCAATTGCATCTGATGTTCCAATACAGGTCTGTTGTGACTCTGTGCAACTGGAGAGAATACTTACCTGCCTGCTGGATAATGCTGTCAAGTTCACCCCCAAAGGCAGTATTTTTATTCAAGCAAGCCTCCTGTCTCAAAGCGGGAATCAGGCCGTCGTGCGTTTTTCCATCACAGATACTGGAATTGGCATCCCAAAATCAAAAATCGACCTTTTATTTTCAAAATTCACACAGATCGACTCCTCTGCAACCCGGCAATTTGGTGGAACAGGACTTGGCTTGGCGCTGGCAAAACGTCTCACCGAATTGATGGGCGGTCAGATTGGTGTAAAGAGTGAAGAAGGCAAAGGTTCAGAATTCTGGTTTACTGTCCGTCTTGAAATTCAGAGTGCCGATAAAATCAATAAAAAGGCGGCAGGTCCATTGAAGGGGAAACGCATTCTCCTTGTGGATGATAATGTCACTGACCGTGAAATAACGCATCGAATGCTCGAAAGCTGGAGCATTGAAACCATCGACGCTATCGATGGAAAACACGCCTTGCAACTTCTTTTGAGTGCTCAACAGCAACACGCGCCATTTGATCTGGCGATTCTTGATTCCCGAATGCCCATAATGGATGGTAAAGCCCTCGCCAACACAATCAAAAACACTCCCGTCATTGCCAATACAAAATTGCTTCTAATGACACCTCTTGGCCAGAGCGGTCTCTGGATCCCTCAATCCAACCAGCCCGATTTCGCAGGAAGCATTTCCAAACCGATCCGCAAAAGCGAACTCGAAAACCTTCTGATTAGAATTCTTTGTCCCTTGGCTCGCTAACAAAAGAGTTGACTGGTTCAACTTCCAACCTCAACTCTCAGAGTGAGAGCTTAAAAGAGTTCAACATTGTCCCCCATGCTTTCTGCACCGCCCACTGGCACTGCAACAACTGTTTTTTCCTTGGACACCGGATCAACTGACTTCCTTTCCCCATCACTCACATTGGTGGCTGCCTTTTTGGTGGACGGATTAACATCAAACCACTCCACTTCCGTGGTTTCAGCATCGCTCACACGCCGAGTCGCACTTTGAACAGACACAATCCTCGATTCTGGAGAGGCCGATTCCTCCTCGACCACGGTTTTTCTCTTGGCATGCCTGACATCTTCAACGTCTTTCTCAGCCCAGTCAACCGTTTGAATCGACAGCTCATCCAGCAATTGAAGCATCGACTGCATTGGACCATCAGCAATCCTGGGGAAAGCCGTTTTCTCGGCTGCTGTCCGAACAAGACGCGCAAAAGCATCCAGCTGCTCATTTACCAGTGTAAATTCTTTCAATACCCGGTCCCTGAATGCGTGAAGTTGCGTCTCCACAGTGCAATCTCCCTGCTTCAAAAAACAACCTCCGTCCGAAACGCGGTCACAAAGTGTCCGACACTCCGAAAGAACTTTTTCAAGCCCCGAGTTCACATCACTCAAAAGTGTTGCATTGCTCTGGCTTGCCGAATTAATGCCGTCAGAAATCACACAAGTCCTTTGCGAAAGCACTTCAAGGCCCGTGCACTCCGTCAATTGAGCAGCCTGGACTTGGGCATTCAATGCGATCAGTTTGATTCCAAAGGACAACTGCCAAATCGAAACCGTCAGTTCTCCCGCCAATCCGCTCAGGGATTGAACTTCCCGTTGCACTTCCAAAGCCAATTTCGACTCCTCAACAATCATCCCACGCAACTCCGACACCACGTTCAAAATGACATCCACCATTCCAGACCCCGCACTCGCGACGCTGGGCAAATCATGCAATGTCATGCAATCGTTTTTCAAGTCCTGGGTGCGCTTAAGAATGGTCTCCAGAGCCGCTCGCGTTGTCTCTGAGGCCATGTGAATTCCTGAATTGATCTTCTCCAAATGTTCCCGACTTCGAAGGGCGATCATATTGAGTTTTCCCAGAGTCCGCCCACCGCCATTCTCATGATTTCCAGACGCCTCATCCCCACAGGACGAAACAAGAGCAGAAACATCTTCAAAAATAACATCCAATTTTTCAAGTTGCTGGCGAGTGAAATCCTGGACTTGTATTCCTTGGACAACCCGGCCTACTTCTGTGCGCATGGCTGCAACAGTACTGGTCAATCTCATATCCCTATGTCGGCATTCCACAATTGATTTCTCAAGTCCCTTCATGGAGTCCTCGATTGCCAACTCCTTCGTCTTAAGCACAACACTCTGACTCGAGACATGCTGATCAATCCGGGCAATCAGACGATCCACCCCCTCAAGCATCTTTCTCATATCCTCAAACTCAGCCTTTACCTGCACTCCAGCCTTGTCCAAAACCTGTTGAATATTCTCGGTCAAAATCAAAAAAACGGCTCTTGTCTCAGCCGGCAGCCGAGCGGATTCGATTCGGAACAGAACCTGCATTAATTTCAACGGCTGTAATAATTCGTCGATCTCCCGTTCCCAATCGCAAACCTTTAATATTTGGCTTCGAAACCGGCGCAAATCCCCGGTAAGCGCCCCAGACCATTGCTTGTACTCATCCAAAAATTGTAGTGCAGGTTTCAGCCCTTCTGTGGCTTTTCGGAATTCATCCTCCCCATCAATCTGGCCGGTTGCCAACTTCAATAAATCCTCGCTTTTTGAAAGCAGGTTTTCGCTTTCGTTGGAAACCTGCATGAGGCTTTCTCCCAGCTTAAGAAATTCTTCCTCCAAACGTCCGGAAAGATGGGTTAAGTCTCCACGTTTTTCTTCCAGACTTTCAGCCAGCAGAAAGACCCCACTTAGAGTCTGCTTTCGACGCCACCGTGTTGCGACACCCCTTCGAACGCCCTCAAAAAGAGAGCCCCAGCCACCACTCCGTTCAATCACATGAGGTAGATGCAACATTACAGTGTTCCGACTGTTGTTAAACTATTGGTACGATAGCATTTACTCTACGCATGATTTCCTCTGTGTCAAATTACAATCTCTCGTCGAGCATCAAAAATAACTGTTACCGGGAAAGGAATACGGAGTAGTTCCGGTTGCATCAAAAGTGCTGTTACCCAAAAAACATTTGGAATCAACGGTTCTGTAATAAATTTGTCGCCAAATAAAGGACAGAAGCGATGGGTGAAGGTAACTTTGGCCCCTCAAATTAACCGCAGGACGCTGTTCTCCATTGTGAAACAATGGAACAGACGTAATAACAACAACCAGACTCACGGCAACAATGCGCACAGCAAAAGTGCTGGTGTAACATGTAAATATTTTCTGTTAGACATCTTCTCTTAATACAGTTTGAGGCTCTCAAGCACGCACAAAAAAAGGCGACCTGGAGTAAACCAGATCGCCTGTGTGACTAAGATACTAATTCCAGAGCGGAATGATTAGTTAGAGCGCACTCTGTAGAACATGGTCCCGGTAGGACTTGTGATGGTCAGTGGGCTGCTGCCACTCACATCTGTATAAGGACCAGTCACGGTTGTTGCAGATTGCAATACTCCAGTGTAGGTCAGAACCAGTTTTCCTCCAGTGTAAGTGTAACTCAGTTTTGGAGTGGTTACTGGTGTATAGGTGCGAGAACGATAAGTCTTCAGGGCTTTAGTGTTGGTCGTATCGTTCACCAGAATTTTGGTGCCATCGCCAGTAATTGAATAGAATTCAAAAGAACCGATGGTTGATGTATCGTTAGCTTTGTAATAGACGATGCGCAACGGATAAACACCGGCTTGTGTCACGTTCAAGGCAATTATGGAATCACCTGTTGAACGAGTTCCATCGTATGAGAGCAATCCCTCATCAGTGTCAGGAACGGAGAGAGTGACGTTTACGTCCCCAGCGCTCAAAGCATCTTTGAGTATTTGGGCATCTGGTTTGCTGATCATATAGGACGCAATATCCACCTGAGTACCACCTTGGATGATCGGGAGAATGCCATCTGCTTCATCCGAACCACGATTGTTCGCCATAACAACACCAATAGCTCCAGCGGCCAGAGCATTAGTAAACTTTACAGAGAAGTTTACTAATCCGCGATCAATCAGAGCAATATTGCCTTTGATTTGGTCAGGGTTGGTAAGCGTTGCTGAGCCGTCGTTAGGTTGGGCATAAACCAATTTGGCAGTAATCGGATTAGTTACATCCAATGTACTGCCTCCAACCAAGTTACGACCACCGGTTACAGCATAATAACCTCCAGCTATTGAGGATGGAGAATTCACGATCAAGGCGCCAACGCTAGCTGGTCCGTTTGTGGCAGCGCTGAGTTTGAATCCATCGCAACTGCTAACCCCAATGACATACACACCGTTGGTTGGGAATTCAATGTAAGAGAGAATTTCCACGCCGAAATTCCCAAGAGGGAAGCTACCTGAAGCACCTGGCAAACCAGGAGAAAACGTGTCGTTATCGAAATTACCGGCTGTGGTACTATCGTCAGTAATCCAATTGAGAGTATTGGGATAAACATACACGCCATTTGTTGAATTATCTGTAAAGGCAATATTGACACCAGCGTATCCGTTCAGAACTTGCTCAAAGAAAGTGGTTCCGCCAATGATTCCTTTAGTACCTATTTCATCAATCTGATAGACCTTAACATTGAAGCCACGTTCACTGCTATTTCCAGAACCAACCGGACTCACAAGGTCGGTTGGATAATTGGTAATAGCCAATGTTGTAAACGTCCAAGAATTGGTGATCTTGTTGGTGGATGATTGGGCGGCATAGACAATCGTTGCCGTATATTCAGTGCTACCATCAAAGTTACTCGATGGTGTCGCTGTAATGGTTGTTACCTTCCCAGATTTACTGGTGGATGTCGAAAACGTCTTGTTGCCAGCTTGAACAACGATGGACGCTGGATCCAGAACAGCCGAGTCGCCATCTGTAATCTTAACCACAATGGGAAGATATGGGAAAACGTCTGTTGCTGCATTAACAGGTTGCGTATAGGAGACATACAAGGGTTTGCTTGACGCAACGCGATAGGCTTTAAGAGCGCCATCTGTGGCTGTATCATTGATTAAGACTTTGTTTGTTTGATTAACAACAGAATACCATTCAATGTAATCGCCGCCACTACCATTTTCAGTGATCAAACGGAATGGATAAACTCCAGCTTGGGTAACAGCAATGTCAAATGTGACATCAGACACAGCATCGGAAGATCCAAGAATGACACCCAAACGGTCCTGAGGATTTGCTGCAGTGGTTAATTTGTAACCATCATCACTGGCAATCCCGAATGTATAGATACCAGCAGCAGGGAATTCGATATAAGTAATGATTTCCAAAGTTGAGTTATCTTCAAGGCTCAGAGTTGGGCCAGGAATACCCACTAAAGAAAACGGATTATCCACACTGAAATATTTGCTGCTGCCAGAGTCGTTCTTAAAGTCGATGACAGAATCGAAAGTAATGAAACCTTCAGAGTCAGCACTACTTAAATTAGCCAAATTGGCTCCATGCAATCCTTCCAATTGCTCTTCTGTCCAAGGGATTGAATTGGGTTGGCCACTGGCAACCTGATAAGGATGAATACGGAAGCCAGGCTTTGTCTTATCAACATTTGCTGTCGGAACAACATAGGAAGCTGGAATGGCTGTATAGGTTTCTGCAACCACATCACGAGTGACTTCGTTTGACTGACCTGTACTATCTTTGAAGGTTACATCCACAGAGTGGGTGCTCGCAGAGGGAACCAATGACGGTGTGTTATAGCGAATGGTGGTGACATCATCCGTTTTGTTCACTGTGGTTGGAACAATCGTCTGTCCATCCAATTTAATGACAAGAGAGCTTGCATCCAGTGTGATAGCGCTTGCATCTGCAATTTTCACTGTCAACCCAAACGCATCCAAAGTTGCCGCGGAGACTGTTGGGGTTGCCGCAGCCAAAGTGGTAATTTCGATGTTGTCAATTGCTTGAATTTGATAACTTCCACCAGTGCGACCACTCAGAATCAAGCGTCCACGACTCGGAAAGTATGAAGTGGCTTGATTTGTAAGAATCTGCTTTCCTTTCCACCAAATATTCAGCAAACCACTTGATGAAAGATCAACTTTAAGTGGCTGCCATGTAAGAAGACTTCCTGATCCATGATTAACGGTATCAATGGGGCCAGTCTGGAGGGATGTGGAATCTGTTCCAGCACCATTCAAAGTGCGCATGGGTTTCTGGAAAATCAGTTGGTTATCAACGCGAACGCTAATGCCAATGCAATCGTAGTGAACATCCCCATCAGTAAGACCGTGGGATGTTGCAGTGTCACCACTTTGCCAAGCATCAAAACCAATTCCCAATCCGGTTGTAGTGCCTTCTTCAGGAAGGTTACTTTCACCGTTGATACCAGAAAAACCATCTCCATTAGCGTTAACCAACACGGGATCACCTTCTCGGGCAAAGTTAATGCTAAAACCATCCGCTGGAGAATCTGTGCCATCTCCAATCATCAGATCGCAGGAAAAAGTAAAACCTTGAACAACAAGACCGTTATCAAAGTCGTTAAATATGATCGTACCACGACTACTTCCTGCGGAAGGAGTGATTTGAAGATATCCTCCTAGATTTCCCCCAGAGGTAAGCCATGCGGCACTCCCTATTAGGGTCATTTCTGATGAAGGGTCCGTTTCAAAAGCGTATGAAGCGGATCCCGCGAAGATATTGGTTGCAGAGATACTGCCCAATAGAGCAGCAGCAGCCACAACCTTTAGGCGGTTACGTAGAGAACTTTTTTTCATGAATGATTTCAGTTTAGATTTTTTTGTTCTGTAACTAACGGATCTGTGAGGTGAGTTATCAGATTAAGTTGCGTGTTAATCTAATTCGCTAACTTTAATTACTTTGTTACCTATGTCAAACAAGATTTAAGGTCTAATTCACAAAAAGAGCCACTTTTAGTAAAATATTCAATTAACTTTAGAATAAATTGAACAAACAAGAGCTGAAACCTGAGTTTTACATCAGCTTTTCACAGTCCGAAAATGAGCTCAATCGGTTTTTTGAATAGAAAAATTACGGTTTCCCCCTGCCCTTTTACCTTAAAATGAGAAATGAAATAGAAGTCTTATCTCAATTTCAGGTGCACTTCATCAGCCAATACAATTCAGAAACAGAACGTTAACGTTTCTCTCGACCAAAGATCACCCTATTCCACCCGCTCAAGACCAGAAAGGAACCTTTGGGTATTGAGGCATGGCTCCGGCATGTGTGCATACAAAATTTGCCACTTGGTGAGCTCGCTCTAAAATGGTCTCATTATTTTGGTGGGTCAAAAGTCCCAACGCCAGTGCGGCGGTATAGCTATCCCCTGCTCCGACAGTGTCGACAATACGCAATTTCGTTCCGGGATGACTAAGCACATTTCCATCCACAAGAAGCGTGCTACCGTTTGCCCCTTTGGTCAAAGCCACAGCCTTAAGCCGGAAACGTTCGGCTAACTGCATCAGTTTTGAGGATTCGTTGCCATGGAGATCAAACAGTTCTGTCACAATCGGCAGTTCGTCGTCATTCAACTTCAAAACGTTGGCATTTTCCAATGATTCACGAATGATTTCCGACGACCAAAAATGCTGGCGTAAATTGATATCAAATATTCTTAATGCCTTAGTGGAAACCGCCTTGAGTATGTCTCTTACTGCTGCGCGAGAAGTAGAACCACGTTGTGCCAATGTTCCAAAACAGATCACATCAGCCTGTGAAACCTTCTCCAAGATCGTTTTCTCAATCTTAATATTGTCCCACGCCACATGTTCATGGATGGTAAAAGTGGGAGTTCCATTTTTATCGAGCAACACACTAACTGTGCCAGTCGGCAAGTTTGAATCAACCTGGATTCCCTCTGTATTTAAACCAAAATGTTCCAGCCCATGCACAATCTCACGTCCTAACGCATCATCTCCAACTCGTGATATGACCAGCGTCTTGGCTCCAAGTGCCTGTGCATGATATGCGAAATTGGCTGGAGCGCCCCCTAGCTGTTTTCCAGAAGGCAGTAAATCCCACAGTAGTTCACCAACGCCAATAGCTAAAGGTTTACATTTTGTCGGGTCCATTTTTTCTTAATCACTTCCTCAAATAATACAATATACATCTATCTATTACTTATATTTTTGAGAAAGCAGATTGCGACCATCAATTTTTTTATCATTTTCAAGCTGTCGCTTATTTTCATACAAAGGAACCAATCAGAAATCCAGACAAAGCCGATGTGATGGACTAAAAGTAACTGTATGTTTTCACAATTCGTCTGTAACGGTGCAACTCTTTTATTCCACCAATCATTTTTCCCACGCTGACTTTAATTGGTAAACAGTCATTGAATCAATCTGTGCCACGCCACCTTCCACACCAATTTCGAATGAACGCTGCTCCTCAGGTATGATCACATGCATTGGCATATACAGCCGTCCGTCATTGCCAAAAATATCAATGGACGTCCGGTCCACCAATATTCGCAATTTAATTTTGCCATCCACAAGCTTTAAAGGATTCATCTTGTCAAGACATGTCAGCTCCTGTTTTTTGACATCATACTTGACGTTCACGCCACGAAGCTTGAAGTTCACACTCGTAACATTGGCACAGGCAATTTCCGCTGTCAGGTCGGCCAATTCCAATTTCACTGAAGCCAAAGGATTCTGTCCTACATCCAACTTCTGAGGTTTGATTGAGGTTTTTCTGACACGTAAAGACTGCAACTCCTTCACTGGATTCGAAAAAATCCGTGGTCCCTCTTCTGTTGTGCGTAAAGTTAACTCCACTGGGAGTCCCATCATTTGGTTGAAAGGCATCCCCGGCAGTTCCATTCCAGCCCCCCACGGAATGAGGATACGACGCCCATCCGATTTTGGAATATCATTGTAAGTCTGCGACGCATACCAACAATTGCCAGACTGGATTCGGCCAGGATTACCTTCGGGCTTGAAATCATGCCCATTAAAACTGCCCACCAGATAGGTTCCTGTTCCACCATAAAAAACCCACCGGCAATCATTCGTATTGCCATCAAGTGGAATCTTGAAAAACTCCGGGCATTCACCGGTCTCCGGCACCTTGACACTGCTCATGATCTCCCACTTCTTCAAATCCCTTGAAGACAGCAGCCGGTAATCATTCCCATCGAGAAATAAAGCCATGACCCACTTCTGCTCGGGCTCATACCAAATGACTTTGGGGTCGCGATTTCCAGGAACAATATTCGGGACAACCGGATTATTCGTGTATTTTGTCCAGGTGCGCCCCCGATCATTGCTATATGAAATCTCCTGTGTGGTGGGCGCTTTGGGATAGCCAACCAAACATTCTCCTGCCGCTGTTGTGATGCAAACCATCACGTTCTCCTTGCCCGTTTGAAAACCAGATGTGTTCTTCCAGTCAACCACCGCAGACCCTGAGAACATTGTCCCCAATTTATCTGGATAGAGTGCCACAGGTAATTCCTGCCAATGCACCAGATCTCTGCTCACTGCATGTCCCCAATGCATGTTCTCCCATTGAGTGCTATACGGATTGTGCTGATAGAATAGATGGTATTCTCCTTTATAATAAACCAAGCCATTGGGATCGTTGTTCCATCCGCGACGCGATGTAAAATGAAATTGTGGACGCAATTTCTCACGGTAGAGCGTGTCGGCATTCTTGATTTCATCGGTTTGGTCAATAGTCTTTAATCCCTCAGAATCCTCGGGTAGTTTGTCGACCTTGATAGAACCTTTCTTGCCCCGAAACATTGAAACATCCATGAAAGCCCACCAGTCGGGAGCTTCGTCCGCCAGTTCAATGACAAAATGTCGTGGTTCCTGTCCGTCAGCCTCCACTGTCATCAAACGCTTGGGCGCCCCATTTCTAATTGGAAAATTCATGTAACGATTTTTGAAAATGACCTCTCTTTTGGCATTTTCGACTACCGCTTTCACGGGATTGCGATCGGATTGAACGATCTGGTCCACGTTGATATGCCCCCAAGGAGCTGTCGCCTCATCAACAATCCGTATCACAGCCTTTTTCCCAACAAACTCCGACACATCCCAAGATGCCTTGTCCAAAAACTCATTGCCACCGGGCTTGTCATTGGGCCCCGTCGCAGAACGAACCACTTTTCCATCCACCAACAACTGTAGTGCTAGATGTTCAGGATCCTTCCCTCCACCAATCAAAAACACCACGTAGTTTCGTTCAATTTTAAACTCGGGCGAAGTCAGGGTTCCTGTTGAGCCATCCCCTCCCAAGTAGGTATTAACAAGACCGTTTCCCTTAAAGCCAGTCACATTCATTTGCCCTGGTAACGTCCCATGAGCCAGGCCCAAGCCAAACGCTGTTCCTGTCACTTTCCATTCGCCATAATTTGTCCCTTCAAAATCAGCAACAACGATATCCCCCGCAGCCAAAGCATTCAGCCCCACCACAAAAGAAAAACAAAGCGCAGCCTTCAAAAAAAATTTCCACATAGGTTTTGTCAGCGAGGATCTAAAACAAATCATAGGTCATTCTTAAAAAATTCATGGTTAATCAATCACTTTTCAGCACAAATTAGCACGATCTTGTCAAATACATCATCACACTTCCTCACATCAAGTGAGTTCCTCCCACTAAAAATGCAAATTCAAAGACATTAGTTTGACGTGTAAACGTGAGATCATGGAGATTGAATTTAGTGGAATGAAATCCAGAAGCACAACAGAGACTTTCTACAAAGAACAATAAAGTTGCCATGACAACTTGCAAAGCTGTCACTTTTTACCTTCAACAAACAACATTCATTTTAAGAGTTACTAAAATTCCAAAAACACGTTTTAAACACCTTCATTTAAAAAACAGTCAATCATCGCCCTCCGTAAAAACGGGGAAAAATTCGATCTATTGTACAAGGCAAATTTTGTAATCCAGTTCAAAATACCTTTATTACGCAACCGGTTTTAGTTTCAAAGATGCAAACCTGTTCCGATACTCTGCCGGAGTAAGTCCAAGGTCCTGTATAAAAATACGCCATAGGGTACTTTGATCTCCCAGCCCCGTGCGCTCTGAAACCTCTTTCAAGGCCAACGGGGTTTCTTCCAATAACCGACGCGCCTCGGCTACCCTGAGACGCCGCACCAAGCTGGCCGGTGATTCTTTGAGGTGTTTTCGACACCAACGGCTTAGCGTGCGCGAACTCATCCCCGCATGGCTGGCGATTCGCTCGACAGGAAGCTCTTCGCAAATATGTTCAATCACAAATGTGGAAATGCCATGCAACTGTGGAGACTCTCGTTCCTGACTTTCAAGCAGCGTGCTAAACTGTGACTGATGCCCGGAACGACGTAAAAAGAGAACCATTCGCTTGGCAACACGCATTGCCAAAGCATGGCCATGGTCCTCCTCAACCAAGGCCAAGGCCAAGTCAATCCCAGCCGTAACCCCCGCCGAAGTCCAAACGGTTCGATCTTTAACATAGATTCCCTCGTCAATAACCTTCACCCTCGGATACCGGCCCCGCAAAGTATCCAAATGCATCCAATGAGTGGTAGCTCGATGCCCATCCAAAATCCCTGCCTCAGCAAGAGCAAATGCACCAGTACAGATGGAAACAATCCTCTTTAATTTTGAACGATGCTGCTTCAACCATTGAACCATCGGTATGTGATCCGCTGGCATCGGATCGTCGGGGGACGAGCCGGCTATGATAATCGTATCAGCGGAGTTAATTTGGGACGGAAGTGTTTTTACTTCAGCAAGGCATAATCCAAAACGTGTTTGAATTGAGGGAGCGGATGGGCTAAAGGCCTGAAGATTGTAGACATTTCGTCCCAAAAGATCATTGGTATGGCCAAAGACTTCCCAAGGACCAGCAATATTCAGCATTGAAACTCGAGGAGCCACAAGAAACCACACATTTTGAGGTGATCTGAACATGGATTATATACTAATGGAATGTGTCTCGATTTGCAATAAAATTGTCCTTTGTGCCACAAACATCATGCGGTAGTTTTCAATATGTGAACGCCAAGGTGCATCACTTTGGCACTTGAAGCCTGTAGAAAACACTTCATCAGAACAAAAGGAACGCCTATGTCAGTAAAAGTTGCAATTAACGGTTTTGGCCGCATTGGCCGCCTTGTATTTAGAGCCATCGCAGAGCAAGGCTTATTGAACGAACTTGATGTCGTTGCAGTGGGAGACGTCGTGCCTGCCAGCAATCTGGCCTATCTTCTGAAATACGATTCAACTCAAGGCCGTTTTAATGGAAATGTCACCTCCACAAAATCATCTCCAGACAAAACTGACGATGATGTTCTTGTGGTGAACGGGAAAGAAATTCTAGTTGTAAGTGCCAAAACACCCGCTGATCTCCCCTGGTCTAAGCTCGGCATACAAGTAGTCATTGAGTCAACCGGCCTCTTCACCAACGCAGAAAAGGCAAAGGGCCACCTTGCTGCCGGAGCAAAAAAAGTCATCATTTCCGCACCGGCTAAAAATGAGGATATAACACTCGTCATTGGCGTTAACGACAGCAAGTATGATCCAGCAAAACATCACATCATCTCAAATGCCTCCTGCACGACCAATTGCATTGCTCCCCTTGTCCATGTTTTGATCAAGGAGGGATTTGGTCTCGCTGAAGGTTTAATGACCGCAGTTCATGCTTATACAGCCTCTCAGAAAACTGTGGATGGTCCTTCCAAAAAAGATTGGAAAGGGGGGCGTTCTGCAGCAATCAATATCATTCCAGCCACGACCGGCGCAGTCAAAGCCGTCGGACTCGTAATTCCAGAGATCAAGGGGAAACTAACTGGGATGTCGTTTCGTGTGCCAACACCAACTGTTTCTGTGATTGATCTCACATTCAGAACAGAGAAAGAGACGTCCTTGGCGGAAATTAAGGCCGCACTCAAACGAGCATCCGAGACTTATCTCAAAGGCATTCTCGCCTACACCAATGAACAGGTTGTCTCCTCGGATTTCATCCACGACAATTTTTCATCAACCTTCGACGCGGAGGCCTCAATTGAATTGAACAGTCATTTTTTCAAACTCGTGAGCTGGTATGATAATGAGTGGGGATACTCAAACCGGGTTGCCGAGCTCACCGCAAAAGTAGCTGCATCACTATAAGTTTATAGTAAAAGTCGTTTGTCCAACTCCCATTTCGTGTTAGCAACACAATGGGAGTTTTTCAAATTAATGAGTCCAGCACAAAGAGTTCAAAAAATGATGGAAGCAGAGAGATGATACGAAAAGGGAGAAACAAAAAAACGCGTCCAGAAAAGTCCAGACGCGTTTAAAAAAGACACCCACTATTGTTCTGGAGGTGGCTGCAAATTCATCGGAGCCCCTGCTGCATCTCCGTTTTCCTCGTCAGATTCTGTCGGCGGTTGCATCTTATCCTTTGCCTTGTCATCCTTCTTGTCTTTCATCAATTGCGCACGACCACGAATCACGGGATCAACAGAATACGAAGAAACAAGGTATATCCACTTTTCGAGTTTCTTTTCCTGTTCGAGTTTATCGGTCATTTTCTTCAAATTATCCGCAAACTCTTTGTCGAGTTTGGTCTTCTCCTCAGGTTTTTCGTCTTTTCCGGCAACCCGTTCCTTGGGCAAGTCCGCAGAAACGCCAACCGTCAAATAATAATTATTCTCAGCGTTCTTCTTCCCAATTTTCAAAACGTAATGAAAATTATCGAATGTATCGACTTTCACAACCAGCGGCTTGTCCAAGCCAGTTGCCGCAGAATTGGTAGCCACATCCAAAAAGCTCAAGCTTCCCAGCGTGGAGCCAATTGCAGAGATTTTCCCGGCATCCGGCATCTCGTTGGTCTGAACGTTAAGCAACGTGAGTTTGTTTGTTGTGCTGGCTGCTTCCAATTTCCAGGAATTGGTGGATTCCAACGCCGTGAACTCGATTGATTTGGTCTTCTCGATTTTGACAAAGTCCTTGATCAGCCAATAATCCGGTTTGGGGTCCGAATTACCCAAAGGATCGGATATCAGCAAGGCCGTTTTGGGATCGCTTTTCAACAACACGTAACGACCATCGGGTGATTCCACCTCGTTACCATAACGCATGGTTTTGCGGGTATGTTTAAGCCCCAGCAACACCGATGTCATGACTTTCCCCTTGGAGTCAATCAATTCGATCATAGAGGCTGTCTTCGGCCCCGACTTCTCACCGGGCTTGGGTTCAACAAGAGTTAGTTCCCCCAATTGCGCTGGCTCAACAGGCTCGGATTGAGTGATCTTCAAGTCGACAAGCTTAAGCAGAAAACCGCTAATCTCGGTGAAATTGGCCGGGTAATCCCCGCGCTCCTTCACGCTCCAGATCCCATCCTTTTTATGAAGGGTGAGCTCGCCATCGCCAATCATATGGATTTGAGCGACGTCGTTGATATCAATTTTCTGAAGCAGTTTCTGCCCCATTTTTGAATCCGCATAGGAAGAGGCTTCCTGATTGCGATTCATGAGAACCAGACTGGCACCGCCCAGGACGGCAACCAGCGCCAAAAGAATAATCAGTTGTTTACGATTCATTTTGCCGCTGTCTTTTTACGTTTCACTACTGCAAGAACCACTCCGCTCAAAGCCACCAATAAAGGCATTACGCCAATGTTGACGACCTTTGTCCAGAACTCCAAATGATCCACGTCCTTGCGCAGATTCTTTCGGAGTTCCTTCAAGTCCTTCTTAGCCGCAGCTTCGGTCTGGCGGAATTTATCCACTTCTTTCTGCTGTTCAGGCGAAAGGATGAAGCGCTGTTGTGGATCTTTTTTATCCGTTTGCAACTCACCCAGTTTGCGTTGTGTTTCAGCAAGGCTGCCTTCCAATTCCTTGATACGGGATTGGTATTTCTTTTCTGCAGCAGCCTGCATGTCGCGAACCCGTGTGAATGGACGGTTCATGCTGGCGCGGCTGCGCAATGAAATCAGGCTGCTATCCCCGGCAAGCTGTTCAACAAGGCTTTGAATGAAGTTAAGATTGCCATTCGGCATGTTAACCACTTTGTATCCGAGGACCTCCTGAACCTGAACAGCAATCTGATCGTTAATCATGTCGCTGTCTGCCACAAGAATGACCGCCCCATCCCCATTGCCTTCCTTGAGTTGCTTTTCAGAATCAGCAGGCTTGGCATCCTTCTTGTCATTCTTCTTTTCGTCCTTTGCGTCCTTGGGTTTGCCATCAGGAAATGCAGTTTTGAATTTTCCTGTCAAACGCACTGCCAGGGCGTAATTGGTTCCCGATGCCTTGAATTCCTTTGCAATTTGCTGTGCGCCAATCGCCGAAAGCATGCCATCCACCAACTGTGAATTCTTGGAGGATTTGACAATGATACTTTCCTTCAGGCCATCAACAGGCTTGCCTGTAAATGCACCGGCAAAGGCCAATACCAGATTGTCAACCTGCGCACCAACCGTATCGTCCTCACTAATGCCTTCACGAGTAATCCCCAAAACAGTTGGCATGACATTTCCACGGTTGCGCGTGCCGAAATTAAGGTCGGCAACCACCTTGGTTGTATCCATTTCCATGCCCCAAGTCTTGAGCAATTTATCCAACGAAGACTGGCCGGAACTCTCGCCAATGACCTGAGCCATCTGATCCTGCTTCTGATCGAAATAAGCGTGGGGATCGAGCAAAGCCAACAAACGTCCGCCTCGCAGAACAAACTGATCAATGGCATACTGTGCCGTATCGGAAATGTCCCGAGGCTCAATGACAACAAGAACCTTGATATCATCATCAATCTTCGCGGAGGTCATTGGAACTTCACGCACGGTAAAGTCCTTCTTGAGTTCGCTGATGAACACCCAGGCATCCTGTCCACGCTGACGTTGCATCATCATCATGGGATTTCCTGCCGTTCCAAAAACCGGCATGGCACTCATTACTCCAATGACCGGCGGCGTGGGATTGACCACACGAGCGATGGCTCGGGAAATATCGTATTCGAGCAATTTCTCACGATCTGGAGCCAGCCAGGGAATCGCAATCTTTTCCTTGAGAATGCTCACAACCAACCCGAGATAAACCTTGTCTCCACCAAAGGGCGAGGTCGGCTGGCCATCAACCCCATTCAATCGGGCCAAGTCTTCAGCATCGGAATCCGGTGTCGGATCGTATTTTTCGACGATGATTTTTCCCTTGGCTGCCTGCTTGTACTCCCCGAGCAAATCCTCAACCCGGCGGGCATATGTCTTCAACGCCACCGGCATGGCATTGTCATTCTGGGTGCAGAAAAAGCGGATGGTAACCCGCTTATTCAAGCTTCCCACGATTTTCCGAGTTCCATCAGAGAGCGTGTAGCTCTTGTCAGCCGTTAAATCAACGCGTTGCTTGGCGGTGCCACTCACCACATAAAATGCCAGCAGCACCACAAACATCGCCACCACGCCTACTGTGGAATACAAAAGTGTTTCAACATTTTTTTGCTTCATCGCAATATCCTGAATAAAATTGTTTTAACCAGCACGATGCCCCCGAATGATCACGCCCGTTGTAAAGAGCGAAAAACCAATGATCGAGAGGAAATAAATTATGTCTCGGGAATCAAGAATTCCCTTTGAAAAACCATCGAAGTGAGTGAGCACGCTAAACGCCGCCACCGCATCGACCAGTTTCGGACAGTCCAACCGAGTCAATAAATTCGTCACCGGCGGAAACCCGCACAAGATGAGGAATAAACAGAGAACGACCGAAATGATGAAGCTGATGACTTGATTGCGCGTCATGGCGGATGTCATCGACGTAATGGCCAGATAAGCCCCCGCCATCAGGAAGCTCCCAATGTAGGCGGCAAAAATCACGCCATTATCCGGTGACCCCAGCCAGTTGACTGTCACTACAACGGGAAACGTCAGAACCAGCGCAATTCCCAGAAAAACCCAGGATGCGAGAAATTTTCCAACGATGGCCTGCCAGGTTGTGATTGGCATCGTGAGTAGCAACTCCAGTGTGCCCACGCGGCGTTCCTCAGCCCAAAGCCGCATTCCCACAGCCGGAACCAGGAACAGATACAACCACACGTGCCAGGTGAAAAACGAATCCAGACTGGCTTGACCCCGTTCAAAAAAACCGCCCGCCATGAATGTGAAAAAGCCAGCCAACAATAGGAATATGACTATGAATACGTATGCAACCGGCGAGGAAAAATACCCGCCAAGCTCGCGTTTTGCCACTGTTTGAATATTACCCCAAGAACTCATTTCGTTGCCTCCTTTGCAGTTTCGGGCAGCGTAATGCTGCGAAAGACTTCATCCAGACGACCTTCTTCTGTGTGCAATTCCTCAACGGTCCAGCCTGCCACCGCTTTCATGACTGCACGTGCCAAACTTCCGTCAAAAGCCTGTGTCTTCGGGTAAACCCGAGCCCAGACCTTTCCGGCCTCCTCCTTCACAATTGCCGTCCGCCGCGCTTCCTCAACTTTGGAAAGCCGGTCTGTCAACTCGGCAGGAGCCACACTTGCCACACATATCAAAACCGCTCCAGCGGTTTCAGACCTGTGCTTGAGATCCAGCGGAGTTCCGTTGGCCACTATCTGCCCGCGGTCAATTATGATCGCACGGGAACAGGCGGCCTCAACCTCCTCCAAAATGTGGGTAGAAAAAATGATAGCCTTGTGTTCGCCCATGCGACGAATCAACCCGCGCACCTCATGCTTCTGATTTGGGTCCAGACCGTCCGTGGGCTCGTCAAGAATGAGCACATCCGGATCGTGAATAATCGATTGAGCGAAACAGGTGCGATGCCGATATCCCTTTGAAAGGGTATCAATGCTTTGATAGAGCACCGATTCCAGGAAACACATCTCCACGGCGCGATTAACGGCCTTCTTCCTGGCGTCTCCTCTGAGTCCGCGTAGTTCAGCAGTGAAACTGAGAAAACTTTCCACTGTCATATCCGCGTAGGAAGGTGCGTTTTCCGGCAAGTATCCAATAAGGCGTTTCGCGGGGATTGGATCGGCCACCATATCAAAGCCACCAACCAGGATTTTACCTTCGGTGGGCGGGATGAAACCGGTCACCATTCGCATGGTGGTCGATTTCCCGGCGCCGTTAGGCCCCAGAAACCCCAGCACTTCACCGCGTTCAACCGCGAATGACACGCGATTAACCGCCAGCTTTGTGCCGAACGATTTACTTAAGTTTTCGACTTTTATCATTCCAATTTCTCCTGACCCGGCACTTCATATTGCCGCGTCGTTTGCCTTGATTCCAAATTCACAAAGTATCTTCAATCCGACGACATTGGTAAAAGCATCCAATGCGGATTGGAGTGGGAACAAGAAAAAAACGTTCAAAACAATTTGTCAACCACAGGATTTTCCCGTGCGTATGTTCTTCTCCCCGAATAGGTAAAGATATAATCCTTGTAGGAGATTCCCTTACATCCTCTTCAGGTTAAACCGTAGCGGAATTGAGTTCCAGCCAAAAAACAGACCCTCCCGACTCAGGAAAGTCCGCTCCAACCCTGCCTCCCATTGATGTTGCCAGCCTCTTGACGATTGCCAGCCCAAGTCCCGTACTTTGTTCGCCACCGGTTGGTTTGTTGGATATGCGACCAAATTCCACAAACAATTTGTCGCGCTCCTTTTCGGAAATTCCCGGCCCCTGATCCAACACTTCCACCCGCCACTTTTTCTCACCGGAACACATGGTAACTTTGATCTGCGACTTGGGAGGACTGTATTTTATGGCATTCGACAGGTAGTTGCTCAGAATCTGGTGCACCCGGTCTCCATCACCTCTCGCCAATATGGGTTGATTGGAGACCTGACTCTCAATGGTCGTCCCCTTTCCCCTGGCCACAAGCCCCTGTTGATCCACCACCAAGGCAATCAAACGGGCCAGATCAAACGGCATCCCCGAGTCCTGTCGCACCTGCACGAGTTGCAGGGCAAGAAAATCGTCGATGATGGCCTTCATCTGCAAAGCCCCCTTCTCGATTCCCTCAAAGCTCTGACGAATTTCTTCAGGAATTTCGTGGTCAGTGCTTCCAGCATTGGCCAGAAACATGACCACCGAAAGAGGATTACGCAAATCATGCGCGGCAATACGCATAAAATGTTCCCGCTCCAAAAGTGCCGCCTCCAACTCGCGTTTTTGCCGCGCAATTGTCAAATGCGTGTTGACCCGGGCCAGAACCTCGGCATCCCGGTATGGTTTCGTTATATAATCAGCGGCACCAGAATTGAAGCCCTTCACCTTGTCATCAATTTCTGAACGTGCAGATAAGAACAAAACCGGAATATCCCTTGTGACAGGACTCTTCTTCAAATGCGTGCAGGTCTCAAAACCATCCATTCCCGGCATCATGACATCAAGCAGAATGATGTCTGGCTTGCCTTTTAAAGCCAGATCGATCGCCGCAGCACCATCTTCGGCGGCCAGAACTTTAAACCCCGCCTTGGAAAGACAATTGGCCAACACCTTCAAATTAATGGAGTTATCATCAACCACCAGCACTGTGTCACGCGATGAATTCTGCATATTCAGTTATGTTAAAAAAATCAATCAGGCAATCTCAGAGCCTTTCTAATGGCTTTTATTTTGAATTCGGATGCCAGCTTGAGCAAATGAGACTCAAATGGGTTGGTTGATCCAGAGCTCCAAATCCAGTTTTCCAATTCATTTTGCAGACCAAGAATATCCCCGCTCGTCACAAAGCTCTGATATAGTTTCAGGCGCTCGGGGTCAATTTCCTCCATTGCGAGGGATTGATTTCCCAAATTAATTTCCAGTTCCCCCCCTTCCTCGACCATTTGCGAGACAGGCAGGTCGAACCAGAAACAGGATCCCTTCTCCAGTTCGCTTGCCACCTTGATCGTTGTCCCCATCGCATCCGCAATCCTGCGGCTAATGGCCAGCCCCAGCCCCGTTCCCTCCCATTGCTTGGTCTTGGATTCAATCAGTTCAAAGGGACGAAACAGAAAGGGAATTCGTTCAGAAGGGATTCCAACTCCCGTATCAATCACACAAAACCGGATGCAATTTTCCTGCCGGGAAATACGAAGTTGTACTGAACCCTTGCTAGTAAACTTAATGGCGTTATCCAACAAATTGATCAGAAGCTGACGAATCCGCTTAAAATCCACAAAGAGCGTTTCAGGCACGCCGTTTTCAACAATTCCAGTGAATGCCAACCGTTTCTCCTGAGCCCTGACATTGAGAACATTCATGGTATCCCGCAAAAGCCTTCGAACATCCACCGGGGCGGGAGTCAAATCCATCCGCGACGTATCCGCCAAAGCCAGATCCAGCAGATCGTTGATCATGAGGAGCAGGTGTTCCGCGGCAGAAAACACAATTGCCACATCTTCATCTTCTTTTTTGGTCAGGTTATCGCTTGTCCGCAGGTTCTGAGTGGCCCCCAGAATCGCATTCAAAGGAGTACGCAATTCATGGCTGATCGCCGCGAGAAAACGATCCTTGCCCCGGCTGGCAACTTCCGCAATCTCCTTTGCAATCTCCAGTTGATGAGTTCGCTGTTTGACTAATTCATCCAGTTTTCGGTTGTGCTCCTGCAATTGCAGAGTCAGCTCCTCACTTTCGATCGCATCGGACACGGAGCTTAGATACATCGGTAAAAACGGGGCATAACGATCACTGCGGGGAGTTGTATCCGAGACTGCCGCAAACATTCCCAGAACGGTTTTCCGGCTTCTCATGACTCCAAGAATCAGCATTCCCGGCTCTTCTTGCGTTTTGACACAAATCGGTCTGGAGTGCCCGATTGCCCAGCCAAAAATTCCCGAATCAATGGCATAATCCACTTCTTTTGTGAGCCATTGAGCTTCCTCAGGTTTTAGTTTTGTCTGAAGCGTAAATTCTCCAAGGTTGGACGGAAGGTAAAAGCCAACCGCCTTCAAATGCCAGAGTGACTTGAGATGCTTGAGCGTCATCTCAAGGATCTGTTCTTTCCCGTTGATTTTTCGCAATGCCGACTGAAAACGCTCCAATGCCACAACGCTGCCAATCAGGCCCTCCTGGCCCGTCCAAACAACCGGATCAACCTTATACGAATTGGGAGACATTGGCAAAGAAACCTAATGAGAACCGCTGATTAGAATCGAACAGAGCTGCTCCCATCTTTGGTCCGTTTCTTCCACAATCAACTGCACATCTGCCTCTCCGAGCATTGTTCTCTTGCAGGCTTCCTCGGATAAGGCACTCACATATGTTTCACCGCTGTTTCCAAATTCCAACGCAGTGGAAATAAAATCCGCACAATGGACTGTTGCACCGTCGATGATCGCCGAATGAAACAAATCAGGATTATGATGCCGTCTGACCATCTCCACCAACGCGACGGGTATTTTCCAAAGTGTGAGAAGTTCCGCCCCAAGATCGGCGTGGTCAAAGCCGAGAACATCAAACTCAACTCGGCAGCAAGGGGCCTTTTGAGATTGATAGTTGCTGAGAATCCGCTCACTCTCCTGAGGAGCTGTCAAATACATGATCAACCGCCCGATGTCATGCAGCAATCCCCCCACAAAAAAGCGCTCGGGAGATGGATCGTGCCGCCGTTCCGCCAGCAGACTGCTCATCACACCGCAGGCAATGCTATGTTTCCAGAAATCCTGGGTGTTCACCAAATTTTCGGGCAGATTTTTAAATGTGCCGATAACGCACGTCGCGAGGGCCAGATCCCTCATTTCTCGCAATCCAATTAATTGAAGCGCTTCCTCAATGGTTTCAACCTGGGATGGAAAACTGTAATAGGCGCTATTTGCCAGTTTCAGAAGACGGGATGCCAGGCTCTGATCCTTGCGAACAACCCCGCCAATTGTGGCAATGGAAGATCTGGGGTCGTCGACCGCCTGTGTCAACTCATAATACAAAGTTGGCAGAGAGGGAAGCTTGCCAACACGTTTTACATAAGTTGAGGCATCCATGTGAGTAAAAAAGTTATTTTTGAGGACTATTGGCTTGCATGTAAAGTCGGCGTGCTGCCCGCTTGACGGCCATTGTTCTAACGGCTTTTGCCACCCCATTAGAGGCATTAACGTGCATAAAACGAACCTGAACCAGAGCCTCTGCCATCTGCATCGTTTCCGAAGGTATAACCAATGGCTCGGCCTGCGGAGAGGAAACGTCCTCCCCCAATACATTGATTGCTTCAATCCCCCACGTTTTCAACAGCCGGATGCTTCGCGTCGCCAAAGCAGTATCCTTTGCGATCAACAACATGTTGTTCACATTCATGATGTCCACAGCCACAACCATACCCGGTTCTAATTTGTCAGTCGGCACCATCATAGTATTTGATTTCCTTCATCTGCGCCGCCAAACACTCAAAAGGCGAGTTATTCATTGTCGCAGACAGACTTTACATGGATACAGTTCACTTTCGACGCATCACAATCAAGCTTGGTGAAACTCAACCATGAATTACGATTCCGGTCAATCTCACCATACAATATTTCGCAACAAAGAAAGTTGTCTATTGACTTTTTTTGCCACTTTCAGAAACTGCGCGTTCTTATGTCAAAGATTTCAGAGTCCTTTTCCAACGTGACCGCCGTTGCCAAAGCTAATGTATATTTCGACGGAAAAGTCATCAGCCACGCCATTCTCTTTCCTGATGGCACCAAAAAGACCCTTGGTTTGATTTACCCCGGCACTTACCATTTCGGAACGGACAAGGCCGAACGCATGGAATTGGTCACCGGCAAATGCACCGTCAAGCTCGACGGGCATAACACAACGCATTCATATGCCGAAGGCCAAGCCTTTGATGTTCCAGCCAAATCCGGTTACGACATTACTGTTCCCGATGCCATTTGCCAATATATCTGCTCCTACATCGCTTAATCAGCTTCTCAAAACCAATTCCGCCGCCCAATCCGCGAAACGCAAACCGGATTGGGTGAGCCGAAAACAGTCACCATCCAGCCGGGCATATCCCATCTCAGTCAGTTTTTTGATTTCTGCAGCCCATTCCACCCGTAAATCAAAACCGGTCCGTTCCTTGAACAATTCCAACGGCCATCCGCTATTCATTCTCAGACCAAAAGCCGCCAACTCCCCTGCCCGTGCCAGAGGTAACAATTCCTCACTGGACTCCACTGCACTCTTTCCCTCTTCCACCAATCGGCAATATTTCTCAGTATCTGAATAATTCTTTGTCCGAATTCCACCAACATACCCTGCTGCACTCGGGCCAAGACCATAATAACTTCCGCCACGCCAATAATTAACATTATGGTGACAAGCCCTTAAAGGAACATCTATCGGGTCCAAAGCGGTTTTTCTCGCAAAATTCGAAATCTCATACTGAACAAACCCTGCCCTTTGACTCCGCGCCAATAATTCATCATACATGGCGCACTCCAAATCTTCATTTTCCTTGTAACGCCCCGCCTTCAATTGTTCAAAAAATGCCGTGTCTTCCTCGTAAATCAATTCATAACACGACAAATGTTCCACCCCCATCGCCATCACCTCCGTCAGGGTCGAACAAAACGACTCCATGGATTGTCCAGGTACTCCAAACATCAAGTCCAGCCCGATGTTATCAAAACCTGCCTGGCGCAAAATATCGAACGATTGAAAGACCTCCTTCCGAGAGTGAATCCGCCCCAGAGTTTTTAAAACAGCCGGGTCCAGAGATTGCACGCCCATCGAAATCCGGTTCACACCAAAAGACCGCAACAGCTTCGCCTTCTCCATTGAAACCGTGGCAGGATTACTCTCCACAGTCCATTCCGAAGCTCCCAATAAATTCAGACGCTCCATTGCCGTGAGAATTCGTTCCCACTGCTTGAGAGTCATCAGGGATGGAGTTCCCCCGCCAAAGAAGATCGTTCCTGGTTTTAAGTTTTCCGCCACCTTCTCCAACTCATGCACAAAGGCACTGACATAACGATCCATTAGCGCCTCTCCCGCCGGCTGAGAATAAAAACCACAATAGGCACATTTTTTAACACAAAAAGGCACATGAACATACAAACTGGAAATGTTGTTTTCTTTTATCATGATTTCCGTTTCGCTAAAAAAAACATGCAATATGCACAAAATTGACCATCTGATTCTAAGACTGAAAACGCCTCTATTACCAACTCGTTTCTTGCCCGACGTCAATGAGCACATTACAATTGTTTCATGTCATCTATCGATTCAGCAACCACCTTTGAACGTGCAGACTTTCGGCAAACAAATCAACTGCGTCCAATCCGTTTTCAAAACGGCATTGCTCCCAACGCCACCGGTTCAACCCTGATTGAATGGGGAAACACGCGTGTTATTTGCGCCGTCACGGTTGAAGAGAATGTTCCCCGTTGGATGAAGGAGCAAAACGTGACCGGCGGTTGGATTACCGCAGAATATTCGATGCTCCCCTACTCAACCCTGACCCGAAAACCCCGTGACATTTCCAAAGGAAAAATCGATGGACGTTCACAGGAAATTCAACGCCTTATCGGGCGCTCGATGCGTGCAGCCATTGATTTGGAAAAGCTCGGGCCGCGAACCATTTGGGTCGATTGCGATGTCTTGCAGGCAGACGGGGGCACTCGCACAGCATCCATCACCGGCTCCTTTGTTGCACTTTCCCTAGCCGTTAAAAAACTGATGGCTGACGGTAAACTCACCGCAAATCCGTTGCTCCACCCCGTTGCCGCTGTAAGTGTTGGCATTGTAAAAGGCACCCCACTTCTCGATCTTGCCTACGTGGAGGACGTCGTTGCAGAAGTTGACCTAAACCTCGCCATGAATGCGGAGGAACACTTTATTGAGGTCCAGGGAACTGGCGAGGAAGCCACCTTTAGCAACGAGCAACTCAACCAAATGTTGAGCCTTGGAAAACTTGGAATCAAACAGTTGCTCGACCTGCAACAAACCGCAATCAAACAGGGAATTAAACTGCCATAGATCATTGTTTGTTTGCCTGACTTTTCCCAATGAAAAAAGCGCCGATCCAAAGACCGGCGCTTTTTCAAACTTCTAGATTAATCTCCACGCGTTAGCTCGACAACGCCTGGGATTTTGAAGACGCTTTCTGTTGAAAAACCAACTTGCCGTCTTCAACTTTCACAGTCACCAATTCATTGGGTTGAAGATTGCCACGAAGAATTTCTTCCGCCAGCCGGTCTTCAAGGAACCGCTCAACAGCCCGGCGCATTGGCCGCGCTCCGTAAGCTGGATCGTATCCTCTGTCCACGAGGAAATCCTTGGCAGGCTCTTCCAAAACAATACGCAGATTCTTACTCTTCAAGCGTTCCTCAACCTTGGAAATTTCCAAATTGAGAATTTCGATCAAATCTGTCTTCGTTAGAGAACGGAAAACAATTGTATCATCCAGACGATTCAGAAATTCAGGACGAAAGACTTTTTTCGCTTCATCCAGAATCTTCTCCCTCATCTTCTCATAACTCGTCTCATCAGTGATCGGCGAAAAGCCCATGGTTGTCTGGCGCTTGATCGTGTCAGCTCCCACATTTGATGTGAGCAGGATGATCGTGTTTCGGAAATTGACAACCCGCCCAATGTTATCCGTCAACTTGCCTTCCTCCAGAATCTGGAGAAGCATGTTCATCACATCAGGATGAGCCTTTTCAATTTCATCGAAAAGCACCACTGAATACGGGCGGCGGCGGACTTGTTCCGTCAATTGGCCTCCCTCTTCATACCCCACATACCCTGGAGGAGATCCCACCATGCGCGACGCATTGTGGCGCTCCATGTATTCGCTCATATCGAGCTGAATCAACGCTTTGGCATCACCAAAAAGCGTCTCAGCCAGAGTTTTTGCAAGCAACGTTTTGCCGACGCCTGTCGGCCCAAGCAATGCAAAGGTGCCAATGGGACGGCGTGGATCCTTCAAATCCGCGCGAGACCGGCGCAAAGCCTTGCACAACGCAGAAACGGCTTCCTTTTGGCCAATGATCTTTCTGGACATCTCGTCTTCCAAGGCAAGAAGCCGTTGGGCCTCGCCCGCTTCCATCCGTTTCAACGGAATGCCAGTCCACTTGGAAATGACCTGAAGAATATCTTCTTCGTCAACAACCACGCGCTTTTCCTCTCGGCTGGCTCTCCAGGCGGACAGAATTCCATCCAGCTTTTCCTTGGATTGCTTTTCCTTGTCGCGCATGGCGGCAGCACCTTCAAAATCCTGATTTTTAATCGCCTTTTCCTTCTGGGTCTTGATCGATTCGATCTCTCCCTCCAAATCCTTGACCTCAGGAGGACGCGTCATGGTGCTGATGCGCGCACGCGATCCCGCTTCATCCATCACATCGATAGCCTTATCCGGCAAATACCGATCCGTGATGTAGCGATCGGACATCTTGACGGCCATTTCGACCGCCTTATCCGTAATTTCTGCCTTGTGGTGATCCTCGTATTTCGAACGAAGACCCTTCAAAATCAAAACGGCCTCTTCCACTGAGGGAGCTTCCACTTTTACCGTCTGAAAGCGACGCTCAAGGGCAGCATCTTTTTCGATGTATTTACGATACTCATTAAGCGTCGTTGCTCCGATGCATTGCATCTCACCACGGCTTAATGCTGGTTTGATGATATTGGAAGCATCCATTGTTCCCTCAGCCGAGCCAGCCCCAACAATGGTGTGCAATTCATCGATAAAGAGAATGATGTTTTTCGCCCGACGAATCTCATCCATCACAGCCTTGATGCGTTCCTCAAACTGGCCACGATACTTGGTGCCAGCAACCATGAGTGCAAGATCCAGCGTGATGACACGGCGTTCGCGAAGGATCTCAGGCACATTGCCACGGGCAATCTCTTGTGCCAACCCTTCAACAATGGCAGTCTTTCCCACACCCGCTTCTCCAAGCAAAACCGGGTTGTTCTTTGTGCGACGACAAAGGATTTGGATTACGCGCTCAATCTCGTCCTGACGTCCAATCACAGGATCCATGTCGCCCTTGCGCGCAATCTCCGTCAAATCACGACCATATGCTTTCAACGCGGGGGTTTTGACGTCCCCCTTTTTCTCGCCTATTGAAGTCTTCTCAGGAGCGGATTCAACTCCCGCTCCGGGCTGATCTTCTCCCATCGCAAAATTGGGATCCAGTTCCCTGAGAATTTCCTGACGGGTTTGTTCTATATCAACATCTAAATTCTTTAGAACCCGAGCGGCAACACCATCTCCTTCACGTAACAATCCCAAGAGAATATGTTCAGTGCCAACGTAGGTGTGATTCAGGTTTTTGGCTTCTCTTGCCGCCAGATTCAAAACTTTTTTGACGCGGGGTGTATATGGAATGTTCCCGATCATCTTCTGGTCCGGTCCGGTGCCCACCTGCTTCTCCACTTCCATGCGAACCGTTTCCAAATCAAGCCCCAGTTTCTGGAGCACGCTGACGGCAACCCCTTGTCCCAGTTTAATCAACCCCAGCAAAAGGTGTTCGGTACCAACAAAATTGTGGTTAAACCGGTCCGCCTCTTTACGGGCCAACGCCAGCACCTGTTGGGCGCGTGGCGTAAAGTTGTTCATTGCGTCATCACTCATATTTTATCAAAGCCGCTTTCACGTTCGCTTCTCTGCGGCACCGCCAGACTCAGTTTTCGGAGTTGGCCGACCGACATCGCGCAAACGCTCTCGCAACATATCTGCTCGCAGCAAGTCGCGTTCCTCAGCACCTAATTTCTCAGAAAAAAGTTTTTGCAGATGCGCTGGTTGGGTTGCAATAAATAATTCGTCAATCAAAGCGCGATCTGTGCTCGGAAATTCTTCCAAATCCACCCCCAGCCGCATCAAGGAGAGCAGATTCATCGTTTCCTTGGACGATATACTGTGGGCGTTGGACAATATTCCATAAGCCCTACCCACATGATTATATACCATTTTTGGCTTCTTTTCCAGTAATCGAGCCCGGGCATTTTCCTCGTGCTCAATAATCTGGAGGAGAACCTTGTTGATCCGCTCAACGATGTCGCCTTCGACCTCACCTAGCGTCATCTGATTGGAAACCTGGAATACATTGCCTAGCGCCTCGGTTCCCTCTCCATAAAGCCCCCGAACAGCAAGGCCAAGCTTGTTGACGGATTGAATGATCTGATTGATTTGTTCATCCAACACCAATCCCGGTAAATGAAGCATGGCACTGACACGAATTCCCGTCCCCAAATTTGTTGGGCAAGCGGTCAGATACCCCAAATCGGAGCTAAAGGCGTATTCGAGCTTCTTTTCCAGCTCAGTGTCCACCTGATCTATGGCCATCCATGCCTGCTTCAGTTGCAATCCTGGACGCAACGCCTGCATTCGAAGATGGTCTTCTTCGTTGACCATCACGCAAAGAGATTCTTCCTTGTTTAAAACAAGGCCACTGCCAGCCCCCTTAACAGCATGTTCACGGCTGATTAAATGGCGTTCCACTAGGATTTGCTTATCCAAAGGCGAGAGGTTATCCATGGTCTCCGAAAAGGCCATTTTAAGCTCAGGTAAACTTTCGACAGCGGGGCGGATGACTTCCAGAGCTTTGACTCGCTCTGCTTTTTTTGCCCATCCGGGAAAGGCGATCCCACGAAGATTGCGGGCAAGTCTCACCCGGCTGGACATCACAATCTGATCATGAGGGCCACTTCGCCGGGCTGCTTCAGCCGGTGAAATAAGGAATTCGTAAATATTCATGAACTAGCTGGCAACAATCTGACTCATCTGCGCTTTTAAGGCTTTGATCTCGTCGCGCAAAACAGCCGCTTGTTCAAAGTTCTCAGTGGAAATGGCTTTGTCGAGTCTCTTCTGAAGGAGCTTGAGGCGCTCCGCCAAATCACGATTCTGCCGCAACGCATGAGGGATTTTCCCCAGATGTTTGGTGCCTTTATGCATGGTTTTCAGCAGGCCTTCAAGCCCCTCTGAAAACGTGGTGTAACACTCGGCGCAGCCCAACCGGCCGGATTTCTTGAAATCCGACTGGCTGAAGCCACAATTGGGACACCGGAGCTCATTCTCAGCTCCAGTCGATGGTTCATCATCCTGGGATTTTCCCATTCCCATGAGCAATTCGGCAAAGGAAAAACCTGCGGGATCATTTACGCCTTTTGTCTTTGCGCATTCTTCGCACAGGTCAATCTTCTGCATCTTATCCCCAATTATCTGGGTCAGATGCACTTTTGCCTCATTTTTTTTGCATAACATGCACAGCATATTTTTTACTGAAAAATCGGTTCGCCCGAGTTCTTTGTCAACTCTCTAAACAGAGCAACCAACTTGGCAGTCACTGGACCTGGTTTGCCAGTGCCAATCACGCGGCCATCCACCTTAGTCACTGGGATAATCTCCGCAGCACTTCCCGTCAAGAAGCATTCATCGGCATTAAAAACGTCGTAGCGCGTGAGATCCGGCTCTGCAACCTCAATCCCGGCTTTACGGGCCAAATCCAGAACCGTACCTCTGGTAACTCCATACAATGCTCCGGCGGAAAGCGGTGGTGTGCAGAGCTGGTTGTTCTTAACAATAAAAACGTTATCTCCCGTGCACTCTGCCACATACCCTTCTGAATTTAGCATAATAGCCTCTTCGCAGCCAGCGGTATTGGCCTCAATTTTTGCTAAAATGTTGTTCAAATAGTTGAGGGATTTGATGGCCGGATTGAGTGCGCTGTGCAAGTTGCGAACTGTCGGAACGGTGATGATGGCCAATCCGTTCTGATAAAGCTCGTTTGAATAAAGCTGGATCTTATCCGAGATGATGATGACCGATGGATTGTGGCAGGACCTCGGATTCAACCCCAAGGATCCCTTGCCGCGTGTGACCACAAGACGAATGTATCCATCACGAATTCCGTTCTCGCGACAGGTGTCGACAACAGCCTTGCTTACTTCTTCGTGGCTCAATGGAATGTTCAGCAAAATAGCCTTCGCTGAGTAAAACAGACGGTCGACGTGTTCCTTGAGTTTGAATACGCGACCATTGTAAGCGCGAATGCCCTCAAAGATGCCGTCACCGTATAACAGACCGTGATCGAAAACCGAGACAGTCGCCTCGTTTTCGTTGTAGAATTTTCCATTGATATATATTTTCATTGCCTGAAATCTATTAGAAACTAGGACAAATAGCCTGCCCAATGCAACAAAAGAAAAAGAGCAAAGCACCAATATCCCTGAGATGTTCCCAGCTTTTGTTTCCTGAGTAAACGCCGCGCCAAAACGTAATCAGAAGATTAAAGTTCTCTATTTGTTCTATCGTCGCGTTTCAAATCTTACAAAACTTTTTTTTCTAATTCGTTTTGCATAATAAACGACATTAAACCTTTTACATTACTGTCGTTTTGTTTTTAGAGACGCTTTTGAAAACACAGCTAAAAATCCGGCAATCCTTATTTTTCCCGGAGATAAATATCCTTAAAAACATAATCCCGGATATTCCGGGATTCGTTAATTTCTCTAAATTAAGGAGACGGGCAAAATCAGAATTTGAACCCAACGCTTGATCGAAGTTGAAAATCGTTTGGGACGACAGATTTTGCGGGTCTGGTATCGTATACATCGATTATAGATGTATTAAGGAACAACGATCCAGATTCGTTAAGTTTCAAATTGGCCGAACCTTCAATGTGAACCACGTAATTTCCCAGAGATGTTAAACGTGGATACCATTCCACCTTTTCCCCCAACGTGATTTTCTTTGAAATGGCCCAGGAAGCATTCTCGGCAACACGCAGTGATAAATAATCTTTTCGAGTCTGATCAGAAAAATACTGTTCCTCGTAGTTGCCACCAAATTCGCCATTCATCGTAAAAGTCGATCCCTGAACGAACTTGTATCCGATACCAGTACTATTCTGAAAATCGATGTCAATCATGCGAACTTCATCAAACCCGCCACCAATCGAATTGAACACATAGGTTCTGTGGTTCTTTGTAATATCGTGCTCAATCCTCCACGAACCATCCATCTTGTTCATCGATACAACTTTTTCCGTTCTCCCATAGTAGGCATTGTAACTTACTATATCCCTGAAATAGGGGCCGTTGTAGTTGAACTTGAAAGATCCATTGTAATTTTCGTAGTCCTTCTGGTTGTACTGCAAATCCGCACCCGCCATCATCTCCACATTCCATTTCTTGGGTGGCTTTGATTTGACAACTGGAGCAGCCGGAGGCTTTACCTCTGGAACTTTTGGCGGAACTGCCGGAGCATTGGTCGGAGATGCCGCTGGAGCGTTTGTCAAGACTTTGGCCGGAGCATTGGTGGGCGCAACTGGAGCGTTGGTTGCAACGGCAACTGGCGCATTTGTCGGCGCTGGCTTATCTGGAAGTTGTTCGCGCTTGGAAATCTGATTCACCGGAACTGTCAACTGAGACCATGTCGTCGCAAAAACCACCTGGTTGGTATCTTCTGAAACCACTTTTCCTGTCAGGCGATCCCCATTCTTCAAAAGCAGGACTGTCTGTGAAAAAGTTGGTGTTACTACACCAGCGAGCAAGAGTGCTGATAAAAGATAATACTTATGGGTTGGTGACATTGTTAGTGGACTCTGGAATTACTGTCGGAGGCGGCGCTGGAATATCATCGGGAGTGGAGCGCCGAACTCCTCCTCCCACATAAACCCTACCTTCGGAATCAACTCGCAAGGTGGGTCTGGTCTGCGTGAAGTCATGAATCTGCCGGATCAGCATATTGCCATCCGGCGAGATCACAACATAAAAGAAAGATTTTGCGCCATATTGGTTCAAAACATGGAGGTTGCTGACAGAATCAATTCTAGCCTCAGGTTGACTGAAGGAAACCATCCGGCCAATCGGAAAAACCTTGATAGCATGCCCCTGGGCATCGCTCAGGCGGAAGTACAACTTGATATTATTGCGAGAAATGGTTTTTTCCAGGGTATAACGTCGCAACTCAGGCGCTGAATTGGTAACTCCCTTGGCGGCAGGAACCCCAAATTCCATATCTGTAAAATTGGGGAGGCATACTCCATCCATGACAGAGATGAAAACTGTCTTTTGTGTCGCCACCTTCTTGTTCCATTGAGGGATTTTGACAACAGCCGTCACACTATAACGCCCGATTTTATTAATGGCAAAGTATGGAGTGATGTTCAGAAGCTTTGTTCCCATCTCAGAGGGGCGCAAGGTGAACTCTCCTTTTGCAGGAAAATGCCCAATTTCCGCCACCTTCTTGTTGTCATCCCCAATGATTGTAAAGCTGATCCAATCATCCTCGCCTCCCAGAACCACTTCCTGACCGGAACGGTTGTAAACCTTGACAGAAACCAAGACATCCTCATCAGGTATATACTGATCTTTATCCAATGACAGTTCGACGCTGACACTGCCAACCTGGGCTTGCGCCCCCAGGCAAATCAACATACCGATCATGAATATCAAGACAGTTTTTCTCATGTCCAAGTCTAGTCAGGAGCAAGCAGCACTGGCAAGCGCCAAACATGTTTACTCCCTTGAATATTTGGACGGAAGAACCCGAGGAATATTCACCACTTTTTACGCCAATTTCAGGATCTCCCTTGTCTTTTCACAAACCATGGAAGGAGTGATGGAACGAAGGCAGGAAAGCGGATCCGAGCATCGACAGACACTTTTTAAGCACGGAACACACCCCAGGCCTGTCTGCTGGAGGACATTTTGAGGCTGCCCGTAGGGCCCCGTGCTGCGAGGATCAGTTGGGCCAAATATGGCGACAACCGGCTTGTTCAGTGCGGCAGCCACGTGCATTGGTCCCGTATCATTGGTTATGGCCAGACTGCTAAGCCGAATCCACTCCACCATTTCAGGAAGGGAGGTCTGACCGGTCAAATCCAGACACCGCCCAGGGTTGTCTCTCGCTATGATCTGACCAAGAGGCTGGTCTTCTTTACCGCCGAGAATGGCAAATCTCAGGTGAAGATACTTCGAAAGTTGTTTTACAACTGCCGCAAAAGATTCTGCTGGCCATCTCTTGTTGTCCCACCTAGCCCCAGGCATGAGCATGATCCAGGTATAATCTCCTGTGGGCCACTTTTGATGGAGCTTTTCCGCAACGTCAGGACGGGGGGGAATCCAGCAAAAATCATGGTGAATGGGAATCTTCAACAGCGGCAAAATCGACAGATAACGGTCCACCGCATGGGTTCCCTCCGGGGCTCGGGGAGCAAACAGGTCATAAAACCCTCGTGCCCCTTCCCTCGCGCCTTCCCGTGGATTGTCCAAACCGTAGAGAATTCCAGAATCAGAAAGCCACCCAAAGAGCGCACTTCGCGCCAGCCCCTGAAGGTCTATCGCCCAGTCAAAGTGTTGCTCCCTCATGGACCGAACGCTTCGCGCCATTTCAGGAAGATACGTCAAACTGCGCCAGCGTTTTCGTGGAAATGGAATGATTCCATCCAAATCCGGGTCCTTCTCCAAAAGTGGAACAAGTCCGATGTCCAGCCACCAATAAATCTGGCTTTTCGGCAGACTGGACTTGAGCAACCGCAACACGGGAATCGTGTGGATTACATCTCCCAACGAACTTGGTTTGAGGATGAGAATTTTCAACTCAATTGCCACCGGCCAGACGCGCTGCCAGGCGAGGCGGCAACCCCGCATCCAAAATCTTCTTTTGGGCTTTGGCAATATCGTAATCCAAGCGGCGCAATTCTATGGAACCTTCGTCCATATCGTAAACGACGTATCCGGCCTTGGGATTGCCATCGCGAGGCTGCCCAACAGCACTCACATTCAGGAAATATTTCCTTCCGTGTTCAATTTTGAATTTTGAATAGGTCCCACCACGCACCACGCTGTCGCGAATGAAGGCGACGGGCACATGAGTGTGGCCAAAGAAGCAAATTGGCGTGTTTTGATAGGTAAAACTAGCTGCAGCAGCCAGTTTATCAAACACATATCCCCAGCGTTGCGGCCCATCCAACGTGGCATGTACCATTGTGAAATTGGCCACCAACCGGACATATTTCAATTCACGAAGCCACTTGCGATCATCCTCAGAAAGTTGCTGCCGGGTCCAGTTCACCGCCTCTGCAGCATGGGGATTGAACCCCACCAACTCCTGATCAGAAGAACAATATTCGTCGTGATTTCCCCGCACGCACGGGCAATTAAGGGAGCGAATAATATCCAGACATTCCTTTGGATTCGCATTGTATCCCACCACGTCCCCCAAACATGCAATGTGATCACATTTCTGTTTCTGAATGTCATCCAAGACAACTTGTAACGCTTCCAGATTCGAGTGTATATCAGCAATAATCGCGTACTTCATCTTAAATCTGCCCCACTTTAACACTTGATTTCAAATCCGCGAAACTCATTTTTTGCATCCGTCCAATCGGACTGTTCCTCGCGAATAAATCGTCCGACTTCAGAGTCGCGCACTGCCTCCAAAAAGGCTACCAACTCCGCTTTTTCACCTTCCGCCACTAATTCCACCATTCTCCCATCAGGAAGGTTCCGAACCGTGCCAGTGATTTCAAAGCCCTGGGCAACCTGCTTTACGCTGTAGCGAAAGCCCACCCCTTGTACATGCCCTATGTAAATATTCGTCACTCGCACTCGTTTCATCTCATTGTCACCATAAAGCCACATTTCCACCCTCTCACGCAATCTAATAGTTACGGTTCCCAATCTGCCTGAAACGACGTTCGTTTCCACTATCACCCTACTTCACTTTTAGAATCTACAAAACCAAAGCTTTCACCTACGCCTAAACTTTTGGTAAATAGCATCTTATAAATCATTTATCTCTTTTTCACTCATACCCCCATGCAAGACTTTTGAGATTTTTCCTCTTCTTGTCCAAAATACACTCTAAAAACACTCCCTCTAACTAGAAAATGAGCTAAAACGATGTATAATTTACATTAACAATTATTAGTTCATGCCGTTAACAGAAGTGGCTTTTTAGCGAAATCAAAAGTGTGAGCATATTGTCTGGCATAACAAGTTCGTCGTCCGCAGCAAGCTACGGGGTTCAGTTGGCACAAACCTCAAAGCTAGGCCGCACCCTCTATTCGCTGGATGCCTCCATCCAGAAGGGGGACATGACCGCCGCAAACAACACCCTTCTCTCCATCATTAAGGCTTATCCTCAATATGCCACTAATTCCAGTAATTCATCCGAATCAGAAGACCCTATAAATAAAGGTTTTACAACTCTTTCAACCGCGATTTCCAATCAGGATGTCAATGCGGCTCAAAACGCTTGGACGGATTTGAAGAAACAGCTTGCAGACTCTGGGATTACTATCAACGACGGAACAGCTAATACTCAAAAGCTGGTCTCTCAGATGCGCGAATCCCTTGATGCAAGTATTCTGGCTAGTCTGAACGGTACCAGCACAGACTCCAATTTTGCTACGCTTTACGGGCTTTCCTCTGCGAATACAACCGCCTCGGATGCACTCAGTGGTCTCGTTACCAATTGGGTTACTTATAAAACATCCGGGAATAATTCCATCAAGACAACAAGCCAGACGGATTCATCCTCTAGCACGACAACTTCCCTTAATACCACAGCCTAGGAAAGTTGCGAACCGGTCAAAGCTATTCGCCCTAACCAGTATCCCAATTATTAAAGAGCAAAACAGCTTGATGCCCTAAAGTCTGCCTACGTAATACAGCAAACCTCCCACCAACGCTGCAACGGCGATTCCCACAATCGCTGTGATGGTCCACCAAACCCGCCTTTTCTTCCTTGCTCCATGTTTTGTCCCGGGGAAAAGATATTTCATAATTTCTCTGCTCTACTTCAGCTTAACAATGACAACTCCTCGCCTTAGCACCCCATTACCCCTAATGCAAAAAATGCAATTCCGTGTTTTCTAATAAGACGTAAGAATCTACTCGAAAAGTCACAAAAAAAACTAAACGTGCTTTTTATATTGTCATTATTGACAACACTTAGACAAATACAAGATTTTGTTACAACGCCCTCTGTATTTAACAGTTAGACCGATTAAAAAATCGTCGGGAGCCCCATCTTAAGTCAAAGTAAAGAAACAGGATTGTCTTTGAAATGGAAAATTTCTTCCAGGTTTTTGCGATGCAAGGTTGACAGCACAAAGAGTCATGAATAAGCTTAAGCCACGAATGGTTGGCGTGTTCGTCTATCAGTTAGGACGCGGCCCTCTCAAGGCTGAAAGACGGGTGCGATTCCCGTACGCGCTACCAACTCTATGCTGCAATTTCAAATCATTTTCAATCCGACAAGCGCGGCCGAGCTGGGGAAGATGCCCCCCGAGCTTCAATTACATATTCTGGGAGAATTTCGTGGTCTGCCACAAGAAGTGATGAAGAGTGATTTGCAACACTTCGGCAAACTTGAACGCAACGGCAAAGTGCTTCATCGTTTTCGCCTGGGTGATTATCGGATTTATTTTGAACGTCACGAATTGGGAATCGTGGTTCATCGAATTCTCAGCCGTAATACGCTCAAAGATTTTCTCTTCCGTTCCAGCCTGCCTACAGGCGAGGATGAGGCGCTCCAGGAAAATCCGAAGTTCTGGGAAATGATTGATGCGCCCAAAATGTCCGCAAAAGCCCAATAAGTCGTCAATTGACATTTTGCCTCTCGTCTCAGGAATCGCCAGACTAGTTGCACGTTCTTAGCGTTCTTGTTTTTTTAGACATTTCACTTGGGATATGAATGCTGGCAGGTTGACTTCCGTAGAGTGTTTTAAATCTTACTTCACGTTGTGGAAATTCTCATTGTGACCAATCAAGTTGTTGTCTGAGCGTTTCCATATCTTCCATATCTTGAACTGGGAAATGAACCTGGATTCATATTAGATTTACAAAGTAAGTGCCGATCATTTCAGTCACAGGGGAATTATTGAAAGATCCGAGTCCACGCAACATTGGGAATTTGTCTTTCACCGATTTTGTGTTTTCCCCTATTTTCCCCAGAGAAAACCAATCTTCATTCTTGCATCAGAAGTGTTCCGTCATAATACACTTCATAACCCAGGCATGAAATCTCTGGGCTTGCGGTCATCCGTGGTTCCGTTCTAAAGTCAAGGTCTGGCTGTAGCGGAAAACCAGCCTCGGCAAAACCGCATGAGTAATATTAATTCGTTCGACGTTTTTGGCGCGCGTTTGCGCGCCTTCATTTTGGCCCCTTCAAATGGGGCTCGCGATGATTTTAATTCGTTAGCACTGGCATTGTTCAGACTCCAATACGATTCCATTCCCATTTACAAGGAATATTGTAACCATCGTAAAACCACTCCTGACACTGTGACTCAATGGTCGGATATTCCTTCACTGCCAACCGTTGGGTTCAAGGAATGGGAGCTGACGAGCCTGCCTCAGGCGGAACGAACCCATGTGTTTTTTTCCAGTGGCACCACGGGACATGTTCCGAGCCGCCATTTTCACAATGCCGACTCCATCGCGCTTTATGAAGCCTCGCTTGTTCCTTGGTTTGGAAAAAATTTCTTACCAAACCAAGATGGCCAAAAGCTCGATTGCATCATCTTAAGTCCCAATCCAGAACTGGCCCCGCATTCGTCGCTGGTGCACATGTTTGAAACCGTTCGAAACCTCTTTCAATACTCCGATTACTTTGCCTCAATAGAAAAGGATGGTTCCTGGACTTTGGATGGAAAGCGCGTGACTGAAACACTTGAAACGTGCGCTGCAAAAAAACGCCCGGTTGCATTATTGGGAACCGCGTTTTCTTTTGTCCATTTGATTGATTACCTGAAAGAACGCAAACAGACGCTCTCACCGCCTGCTGGATCACGTGTATTTGAAACTGGCGGCTACAAAGGACGCTCGCGGGCATTATCAAAAACTGACCTGCACAAATTCATTTCAAAAACGATGGGGATTCCAGCCAGCCATATTCTTTCGGAATACGGCATGAGCGAGCTGAGTTCCCAGGCATACGATTGTGTTGTTGGAGGCCCTGTTTCTAATCGTTGTTTTCATTTTCCACCATGGGCTCGAGCCCGCATTCTTTCCACCGAAACGGGGCAGCCAGTGAACGATGGCGAAGTGGGACTTGTCCAGGTGATTGATTTGGCAAATGCCCGTTCATTGATGTCCATTCAAACAGAGGATCTGGCCATTTGTCGTGGAGATGGATTCGAACTCCAAGGTCGCGCCGCCCAATCCGAACCGCGTGGCTGTTCCTTAATGCCTGGAATCTTCAATCCGGCCAGTCAAAAATACGCATTGCATTCATGACTCGAGAACTTCCCCATCGGAATCGAACCCTGTTGTTGTGTGCAATTCTGCACGGTTTCACACATATTTATAATGTTGCACTCATCCCACTCTATTTGTTGATCCGAAAGGACCTCAACCTGACTGATGATTCTCAGACAACATTGTTGGTAACGATAATGGGAATTGCTTACTGCGTGCCAAGCTATCCCATGGGAATCCTATCAGATCGCATGAATCGAAAGATTCTTCTGGGAGCTGGACTTCTGATCAACGGGATTGCCTTCATTCTCATGGCGCTGGCTCACAGTTATTCAATGCTCCTGGCAGCGGGCGTTCTGGCGGGGTTCGGCGGTAGTATCTTTCATCCGTGTGCCACAGCGTTAATTGCAAGACTCTTCCCTGAAGGCAGAGGCAAAGCACTGGGGCGAATGGGAATCGGCGCCGGGGTGGGATTCTTTTTTGCTCCCATTTATGCAGGATGGCGAGGAGCCATGGCTGGCTGGCGGCAACCCACACTTGAATTGGGAATTCTTGGAGTCATGGCAGCGCTTCTTTTCTTCTGGCTTGCCGATGACCAACCGGTTGCCCCAGCGCCAAGCTCCGGCAAAAGAAGTCTTAAGCTATTTGATTCCACCTCTGCTTGTCTTTTGTTCCTTGGCGCAGCGTTAATCTTTTCTTTGCGCGATTTTGCTGGCGGCGCAATGCCAAGCATGGGATCACTTTTCCTCCAACATGCCCACGGACTCACGCCCGACAAAACCGGTTTTGCCCTTAGCTGTATTTTTATCGCTTCCACCATCAGCAACCCTCTGTTTGGACACTGGAGTGACCGTGGAAGAATCCCCCGCACGGCTGGGGTGCTCGTCATAGCAGCAATCTGCATTGCCATTTTCCCATGGCTTCCGCCCCAGTGGTCCTGCCTGGCTTTTGCGTTGTATGGTTTCTTTTTTATGGCGACGTATCCCATGGTTGAAGCTGGATTGATGGAGTCAGTCCCGGATTCGGTCCGCGGGCAAATCTACGGACTGTTTCTCATGACCGGTGGAATTGTGGGCAATCTCGGACATTGGTTCGCTGGGAAATGGGTTCATTCCATGGGGGATGGCGCATCGAACTACAAAAATTATGGCGAAGTTTATGCCATCCTTGCCATACTGGTTCTACTGTCGATCGGTGGGCTGGCCTGTTTGCACGCCTTAAAGAAAAAGCCCCACCAAGCATTGCCAAACACAAAGCCTGAAGTAGCATAGGAAAAACCTTATGAACCTGCCCAATTATTTTCTGGCCGACCTCCCGACGGAAGCCCCCATCACTGCCAGTCTGATCACGGATGCCTGCCAGAATCTAAAGCGAAATGCGGCCCAATACCTGACAAATCGTTCCACGGCGGACATCATAACGCTACTGGACAAAATCGGTCATGACTGGCTTTCGCCAGACTACCCTTTTCGTCAGGATGCGCTTGAGTTGGGCCCAGCGACAACAGGGTTCTCGCGCGAAACCTTGACCCACGGACTGGATCAGTTCTTTCGGCAGTTGACCGCAACCAATATCGAAAATCTGCTTCAACAAGAGCTGGGGAATTCTCATCGACTCGACCGTTTTACAACCGACGAGCACAATCGCTCAGCAATGGCCATTGGACCGAAGCTCCTTGCCCATATTGCGCCAGGCAATCTTCCCAATCCCGTTTTGATGTCCATCATCATCGGGCTACTGGTGCGTTCCGCCCAATTTGTAAAATGCGCAAGCCATCATGCCCTGATTCCGCGACTTTTTGCCCATTCGATTTATGAAGTTTCACCCAAACTCGGTGCTTGCATCGAAATTGCAGAATGGAAGGGCGGCCACACGGACTTGGAATCCGCGCTTTTTGCAGAAGCCGATTGTCTGACAGCCACAGGCAGCGATGAAACCCTGTCAAGCATCGCCTCTCGTCTGCCGCGCAAAGTCCGTTTCATTGGTTACGGCACCCGGGTCAGTTTTGCCTACATCACAAAGGACATGCTTTGCTCAACGTTGCCAGCTCAAATCGCCATAAACGCCGCCCAGGACGTTGTTGCGTGGAATCAGCTTGGCTGTCTCTCCCCCCACGTCATTTATGCGGAGACCGGCGGCAAGACGACTCCAGAAACCTTTGCCAGTCTACTGGCAACGGAGATTCAAACCTTTGAGACAACACACCCGCATGGCACCTTGAGTCATCATGAGGCCGCCGCCATCGCCACCCGACGCTCCTTTTACGAAGTCCGGGCCGCACATTCGCCCGATACAAAAATGTGGACCAGTCCCAAGTCCACCGCATGGACCGTTGTGTTTGAAAACGATTCCCTTTTTCAAACCTCCTGTCTCAACCGTTTTGTTTACGTCAAGGCTGTCGAAAATCTCCAGGAAACACTTCATGCGATCGAACCGTTTCGAGAGCAAATTTCGACTGTTGGGCTCGGGGCCACTCCTTTGCAAGCTTCTGCAATGACGCTCGAATTAGCCCGTTGGGGAGTGCCGCGCGTTTGTCCGCTCGGCCAGATGCAAAATCCTCCGTTTGCCTGGCGCCACGATGGGCGTCCCGCTTTGGCCGATCTCGTTGCCTGGAAAGAATGGGAAAAATAATATCATGGAACTTAGAAAGTCATTTCAATTCGAAGCGGCACATCTCCTGCCGCTTCTGCCGCAAAACCACAAGTGTCACCGCCTCCACGGTCACAGTTTTAAAGTGGAAATTGTTGTTGAAGGTCCGATTGACCCTAATTTTGGATGGGTCATGGACTACGGTGAAATCACAAAGGCGTTCAAGCCTTTGCTTGACAAGCTCGATCACTATTACCTCAACGAAATTCCGGGACTGGAAAATCCGACCAGTGAAAATCTGGCTGTCTGGATCTGGTTGCGCCTCAAGCCACAACTTCCCCTTCTCTCGCAAATTGTCATTGCGGAGACTTGCACCGCACGATGCGTTTACAGGGGAGAACCGCTCCGGTAACTTTTCTTCTGGCGATGGGGACAAGAGACTGGGGACATTTGTCACCAGTACTGGTGACTGGCAGACATCAGGGATTCTGTTAGCTTATACATGTTGACGGTGCAAATTTGCAGGTTTTCGTGTGTGTCAGAGGCGTATGTCTGCAGCGCCGCATTAGTCAGCCAAAGATTTCAAAAACCTTTGTTCTCATACAGAGAGGCCGGAGATAACCTCCGGCCTTTCTGCTGTACAGAAACGGCGTTTTTCCCCATGGGTCGACAATTCCGCTAAAGCTTTCAATCATGGACATTTGCCCCTCTTCCGCCTAACCTACGACCATGAAAAACTTGTTCAAGTGGAGTCTCTCACTCGTTCTCGTGTTGACTACCAATGCTTTGATGGCAGAGGGGATTGGCACGTGGACACAGGACGAAGCTTCACTTCCATGTTTCTCCTATACAGCTTCCCTGCCCTTTTCAGCCAACGCCAAAGATGGCATCCCTTCAAAGCTGCCCGCTGATCCCTGGTTTCTGCTCGGGAATTATCGAATCAAGCTTTTCACTCATGTCAGTGGCAATTACCAATTGGTGACAGGTCAAAGGGCCTGGGGCCGGTTGAATCAAGGTCCGACACCCAATTCAGGAGTCACCAGTTCGAGTCTGGACCTGCTTGACACCACCGGAAAAACACAGAAAACCTGGTATCTTTCAGGAATGGATTCTCTGGCCACAAATCCCGTGGTTTGCCAGAGAGTTTTTGGCTGTGGCTTTGCCTCCTATGGCTTTGAAACAAAAGATTTCACATGCACGAGGACATTTTCTATCAAGCCATCCACAACTCCCTACAACGGAGCTTCGGCCTTTCTCCTGACTCTAAAAATCAAAAACAAAAGTCAGGTGCCAGAAAGTTTGTCATGGCGTGAATCCTTGTTAGCCAATTACGAAATGATGCAGCAACAGCATCTGCCAATCAGCGAACGACAAGTCACCTACACTAACACAGTGACCATCCTCGAAGACCGCCAGCTTCTTAAAGTTGCCATAAAAGGGCTGACGGCTGACCCTCTTCTGTTTCCAACCCGGGACATAATTTCCCCACTCGACGGTTTTCCACCTTCTCTCTTCATCAAATTTGTCACACCGGGATTGCATCCTGAATTGACCAGTAAAAAAGAAAACCAGGGGGATACCCTGACCGGTCGTATTGACTTTGCGTTGCAACCTGGAGAGGAAAAAAAGTTTGACTGGGTTATTGGCTATTCATTTGACTCCAGCGTTCAGGCCATCGAAAAAATCTGCCAGCAACTTCAGGAAAAAACTCCGGGAACAACGCCAAAGCAGGGATCCTTCAAATCTGAAGCCGCGTTCTCAGGCGCATGGCAGAAGTCCCTTTCTAAAGTTGATGTGGGGAATGACACCAGCGTTGCTCAGGAACTTCTCTGGCACGCCTACACGCTTGAAGCCCTTGCGACCTATTGCGAGTATTTCAATGAGACACGGATTCCAACTGGGAGTGATTTCGATCTCGGGACTGATGGCTCGGCTCGCGACATTTGCCAAAATGCCCTTCCTCTTTGTTATTTTGATCCTGCCCTTGTCAAAACAACGCTCAAGGGAATCATGAAACGCACACTGCCTTCTGGCGAAATTCTCGCGAGCCAGTCTGGCAACGGTTTCTGCTCCAACCATGGGCATACTCCAAGTGATCTCCAACTCTATTACTTTCAGCTCATCAACGAGTATGTTCGCGCAACGCAGGACTTTGATTTTCTACTGGAACTAGGTGAATTCTATCCTGTGAAACGGATGCCTCGAGCCAATTCCCTGGATTACATGGAACGTTATATGCGTTTTATCCGTGACGAAATTGGAACAGGACCTCATGGGCTCATGCGCCTGTGCAGTTGTGACTGGAGTGACGCTGCCTATTCCCTTGGCAAAGCCCCCTTCAACAAAGCATTTCAAGACAGCGAGTCCCACATGAACACTGCCATGGCAATCAAGGTTCTGGGGGACCTTTCGGAAATGCTGGACATGGCCCAGACAAATGCCAGTTTCATCAGCAGTCAATCCCAAATCAAAGGCATCCAACAAAGCATCGCCCTCTTTCGCAATGGATTGCTTTCCGCCTTCACAAAGGATCTAGGTAATCGTTCTTTTTCACGCCGCATGTACTACGCCGATACAGCGATTGGCGAAACCAACCTGTTTCTGGAATCGCAAATCTATGCCTTGCAGATGAAAGAAATCAGTGTGGAAAAGAAAAAAGACTTGTATGAGGAAATAAAGAAAGCCTTGTCAAACAATGAAAAAATCGGTCCTCGCGAGCAATCTTCACCAGAATTTGCCACCTATCCAAAAGGTGTCCAAGACAACGGCGGATTTTTCTTTTCTTTAAACGGTCCATTAATTCTTGGGGTAGCTCAAATTGATAAGACCGAAGCCCAGAGACTTTGGAAAAACATGTCTTTCAGCCAAATGGCAAAAAACTATTCAGGCTACTGGAATGTGTATTGGTCCGCTGCCAACTCTCTGGATTCATCGCTTCAGCCAACAGAAGGGCTTCCAAGTGCGTCCCGAGAATTCCCAGTTTACAGCGCAGATGCAAACGCGTGGTTTCTCTATTGCTACTATAAGTTGGGTAAATAGTGGCTGCGGTTTCGAACCTTGACATCAACCTTTTCTGTCACTATTCCACTTTAAGGGAATGGAAACCGAAAACGTTGTTCCACTGTCAGCCGTTGAAGTAAAGGAAACCTTGCCACCCAAATACCCCTCTGTAAGCAACCTCACGCTATAAGTTCCCAAGCCACGCCCATTACCACGAGTTGAAAAGGACCGGTTAAAGACCTGCAATTTGACCGTTTCAGGCATCACCTCCACGTTGTGAATCGTGATGATGGCATTATCACCTGATTGGATCACGTTTAAGGTTACCGTGTTCCCCTTGTCAGTCGCCTCCAAAGCATTTTTGAGCAAATTCAGAACAACCCGCCGCAACAATGAAAAATCAGTTTCTATCCAGACGCTTTGAGCTTCGCCATTCACCCGAATAAAACGGTGGCGCGCCACGTCGTGTGCCCCATACGTCATAGCAAGCTGCTGCAACAACGGCAGAATGTCCTCTCTGGAAGGTTCAGGTTTCAAATCGTTGCGTTCGGCAGCATTCAATATTTTTTGAGCCTTGATATCTTCAATCAATTGTTCTGAAGTGAAAAATATTAAACCTGAGATATTCTGGACATCCTGATTGACGTTCAAATCCAGAAGCATGTTGACCAGTCCCTGAAGCCCCGTGGCCGTATTCATGAGATCATGGAAAAAAATACGTTCAAGGGCATATCGGCGCTTCTCATTGCTGATATCGGTCAGGGTAATAAGGGTCAGTTTTCTTTCCGATGATGGCAGGGGCTGTGCTGAAATTCTAAAAATCAAGGATTCGACACCTCCGTGCGGCAGATGTCTTGATAGATTAAACTCTTCAGGAGAGTAATAGCCTTTTTGGCTATTTTGCACAGCCATGACAGCTCCACAAACCTGACATGATGCCGAAGTCCCGCATCTCCCATCCTCAGCACGTAAGTGGCTACAGTTAAGCACTTCTCCCAGACGTTTGCCAAAAAGCCTTTTCTTGCACTTATCTTCAGGCTCTTCTGGGGTTTGAAACAGGGAAAGAGACATCTTGTTCACAAACACGATGTGTCTCTGTTCATCCAAAACAATCAAGTAATCGGAAATGGCATCAAGAATCTGTTTGATAGCCGACGAAGACGACAAGAAAGCACCGGGAGGTGTCTTTCCATCAGCCTGCAATTGAGGCGTGGTGTCAGTACGTATGGAAGTCTGCATTCCTGTTCAATGTGTTAATATTACATTAACCTCAAACTGCCATCTGTAAACTGATTTTGTCTGGAGTATTCAGGTCAGAACCTGATCGCTTCATTAAGCGTTCCACATTGCGAACACCTCGACCGCACAACGTCAGCATCATCTGTATAGACACTGCCACAGTGTTCACAACGGAAGATTCGATCAGGGCTCCGGGCCGGGCGAAACTTCCGAATACGAAATTCCGAATAAATCGCAAGCGCAGAAAGTGCCAGCATCAGCAAAAGCAAATAGGAAAATAATAAATTATCAGTGGACATACGCCACACATTATAAACTACTTTAAATCAGTCGATTTTGCAAAGAAATCAACTTTCACTAAATTTTCTTTCCCGGGGAATTTGTCTCTGGAGGCAGGAATGATTGCCACTCAAAAAGCAGAGTCCCCCAAGTCATTTGATTTTTTCCATCTCCAAGCATTGGTTGGAAAGTCATTTTACGCGCCACTTTTAACGCCTCTAGATCCGCAGCCGGCAATCCAGACCGGCCAGTCAGGCGCGCTGATACAACTTCCCCACTCGCGTCCGCCGCCAATTCCACCACCGTATTGGTAATCATCATATCGGACGCCCAAGCAGGAAGATTAGTCGGTAAAAGCTGAATTCGTTTCACCAAATCCCCCTTCACAGAAATGACAGACTGGGTTCTTGCAATATCCAAAGTCATCAGATTCAAGAATGACTCAACTTTCGGGCTGGGAATAAACATTGGCTGAAGAAGGTTACGCACTCCAGTGACGGATGTTGGAATCTGTCCCAAAACATTGGTGTCGAGGTCCAACCAGTTATCTGTCTTGGAGGGACCAGGAAAAAAGTAGTTTGTCTGATCAACTTGCAGCCAGGCCGGCCCGGAAAAACTATGGAGGCTTGCCGCAGAAAAAAGGGTTGGATCGGTCGTAAAAAAAGAGGCCGCTATCTGGCGCGATGTCAACGGCCTTGGGAGCATCTCAAATTTCGTATCCACGCCAGTCGAAAAATGCTCTCTTTTCGAATGTTGAAAGAGGAAAACCAGAATCAGATGCGCCACAAAAATTGTGCAGAAAGTCAAAACCCAGCGTCTCCGGTTCCATTTCCCGGTGCAATTGGCTTTGACTTCCTCACGGGAGCAATTCATGGCTTTGCATTCACTACAGATGATGGCGCAAACACTCCGCGCGCAGAAACAAACACACGCTTAAAACCAACCCCCTTGGCCAAGTCACTGATTCGAACAAACACCTCCAGCGACACCCCCTTGTCCCCCATGAGCACCAGAGTCAAATCCTTGGATTCCTTGCTGGCCGCCTTGATTTCTTTCGCAAGTATGTCCCGTAACTTGCTCTCTTCAATCAACTGGTTCTCAAAAAAAAGTTGCCCCCGCATGTTAACGGCGACAATAACCACAGAATCGTCTATTCCGATCAGGTTCGTAGCTACAGGAGGATCCAGCACAAACATATCGCGAATCTGATTCCGCAATTTTGTTGAAGCTCCCGACTCCAATTTCAGACGCAATGGTTCGTTGGGAGACACTCCTTTGACGTCAACACCCAACTGCTTTAAATCGGCCTCCTTATACATTTTATCTCCAAACAAAATGGTATTTGTTCGGGTGATTGTAATCAGGTTATTCGTTTCCTTGTCTCCCGGCTTGATTTCGACCAACACCCCCGGGGTATAAATCATTGTTCCCAGCAAAACAAAAATGATCAACAGAAAGAAGACGCACGCAATGGGCGCCGGGTCCAACTGTCCCCGAAATATTTTGGCGTGACGTTGAAATCTCATGAGGGACGGGATTCAGTCACCATATTTAAAACTTCGGTGGAAACCTGCTCCATGTCTAGAACGATGGCGTTAACGCGGCCCACAAGATAGTTGTATCCTGCGTAACACGGAATCGAAACAGCCAGCCCCGCCCCGGTGCAAACCAGCGCCTGCCAAATCCCATGTGAAAGCTGCCCCACATGCGCCGCAGCCCCCCGATCTTGGATGACTTGAAAAACGCTAATGAACCCCAAAACCGTTCCCAACAATCCCATCAGAGGGGCAATCTGGGCAATGGTTGCCAATAAATTCAATTTTTCTTCGAGCCTGGGAACTTCCAGAGAGCCAGCATCTTCCAACGCTTCCCGCACTCCTTCACGTCCACGATCCCGGTTTAAAATGGCAATTTTAACAAGTCGTGGCACTGGCCCGGGGGTCGCATCGCAAATGGCAAGGGCTTCGACCACATTATCTCTTTTGAGAACGTTGCGAACACCGTTCAAAAACTCTGTCGAGTTGATCTGCTCACGGTGATACTGCAAAAGTCGTTCCAAGAATACGGTCAACGCCACGGCACTCGTGGCGAAAATCACCCATATCATCGGCCCACCATTGCTAATTAACTGAGGCAACAACATGGGTGCCGTTATATTCTCCAAACGCCCGAACTAAAAGTCAAAAATTCACTTGGTCCTTGAACTTTACCAATTGCCATCTATTTCTTAGTCATGGAAAAACAAGACCAGTTACGTGAACTGTTTCGAATGCAAAAGGCGCTCAATGAGCGCATTGGTGTCCACACCGATGCAATGACCGACGAGGAAAAGACAAAGTGGATTCTAAATTATTGCCGTGCGATGTCGCAGGAATTGGCTGAGCTGACCGATAGTGTCCCCTGGAAATGGTGGGCCAAATACCAGAAATTTGACCAGCAAAACGCCCGCGTTGAAGTGGTCGATCTGCTGCACTTCTTGATCAGCCTGGCCCAAGTGCTGGGGATGAGTGCCGATGACGTCTTTAACGCTTACGTCAAGAAGAACGAAGTCAATTTCAAACGCCAGGAGTCCGGCTACAAGGTTAAAGACGAGAACGATTCAAAACACATTTAACCGCACGGTGCCCAAGTTGAAACCTCCCTTAGCCAAACGCCTCTTTGCTCCACCGCCTGCCTGGAGCAAAGATGTGCAAAACCTTCTGATTTCAGAAAAGACCCTTGCACGGCGTGTCTGCCAACTGGCGCGCGAAATTCAAAATGATTTCAAAGAAAAGGATGGGGATTTCATCATCATTTCCATTCTGAATGGAACCGTTTGTTTTTTGCCAGACCTCATCCGCCACATCACACTGCCGCTCAAGCTGGACTTCATAGGCGTTTCCAGTTATCAATCAGGCACTCAATCTGGACGTCTGCGTTTCACGAAAAAAACCAAGTTAAATTTGCAGGGAAGCCGGATTCTGCTGGTGGATGATATTCTTGACACAGGGAACACGCTCTCACGAGTCATAAGGGAACTCAAAAAATCCGATCCCAAAGACATCAGAACATGCGTTTTGCTCGACAAACCGGAACGCCGCATCACCGCAATTGAGCCCGATTACGTCGGGTTCACCGTTCCAAATTATTTCGTTGTGGGTTATGGTTTGGACTACGCACAACAATACCGCCACCTCCCCTTTATTTGCGTGCTTCGCCCTGAAATCTACGGAGCAAAACAACACCAGGTTTCCTGAATATTCCTCTCGTTGACAGATTAAGCAAAGCCAACAATATTACCCTATAAATGACTCCCCGCGAACGCATTTTGGCTGCCATCAATCATGTTCAGCCGGATCAGGTCCCCATTGATCTTGGCGGACACCGCTCCAGCGGAATCATGGCCATTGCCTATCGGCGTTTGCGCAATCATCTTGGGCTGCCCAAAAGACCCATTCGCGTTTATGACATGATCCAGCAGCTCGCCGTCATTGACGAGGATGTCCTTGAACGTTTTGGCATCGACACGATTGAGCTGGGACGCGGTTTTTCCCTTTCGGATGTGGATTGGAAACCCTGGACATTACCAGATGGTTCAGAATGTCAGATTCCTTCCTGGATTGATGTTCGCAAAAAAGGAAATGACTGGGTTCTCTACAGTTCCAAAGGCACGCCTCTAGCCCTTCAAGCTGCGGGATCCCTTTATTTTGAACAGATTCATTGGCCTTACCTCGAAGGCGTGCCCGATGATCTTTCCGGTCTTCCAGAAGCCATGAATGAAGTCTGCTGGGCAACTCCAACTCCACCGGGCCCCAAAGCAGATTTGGCCGCTGGAGCAAAGGCGCTCAGAGGTTCCACCAACAGGGCAATCATTGCGCTGTTCGGCGGCAACCTTCTGGAATGGGGACAGATTCTCTGCCGAATTGATAATTTTCTCATGCTTTTGGCCGCCGATCCAGAACGCGCGCACCGATTGCTTGACAAACTGGTGGAAATTCATCTTTCCAATCTTGAAAAATTCCTTGCAGCAGTTGGTCCGCACGTTGACATCGTTCTCTTTGGCGATGACCTCGGATCGCAACGCGGTCCACAGATGTCCCCGGCCATGTATCACAAGTTCTTTTATCCCCGGCACAAGATTCTGTGGCAGCGGGCAAAAGAATTGGCAAAAGTGAAAGTCATGCTTCATTGCTGCGGTGGTGTCAGACCACTCTTTGAGGATCTAATCAGTGCCGGGCTCGATACGATCAATCCTGTTCAAATATCCTGCGCGGGAATGGACCCGGTGGGATTAAAAAACGATTTTGGTTCACGCCTGTGTTTCTGGGGGGGTGGTTGCGACACTCGTGCAGTATTGCCAACTGCAACCCCGCAGGAGATTCGCAATCATGTCCGCCATCAACTCGAAATATTTGCCCCACACGGCGGCTTTGTCTTTCAACAGGTCCATAACATCATGGCAGATGTTCCTCCACAAAACATCGTTGCCATGCTGGATGCCGTTAGGGAATTCAATTCAGAAAAACGCTCATTCTGAATTCAACAGAGATGTATGGCACTTCAAATTGCCATGTCAGAAGGACTGAAAAGCCGCGCCATGCGGCCAGAAGCTTACTTTACTCACGTAGGACAAGGCGTTTTGGCATCGGTATCAACCCGGACTTTCCATGTTGCCGCCGTGCTCTTGGCACGTTTTTGCGCCCATTTTTCCAAGGCTTCCGCAGCTTGTGCCGGATCTTCAACCTTTGGAGGAGGAGCATCCGCATCGTGGCTGGCAAACTTCAGTCCCCCGGTGGAAAATGCCTTGATCAACTGCGTTTCGTGCGCCGGAGTCTGGTTCAAAGTTTCAACCTTTGTCCAATGCCGGCCAGCGGATACCATCAAAATGATGCCTATGATCACGATGACACCGCCAGTCCAGAAATCGTGGATTTCCGGCTCCCTGTGCTCCCGGTCAATCGGGGGCTGTGGCACGCGACGAATCATTTTGAATATTCATGCCACGAACCAAGCGTAATTACAAGTTTCGATAATTGATGCAACAAAAAATCATTCTGCGAAGACTCACAAAAAGCTCGCGGCAAGCCGATGAAGTTTCTAGAATGAAAGCCGTTATGACAGAGAACTACGTAGCCTTAGGTTTCAAACTATAGTTATGGAAATTCAAATCCTTAGAGTCAAAGGAGAACCCTATCTCGTGATTGGGGACAGAGATCCAAATGCAAACCCAATGACCGTGGGCGAATGGAGTTTGATGATTGGCGACCGCGTCCGCTACGAAGAGCTTGAAAGCAGTCTGTCCGTGGAAGAAATTTTTGACATCCTCAAAAAGGACTGCCATGTCATTGTCGACGGAGAAGCAAAAGGTCTGTTGTCCAAACAACCTGTAAATTCACCAACGGTGTAAAACACACACTCCCGGCAGGCAACCAATTAGTCAATAAAATGACGGCTTCTGAGAAAAGAAGCCGTTGCAATTTCCTTATTTAAACAATCAAAAGCTGATTATTTTCGAAAAGCAGCCGTCACCACAGGCCGGATGACAGAAGAAATCTGACGATACCCAGCTTCGTTAAAGTGTAATTTGTCCTTTTGGTAAAACTCCAATTTAGGCTCCCCCTTCTCGTCAAACACCCCGGGATTCACGTCCACAAATGCCATATCATCGTGCGTAGCACAATAATTTCGAATCATCTCATTTGCTGCGTTCATGTTTGACCAATACGCTTTGCGAAATGGACACCGGACAATCGAAATATAAACAATCTTTGTCTCAGGTAACTTCTGACGGACGATCTCAAAAAATTTGCGAGTCCTTTCGAAAACCCCATTCTCATCGTGTGATTCCGGCCCAAAATCATTCGTTCCACAATAAAACACAATGACGCGTGGTGCATATGGAATCACAATTTTATCCAAATAATATAGAATGTCATAAGTTGTCGCACCACCGAAACCACGATTATAAACAGGCAATGGAGCCATGTCCTTTCCCACCGTTTTCCATAAGCGAATCGTGCTGCTGCCAACAAAAAGAACCTTGTCCTTCTCTGGAGCATTTGTCACATCACTGGTCAGAAATGCCTGAATTTCAGACTTGAATCTCGCAGGATCGGGGACATTGACAACTCGATTGGAGACCGAATTGGAATTGGTTTGAGAAAAGGCCGGTATGGCAGCAATAAGTGCCAAAAACAAGGTCAGTGAGGTGATGACCTTACAAGGAGAGCTGCATTTCATAACTTCATTTCAAGTATGCCTGCCCAACGGAAAAACACAAGTAACAATCAAAAGAAGTGCAGTCAACTGATGGGATTAGAAGCCTCCCCATTCACATTGTGCTGGATTTTTCCCAATGTCAGGGTATTGGATTGACCCCCTATTCGAATGAGTGGCATCGATAAATTCAATGAGTTGAGGCGACTGCTTCCGCAATGTCTCTTGCAAGACCAATTGCGGATCGGCTGGCGCGTCACCAGCTGGCTGCGCAGTCATTCCACTCAGCAGGAGCCTCCTGCTACTATTGACACATGGTTACAGGAAGCCAAAAACTCGATTCAGCTACGGCAAACCCGCCTTGAAAAGCTGCCGAGAATTCAATACCCGCCAGAGCTTCCCATCACCGCAAAGGCTCGGGAGATCATCACAACCATCAGTAAACATCAGGTGGTGGTCATAGCCGGTGAAACCGGTTCAGGCAAAACAACCCAGATTCCGAAAATGTGTCTGGAAGCCGGTTTTGGCGTTCGTGCAAAAATCGGTTGCACGCAGCCACGACGCGTTGCTGCGCTCTCGCTCTCCCGCCGTTTGGCGGATGAATTGAACATGGTTTGGGGGCGGGAGGTTGGTTGCAAAATCCGTTTTTCGGATGACACAAGCCCTCAGACTTACATCAAGTTCATGACGGATGGGATGCTTCTCGCCGAAGCGCAGGGAGATCCTGTTTTAAGTGAATACGAGGTCATCATTTTGGACGAAGCACACGAACGCTCGCTCAACATTGACTTTCTTCTCGGTCGACTAAAGCAGCTCCTCTCAAAACGGCCTGATCTCCGTCTCATCATCACATCGGCTACGATTGACACGCAGTCGTTTTCCAAAGCCTTTGATGATGCCCCCATCATCGAGGTTTCCGGGCGACTCTATCCAGTGGAAGTTCGCTACGCCCCATTTGATGAAGCTTCGGAAGACGAAGGAGATTTCACTTATGTGGATGCCGCCGTCGATGCGGTTGAGAATGTCATCATGGAATCCTCCCACGGGGACATCCTCATTTTCATGCCAGGGGAACGCGACATTTTGGAAACGCGAGACCTGTTACAGGCACGCAATCTTGGGGCATTCGACATCATTCCACTTTTTGGACGGCTCACCCCGGCAGAACAACAACGGATCTTTGCCCCATCCAACGGACGAAAAATTGTTGTTGCCACAAATATTGCGGAAAGTTCCCTGACCGTCCCTGGCATCCGTTATGTGATTGACACTGGGCTGGCCCGCATCAGTCGTTACAGTCCCCGGACACGCACAAAACGACTGCCAATCGAGCCTATTGCCCAAAGCAGTGCCAACCAACGCAAAGGTCGTTGCGGACGCGTGGCAGACGGTATTTGCATACGGCTTTACTCGGAGACAGACTTTCAGGCACGCCCACCCTACACTCAACCCGAAATCCAGCGTGCCAATCTGGCCGAGGTTATCCTCCATCTCAAGGCGTTCAAACTTGGAGACATTGAGACGTTTCCGTTCATCAACCCTCCGAGCCCATCGGCCATTCAGGGTGGGTATCAACTACTCAATGAGTTGGGAGCATTGGATGATGAGCGAAATTTAACTGACTTGGGGCGGCGGCTTGCGCACCTGCCAGTTGATCCAACCATTGGCCGGATGATTTTACAGGCGCAGATCGAAGGAGGACTCAAGGAAATCCTCATCATCGCCGCCGGTCTCAGCATTCAGGACCCGCGCGAACGTCCACTGGAAAAACAGGATGCCGCCACGGCTGCTCAAGCCCGGTTTAACGATCCAAAATCCGATTTCTTGACTCTGCTGAACATCTGGAACGCGTTCCACCAAACGCTTGAGTCGTTGAAGACGCAAAATCAGATGCGGAAGTTCTGCAAAGCCAATTTTCTCTCCTACCTTCGCATGCGCGAGTGGAGAGATATCCATTCTCAACTGGAGGAAATCGTCGAGGAAAATCAGACAGATTCATCAGCAACTCCCGCACCTCAGTCAAAATCCGCAAAGCGTGGGACCCCAAAATCAACGGTTGATTACGATGCGATCCATCGTTCCATTTTGACGGGACTTTGGAGTCATGTCGCCATGCGCAAAGAGCGCAACCTTTATCAGCTTGGTGGCAATCGGGATGTCATGCTTTTTCCTGGCTCCGGGCTCTTTGAGAAAACCATAGAAAAACGCCGTTTCCAAGCACAGAACCAACAGGCAAAAACACCTTCAAAAAGCACGCAGCCCAAATGGGCGGTTGCCGCTGAGATTGTAGAAACCTCTCGCTTGTTTCTGCGCGGTGCCGCTGAGATTGACCCGCTTTGGATTGTTGAATTGGGATCGCACCTCTGCAAGCGCACTTACAACGATCCCCACTGGTCTCCACGCGATGGTCGGGTGCTCGCGTTGGAAAAAGTGATGCTTAACGGGCTTGTTGTCCTTGAGCGCAAGGTTCCCTATGGACACATTAATCCAACTGAAGCCACAGATATATTCATACGATCAGCGCTCATGGAAGAAGGCTTGGCCCTCCATTTTCTCGCCAGGCGCGGCAGCATAGAAAACAATCCCGATTTTGAAGACGACTCAGGCTCAATTGATCTTTCTTCCCTCCCACCACTCTACAGCTTTCTCGGACACAATCGCCAGCTCACTGAGAAAATCGAACTCTGGCAAACACGACTTCCAAGCCGTCTGGTTCCAGACCTCGAAGAAGCTGTTTACAAAGCCTATTCGCAACGCGTTCAGAACATCTCCTCCATTCCTGAATTAAATCGGCTTTTGCACGAACACCACAAGGATTCTGCGCCGTTTCTTCAGTTGACAGCCAAAGATCTGCTTGGCTCATATGAAAGTGCCTTCAATAACAATCTTTTTCCTGATGCCGTTCCTGTTGGCTCTCAAACCATCCCGGTCTCCTATGCCTACGCACCTGGAGAGGAACGCGACGGAGTGACAGTCCGGCTTCCGTTCACGCTGGCACAATTGATTGATCCAACTGCGCTGGATTGGGCTGTTCCTGGTCTGCGTGAACCACAGATACTGCACCTGCTTCAGGAATTGCCAAAGCCGCTGCGGCGCGCCCTCATGCCACTTCCTCCAAAGGCCAAGGAAATGGCACAGACCATTGATGCCACCAACGAGGAATTTCTCACCGCCCTGGCCAAATTCATCAGGAAAAATTACGAAGTCGATGTCCCCCCGGATCAGTGGAAGACAACCCTTCTCCCGGACCATCTGAAACCGCGCTTTGAGATCATTGGGAGCGACAATAAAACTGTAGCCAAAGGCCGCGATCTGACAGCATTGCGCACCCAGCTTCAGAATCACCAGACTGCCAATGACACCGACGCCTGGCGTCAAACCGTGCTTCAATTCGAACGATACGGCATCAAGGAATGGAATTTTGGTGATCTTCCACAAAACATCATTGTTGCCAACGTCGCTGGATTCCCACTTCACGCCTATCCGGGGCTCCAACTTGAAGACAACGATGTCAGCCTGCGCCTGTTCCGAAAAGAAGAGGACGCGCAGATTTCCCACAATAAAGCAGTCCCTCGCCTTTTGGAAAACGCCCTTCTGCGTGAACTCGGCTGGCTGGCCAAAGACCTCCGCGGCCTTGCCTCATGTCGAAAACACTACATCACGCTTGGGCCTGTCGATGAATTGGAAAACATGGCTTTGGACAACATCAAACGCCATCTTTTTGGAGCCCGCCAGCAATGGCCACACACAACTGCGGAGTTCAATATCCTGGTGGACGCGACCAGACAGGAAATCCCAAATCTAGCGCAAAAAATGATCGACTGGGTCGGCGCTATCCTCAGTGCCCGTCAAGCCATTCTCATTTGTCACAAACCTTACACTGGCATGACTCAGGACTTGAACTCACTGGTTCCACCTCAGTTTCTTAAATACATTCCATTTCTCCAACTGCAACACATTCCACGTTACCTCAAGGCAATGAGTATTCGCGCTGAACGCGCAGCCATCAGCCCCGTCAAAGACGCCGAAAAATACAATCGCGTCGTTCCCTACATCCTCACCCTGAATCGTCTCTGGGCTGCCGCTCCGCAATCAACCGAAATTCCGGCTCTTCGCTGGCTCATAGAAGAATACAAAGTCTCACTCTTTGCGCAGGAACTCAAAACCGCGTGCCCGGTCTCCCCCAAAATCATCGAGACACTCATCGCAAAGCTCTCAAAATAGCCTGTCCCAAAAATCTGGTGCACCTCACACCACGTTCAACGCCTCCAAGGTCTTTGTTTATTCAAAACGCACCATTTGGAATGGCAAAACCGTTACCTTCTTCAAAGACATGGCAATATAATTCGTTCTACAACATATAGTTCTGAATTTTTTTCAAGTTGTGGCTTGCATCGCGAAAAACTTATGTAATTATGTAAGCCCTTCGAACGACGGAGCGTAGCTCAGCCTGGTAGAGCACTTGGTTTGGGACCAAGACGTCGCAGGTTCGAATCCTGTCGCTCCGACCATTTCCCTAAGTTTACTCAGGTAATTGGTGTATTGCTAACAAGCACTAAATGGTCTTATAACCGTGGATCAACCGGTTCACTTTCGAAGGCCAAAACACCAAAAACACACTCATGAACTCTGCGTAATGGTTCTTTTCTCACAAAACGCTCTAGCGATTCTACTCCCAACGCAAACTCACGCAATGCAAGCGAACGCTTTGTTCCAAGACTACGTGATCGCAAACGTTCAAGGTTTTTTGTCGCTGTGTACTCTGGACCATAAATAATCCTCAGATATTCCCTTCCCCGACATTTGACAGCTGGCTGCACAAGCCCTCGTCGTCCATTTGCCACAAACTCAAAAGGCTTCACAACCATCCCCTCACCTCCTCTTTCAGTCAGGTCGATCCACCACCGAATCCCTTCATTTTGACTTTCTGTGTCAATCACATCAATCACCTTGTAGGGCGTAACCAAAAGCAGTCCATCATCCGCTTGGCAAAGACGTTTAAGCGTCTCCATGTGCCAAACGTGATCCTTATCTGTAAAAACATGTCCCTCTGCAGCAAGAAGATGAAATGGTGCCAGTTTAAAATCTTCAATTCCGTTTACAGGCCAACAATAACGCCGATAGGCATCAACGTAAGCACTGGCCATAGTCTGACGACTTAAAATCTCCTTTTCTATTTCTTCAATCTCAGGATTTTTTGAAACAGCACTTTTCAGTAAACTCATCGTCTCCTCAAATGCGGCGCGGGAAGCAGCACCGACAGCCGCATACTGTTGACGAACCAGTTCCTGAGCCTTAGCCGACCAAGGCATCAATTCACAATCGAAACAAAACCAATCACTCTTGAATTCATCCCAGAATTTTGACCGTTCAACCGCATAATGGATCTTGCTTAAAAACGCCTTCTCCAATTCAGGTTTGTCAAAGAAACGACGTCCTGTGCGGGTATAACATATTCCAATCCCCTCATTAACCACACCAAAGCGTTTACGAGCACTCTCCTCGTTCTTACAAATGATTACAACCGCCCTAGACCCCATATGTTTCTGTTCGCAAACAACACGAGGAATTCCTTCGCCTTGAAAATACTTAAAAACCTCAATCGGATATTCCAAGAAACCAAGTTCCTTTGTGGTTTCACTTGGAGACATCGTGGGGGGAAGGTAGATCAACCACTTTGGATTTGCGGCAAAACGGCTCATCACTTCTAGCGCCGCAATGCTATTTTCTTCTCGAACAGTAATATTGCGTTGGAAACGAGTTGAAATGATCTTTTTGCCAATCACATCCTCAATTTCCAGCATATCATCCTGTGTCTGTTGTGCGTTAAGTTGTGGTGCTTGCTCAGCCGGTTCTAAAAAAGGCTTGGCAGGCGCGCTGTATGTTGCCTTGGCATCAACTGAAATTATTTCTCTTTCTGGATAGCGTAGAGCGGTCAATTTACCTCCAAACACGCATCCCGTATCAATGTTGATTGTCCTATTTAACCACTCGACTTCAGGCACCGGTGTATGGCCGTAAACTACCATCGCATGCCCACGATAATCAGCCGCCCAATTGTATCTAACTGGCAATCCAAACTCGTCCGTTTCTCCAGTTGTTTCTCCAAACAGGGCAAACTCGCGCACTGCCCCGGAACCACGTCCCTGCATCGACTCCTTCATTCCAGCATGTGCGACAACCAATCTACCATCATCGAATACATAATGACTCACAAGATCATCTATAAAATCAGCCACCTGCTTTCTGAACTCCTCAGTTTCGCCTTCCAACTGTTTTAGTGAATCGGCAAGTCCGTGGGTAATCTGAACATCACGGCCACGGAGTTTACGCATCAGTTTCACATCATGGTTGCCCGGAACCCAAAATGCCGCCCCAGACTGCACCATGTTCATTCCGATGCGCAGTACTTGAGGAATTTTGGGGCCACGATCAACTAAATCACCAAGAAAAATAACTTTTCTCTCCTCAGGATGTGTTACCTGAGCCCCCACACTCTCCATCGTTCTCTCAAAAATATTCGAGTCAAAAACATACCCCAAGGAATGAAGCAATTCACACAATTCATCATAGCACCCATGAACATCTCCGATGATATCAAATGGTCCGTGTTCCGTTTTAAGATTATTCCATAAAGGCTGCCGTTCAAACACGACTGAATCAATATCTTCCACTGAAGTAAGAACAAAAATATGTCGAAACCCCTCCTTCTTTAAATTCCGGAGAGAGCGACGCAGTTCCCGAATCTGCTGGCCAACAACATGGGAACCAAAATTTCTATCCGGCCGCATCTTATTTCTCTCCAAACAAATGCGTTCAGACAAATTCAACACAACGGCAACAGGAAGGCAATGGAACTCCCGCGCAAGCGCGATCAAGGGCTTGCGAGCTTCAGACTGAACACTTGTTGCATCCACAACCGTAAGTTTTCCTGCTGCCAATCTTTTTCCTGCAATAAAATGCAGCACGTCAAATGCGTCTTTTGTGGCTCCCTGGTTGTTCTCATCATCCGAGACCAAACCACGGCAGTAGTCCGAAGACAAAATTTCCGTTGGCTTGAAATGCTTCCGCGCAAATGTGGATTTTCCACAACCAGAGGGACCAATTAGTACGACGAGAGAAAGTTCTGGAATTACTAGATTTGCCATATTAAATAACCTGTAAACATTCAGATTAAAATCAGAAGAAAAGGATAATTCTCCAAGACATTGAAAACGTTCTTGAATACTATTTCTACTCTACATTTTCTATTACTTCTCTTGACACACGGGAAAAGATTCCCATTTGAGTTGGAGCTCCGAAAAGAGTGTCTTCCAAACCGATGGGCAAAAAACGCATGTCATATTTGAATCGTTGGCAGATTCCTTCCGCCCATTTTTTAAATTCTGCACGTGTCCACTCAAAACGATGGTCGCGATGACGGAATTTTCCCCCAGCCAAAGCTTCCCATTTGACATTATACTCACTGTTTGGAGTCGTAATAATCACGACTGATGGATGGGTAAATTCAAAAAGCACACGCTCAAATGCAGCAAGCCTTGGAGCATCAAGATGTTCAATTACTTCGACAACAGCAGCAACATCAAAACCATCCAACCGCTTGTCTCGATACATTAATGAACCTTGAATCAATTGAATACGCTGTTTCTGAAATGTCGAAAGATGATCAAAATGGAGACGATCTGCCGCAATTTCCAAAGAGCGATGAGAGACATCCATTCCAAGGATTTTCTCAAACTGTCTCTCTTTAACAAGAAGCTGCAACAACTTTCCTTCCCCACAGCCCAGATCCAAAATACTTTTTGCCCCAGATTCTTTAATCACGGCCAGAACCGCGCCCATTCGTTGCTCATTCAAGGAAATAGTCTTCTCAACCTCAATTTCCGTCTGTGCATGCTCAGACTCCTCCACTTCAAACTCTGGGGAATTTTCATCATTTAACCTTGAGAGAGCCTCATCAACAAGTGAGCGTTTATGTTTAAGATACCGCTGAGCAATAACTTCCTTTGCAGGATGAGATGATAGCCATCCTTCACCATGGCGGATCAGCTTTTCAACCTCAGCATCTCCAACCCAATAATGTTTGTTATTGTCCAAAACTGGAATAAGCACATAGAGGTGTGTTAAACAGAGAGAAAGGAGAACTGTGGCACTCAGCTTCACTGTAAAATAATTACTTAAACCCCATTCTGGATATGTCTCGTCCAACGGAAACTGTTTGACAGAGATAATATAACCAAGAGGTTCAAATAGTTTCCGCAGAAATTTTTCTCCTCCTCTGCATGGAATTGAAGCTATTGTAACTTCCAATGGAATTGGCGTTTTTGCCAAATCAGGACGCTCTCCACAGTTGCCTGACATGGCACTACCAAACACCTCGGAAATGGCAACACTTAAGAATGAAGACGCCACATAGGGACGATCGTTAACATACTGTTCCAGAGAGAACCCCTCGCTGTTCGTCCCACGATGATTTCGCACCAAACCAACCGGATCAATCTCCAGCATGAGTGCCGCAGTACAACGTTGCTCTGTCGTCTCTGGATAAAATACCTTAGCCTTGCCAAAACTAAGGTCAAACGTTTGGACACGTGCCGGATGCTTCCGCAAAAGATACCCCAAGTCAGTTGCCGGCCGATATGTCGTTGTCAAAGTTAATAGCATTTAGGCCATTATATAACATTTCACTCAAATAACGAGAGTATATTTTGTTTTTATTCGATGTAAATTATTCTTGTTTTAATCAAAGGCTACACAAAAAAAGTGTAAAAAGTTAATCAATTAATTTAACAGAAGTCTCACTTTTAAAAAATTGATATTTTTAAAGTAGATTTACAAATTCCTTAGCGTGCTGGAACAAATTCATGAACGCCACCATTTTTTCCAGACAAGTCAATCAGACGTTTTTCACCGCTTTGACTGTCGATCCCAATGGTATTTATATGAGCTCTTACTGTCTTGTTTGACTCGGTGATTCGAGTGTTTACACCACCAGAAAATTTTCCATCTGAAATCACCCACACCGTTTCTGGATGAAAACCCAGCGCACGCATGGCTGCATTACGAGGCTTGGACCCAAAGACATGGCGGACATTCGCGCTCCAATCAAGCATCGACAGTATGTTCTGCGGTGTTGCTTTGAGCGGACTTGAAGCAGGCATTGAGTCATAGCCCGATGAGTGGAAAAAAAGTATGTAGAAATAGGTGTTGGGATCCAAGCCAGTCAGATGTTTCTTTAATTGTTCCTGGGCGATTTTGGTCTTCTCTCCCCTCATGCTATAAGATTGATCCACCAGAAAAACTACGCTTGTTCGAGAGGATTCTCCTTTCACCAAAGAAGCCGATGAAATCGCAGCCAGATCAGAAGTTTTTTTTGCCAAAGGCGTTGATTCTAATGGGTCACGCCTTGTCCCAGTTTGTTTTTCTGAAGGCAACTGTGAATCTGCTTTATTACCAGACGTTGAAGACTTCCTTTTTTTTCCATTTGGCGTAGTTACTGAATTATCTTCAGGACTTGACGCCCCACTGCCAGAGGAAGCCCCGCTTTTTGATGGATTTTTCGATGTATCATTCGCGTTGTCAGGTGTTGTGGACGAGGAGTTGTTGGAATTGCCCCCTGAATTCGAGCTATTCGGAGTGTTGTCTTTTTGCGATGGGGTTAAACCAGACTGCGTTTCATTATTTTCTTTTGGTGTTTGCTGTCGTCGTTTTCTTTCTTTTCCTCCATCATTCCCACCTCCATTACTGTTGTCGTCACCACCAGAACTTCCGCCTTTTGAAGCCTTGGACGGACTCGAATGAGATGGATTGGATTGATTTTCATTTTTATCTGAGTCAGAGGGATTTGACGTAGAGGGATTATTCTCCGATTTTGCTGCTGATTGTGAAGCGTCTTTGGATTCATCCTTGTCAGGCGTTTGTGAATTTCCATCTCTAGCACCAGCTCCACGCTTGTTTCCTTTTGCAGATGAAACCTTTTTAGCTTTGTCTGGAGTAGAGTCACGCGTTTCTTCTGATGCGCTTGATTTATCTGACTTTTTCTCAGCATCTTTAGCAGCATCCTCATCCGAGTCGGAAGAAGATTGATCGGTTGATTTTGGGTCGCTGTCCGCTACTTTGCTAGCCTTCGTTGACGCGTCAGTGATCGGCTTGGAATTGGCTCCCCCCAACTCCCCTGTAGGGGGACTCGATTTTAAATCGTTTTTGGTAGGAGTTTTTCCATTAGACTCGCTTGTCTCGTTCCCCTTGTCTTTTTTGGTCTTGGCCCTGCTTTCCGCATTGGGTGCATTCCTGTCCTCTTCCTTTTCAGACTTATCAGAATCTATCCCAGAATCAGGGGACGTATCATTCTTTTCCCCATCCAATTCCTTCCCTGATTTTTGAGAATCCCCAGACTTATCGTCAGAAGATTTTGATGAATGCTGCAAAGAAGCATCACTTTTGTTTTTACCTTCTGAGACAGCCAGTTCGGCCGACTTTTCCTTTTTATTTTCGCTACCACCCGAATCTTTTGCCTGTGCACCATCCGAAACAGCCGAGTCCTTCGCGTGTTTTTTCCCTTCCTCTAGCGAGGATTTTGACGCGTCTCGAGCTGAGGGAGAATTTTGTGGCGATTTTGAGCTGTCTTGAAGAGCATTGTTTGTTTTTCCACGAGAATCTGCCTTTCCCAAAGTATTGGTGGAAGCAGACTTAATTTCAAAGAAGGTAAAGAACGAACTCGATGACTTGGGCCAGAAAAACCAAACAGCTCCAGCCACGAGAAGCAACAATAGAATAGCCAACAGAACTGCATGACTGGATTTCTTATTGCCAGAATCCAATTGTTTTTCATTTGCTTCTTCGGGAAGCGCATCGGAGCTCTGCGATGTGCCCGACTTAACAGTCTGGCCTTTGGCAACGCCTTCAGACATGCTTTCACCGTGCGACCTGAAGAAGTCCCGTAGAGTAACCAGTTGCCCCTCATCCAGAACTTCGTACGCCAGCGATATTTCCCCCTTGGCCAGTTTCTTTTTTATGCCCTTCACGGTGTAAGGACCATACTCCCTTCCCTGCCAGTGCAGAATGTATTCCAGAGCTTCGTTCATAGGGTTACAAAACAGGCAGAAAAAGCCTGCTGCCATGTTGAGCTTTCAGATAATTTATCGGCAGAAAACCAAAATGTCGAGCCGGTTGACCTTTGCAATCAGAATTAGATTCTTCGGGACATTAGGGGAATACCTTTGGAATTTTCGCAAAAATCTCTCTTTCTATACCAACAAGTGACCAGTAAAGTGAAAATAGTCCAATTAAAATTCAAGCAGGCAATGGTTATTTATGAACATTTTTCTGTCGGCATTGAATGCAATGGTTCCTCATTTTAAGGTCAGCGGCCATAAGCTGTTGCTTTCACAAGAGCATCCCTTTATTAGAACTGAAGTGGATTTACGTCTGGTGGCAGCGCATAAAATTCCGGGAATGACTAAACTTCATTTACGTTTATTTCGAGGGCGATGGGAACAGTATTCATTGCAGGGATATCGCCCACAGGAAATTTCAAATCTCTGCGCCTTATTGTCCAATTGGGAAAGAGAAAACCACCGTAAACATCGAATAAGTGTATAAAAATGAGACTGGAATTTTGCTCTGATTTTATCTATAAAACCCCAGTCTTTCTCAGACCATGAAATCGCGGATAATTTTGGAGAGATATCCGAAAACAGCCAGCCAGATTCAATGAGAAAGTGACCTGATTCGATATCTTTCGGCTGTGCATTTTTCCTTTGTTTGTTTTTTTGCGAAACAAATGAGTTTTGTTATGAACATGCGGAAACGCATTATTCTAGCATTTTTTATTGTCCTGATTGCCCTCGTTTTCGTTTCTTGGGCTGCCACGAAGTCTGTTGCTCCCATTCTGATAAGAGCAAGCAATATTGAAGATATAGATTGAGTAAGACGATCAACTTTGGAATTTACTCGGCTAAAACCAAACGTTTATTTCATCAAAACGAATCAATTGCAGATCCGTGTTCATGGAAAGTGGCTACCTGAATTGTGTCTTCCAAATACGGAAGATGCACCTCTCCTTTTCAACACGAACAAGCAGCAACTCATTTTTGATTTTCCCGCTGAAACCGAGGCGTGCAGATTCCACCTCGGTTATCAAACAGGGAGTTTCCGCTATTGTCGGACTTATTACTTTTTATATCAGCACGGGATTTCACAAAAAATGCCTGCCATTTCAAACTTGATTCTTAAAAGTGTGCCACGTCGATCAAAGATCCGCTTCTTTGACTCTGAAGTGGCACTCTCAACCAGCACAAATCATTGAATCATGCTGCAGCGGCTGAATCCAAAACCTTTGTCAACTGCGACATGGGAGGAACACCAGTAAATGTTTGTGTAACTTGTCCTTTCTTGAATAAAAGCAACGTGGGAACCGCTGTAATGTTATATTGCTGTGCAAGGTCCCCGCTTTCATCCACATCAACCTTTAGAATCTTTACGCGGCCCTGATATTGTGTGGCAAGCTGCTCAAGCGCCGGGGCTAACATTTTGCACGGCCCACACCACGTGGCAAAAAAGTCAACCAACACTGGTAATTCAGATTGAAGTACATCCTGCTGAAACGTTTTTGAATTTGTTGTCATATCATCCAATAAGTTTTTCAATATAACATGACTGAGCCACCTGTGTTGAAAAAGTTACATAACGGTTTTGTGTGGAAATTTTTTTTGACACGGTTGATTAAAATTTCCAAGTTTTCTTCTTGTGCTGGAATTCGCATCGAATTAACTTTTCACCGTTCTTTGAAATACCGCTCGTAAAAGAGCGGTAAAAATCAGCAGTTCAATGTCAGGGAACCCCGTGAAAGTCGGGGACGGTTGCGCCACTGTAACAGGTGACTTGCTTTCAATGCCACTGCGCGTCGCGTGGGAAGGCGAAAGTGAGGTTCAAGCCTGAAGTCAGGATACCGGTTGAAATGCTCTCGTCACAATTCCGTAAATTCGGAGTTGGCTTCTCCGCAAAGAGAAGGATGGGGCCAGTTCACTAGGTTGATAGACGTCAATCGGAGTGAGATTCACTTTACGCCTTTTCCTGTGTTTGCCGGGGAAAGGCGTTTCCATTTTCAGGGGTTCTGAAAAGCGCTTTTTCCGGTCTGGTCTCCAATGAGACGAATTGCCATCCAAGGTTTCTTTCCTGGATGCTTTTCGCCCATAGAAATCAGACTGTGAGATGAAAAAAAGTATATGTGTCGCGGCATCATGTGTCGCGTTTTTCGGTGCGGGCCTCCATGCAAACGCATTGTCGCTCAATGAAATTCAGTTTTGGTCTGGCACAGGCACAAACCGTGCAGCGATGGTGATCGAATGGAGTTCTCCCGAAGTTTTGACGAACACTTCCGTTCCTGTCCCAATTTCAACCAAGTCTCTCGCTTGGGGATTTCGTTTCAACGGCAACGCCACAGCCGAGGATATGTTTAACGCCATCCTTGCCACTGACCCACGTTTGTTTGCCATGGTCAATAGCATGGATTCCACAGGAAAATATCTGATGGCACTGGGATATGACCTCAATAACAACCGCGTTCTCGGAATAAGAAATGGAACAAATATGTTCTCTTATTCCTGTCTGACGAACGTTAATTCTTTTACCAACGGACTGCTGAAGGCAGACTACATAATGTCCGACACCTATCAACCGCTTGATGGGGCCGACTTGTACTGGGGAGGTTCCAGTGGACCGGGATGGGAATTGTGGACTGAACAGGGGGGAAACGGCGGCTTTGAAAATGCCCCCATCCGCAGCTCTGCCACGTATTGGACGCCTGACGATCCGGCAAATCCCTGGAGTGGAAATGATGGCCAGTGGCATTATGCTGATTTGGGCATGGGGAACCTCAATTTGAAAGACGGTTCATGGATAGGTTGGACAGTCGCTGCGGGTGGTTTGGACTACATGGATATGGACTCAGACTGTTCCACAGCCTGGGCATTTCACAAGCACGCGCCAGCAGAACCTGAATCCGTTCCTGGCTTTATAAGTCCTTATGGAGCCACATTAACCGCAGCCAGCGGCCCGTTCAGCGGCTCAACTCTCTATGCCGATCCAACTTCTGTGTTAGGTGAACCATCTACCCTGTTCAACAACACGGCATTCGGCGGTGGTGCAGGCTGGCGCCACATCAAAATTGTCGAAGCTGCCTATAATGTAGACCCCGATGGAGCTAAAATGATCGTCACTCTTAACCAGAATCAAACAAACAACGTCGACTATTATGGTTCCGTAACAATCAAGTTCGACCATCCTGTGATTCATAATCCGGCAAATCCATACGGAATTGATTTTGAAGTGTTTGGTAATGCCTTCTACGTTGGCAGCGGTTTTGTCAGTGACACATCCGACATGCGCGCCTTCAATTTGACTGGAGGCGTTTTTTCCGAAGATCTCCTTGTATCAGTGAGTCCGGATGGCGTCAGCTGGTACAGTTACAAGAACGGCCCTTATTGCGATGGAGTCTTCCCCACACAAGGTTACGAGTGGGATTCCAGTCTTTTTGATACTGACACCAACGGTTGGACTCAGAAGAAAATGGATTTCACCCTTCCAGTCGATCCATACCTCACCAACCTACTCGGCGTGGAAAAAATGAGCACTGCTGATGCCCTAAAATATTATGGTCGTTCAGGTGGTGGTGCAGGTTTCAGTCTGGCTGAAAGTGGTTTCAATTCTATCCAATATGTGCGAATTGAAGCCACAGAAGATATTGGTTCTGGTGGCGAAGTTGATGCCATAACCGACGTTCGCCCTGCTGTTCTTGGCGAACCTCTTGTTATCGGCCCAGACAACATCAGCAATAACAACTCACAGCTCTTCTTTCAAGAGCCAGGAACGGAATCCAATAATGTCATAACCGTTACATTTAAAAACCTCACGAACTATGCTGTTGTGACTCCGTTACGTCTTTCAAGCGTTGAGAACAAAATATATCCGGCAGGAAAGATTCTCGACATTGTCCAAGTCAACGTTGCACCAGTAATCGTTGATAATCCGATTTCTTTTGAAACATCTGTTGCACTGAATCTGAGTTCGAAACACTCAGGTACTGGCAGTAATCTCGACGTTTATCAATGGGATGGAACCAATTGGAATCGCACAAAATTCAGCTATTCAAACGGAACGGTTGAACTCTCCCAAGTCACTGGCTCAATCACTTTCGCAGCCACTGAAATCACAGTTCCTCAACTTACTGTCACCTACGATTCAAAGACTGGAAACCTGTCATTTGAATTCACAGCATTGGCAGGCTGGACACATGTGCTGGAACGCACCACGGACTTTAGCACCTGGACAAGTGTGGAAACTGAAACGCCTGTTCTCTCGCAAGAAATCAGATGGACCGACTCGGCTTCCGATGCCAGGGCGTTCTATCGACTGCGCCTGATCCGTCCCTGATTTGTTGCCATGAGAAAACAACTGTCAAATGAGTCTGATTCGAACACTGCCCTTTGTTGCGTTGACGGCAGAAGAGTATTGGATATTTTTGACAGTCACGGACCCGCATCGCCTGAGCAACGGTGCGGGTTCACTTTAATTGAACTGCTTGTTGTCATAGCCATCATCGGAATTCTGGCGTCATTACTTCTTCCATCCCTTGCCAACGCCAAGGAATATTCACGCCGCGTCAAATGCATCAGTAATCTCCGCCAGATGGGGATCGCCGCTCAAGTTTATGTGGATAACAATCGGAATTACTACCCCATCGCCTATTATGGCATGGTGGAAAATGAGATTCCCATTTTATACGCCTGGGATTTGACCACCATTGATTCATCACGCGTTGTTCCTGGATTACTCTGGGAAGGTTTTTCCAACACACAAATACAGCAATGTCCATCCTTTAACGGTGCAGCCAACTGGCTTGACGATCCCTACACCGGTTATAATTACAACACCAGTTATATCGGACATGGCGAAGGGGAAGACGTTGTGCTTCCCGCAAAGGCAAATGAGATTCAACACCCGGTTCAAACTGCCATTTTTGGTGATGGCCAATACAGTGCTGGAGCAAACAAATTCATGCGCGCTCCGTGGCCAGCTCCGGCTGATCTCAGTTTTCATGGGCGTGCTGCCGGCACTCAGGGATTTCGCCACGTAAAACGCACTTGCGTCGCATTCTGCGATGGACATGCGGAATCCATGTCAAAACGTTACACCAACAACGCAAATGCCTCGCAATTAGTGGCATCCGACACCGGTTTTATTTCACCTGACAATTCTCTTTACGGAGGCCAATGAATTTCATTTTTAAAATCAAACAAACGGTGGTCACCGCAATTTTTTTACTGTTGTTTTTACCAGGCGTTTTCGGAGACCAATCCGTTAGCAATAATCCATCGTTTCAGCGCATTATTTCCCTGGCTCCCAGCACGACAGAAATTTTATTTGCTCTTGGATTGGGGGATCGCATTGTTGGAGTGACTTGCTATTGCGATTACCCACCTGCCGCACAAAAAATTGAAAAAATCGGCGGTTATGTTGATCCGAGTTACGAGGCCATTGTCGCATTAAAACCCGATCTTGTCGTTCTCTTGACATCACATCGGGATATAAAAGTTCAACTGGAAAAAATGAAGATTCGCACGCTGACTGTCCCGCATAAATCCATTGGTGACATTCATGAAGCCATTCGTTTGATTGGAGAAGCCACAGGCAAGTCTGGTGAAGCGCAAACCTTGATCAACGATTTGAACCAACGAACTCAGACCGTCAAGAAAACGATCGAAAAACAGCCCTGTTCTCGCGTCATCGTCTGCATTGGCCGTGATATGAAATCAAGTCAGCTCAGTGGAATGTGCATGGCTGGGCATGATGCCTTTTACAATGAGATCATTGAATTGGCGGGAGGAACGAATGTCTGCAACGACCTCAGTGTTGCCTACCCCCTGCTCTCTGCTGAAGGCGTTGTTCAATTGAATCCCGATGTCATCATTGACCTCATAGGAAAAACCGATGAAAATTCCACTGATAAAATCAAGAGTCAATGGAACCAATTGAGCACGATCTCCGCAGTGCGTAACAAGCAGGTTTTTGTGATTATGGGCAATCACGCCTTGCGTCCTGGCCCGCGTTACATCGAATTTCTAGAACAAATGGCCCGGCTGTTACACAGCAACGCCTTCAACAAACAGGAGTCTGATGCAAAACAACATTCTGACCATTGATTCACTCTCACTGAATGTTTGCGGCAAATCAATCCTTCACAATATTTCACTGCAAGTGAAACGGGGAGAACTCTGGTCAATCATTGGTCCCAATGGCGCAGGAAAATCTTCACTGCTCAAATGTCTGATGCGGATACATGATAATTGGACCGGAAAAGTTTTGCTATCAGACCGCAATCTTTCCGGTTTGAATCAACGAGAGTTAGCCCGGCACATTGCTTATGTTCCACAGGCAGGTGGTAATCATTTTTTTGCCTATACAGCCAAAGAATTTGTTCAAATGGGCCGCTACGCATGGTCAGGACCTTTTGGAACAAAACATTCTGGAGACACCGCAGCCATTGAAAATGCAATGAGGCAAACGGGGATCACATCCTTTGCCAACCGCACACTTGATACGTTAAGTGGTGGCGAACGCCAAAAAGTCTTCATCGCTGCTGCCTTGGCCCAGGAAACAGAGATTCTGCTTCTAGATGAACCCACCGCTTTTTTGGATTACCGACATCAAAACGATGTTGCTGAAATCATCACAAAGTTAAATCAGGAATCCAACACGACCATCTTATCCGTCACCCATGATGTGAATGCATCCATGCTTTCTGGAGGCCATATTTTTGCGTTATGTGGTGGCGAAGTCGCATGGACAGGGTTGGCTTGTGAGCTGGTTAATACAGATATTCTAAATCAAATTTTTGGCGCAAAATTCCGTTATCTAAACGATCCGATCACTGGCACACACCTTGTTGTCCCAGAGAGAGAAAGAATTTCAGCGTGAAACAATCATTTTGGATTCTTCTCTTTGCCTTTGGATCACTCGCAATTCTGGCAGCCACACCGTTTATAGGCGGCCAGCCAATTCCGATAAAAGCGCTCATTGCTCCCAGTTCCAACGATCCCGCGACATTAATACTCTGGAAAATACGGCTGCCACGCATTTGTCTCGCTTGGATTGCTGGAGCCGGATTGGCTGTGGCTGGAATGGCATTCCAGGCCATGTTTCGCAATGCTTTGGCTACACCTTTCACACTTGGTGTTTCCAGCGGAGCCTCTTTGGGGGCAGCTGTCGCTGTGCGCATGGGATGGAGCACAGCTCTTCTTGGAATTTCTGGGGTTAGCATTGGATCAATGGGGGGAGCATTGCTTGCCATTGCAGTGGTTTACGGACTGACAAAATTACGTCGGGATTGTTCCACCGGTTCCATGTTGTTGGCCGGCGTCGCTGTCAATTTCTTCTTTTCAAGCCTCATTCTCCTGCTCCAATACACGGCGGATTTCTACGACACGTTCCGAATTCTTCACTGGCTAATGGGAGGACTGCAAATGGTTGGCTTTGACGCCTTGTTAAGAACGCTTCCTTTTGTATTTATTGGAACTGTTATTCTGGCGTTTTTAGCAGGAGAATTAAATCTTCTGAGCATCGGAGAAGACCTGGCCATCAGCCGTGGAGTGGCACTAAAACGCACAAAGAACATCGTTTTTCTTGTCGTATCGTGCATGGTGGGAATGATCGTTTCAATTTGTGGCCCCATCGGTTTTGTGGGGCTCATGTGTCCACATATTTGCCGCCTCATCGTAGGTTCTGACCACCGTTTTCTTTTGCCTGCCACATTTCTATTTGGCGGGGCATTTTTAGTTGTATGCGACACAGTAAGCAGAACTGTTTTTGCACCAACAGAGCTGCCTGTAGGCATCTTTACGAGTTTTCTAGGAGGGCCGTTCTTTCTTTGGCTTCTGCTCAAACCATCAAAGACAGGCTCCCTATCTGCATAGCCATCTCAAGTCGAAACAATATGAACACACAACGCAAAAAAGTTCTCTTAAGTTGGAGTAGTGGAAAAGACAGCGCATGGGCCCTACACAGCCTGCGCAAAGATTCGCAATTGGAAGTCATCGGGTTGTTCACCACAGTCAATGAAGAATATGACCGTGTAAACATGCACGCGACCCCATTGACCTTGTTGCAGTGTCAAGCTGAAGCCACAGGGTTACCTCTCCATGTGATACGCATTCCAAACCCGTGTCCGATGGAAATCTACAATCGCGCCATGGAGAAATTTGTCGTGAGTTGTCAGAAAACACAGATTGATTGCATGGCCTTTGGCGATCTGTTTCTACAGGACATTCGAGATTACCGTGTAAAAATGTTACAGGGGTCTGGAATCAAACCCATTTTCCCCATTTGGGGAATTCCAACAAAACAATTGGCTTTGGACATGTTGGCGGGCGGATTAGACGCATGGATTAGTTCTGTCGATCTAAAAAAGTTGCCATCCAGTTTTGCTGGACGTCACTTTACAAAAGAGTTCCTCTCCGAATTACCCCCACAATGTGACCCATGTGGTGAAAACGGGGAATTTCACACAATCGTTGCCAACGGTCCCATGTTCAACCATTCTATAGCAATTCACGTTGGCAAATCGATTGAACGTGACGGTTTTGCATATGCAGATATTTCGCCAGTCAACAAGGTCTAATCTTGAAAATTGAAACAGCAAAACAAAAAGAATGGAGCCCAGACAAACCATGTCTGAAAGGAGCCTTTCCTTTTCGTCTTGGAACAACTTCCTACATCATTCCCAATGATATCCTGCCAAATTTGATTTACTTGAAGGATAAGATTGATGATGTCGAACTTGTGCTGTTTGAGTCTGATGAATTTTCGAATCTGCCTTCTTCGGAAACGGTAAGGGAATTTGCAGATCTTGGGCAGAAGAATAATTTAACCTACACTGTTCACTTGCCACTGGATATTCGACTGGGGAGTGCCAATGAAATGGAACGCCGCGCCTCTGTTGAAAAATGCCAGCGTGTCATTAACTTGACGACGCCACTTCATCCCTTTGCATGGATTCTGCATCTGCACGGAGATCACGCCGGCACACCACCAACGGATGACCTGCCTCGATGGCTTGAGCAAAACCGTCGTTCTTTGAAGGAGCTTTTGAATGGCGGACCAACGCCACGCAAAATTTGTGTTGAGACTTTGGACTACGATTTTAATTTAGTGGAAAACCTGGTTGAAGAATTTGATTTATCCGTTTGTCTGGACATGGGGCACCTGATCTATCACAAATATAATGTTTCAGCACATTTGGAGCGCTGGCTTGACCGGGCGCGGGTATTTCACATTCACGGCATCAATAATGACGGGAGGGACCATTGCAGCTTGAGTTATTTTCCCTCCGGTCTTCTGGAGGATGTTGCCTGGCGGTTATCAAAACTTTCATCGGAAGATCAACGCGTTGTGACCATGGAAATTTTTGGTGAGGCCGATTTTAAAACATCACTTCAAACCATTTCAGAAAGGTTGACTCCATGGCGGAAATAATCTTAGTAACAGGAGGAACGCGTAGTGGCAAAAGTTACACTGCGTTACGATTAGCTGAAGGTTACAAGTCGAAAGTTTTTATTGCGACAGCAGAAGCCTTTGATGATGAAATGCGCCTTCGCATTGCAAAACACAAGGCCGAACGCGGCAATGAATGGCAGACAATTGAAGCCCCGTTGGACTTATCAAACGCCATTGCCAATGTTCACGATTCCACCGCGGTCATCGTTGTCGATTGTTTGACTGTATGGCTCAGTAATCTGATGTATCACAATGAATCCATCACCGAAGATTCGCTCCCCTGCTCCACTCTGCTTATAGCTTTAAAACAATCTTGCGTGGCAAGAATCATTCTTGTAACCAATGAAGTCGGCATGGGCATTGTTCCCAATCATCCGTTGGGACGCCGTTTCCGTGATATCGCCGGACGCTTGAATCAGCGTGTTGGGACTATTGCCAATCAAGTCATTTTTGTGGTTTGTGGGCAATGTCTGGTAATCAAATCCACTCAACAAAACACCAATGAAACAAACACAATTTAGTCTCATAGAAGAAACCGTTCGATCCATTGTCCCCTGCGACACAGAATGGCGTGAAAAGGCCAAGGCACGCATCAACACTCTAACCATGCCGCAATGGGCTTTGGGACGATTACTAAATGTGGCAGTTGATCTTGCAGGCATAACGCGCTCGCTCAATCCATCCATTGATCGTCGTGCCGTCGTAATAATGGCTGGAGACCATGGTGTTGTTTCCGAAGGTGTCAGTGCTTATTCAAACGAAGTGACTGTTCAGATGATTCACAACTTTGCCCGAGGGGGTGCCGGGATAAATGTCCTTTCAGAACAGGCAAAAGCCCGTGTCGTTGTTGTGGATGTTGGTGTGGCAGGTAATTTGGATGACCTCGTTACAACTGGAGCTGTAATTTCTCGGAGAGTTGGGTCTGGAACTCAAAATATAGCCAAGGGCCCTGCCATGAGCCGTGAAGATGCCATTCGTTCCATTGAAGTTGGCATTCAGATGGCAAAAGAACTCTCTCCAACCACTGATTTGTTCGCTACCGGCGAAATGGGCATTGGAAACACAACCCCCAGTAGTGCCATCGTCTCGGTCTTATGCGATATCGCTCCAGAATTCGTCACCGGATGCGGCACTGGCATCGATGAAATCAAACGCGTAAAAAAAGCGCAGATTATCATGCGTTCTCTGATGACAAATTGTCCAGATCCAGCCGATCCCATTGATGTTTTATCAAAGATCGGCGGATATGAAATAGGCGCCATTGCCGGATTCATCTTGGGATGTGCCGCAGAAAAAAAACCGGTTCTGGTGGATGGTTTCATCTCCACGGCAGCCGCCTTAATCGCTCAAAGTCTTTGCCAACTTTCAGCTGATTACATGATCGCATCCCATCAAAGCGTGGAACCCGGTCATATAGTCGCCTGGGCAAAACTCAAAAAACATCCCCTGCTGGATCTGAACTTGCGTCTGGGAGAAGGAACTGGGGCCGTCCTTGCAATGCACCTCGTGGAAGCGGCCCAACGCATATTGACTCGCATGGCTACTTTTGAAGAGGCGGGTGTAACCGGCGAAAAGGTATGAAATCTTTTTTGGCAGCATTGCAGTTTCTGACTGTGATACCAATCAAGGTTCGTCTGGAAAATAACGCTTTTGAGCGCTCCACAATCTGGTTTCCCCTGGTCGGATTGATTATTGGCATTTCCACCGTTTGTGCAGATGCTCTATTCCATACAATCGGTTTCTCGGGCTGGCTTCTGGCAATCCTAACAATTGCCTTTCTTTCTGCGATTACCGGAGGACTGCATTTAGATGGTCTGGCAGATACTGCGGATGGTTTTCTGAGTGCGCGTCCACGCGAACGGGTGCTAGAAATCATGCGTGACAGCCGTATTGGAACAATGGGAGTTCTTGCACTTGTCTTTGTTTTGTCAATAAAAACAGCCGCATTGGTGGAATTGAGCGGTTTTCTACGGTGGAAAGCCCTCCTTTTCGCACCGTTTGTTGGTCGTTGCACGCAAATTTTTACGATGCGACTTCTTCTCTATGCGAGAAGTCAGACAGGCGGTCTAGCCTCAACATTTCTTGGTAAGAATCTCAGAACATCCACGATAATCTCGGTGTTTTCGATTCTTCTGCTGTCTCCGCTCATATTCGGAATCATCGCTGGTTTTATATATGTTGCTGTTGTGACCGTTTCGACGACAATTTGCTGTTTTTGCTCATACAAAAAAATCGGTGGTTTCACAGGCGACACTCTCGGTGCAACAAGTGAACTAATTGAGGTGATGACGCTGTTGACAGCATACCAGATTCAACTGCATTGGTAACCGTGCAAATGGGGGGTATTATCTATTAGGAGAAACGGCGCTTATTTCAGCAATCTGCTGAAGAGGCACCGTATGAATGTGATCTCCAGCCTCCATTAGCACCATCACTTGTTCCCCCAAAGCAATACTATTCATCTTGGAAATCAACAGCGTTTGCCCATCGGATAATTTAACAACAAACGGCTGAAATGGCGGTTGAAGGCGTTTTTGAATTTCCTGCATCAGATTCGCAGTATTTAATCCAGATGTCTCGACTTCGTTAACAGTTGGCGGTGCGGAACGCAAGTGCACCCGGTACCAAGACGCCGCCCGTGCCGCAATTTTTGGATCCGGATCTTTAAGATATTTGGCAGCCACTGAAATTGCATTTTGTGGCATCGTCTTCCGTCCATACATTAATCCCCAACTAATACGGCTTGGGAGATCGCTGTGCTCATCCTCGTGAAAAGTCATTTCCATCAGGCGATGCACAACGGCATCACTTTTTTCATGGATCGTCGATAATCCATAATATACGGCATTATAGCGAACTTCCGGAGCTGGGTCATAGGACGATTGGAGCATGATGTCAATCACAGCACGACTCTGTTGCTTTGCATTCCACACCCAATTATATCCCGCAACAATAACAGCCTGACTTCGAACTCGTGCATCGATATCTCGCACACAAGCTGCAAATGCAGGAATGAAAGATTCGTCCATGATCAGTTCCAGACGATTTTTTTGAATCAAATCAAGCATTTGACGCCTTTCTTGCGACGTTCCACTGCCAAGCACTCGCTTAATCTCTGGCAGCTCACCACTAAAATTGGCGGCGGCCTTCTTCCTCGCTTCCTCCGTCGCCCATTCAAATGCATTTATCTTGCCGGTAAGGATCTGTTTCACCAAATGCGCCTTGTCCTTAACCTTTTCATCACTTGATTCCAAAAAAGGTGTCAAAAATGCAACGCAGTCTGCCTGCTGAGAGCGTACTCCCCATGCCACTCGTGAAAGCATGTTTGGATCATCAGAATGCATACAAATATCTGCCAAAGTGCGCAGAATGTTGGGGGTTTTGGGATCCGTAACAGAAAGTCCAAAATATACTGCACAATAGGAAGCTTCCCCGGAGCCTATATCCCTGGAAGCCGCAGAGGCATGATACATTAGCTCAATCGCTGCAGCATTTTGTGGATGTCTCCCCCAAATGAATCTGTTACCAAGCGACCGTAAAATTCCCATGGTACGCGTTTTTGAACGTCGAAGCCCTTTCTGAACCGCAGAAATCATTTCATCTGGAGGCAACTGGTCTAAACTTCCGTTTCTTTCAAGATCGTCCAGTCGGGCTCCAGCCACAGTATCATCAGGAAAAAAAGACTCGAAATTCGGAGCAACATACACGTCCTTTTGTTCCCAGGCATTGGTGGAAGCCGCATTGATAAATTCACAGGTAAACATCAGAATGCTTAACCAGAGGATTGGCTTCATGAAATTAGGTTAGAAAAGCTACTCCATCTCAGCAAGCCGAAACATCATTAAATAAACACGGTACGTTTTGACAACGTTCAGGTTATTAATTTCAAAAACTCCCTAAGCTTCAAAAACTTAGAATCCTTATTCAATGTGTCACATAACCTGCCCACTTAAAATACTTCAAAAAAAGTGCATTTTCTCCAAACCAATGCGGAATGAAGATCAATGAATTTGGTGCGCCGATCTTAGTCGACAATTAACGCACCCTTTGGCACAAGTCAGTCCAACGCACGACACAATAACGTTAATGGCAAACGTCTTTCCTGTAATTCAATTCTCTTTACTTGGAACGCTGTTTGCCAAGAGCAATCGTGTGTTCATCACTTGCTGCAACAGATACAACGTCAAAGAGATTTTTGGGAACGTCGAGTTGGTGTGATTCATTATTACCCCACGCAGTCACAGTGCCATCAGTGAGCACGGCAGCACTGTGTTTCAATCCAGCAGCAATCGCGACCGCGTTAGTGATCCCTCCCGGCGGCAAATGTTGAAAATCACCAACTCCCCAATCGAAAACAACACCATCCTCCTGTAATGCAAGAAACCGAAATGCTTCAGCAGAGATTGCTACGACTCCATCCAACTCTTCTGGAATTGGCTCTGAATACGTAGCCCCCCATTCGACCAGCGATCCATCCGCCTTTTGTGCAATGCAATGATTAGAACCAGAAGCCACGGCAACCACATTCGTCACTTCCTCTGGCACTTGCGTCTCGCCATTCCCCGTCTCATTTCCCCAAACAACCACTGTGCCGTCGGATTTCAGGGCGATGGCATGCTTGTCTCCTGCCGCTATTGCAATAACGTTATGGAGTCCCTCCGGCACAGACGGAACAGCCTGATTGAGATACCCACCCCAGGCGACAATGTTTCCGTCTTCCTTTACAGCATAGGATTGTGCATATCCCCCCGCAACCGCCACAACATTGCTAAGACCTTCAGGAATCTTGTTGGTATGGTATTTTGTGAAACTCCCCTCGCCCCCCCAAAATGCAACCGTCCCGTCATTTCTTATGGCCAACGAATGACCATGTCCACAGGCTACAGCCACAGCGTTGGTCAAATCAGCAGGAACTTTACAATTTCCGTTTTCACTTGCCCCCCACGCGAAAACACCCATTCCTGTCGTAAAGCGAAAATCCGGTCCAAAATTAGTGATTCCAGAACCGGTGCTGGCCACAAGCCGGCAATGATAGATGGTTCCAGGAACCAATCCAGTAATTGGCGCACTCACTCTGACAACACCATTACCTTTTCCAACCTCCTGAACTTGCGTGACGTTTTCAAATTGTTTTGTTGTCCCCCATTGGAACCATGCCTTCGAATCTGTGCCATTGGGAGCCACCATTCCATTCAAAGTCGCCGTGTTGGCACGAATCGGCCCCGGACTTTGAGTCCATGGAGAAGGACTTGGACCCTTTGCTTTTAGAGCCATTGAACGCGCAATTTTTCCAATACGGTTGTCTATTTCATCAAAGGCAAATCCTTCAGAAACTACTTTATGGTTTGGATCGGTTAAAATCAGCCATGGAAGTGATTCTGCTGTGGAAATCCATTTTTCCGTCTTGCGGTTTTCCACACGTCCCACAGGAAATGTCACGTGACTGCTCTCCTTCCATTCCTTAAAAGCGTCCTCCGCAATTGTTTCAATCTGCAATCCAGCAACAATGATTCCTTTTTGCTTGAGCGAGTCTGCCTGTTCTTGAAACTTTCGCATAATAGCACGAGACGGCCTTTGATTGGCATCAAAGAGACAGAGTAAAAGAGCCTTGTCAGAAGGAAGCGCGGTAGTATCCAACCCAGACTTTTTCAAGTCTGGCAAAAGGCTGCCTTTCAGATGCTTTTTTGCCGACTCGGAACCAGCATTCCGATGATGGCTAATCAAAAGCAATAAATTAGTGTTGCCAGCATTTGCAATAGTATTTGCATACCCGCTTTGACTTTGTGCAAATAAATGAACTTTCCCCTCACAAACCTTGAAATGGAAATGTCCTGCTTTATCAGTAGTCGTGGACTCGGACGGTTGCCCTTTTCCATTTATATTTATCTCGACCCCGGACATGGGTTTTTCGTTTTCACCAAGCACCTGTCCTCCAATATCCAAGTTTGCCGTTTGGAGAGTAAACTTGGACAACTCCACATCTTTACCAGCCTCGATCGTTAGTTGTTGATTACCGGAACCATATCCCTTGGCAATAACATCAAACGAAAAATCTCCCTGCACAGGCAAACACATAGCCTGAAAATGTCCCTGCGCGTCTGTATATGTTTCTCCAAAATTTCTATAAAAATAATTCCCCATTTTCAACATTTGAAGCACTTTGGCACCTTTGATTGGTTCTTTTCGATCATTTTCCACATACCCCGTTATATTGACAGCCTTTTGCAGTTGAACAGTGATATTGGTCATGTCCTCCGTAATTTCTTGCATAACCGCCAATCCCAAATCCTTATTCCGAGCGCAAAGAACAAAATTAATGTCCCTTTGTTGCGAAGAGTCCACTGTCCAATTTAAGAGAAACGTTCCATTTGTATCCGTCTTCACTTCTTTCTCTCCCTCGTATGTAGCAAAAATAGTTACCAACACGCCAGATTCTGGCACCCCATTTGTCCCATTTACAGTGCCTGAAAGCTTGAATTTTTTGGTCGTCGAACGTGTTCCTCCATTAATCCTCTCTCCAATTTTGACAATAACATTGGTATCGCCACCTTCAACTGAAACTCTCCCACTCCGCCCATCATTGTAATTACAAAAGATATTTATCTGTCCCTCACAGACATTGTTGAATGCAAATCTTCCATCTTTGTCGGTATTTGTATTCGCTCTTGGCTGATTATCTCCGCTCATGTTTATCCATACACCCGAAAGAGGCTTGTCATTCTCATCAACCACCTTTCCTTCTATTTTGAGATTCGCTAGTTTGAGTTCAAACGTCTCCAATTCCACCCGCCCCGCTTCTGTGTCTGGAGACACCACATTATAATTTAGCTTCTCTCCATACCCCTCAGCAGTAACCATGACACCATATTTACACCCGACTGGCAGGCAAGGAATTTCAAATTGACCAGGCGTATTACCTTCCCGACTTAATCCATAGAAATGCATTCCACTGTTACCACTCCAAAAAACCAAAGTTGCGACTGGCTTTTTAAGCGGCTTGCCATCGCACTCAACATGCCCCGAGATGGTGATGGCAGGAGCAAGCTTAAGCTCCACAGATTGAGTGTCCTCTTCAATCGGTTGAACAGCCGCCAAATTATGCTCTACGTCACGAACAAAAACACAAGGAATACCATTGCGGTTCATATCCTCGTTATTTCGAGGGAATTCCGCCTCAAAACTTCCATCGTCTTCCGTTAAAATAAGTGAATTTTCTCGTCCGAATATGTTTACAAATTGAATGGATAAGCCACGCACACCTTTTCCCGCTGGATCACGCACAATTCCCGTCAGAAAATTTGGTGGTACAAGTTCAATTTGAACACTGTTAGTCTTACCCTCTTCAATGGTTGTCTTACATTCTTTGGACGCCCATCCCCGAGCCGATGCACGCACTTGGTAATCCCCAGCAGGAACTCGAAAACAAACCACTCCATTGCTGTCAGTCATCCCTGTAAAATTCTTTTTTTCTGAAGAGACTCTTGTCATTATGTTTTGAATCTGAGAATGATCTCTGGCAGAAACAACTTTCAGTTCCATCACACCACCGCGAGACGCTCGAATAACAATCCCCGTATTTGTTTTACCTGACTCCACATTTACATTTACTGAATCTGCGAATAAACTTCCAATTCCGTTCGTTCCAAATTGAGCAACAAGCCTGCAATTACCAAGCGGAGGACCAGAAATGCGAAAGGTTCCATCCGATTTAAATGAAACTTTTTGAGAAATGGCTCCGTTCGCACCACTAAAAGCATTAATAGTCCCCATTGGCATAGGATCGGAGCTCCCCTCAACTACAATTTTCCCCTCAATCACCCCTTCGGGAACCACATTCAACACAATATCTTTCTGTCCGGCGGAATATGGAAACGATAAGTTATTAAATTTATTCTCGTCAAATGTCGGGGATTTCAATGGCGCGCTGGCATAAAGAAATGCCGTGGCGTTAGTCGGGATTCCCTCAATGCGGAATTTGCCATCAGCGCCAGTCGTCGTGTGAAGGTACTTTTCTATCGCCTGACCAAAGACGGAATTTACCGGACCATTTACGCTTCGACTAGAAGCACCGGAGACAAAAACCTTCGCCCCAGCAACTGCGTTTCCATGTTCATCTTTGACCACACCTTCCAGAAACGATGGAGCCGACAAGACGATATTCGTTTCTCTCGGCCCCCACTCCTGATACCTCATCCACCATACAGACAATCCATTCTTTGATATAATGCACTCACCAGATGTGTCCATTGCCAGTTCTACTTGACCATCTGTTCCAGTCTGTTTTGTTGATAAAATTCTCTTGTCAGACGAAATGATTCCATCATTCCCCCACCAATATTCAACCGTTGCGCCAGCCACAGGCTTCCCTTGAAAGTCAGTAACTGTATAACGGGATGGTTTTGCTTCGAAACGCTTGGCATCACTTGATTTGATCTGCTGTTGTTCTGCCGCCAAAATAAGCATATTTCCAAGACAACACATGGAAATTGATACAAAAAAGAATCGCTGTAATCGTTTCATGATATTTGCATTATTTGGAATGCACTATGTTAATTCAATAATCTGCAAAGACTCAAGCAAAGAATGCGAACCATTCGCCTTCATTCTTTCTTAATTTTCAGCCCCCTTGTCATCAAAGATGAGTTCATACAATATCCGGCAAATATTTCAATCAAATAAACCAATTAATATATATACTTTTTATATATCATAAATTGGCTTTGAATGATGCAAAGCAGTTTCCCTTGGAAAATTTTATAAGCACTTACTGTGCCAAGAACAGTTGGATTCATGTCGATTAAATAGACGAATTGAGCCAGCACAAATTGTGTATTACATCATCATTATCACAAAACGAATGCATTTTGCTTTATGAATTCAACACCATAAAATCCAGCATTCTATATTTTAGGAGATCGTTAACTATGAAAACTAAACGTGCGTGGCCTTTACGCCATGTTTTATCGATTGCAACAATGATGATCATAAATCTGTATTTTTCCTCTGCTGTTGCAATCAAGGCAACCGAGGAAACGCCAGATTCTACTGCGATTGGAATCGCTAACACCACCAGCACACAGACAGGTCTCATCGCCAATCCCAAGTGTTCTGGCTACGCAAGCCAATATGAACTCAACGGAACGAACGCAACGCTCGTCTGTGCCTTGACTGCGAATACGGTCTCGGGAACGTATGCCGGATACGTGGTGACGAAAATCGAATCTGGAGCTTTCACACAAAGCTCTCTCTTTGAGGCCGACATTTCAGGAACCATCACAAACATTGGGGATGGAGCCTTTGCCAGTTGTTTTAGTTTGAATACTGTTGTGTTAAGCAATGGAGTAGTTGAGCTAGGGAAAAACTGTTTTAGTTATTGCTTATCACTGAATTCAATTACTATTCCTGACTCGCTACACATAATTGGGGATAAAACCTTTTACGAATGCCGGATGTTGAGATCAATTCAATTGGGTCAGGGAATCACAGACATTGGCAACCGGGCTTTTGCCTATAGCGGCATCACGGCAATCACGATTCCAGCCAGCGTCAATTATATTGGACAGAACGCATTTTTCCCTTGTAGCAGTCTTTCGAGTATTGTTGTTAATCATTCGAATACTCACTATTCAAGCCTCAATGGAGTGCTTTACAACGCAGATGGCACTGTTTTGATTCAATATCCCATAGTAAAGAACAATTCCAGTTTCACCATACCTGACAGTGTGGCATGCATTGGCGAAAATGCTTTCGCTTTCGTTTCGTCGCTCCGCAATCTCACTATTTCAGAAAACGTTACAAATATTGCTCCAACAGCTTTCTACTCGAATAAGATCGCTTCTTTTTCCGTGGCAACATCAAATCCTGCATTTATCAGCAAGGATGGCGTGCTCTATAGCAAAAATCTTGACACGCTCGTAAGTTATCCAGTGAACATGCAAAGTGAGATTACATTCTCAACCAATCTTCAAAGCATTGGAGACTACGCATTCAACTCATGCACCAATCTCAAAACAGTCACCATCCCCGACACAGTGACCCAAATTGGTGAATATGCTTTTCTCAACTGCCTTTCTTTGAAAAGCGTGAATATTGGATCCAATGTCACAAGCATTGGCAACTTTGCGTTCTATGGATGCTCTTCCCTGACAAATATTGTCATTCCAGACAGTGTAACAAATATTGGGGTTTCCGCCTTCTATGGTTGCACGGCATTAAAGGGAGTCACATTGGGAAAGTATGTGGCTAACGTGGGAACATATTCATTTGCCAATTGCGCCAAGACATTGAACATTTGGGCAAAAGGAGATGCCCCGGTCATGGCCAACGTATTCTCTAGCGGAACTGCCAACACGATTATGTATCTTCCAGGAGCGCAAGGATGGAAATCAGTAAGGGGTATTACACTACGATCTTGGGATTTCAGTCCAAAAGTCCAGATGGCTGATACTCAAATTGTGTTAACCTGGCCGGTAGGAACCCTTTTGGAAACAACCAATCTTGCAACAGGTCCTTGGGTCACAAACACGGCATCCTCTCCGTTTGTGATCTCCCCAGCCCCGGATTCCCCAATGAAGTTTTACAATGTCCAGTATTCAAAATAAGGAATCAATTTGTGATCAAGAGTGAGTGTTAGTGCTGCTCAGTGGGAATGAGGTAGTGCTTGTCCTGAAAAAAGGAACGCGGTCATGCAGGTCAAATTGACTATCAAGGCCGCGTTCCTTCATAATGCGTTAACCGTCGGCTGATTTGCCAAAGTGATGTCATGAGAAAAGAAGACCTCGGCTTTTCCCCTCAAATCATCAATAGACACAGCCCGAGCCATCTCAATGATGAACTGATGGCCAAATTTAAAATTAACCGAAAAGTATCGGTTGAACATCTGCATTTTCCTCAGCGCCACAACGGGCGGGAAATCCTCCATCACATGACTGCACATTCGATTCCAAATGGCTGCCATATCTACTTCAACCGGATGCTCCCATGTTGAAAAAATCCAAGGACGAGCCACGGCCATTCTTCCCAACATGACACCTTGAACCGATTGAAAATCATCCGGTCGCTCTCTCAATGTTTCTGGACCTGAAATATCACCATTTGCAATAATTGGCAGACGCGTCAATGACGTTACCCAGGGATATAATTCATGCCGGGCTCGCCTCTTGAACCTATCCTCGAAAAATCGTGGATGCAAAATCACTGCATCCACGCCAGAATCCTCCAACAGACGCAACCGCTCGATAAAACGAGGTTTCCAGTCGGGACGTTCGTGGCCAAGCCGGATTTTCACTGTAAATACATGCGGCCAGACTTTGCGAATCCGCTCTAACATCATGCGTAGCGAATTGATGTCTTCGAACAAGTTGCAACCAGCCTTTAAGAAACGAACAGATCCCGCGCTACAAGCCAGATTTAAGTCCAACGCATCAACCCCATTTTGCTCCAGCCGTTCCAGCACTTGCTCGATCGGATCGTCCGCGTTCACCATTAGTTGATAGAACAGACTAGTTTCCTGCTCCCGCCTTCGAACCCATGTCGACTCGCTGAAATCTTCCTTCAAAATCTGGCGGGCAGCCAACATCTCAGTCCACAACGCTCCACTTCCGCCCAAATCTGCCACCAGACGCCGAAAAGCACTATGGGTAAAACCTACCAGTGGACCACAAAAACGCGCCGGGGCAAACCGTCTGCCTCTAATCACACACTCATCAAACATAATAATCCATGATAATGGCCTCATAGCCCCGCGCCGAGCAGAATCCGTACACCTGGGAAAACCCTATTTTCACCAGTGAAAAATGAACTCCTCCTAATGCAAAAAACAACCCATTGATTTATTTTAGAAACACAGTTGCATCCCATCAAAAGTTCTTCTTCAATACCGATAGATTTGCGTGAATAAGAAAAATCTCATTAATAAAATCGTTGAGCAGCTCTGCGCCGGACGTGAACTTTATTCCAAAGTTGCTCAATCATCGCGTGCAGAAGCCACCCATGAACAAAACAAAGCCGAGAGCAAATACGACACTCGTGGTCTTGAGGATTCGTATCTCGCCAGAGGACAATCCCGCCAACTAGCGGAAACCGAACAATCCATCGCGCAATTTCAAAACCTCCCCCTGCTTGAATTCGGTCCCCAAGCTCCCATTCAACTTGGCGCTCTCGTCGAATTACGACTAAAACGCACCACGTTTTTTTATTTTATTGGTCCCCGCGCAGGCGGCACAGAAGTCGAGCTCGAAGGCAAGGAAATTTCTGTCATCACCCCACAATCTCCCCTAGGCCAACAGCTCATAGGCAAAAAACAAGGAGATCGCCTCAAACTCAACCTGGGTGGCTCCTTAAACGAATACAGCATCGTTTCAGTTGAGTGACTTAGAATTTATTACAAGCAAATAAACACACCAACTTTGTCAACAAACAGGTTACTTCCATTTTGATTCCATATTTAAACAAAAGCCGTGTTCATGATAATTTACTGATTTCAAATCGTGCGTGACATTAGTGAAAATTCCCCTACAAAAGATAATAGGAATGACATTAAATCACATCGAATGAAAATAGAGCTTCGGAATGTCTGTAAATCGTTTAATAGACTAAAAGTCTTGGATAAAATTAATCTTTCTTTCGACCAAGGCCAGATCATCGCTTTACTGGGAGCTAATGGTGCAGGAAAAACCACTCTGTTGCGCACTCTCAGCGGAATTGTAGCCCCAGACTCCGGAGAACTTCTCTTTGATGAACAGAAATTTTCTCGTACGCGACTTGATCTTCGACAACGATTCCACTTCCTCCCCGATTTTCCAGCACTCTATGATGATTGGACGCTTCTACAACATATTGGAATGGTTTTGCGCCTGTATGGTGTCACTGATAAGAATGTGGAATCTAAAACCTTGGACCTATTGAAGGAATTTGACCTTCTTCCATTGATCGATTCCCTACTGGGGACACTTTCTCGAGGACAACGTTACAAGGCAGCTTTGGTGGCAATGATTGCAGTTGATCCAGAATTGTGGTTATTGGATGAACCCTTTGCTTCAGGAATGGATCCCAACGGACTGAACGCTTTCAAGCGGTGGGCCACCGAGGCAGTGACTCAACGGAAACGCACCGTGATATATTCGACTCAAATTCTCGATTCTGCAGAACGCTTTTCAGACTGTATATGCGTCATTCACAAGGGAATAATCCACTTTTGTGAAAAGAAGAATGAGAAGGAGATACTGGAAACACGACAAAACACTGCTTTGGAAAACTTGTTTAATCAGCTCCATCAGGAGGATCACCAATGAACTTGAGGAGAAACGCCTTTGAAAAATCACTCAAAGAAAAGGCGTTAGCCCTTATCAACGCCTCCTCAATTGAGACCCAAGAATTTCACAAGGCAAAAAAAGACACTTGGTGGCGGCAAAATCGCCTCAGTATCTTGGTTCGGATCGCTTTCTGGATCATAGCTGCGATTCTGATCTATTTTTCCGATGAAAAGAATTCCGGTTTTATCATTGCAGTGGTATTTCTCTGGTCAGTGGCGTTGATGTTCTCTCTGGCATTAAGTCTTTATTATCACTTGTACAGTCCCTATTATTTACTGGGACTTGTGATGCTTCCTATTTCAGAAAAACAAACATTCAAGGAGCTCTTCCTCTTATTTCTTTCAAAAACTCACTGGATATTTTTTGATCTTCTTGCGGTCTATACAGCCTTCGCAACTCATCATTTTTCTTTTCCGATGGCGTTGTGCGCTGGTTTCTTTCTGGCGGCTTTTCAAGGTGCATTTATTCTGGCATTGGCTTTGATCCTCTTTGCACTCCCCTTACATTGCATTCTGCAATCCATCTCTGTTTTTTTAAACACTTTGTTATGGGTTTTTCTGATGTTATATAATGTTTTATATAATAAAGCTATATTTCAAAAAATATGCGAATACGTATTTTACATCCCCCCCATAGGATGGGCATCATCGCTGCTTTTGAAAAACGTTCATCTTAGTTCAGTCCATTATGTATCAACCATCAGCATCTCCCTTTGTGTATTCTGCCTTGCATCATTGGCGTTTATAAAAATCAAAACTGTTTTTCTCAAGACACTTGGAAGTGAACAGGACTTGTCTGCGTTTTTTTTGACAAACCAATTGACTCCCACTTCTAAAGCACCTTCAACTGCTGTGCAGCAACAGGAGAATCCCATACATGGAAAATTATTGACTGTACGAATGAACTGGGAAAACGACGGTTTTCTGAACCGGATAGCCTGCACTTTGTTGTCAAAAAGAGAACAAACAGTCTTGGAATTCCTTTCTGCCGGGAAACTGTCTCTCAAAAAAATCCCACTAAAGTTGCTTGGTTTCTGTATTCTTTTTATCTGCATATTTTCCATTATACGTGAATCAACTCTATTTTTCTTTTTCATGGCAATCGTTGCATTGTTTTTCCTTGTCCACGTTCCATATGCGGGGTTTCTACCATCCAGCAGAAACGGAATTCAGAATCCGTTTCATATCTTGTATCCCATCTCAGCAAAAGAGATGTTTTTCCCCATTCTGAAGATCAATTTGCTCATTTATGCTACATGTATTCCCTTCATGATCATTATGATGTTGGCTGTATTTCATTTTCATCCCACCAACGAAATCAATTCAATCCATGTGATTACAAAATTAATTTTGGGAGGACTATTATTCCAACCTCTTGCAGTAATGTCTTATTTTGTTTTTTCAACCAATAATGGGCGAAAGGTTCTTTATTATCTCGGGCTTTTCCTTGGGCTGATCATTGTATTAGCCTTTATCATTCTCTTCATATTGGAAAAGTCCTACACTGGGATTTGGCTTTTGTGGGGAGTCAATCTGTTGATAATCCTAGCGATTACCGCTTACTTTTTGCATATTTTGAACCACGGAAAAACTGACTGGCTCCCCAAAGTTCAAAATCAAGAGTTCTTTTAATTTCGACCGTTCACTAACCTTTTATATCGGTTTTCCGTTGTATGATTGATTGCCATGGTTGCCATAAATTATTTTCTTAAGGCCCAATTCACTTTATTGACAAATTTCGTTGTGATAACCATTCTGTTCCCATGAATCAGAAACCCAATCCTGTCTCCACTGTCGTTGCACATGGTGGATATGCTGGATGTAATGCATCGGCTGGAAGTCCCGGTTTTTCGCGTCGTAACTTTTTGCGTCGAACTGCGGCTCTTGGTGCCGTTGTTGCTGTTCCCTCCCTGCTTTTTCCTCGCAAAGTATATGGTGCATTCGATACACCGCCGAGCAACCGTATTGCCATGGGAGTCATTGGAGCGGGCGGACGTGGACGGCAGGTTTTGGATGCCATGTTGGGACATTCGGCATTTCATTTTGTTGCAGTCTCGGACCTTTTTACAGATCGCCGTCTCGGAGCAAAACAGGCGGTTGATGCCTGTTACGGGAATTCAGATTGCAAAGCCTACCGCGATTTTCGGGAATTGTTAGGGCGTTCAGACATTGATGCCGTCCTGATCGCAACAGGGGATCGATGGCACACTTTGGCGTCCATCTCTGCATTGCGTGCGGGTAAGGATGTCTACTGTGAAAAACCCATTTCAATGACAATTGCCGACAGTCGAGCCTTGGCTGACACCGTCAAGAGCCTAGGACGAGTCTTTCAAGCTGGCACACAACGTCGCAGCACTGGGAATTTCAGATATGCAGCGGAATTGGCCCGATCAGGAAAGCTTGGGCAGCTCCGCACGCTCCATTGCAGTATCTCTGGATTGGATTTGCGGGATGATTATCTGGAATCTCAACCTGAACCTTCCAAAGAGGAATTTGATTGGGATATGTGGCTGGGCCCGGCACCTTGGAGACCCTATAACGCAGCTTACACAACTGGAATGGGAGCCTGGCGTGATTTCAGCGACCTTGGGGGCGGTGGAATTATTGACTGGGGCAGTCACTCTGTTGATCTCGCACAACTGGCAACCAACAATGATGACAGTGGGCCTGTTGAATACGAACGGGTTGATCAAACAGTTGAGGCACGTTACGCCAACGGTGTCAAAATCATCATGCGAATGAACATGGGAAAGAGTACTTGCCCGATCCGTTTTGAAGGGGATGAAGGTTTTGTCTACACAGACGATTCTGGGCAAATCGAAGTCAATCCAGCAAGCTTGCGTAGCAACCGCACCGTCGGAAGCGAGCTTTGGAACAAGCCTGTGGCTCATATTCTGGACTTCATTGACGCGGTACGCACCCGGCGAAAACCCGCCGCAAATGCCGAGGCAGCCCACAGGGCTGTTTCTGCGTGTCACATTGCCAATCTTTGCATTCGACTGGGGCGAAAACTACGCTGGGACCCGGTCAAAGAGGAATTCGTTCAAGATGAACAAGCGAACCGCCTTTGTTCCCGCGCCGCAAGACAACCCTGGAGCTTCTAATTTTTCATGAGAACTCATCCCGTTTATTTAATTCGCCTGGTTGCAACCCTTTCATTAGTTTGTTGCTGTGGCATAGCCCCACTCTCCTTTGGGGCTGTTGACCGCCCGGCCATGGAGAAAACCCTGGATGCCCTCCCCTCCTTTGTTTACGGTCAAAAGACCATCAATATGGAGGTTCTTCGCAATGCCGTTGACGAAGCTGCATCCAACCCCGAATTACGTCAACAACTGGAAAGCCGCTTCATTGCCATCCTTCAAGGCCAATCCACACGTGGTGCAAAGGATATTGCGTGTCGCAATCTGGCGCTCGTTGGGTCCTCAAAGTGTGTTCCATCCGTTGCCGTCTTGCTGGTCGATCCCGAACTCACACACATGGCCCGCTATTGTCTTGAAAAATTGGGGAATCCCGAGGCAGACACCGCCATGCGTGAAGCACTGTCGAAAGTAACCGGGACAATGAAAATCGGCATCATCAGCTCTCTCGGGGCTCGTCACGATGAAAGGGCCATTCCCCAGTTGGCCACAACACTGAATGATACAGAGCCTGAAGTGGCGAAAGCTTCAGCATTTGCACTGGGACGCATCGGCACACCGAAGGCCATTCATACATTGCTCACCTCCATACGTGATGCCCACTCGCCATTACAGGATTATGAAATTCAAGCCGCTCTGGTTGCAGCAAGCAAATTTGGCAATGTAAAAGACAAAAAGCCAGCAATTGAAGTTTTCAAAAACATCTTTGAAAACAAGCTAAAGCTCGAACATTCAGAACGCTATCAAGCGGCTGCATTGGCTGGGCTGGTTCGCAATGAATCCAATGCAGAAAAACGTTTTCTCCTGCCAGCATTGGAAGGAACAAATGTCACCTTGCGCCAAACCGCTGCCGTGCTCGCCTCCGAGCCCAGCGTTAATTTGAAGCCGCTCCTTGCATCTCTACCAACCCTGCCTGTTCTTGCACAAGTGGACCTGCTCAATTCGCTCTCGTCCCGCCAAACTCCCGAAATCAAAACAGCAGTCATGCCATTTCTTGATTCTGGAACCCCAAACGTCAAATTGGCAGCCCTGGCGGCTTTGCATTCCCAGCTGAATGTGGCTGATATTCCCACTCTGGCGAAGTTGACAGCCTCAGACAATCAATCTGTCAACCAGGAGGCGATCAAGATTCTTGTTTCCTTGCAAGACACAACCGCCAATGCTTCGATCGTGAAAGAATTTGCAAACAACAATTCTGCTGTTTGCGTTCAAATGCTCAATTGCCTTGCCGCCCGTTCAGCTTTTGAAACTGCCCCTCAGGTGACAAGCCTTTTAACATCTCCGCAATCTGAAATTCGCATTTCTGCTGTTAAGACTCTCGAAGTCATATCCAGTGAGTCTCAATTGCCAGCCATCATCAAACTGGCATTAAATACTCATTCCGATGCAGAACAGGCTGCAGCCTTTGCTGCCATTCGATCAATATGTGAACGCACGCGGGGGAAATCACTGGAAGCTGTTCTCGACGGTTTAAATCAAGCAGCGACTAAGATTAAACCACAGTTCTTTGATTTTCTTGCGACCATCGGCGGCAGCCGTGGACTTGAAATTGTGTTGAAGATTGCCAGTTCGGAAAAGGACTCCACACTTCAAACATTTGCGATTCGATCCCTTGCCGATTGGTCAACCGCCGATGCAGCTCCTCATCTCTTGAACTTAACAAAAACGTTAAAATCCCCTGAGCTTCAAACCATCGTTTTTCGTGGCTATATCCGTCTCTGCCGTGAATCAGAGATTTCTGAGGCAGACAAAATCAACCTCCTCACTGAGGCGACAAAAGTGGTCCAATCAGTCGAACAAAAGCAGTTAATTTTGGGAGCACTTGGAGAGTTAAGCTCGCTCGATGCTCTTCGTATAGCCACACCATTTATTCAGGACGGCCAGGTTTCACAAGAAGCGTGCTTTGCCTGTGTTGGCATCATTTCCAAATTCGGAGGCCAGCAAAAGGCGGAAGCCGCCCCCATTCTTAAGAACATTATCCATACGGCAAAGAATCCAACACTAATAGATTCTGTTCGCAAGCAAATGACCCGACTCGGAATTTCTGAGTAAAGTTTGTCATTTTAAGCAAGATTTGGACTAAAAACATTATTTTCCCGGCAAAGGCACGGGAAAGTAATGTTGTGTTCTTGCATACGATTTTATTTCCCTGAAATCGTTATTTTACGGCCAAACCCACTTGAATTTTACCAATAAGTGTTTTAGTTTGAGAGCATAGAAGCCTATGTAAACATTCGCCTGCGGTTAAAATATCGCATCGCGATTATTACCGTTTTTAGCGGTTTTTCAGTCTATATTGTAATAATGTAAAAGGTAAGATCAAATATAAAGAACGTTAATTCGAATGAGAAACGGATGCCGTTTCCAACTTTTTTGCATGGCCAACCTGCAGCGAGATTTTGAAACGAGTAAGACAGCTTCCAAGAAGTCAGAAGCAGTGCCACTACAGTCTGCTCATTCCAGTTTAAGCAAGGTCGTCAGATTCTGTTCCTTTTGTTCGCCATTCTCTCTGCAATTTCTGCAACGAGATGAAAACGTTTGTGAAGGGTATTGTTGTTCCATATAAAAAATACATTTTCTGACGTTGTTCCTTTTAACCGAGATCTGCGTTCCAAAAAATGAGAATATGAGCTATCTGGCCAGATTAATCATAGGTATAATTCTCGGAGGAACACTTCTTGGTTGGCTTGAAATTCAAAGAGCCGACTCGAATTTCAAAAAGGACCTGCTCAAGATATCACAACTTGATGTTCGTGGTTTTGACGTTACTCAAATTTCGGCTCTTAAAAAAAGTGCTCGAAATTCCCCTGTGTATGAGCGCCTTCAAGGTCAGTTGAGCATTCTTGCCAGGGAAAACCGCGATTGCCTAAGCATTTCCTTGCTGGCAAACGAAACAAATAACCATGTCTCCTGCCTTGTAAAAAGTACACCGGATAACAAACTGAACAAAGCAGAGATAGCAACTCCCTCAAATGGCAATTTCGACAGTTCGAATGCTTTTGTCAGTCGGACTCCAATCATTGTCGGTCCATCAACCAGTGAAATGAAGAAGCGGTTTTCCGTCTATGTCCCCATCTTTGATCCTCAAACTGTTTCGATTGATCACTCATCACAAGCTGAAGCTCGTTCGCTTATAAACGATGTTGTCGCTTATTATAAAACTCATGGCAAGGAACAAACGCTGTGTGAAATCAACAAGACCAACGGTATTTTCCATCGCCGAAATCTCTATGTTTTTGCCTATGACAGAAAAATGACTGTACTGGCTCACCCCATTTTTCCCTATCTAATAGGAACAAATCTGCTGAATAAAAAAGATTGGTCGGGAGGAACGTATTTTAGAAAAGAAATTCAAGAGACTGCTCGTAAAGGAAGTGGATGGATAGAATACGAGTTTCTCAATCCCCTTTCCCAACGGGTGGATCATAAAACCACCTTTGTTCAGGGACTTGACGACATAATCGTGTGTTCTGGAGTCTACCTTGGTATGGTTACAGTGGCGGCTCTTCGTGTAGATTTCGACGCGTCTCAATGGGATTCAATGCGGTTACATGCCGTCTTCTTTCCGCTGGCACTGACGATCTTTCTCGTTTTCGCAACCATATTGGGACAAAAATTACTTCATTCAGTCAGACGTCACCATCCCACTTTTTGCGTTGAATGTGTCACTACCATTTTTGCGGGGATTTTAATCACACTGATTCTTGTCAGATTTGTTTCCCAAAAGGAATATGCCAACCGGACTTCAGCATTTGAGGCATTGGCCGAAAGTCGCATACGGTCCTTGTCGGCAGCGCTGACTGAAATACCAACCGCAGGAATTCAAAGTCTTGGTTTTTATTGCGAGTCGGTTCCTTTTTTCTCTGTCGATCAATTCAACCTTTTTACGAGTTACCTGGTGGAAAACACTGCTGTTCAAGCGTGGGAATGGGTTCCTCGCGTCATGTTTCATCAAAAAGCCTCATTTGAAAAAAGCATACGGGACTCAGAAACGAACAATTTCATGATTTGGGAAAAGGATGCGGATGAAAAACGCATTCCAGTGAAAGATCGCGATTGCTATTATCCAGTAACCCACATCGCTCCCCTCACAGGAAATGAATACGCTCTTGGCTTTGATCTGGGATCAGAACCATTACGGAAAAAGGCATTGAACGAAGCAGAACGAACTCGTCTTCCAACAGCAACTGCTCCAATCAAGTTGGTTCAAGAAACCAGTAGCCAAAAGGGGATTTTGATCTATCGGCCAGTCTTTGATCGGGCCAATACAAACCAACTGCGAGGTTTCACCTTGTCGGTTCTCAGGTTGGGAACCCTGCTTCGACGCTCTGTCATAGATTCTGCAGTTGAACTAGAATTGTCATTTCTCCATGAAGATCATTCATCTGAAAATCTGGCAACGATTGAAGCCAAAAATCACGTGAGCAATCCTCGCTTGTCAATGACCTGCTGGCAGCTTGCCTATGGAAAAGTCTTTGCGATAACTGCTGAAGCCGGACCTGATTTTGCAAACACCCACCCTATCCGGGAAACCTATTATGTTGCCGCCATGGGACTCGGTTTTACCGCTTCGTTGGCAACCATGTTTTCCTTTCTTGTTCGAAGACGCCAACGTTTGGAACATCTGGTTTTGGAAAGGACCACCGAGTTGAGTGAAAGCGAACAAGCACAACACGATCAATTCACAAAGAATTCTGTCATCATGCTTCTGGTAGATCCAACCGACGGTTCAATTGTGGATGTAAACCATAGCGCACTTAATTTCTACGGGTATTCGCGTGAGCGATTCCTCAAAATGAAATTTCCAGATATCACGACCCGCACCATTCCAGAGCTTCTGAGCATTTTAAATCAGTTAAAAAACAATCAGGGGAAAAAATATCTTGCGCAACATCGTCTTTCAGATGGCACATTAAGGGATGTGGAAGTGTCTGGGAGTTGTGTCTCGCACGGCCCGAATCAATTGATCCACACCATTATTTTCGATGTAACAGAACAGAAGAAAGCAGAAGAGGATCGTGCACGCATCAACCGGCAACTCGAAGAAGTCAATTGTGTCTATCGTCTGCTGCTCAAACCAATCAAACTCGAGGCAAAACTTACAAGCATTGCCTCTGGTATGATCAGTATATTCTCTGCTGATATTTGTGAAATCTGGTTGCTTAAATCGCTTTCAAAAGAAGGGGAAACGCCACCGGAGAAAAGCATTAAGCTTGACCAGAAAAATTTTCTAACTGTCTTGGCAAGTTCCAATCCTCTGGCAAGTTTTGGGTCAACCATTCCCCTGAATCAGCGTCCCGGCTTTAGCAAAATCAAAGAACGTATCATTTCAGACGGCAACAAGGTGCTCACTGTAAATGGAACAAATGCTGATCCTCTGGAAAACGAAGGCTTTCTTGCTGCATTCAAACTCTACCCTTCTGGAGAAAATCTGATTGGTGTCATGTTTTTTGCATCGAATCAACCCATTACAAAATCTGAAAGCGTCATTCTTGAAGGACTAAGCAATGCCATTGCCATCACAATCCATCAGGCGGCAACACAAGATGCTCTTCTAAAAGCCAGGGATGAGCTGGAAAATCGCGTAGCGCTCCGCACGTTGGAACTATCCCAGGCAAACGAGCAGATGCGCCTTGAGATCATTGAACGCCGCAAGGCAGAGGAATTACGTCAAAAAGCACAGATTGAACGCGATGCCGTTGAGGCTGAACTGCGCCAGACTCACAAGCTCGAAGCCATAGGCCAGCTTGCGGCAGGCATTGCTCATGAAATCAATACCCCCACCCAGTATGCAGGAGACAACACCCGCTTCATTCAACAGTCTTTTCAGACGTTACAAAGAACCTATTTTCTTTACACGGATCTTTTGGACAAGGTTAAAAAGGGCACTGTTACACCAGACTTGATAAGTAATTTAGAAGAAACAAAGAAGGCTGATGATGTTGAATATTTGTTTCAGGAGACGCCAGAGGCCATATCTCAAACTCTGATTGGCATCGATCGCATTTCGAAGATCGTCAATGCGATGAAGGAGTTTTCGCATCCAGGAGGGAAAGAAAAGAGCCCTGCGGACCTCAACAGAGCCATCGAAACCACGGTGACTGTTGCTCGTAATGAATGGAAATACGTGGCTGATGTAAGCTTGGACCTTGATCCTAATCTACCTCGTGTCACATGTTTTATCGGCGAATTCAATCAGGTAATCCTCAATCTCATTGTAAATGCGGCACACGCAATCCGTGACGCGATTGCAAACCAGCAGGATACAAAGGGGAAAATCACCATTACCACCCACCTAAAAGGCGAGATGGTCGAAGTCAGAGTTACAGATACAGGCACCGGTATTCCAGAGGCCATTCGGCCAAGAATATTTGAACCATTCTTCACGACAAAGGAACTCGGGAAAGGCACCGGACAAGGACTGTCAGTCGTATATGGAACGGTCGTTAAAAGACACCAAGGAACCGTTACATTTGAAACTGAAGTGGGTAAGGGAACCACGTTTATCATTCAACTTCCCATCTCACTCCAGCATTAGGAGAAAAATTGACCACAGAACTCCTTGAATTCCTGGAAAGCAAACGAAGTCATGGAATTCAAAAAAGCAATTTCGGGTTGCGACTTTTGACAGGCATCATGCATATTGTAGTCAAGGCCTTGATCGTGGCCAACGCGTGTCATTTTACACCTTGAAAATTTTGCTATTATGAAAAAGAAAATACTCTTCCTGACTGGTGATTTTGCTGAGGATTATGAAACCATGGTTCCATACCAAATGCTTGAAATGGTTGGCTATGAAGTTCATGTTGTGTGCCCCGATAAAAAGAAGGGAGATAAGGTCAAGACCGCCATCCATGATTTTGAAGGCGACCAAACATACAGCGAGAAACCCGGCCACAATTTCTGTCTTACCTACAGTTTTAAAGATGTTGATCCCAACAACTACTGTGGACTGGTCATCGCTGGTGGACGCGCTCCCGAGTATTTGCGCTTGAACGAAAGAGTCCTGGATATCGTGCGCAATTTTTTTACCACAAACAAGCCTGTTGCCGCCATTTGCCATGGCATTCAAATCCTTACCGCCGCTGATGTAGTAAAAGGCCGCAAATTGACGGCATACCCAGCCGTTGCTCCCGAAGTCAAGTCTGCCGGGGGGGAGTATCAGAGTATTCCTGTAGACAAAGCCTTTGTAGATGGCAATCTGGTCACCTCACCAGCCTGGCCAGGACATCCAGCTTTTATCCGTGAGTTCCTGCGCTTGCTTGGCCATAGAAAAGACTGGGCAACAGAATAAAAACACCATTGGTCTCTCCTACCAAGGAAGGAACTCAATTCCGTTTGGGAGAACATTGAACCGCCGCGCACGAATTACGCTTCCCGCACCTTCGGTGTAGTAAACGATCAGCACACTGTGGTCTTTCAATTCCACCGTGGCAGGATAGGCCCCAACACAGGAGTCTATTTCATACGGTCCCTGCCAGGTCTTGGTTTCGTCACGGCTGATGTGAATTGAAGTTTTTGGCAGACGATGCGATAAGATGATTTCACCAGAGCTGAGCCGTGTAAAATGCGGTGCATGGCCGGGAAAACCAATTTTTTGGGCTTCGGACCATGTTTTTCCTTCGTCGGTGCTAATTGAAAAGAACATTTCATTAATTCGCGATCGCAGTGCAGCAAATAGCCGCCCGTCATTCAGCCGGATAATGTCTGTTTCAGCATCAAGTGATACGCCTGTCGCCTTGATAGCAACAGGAGTTTCCCAATTTTTCCCACGATCCAACGATCGTGAAGTCCCTCCGATGCTTAGCCCTTCCTTGGAATCCATACGATAAAGCCCCAGTATGCATGTTCCATCAGGAAGCTGCCGGATCGGGGCCGAGCAATTCCATTCAGGAAACAACATGCGCGCCTGAGCATCCCAAGTTTTTCCATTATCATGGCTTGCAACAATACTTACTCCAAGATTCTGTAACCCAAGACTGTTCGTCGCCCGAATCAAAGAAAAGAAAGTACAGATCACCGTTCCATCATCAAGCTGCGAAACATGTGGGTCCCGATTGTCATATTTATCATCGTACAATACAGATGATTCCGTCCATGTTCGCCCCTCATCCGAGGATCTCACCATGCAGATGCGTCCCCCCAGTGGGAACTCGTCATTTGGGAAAGACACATGCGTATAGCCCGCGTAAAAAGCCACAATAATATCGTTATTTTTCAAACGACACGCATCTGGAAATGCCTGATAGCGTCCTGCCAGTTTTCCTTTGGATATCACCACAGGCGGAATTACCTCTTGTTTTCTTGTCAAATTGGCCGTTGTCCCCTCGTGTTGAAGAGACGTCTCTCCTGCAGTGGAAGTGAAGCAAAACAAAACGCTACAGAGACCTGACAATAAAATACAAACTCTCCGTTTTATCGGGCACCTACTGGAAAATATTAAACCAAAATTGAAATGCTCATTCATATTGGGAATACCACTGATGCTATCAGAAAAACGACAAATGGCAAAAAAAAGAACCAGCGTTTTTTTTATCGCTGTGCATGGATAAATAATGAAAAGTAGAAGCCATGACTCACTTTTGCCAGATATCAATCGGACATACTCTTTTGGCGTTGTTACCGATCACAGGCCTTGTTTTCAATGCCGTTGCTGGCGATATGTTGATTAGTGATTTTCCAGGGACCAATTTTGGAACCTGGCAAGCCACTGGCACTGCTTTTTCACATGGAACAGCCGGTCCAGAGTCATGGAAAAAACTTGAAATTGAAAATGCCTGCGACAATACGGTCATCAGCAGCGAAATTGAGGGGGATGCCCCCACCGGAACGCTGACTTCGCCCGAATTTAGAATTAAGCAAAAGTACATTGCGTTTCGAATAGCAGGTGGAGATTACGAACATGACACATGCCTCAACCTCTTGATCGGCGGCAGGATCATTAAAAGTGCGACCGGCTGGAGAACCGATCGTTTAACCCCGATGAGCTGGGATGTCAGTCGGTTTGTTGGACAAAAAGCTCAAATTCAGGTAGTCGACTCCGCAAGTGGTGACTGGGGCCACATCAACGTCGATCATATTGTTCAAACAGATCGACCAGAACGTCTGCCAACCCAAGTCGCCCCGCTCTATCAAGAAGCGTTTCGCCCCCAATTTCACTTTACCGCACGTCAATGGACCGTGGACAGGCTCAACCCCGGGATGCAGCAAGAGGGCTGGGTGAATGATCTCAACGGTCTGATTTATTACGATGGTGAATATCATCTTTTTGCGCAACGCTGGGCCAAGTGCTGGATCCATGCCGTCAGCCGTGATTTGCTTCATTGGACAGAATTGCAACCGGCGTTTTGGGAGGAAAAAGCGGGCACTGGCGTTCAGTCTGGCACCTGTGTTATTGACTACGAAAACACCGCAGGCCTGTCCCCAGACAAGATGAATCCAGCCATGGTGGCATTCTATCCGCGTTGGGATAACAAGGGCCAGTGTATCGCCTATAGTCTCGACCACGGACGCACATGGAAACATTATGATAAGAATCCAGTTCTCGTGCATCCAGAACGCGACCCCAAAGTCTTTTGGTATGCCCCAGGGAAACATTGGGTGATGATGCTCTATGGGGACGGACAATATCACATCCTGACCTCCACAAATCTCTTATGTTGGAAGGACGAGCATCATCCGATCAAAGACAGTTTTGAATGCCCCGATTTCTTTGAATTACCTGTCGATGGCGATCCCAGTAATAAGAAGTGGGTTTTAATTCAGGGCAACGGGAATTTTTCGATTGGCACATTTGATGGCTTTGAATTCAAGGAAGAAACCGGGCGTTTTCCCTGTGACGTTGGCCCAAACTTCTATGCCACGCAATCCTGGCACAACACAGATACAGGCGATGGACGACGGATTCAAATAGCCTGGATGAGGGGTGCTGATTTTCCTGACATGCCGTTCAACCAGCAAATCAGTTTTCCATGCGAGTTGACGTTACACAAGACTCCAAATGGCTTGCGAGTTTTTCGCGAGCCCATTCAAGAAATTGCCTTATTACATCGTGGGCAGGATGGTTGGACCAACTTCACTCTTCAAGCCAAACAAGCACTACCATTGGAAGCATCAGGCCGCTTTTTCCATATCAAGGCCGAAGTGGAAATTCCAGATGGCGCCAAATTAACATTCCGTTTACGGGGAATTCCTGTTGTCGCCACATCCAAAACGCTGGAGTCTGGCAATTCGCCCGCTTCTGTTGCTCAACACATAAGAACCCTGGAAATCCTCGTCGATAGTGCTTCCATCGAAGCCTTTGCCAATCATGGAGAGATTTCCTCGACTCGCTATGTTTTACCGCATGAAAATGGATTATCGGTCACGGCTGAGGGAGGCTCCGTATCGATAAAATCGCTCGTGGTCTATCCGCTTGACTCCGTGTGGCCAAATTCCCAGTCTCATTAAAAATCAAATGTTTAACGACTGACTTTTACCCACTTTTAGATACAAATGCGTTCTACTTGATCTCTGTCGGGCTGTGGTACATTCTAATGGCGCATGGATTTTTTCAAGCAAGTCATACTTCCTTGTGCTGTTGTGATGGCCACTCCGGTTTTCGGAGATGAACCACAAGACGCAAAAACGCAGACCTCAACCTCGAACGAAAACAAACTTTCCGCTCCCGCCGAGTTGCCGCATTTTTCAGCGTCAGTCGATTACAACTATGTTGGCGAAGGAGAGACCGATTTTCGTGGTCATACGCTTGAGAAGTCTGATGCCCACACCATTGCCCCAAAAGTTTTTGGCGAAGTTCCACTGAACGATCAATGGTACATCCCGATGGGAGTCTCCACTGAACACGCGTTTTTGGATACAATGAATGGAGCGCCAATCCCGGATCGAATCAATGTGATGCGGGTGAATGTGGGTGTGGGGTATCGATTTAATGAAAAGTGGGATGTATCGGCTGGCGCTGGCCCCCTGTTCTACAATCTTGAAGATGTCGAAGGCAGAAACATTGGTTTTGGTGGGATGATTCGTGCCGTATATCGCTACAGTGACAAGTGGACTTTTGCTGCGGGTGTGGCAGTGGCTCCTGATGCTGAAATTCCAGTGTTTCCTGCAGCAGGCGTGATTTGGAAGCCGACATCTGATCTGACAGTGAGTTTGATGGCCCCCAACCCTCGTGTAATCAAGAGTTTTTCTGACAAATTCCGTGTTTTTGGAGGGGCTGATGTGCGCTTTGCTGTTTTTCGTACGGATGACTCCATACAATCCAAGACTGGAGTTATCGGCTATAACAACGCGCTGGGAACCTACAGGGATTACCACCTGGGAGCTGGTGTTGAGTATGATATTATAAAGGGGCTGAGCTTTTCGGCTGAAACAGGTTTTTCTGTAGGACGTGAGATAGATTACACACGCATTGATGAGCATGTGGATTTTCACACCAGCCCGTATGTGCGTGTTGGAGTCAGATACTCATTTTAAAGTCGCTCAGTCCAGTTTAGACACGGGCGGCGGAAGCGGAGTCTTGTTTCCATTGACGACGTTGACCATGACGGCAGAAGTGGAGAAAACTTCACTCTTTTGGGTGCGATTAAACGCATGAATTCCGATTGTGCACGAAGTTTTGCCGACTTTTGTGACTTCAGCTTGAATTGTGACAATTTCTCCCGCTTGGACTGGAGCAAGAAAGTCGAATTCGCCGAATAGTTTTGTAACAAATTGGGTCTGAGGGAACATGAGCGTCGCTGCCATATAGGCGCATTCATCGGCTAACTGCATCATGTAGCCTCCAAAGAGCGTGCCAGAGTGGTTAAGATGTTCTGGGCGAACTATGATCGAAGTTTCCATCTCATCTTTCTTTAGCCCGGATTTGGCAGAAACGCAACTGGAGAGGGCTTTGGACATGCAAATTGGCGCCTGTTTTGTCTTCGTTGGAACATTGAGGTCCCTTTGCAAGCCATTGGAATGGTGAAAATTGATTTGGGAATTTTCCTCCAATGTGGTTAGCTCATGGAAGATTTTTTAAAGATCGCATGAAAGTAACGTTAAATTGGCTTAAGCAATACGTCGATTTTGACTGGTCACCGGAAGAATTGACGGAACGCCTGACAATGCTCGGACTGGAAGCCGAGAGCGTACACAAAATCGGTGGGGAATTTGAAGGCGTCGTTGTCGCCCAAGTCATCACCCGGGACAAGCATCCCAACGCGGACAAGCTCTCCATCTGTCGTGTCAACGATGGCAAGGGAGAAAGACAGATTGTTTGCGGTGCCCAGAATTTCAAGGCTGGCGACAAGGTTCCGTTGATTCTCCCCGGCGCAACGTTACCAGCCAAGTCTGGTGAACCGCCCCTCACGATTAAAGTTGGAAAGATTCGCGGTGTTGAGTCCTTTGGCATGATGTGTTCCCCTCAGGAATTAGGATTGCCCGAAAAGGTTGATGGGCTGCTGATCCTTCCCGAGACCGCAAAGGTCGGACAACCATTTGGGGAATACCTTGGCCGTGCATCCAGCGATGTCCTGTATGATTTGGAAATCACTCCCAACAGGCCGGATTGGAACAGCGTGCTCGGAATTGCCCGTGAAGTAGCCGCGTTGACGGGAAACCCATTGCGCATTCCTGCCGCTTCAATTCCACCAGCCCAGATCACCAAGGATTTGATCAAAAGCCACGTTGATGTGCGTGTGGATGATCCTGAACTTTGCCCGCGCTACACAGCGCGTCTGATTCGTGGCGTAAAAATTGGTCCCAGCCCGGACTGGCTGCGCCAGACTCTGGAAAAGATGGGGTTACGCAGCATCAATAATGTCGTTGATGTCACCAATTACGTGATGTTGGAACTCGGCCAACCGTTACACGCATTTGATTATCGATTGCTGACTCCGGTTCCCGGAAAAACGCCGACCATCGTTGTCCGCCGCGCAACTGAAGGCGAAGCATTTGTCACGCTTGATGGTGGGAAACATACTTTGACCAATCAGATGCTCCTGATTGCGGATGAGACCAAGGCCGTGGCTTTGGCTGGCGTCATGGGCGGATTGAACAGTGAAATCAATGACAAAACCATCGATGTCCTGGTTGAAAGCGCCTATTTCAAACCACAAAGCATTCGTGCCACCTCCAAGAAACTGGATTTGCGCACCGATGCCTCCTACCGCTATGAACGTGGCGGGGATGTCGGCATTTGTGAATATGCCAGTCGTCGAGCAGTGCAATTGATTTGTGAACTGTCTGGCGGCACTGTGCTGGACACCTACATTGACGTTTATCCAAAACCGGTTGAAAAGAAAAAGATCACCTTGCGTTATGCCAAGGTTGGGGAACTTCTTGGATTGAATGTAACACCGGCGCAAAGCCTTGACTGTTTGCGCAAGCTTGGGCTTGAAACCGTTGAAAACGGGCTGGAATCCTGCACCTCAACCATTCCCACGTTCCGTGTGGATTTGAAACGTGAAGTGGACCTCATCGAAGAGATTGCGCGTTTGATCGGCGTCGAGAAAATCCCTGCCACACCGCCTCGCGGCGCCTTGGGCAGCAACGCTTTCGACACTGTGTTTGACCATAACGCCGAAGCACGTCAGATTTTGAATGGCCTTGGATTCACAGAATCCCAGGGACAGACGCTCATCTCTGATTCAGTCGCAAAACTAACTGTTGCGACTGAGCGCGTGGTTTTTCTGAAGAACCCGCTTAGCAGTGATATGAACGTTTTGCGGCCAAGCCTTCTACCATGTCTGCTGGAAGCGCTGCGACATAATATCAGTCACAAAAATCCAGATTTGGCCCTGTTTGAATTGGGGCGCGTATTCAGCCAGTTCAAGGGACAACTTCATGAAGAACGCCGCTTGGGCATTGCTTTGACAGGCCGTCGTAATCCGGTGTTCTGGAGTGGTGCGGATCGTGACGCCCGGGCCGATGTCTATGATCTCAAAGGCACTCTTGAAGAGTTCTTTGAACAATTTCGACTGCGTGGATTAACCTACACCCGTCGGGCCGAGCCCACCCCCATTTTCCTTGAATCCGCTGTGATTCAACTCGGGAAAAACGTGATTGGCGAAATCGGGCAGCTTTCGCCCGCACTTGCGAAGCAATATGATTTGCGGGATGCGGTGTTGTTGGCGGAGCTGAACTTTGACTTGCTGCTGTCTCGTCGCTCAGGCAACAAATCGTTCAAACCATTGCCGGCATTTCCGACCATCCGGCGCGATCTGGCCTTGCTGGTTGCTGAATCAGTGACGCATGAAGCGATCGTAAACGCGGTCAAGCAATGCAAACTGAAATTCCTTGAAAACGTCGAATTGTTCGACGTTTTCCGCGGCAAGAATATTGCAGCAGGCCAAAAGAGCGTTGCCTATGCCTTCACCTACCGTAATCCCGAAAAGACATTGACCGATGCCGAGGTCAACGCTTCACAGGAAAAGCTTGTGGCGCATCTGAAACAGTCTTTACAGGCTGTCGTTCGCGAAACCTAAGCTTGACTGTAACAACTTTCACCCCCTGTCGTTCGATTGAATGACAGGGGTTTTTGTTTGTGTCGTGGGAGGATGTTGCCTGCTCCCCTGACCTGCTCCCTAAATAATAAACATGGGGAGAAAAATAGAGTAACCTACAAAAAAATAACCCCACCGTAATGCCGTGTATAAAACAGTTCCTGATGAACAACTGTAGGAACAGGTGGAGCCCGAACGATTACTTTCGACTTCCAGTAAAGGCCTGTCGGCCATAAACGAGTGAAGGACTCCTTCGTAATAATTACGGTTCAAGGATTTTGATTATAATCACGAACATGGCAGGGTTATAAAACCAAAAAAACATTTAAAAGATCACGTTGTTCTCTCTAAACTAATTCAAGGAACACTAGAACAACTGCTTACTTAAAAGGTAAACCAACCACTCCATGCTCTCAAGTGAAATTCATGGCTGATAGGGAAAGTTTAATAAATGACAATACTGTCATTTTGTTTTCATGCAGGTGAAAGGTAGATGTGATCTAAAATCACCATTGGCTTTATTTAGACTAGAGCTCAGAACGCAATAATAACGTCGACGGGGCATGTCAATTTGAAAGGCATTGGGGCTTTTTGTTTGTGACATGCTGACCAAGAAAATGAAACTAGTGTTGATGACTTGCACAAAAATCCATTGGATTAGGGAGAACTTGGGTTGTCTGTCGACGACCGTTTTAGTCTTTTTCCTGTGTGTTGGTTGTACTTCGTATCATGCACAACCACTGATCCCCGAGAAAGAGATCAAGGGACTGGAATCAAGACGGCTGGATTCTGCGGATCTTCGCAAATTTTTGGAAGAGAACTCAGGGAGTAAACTCGATTGTTGGCCCATTCAAAAATGGGATTTCAAGTGGCTTTTGCTTGCTTCATTTTACTTACATCCAGATCTTGAAGTGGCTCGTGCCCAATGGCGTGTCACACAAGCTGGGATATTGGTGGCAAAAGGGCGTCCGAACCCCGTGATCAGTGGAGGGCCTGGGTATAATTTTAGTGCTGCGACGGGCGTTACACCATGGATGCCGTTTGGCTCACTTGATGTGCCTGTTGAAACGGCTGGAAAGCGTGGAATCAGAATGGCTCTTGCGGAACGAAATGCCGAATCTGCTCGATGGAATTATGTACAGCTAGCGTGGCAGATTCGAAGCCGGTTACGTCAGGCTCTTCTGGAATATCAAGTGGCCCAATCGCGACGACACCTTTTACAACAACAGTTTGAAGTCCAGTCGAGAGTGGTTGATCTGCTAAAAAAACGCCTGGAAGCAGGAGATATTTCCTCTGTCGAACTTATTTCGGCAAGGATGTCGTTAGCAAAAATCGCAGCGGAGGTTGAAAAGACACAATCTGAAATTGAAGGTCAAATGGGACAATTGGCGATGGCCATTGGGGTTACACGGGCTTCGTTGGTCGGAATTACGATTGATTTGGATTATAAGCCAATACAAACACATCCTCTGACAACAAAAAATGCCAGGCTTGCAGCATTGGTTGGGCGTGCAGATATTCGTTCTGCTTTAGCAGACTACGCGGCAAGTGAAGAGGCGTTGAGGTTGGAAATTGCAAAACAGTATCCTGACATTCATTTCTCCCCCGGTTATCAATACGATCAAGGAGAGAATAAGTGGACTTTTGGAGTTTCTGCGGAATTGCCTGTGCTAAATCAAAATCAGGGACCTATTCGAGAAGCAGAAGCAAAACGCGCACTTGAAAAAGCGAAGTTTCTTCAACTCCAGTCTCAAGTGGAATCACAAATTGAATTAGCACTGAATCGTTGGACACAATCTCAAAAACAGGAAAGTAACGCAAAGAATTTTCTCAATCTTTCCATTCAACAGACAGAATCAGTGAAAGGTCAGTTACATGCTGGGATGTCGACTCCATTGGAATTGGCCTCGGCAGAAGTTGACTTGATAGCTTCAAGGCTTGCCCACCTGGATAGTGAAATGGCTGTTTCTGCAGCTTTGCGGGCGTTGGAAGATGCGTTGCAACAGCCTGCTGATACATTCTGCAATTTCGAAAAATGGAACCTCAAAATGGAAGAAAGCCGCTAAATATATGAGTTTCTATGTAAAAATCAGAAAATGCCTTTTAACAGCCCTTATCATAGCTGGAATGGAGATTGGGGCCTTCTGTGATGAGAACAAGAATGAAGTAAAATCGATCAGGCACAGTGTCGACGGTAATGTCATTTTAACTCTGAAGGAGGATGTGCAAAAACGAATCGGCCTGGTCCTGACAAATCCGGTGGAATCAATCTGGAAACCAGAATATCAGGCAACTGGCGAGGTGGTGGATGTGGCTCCCATGATGGATTTACTGGTTGATTACAAAAAGGCCCGAATTGCTTTGGCTGCTTCGAAAAAGCAATTAGAGCGAGCCAATACCCTCCGAAAAGATGCAAATATTTCAGAAAAATCCTTTGATGAAATAATCACGCAACATCAGCAGTATGATGTGAATGCCAGTGCCCTTTTAACAAAAATACGTTTGACGTGGGGAAGAAAAATTCAGGAATTGGTTGCCGCCAAATACCAGAATATAAATGAGGAATCCACAGGGGATTTTTTCATGGGGATTCCTGAGTCAAATGTGCTGGTGCGTGTAGAGTTACCATTCGGGGAACGGATTCAGAATCAGGAACCGGTAAGACTATCCGGCTGGACAAAAAAAGAAGTTAATTTTCACGGCGAATTCTTTGATGTCCTTCCCGTTTTAAATTCTTCAACCCAACGACAATCAGTTTTATTCATTGTGCATCAGTCGAGTGATAATCACTTGATTTCAGGGGAGGCCATTCGTGTTTGGGTAAAACGAACAGGAGGCAGACAAAATGGGGCGCTTGTGCCAGCAGAGGCAGTCCTGCGATATGAGAACAAGGGATGGTGCTGGACAAGGCTGAGTTCCTCTGAGTTTCTGCGCCGTGAGGTCAGTCTGGATTGTCCTGTAGATGGAAAATACTTCTGCGAGGGGTTGTCAAAAACCAATTCGATCGTTGTGGTAGGAGCGCAGACATTATTGTCTGCCGAACTGGGAGAGACGGATTCCAATTCAGGAGAACACAATTAAGAGCCATGTTTCGCCGAATCGTTGATATATCTTTGCGCCATCGTGGAGTGATTCTAGTGCTGGCACTCGGTGTAATTCTGCATGGCTTGTATGTCTTGTCAAAAGAACAGTTGGACGTGTTTCCTGACTTTGTGCAGCCTCAGGCCATAGTCCAAACAGAATCCCCTGGGTTCACACCAGAGCAAGTTGAGATGCTTGTAACACGACCGATTGAAAATGCTTTAAGCGGAATTGTTAATGTCGAATCCGTGCGCTCTGAGAGCATTCAGGGGCTTTCCGTTATTACTGTTGTTTTCAAGGATGGCACTGATATTTTTCACGCCCGACAGATGTTGACAGAAAGACTGTCTGAATTAACCAGTGAACTCCCGGCAGGACTTCCGGCTCCAAAAGTGGAACCCCTGACCTCTTCAACCATGGATTTGTTGAAGTTTGGTTTGACATCGGAAAAAATGGGATCGATGCAATTGCGTCAATTTGCTGATTGGACCGTGCGTCCCAAGCTGCTTGCGATTCCAGGGGTTGCAGCCATCAAAGTCTTTGGAGGTGCGGTACGAGAAATTCAAATTCAATTTGATCCAGACCGTCTTCATCTGTTCGGTCTCACCTTACAGGAAGTTGTAAACACGGCACAAGCGGCCACTGGAATTCGTGGAGCTGGATATGTAGAAACTCCCTCCCAACGGCTCCTGATTCAAACGGAAGGCCAGATCAAGAACGTCTCTCAGATAGGAGAGACGGTTATTGTACGCCGAGGGAGTGATGCCATTCGCTTGAAGGATGTGGCAACGGTTGTGGATGGAGAACAGCCTCGATTTGGAGATTCGCTGATAAACGGAAAGACGGGAGTGTTGATGACTGTGACAAGTCAGTATGGAGCAAACACAATGGATGTCACACGGAGAGTGGAATCTGCGCTGAATGAGTTGTATCCCACATTTAAATCCCAGGGAATCATCTATACTCCGGGGCTCCATCGCCCGGCGAATTTCATTGAACATGCGCTTCATAACATCAAGTTTTCTCTTTGGCTTGGAGTTGCGCTTGTAGCCGTGGTGCTTTTCCTTTTCTTATTGGATTTGAGAACGGCATTCATATCCTTTTTGTCCATTCCGCTTTCTCTGTTAATGGCAGTCATTGTTCTCGATTGTTTTGGCGTAACTTTGAATACAATGACACTCGGTGGGCTGGCAGTGGCGATTGGCGTTGTTGTGGATGATGCCATTATTGATGTTGAAAACATTCTGAGAAGGTTGAGGGAAAACAGATTACTACCTTCCCCAAAATCGCTGTTTCATGTCGTTCTAGAGGCGTCCGTAGAAGTGCGAGGTTCTGTTGTTTATGCAACTTTCATTGTTGCACTCGTGTTCATGCCAATCGTGTTATTGGGCGGGCTATCCGGTAAATTTTTTGCCCCGCTTGGAATAGCTTTTATTCTCGCGATCATGGCCTCTTTGATCGTTGCTTTGACAGTAACTCCAGCATTGTGCTACTTGCTTCTTTCTAAATTACCCCCACATGCAGAACCTAGATTTCTGCTATGGCTAAAAAAACTTCATGTGGCGATCTTACAGAAGGCCAGTGTTTATTCTAAGACACTAATGACACTAACGGCGGGGCTGCTTCTGGCAACATTGGCTACCGTTCCATTCCTAAAATGTGAATTTCTTCCAGACTTCAGGGAGGGACATTTTGTTGTTCAACTTACAATGGCTCCCGGCACTTCGTTGGTGGAAATGAGACGGATTGGAACTCAGATTTCGGATGAACTCTTGAAAATCAATACGATTCGCAGTGTTGAAGAACAAATTGGGCGTGCGGAAGGTGGTGAAGACACTTGGGGGCCCCATCGTGGAGAAATCCATATCGAATTAAAACCGGACCCGGAAATTGATCAGGCAAAAACACAGGAACAAATCCGGGCGGTCATGGAATCTTTTCCTGGAATTCAGAGTGAAGTATTGACATTTCTTGGAGATCGAATCAGCGAAACAATTGCTGGCGAAACCGCCCCAGTTGTAATTAGCATTTATGGGGATGATTTGGACCTTTTGGATTCCAAGGCTCTCGAAGTTGCAAAGGTCTTAAAAACCATTCCAGAGGCATCTGACATTCGGGTGGAAGCTTCGTCAGATTCACCACGTATTTTAGTACAACTTCGTCCTGAGCGTATTTCGGAACTGGGATTTCGTCCGGTAGATGTTTTGGAAACGGTCGAAACAGCTTGTCAGGGAACAATCGTCAGCAAGATTTATGAGGGGGAAAAGGTATTCGGGATTCGTGTGATTATCGATGCTGCCAATCGGGCTTTGCCGGAGCAAATTGGCAATCTGTCACTTTTAAATGGACAGGGATTGCGAGTCTCACTGAAAGAGCTCGCTGATGTAAAATTGTCTTCGGGACGGCACGCCATTCTCCACGATGGTGCACGTCGCCGACAAACAGTGACGTGTTCTCCATCCAGTGGCGATGTCGTTGCATTTGTCAAAATGGCAAAGGAAAAGGTCTCTAAAGAGGTGGTTTTGCCTGACAACACATATATTGAATTTGGTGGATTGGCAGACGAACAGTTAATGGGGCAACGTGATCTGGCTTTAAGATCACTCACGGCGGCTGCAGGAATCCTCATGTTGCTGGCAATGGTATTTCGCAAGGCACGTCGCATAGCTTTGGTGCTTTTCAATGTGCCGTTTGCCCTGCTTGGCGGCGTGTGGGCAGTCTACGTGTCAGGTATTTTAACTGGGGATGCCCCTTCCCTTTCCCTGGGAACACTTGTTGGCTTCGTCACCCTATTTGGAATTACCATGCGTAATTCCATAATGCTCATCTCCCATTATGAACATCTTGTGCAGGAGGAAGGCATGCCATGGGGGCTTGAGTGTGTGATTCGAGGAGCATCTGAACGATTGACACCAATCCTAATGACAGCTTTGGTGACGGGACTGGCTTTATTGCCTTTGGCATTTGGCAGCGGAGACGCTGGTCGTGAAATTGAAGGTCCCATGGCCATGGTCATCATCGGCGGTTTGTTAACCTCGACCCTTTTAAATTTAGTGGTCCTCCCTGTTCTCGCTTTTCGTTATGGCAGGTTTCAGAAAGTGGAAAACTTGAATAAATCAGAATACTAAGGATATAAAATTTATCCCTCTATTTTTCAGCCTTCAAAGTTATTATAAAAAATTGATGGGAGAATCCAAAATTGAAACCGGTGGGGGGGAGGATCGTCCAATGGTGTAAATGGGATTCAAATGTGATTATTCCACCGTGAAAGCACAATCCGATGGGAAACAGCCATTTGCAGACGGTATTCTTCCACTTTATTCTTCAGTGCCAAATAACCCAAAAAACCGATCAAGACATTAGCCTCCATCCCCAGACATCTTGCCGTTACGAAGATTCATTCAATTTGCTTTCAGAACGTAACCAACCCCACGAACGGTATGAAGCAGTTTAAGGTCGTGACCTTCATCAACTTTTTCCCGAAGACGCATCATATAAACATCCACGAGGTTACTTCCAGGATCAAAATCATAGTCCCAGACTTTTTCAACAATTGTCATGCGCCCACAAATGCGGCCAGACGAACGTGCTAAAAATTCCAGCAACCGATATTCACGCGGAGCAAGGTCAATGCAAGTGTTTCCACGTTTGACTTCCCGATTGCTGGTATTGATGGATAAATCAGCGACTTGGAGAATAAGCGATTTCGTATCAGATGAACGGCGTGTCAAAACGCGAACTCTTGCGAGGAGTTCATCAAGCGCAAATGGCTTGCATAGATAATCATCCGCGCCTGCGTCGAGACCAGTGACACGATCAGTGATTTCACCACGGGCTGTCAGAAGTAATACTGGAGTTTGAACCCCATTTTTACGCCAGTAATTCAACAGTTTCAAACCGTCGATTTCAGGCAACATAATATCCAAGACAATGACGTCAAACGGCGTGTGTAATGGCGCTGGCTGAGCATCCAAACCATTATTCAAAACATCGACGGCATAACTCTCCGCCTGTAAGGCTTTGGAAATGAATGAAGCGGTTTTCGTTTCGTCTTCAACCACCAGAATTCGCATAAAATATAGGCATATATAACGTAAAAAAGAGACCGAATGTCAATTTTTGAACTTGGTTTTATGCCAATATCAGACATTTACGACAGATCATTTCAAAGTTGAATACTGTTACGTAAAACATGACAGAAATGTCACTAACTATTCATTATCGTTTCATTTTTATGGGATAGATTTGCGAACAGAATGCACCGGTGTTTTATTTCCCTTAATTCAATGAAAAAGTTTTTCCTTCTAGTAGCCACGCTCCTCGTTGTCGATTCATTTCCAGCCTCGGCTGATTGGACTGCTTATAACGATCAGGGACAGACAGGAAATTCTTATGATACTGCATTGACCATTTCGACTCTCGGTACGGCATCTGGCAACCTGAAGGACTCGGCGTCGGGTGTTTCTGTAACGCCGATTCTAACTATTTCGACTTCTGGAAGCGGGACGGCTTCCGCTGGCGCTGGCACAATGGGGAGTCCATCCGCAGGAACGCCTGCTGCACTGATATTCGGCTCCTACATTGATTGGGTGAATGGCTCAAATCCGGGCATTCATTTGTATCCAGGCATCACTATTACTTACGCATTCAGCGGGCTTGATCCAAACAAACGATACAGGTTTGCAGGAACTGCGATTCGAGGTGGCTCCAGCAGTTATGGAAATCGATGGACCCAGGCGGAATTGGTGGGAGCACAGTCGTTCAAGGCGGCTCATACAGCCAACGTGCTCACGGCATTGCAATACCCGGCATCGTTGACGGGGAATCAGGTGGCTTGGAATTCAGGAATCAACACATCAGGAGATGTTGTGGAATGGGATGATATCGCACCTTCATCCAGCGGAACGTTCTCAATTCGCATCACCAAGTATTCGGGCTCGATTTCAGGAAATGCCACGGCATCCAGCTCATATGCATACGCGCTTCAGGCAATCAGGCTTGATGAGATCACCATTACGGGACCGTATGTCTCCCTGGCTTCACCTTCGAACAACAGCACTATTTTGCTTCCAACAAACATGTTACTCAACGCCTTGGTTTCAGGCTTTTCCGGTAATGTTACAAATGTCTCGTTTTACAATAATGCAACAAAGTTGGGAGAGTCTCTCAGCTCTCCATTTTCGTTCAACTGGGCACCTGATTCCATTGGAGCAGCAACTTTGACAGCGATTGCCCAGGACTCTACTGGGATCACAAGAACTTCTGCACCAATTTATATTGTCATTAAGGAGAATTTTCCGCCAACGGTTTCCATTTCTAATCCAATCAATGGAACGGTTCTTACGGTGGGAGATAATTTGAAAATTGAAGTCTTGGCTTCTGATGTTGATGGAAGTGTACAAAAGGTGCAATTCCTTGAGAATGGAACACTGATTGGTGAAAGCACCAATTCTCCATACGCGTGCGCTTGGGCATCCGTTCCAGCAGGAACCTTTAATCTATCAGCTATTGCTTACGATAATTCGGGCGCATCACGCACATCGTCTGTTGTGCAGATTTTTGTGATCCAGTCAACCGCCCCTTCCATTGATTCATTTGTTCCTGAGCCAGGAGTGGTTCATGAATTTGGTCAATTGACTGTCAAATTTTCAACTCCAGTTTTAGGGGTTTCAGCATCGGCCCTATATGTGAATGGGATTGCAGCAACCAATGTTACCGGTTCAAATGACACCTATATATTTTCTTTTCCGCGCCCCTCAGAGGGGGCTTTGCATGTTTCGTGGTTGCCCAACCACAACATCGTAGATTTGGAAACACCACCAAAGGCATTTGGGGGAACCAAAACCAATGAGATGGCTGATTACACATTTGTCGATACAATTGTTCCCACTGTAAAGTCTGTCACTCCCCTGCCCGGCGCTTCTGTGCATTCATTGAAAACCATTGATGTGACATTTAGTGAGCCAGTGACGGGCGTCAAACCCACGGATCTTTTGGTTAATGGTGTTACTGCGACAAAAGTGACAGGAGCGTTGGAAGGTCCTTATCAATTTACGTTTTCTGAGACCTCTGAGGGCGGTGCCAGTGTAACGTGGGCCGCAACACAGACGATTCATGATTTGGCCAATTCTCCAAACAGTTTTCAAGGAACATCCTGGCAATACGTGATAGATTCCCTGGATGCAGAAACAAATGTCGTGATCAGCGAGATTATGTTTCATCCGGTCAGTGAACAATCCTCAGATCAGTACATTGAGTTACATAATGCGGGGACAAAAACGGTCAATTTGTATGGATGGCATTTTTCAAAAGGGATCTCATACACTTTCCCTCAAGTTCAGTTGCTCCCCGATGCCTATCTGGTCATCGCAAATAATGTTTCTGTTTTTCAATCAAATCATCCCGCTGTAACCAATGTGATTGGTGGATGGGAGGGATGGATGAGCAGTCATTTGACGTTGAAAAACGCGATGGATAAAACCATTAACGATGTCAAATTTGGCACGTCTGGAGACTGGGGAATTCGCGAGCGCGGAGCCACACGTGAAAAGGTGGTCAGCATCACCCGTAGTGGTTCCACGGCAACTGTTACAATGCCGGGGAATTATACGACAGGAGATACTTTTACCATTTCAGGTGCGGATCAACCTGAATATAACGGCACATTCACCATGACCACAGTCTCTGCTGCGGCGCCTGATCCGTGCGTGAGTTTTACCTACACAGTGTCAGGAAGTCCGGCAACCCCCGCCACGGGAACCATTGTTTGTCATCAGATTTCAGACTGTGGGCATATCGGCTGGGAATGGACTTCTTCCGCAGATGGATTAGGAAGTTCACTTGAACTTCTAAATGCCAGTCTGCCCAATCAATATGGACAAAACTGGGGATTCAGTTCCATAGGTGGAACCCCTGGACAGGTAAATTCAAGGGGCACAAACAACCTAGCCCCGATGATACTCAATGTTCAGCACTATCCGGTAGTTCCCGCCTCGACAAATCCAGTTACCATAACGACCACTTTATTGGATGAAAAGGCTTTAGGTCTTGCTGCCACGCTTTACTGGCGAATTGATGCCAGCCCAACAAACAAGTTCACCTCCGTCTCAATGTTGGATGATGGGCTCCACGGAGATGGACTGGCCAATGATGGGGTTTGGGGGGCCGTTATTCCAGCACAAGCCAATAGTGCCGTGGTGGAATTTTTCATTCAGGCAACAGATGCAGAGGGAAATACCCGGACATGGCCTGCTCCTGCCATTGAAACCAATGGTGCCCCTGTTCAGACTGCAAATGCCCTCTATCAAGTGGATGATTCCTTCATGGCAGAGACTTCTTCACAACCCATGTTTCGTCTGATTTTGCGCAGTGATGATTATGCGGAATTGGTTTCTTTTCCATCCGCTTCTCCCTGGAGTAATTGTCGTTTGAACCTGACAGTGATTTCAGTCGATGGTGTGGATACTCAAACGCGTTATCTTTGTTCAGTTCGCGATCGCGGCGCAGGAACACGCCAGAAAAAACCATGTAACCATGAGATTGATTTTCCAGATGATCAGCCATGGCATGGAGTTGGTTCGATCAATCTAAACACCCAATTCACCGAATCCCAATACATGGGGTATGTTCTCGCAATGCTCAGTGGTTTGGACACCGAAGCGTCTCGCATTGTCCAAGTTCGTATCAACAATCTTAACAGGGCCAATGCCGGTTCCCCACAGTTTGGATCCTACATTCAATTGGAGCGCACAGATAACAATTATGTAAAAAATCACTGGCCAACCGAGGAGGGAAACATCTATCGGGGGCAGAGTTTCACCCATTCATGTAATCTTGCCTATCACGGGCCTGGTTCAACATGGCTGGATTATGCAGCCGATGGATATACAAAACAAAATCACTCACAGGAAAATGATTGGAACGACCTGATCAATCTCTGTCGCGTTTTAAGTATCACCAATGTCAGCGATGCCGTTTATGAGCAGAATGTGAGATCTGTTGTTGATGTGGAACAATGGATGCGCTACTTCGCCGTCTTCAACTTTACGGCCAGTATGGAAACGGCATTTGCCACTGGAGTTGGAGATGATTATTCCCTCTATCGCCGAAGTCGCGATAACCGTTGGATTCTCATGGCTCATGACTGGGATACAATCCTGGGGGAAGGTGATACGACAGGCCAGACAAACATGCCTCTATTTGTCATGTGCCCATCAGTCACGTTTTCCACTTTCTCGCGTGATACTTATGTTCTGGATCGTTTCATGAAACATCCCAGTTTTGCGCCAATTTATTACAGCGAATTAAAACGTTTATGTGATTCCATCTTTTTCCCTGCAAACTTGAATTCGACGCTGGACCAATCGCTGGGCCGCTGGGTTCCAACTTCGACAATCAACAACATGAAGAAATTCAATGCTTTCCGCCAGTCTTACATTGTTTCCCAAATTCCAACAAATCTGACGGTTTCAATCTCTTTGACAAAGAGCAATTCATATTTGAGAACGACTAATCCCTCCTTGGTTCTCACAGGACAGGCTGATGCCATTCAAACCCGATCTGTTACCGTTAATGGATTGTCATCAACATGGTCGGCCTGGGAAGCGCGTTGGACAAATACCTACTCGCTAACCCCTGGGTTAAACCACTTGGTGGTGGAGTCATGCAACTCCAATGGTGTGACTTTTGCCAGCACCAACCTTGATGTCTGGTATGACGCTGGCACAAGCACAAGCGTTGGTGGGACAATATCCAGCGATACGACTTGGACTCTCGAAAAAAGTCCATATGCCATCAATTCAACCTTAACTGTTCCCTATGGCGTCACGCTTACGATACAACCGGGAGTGACTGTCTATCTCAGCAGTGGTGTCAACGTGGTTGTTGCGGATGGCGGACGAATTTTGGCAGAAGGCAATGCGAATGCCCCCATCTATTTTGCATCATCCCCCAATGGCTCCACAACTTGGGGCGGAATAACCATCAATGGATCTGTGGGCTCACCTGAAACGCATCTTTCCCATGCTTTCTTTCAAGGAAATGGCAACACCTGTATCGAGGTGAAGGGAGGAACGCTATGGCTTGACCACGCAGTATTTTTAACGACGACCCACCAATATGTTTCACTGGACGGTAGTTCATTTCTGCTGGATGACTGCTATTTTCCAACATCCTCTGCCTCATTTGAATTGTTACATGGAACAGATGGAATCAAATCAGGCGGACATGGAATTGTGAGAAGATGCTTTTTTGGCTCTACCACCGGTTACAATGACATCATGGACTTCACTGGTGGAAACCGTGATCTGAATCAACCCATTATTCAATATTACAACAATGTGTTTATTGGAGCGAGCGATGACATCCTTGACCTTGATGGAACAGATGCCTGGATTGAGGGGAATATCTTTCTGCACTCGCATCGTAATGGTTCACCCGATAGTTCCTCCGCAATTTCTGGTGGAAATTACGATTTCGGCACTTCTGACGGAGGACTAAGAACATCAGAAATAACAGTGATTGGTAATATTTTCTACGATTGTGACGATGTGGCCACAGCGAAGGAAGGCAATTTCTTCACCTTTCAAAACAACACCATCGTTCACATAACAAAGGATGGCGGTCAGGATTTCGCCTCTGGCGTTTTAAACGAGCGCGACACAACCCCCTCCGTGACGGGTATTGGAAAAGGATTTTATCTCGAAGGAAATATCATCTGGGATGTGGAGCAATTGGTCCGCAACTTTGACTCCACAAATACAACGGTCACCTTTACAAATAATTTGTTGTCTGTTGCCTGGACCGGACTGGGCGGTGGCAACACAGTGGCTGATCCTCTTCTGACTTACATTCCACAAGTATCTGAAACGACAAATTTTCAAACCTGGGACCAAGTCCAGATTTTCCGTAAATGGTTTACACTTCAACCCAATTCTCCCGCTGTTGCATCCGGCCCCAATGGTCGTGATAAAGGCGGACTCATTCCTTTTGGTGTCAGCATTTCAGGAGAACCTGCTGGCGTTACACGATCGAATGTCGCGACGTTGACGATTGGATCGCTAATGAAAGGTAACGGCATCCCGACAGATGGTTTTCCAAACGGTTCTGGATTCATTTCATATAAGTGGCAGTTGGACAAATCCTCATGGAGCGCGGGAAACAGCACACTCTCACCACTTGTTTTAAGCAATCTCTCCTCAGGCCCACACGTTGTGACCGTGATTGGAAAAAACGATGCTGGATATTATCAGAACGACACATTACTTGGAGATGAAGCAATTGAAACGCAATCGAAAATCTGGATTGTTGATCAGGACAAACCAAGCATTCGTCTCAACAAGATTCTTGCAAAGAATGTCCAGGCGTATGAGGTCAATGGGAACCATCCCGATCTCATTGAACTTTACAACGATGGGGGTTCAACACAAAGCCTGGCTGGAATGAGCATCACGGATGATTCAACAGTTCCGCAAAAATATGTGTTTGACTCAAATACCATAATGAGCCCCGGAGAATATCTGATCCTGTGTGCAGACAAGCTGACAACAAATGTTGGAATTCATCTTGGCTTCAATCTCGCACAGGAAGGCGGTTCCGTGCTCTTATTTGCCCCCAATGGCCGATTAATTGATTCAGTTACCTATGGACCCCAGATTCCTGATTACTCCATCGGACGTTTAAAAGATGGATCATGGGGATTGACTCAGCCAACTTTTGGACTGGCAAATGTCGCTGTGACGGTTGGCGACGTTCACCAAGTCAAAATCAACGAATGGTTGGCATCCAGTGTCAATCCATCCGCCTTTTTGGAACTTTATAACAGCGATTCACGACCAGTTTGCCTTGGTGGAACTTATTTAACAGATAATTGGATTGGTGCTCCGACAATGAATTTAATTCCAACATTGAGTTTCATTGCTGGAAATGGCTTTGTCGAATTCATTCCAGATGGAAATTCTGAGGGTGGTGCATCACATCTAAACTTTACCCTGTCCCCAGATCGTGGAGAAATTGCACTGGCAGATGCGGGGCTGACCCTCATTGATCGTATCCTCTACGGTCCACAAACCAATGCCGTATCACAAGGACGCAGTCCAAGTGGTTCCACCAACATTGTTTCCTTCACAACCTCAACACCGGGCTCGGCCAATCCCTTGCCAAAAACACCTGAAGGGCAACTGGTCTTAAATGAAATTGTAAGTAAAAATTTTACAGGTCTTACGAACTGGGATGGTTCAACACCAGATTGGATTGAATTATATAATCCAACCACCAACACTCTTTCACTGACCGACATGAGTCTGAGTGATGATCCCGCAAATCCACGCAAATGGGTTTTCCCATCAGGAGTTACCATAGCGGCGTCTGGTTATGTCGTTGTGATTTGCGATGAAAATTCCATAAAATCAACCACCAACTCGGCTTTGATGAATTCTGGTTTCAGCATCAAACAGAATGGTGGCACTATTTATTTATATGACACGACATCCAATGGCAGTGCTTTGCTGGATGGTATTTCCTACGGTGTACAGGCAGCGGATTTATCGCTTGGACGAGTTCCAAGCGGTGGCACCAATTGGACGCTGAATTTGCCAACTCCGGGAAGCGCCAATATTGCAGCTTCCCTTGGCGATCCCACCCAACTAAAGATCAATGAGTGGATGGCCAATCCAAGTTCTGGTTCAAAATGGTTTGAAATCTATAATCCTAACGCGCAACCAGTGATTTTAAGTGGCCTTTCACTCCGAGATGATGTTCATCAAAACACCATTATTCCTTTGTCTTTCATTGGGAGTGGATTGAATGGTTACACACGATTCTGGCTGGATAAAAATCCAGATGCTGGTCCAGATCATCTGAGCTTTGGTGTGAAAGCTTCTGGTGGGACATTGGGAGTTTTCACTGCCAGCGGAACTCAAATCGACACCATTACCTTTGGTCCTCAGACAGTCGACGTCTCACAAGGCCGTCTGCCAGATGGTTCTGTTAACATCGTGAATTTTCCAACAACCGCATCGCCCTCAGAATCAAACTACCTTCCTTTGCCTGATATTGTCATCAATGAGGTCCTCAGTGCCCCCAGTGATAATCCTCCCAAGGAACAGGCCATTGAATTGTTAAATACTGGAACCACATCAGTCGATATTAGTGGCTGGTATTTGAGTAATATGAAATACGATCTGGTCGAGTTTAGAATTCCTTCCAACACTATTCTTTCACCGGGAGAATACCATGTTTTCTATGGAACCGATTTCAACTTTGAACCAGATGGCCAGCCAATGGTCTGGTTGGATGCAGTGAAAGGTGACACTCTTTATCTTTCCGCAGCCAATGCAGATGGAACCCTCAACGGATATCGAACCTCTGTTCAATTTGACGCCACCTCTCCCGGGCTTTCATACGGACGCTACACCAACAGTGTCGGCAAAGTAGAGTTTATCCCACTGAGTCAGACAACCTTTGGGGTGGATAATCCAACATCTCTTTCCGAATTTCGCCAAGGAACAGGAGCAGCCAATGCCGCCCCAAGTGTTGGCCCAATTATTTTAAATGAAATTATGTTTGATCCATTGCCTGGCTCTGGAACAAATGACAATATACAGAACGAATATGTGGAACTGCTGAATATCACCTCAAATTCAGTCTCATTATTCGATCCCTTGGCCCCATCAAACACATGGAAAATCACTGGTGGCATCACATACACATTTCCAACCAATACAATTATTTTCCAAGGTGGATTGGTCCTTCTGGTTTCCTTTGATCCACAAACAAATTCAGAAGCACTTGCTGAATTTAGAACACGATATAATATTGACACAAACACGGCCTTATTTGGCCCCTTCTCCGGGCATTTGGCAAACTCCGGGGAATCGATTGCGCTCTACAAACCCATTCAACCACAACCTCAACCCATTGCGAGTGGGGATTCCATTCCATACGTTTTGGTCGAACACATCGATTATTCCAATGCCACCCCCTGGCCTTTGGGAGCCAATGCAACAGGAAAATCCCTTCAACGATTGACATCAGGCAGCTTTGGCGACGATCCAGCCAACTGGTTTGTTGCTGCCCAAACAGCAGGGCAACCCAATGTGTCAACAAATTCCGATTTAAACGGAGATGGATTACCCGATGCCTGGCAAATTCAATACTTCAGTTCAATTGACAATCCCGACGCTGCTCCCAACGTTGACCCCGATCATGATGGACTTACAAATTTACAGGAATATCTGGCCGGAACAGATCCGACAGACTCCAACAGTTCGCTCAATCTGGCAATTAACGCGTCAGACGATGGCTCCATCTATATACAATTCAACGCAGTCATTGGGAAGACCTATACCATCTGGTTTTGCAATACACTAAACCAGGACAGTTGGACAAAACTAATCAACATTCCAGCCCAGACTAATAACTCGCCAATTCAAATCACAGCCCCATCAATTGGGGTACAAACACGATTCTATCGACTTTCCATTCCTTAAAGCCTTTATGCCTTCAAAATAACCGGAATGCGAAGCACCATGAAATCTGGGTAAGCAATTTCACCTAAGTCACCACACGAAGAAGTCCGTGTTACCTCATGGGGAAATGTTACCAGGGGGGTGGGAATCCAGTGCTCGACGGTCTGGCATTTGGCTGCTGAGCAGCACCAATTATGCCGGAGGACTCGTTGTTTTGGGATTCGTTAATGGATGTCTTGTTCCTGTTGTCCTCGTTCTATTCACCTCTCTCCAAGGTGTCCATTAAACCGGGGCATGACCACATTGGATGAAGCCCAAAACAACGATCAACGGGACGACTTCTGGCCCAATTAACGGGTGGCGGTGTCCAGATGCATCCTATACAAAGCAAATAGCATCAAAAAGAAAGTTACCAGAGAATTAACTCCCATCTTTGCAAACTTACTAATGCTGTGAAGCGGGTAAAAGACCTGTGTTTTGACGAGTGGACACTTTGAGAGCATCCGTCTTGGCGTTTTTTTCGGCCTGGGCAAATTGGGTGCGTTTCACCGCCAAGAGTCTGTCCAAACCATCTAGCTCTTTGCAAATGGCCCTGCGAAATCGTGGGGAATTGCGGTCCGCCCTGGCCCAGCGAAGGTAACTTGGAGTATGACGCTTCATGTAGGCTTCAATCACATGACAATACTTGTCCAAAATTGGTCGTGTTTCCTGACTCAAATGAGGCCGAAGCGCTTGAATGGACGCATATACGCGCAGAACAGCTTCTCTCTGTTGCATAGGTTGCCATGTCATGATCACTTCCTGGAGGCTCAATACCGCTGATGTCGGCATACGTTTGGATTCAAGGTGAACATTGACTGGAACGTCGAGCGCGTTCTGAAGTTTGTGTCCACTTTCCACATCCGACCACAACGAGGCATAATTCAGACCTGAGACATTCAGACAAGCCAGGCTCCACCATTTCTCAACGTCTCGCAACTGTGTAAAATCTCCCGAGTATGCCTCCAGAAAAGCCACCTGCCAATTAAGGTAGTTTTTCATTAGAAAAATAAAATTGGAGAGCCGCTTTCGCCCGTTATTCAAATCCAACAATTCAAAAACAAAGAGTTGCGCACTGTTCTGATAGGCTTCGGCCTGCGCCCCAATAAGTTGGTCGTCCCGGGGCCAGCTTAAATCCTGAAAAGTGAGCAGCGTCTTTGATTTCAAATTCGCCTTGAACGTTTTCAACCGTGCAAGGGAATAATCATAAGGAGTTGGGCGATTTGCCTGAAGTAAATAGGCGGAAATCTCCTCCGCTTGAATACATCCAACCATGCCTTCTATCAACCATGTGGGAACACGTGTCAGGTTTGGCCCTGCCTTGCGATTTGCCATTTCCAGCAAAATGACGTGCGTCAATGAAAATGCAAGCCGATGGGGTTTCATCTTGGCAGGAAGACGCAATTCAAAACGAAAGCCGCTTGCTTCGCGCACAGGGCGCACGACAGGATCGGCATTCAGCGGCATGTCATGGTCGATGATTAAGGAGATGCGCCCCATCCAATTATCATTCAGGCCAAGATTAAACAGAATGGTTCCTTTTATCCGTTCACAAATGGATGGCAGCAATGTGGGATCGAGTTCAAAGCTGTTGGTCGGGCCTTTGACAGAATCGTTCTTGTCTGAAACCATCAATAAAGCCCATGCTCCGGCCATTTCAACACGAGTCGGCTTCAGATGCGGGCCGGTGGGTTGAACCGTTTGTTGATTGATCGACTGGGCAAGAAACTGCCCGCTGTGGCTTGTGAAGGACTTTGGCAACATGGATTGCGCAAACGCTGAACCTTCCCCAAAAAGAAGGGCCGCAACCACTATTAGAATTCTTATTGCCATATCCAGTCTTGGACGTAGTGATGCCGGATTAAGGCTGGAACGTCAAGCTTGAGAAACTGAATCAAAGGGCTATATCTGGCCTTGGCCGTTTTGGTAATGTCAAGTGCACCGGTTCTCCAGGTGTGAAACGGGCGTTTTTCGGAAGTTGAACAAGAAACGGAAGCCCCAGTTCCACGCGGCTAGAAGTTGTGCCCAAAGGAATCACCGAAAGCGTGGGGGCAATCGGCTCATATTGAGAGCCAACTTGAATAATTTTTGCGGAAACACTTTTGCCATTAAACAGCGGTCTGCGAACTTGAACAACGTCCCCCACCATCGGCTGAATGGTCACTGGCTGTCTTACCCATCCGATGACATGGTCAGAGCTTTCAGCGCTGATTACAGCCAATGGAACTCCGGCGGCCACCTTTTCTCCGTTTTGACAATGAAGAGCACTGACAAAACCATTCATGGGAGAACGCAGCTCAATATTCAGGTTAAGGGATTCAAAATGCCGTTTCTGCACTTCGATATCTTTTGCAATAGCCTCATCCGCTTCACTGGTCACATTTGTTCCAAGTGATTGTAGTTGATTAAAATCAGCTTCTGTTTGGTCCACCAGTTTTTGACGATGCGCGACTTCGGCCTTGTAATCATCCCGGTTTTTCACGGCCATTTCGTAGGTGTATGCTGAGGATCCTGCGGAACCGCCAGCGGGGATTAGTTTTTCATTAAACAACTGTTGAGCACGGTTCAATTCGCTCTCAGCCTGTTGCAAATTGACTTTGGCCAGATTCAAATCCAGGCGTTCCACAAGTAGTTGACGGCGTTTTTCCGTCATATCATTCACGTTTCCAGAGTCAGAAACCTTGATGCGGCTTCGCATCACTTTGAGATCGGCTTCGATTACAGCCAGTTCGTTACTGGCAATCGTTGGGTCCACCATGTTGAGGACGGCAATGCACTGACCATTTGTAACATGCTGAAGACGAGTGACATTCAATGAAATAATTGTCCCGGGAACCGTGCTGATGATGTTTGCACGGATCGGTTCGACCTCCCCAACAACAGCCGATGGGGTGATAAAACGCCCCCACATAAGAAACACCGCACCACAAATTGAGACAAAAGTGAGGATGGGCAAATACAGCGTCTTAAAATCTTGCCACCTTTGCTTAAGTGGAATGGGAATAGGAGATAGTTTCTTCATTTATACTTCGGATTCATCTTCTGCCGGGATGAATGTCACACTGGAAACCCCCGTCACCGCACGCAGTTCTGTCAACATGTCATCGACACGGTCTGAGTCACGCAATAAAACCCAATAGGACAAATCAGCTCCGGTCGTTCCCTGAGAAGCACGTCGATTTGCACAAAAACGTGTGCGAGTATGCCGCTCCAGGACATTTTCCATTTCACTCACTTCCGACATTGGGCGGCCCCAGTGCATGTTCAAAATCAGGTCATAGCGATGCCGAGTTCCGAAGCCTGTGATGTAAAGGTAAAGCAACCCAATGGTCATGATGGAAAGGCCAATGATTGCCGTGGAGAATTTCTCGCTGCCAACCGCCATGCCAACGACCAGAACCAACAGAATGTAAGTTGTGTCCAGGGTGTCCCGAAGCATGTTGCGAAACCGGACGATCGTAAACACCGCCATCATGCCAAAGGCAGTAATCAGGCTGTTGGAAAGGACATTCATCACAAGCGCCACCACAACTGGCATGACAACCAGCGCTTTAACAAACGCACGCGAGTATGAGAGCCCCGTGTGTGTCACCATGTAAACCCATGCAATAACGTGCCCGCCCGCAAATGCAAGCAGCACTCCAAGTATCAGCGCCATGTAATTTGTTGGCGCCATTCCGTAATCACCACTAAAAAAACCGTCTAAAAACATAAAGGGACGGGTGTTGTTTCTCCAAGTTAATTGGGCAGCATCCTACAATGGACACTCTAAATTGCTAGAAATATTTTTCGAAATGGGCGGATGGTATTCCTTCAGCGCGCATCTGTTTTGTCCGCTTTTCATCTTCCATGATGTTATTGATGCAGCCGCAATACTTGGCCGCGCCAGTCTGTAACATGTCCAGTTGACGAATCATATCTCCTAACCACATCGGAAATCGATTGGTGTACTTTACCTCCAACACCCAGAGTTTTACGAACGGATAGACCGGGTGAGCCATGTGAGTAATGAACTTGGGCTCCAACCTCTCTTCCCCCCGGACGTATTTGTCAAACGTGATGCGCAGTGAGTTGTTTCCAGGACTTAACCATGCTTCACGCTCGTAGGCGACATGGACTTTTGGTGTGGCATGCATCCGAAGCATGAGATGGCAAAAATTTTGAACGGCAACCAAGTGTTTGGGATTGCCAGAAACCATGCAGCTCTGATCAGGAAATTGACCCGATAAAATTCCAACGGCGGCTTCACGCTTTACGACTCCACGTTGTTTCAAGATGCATTCATTCACCCGACGTTTAATTTCGAAAAATACCGGGGACGTCGGGTTCTCATCGTAATAGCGCACACGCAGTTTGAAGCGTGTCTTTTCCATCTGAATGGTAGCCCAATAGGTCTGAAGTCGATCGGAATCCAAATAAAGGCTGTGAACAGGATAATTACCATCGGGTTTTCCAACGCTGAAATCATCCAGAACCATATGGCAACGAATAAATTCACGAACCAGAGCAGCTTGCTTCTCATTTAACATGTACTTGCGCTCGAAGCGCGATGTCTGCATCTGATCTTCCATACACGAACAAAATTCTATTCACTCCTTTTGCTTACATTGTTTTGTGACATTAATGTCACAAAAATGACAAAAATCAATCATCTTCTTAAAAAAATGCGAACCTGTTTATTTCTTTAATCTGCTACGACAAAAGGTCTCAACGCACGCCGCAATGGTGTCAACTCTATCTATCGGAAAAAATGAGGCGTTTCTTGACTTTTGCCAGTCTCCGAAAGCTCCAATTGATTAAAAATCACAACCCGGTTTTAAAAAAATGAAGTTCCATGACAGGCATATTATGAAAGTCGCCAGGCCTTTTCCAACGTCTTGTCCAGTCCATCCGCTTTCTTGAGTGGGCTGATCAGAGCTAGATTAAAGTGATCCGGGCTGAAAAAGTCCCGCGCAACCGAACGCACCTGGGCAGCACTCACTTCGCCAAGCCGGCGCTTGGTCAACTCGGGAGACAGCACCTTACCATATCCCAGCAAATGTTCTCCCACCCACATCATCTGGTTCTCGCTATTTTCAAGATTGAGATCAATCTGGCCCGTCACATAATCATGCGCCCGTCTTAATTCGGCTGCTGGCACCAAATCCACCGTTAGGCGATGCATCTCCCTGAGAATGATCTTGAGCGTCTTTTCCAGCTTGTCCAAATCCACTCCTGCTGAGATCACCAGATCTCCAACGTCATCAAAAAAGCTCGTTGCGCTGTAAATCGAATACGCTAATCCCTGATCCTCGCGAACGGTTTGGAAGAGTCGCGAACTCATATTTTCTCCAAGGACCGCGTTTAAGACCCGCAATGCGAAACGGCGCTCATCATGCCGCGAACAGGTTTTCACTCCCAAAGCAATCTGGGTCTGCTCCGTTTTTTGGGTTTTAAGCAAGACGGATGGACGCTTTTGAACGCTGAAAGCGGGAACGTATTTGGGACGTTCTCCCGGGATGAATTTCCGGGCATAACGTGAAACGGCTTTAAGAACGTCCCCATGCTTGATCCTCCCGGCCACAGCAATGATGGTAGCAGGTGCCCCATAGTTCTTTTGCAAGTGTTCCAAAAACTGAGGACGATCCAGTTTGTTCAGCGTTTTATAAGTTCCTGTGATGGATCGGCCTAGCGGCTGTCCGGGCCACATGGTTGCATTCAACAGTTCGTGAACATACTGGCTGGGCTCATCCATGAAACTGGCCAGTTCCTCCTTGATGACCTCGCGCTCCTTCCCTATTTCAACAGGGTCAAACACTGAGTTGAGAAACATGTCCGTTTGAACGTCAAGCAACTCCTCAAAACGGTCGTAACGCGCCTTGGAATAAAAACAGGTATTTTCCTCGCTTGTATACGCATTCAAATAACCGCCAATCCCCTCCACCGACTGTGAAATTTCCTTGGCCGAACGTTTCTTGGTTCCCTTAAACAGCAAGTGTTCAATGAAATGTGAGACGCCACTTACTGATTCATCCTCAAAACGCCCGCCAACTCCAGCCCAGATTCCCAGACTCACACTGGCCATGTGTGGCATTTCTGCTGTGGCAATGGTAAGCCCGTTTTCCAAACGCGTTACTTGATACATAAGACGAACGGCCTATTCCATGGCTTGTTTAAATGCCTGCAGCAAGTCCGAATATTCCTCAAACGCATGGAATTGGGGGAATTGCTTTTTTATCGCCTCAGGAGCGTGAAACAGAAATCCCTTGTTTGCTTCCGCAAGCATCGTTGTGTCATTAAATGAATCTCCCGCCGCAATGACGTGAAAATTCATGCTCTTCAATGCGAGAACTGCGCTGCGTTTGGGGTTCGGTTGACGCAATTGATAGGAAGCAATCCGTCCGTTTTCGACAACCAGACGGTTACAGAAAATTGAGGGCCAGCCCAACTGCTTCATCAGCGGCTTGGCAAATTCTTCAAATGTGTCGGACAAAATCACAACCTGCGTCAACGAACGCAACTCCGAGAGAAACTCCGCTGCGCCGGGCAATGGCCGCATCGTGGCAATCACTTCCTGAATATCTGTAATCTTCAACCCATGCTGATCGAGAATCTTGATCCGCCCCAACATTAACTTGTTATAATCAGGCTCATCACGCGTCGTGCGGCGCAGCTCGGGAATCTGTGTCTTTTCTGCGACCGAAATCCAGATTTCCGGCACCAGCACACCTTCCAAATCCATTGCGACAATCGATTGTTTCACAATCCCCAGTCTTTCAAGATTGTTTTTGATTGTCGAGCAAATCGCAGTAGAGGAAACTACCTCCAGATGAACGCACAGCAACAGCCCCCAAACACGCCAGTCGATTCCTCTCTGCCTCCTTTGACTCCCAGCACTCTCTACCTCGTTGCCACTCCCATCGGAAACCTGGAAGACATTACCCTCCGAGCCTTGCGCACCCTCAGGGAATGCGATGTTGTGGCAGCAGAAGACACCCGCCACTCGGGACAATTGCTCAAACACTTTGGAATCTCAAAGCCCCTGCTGAGCTACTTTCAATTCAACGAAGCCAAGAGAAGCGAGGAAATCCTCAACCGCCTGCATCAGGGGCAGAAAGTGGCGTTGGTCACCGACGCAGGCACCCCTGGCATTAGCGACCCCGGGGAACGTGTTGTCCAAGCTGCGCTTGCTGCCAATTACCGGGTGGAATCCGTTCCCGGTCCCTGCGCGCTCATCACTGCCCTGACCGCCAGCGGATTACCCACTGACGAATTCCATTTCATTGGTTTTCTCCCACATAAATCAGGCCAGCGCCGCACTCAGCTAGAACAGGCCGCCGCGTTGAATGGCACCCTGATCTTCTACGAATCCCCATTCCGGGTTTTGAAATTCCTTGCTGAAGCCGCCGATGTATTTCCAACCCGAACCGTTGTTTTAGCCCGGGAATTAACAAAGAAATTCGAGGAATTTCAACGGGGAACCCCCTCTGAATTACTTAAAAGATATGAGAACAAGGGTGTTAAAGGCGAGTTTGTGATATTGGTTGGTCCCAAGACTGACAAATAAAAACGGTTAATTTGTCATTTTTTGTTTGCGCGTACTGACAAAATCGATATTTTAAACGAATTCCATAGTTGGAACGTGCGGTTTAATAAAGCCCTTACAGGGGGACCGTTCGAAAACAGCAGTGTTAACGGGTAAACAGTAAATAGTCAATATGCCAGCAAAATTATTCGTCGGTAATCTCACCTTCACCGCGACAGAAAATGATCTCCAAGACCATTTCGCGCAGGCTGGAGTCGTGGTATCAGTCAACATTATGCAGGACCGCATGACGGGTCGTTCCCGTGGTTTTGCGTTCGTTGAAATGGGATCTCAAGAAGAAGCTCAAAAAGCCATTCAGATGTTCCACTCCAAGGAATTTCAAGGCCGTCCATTGACAGTCAATGAAGCGCGTCCTCGTGAAGAACGTCCAGCCGGCGGCGGCGGTTATCGCGGCGGTCAGGGTGGAAATGGTGGCTATCGCGGCGGCAACGAACGCCGTGGCAACTATCGCCAATAAGACTCTATACTAGATTTAATTTTAGCCGCTGTCTTCAATCAAGACAGCGGTTTTTTGGTAGACCTTCCATTAAAGAAATTTCCCCGGATTCAATATATTTTGGGGATCAAGTGCGGACTTTACTGTCCTGTGCAGGTTCAACGTCGCCTCTGAAACCGCCATTGGCCACCACCGTTTCTTGGCAAGGCCAATCCCGTGTTCTCCAGTGATTACGCCGTCCCACGCCAAAACCTGGTGAAACAAGGCGTCAAGTGCGGCTTTGGACCGCTTTTCCACATCGGGCCAGTTCTTGTCATACATGACATTAACGTGGATGTTGCCATCTCCCGCGTGACCAAAACACGCCACGGGTAAGTCATACTTTTTCTGCAATCGTTCGGCAAAATCAAACAGGTCAACCAGGCGCCCACGCGGCACCACAATGTCTTCGTTCAGTTTGACAAGTCCGGTGGCACGAAGTGAAAACGAGAAATCCCGGCGGATTTGCCATAGTTTTTCGCATTCCTCATTTCCGAGGGCTTGCTGAATAAAAACCGGCTTTTGTGAACGCAGCAATTTCTCAAGCGCCTTTAGCTCCAGGCCAACGGAAGCCTTCTGTCCATCCAGTTCAACAAATAACAGGGCATCGGATCCCTCCAGACGTTTGCTTCCAGTATATTTTCGCGCTGCTGCCAAGGTAAACTTATCCGCCACTTCAAGTGCGCATGGAAAAAAGCCGGCACGAAATATGGACCGAATTGCCACAGCCGCATCGGAAGCCGTTTTAAACCCAGCCACCGTCAGCGCGTGAAATGGAGGCTTGGGAATCAGTTTCAATGTCACCTCGGTGACCACTCCCAACATTCCTTCTGAGCCAACAAACATCCGTGTCAATTCAAACCCCGTCTTATTCTTGTGCGTTCGCCCCCCCACCCTAGCCAAATCCCCATTCGGCAACGCCACTTCAAGCCCCAGAACATAATCTCGCGTCACACCATATTTCAAACAACGGGGTCCCCCTGCATTGGTCGCAATCGTTCCGCCAATGCTGCAATCCGCACGACTTGCAGGGTCCGGTGGATAGTACAAGCCTTTTGACTCCACTGTATCCTGCAATTTTTTGACGTTTACCCCCGGTTGGACCACAGCAACAAAATCGTCGGCATTGATTTCCTTAATGCGGTTCATCCGAGTCAGAGACAATGCAATGCCCCCCTCCACCGGCACACAACCGCCCACATAGCCATACCCAGCACCACGCGGCGTAACGGGTATCTTGTGCTCGCTGGCAAATTTCAGGATGCGCGCCACTGAGGCTGCCGTGCGGGGAAATGCAACGGCATCGGGCAAATGAGTTGCAAACCATTTGTCGCCCGAGTTTTTTTCACAAATCTTCGCTTCCAAACGCAGTTCACCTGCGGGAAGCATCCTCTTTAGTTTCTGCAGCAGTTGAGATGACTTCACGACGGATCTTTAGATTCTATAAGTGCTCGGGCATCCTGCGCCTGATCATCCGGGACCTGGACCAGAATTCCTCCGGCAGCCAGCGAATATCCATCCAAACATAAGGCGGACACCTCGTTGGCAACATTGACAAAAAAGCCTGCAGCTTCAAGTCGAGAACGAACCAATTGAGCATCGGCCGGACTAAACGCTCGAAAGACTGTGACTAATGACATGACCAAAGTTCGCCCTAAACAGGAAGAAAATCAAGTTTCCAAACACTCAAGTGTCGTTGTTCCAATAATTGCAACAAATTACCCCGCCAGTCATTGTTGGCAGTCCACCTATTTCCGCTCCTTGTCAAATGGACTGCTCTCTCTTCAATCCCGCTGGCCGACTCACAATAGCGTCTCACTTTTTTTCATTTGATTGACAGGTTCACGTTCTATTTCAACGATTCCATCAAATCATAGAAGAATCTTGCTTCCCTTGTCCGAAACAATTCAAACCAGGCTTTCGCCGTTTTTTCCCTCATCAAACTTGTCCGCTTGAAAACTTCATAGGAAAATTCCAACGGCGCATGGCCCGCAGCAGTTATGAGATTGCCATCCGTGACAGCCAGCTCGTTTGAATAGAGTTTTTCACCGGAATATTGCGGGCAGGTTGTCTTCAGCCAATTCAAATCATTGCTGGTATGTTTTCGGTTGTTAAGAACGCCATTCTTTGCCAGCGCAGCCGTGGCCCCGCAAATGGCAGCCACGATTGTCCCCTTCTCCAAAATTTTTGGAACCTGTTCCATCACTTTCAGATTTTCATCCTGATCCCAGGTTTCGCCTCCGGGAAACAACAACAGGTCACCCTCTTTGAAATCGATCTGGCCAATCTTGACTTCGGGCTTCACAGCCATCCCGCCCATCGTCTTAACAGCTTTGAGAGTGGGAGCGGTTTTGATCAAAGGGACAATGCCTTTTGATTTATCCAGAAAACGCCGCGAGTAAATCTCCGCGGTTATATACGCGATTTCCCAATCCGCCAGTGTGTTCAAAACATACAAGTAAGCTGTCATATCGTAACTTTGTTTTCTGATTCCACTCAAATCGAAGAGCCACAAAATAACAAGGACAGAATTGTTTCAAAATGATTGGTCTCCAAAACAAAAATCAAAAAACAGCTTGCACTACTACCATATTAGTATTACCGTAGTAGTAGTTATATGACATCCCCAATAATTCATCGCCTTGGTGATCTTCAGCTCAAGATCATGAAAGTTCTTTGGGCTCATCCGGAGACATCCGTATCGGATGTTCACAAAGCCATGGAACATCATCTTGCCTACACAACCATTGCCACAATGCTTCGTAAAATGGAGGAAAAAGGCCTTGTAAAACATACAATTGATGATCGCAAGTTCCTTTACAGCCCACTCATCAAAGAGGAGGAAGTCACACGTGACATGTCCGAACATCTGGTTGAGGGCTTATTCGAAGGAAGTCTTACTGACATGGTCTCACACCTTCTGAACACGCATGAAGTCAGCCGCTCAGAACTGGACCGCTTGGAAAAACTCATTGCTGAAAGGAAAAAGAAACTATGAACGCTTCACTAAACCAGGATCTGTTGGTCATTGCCATCGAAACGTCCACACTCCTTGTGATCGGGCTTTTAGCATACAGATACACGCGCACCACTGCCTGGAGAAAAACCATCTGGCAACTGGTTTTCGTGGCACTCATCGGCATCAGCCTTTCGGAATTCAGTGGCATTGGGCGTGGGATTGTTTCGTGTCTGTCCAATAGAAATCCTCAGGTACAACTGCCAGCAAATACCACCCCAATCTCCCCTGCCTCACACAACTGGACCGTCTCGCAATCCATACCAGCAACGGTTGAAAACAACGTTGAATCCAAATCAGTCCTATATTGGATTGAGCTTATTTGGATGGCAGGAACCGCAGTCGTGCTTCTACGCATTGTCATCAGTCAATCTCTCTTTCAACTTCTTCGCTTTCGCGACAAGAATGAGCGGAACGCCTCCTTGGCACAAAGAATTACCAGTGTTGCTGAGCGCTTCAAATTTCAAAAGCCGGTTCGTGTCATAAATCTTTCCAGGATCAATGCCCCAATCGCCTTCGGAACATTTGTACCAACCATTGGATTGCCAGAGGATTTTTCACAAAGATTTTCTCCCGTGCAACAAGAAGCCATGCTCGCACACGAGATGGCGCATCTGGCCGGGCACGACCCGCTGTGGTATCTGGCCTCTGATCTTGTATGCGCCTGTTATTGGTGGAATCCCCTCGTGTGGATTGCCCGCAGACAATTCCACTTCAGTTGCGAATTTCAGGCTGATGAGGCCACATCACTCATTGAAAACGGCCCTGATGCTCTGGCAGAATGTCTTGTGGCAATGGGGCGCAATCTGGTTGAGAAACAGCGCTGGGCATGGATTGGTGCCGATGGTGGAGGGTTTCATTCTCAATTGGGCAAGCGCGTTGAACGTCTGCTTGACACGACATCGCAACCTGTGAACGTTCGCAGTAATCCAAACCTGATCCCGCTGAAACCGTTTTTGTGCATCGTCGTCACTGGCGGACTCATTTTGGCAACAGGCTGGATGGCAGGCGGCAAGGTTCAGGGATCCACCTGGCAGGAAACTCTGGAACATTCCTGGAATTTGTCTCCCAGCGGCCTGATTCTAGCCGCAGCTTCAACTCCTCTCCCCACCACCAACACCACACCTAAATCCGCTTCAATCTCAATAAGAAGAATAAATTCCGATATAAACGACCAGGGTTGGATCATTCGATTGACATCCCAGTGCGATGCACTATCAACTAATTTAACTCGTTACGCAGAAAGCAATGGAATCCACTTAACAGCCACATCCCTAAAAGGTCGTCTGGAACAGTATTTTAAACATACAGAACTTAAGATTACCCAAATTACTTTCGCAGCCAGCACAAACATAGTGTCTGTCGATTTCCGTGTTCATATGAAAGATGCTGCTCCTCTGTGGCCCATTCTAATGGCAATGGGTGATATTGCGGGTATAAAAAATCAAGAAACCAACTTGATATCCAACATTACAACAAGTTCAAGTCAATCTTCTACTCTGACCAATACGATTGGTCCCTTGTATTCCCAGACCTTCATGATCAACAAAGCAAAACTGCCAAAATCTCTGTCGGAATATGCCCGCTATACTGGGCAAACTTTTACAAGCACGGACATAAAGGAACAATTGAGACAAGTTCTTAACGCAGAAGGATTTCATTCCAACAACATTCCTGGCATATCGTATATTTACCATGATACACTCGGACAACTCAATGTCACAGGAACTAAGAATGACATTCGTATTGTAAAAAACACACTATCTTCAAAGCTCAAAGTCGAAATTTACAATCCCCAGTTGGTGATTCAAGCCAAGTTTATCGAGGTTCCCACTCAGGACGATCCAGAACTAAAAGAACTGGTCTCAGCCACAAAGTTATCGTTCAAACCACTCTCACAATTGAAAGCAGAAACAAACCAGATAGAAACCGCGTTCTACACCATTCTTCCCAATGCGGATTTCCAGGGTTTTCTCAAATACATTGAGAATCGTCGCGGAGTAGAAATGCTTGCCGCTCCCAGTATCACCACACTCAGTGGACGTCAGGCACACATTGCTATTGGAGATAAGCAGTCAGACGGACAGTCATACGGTCCATCATGTGATTTCATACCAACAGTGTCACAGGACCAGAAAATGATCGACCTTACCAGCATAGCACAAGTGGTCGAAACCAATGGAACCCGCGTACTGATGACAAAACAAGCAGTGCCAAATGGAAATACATTGATTATGTATGGATTATGCAAAAAAGGATCCCCATTGAAAAACAACGCTCTGCTGGTCGCCGTGACCTGCACCGAAATTGACCCGGCAGGAAATCCCATAGAACAGGAGTAAGTTCCTGGAAAAAACAATATAAAAACCACGTTGGACTGCTCTATCTCAAGCACCCTGTTTGCCAAACAAACGGTCCATCTTTTCTTTGACAGCCGGGTCCATTTTGACCAGAGGCGGCCATTCGCGCTTGAAGCCCTCACCGGGTAATTTGTGGGTGGCATCAATGCCCAGCTTGCTCCCCATGGCAAACTCGCTTGTTGCGTGGTCCAGTGCATCCGCCGGGCCACGTGAGAACAACCCGTCCCGTTGTGGATCCGTATTTGCTCCGAGATGAAACAACACCTCGCTTGTGTTGCGAACATCCACATCGGCATCTACCACAATGATGTATTTTGTAAACATCATTTGCCCCATGCCCCAGAGACCGTGCATGATTTTGTATGCCTGCATCGGATACGTCTTTTTAATGCTCACAAAAACCATATTGTGAAACACCCCTTCAGCAGGCAGTGCGATGTCCACAATCTCCGGGAAGTTCATTCTAAAGACAGGCATGAACAATCTCACACTGGCGTCGCCCATGAAAAAGTCTTCCATTGGCGGAATTCCAACAATCGTCGCGGGGTAAACGGCGTCCTTGCGATATGTGATGGCAGTCACATGAAATGCCGGATACTTGTCAGCCAGTGAATAATAGCCTGTATGATCGCCAAACGGACCTTCCGTGCGCAAGGGTTCCTTGGGATCGACATAACCTTCAATCACAAAATCCGCATTTGCCGGCACTTCCAAGTCGTTTGTCAAACATTTGACCAGTTCGACTGATTTTTTACGCAAGAAACCGGCCAGTAAAAATTCATCCAAGCCATCCGGCAACGGTGCCGTCGCAGAAAAAGTATACGAGGGATCACCACCGACAAAAACGCTGACCGGCATTTGCTGTCCAGTCTCGTAATAGCGCCGCCCGTGCCGGGCTGCGACTTTATGGAGTTGCCAATGCATCCCCGTTGTCTGGCTGTCAAATATCTGCACCCGGTACATTCCCAAATTTCGCTCGCCCGTATCGGGATCCTTTGTAGCCACGCACGGCAACGTAATGAAACGTCCTCCATCCATGGGCCAGGTTTTGAGAATGGGAATATTTAAAAGAGTCGGCACAAAATTGCCATCCGTGGGAGCAGGAGCAAGAGCAGCACCGTCAAACTTATGAACCACTTCCTGGCAGGGACCAGATTTTACAATGCTCGGTTTTGCGTGGCGCAAATCCAGCGCCATGCCCAACAGTTTTAATGCGTCTTTAAAACTCGCAGGGGGCTTGGCCTTGACGAGAGCACCAAGTTCCGCCGCTGCGTCGTCCACCGAGTTTACACCAAGACTCATGGCCATCCTCTTGGGGGAACCCATCGTATTGATGGCCACTGGAAATGGAGAAACCTGGCCATTAACCAATGGCTTTTCGATCAGCAGCGCCTTGCCACCGTTGGGCGATTTCATTTCGCGATCCGCCAATTCGGTGATTTCCAACTCAGTGGCCACCGGTTGGGAAATACGCTTGAGCTCGCCCGCCTTTTCCAAGGCGTTCAAAAAATCGCTAAATGAATCGTAAGCCATACTTTTTCAAGCATAGCGACTTGAGAAAAGCACGCAATCCAACTTCTTTAGCATTTGCAAGCCGCCGATAAAGGAATATACATGCCCTAAATTTGTTATTTTAAAAATGACTATTAAAAAGACAGAACGCAAAAGCGAATGTATCGCCCACGTCCCCGAGTGGATGGAAAAGAAGACATGCCCCAACCGGAGCAAATACCTCTCCGGCCAACGGATTCTCCCCAAGGGGATCACAGGCAAGGAATCCGCCGCCGAACTCGTTGATAACGCCTTTTTGGCCTACAACGCCGCACGGTTGCGCGAAGCCAGCATGCTGTTCTCAAAGAAAATGCTCGAATCCGATGTCACAGTCGGCATGACCTTGGCCGGAGCCTTGACCCCGGCTGGCCTTGGCCCTTCGGCTGTCATCCCCCTTATCAACGCCGGATTCGTTGACTGGATTATCGCGACAGGCGCAAACATGTATCACGACCTGCATTTTGCCTTCAATTATCCCCTGCACGCTGGTAGCGCGATGGTGGATGATACCGACCTGCGCAAAAACAACGTGGTGCGCATTTACGATGTTCTGTTGGATTACACTGATTGCCTGCTCAGCACCGATGAAGGCCTGCGCCGCATTCTTGTGCAGCCCGAGTTCCAAAAAGAGATGGGCACGGCTGAAATGCACTATTTCATCGGCAAGTATGCCGCTGAATGGGAAAACAAGACCGGACTGAAGAACGTCTCCATCCTTGCCGCCGCCTACCGCGCCGGAGTCCCCATTTTCACATCATCCCCCGGTGATTCCACCATTGGAATGAACATTGCCGGACTGGGCTTCCGCGGCAACAAACTGCAAATTAACCCAACCACGGATGTCAATCAGACCACGGCAATCGTCCTCGGAGCCAAACGTTCTGGTGGCAAGAGCGCCGTCATGCTCATGGGCGGTGGTAGCCCGAAGAATTTCATGCTCCAGACCGAGCCGCAAATTCAAGAGATTCTCTGCATTCCCGAGTTTGGTCAGGATTATTTCCTCCAAGTCACCGATGCCCGCCCTGATACTGGCGGTCTCTCAGGTGCCACTCCTCACGAAGCCGTCAGTTGGGGCAAGATTGATCCCAATCACCTCCCAGATGCCGTGGTTTGCTACACAGACACGACAATCGCGCTGCCCATTCTGACCCACTATGCCTTGGCCAATCGCAAACAACGCCCTCTCAAGCGCCTTTACGACAAGCTGCCTGAACTTGGCAAGCTCTTGACTCGCGAGTTCTTCAAGAACAACAAAGTCAAAATGTTCGATGGATCTGATCCCAAAGTGGATTAATCTATTTAACCCGGATTAAATCAGTTTTCCGTCTCAATGCCTTCCAACGTGAAATTCCGTTGGAAGGCGTTTTTTCTACTCATTATCCGAGCAAAATACACGTCGGTCCGACTTGAAGTAATCGCTTTTCATTTGCCACTGTGGATTTGGACCACTATCTTCACCCCTTGAATAAAGGCTAAAACCCCTGCCGAATTCGATCAATCCATTACTCATTCAAAAAAAACATGAAAAGGATCAAGAAAACGTCCGATCGGAAAGCATCCAACAAAAAAGCCTTTAACACTGTCGAGACGGCTCCTGTTGCCACACCGGCATCAGAAGTTGCAGCCACCACACCAGTGGCAACACCTGTTCGGCAGATGGAAACACCCCCAGTGCCAGACCAAACCAGCGTGCAAGTCCAAAGTTGCATCGAATCCCTACGCTCTGGCGAATTAAATTCCCGCATTGCGGCGGTGACAAAACTCAGCCAGTCCAATTCTGCTGAAGCCATCACAGCTTTACAAAACGCATTGCGTGACCCGGCGGCGGAAGTTGCTCAAGAAGCCGCGCTGACTTTGGGCAAAATGCAAAAAACGTCCTCGGTTGAAGCCTTAATCGTAGTTCTTGAAAACGCGGATGGTTACTTTCACAGCACGGTCCGTGCAGCCGCAGCAGAAAGCCTTGGCCAATTAAGAGATCCCCGAGCAATTCCGTCTTTAACCAAAACAGTTTGGGACCTTTTTGCCGTTCCCAGCCAGTCCGCCATTCATGCCTTGGGACTTCTGGCCCGTGAACAAGCCGTTCCCACCCTTTTGGAAGTCGTCGCCAACACCAACAATTACTTTTTGACATCCGTTCGTGTTGCCGCCATCGAAACTCTTGCATCGATTCCAGTGCAAGCCGCGCGCGACTGCCTGCGCAACGTGGCAAACAATCTCAATGAGGCGCCCGAAGTTCGTAAAGCGGCGACTCTCGTGTTTGCCTGACGCCATTCCAGTTTTTAACTCAATGAATAATTCCGAAACTGCTGTTCTAAGTCTCTCTGACATACAAGAAGCCCGAAACCGTTTGAGCAAGGCCATTGTTCAAACCCCTTGTGCTGAATCCATTGCCCTGTCCGAACTGACAGGCTGCCACGTATTCTGCAAACGCGAATACCAGCAACGCACCGGCAGTTTCAAGGAACGTGGAGCACGAAACGCCCTGGCACTTCTTTCCCAGGCAGACGCAAAACATGGTGTCATCGCCGCCTCGGCAGGAAACCACGCTCTGGGTCTAGCCTGGCATGGACGTGCCATGGGAATCCCCGTAACCGTCGTCATGCCCCGCTTTGCCCCTCTCGTCAAAGTCTCCACATGCCGCCGTTTCGGGGCACGAGTCATTCTCAAGGGAGACACTTACGATGAAGCGAAAGCTCATGCGCAGAAGCTCTCGGAAGAAGAGAAACTCACCTTTGTCCACCCGTTTGATGATCCTCACGTCATTGCCGGACAAGGAACCCTTGCGCTGGAAATTCTTGACCAAGTTCCAGATATTGAAGCAGTTGTCGTTCCCGTAGGCGGTGGTGGCTTGTTGGCGGGAACTGCCACGGCATTACGTGCGCTCAAACCTGGAATCATCATCATCGGAGTGGAACCAGAAAGTGCCTCCTGCTTTGCAGCAGGGATCAAGGCCGGAGAACCCGTCACTATAAAAACGCAAGCCACTTTGGCAGACGGCCTTGCCGTCGCCCGAGCTGGGAATGTCACTCTCAGCATTGCCGGACCTCTGGTCGATCGTGTTATTTCAGTAAGCGAAGACCTTTTGGCCCTGGCCATCCTACGGCTGGCTGAGCTCGAAAAAGCCGTTGTTGAAGGAGCGGGAGCGGCACCGCTTGCCGCGCTGCTTGGGGGAGAACTCCCAGAACTGGTGGGAAAGCGAGTTGCACTGGTTCTCTCAGGAGGTAACATTGATCCCATTGCACACAGCCGGGTCATTGAAAAGGGGCTTGCTGCAGACGGACGCATCTATCGGTTTGACGCCCAGATCAGCGACCGCCCCGGAGCTCTGGCCCATTTGTCCAGCATCCTAGCAAGCGCAGGGGCCAACATCACTGAAATCGTCCACAACCGGACCTTTGCCGGTCCGAGCATCAGCACTGTTCATGTGCTATGCACCGTTGAAACGCGGGATCGAGAACACATCATGGAAGTCAATCGAAAGCTGGGCGAAGAAGGGGTGTTACTTTCCACTGTGGATGGTCCGATCGGCTGGTTCTAATCTGTCGATCTAGAGAAGGTTTGCCATTTCATCAAAGCCAGCCTGAACTGTGTTTTTCAGTTCAGGCTGTTTCTTTTTTTAAAAATAACCTTTGTTTGACTCAGAAAATGCATTATAAGGACCAGCAAGTTCAACCAATCATATGGTATTTATCAAGGCCAGGTACTGGAGATTATTGAGTTTGGCACGGTCGTTTCTTGCATTGCTGGCATTTGCCATGGGCGCAACTTGCCTGTCCCATGCGGAGTCCAATTCCACCATTCGTTTTGACGCGATCATTGGTTACAGCAGTGTTTCCCCGTTAAACGCCTGGTTTCCCATCACATGCGAGCTTCAAAATTCCGGTCCAACAATCACAGGCATCATTGAGATTTCCAGTGATCAACTGACACAGGGACAAAACCGCCGCATCAAGGTTGAACTCCCCTCCAATACCATTAAGAGAATAACCATTCCCGTCTTTTCCACGTCCCGTTTTAACAATTGGAATGTAAAGCTCCTGTCAGAAAATGGGAAAACCATTGCTGAGCCCAATTATATTGGAAACAGGCGAATTCCTGGAAATCCTGAATTGGGGGTTCTCTCCAGAACCGCCTCCGGGGTCCCCTCCTTTCCCGAAATCAAATCCCGCAACAACGAACAACAACCCTTGGCTGTGCGGTTGCAGACCGAGCTATTTCCAGACAATCCCATCGTCTTGGATGGAATCAAAGCCATTTATTTGAGCAGCGAACGCGCCGCCGGATTAAGCGTTGCCCAAGTCAACGCCCTGCTCGCATGGATGGAACATGGCGGCAATCTCGTTGTCGGAGTGGAAAGCCCTCAGGATTTGACCTCATCAGAATGGCTAAACAAGATCCTTCCCTGTGATTTGGACAAGACCGTGTCTCTCAATTCCCACGCAGAGTTTCAACAATATATTCACGAATTCTCGGCAATCCCGGGGGAACAGGTGACTGCAAATCCACCCGTTCAAAAACAATCCTCCCCATCGCAAAAGAAAAACGCTAACAATAAAAAAACATCAGCCAATCCTACCCCTTCCTTGCGGCAGGTTGATAACGCAAACAACCTGACAGGATTGGAAGTCTCAGTGGATACAGCGTTCGAAAACGCTGCTCTTCCCGCATTTGCTGGCTCCCTGAGAGATGGGCAAGTCATCCTGAGCAGTGGTTCCATTCCGCTTATCATTCAAGCTCCGCGCGGTCATGGTAAGATCACCATTCTTACATTTAGTCCTGAACGCGAACCGTTCCAATCCTGGAAAAACCGGGTATGGTTCTGGACAAAACTTGTGGGGATTTCACCCAATTTATACACCACAAGTGAATATACCTCAGACTATGGACGCGCCAGTTCCGATGGTGTGATCGGATCAATGATTGACAGCAAACAGGTGCGCAAACTTCCCCTGGGCTGGCTATTATTGTTGCTGGCAGTCTATCTGGTTGTCATCGGCCCGCTGGATCAATATTGGCTGAAAAAAATAAATCGCCAGATGCTGACCTGGATCACATTTCCACTCTACGTAATCGCGTTCTCCGTGTTGATCTACTTTATTGGCTTTTACCTGCGCGCCGGCGATCTAGAGTACAATGAACTTAGCATTGTCGACGTTCTTCCCAACAATCTTCTCACTCCCGCTGAAAAACCGCTCGAAGAACGCACCAGCGCAGTGGGTGGCGACTCAGCAGTTTTGCGAGGGCAAACCTACTGTTCAATTTACTCCCCCGTCAATGCACGTTACCCTCTGGCCAGCGATCTTCCATATGCAACATTCCGTGGCGAATTCATGGATATCGGCAGCGGACAGAGCGGTCGTGCCACCATTGAACAGCACGGCAATTCTTTTAAGGCTGAGGCCACTGTTCCAGTCTGGACCAGCCAGCTTTTCGTTAGTGACTGGCTGCAGCCATCCTCCATGCCATTTGAAGTGAACCTTTCTTCCACAGAACATAATTGGGATGTTGTGATTCGAAACAAATCAGACAGAAAATTCACCAGTGTCCACATCGCTCTCATGGGGCGCATTTATGAATTGGGCACACTTCAACCGGCAAGCACCAATTCCTTCAAACTTACTTCAGAAAAAGGGGTTCTTCTGTCTGATTTTGCCAATAAAAATGGTTTCAATCTTCGCAGAGCCGCGGACATGCGGCGATCAAGCTTTGGTAACAACTCCGTGGAAATTGGCAACATTGCGCTCGGCTCCATTGCCGTTTCTTTTGCTTCGCTCTGTAATCCACCAAGGAGCAATCAGGCTGGCAATTACGACTCTGGAATTGCAACCCCAGAAGGACTGGATTTGAGCACCCAGCTCCAGCATAATCAGGGTGTCTTGTTTGCCTGGGATGAGAACCATTCCTTTGTTCCGTCGTTCAACAAGTTTTCAAGTAAACGATACAATCGCAACACGCTCCTACGCGTCCTGCTTCCAATGAAACAAAAACCGACAGCCATGTAACAAAATCATGAAGACAGGAAGAATGCCAAGGAAACAAGCCTCCGATTCAATTGAATTCGGCGTTGCGTCATATCCTTTAAATGTGTTGATTATCAATATTTAATTTCATATGGATGAACCTCAAGTCCCAGCAGTTGAAATCACCGAACTCACCCGCTCTTACGGATCAATGCTCGCCCTCAATTCCCTCAGTTTGACTGTCAACAAGGGGGATCTCTTTGGTTTCATCGGATCGAATGGCGCGGGAAAAACAACCACCCTGCGGATTCTGGCCACATTCCTCGCCCCCACCTCTGGAACGGCAAAAGTCTTGGGAAATGATGTCGTCAAAAATGCAGACGAGGTCCGTCACATCATCGGTTACATGCCCGATTTTTTTGGTGTCTACAAGGACATGGAAGTCACTGAGTATCTCGATTTCTTTGGCGCCTGCTATAAGATTCCAACAGCCCAGCGTGAAAAGACCGTCAATGATGTTCTGGAACTGGTGGGGCTGACCGAAAAACGGGGTTCCATCATCGGGGCTCTGAGTCGTGGTATGCAGCAACGGCTCGGACTTGCCCGTGTCTTGATTCATGATCCCAAGGTTCTTTTACTGGATGAACCCGCAAGCGGACTTGATCCCCGTGCGCGCATTGAGATGATGGCGATTTTGGAGGAACTCCAACGTCTGGGAAAAACCATCCTCATTTCATCCCACATTCTGAGTGAGTTGCAGACCTTGTGCAATCGTGTGGCCATCATTGAAAAAGGAAAATTGATTTACAGCGGCCCGGTCCAAGGCGTGCGCGATCAAATGTCGGCGGGGCTCGTTTACTGGCTAACCGTTCGTGGGGACGCCACAAATGCCATCACCCTCTTAAAAGCACGTCCGGAAATCAAGGATGTTGCTGCGGTGGATGGACAGGTCAAAATTACGTTTGCCAACCAAACAACCGACCCAACACTTGTGCCGGAATGGCTGGTTCAAAACAAGATCAAGTTCGATGGGTTCTGGGAAGACGAAGTCGGTTTGGAAGAAGTCTTCCTGCGTGTTACACGCGGGGAAACTCAATAGCGATTCGCTTGTGCGAAAAAGGAGTCCGGATTTGCCGGGCATTGCAGTCAAAAAACGACCATGGAATTTACTGAAGTAAAACCAAACACCTCCATGGTCTTGTGCCAAAGATGAAAGTCTGGAGTCGATTCTTGTCAAAAAGCGATGCCGGAGTATGGCCAGTTGTTCAACGCGAACTCTGCGCTGCATCTCATCGTGCTTCTTCTTATTGGCAACGGGTTGCAGCCTGTGGAGTTGCCTTTCTGGCTTTCTATTTCCTCTCCAAAAGCGACTTTCCAACCCCCTCCTTCATGGGAGCCAGACTGTTCAACACGGTTCACATTCTACTCGTTGTCCTGCTGATATTGATGGTTCCCTTCATGACTGCTGATTGCATCGCAAGGGAAAAGAGGGAAGGCACTCTGGGATTGCTGTTTCTCACCCCATTGACAAGCCTTGGGATCATTATTGGAAAGAGCCTTGTTCAAGCCTTGCGGGTCTTTTCCATCTGGCTGGCAATTCTCCCCATTCTCACGCTTCCGTTTAACATGGGGGGCGTTGTATGGATGGACATGATTAACGCCGTGGTGATGGAAATGCTGGTCGCAATTCTTGTCCTCTCAGGCGGATTGTTGGCCTCCACTCTTGCTGAAGATCGAAACATTGCCCTTTTTTACTCATACAGTTTTGCCGCTTTGCTGCTGATTGGCTTCAGCATCTTTCTCGGCACACTAAACACTTTATTTGCATTTTTGCCTGCTTCATTTAAGCCGGATGTTTGGAATCTTGCTCAACTCGGCTCATGCCAAATCCTTTGTTTCAACACTCCTCAAAGGTGGGGAATATCGTTTTTAAATTTTTTACCCAGAGTAACCATCACCCATGCTGGCTGGCAGAGTGAGATTGTCACTGGCCTGATTGTCTGCTTGATCATCCTTTGGATTACACTTCGGATTGCGGCGGCACACATCGAACACACATGGAATGACGAAATGTCCAGAAAAAGCAAATGGTGGAAGCCTCTCAAGCTGGGGTATTCGTTCTTTCCCAATAAAAAAGAGGCTGAGGGGCGTGTTCTCGTGTCTACCCAGCGGATGGGGCGCACTCTTCGCATCACCGCCATTTGTCTGTTTTTGGTTACCTACTTCACGGCATGGGGATGTGGATTGGACATCAAATATGCCTCAGTTTTTTGGGGGGCAATTGGTGTGTCATTTCTTTTCTTTGCCCTGCTGTTTTATCTGACATCCATCGACTTCATTGTAGCGATTTCGGCCTCAGAAAAGGAAAAACTCCGGCAAAAAAGTCCCGTTGCATTGCTCCGTTTCTACGTAAAATTTTTCGTGACTGCCATTTTCGGTTCCAGGAGACTGCTAAACCAAAATCCCATCTCATGGCTTCAAAACTACTCGGCAAAAAACCGGCTCATCAAGTGGGGGCTGTTTATTTTGTTTCTGCTTTTGTCATCATTCTATGTCCAACAGGCCTCCAAAACCGATGATAGCACGGACTTCATCGAGATAATAATGCTGATCATTCTCGGGATCATGTATACACTTTCCGGAGTCAACAGCTTTTGGCGCGAAAAGCAAAATGGCGGTCTGGAACTTCTTTTGGTTACACCACTGAGCGCTATGCAAATCATTTTGGGCCGCGCACGCGGGCTATGGACGCAATTTCTGCCAGCTCTACTTGTCATTGCTGCATTTCACTTTATGGTCCCAGCAAAAAGAGACCCTCTGGATTATATCCCAATCTGGACGATTTTTTGCACTTACATCAGCCTCCCGTTCTTCGCAATTTACACCGCATTGCGTGTCAAGTATTTCATTGTTGCCCTGATCATCACTATTCTGGGAATTGCTTTCAGTTGTCTTTTTGGAATCATCGTTGTCACTGATTCAGAAGCCATAATGCCCATCTCTGTCGAAGAGAGAGTCATTGTTTCCGTACTGGGAATGACCGCCGGCTATGCCATATTCATTGGCGTCACTTTATTTTTGTTGAAGCATAGTCTCTCCAGAAAAATCTACTCATTTTGACCACTTCCACAAAATTCTCATCAGAGGAGAAAACCACCACACCGACGTGTCAGCATCGTCCCTCTCCGTTTTCTTCTGCAAAGCCGATGATTTTTCGTGAATTACAGGCAGAATCTCATAGATCAGGCAACTTTGCATTACGGTCAATCACTGTTCTTTCTGGCATTATTGTTTTGTTTTATACTTTTCAATTTCCACATAACCCCACCAACCTTGGCAGCATTACCTTTAGCTGGCTCCACAGGCTCTTGTGTGTTCTGCTCGTCTGGGTGCCATTGGGCATGGCCGACTGTATTGCCAGAGAAAAACGGGAGGGAACACTTGGGCTGCTCTTTCTGACGCCTCTCACAAGCACTGGAATTGTGGTGGCCAAATGTTTCGTGCAAGCCCTCCGAGCTTGTATTGTTTGGACAGCAACCATTCCAATACTGTCAATTACATACCTTTGCGGTGGAGTCAGCAGCTTGGATTTTGCCACTGGCATCGGCTTTCAAATGATCGTGGCCATTTCAGGAATGGCGGCTGGTTTGGTAGCCACCAGCCTGACATCCAAACAAGGCAAAGCGTTTACCATCGCACTTCTTTTAACGCTCTTCTTCGTTTTAATTGTTCAGTCCATCTTTTTTCTCGAATGGATTCACTTTTTGCCAGCCACTTTAAAAAGCAACATTCTCAATGCTTCCTTCCAAGAGCAAATCAGCATGTTTTTGGTGGGGAGCAGCTATAACCTTGTCGGTTTCCAACCTGATTTGCTCTGGAGCGGAGTACTGTTTCGTGTTGGCCCATCACATCAGATCTGGTTTGGCATGATGATCAGTTGTCTTCTGATCTCCGTGGGACTGTTCCTTCTCTCCATCCTCTTCGCAGCATGGCAGATTGAGCGTTCATGGCAAAATTCGGATATTTCTCCAAAGGGAAACCGTGTCAAGCGAATCCTTGATTTCAATTTCTTCTCCAGAATCCAAAAACGTGAACTTTGTTTTATCCAGGAATGGAATCCCCTGCTCTGGCTTCGATGGCACACATGGAAAATTGGAAAGTCACAAGCATTTCTCTGCCTATGTCTCGTGATCGTAGAAAGTTTTATAATCCTAGCGTGGAAAACAAATGAAATCAAAAATCTGCATTCTATTCTTGCTGCTCTGCTGATTACCATTGGTTGCATCATTTTGTATGTTGGTTTTGCCAATTTCCTCGAAGAAAAGCAAAATGGAACACTCGAATTGGTTCTGACAACACCCCTGAGTCAAAACAAGATCATCTGGGGTAGTGTGATTGGAATATGGATGCAATTCGTTCCCTCCCTGCTGGTCATTTTTCTTTTTTATCTGACAGCAAACTCCATGTATTTTAACACTTACGACCTGCTGCAGGATTGGTGGGAAATCTTATGTATTTATTTTAGCATTCCCTTTTTCATGGTCTTTGCGGTTATGTGCGTCAGGAAAACCTATCTGGCATTACTTTTAGTGATAGTCTTTTTGGGGGGAGCCCATTCGGTGGGAACTCTGCTCCAATATCTCAGCGAGCAACTAAGCCAAAGGGCAACAAGCAATTACCTTCAGCAATACAGCCTTGGAATAAGTTACACATGTAGTGTTCTAGTCGCCTATCTGCTTACAAAATATTGTTTTTCACATCGTCTCTACGCAATCTGATCGTCTATTGGCACCCCATTATCAATGATCCCGTCTAAAAATCCGGACATGCAAAATTGCACCGTCGCAACTTCTTTTTTCGACTGGTGTTCTTCTCTGGGAAGATTATTATAATACTATGAATTTTAAGTTGGCATTCGTGGGATGTTTGGGGAGCGCCATGCTTCTCTGCGCACAAAATGTGCTGGCAGAAAAAAATGGTGGACCTCCTGCGCCCCTCACTTCCGGTGCTCCTTCCAACTTGAAAATGGCTGAATCTGAAGAGGAAACACCAGGGGATGCCGTTGAAACAACAAATTCAAATCCCTACGCCGCCATTATTGCTCGCAACGTTTTCAGGCTGCAACCGCCTCCCCCTCCGCCCACACCGACCAATAATGATCCAACAAACATAGCCAGTTCGCTTAAATTAACAGGCTTTATCAAAATTGAAGGACTTCCCTTGAGGGCGATGTTTGTCAACACCCCCAAGGATCCAAAAATCGAGTCCACCTATTACAGCCTTTGCGAAGGCGAAAGGGAAGGCCCCCTCTCCATTCTTAAGTTGAACGAGGAAAAGGAGTTTGCTGAAGTCATGAATTCGGGAGAAAAACTGGTAATATGGCTTAAAGACAGCAAGCCCACAAACGGTCCGTCAGCAGGACCGCCTCAAAAAGGAATGCAGCCGCAGCCAGTAAACACGGTTGCACAAGGACCGCAGAACTCAATTGTTAGCAGGGGAGGTGTGGCTGTTGCTGGAGGCACAGTCCTTCCCACTCCAACTCCGACAGCAAACACTCAAGGCGGTGGAATACAGGCCCATGGGCAGTCCATTCCCTCCCGTAACGTGAGAGGGATTCAAGCTGCACAAGCACAAACCTATCAACCCAAAAGCGCAGAAGAATCTGCAGCACTCTTGCTGATCAATTCCAAAGCCGCGGGAAACAACGGGCCCCCAATGCTGCCAATCCCTGGCCTTCCCTAGTAAGTCTTACTCCTCCCTTATTTTGACAAATTCAAGATCTCGGAGGAGCTTTTATATCATCTTCAATTGGCTTTTCCCCTGAACATGGCCTAAGGTTATAGGCGTAAAACGTTAGTAGCCATGCTCATTCGGTAATGTGGAATGCCGTGTTTCTCTGTATCGGCATTTGAGAGGAGTGTTCATGGCTAACAACAATATTCCGAACAGCGAGACCGTATGAACAAGTCGATCGAACTGCTTTTATCCCAGCTTTATGGCGAGATGAACACGTCAGCCATACAAACTCGCCTGGGTATTTTACTTAAAAACTTCACGAAGCAACGACAGAATACGCCGACAAAGAGGGAAACGATACCATTGACAGAGCAGGATGCACTCCTGATCACCTATGCCGACCAGGTTCGCAAAGAAAACGAAGCGCCACTTGAAACACTCACGCAATTTTGCAACGAGCACTTAAACAACATTGTCAGTGGCATCCATATACTGCCTTTCTATCCTTGGTCGTCTGACGATGGATTCTCGGTAAAAGACTATTTTGAAGTCGATACCAACTACGGTACCTGGAAAAACATCCGCGAATTGGGAGCCCATTTTGACCTCATGTTTGATGGTGTTTTCAATCACGCATCGGCTCAGGGAGTCTGGTTTCAAAAATTTCTGAAAAACGATCCTGAAGTTCAGGACTTCTTCATCTCCATCAATGGAAACCCAGACCTTTCCAAAGTCATCCGCCCTCGCACACTCCCCCTGCTCACGGAGTTCGAGACGGCTACCGGACCAAAAAAAATATGGACAACATTCAGCCCGGATCAGGTGGATTTGAACTTCAAAAACCCACAAGTTCTGTTGGCCATTACCGAAGCGCTCTTGTTCTACATCACCCAGGGAGCACGCTTCATCCGACTGGATGCCATTGCATTTCTCTGGAAGGAAATTGGCACACCATGTCTTCACCAGCCTCAGACACATCAGATCATCCAGTTACTAAGGCACATTCTCGACGAGGTAGCGCCTGAGGTCCTCATCATTACCGAGACAAACGTTCCGCACGCAGATAACCTCTCCTATTTTGGCAACGGCCATGATGAAGCGCAATTGATCTACAATTTTGCCCTGCCACCATTGGTATTGCACTCGATCCAGACCGGAAATGCCGAAAAATTAACTCATTGGGCGGATTCCCTCGAACTCACATCCAATCAAGTCACCTTCTTTAATTTTCTCGCCTCACACGATGGTATTGGGCTAAATCCGGCCCGCGGCATCCTGACAGAATTCGAGATCGATGCCTTGGTTCAAAACACTCTCGCTCGCGGCGGATATATCTCCTACAAGTCCATGCCTGATGGCTCCAAGCTCCCGTATGAAATGAACATCAACTACTTGGACGCTCTATCTGATCCCTCCCAAACAGAGTCAAACGAAATACTGGCGCAAAAGCTCCTGACAGCGCACGCCATTCTACTTTGCTTACAAGGAATGCCCGGAATTTATTTTCATTCCTTGTTTGGCTCCAGAGGAGATCAGCATGGAGCAAAAATTTCCGGAATACCTCGTCGAATAAACCGGGAAAAGCTCTTTGCAATCCGACTCAATGAAGAACTCCAAATGGAAGGCACACTTCGGAATGCCATCTGGAATGGAATGAAAAGTCTGTTGAATGCCCGCAGACAGCACGACGCGTTTCATCCACTGGCAAAACAGGAAATTCTCTACTCTGACGCCCGCCTGTTTGTGGTTCATCGCATCGGCAAAAAACACAGCGCACTCTGCATCCACAATGTCTCAGAATACTCCGTGTCAACAGAAAGTTTGCGCGACATTTTCGACAAAGCCCATATCTGGATCGATATCCTCACGGGACGTCGCTATGACCTCTCAAAAACGTGGAATTCCATTCAAGTGCCCAGATACAGTACCTTCTGGCTTTGTCCTGAAAACGAGGAACAAACACTCCTTTAAACATCCAAGAACACCACATAGATCCAGCAGCAAGTCCACGCGCTTATTTGCAAGACTGAACTCACAAAGAAAAACATTGCTTGGAAAATTCAAAACATCAAACAGAACAAATATGTTGCTGTTTCGCTAAGTCATAAAGAGACAGAAAAATCCAATTCATGAATTCAAGAGAGGAACAAATACAAGCCCTCGTGGATTTAGAGACAAAGGGATGGAACACCAAAAATCCCGATCTATTTCTTTCAATCATCCACCCTGACATGGTTTGGCCATGGCCCCCAACAACATCGGATCACGATCCAGCCACTTGGATTTTTATTTTGGGCCGTTTCAATCTTGAACGATGGAAAAAGAGTTGGCAGGAACTGTTTGATACCCACGATCTGATTTGGAATCGAAGAAAAACGGTCAAAATCACCATTTCAAACGAACAAGACGCGGCATTTGCAGTCGTGGACATCGACACGCTCTGGAGACACAAAAAAACGGGCCAGGACAATCATTGGAAGGGACGTGTATGCAAGATTTATACAAAAATGCCGAATGGAGATTGGAAACTCATTTCACACACGGGGGCACTTGATTACCCTCAAAAAACATAAACCAACAATAGAAGGGTAAAATATCAATTTTAAACAAGTTTCCCTTTTTTTCGATTAACGGATTTCCATCGTTGGGTGTAGATTGCACTCATGAACACGAAACCAACACCTCGGATGGCTTCCATCTGCACGTGGAGTGGACGAGTTCTTGGCACGCTACTAGTCATCGCTGTAACGATCATTGCAATTGGTGAGGGCATGCCAAATCCTCTAACACAACCTCCTCTGGTCCAATATGGCTTCTTTGCACTCGGATTGATTTTAATAGGAATCCTTGCTGGGTGGAAATGGGAGCTTGCCGGAGGCCTTATCTCGTTAATGGGATGGTTTTTATTCTTGCCGCTCACATTGGGATCACAAAAGGGAATTCATCCGTTCTTTATAATTCTAGCGCTCCCCGGAATTTTATATCTCGCCAGCAAACTCATCGTTCGTTGTCATGAAGATGATAAAGTGACTTAATACATAAAATTAACTCATGGGAATCACTCTACATTCCCTCCGGCCTGCAAGTGATCTGCAAGGCATCTCTGCCAAGACAACAAAGGGCAAGCTCTTCGATGTGATTTTCCAATGTTTTATATGCATTTTTGACCCGATTGATAAATTCTTCTTTATCGGGATTCAACGTTTTCACCCCTTGAATAGCTTCCTCCACTTCAATGGAAATCCGACGATTAACCCGGTTCATCCGTGCTTTCTTCTCCTCGTCTTTTCCATCCGTATTACATAACGTTCCAAGACGCACGAGTGCTAGTTGATTCTCAACCATCAAATCCAGCACATCCTTCAATTGAATTTCATGGCCAGTCTCCCAATTCCTTTCCACAGCCGACAAAACACGTCCACGTTGTTCGAACAGATAACGACTTAACTTGCGAATCAATGCCTTGTCTGGCACATTGGATTTACTGTCAATAATAACAGCCTGTTCAGAATTCTCCAACAGTCGTGTCAAGCGTTCAAATGGATCAAGTTCTGCGGAAATCGAATCAGGCGAATCCACCTTAACGCCCACCTCGCGCAACGTTCCAGGAAGATATCCCGTATCCCCCCAAGGAAGGGATTCAAAACCAAGATCATAAACCTGATTGATGTCATTAAAGGGAACCCCCATTGCAAACGCCTTTTGAGCTGTTTCCATGCGATCACGCCGCGCCGCCTGCATAATCGGAAGCGCATCAAGATCAAACCATCCATTCAAGGCCGGATCAAAACTCTTGATCAACGGCTCCATGGCCGTTTCCAAACGACGGCAGATTCCACTGATCGTATTCTCGATAAAATTCAACCGATCCTGCTCAATTGCAGTTCCCGCGCTCAGGGCATTCTTCTGACCGGCAAATCCCATCATGGACTCTGGCACTTTAAAAATCGCACCAATCTCCTGTCGATTAAGTTTTCGATTCTCCAAAAACTGAGAATCCGCACTGGAGAGCGTTGGCTTTTCAATGGTTGCCTTTCCCCATAAAAACAATGGTCGATCCGCAGTGCCAGCACGTCGTTTCCGGGCATTCAAAGCTGCCACCAACTGTTCCCGTTGCGTTTCATCCAACATTTCCTCTGTTGTCACGATCAGCCCCGCATCCCCATTATTCAACATCAGCCCTTTCATGAATTGCTCCGCCGCGTAATCAGAAGAAGCCGCCAGCATGGCAACACTCAACGGCGAGAGCCCCCGCCAGAAAAGATACGGATTGAAATTTCTGCTATGGATGACTTCTTCAGGCAACAGCACTTGAGCCGCCAGGGCAGACGTATTCCTGGCACACTTATAAGCCCAGCCCACAATTTGATTATCCTCAACGATGTGAACAAAATAATCGGGATCAAGAGGCAACATCTGCGCTGGTCTTACCGCACCGCGCCCCCCCAACATCACGGGCTGCCCCTTGGAATCCAATGGCGCGACAAAGAATTCGCCGCGTAATGCCTCCCACGAAACCAATGTCTGCCAAAACAACACGCGGTTCATGGAAGGATGAGGATGTTGGAACAGTTCATATACGGGCCCCGAGTCAATCAGCACCTCACCCTTTCCTTTGCCACGCGAAATGCGAAATGGAACATGAGCAAGACTCTCCGCCAATACACTGACAGCAATATACACCCATGCCGATTGTTGATAAGGCGTCATAAGCCGCGATGAACGTTCCTCCAGATCATCTCCGCGCAGCCATGCCTGGCATTCAGATGAGGTTGGCAAAAAACCGCGTTTAACTGTGAAAAGATTTGAAAATTTTTGAAGTAATTTCATGTTTGTTTTTAACTATTGGTTATCGTATAAAGTTTATTGAGTTTATCCTGTAACAGCCCCGAATGACTGCCGTTTTCGTCCGGCATAAATGGCCAGTGCCAAAGCCCAAAAGCGATCAGCATGCCCGTTCTTCCCCCGATCTGCAGAGAACCTGACATTGCCACTGGATGTGCTCTCCTTCTTGATGGCGCGCAAATCGGCACGTATTTGCGGATCATTTGGAATCCTCAGTTGACGGGCTTCAAAAGCCGTCCGCACGGGATAGGCCAGTTCCTCCTTTACCGATGACGTAAAAGACACCCCCTCAACTTTGTAACGTCCAAACCGTTGCTGTGCCCTCTCGGTAAATTGTCTTCCCAACCCCGTTTGATCAATACAGCAACGACGCATGTTGGGCAGATGCAACAACCCATCCAAAACCTTTTCCTGAGCATCAAACGGCTGGCCTTGCAACACACAAACCCGTCGCGTAAAAAAGATATCCCCCAATTTTTCCAACACCCAAAACACACTCAAATCGTGGTCCCTGCCAATATCCACACCGATAAAATACTCTCCCCTTTCCTCCGAAGATAGAGATGGCGTCTCCCAATTCTCCCCAGTGACATACTCACAACCAGCAATCAGATCATAGGCAAGAAAAGCACTCTGATCATCTCCAGGAATGCACATGTATTCCTGCAAAAACGTCTCTTCATCCGCACAGCCAGAACGCAAGAAATTAAAGTAGTCTCCCTCATCCATTTCCTGACGCGGATCCGCTGGAGGAAGTTTTAATTGCAATTTAAAAAGAAGCCCGTCGTTCAGCGCGTCTTGAAGTGTCACAACATGAAAACTAAAACCTTTTGGATTTCCCTGTTGTTGAATCTCCTGAATCAACACATTAAAAAAACTGCCACTTCCCCGGTGCGTCGAAAAAATCTCAAGCGAGCCGCCCCATGTAATCCCCGGATACGCAATCGTGTAGAGTTTTTTGGGGTCGGGATGCAGGGCAAATTCATCCAATATACGATCTCCCCGTTTGCCAGCCTGCGCATCCGGATTCGAACTCATTGAATGAATTCTCGCTCCACTTGCCAACTGTAAAACAGAGGCAGATCCTGCGCTGTCAGATAAAACAGAACAACCAAGCGACTTTGCCCCGATGTCAAGCAACTTGGCAAATGCTGTGCAATCCTCCAGAAACAACCGGGCTTGAATCTCATCACGACTTGAAATCCACGCATCATGTCCGGCTCCCTCCAAACACTTTCTGGACACCAGCGAATAAGCCGTTGCCCAAGTCCAGCCAATCTGGCGCGATTTTAATGCCAGCTTCAATCGTGCACGATCCCGCACCCAACGAGCCTGATAGGGAAGCAGCAACGTGCTGTTCTTCGGAATTATCTTTGCCCTGCCATGATGCTCTGTCATATAAAACATCCGTTCTACAATAGTTTTGCAGCCGCCTCAATTTGCCCCAGAATCTCCGGGCTCAATCCACTGGAATGGGCCACTCTGACCGCGTCTTCGATCTTTTGCTTTTGCTCCTGTATCTGGTCCTTGTATTTTCTGAATTCCAGCCGCAATTTCTTCTGACGCGTTCGCTCGCTTGCCTGTTCGTTCACCGCACTGGCGAGCCGAAAATATAATTCAGGCTTGTCAGCCAGCGATTCCATTAAAACCCGGGGGTCAAAACACTCCAAAAGCTCATGAATTTGTGATGCCAGCAACAACTCGTTGGCTGTAATAAAACTACTCTTCTCATTCTTCAATCGCCGTGCCAGTTGACAGGCAATCTCGCTTTGCTTCATGATGACCTCAATACGTTCCCGCACTTTCAGCCATTCCCTATAACCGCTTTTTTTCCATTTTTCCAAATCATCCTCGGTTATTATTTTGCAATTCCTTTCAGCAAGCCCGGTCAAAATCAATTCAGAAGAATCGCCCTTGAACAACGATTGATTGACAAACTCCCGCAATTCCACTCCCAGCAAAGAAACTCCACATGCGGTCTTCCCCTTAACGGGGCGGACTCGAACTGATGTCTTGCGTGCATCGGGTTTTGTCTCCAGTCCGTCCGCCCCGTTATTCATTTCTTCCTTGGCATCAAGTAAATTCATGACACAAATTTTTGTTCATATTGTCGGACACCATCCCCACTGATTCGGTATAGCTTTGCAGTGCTTCCTCTGGGATGAAATTCCAATGCCAACTCCTCATCTACGAGAAATTGGAGTTCCCTCACAATCTCAGCCTGCAAAAAGTCATATCCCTGTTTCTGGGCATCCCTTGTGATTCGCTCAGTGGACAACGCCACCGGGCGGCAGGCATACAGTTGAAGTAAAATTTCTTTTCGAATTTGTTCTGGTCGATTCATAAAAAATGCTATCTCTCATTTCCAAGTTTTCCGCGGATAAAGGCGACATCAGCCGCCACACCATTGATTTTTTCGTGCAGTTCCCCAAGGCTCCTGACCCTTTCAATCGTCAATTCCCGGAACCTCTCCTCCATCTCACGACGCAAACCGCCATGACGCCGCTCACATTCCTGGGCGGCCTTTTCCAAATCCCGCCTCAAATCCTGATCGATCCGAATGAGCTCCTCCCCTATTGGCGGATGTTTTGCAAATAACCGACGGCTTAATTGGGCAACCCCAAGAATCAGGTAGGCCACAGTCAGAACCCCAATCAGTCCCAACAACCAGTTTCCGGTCACCGGCCATGGAATGGTGTCAATTTGTGGTTGCATGAATTCTCTCCTTGTTCTGGCATTTGTTTGACTTGAAAAATCTGTGTCCTGTGATCTCCTCCATTGAGCACCAATTGCAACTGTGCCCAATCATTTTGCCCCTTGGTTGGATGAGTTTTGTTGCGATGGCTTGATTCCCACAACTGGCAACTTCACTGACCCCACCAAATCCAAACCAAAACTAATCCAGCGATAAACAGGCCCGGCTTCAAAATTTCGAATGTTCTCATATTCCTCCTCTGAGCAATTGGACTTTGCGTAATTGTCCAACATCGCCATGACAGGCTTGAAAATCACTCGCAGTCCTCCCATCAGCAATAGAAACGCCGTAACCCATGGATAATGCTGTGCTGCGTTTTCCAATATCCCCGTCATCCCACCATCCTGCGTCACTGCAACCGTCGCAACGGCCTCTGACGTCGCTTCCGAGGCACTACAGCCAACCGCATATATAGCAACCACTGCTGTCAAACACGCACCATTAAAAATATTCAGTTTTTCACGATATTTCATTCATCTTCCTTTCTCTTGTATACAAGCATCCCTGCTCGTCCCCCATTTTCATCACCTTTTCAGCCAACCCAACTCACTTTTCAAACCGTGCGTGTGTTATGAAGGAAAATGATTATTCTGTCCTGAAATGCAGAGACTTCAGGCACGTAAGGCACAAAAAAGAAATTTTCTGAGAGAAAGAAGAATGAGAAGACTGTTTTTGAACAAAGAAACCAACTCAGGCTTTGGCGACACCCGCCAGTTTATCCCCCTGGGCTATTTGATCGAGAGACATCTCGGTAACCAGCCGGTCACGCTGCTCTTTTGCCATAATACAACCGTGATTGCCTGATAATGTTGCCCAACGATAGGCTTCAACAATGTCAGCCTGCGTGCCACGCCCAAAATAATAGCAAATGGACACCCGCAATTCCGCCTGAGACAAGTGCTTTTCAGCAGCTTTCATAAACCACTCAAACGCCTGAGCCCAATCCATTGCCACCCCCTGTCCCTTTTCATAGCAAAGTCCAAGCTGATATTGAGCCTCGGCAATGCCCTTATCAGCCGCAAGACGAAACCAGCGGAGTGCCTCAGCTTCATCTTGTTTGATTCCCTCGCCATTCTGAAGGCATGTGGCAAAACCAATCTGACCAGCAGGCTCGCCTTGCTCAGCCGCGTGATGGAACCAATCCGCAGCTTCCTCCTGCCGTCCTTTCACCCCCAACTCCTTTTGAAAGCACAAGGCAAGACTGACCTGTGCTTCCGCATGTCCCTGCATGGCGGCGCGGTGAAACCATTCCACTGCCTCCCTGTAGTTTTGTTCCACGCCCTGTCCATTGACGAGACACACGCCATACCCAAACTCTCCATTCATATCTCCAGCCACTGCGGCCATTCGATACCAATACACTGCCTGCGAATAGTCCTGCCCCACCCCACGTCCCTCGGCATAATCCACAGCCAATTTTAATTGAGCCGTGGTATTTCCCTCCTTTGCTGCCTTCAGCAACTCGGCCCGTTCCTTGTCAACGACAACGGCAGTCGTCCTCGGTTTTCCACTTTTTTTACCACCTAGTATTTTTGGAAAACCGGCCAGGAGACTCCACAGACCGGAAAAGAAAACTCTCAACGAATTCATCGCAATCAGATGCCCATATTGGCCAAAGCGTTACTAATTCGATTGACAACTCCCACCAGTCGCGGATGCGTTCCTTCAAATCCTCGAACCGAGGCAGCCAGGCCCTTGGACGAAATGGAAATCAACTGGGGGTCTTTCTTTTTACGCATGGCCTCTCGTGCGGAGACCTCGGTAAAACTAGTAATACTCTGAGCCTGTTCCTGGTTCGTTCGAGCCAAGTCGCCTATCTCCACCTTCAAGGTTCCAAGCAGTGAAAGGAGTTCAGTCCGCTTCGCCTCCTCGATGACTGGAGAAGAGCGTATCTGGTCTTCAAGTTTTGTTATAGTATCCTGTAACATAAGGGTATTAAACATTTCTAATATACAGGTGGGAATGAAAAATGAAAGTTTGGAAAATGACTTTATTTCCATCCAGCAACACTTCTGGTATCGTTTAAGAATCGGTCCGTCGCATTGAACCATGGATCCAAACGCTCCCATGCCGGACACACTCAAATACAATGACATCAGACACGAAAAAATGGATTCGCAGCAACGGTTTTGTGCTGGGGCTTCTTCTGGCAGTCCTGCTTGCGTTTCTCTTTCCTGAGCCAGGTTCTAAAAGCGGTTTTCTCCACCCCGAAATTCTCAACAATGCCGGCATCGCACTGATTCTCTTTCTGCAGGGGCTTTCACTCGCCTTCGAAAAAATCAAGGATGGTGCCTCCAACTGGAAATTGCACATACTCATCCAGCTTTATACTTTTGTCATATTTCCTCTTGCAGGCCTGATGCTCAACAAGATCGTTCCATCGCTCTGGACAACAGAACCACAGACAATCCGCGAAGGTTTTTTGTTCTTATGCGTGCTGCCATCCACGGTTTCAACATCCGTCGTCCTCACCTCCGTCGCACGAGGCAACACCGTGGGAGCTCTTTTTAATGCCGCACTCTCAAACATTCTCGGAGTTTTTCTCACCCCCATCCTTGTTCACATTCTCATGAGCAAGACCGGTCAGAATACACCATTTCTTCCGCTCCTGATCAAAATCACCCTTCTGACACTGGTCCCGTTCTTTGCCGGAATGATTCTTCGACCTCATGTGCTGCGATGGGTTGAGAAACACCATGCATGGGTTCCACGCATCAGCAACGCTGTCATTTTGTTGATCGTCTACAGCGCCTTTTGCGATTCAGTTGAAGAAAAAATCTGGCAAAAACACGGTTTTTCAATGACAGCTCTGGTGATTCTTTTTGTCGTCATCCTCTTCACGGGAATGTCCCTGCTGATTCAATGGAACTGCCGCCTATTAAAACTCAACCGCGAAGATGCCATAGCCGCCTATTTTTGTTCTGTAAAGAAAACCCTGGCGATGGGAGTTCCCCTGGCCATGCTGATTTTTGGTAATCGTTCGGACCTGCCTTTGATTCTGCTCCCCATCATGTTCTACCATCCACTGCAACTTTTTGTGAATGGATTCCTTGCCAACCAGTGGGCCAAAAAAGCGTCTCTCGTTAAATAGACGTTTTATTTACTCCAAATCGTCCAGCAGCAACTAAAGTGCCTGTGCCCCATTCATGTAAAAGCACAGGCACCCTAGTCTCACGCAGGGAACCAATTATCACTTCACAGAAAAGTCTGCTGAAAAATCCTTGTCGAAATTAAAATCCGTCGGCGGTTGTCCCGTAGCCAGACGTGAAAATTTTGTTCCATATTTGGTGAACCCAGTTACAAATCCACCATGGGAAAGAAAGAACTGACCATTCTCCACTCCCATGTAACGATCCAGACGATCGTCCTTGCCTGTGGAATCGTGGCTGAAACCGCATGTGGTCAATTCTGTCCACTTCCCGTCAGCACTGCGAATCCACTGATTTCCAAACAGCGCCTTTCGAACCAAGTGCCCATTGTCTCCGATAAAATCTTCACTAAAACTGTAGAGCCCCCGCAGGTAATCTCCATCCTTTGGAGCCTTCCAACTGGAGATCAGCATCCATTTTTTCTTTTCAGGATGGAAATAATAACCTGTATATATTGTATGAGTTGCATCAACCGGTTTTGCAGTCACAAGAAAACGCTGTTTTTCTCCCGTCTTCCAGTTGTAGTTCCAATGGCTGTGGCCACCGGTGCCTTCATTGCCAAAGTCACGCGCAACCACGCCGTCACCCTTTGCCAACAGCTTGACACGGTCTTCATCCGACACACGGTCACGACTCACAGATTCATCGCCACTGTCCCAGACACTAAAAATCACATTCCGTTCCGTTGGACTGATGACCTGCATTCCGAAGTAACCGCGATGCCATCCGCAGGCCATGAAATAGGTCCAAAGAGGATTTTCAACTCCGGTGACTTCACAATAAAAGGCCGTGACTTTTGTTTCCTTGTCCACCGGATATGTCAAGTGAACAGAGGCGGCGTTACGGCGCTGTTTCATGTTAAAATGAGCCCCTTGAGTCGCCGCACCATCAATCACCAACGCATCCACATCTGCGATTGGTTTTGACTTTGCAGAGACTGCCTCCAAAACAAATTTCTGATACCCGGTCTTCTTGATATCAAATGAGCCAAACCGGACTTGAACCAGATTTGTGCCCTTGCCAATGATCGCGACCTCATTCGACTGCCCCGCTACTGTCAATCGAAGAATGTTTGTCACACCGGCAGGAATGCTCATTGAAACTGAACAATCCAGTTTTCCAGCGGTCTTTAATTCACCAAACCAGAGAATCTTCAGAGATGTATCATTCCATTCGGTGATACCATTTTTGGAGACATCCGCTCCATTCCAGACTGGCTCTAGATACGCCGTAAAGGCAGGCACTCTGATCTCAGCCTGAACCAACGTGCACGTCAGCAATAAAATAATGGCAAAAATAACTTTTCTCATAAGGAACAGGCATCACCATCGAAACCAAAAGAGTCCAACTCACACAGCAGATTCTTTGTGTCTCGACTTGATAACAGTTTGGATGAATTTCACAAAAACCACAACTCCCCCAAATGGGGGTTATTATTGACAAACACATATCCACCATCAAAATATGCAAAAATGATTATCTCACTGTCTTCTTGCCATTCAGAGAAGAACCGGGGACATTCGGACGCGCATGAATTTCGGTGAGTCAACTTTTAAAGGATGGTCAAAACCAGGCCCGGTGCCCCCCGGAGCCCTGGGGCAAGGTCCTTCAATTGAGGCTGGGGAAACCCTGGATGCCATTAGCGGTTACTTTCGCATCTTCCAATTATCCAAGGGGCATCGTTTTTCAACTGACGATATTTTAACAGCGTGGTATGGGACCTGTTGGTGTCCCTCCGCCAGAAGGGTGCTTGATCTGGGCAGCGGCATCGGGACAGTCGGCATGATAGCAGCCTGGCGCCTGATTGGTGCTGAATTTGTCACGGTGGAAGCCCAATCAGAGAGCGTCCGTCTTGCTAAAAAGTCCGCCTTATGGAATGGATTGCAAAATCGTTACGAAATCCGCGAGGGTGATTTCCGAGACGAGGGTGTGATAAAGCCTGAGGAAAAATTCGATCTCGTTTTAGGAAGCCCCCCTTATTTCCCAATTGGAAGTGGAGTGGAAGGTGACCATCCGCAAAAAGTCGCCTGCCGTTTTGAAATGCGCGGGTGCATTACAGATTACTGCGTCACAGCAGCACGCCATCTGGCGCAAGGCGGCCTTTTCGCCTGTGTGTTTCCTGTCACACCAGAGGACCAACACAACCGCGTCTTGCAAGGTGCGGCTGCCGCTGGCTTGAGCATTGTTAGATGGCGCCCAATTGTATTGAGAGAGCCTGAAAGACCGCTTCTTGGGCTCTTTGCCATGGTGCAAGCCAAAGACATCCCCGAAACGATGCGCAAGTCGACATGGACCGAACCCGCGCTAACGATTCGAACACAAGCAGGCACCATCCATCCCGAATATTCAGCCGTTAAACTTTCCTTTGGCTTTCCCCCCTGATACGAATCAAGGGAAAATTTCAACCAGAGAAAAGACTCATCGCCGAAGGAATCGAAAGTCAGTTCCCTTTCTCTTCACCCTTCAATGCGACTCTGATTCCATCGTTTTACAGTTGAACGCTTAGTCAGAGTTGAAATTCTGACCATTGACACACTTGGCGGTTGTTTACCCCTGATAGGAATCAACCACCATTATCTGCAACAACACCCGTTTATACAGGAGTCGGAGTAGGCTTGGATGTCTTGGATTCCGTTTTGGCCTCTTTCTTGGCAGGTTTCGAACTGCTGGAAGAAGAAGTGGCTGCAAGACTATCACGTTTGGCGGCGGCTTTGTAGTTCTCACTCCGATAGTCGGTCTCATAGAAACCGCTACCTTTGAAGAGAAAACCAGCTCCAGTTCCAATGACTCTTTTCACTTCTCCCTTCCCCCACCTTTTCTTGGGGCATTGATCTTTGGGACAAACCGTCAGCGCATCGGCTGCCATCGATTGAAATAATTCAAATTTATGACCACATTTCTGACAAATATATTCGTAAGTCGGCATAACTCACTTGAGTAATAAACAAGATTCGGACAAAAAACGCAAGACCCACGCAGACAAAACAATCCCTAAACGGAATTTCATCCGAGTCCAAGTGTTTTCTACAGAGGCACTTATTTGGCTGGTGCCGGGGCTGGCGTCGGGGTTGCAGGTGCAGGTGCAGGCGCAGGCGCGGGTGTTGGAGCAGGAGCCGGGGCTGGTGTCGCAGGAGCGGGAGTAGCTGGGGCAGGTGCGGGTGCGGGTGCCGGAACTGCTGATTCTATTTTCTTCTCTCCAGTCTGCTTCAATTCAACATTCAACGACTTATTCGTAGGTGTGGGAGCTGGTTCCGGTCTGGAAGCCAGAGAACGCACCATGCGCTCGCCGCCTTTCATCCCCGAATTGGCATACACACCACGGCGTATCCAATCCAAGCGTCGTGAGAGTGCCATTTCGCTCTTGATCTTGTGAATCTGTTCGCGAAGGCTGGCCAAATCCTTGAATTTTTGTTCCAAATCCGCCTTTTCATCCTGAAGCCGTTTCAGTTCCTTCATCAAGAATTGACGGTCTCCTTCGGAGGTGGCCAGTTTCTTTTCTGTAGAAGCGATTTGAGCCTCCAAATTGGTGATAGACGAACGAAGGTCGCTGGTCTCCTTGTCCAAGGCTTGATTCTGGTTTTCCAAATCTTGAATTTTCTTTTCACGCTGTGCGATCTCCGCGGCAGCAGCTTCAGAAGCAGCCTTGGCGTCAGCCTGAGCTTTTGCCAGAGAGGCAGCCGTTGTGCTCAAAGTGGCCTCAGTCGCAGTGATCTTGTTGGAAAAATCAATCCGGGCCGTCATAAAGTTCGTTTCCAAGGCGATGCGCTCAGCTCTCTCTCCCTCGTATTGAGCCTGCGCGTGAACCCAGTTATTGGACAGTGTCAGGATTTTCAGGTGAGATTCCTGTTTATCATTTGCAGCCTTTTTACCAGTCACAATCAGACCAATAATCAGGGCAAAAACGGCTATGATTAGGGCGATCAGCGCTGTTTTTGATTTCATAATTGGAAATAGCATGTCGTTTACTTGGCGCTTTTGCAAGTATCACTTCGTAATTACAGCATTTTAATGCTTGTCTTGCTAATTGGACGCGGCAGTCTAAATTGTATTCATGGATATTTCAAAAGAGGCTGCGGTGATGATCCTGCCCAACGTAGCGTTGTTCCCGCAAGCTTTGTTGCCATTACGCATATTTGAGCCTCGTTATTTGCGCATGTTGAAGGACGTTCTGGATGGGAACCGGATGTTTGTCGTCGCCATGCAAAAACCGGGGTGTTCAAAGGAAATTCCATCGTCTGTTGCTGGATTGGGGTTGGTCCGCGTTTGCGTTCAGGATAGTGATAAATCGTATAATCTGATACTTCAGGGGGTCCAGAGAGTGCAACTTTGCCAGACTCGACGTTACAAGCCTTATCGGATTCAAAAAATCGTTCCCATGCAAACATCCCGCCCAGATAAGGCGCAGATCGACGAGCTTCTGACCAAGGTCCGTAATTTGGTGAGCCAGCGCATCGCCATCGGGCTGAATTCATCCTCTCAAAACACAGCCCAGTTGGTAAACAAATCTGGGAAAGCGCCTTCTGTCAAAGACATCATGGCCTGCCTGGATCAGTTGAGCAACCCTGAGGAATTGGTCGATTTGATCAGTTGTGCCTTGTTGCCGGATGGTAGAAAACAGCAAATGATTCTGGAGACGGCTGATCTTGAACCGCGAATCCACTATTTAATCAGCTTTTTAACGGCAGACATCCATGCCTTCCGCAATCAACGCCTTCAGAGATAGGGAACAGGTTAAAAGCTCCTCTTCCCTGATCCACATTCTCATCCCTACACGTTTACCTTGCCATCAAAGGTAAAATCGGCCGGGCCTGTCAGTTGAACGTCAGTAAAAGTATCGTCCTTCTTTTTAAAAGCGACTTCCAGCGTGTCGCCTCCCTGGACTTTGACGTAGACAGGGGATGTGAGCTGGTGCAACGCAGCGGTTATCAACGCCGATGCCGTGACTCCCGTTCCGCAAGCCAGAGTTTCTCCCTCTACTCCACGCTCGTAGGTACGCACACGAATGGTGTTTTTCCCCAAGAGTTGAACAAAATTCACGTTCGTTCCGCGCGGTGCAAAGTGCTTATGAAAACGCACTTCAGCTCCCAACGGCTGGACCATCGCCTTATCGGCATCTTCAACGTAGATCACAGCGTGAGGCACCCCCGTGTCTACGGAGTGAATTACAGTTTCCTTCCCTCCCACAATCAAATTCTCATTCAAGCGCATTCCAACAGGCGCCGTCAGCCCCACTGTCACCTTATCCCCATGAATTGACACAGAAATAACTCCAGCACGGGTTTCGAATTTGAACCCGTTTCTGACGCCAACAGTCCGTTCAACATATCGGGCAAAACAGCGTGAAGCATTTCCACACATTTCAGCCCCGCTACCGTCATTGTTATAGAAATCCCAGGCCCAATCTGCTTTTCCAGAGGAACAAGGCTTGAGAAGAACCAAGCCATCAGCCCCAACACCACGATGACGGTCACAAATCAAGGTGATCTGTTCTGGCGTCAAAGAAATCCTGCCAGGTCGATTATCGATAAACACGAAGTCGTTCCCGGCCCCGTTCATTTTTGTAAAATCCAACAACATAAACACTAAAGCGTCAGGAAATTCTCCAGTATCTTACGGCCATTTTCTGTCAGAATGCTTTCCGGATGGAATTGCACCCCCCAGATGGGAAATGTTTTATGGCGAACCCCCATGATCTCCCCTTCTTCCGTCTCGGCGGTAATCTCCAGACATTCGGGCATGCTCTCCCGCCGGATCACGAGGGAATGATAACGAATCGCTGCAAACGGATTTGGCATTCCCTTAAAAAGATATCGTCCATCGTGTTTGATGGGAGAGGTTTTGCCATGCATCATCCGGTAGTTGACAACCACATCGGCCCCAAAGGTGTAACCAATGCATTGATGTCCCAGACAAACCCCCAAGAGGGGAATTTCCGGACCAAAAGTCCGAATCACATCATTTGACAACCCGGCTTCACGCGGTGAGCAAGGCCCCGGGGAAATCAAAATCCGCGCCGGTTTCATTGCACGAATTTCATCCACAGTTATTTGATCATTTCTGAAAACGCGCAACTCCACCTGCATCTCCCCAAGGTATTGGACGAGGTTGTAGGTAAACGAATCGTAATTGTCGATAACGAGAATCATTCGAACCAATTCAAAACTACCCCACCCCTGTGCATTTGAAAAGACTTTTGCCGAAGCTGCATTCTCTAGATTTTCCAGAACGGTTTTGAATCGTTGTCGATCTGCTGGAAAAATTCCACCAGACGGGCCGGGACCGCATCCATCGCCTCCGCCAGCCTTCCCGCAACGGCAGCATCAAAATCGCCCAGTCTGTATTCCTCGAAAAACTTCCGAATGGCATCCATTTGGCTGGAGGCCTTTAAAATGGATTCAAACCGTGTGGCCAATTCTGGCTCGGAGAGTTCAAGCTTTGGGAACACTTTTAGAAAAGCTTTGGCGTCCAGCACAAAACTCTCCATTTCGGGCACCGTCAATGTGGCCACATTCATCTCAGGTAAATCCAAATGTGTCACCACACTCTTTTGAATGCGGCGTCCCAATTCCCCACGATATGCGCCACCTCCAAATATCGCGTATACGAGGGTGTGAACAAACTTGCTCGAAGCAACCCGGGTATTGGCGTAGTAGTGCAGCGTGCAGCCTCCCTCAACGTCAATGAATTGAGCATTTGCAGTAACATTAACCTTTTTCGCCCATGCTTGGCAGATTGAAACCGCAGCCTCGCTTTCCACAAAGACGATGGCATCCGCTTCAAAACTGAAGGAAGGTTTGACACCAAGCTGCTCAATCACCTCAATCGCGTTTGCCTCGACAACAGGAGAAACAACGGTGCTGTTGGCCCGATCTCGTTGAACGACAAAAAGGGACTGAACCGGGCAGGACGCCGCAATAAACGTCGAGTGCGTCGCCAAAAAAATCCGGCACCGAGCCGATTCCTCATGTAAAAAACGAAACAGTCCGATCTGTGCCTGTGGATGAAGATAGGTTTCAGGCTCTTCAACGCATACCCAGGAGCCGTTTTTTGCAGTCACCACTTTTGCGATAATGGCAATCAAGGACCTCGTTCCAAAACTCATCTGATCCATCGAAAAAACCAAGTCCTCGTCTTCGCTATCAATCAATCCCAAGGTTGCCGCATTCTGAAAAGTCGGCGTGTACAAATGCCCCAATTGAGGCACCAATTTTGCCACCTCCGTCTCGATTCTACGGAATGATTTTGGTTTGTTGTTGTGAAGCCAGTGAAGCACATCAGGCAAGTTGGACGCATCATGTGCAATCACAGTTCCGCCTTTGATTGGGGCGCTTGATGGCAATCGACGCAACGGATCAATCCACTCCAACGAAGAGAACTGCTCCTCAATCAAATTGGCGATCTCCGAAGACACCGGAAATGACTCGGTCTTTTCGGGTTTGCCAAGGCGAAGGTGGAAACCACCCTCCGACTGAGGCGGCAATGTCACCGCATCGGGAGGCAATTCGCTAGAACATCGGGCACATAAAACATCCAGATTCCCCGCAGTCGCCTCAACAGTTTGGCGGGTACTTTTTATCAAAAAAACAATGGCAGAACGTGTGTCAGGCGGAAGATTCGAAACGCTCAATTCTTCAGACAGAGAATTTTCCTGAACCACCAGTTTCAAAGTGATTGTGGAAAGAAAATTGGAACCCAGCACCGTTTCAAGGCTTGTGTTTTTATTGTCCTTAAACAGGCGGGTAATCAGCTCGGTTCTCTTTGGCCATGAAAGTTCAAACTCAAAGGTGAATTCGATCTTTCCCAACTCGTGTTTTCTGAAAACAATCTCTGTGAATTTCCCCCCCCGCTCGCGCACAGCCTCGTCAAAATCAAGAGCCGCTTCGGCTATAAAGCGAAACGCATCAAGAATATTCGATTTTCCTGCATTGTTTCGCCCCATGAATAACGCCAGATTACCCAAGCCATCCAAATCAATGCGCTTGAGACTCTTAAAACCCACTATCACCACATGTTTAAGGCGGCAATCCATGATCTTTTAATCTACTCTCGACTTGTGTTCCACCTCAAGGGGATTTCGAAAATCGGTTGCTCCGTTTTCGTGAAACTTACCCGGCGGACTCAGCACGAAACATTGAATGACCGACTGTTGACACTTATCGTCATGCTAATTAGCTTATCGGCAGCCGATGAAAATAGTTAGGCCCAAGCTGTATTTGTCTCAAGATCGGTGTGGCTGTTGGAATGGGCCTTTGACAATGCGTGTAACGAATTACCATACTCTGAAGCCGTTTGAAGCGTTTTTCCAAACGGGCGTGCCCATTCTGACCTATCATAAGGTCGGCCCCCGTCCCTTTGGAGCTCGGCTTAAGGGGCTGTATGTCAAACCCAGCCGATTCAAAAAACAGATGGAGGAGTTGTCAACCGCCAGTTACAAAACGATTTGCCCAGCCGATGCCGCAATCCACTCTCTCTCAAATGTTCCCCATCGCATTGCAATCACTTTTGACGACGGCTATCTCGACGTTCTTGAGAATGCCCTAGAACATCTGGTTGCACACCACTTCCAGGCCATCCAATTTCTCCCCGCCAATCTGATTGGCAAGCGTAACGAATGGGATTTGGGGGAAGGTGAAGTTCCAGAAAAACTCATGGATGTTGCGCAAGTGCGCGAATGGCTTGCCGCTGGACAATGGATCGGCGCTCACACATTGAGCCACTGCCGGTTAAGCAGTCTTTCAATCCAAGCCGCAAAGGAGGAGATTTTTGCCAGCAAGAAAAAACTGGAGGATACTTTTGGCGTTCCTGTCGAGCACTTCTGCTATCCTTATGGCGACTGCAATGATGCCGTGCGCAGTCTGGTGCAAGAAGCGGGTTACCACTCCGCCTGCCTCACCCAATTCGGAATCAACACGCCGGATACAGATTGTTTTTCCCTGAAACGAATCACCGTGCGCTACCCATCCCTGAGTTTTAAGGCACTCAAAGCCCGTTTCTTTCCATCGGATTAGAAAGCCGTGTTCAGTCTAGCCTCTGAGTTTTTTGAAAAACCGCCGTGCATTTTCACACGTTTGAATACTCAGTTCATCAATTGAAACACCCCGGATGGCCGCCACAGCCTGTGCTGTCACGCTGACCATTGCCGGTTCACACCGTGTACCACGATGCGGGACCGGAGAAAGAAACGGACAATCCGTTTCGAGCATAAAACGATCTGATGGTACTGCCGCAACGGATTGCCGAATGGCCTCCGTTTTTTTGTAGGTAATCACCCCCGTGTAGCTGGTCATGGACCCCGAGGCGAGAACGTTTTTAAGTGATTCCGGCCCTTCGGAAAAACAGTGAAATACACACTGTGTTCGCCCTTCAAATGGCTTGATCAAAGCCAGGGCTTCGTCGACGGCACTACGGGCATGAACAACACAGTTAAGGCCAAATTCAGCAGCCAGTTCCAGTTGTTGCACAAACACCTGGACCTGCCTTTCCTTGACACGGGACAGTTCAGCAGCGTTCTCAGGGGTTTGTTTTGGCAAACGGTAGAAATCCAAGCCAATCTCCCCAATGGCAACCACCTTAGGATGCCCCAACAATGGCCTCAACCCGGGACGCACATCCTCAGGTGCCGTTGCCAGATCCGTTGGATGCCAGCCCACAGCCGCGTAAATATTTGGAAATTGTTCGGCAATTCGAATCGCTCGATGGCTTCCCTCAAGATGGGTCCCCACCGTAATGATGGTTGAAATCCCCGCCTCCGTGGCACGTCGCACCACATCGCCCAAATCTTCAACAAACTCATCTCCCCCCAGATGCGCGTGCGTATCAAAAAAAATCGGCATAATTAAACATCAGCTTTGCCACTCAACTTATTCTGATTAAAAAATAAAAATCTGAAACGCAGGGTTCCAAGAACATTGCGTTTCAGAAATCACAGGTTCAACTTCGAATTTGAACCAGTCAATAAACTCTACTTCAGTGCCGCAAGAGCGCCGCGAATATATCCAAAGGACTCTGCCATTCCAGCTTCAGGCGCGTTCTCCTTGATCTCATATTCGAGCGCCAGATGACCGGAAAACTTCACCTTCAACAACGTCTTCAAAACCCCAACAATATCAATCACGCCACGTCCCACTTCGACTGGACTGCCCTTTGGAGTCGCCGCATTTTCATCCTTGATGTGGAAATCATACAGACGCTTCGCACACTTTTTAATGACAACAACAGGGTCTTCATTGATACGGACCGTGTGGCCGACATCGATACAAATTCCCATGTGTGGATCCCTGTCCTTCACCATCTTCAAAACGTCCAACGGAGAAGGATAATGCTTGTCACCGGGGCCATGATTGTGAATTGCAACACGAATGTCGTATTCCTTGGTGCACTTTTCCACCTCGTCCAACATTTCGAGATCAGGACTGCAAACAATGATCGGCATGGACGCGTTCTTGGCATACTCAAACGCATTGCGGACTTCCTTCTCATTCTTCATGTAGATCACGCCACACCCCATCAGGATTAATCCGGCATCAGCAATCTTCTTTGAGGCGGCTTTCTGCTCGTCAGGACTACTTTTGAGTGAAAGATGAAAATCCTTCAAAGTAATATACTTGACACCCAGATCCTTGGTAATGGCAATGGCCTTATCCAATGGAAACTTCCGCAATGAATAGGATGCCACCCCAACCTTTAATCCATCAAATGGATCACCGGGAGTCTTTGTGACTGCGGCAAAGGTGGAAGACGGTTTCAAAACAGCCAGCGCCAGGGAACCCGCCAGCCCGGTTTGGAGAAATTGACGACGATTAAATTCACTCATAAATAACTTGCTCAACCGCCTCAAGCGTCATGCAACAGACGTTTATCTTGGCAGAACGTTAAAATGATTCCAATAACCTTCCACACATGTCCAGCATATTTCAGAGAAAATTCTGGCTTTGATTGATGAATTTCACGTGATGGCTGACGCCCTTCAACGTCCCTTGTTAAAGGAATCCAGAGTGTATTTTTCTCTGGCAAGTCTAGTTGCTTCATCGCTCAATCGTGCATCTGATTGAATGTGTTCCCAGTGAACCCCAAATTGTTTTTCCGCCACACTCAACATGGCTTTCTCCCAGGCTTCTCTTGACAGCTTGACAGGAGGCGGTTGAACGGATCCCTGGATCAGCAACCCCTGTTTGGACCTCCGTTGCGCAGCACCGGCAATTTTGTGTCCGTGCCAGAGAACATCCGATTTTTCAGCGCCAATGAAACACTGTCCGGGCGCATCTTTTTTACTGACTGGCGCAAGAGAAGTCTCCACTTTCATGAGCGCAAACGCATCGCGAATCCACTCATGCACACGTTTGTAACTTTCCACAGCCTTCAATCCATACCATTCGTGAGAGGGAGGAAACGCAAGACTGTAAGTCCAATCTGCATCATGAGGCACAAGACCGCCTCCCGTGGGACGACGGATCAACGGACGCAGTCGTGTAACCTGTTCGATGAATGTGTATTTCTGCGAATAGCCAAATGTCGCGGCAGGTTCCGTCCAGCCGTAGAACCGCAACACCGGAACGCCAACCTCTGGAGCCAGCTCCATTAAAGCTTCATCCATTGCCATGTTGAAACCAGCTGCGCATTTTCCTGACTCCAGTAATTTCCAATTTGAATTTTCCGTATTCACAAAGATTTAAAACTCTGCGGACGAAAGGTAACAAAATATTACCAAAACTCAAATAGGGGATTTTCAGTCTGATTGCGGCGGGAGTATGATGCTCCGCGGCACTTAGAGAGAACTACGGCTGTCTAAAATGACTACTCGCCACGAACCATGCGAACAAAATTATTGATTCGAATGACGTCCCCCTGCGGTCCGAACCCGCGAGTGAAGGCCTTTGAATCTCCTTTTTTTGGATCGCTGCGTTGAGCACCCGCGCCGTGAACATCCCTGTATTCAGATACAGTCGAAGATTTTTCCGCATCGCCGTTTAATGGCGGCGCAAAATCATCAGGCGGCCCGAACTCCTCGGCGTCGGGAGGTGGACCACCTCTTTCGGCCCCTGCTGGAGGTCCGAAGTTGCCAGACGGCTGATTAACCCAGCCGGAAGCCCGGCCAAAGGCAATGTAAACGGCCCATTTCCCTTCATGTCCCGCATGAGTTGTTGAAGTCCAGTAGAACGGATAATCCAGTTTTCCATTCTCGTTTGTGATGGATGTCACGCCAAACACCGGATCAATCGCTGCCGAGCCGGTGGTATCGGGAGAACGACCATAGTCCACAATGCTCTGAAGTTCCTTGGCATTAGGCAACCGCCAGTCGCTATGTCCCAGATAATTGCTTGAGTTTTTGGCTGCCACCCAAGCCAATGCCGAAGCCCAATCCATCCCCACCCCGCTATCTGACTGGGACCAGACAAGCCCCGTCGCCCGATCGGTAACTGTGCAATCCCCGTTGTCATGAAAATCGTTGTGGCCGTAAGCTGGATTGCCCCGCACACAAACTGCAAAAAATGTCTTGGCACCACGGCCAGGCATATTAGTTCCATAACCTTTGATCCGGCCATCGGCAAAATTCACACCAAACACCATGCCCTTGTTCCCCGCATAAACCGTGCAAGACACCCATTGCGAGTCAATCACACGCTCCCCAGCCGAAGTATCACCATATGCAAAATCAAAGAAATTGGTGTCAATAAAAGGCCGTGCTCCAGATGCATCCGCCGCAAACGGGCCACTCGCATCGATACCAGAAAACAGAATCAGGGAATACAACTCCTTGATCGTTGGCAGCCGCCAATCATCGAATCCACCAAACTTGCGCGCATTCAATTCAGCAGGACGTTTCAACGCATCGGTCAAGGTCAGCTTGGCATGTGCGTTGGTTTTGTCCAAACCGAGGAGTTTGGGAGAGGACTGCCACGTCAACCCTGTCACCTCATCCTTCACAGTGAGACCATCCACACTTTTGGAATAGGCAGGTTTATGATTGGGATGTTGCGCATCCTGGCCAAAAAAAGCGCTTCCACGTGCCGGAGAGGGAACTTCCTTGTCCGAGTCGTAACAAAGGCTTTGTGCCGTATCGACCACCAGATAGGGAACACCTGCCCAAATCGCCATTGGAAACAGGCCCCATGTTGTCATTAAAATCTTGAGCTTCATGCATTTTTCTTCTAAATGTTTTCTCATAGATTTCCGACGACTTTTTCTTACCTCGTTTATTATGCTATACGCTGCATTAATGCAGCGTTAAGACGCGTGCGATTCCATCCATTGATGCCCCTCATCTGAATCGCGACGGATGGCAACCGGCACATTGCGAATCTGCATTTTGCTGCCGCGCCGGTGTTCCTGCCGCGAGACAATGATCAATTGTTTGCAAAGACTGAAAGCTCCGGGAACATTGCCCGTGCTCATTGAAAATGCCCCCTGTAAATCAAGACCGGCAATGGCTTCAATGCAGTTTTTGATACGCGTGGTATCCATTTTTGAAAAGGCTTCATCGATGGGAACCAACGCAAGGGACGGATCATTCCAACGGCGTTCATGCCGCTTGTAAGCGCGAAGATAACTCGCCAAAATTGCGATAAAATAAGGCGATTGATTCTCTCCACCGCTCATTTTTCCACTCTGCTTGTCCACGCTCATAGGCTTGGACTGGGCATCCCGTGCATCGGACACCAGCAAGTCGTAATCAAAATACCGGCGGTAATCCAGCAGGTTGGCCGCCTCGTTCGCGTCCTGCTCGCTCGTCAACACCTGAAGAAAATGCGTCAATGTATCCTGCAACGGGCCCTGCACAGCCTGATAGAAAAGTCCGTCATCCTGAAATTGCGCATTCAAATCAATCAATTGTCGGTAAAGACGATAGTCCGGATTATGCTCACGCTTGATTTCATACCGGTCATTGCCAATTGGTTGTTTGAGCAAATGATTCAGCAGCGCAATCGTGTCGTTCACATTGCGCAACGCGTGATCCATCCGCTGCAAAACATTGCTTCGGAAAAGCTGCTCCCAGCGTTTTCTTTCAGCCTGGGACTTGGACTGGTACTCGGGCACATTGGCGTCGGCAATCTGCTTAAGCAACCTGGCCCAAGGTTCATTTGACGGATCGTCCGGCGAGAGTTCCTGATATTTTGGATATCCCAGCGCCAGTTCGTATCGCACGGTCCTTAAATTCGCCCATTTTGTAACAACTGCGTTGTCAGCTTCATGTTCCAGCCGATCAAATTCGCGTGCCGCTGCATCCAGCGCCGGAAATGCCGCCATAATCTCTTTCCTCCAAGACTTCATGCGGGCAGCATACATGGAAATATCCCCCAACTCGGATTTAACACGATCAAACGCACGTTCGGCGCTGCCTTTCCGCTGTGTTGCCTTTTCCAACTCCAATTCTACGGAACTGATCCCACTTTTTTTTCGATTATCAAATAAGGTGCGCTGTTCTCTTTCAAAACCGGACAACTCTTCGTTGAGAATGGCGATCTTTCGTTCCTTTTCCTCAAAGCTTGCCCTGTCAATCGAATTCAAACGTTCCAACAAATGGGCAGTCTGATTTTCCACTTCAGGAAGGCGCTGCGCCTCACGCAAATCTCCCACAAGAGATGAAAAGGAAGGAATATAATCCGCCAGCTTGTTCATCACGCCATGAACAAGATTGATTTGAGGCAAAAGATTGCGTTCCTCGGCTTCGACTTCGGCAAGCTGTTTTCGCTTGATGGCCAACTGTCGTTCCAATCCCCGCTGCCCCACAAATGGCAATCCATCGTAATGCCGACGACGCTCCACAAACGCCCCGCGCGACATGAATCCGTCCTTCATGATCGCAAAATCATGCCGGGCCAGATCCTCACTGTTTTCAACACACATCAGGTCCCCAAACAAATGATTGATGATCGCCCTGGCAACTGGATGTTCTGCGCGAATCTTTTCCGCGAGGGAGCCCGGCTTGCAGGGCCGCGACAGACGTGACGCTTTTCCGGGATGAATCAATGATTCCTGTGGTGATTCCAATTTGAGTTCACGATAAATCCTGAGCGCCGCCGGGTAATCCGCCTCGCTGACGACAATGGCGAATTTACGGGTAAACGCCACTTCCACCGCCGCACGCCAGTCCTCATCAGTCACTTCACACAATTGACAGAGAGGCTGAGCCGATGCCTTGCGCCCCGCTTTTGGCAAATCCTGATTCAACGCGCTGAGCACAATTGTCGGGAATGGAAGCTGGCCGTTTCTGAGCAGTGTAATCTCCTCGTTCAATTGGCCTTTTTGTTCCTGAACGTCACGCAACTGGCTTTCAAATGGGCCGACAGCCCGGCGCAGGCTTCCCTTGACCTCATTGGCCTCGTTGGCCATTTCTTGAAGAGACTGTTCAGTCTGAGGAATCGCACAGCTTTCAACACGCTTAATCGCAACTTCAAGTGATTTCGTGTTGACTGAATCTGCAAAAGGCAACGCCCTGACTTCCTCAACCCATTGACGGGCCTTCTTCACCCGGTTTCGAAGGGTCGAATCAACAACCTTGCCAATCTCCCTCAACCGATTGGATTCCCTGACAAGTTGTTTTTTCTGATTCTGCAATTCAAGATATAAATCCCCTCCTGGAATCGCCTTTAATGCGACTTCCTCGCTTTTGATCAAGGCACGATGTCCAGCGATTAAAGCATCCAACTGGGCAATCCTCGCCTCTTCCTCGGTAGACGCCGCCTTCAATGCAGCCAATTCCTTCTGCTGCCGCTCAACTTCCACAATGGCATCTTGGAGATCCAACTCGGCTGACAGCCATCGGGCCACGGTTCGATCCCGTTTCGCCTCATCATGTTCTTTACTTAATTTGCAGATATTCTCAAGGCGTTGCTGCTGATCAAGCAGTTGTTTTAAATCCCTCTCGTAAGCCAGAAAATTCTTATAACTGGCAACCACATCCGTCACATTCAACTTGTCGTCCGGCAAAATGAACTGGCGGCAAAACTCATCGAAGCTCTTCAAATTGGTGAACGACATCGCCTGAGGCAGGAGTGAATTGAGAACACCGCGATTAAAATTCAAATGCTGTTCCCCTGCCATGTCGCGCAGGTATTGTTCCTGCGTTTCAAAGAGCTGCCCCTGATGCGTTTTTTCAATCAGACGTTTGAACTCCGGCAATTCAAGCGGGCGGTTTTGCTCGTCCAAAAAGTCTTTTTTTGACAACGGGCTGCCACACACAAAAGGCCGGATGTGCCCCTGATTTTCCGCTGTGTTTCGGAACTCAATTCGCAGCCCCCACGTTTCAACCCGCGGCTCCTCGTTCTCCTTTGCTGGCCAGACAAACTCCAGAGCAATGTAAGTGATCGCAGCAGGACGCAGATATTGAGGCACTCCATTTTCCTCACGCTTGGTATCCAGCAGACAATAACTTTTGAGCGTGCGGTCTGACTGAGCCCCCGTGGCCGAGCGGTTGAAATGTCGATGCGCGTTGTCGGTGCCCACGAGCACTGTCATCAACAAATCCATGATGATGGACTTGCCCGAGCCTGTCACCCCGGCCAGCAAAAGGTTTCCATCCACCGGGAGCGAATCATTATAACCATACCAATTGATGGCATGAATGCGGGTCAACTTAATTGCTCGGCTCATGGTTGCTCCTCTTCATCCGCCACTGCCGCCTCGCCGGAAACATCCACATCAGGTGCAATCGCATCGCCCTGCGGATTGCGATGCAACTCGGCTGTTTTCGTCCACTCAGCAAGCTCATTGAACTGAATCACACGCGGTAAAGTCTTGAGCACCTCAATGCGGGATTGCTCAAAAGCTGGGGCACAGTCAAAGCGGATCAGATTAAACCGTTGTGCCTGACGAAGGATTTTGAGCATTCGCGCTGCGCTTGGCTGGCTTTTGAAGTCTGGAAGCAGTTTTTCGCGCAGCAATTGATTCAGCTCCTCAACAGTCAATGTCACACGGGATGCCCCCTGGTCGCGCACCTGTGTGTCATATTCATACCAAAGTGCCAGCAACACAATTGTTGCATCCTGACTCAGTTCAAGCGTCAGAGATGGGCGTTCCGGCAGCGCCTGAATCAGGCGGCTCTCATGTTCCATGCGAACCGACAACCCATTCAACGCCGCGATTTCCTTCAACCAGTCAAAATTCTGCCGACACCAGGCGTAAAGATCACTGTCTGCCGATTCCAACCCAAGGATGGAACCATGCGCCAGCAACGTCTGCAACGCCTCTCCAAGCTTCGCACGATCTGGATCAGCCAGATGCAACAGCGGAGCCGGTGCCGGAGTGTTAATTTCCATGTTCATTTCTTGATAACAAAAAAGCGGTCAAACTGATACCCCATCTTGCGATCTCGTTTTCCATCCAGAGGAACTTCAATTCGATATTGCGACTCAGACGATTCGGCATGGAGCAACAACGCGAGCAAATCTTCCATATCATCATTCGTTTCAAGCGGTAAATCCGCGCTCGAAATCCGCGCACCCTTCCCTCCCGACAGCTTGGCAACAAGCCGGTTCGCCCGCGCCACCGTCAGGGAATCCCGAATCGCTCCCTTTAATTGCGTGACTGCGTCCTGGCGCATCGAATCCGTTATCTCATCGTCCACAGGTGCATTTTCCTCGTTTGTCCGCCGATGCGGCGGCTCGTAAAGCGAATCCCGCCCAGCCAGAAGCTTGGCAGAAGGTAACAACAACGGAGGAATCTCTTTCAGCTCATTTAAATCCGCCAAACGCTTGCCAGAAAACATCTGATTGATCTTCTCAAAAAAACTCTTGATCTGCTCCCGCCGTTCGCCGATCACTTCCTGCAAATACCGCGAACGAGCCAGCGAACGCCGCGTGAATTCCGCAGTCTGACGGTCGATTTCATCCGCCAACGGCTGTACAAACTCCAGCTTGTTCCGCAGCTCCGACAAATGATTTCTCACCCGGGCCATTGCAATTTCCGGTGGACAATTCTCTCTCCGTGCCACCTCCGTTTGCATTTTCTGAAGCAACTCCATGTCGGAAAGAATATCCATGATCCTCTCTCGTGCCGCATCCAGCCGGGCTGGCAATTGCGCCCTCACCAAGCCCGCATAACATTCGTGTCCCACCTGTTCGGCATACTGGTCAAAAATCACGGAATAGCTCTCTCCCAAAGTCTGGGACTCCAACTGCCGCCGAATGAACCGTTTGATGCTCTTGCCCATTCCACGCAATTCTTGAAGACCTTCCGACGCCGATTTGAGACAGTTTTCCAAATGAGCGAACGGTTCCTTTGAAAACGCCTTTTCGTTGGCCAGCGTCGCACACACACCAATAAATGGATCCGTAAAAACGATGGCATCCGGGAATGCGATCCGACGCAACGCCCCCATCAAAATAGCCCCGTATTCGTCAAACGTGATCCGGCGTTCCCAGTTTGGCAACTGTTCATCCTCCACCCAGCCCACATCCCGCCTAGCCAGATAATCCAGAACGCGCCGGGCACGCTCCTTGGGCGCCAATGACTTAAAAATTTCAAGGGCACTGCCCGTTTCCACCATTTCAGGCGCAAACTCCGGGTGTTTTTCCAAGGCATCCATCACAATCGCCAGCGCCTCCTCGCGACTCATCCCCTCCTGTCTCTCCCTTGATTCCTTCTCCAGCGCATCCAGCACATCCACATAGGCAGACGCGTTTTGCCCCGCCAAAACCCGGAACAAACCAGGATGGACATCCCTAAAGAGCTCAATTGCCAATGCAGACGATTGCATACAAAGTGGAAAGCCTAATTGAAGAAAGAAACTCTACAAGCAGTTTTCAACAAGACGAAAATTTTCCCCATAATGGAGAGCACTCCAAGCCAACTCATGTGACATTATAAAACATCTTGAAGAGCAGTATTTTATTTAGACAAGTAAATCAAAGAAAAAATCTTTTGTAGATACGCTCTATTGTTGTTTTCTAAGCCTGTAGAAGTATTGAGGACAATATGTAGAATCAGAACTAAAGCTCACGCTCCCGTTTGTGCTTTCAATAGTACGAATCGCACTCCAATCGACCAAGTTTGAGGAACCTTCCACCACCCAGGATATTCGAAGGTCTGGGAAAAGCGGATAGAAAGTCAGTGTTCCTTTTCTCCAAGTCACACAGCCGGGAGGAATTACTGGCTCAGTCGGCTCAATATTCAACCGAGCCTGACGGCTAACTGCAATTCCCAGAAATTTTACGATTTCGCTTTTGAATTGATAATTGAAACCAATTATTAATTAGTCCTATCCTGTCATAGAAAATTCACCGTGAAGTGAAGAGTAACATTTTATTGCGCCTTGATCTAAAAAAGAGTCCAAATGTCATCTTTCAATTCTCGTACTAATTTTATTTGACAATCACGTCACCCAAATTGAGTTTTCCATTACCATCAGGCACAATAATAGTTTTGAAGACATACCGCCATTTCTTATCTGCCCCATTGTCACCAGCAACGGGAGGTGCATCAAATACTCCGCGCAATTCATATTTGCCGGCAGGAACGTTATATGCGGCGAACGATCCGTCTTCATTCACGCCGATTTGAAAGTTTGAAGGCTCGAGAAAACGGGCGGCCCCCTCAGAGGAACGCCAGAACTGAACTTCCCATCGGCGCACTTCTTCTTCACCAAGCCCTGAGGGATGAGTAACTCCTTTTCGTGCCAGATTGATCAAAAACAAATCAGGAGGTTCCTTATTCCAATTGATTTTTCCATTTGCCTCGTCTACTAAACGCCCAACAAGTCGATAACCACTCTCTTCCACTTGAATGGTCGTTGTCTTTCCGGCTTCCACCATCGCCCAAGCCAAAGGCTGACCTGGTTTACCAATGCCAAAATTAAGCATGACTTGATGTTTTCCCGGTGGAACATTTTCAATTGCAAAATGCCCTTCCCCATCGACATCAGCTTTGAACACAGTCGGATCGTAAGAAATTCCGCCGCGATACTGTCCATCAATCGGGTTCCAAGTGCTGACCCCCTTGATTTTGGCGTCCGAAAAATTCAGAGTTCCCTCAATTCTACCCCACGGTTCCAATTGCACCAAAAGTGCCGTTCCGTTTGTATTGGGAATCACTTGTCCAATTCCAGTCTCGTTCGCTGCAGCCACTGTCACTGCATTTGCGTGAGGTGGAAATTCAAAAGCTCCTTGCGTGTCGGTTTTGGTCAGAATACAGCCAACCCAGGACAACAATTTTGCCTTTCCAAGCCAGATGCGGTTATCCGTCGTCCCCAATGCGACAAGTGTCCCTGCCGCAGGAGTGCCATCCGGTTGCAAAACAATTCCTTTTATCACTTGATTCGTCGTCGTTTTAGTCAAGGCAACATTGATTACAGAAGAGGTCAAGCTATCGATGGAATCCCGGATTGCTGGTTCATATCCATCTGCCTCAATTCTCAAAGAAAACGGTGGTTCCTGCTCATCAAAGATCACCTCGAACCACCCGTTGGTTCCGTGAACAGTTGATGATCGGAACCAATTACGAACACTGTAACCTGGTATCGCCTTGAATTCCGAAATTGGGTTCCCAGTCTGTGCATCCACAACACTTCCACTGACTCTCAATTCCGGTTGCAGTTTAATGACATATTCCTTGCCATCCGCCTGAGCCATGTTTTCTCTGGAGCTCATAAAACCAGAATGCAACACTTCAAAACGCAAAATTCCTGCCGGAGCATCTGCCCATTCACATACTCCATTAATATCAGTGTGATCGTCATGACCAAAACTCCCATACAAGCTCTCTCCATTCCACCCCATCCAGCAGACTCGCGCATTGCTCAAAACCTCACCGTTTTGGTCCACCACCTTGATTTTGAGCAGAGCACCTTTCTTCATCACAATCATGCAGGAAACTTGATTAGATTTGACGTAAACTGATTCAAGTTTTGGGGCAAAACCTTGAGCATTGATTGCCAACTCCAATTTCATTTCTTGGGCATTGGTTTTGTTATTCCAAGAAATATTGTTCACAGTGAAAAAACCTTTTGGATCAGTCGTGACTTTCTCTGAACCAGATTTCCACCCAACGCTTGCTCCTGCCACAGCATTACTTTGTTCATCCACGACCTGTCCTGTCAGTGTGATGCCTTTCTCCAAAACAAAAACCGCCGAGCCCGCCACCAAATCCGCAAGTTTTACAGAATTGTCACGTTCGGTTTCTGTTTCGCCGATCACCCCCCACCCCTTGCCCGGATACTCGGAATTTATAACTTCAATCCTAATTTTTGAGAAATTTGTCGGCAGTACATTGCATGTCCACCCCCCATCGAGTCCTGTTTTTGCAACTGACAGAGGATCAATATAACCAACACGTTCTGGCACAAATTCGCGCGCCGTGGAATCTCCTGTACCTAGATACGCAAACAGAATTTCCGCGTTTTTCACCGGCTCACCATTTTCATTTTTCACCCAACCTCCTGTTGATATCGCCCGACCAAGCCGAAGCGTATATTCATCAGGCCTAGTCTCAGATTTATCATATCGCCACGTATAAAATCTAGCCACATAGCCATTCTTCATTGCCCCCACATCCAAACGTCTAAAACGGGATGTGGGTAATGGGATGGGACAGACTCCAGACTCATCCGTCGTAAGCCCGTCTCTTTCATCGACAGGCGAAGTCCAAATGCTGGCACGAATCTTTGCTCCAGAAATGGGCTTTCCCGTCTCCGCTTCCACAACGTGAACAACGAATGCCGTTTCCGCTGGCGCGTTGGTTGCCGACAGGGATTGTTCAGACGAAAGAACAATTCCTCCGCCGTTTTGCTCCATTGCCACGGTTGATTTCGAGTTTCCCTTTTCCACCATGTCATGAGTCAACGAGGTCAGACTCACCGTCCCTATCAGGGCCACTCCCACTGCCCCAACCAACGCCGCCAGCTTGATCCTTGCCCATTTCCATGCAGTCAACACATCAGCAGCCAGACCGCCCCCAACGCTTTTTGCCCCAGTTGCAACAAAAGCTGCTTGTGCCACTGATATCATTTCAGTTGGAGCAGCTTCAGCACCATGCGCACCCAGAGTAGTTCCCAAAGCGATCGTTGAAATCTTCACTCCACGCTGCTGCAAAAATAACCTTAACTTCTCCATTCCACGCGATACCCGTTTCTTTGCTGCCTCCTCACTGATCTTCTGATCCATCCCAACCTCTTTCAAATTCTTGCCCTGGAAAAAGCGCAACAGAATTGCGTCTCGATCCTTCTGTCCCAGTTTTTCCATCGCCTCATCCAAGACAGGCGCTATTTCCTTCCAATGATCATCTGAAGTTGAGAGTTTTTGCATTTCCACAGACTCCTGTTCACGTTGTTGACGCCGCAACTCAGAACGCAATGCGCGTTTTGCCACAAAGCTGGTTGTCCGAAACAACCATCCCGCAAGTACAACGCTCCGTCTCAGGCTGTGAGCTTTTCGTGCCAATAAAATAAATACAGCCTGTGACACCTCCTCAGCCAACTGCGGTTGCCGAACCTGACGGATGGCAGCCGAGTATACTAGATTCAAATAGCGCGACACCAGCTCCTTGAACGCGGATTCTGAATTTCGCTCGACGTACTCGCTTAATAGTTTCCAGTCTTCCATATAAGTTCTGTTTTTAATCAAATCCCCACAGCTCTCGAAAAAGGGACAAGAAAAAAAAGGAACATTGCTCAGCCATCATGAACTCTCACAATCCACTCAAGTGATTAAACCACAAAAATCTCGTTTTGATTTAAAAATAATCAGCCACGTCCTTGCCAAAAGAAAAGCGAGAAAGGACATGCGAAGAGATTGAAAAGAAAATCAATTCAACAACCTTTTGCCAGAAACGGAATACGAAGGTAGGACAGTCGATCAAGCCTTAATTACCCACGGAAAAAAGAAAAAATCATATTCTCACCATCAATTGCCTGAAGGGAAAAAACCTCCAGACTGCCTCATCAATAGTTGCCGTTAATGCCTTCTTAGAACAATCTCAAGGAATCTCCTGGGCGCGAAAAAATTGCATTGGGGCGTTTGTGGGAATTTGCTGCATCCATAAAATGGTGCCAGTATCATTCGTCACAGTTTTTATTTGACTCCAATCGGTCAGGTTCGAAGATACAAGTATCGAATACAGTTTTCCCACAGTTCCCCCAGTCAGTTGCATGTTCAAACCCCAGGGGGAAGTCGAAGCGGATGCGTTGAGATAAGGTCGAGTAAGGGCGACCGAGACTTCAAACGCACCAATATCCACATGGCTACCGCTTGGGCGTGCCACACCGCGTTGATCGACGGCAATTGTGTCCAAGACTCCATCATCACCGGCATCAATAGCCAAACTGCCTGTAATCAGCGCGCAGGTCGGTGTGATTCCACCGTTATTGGCCAGCTCCGAAAGACCGGGATCCAACGGATTAGACACCCCACCATAAAGGTCAGCCCCTATCAAAACACCATTTGTGGTTCCGATGCCAACAAGGTTGTGCCCAAGCGACGAAAATTTTCCACAGACATCCGTTGTGAACGGACTGGCTGGCGCTTTGTTATCAGCAATCAGCGTGTTCTCAATGGAAGCCAGGTTTGACACGCAAATTCCTCCGCCCTGTCCATTGCTTCCAAACAATTCGACATCGTTGGGAGATGAAACTCCAGGAGCTCCCGCGGAACCAGTGGTATTAAACGCCACAGTGGAATTAACAATATATAAATTACCATCACTACAAATTCCACCCCCATTGCCGCCATCCCCTGAACTCCACGAGCTGAAATAACCACCAGAACCTGGCCCTCCTGTTCCACCCACGTTTTCAACAATCGTGCTATTCGTCAAGCAAAGGGTGCCTGCATTGTAAATCCCCCCACCATTACCACCTTGTCCACCAGGTGAATTCGCACGCGTTATATAATTCTCAAAGTGGTATCCACCTTCTCCTCCGAGCCCCCCAGTGTTACTGCAAACAGTTGAGGAATAAAGGATCATGTTCCCAAAATTACAGAGTCCTCCCCCTTTTCCCCCCTTGCCTCCCGGCGCGTCCATGAGAGGAATCGTCATGTTGGTTCCAGACGCTCCCGCAATGTTTGATGTAAACAAGGTCGAATAAATTCTCACATCGCCATTGTTGTACAGCCCTCCTCCCCGCCCGCCCATGCAGTGCTGATATACTCCCATCCCTGCTCGGTTATTTGATACAATGCTGTTGGATACCACGAGAGTTCCCTCGTTGTAGATTCCTCCTCCATTTCCGCCGTAACATGCCGGACTGTATTCGACATACACAGCCGCAGAGGGAGCCACTTCACTTCCACCGTATCCCCCCTTGTTCGCGTCCACAATACAATCAATAATCGACATGGTTCCAACATTGCCGATTCCACCACCACTTCCCCCGCGCCCACCACCACCACCATGAAAAATAGTTGGACTCTCGACTTGGGAATCATCACCACCATTGCCACCAATATTTCCAACCACTCGACACGATCTAAGCACCAAGGTCCCCTCGTTTAATACGCCCCCGCCCGTTCCTCCATTTCCGGCAAACTGGTCAACCGCTGTGTTATTGGTTCCTTTTGGCGAAAGCCCGTTCGTAATCGTCAGGTCGGAAATCGTAACCACTGCATTTGAGGAGACATGAAACACACGACTCAACGCATTGCCATCAATCGTGAGTTTATCCATGCCCGGGCCAATAATTATCAGACTCTTATTGATGGCAAGCTCCCCTTTCATCAAGGTAATCTTTCCTTGAGTCAACACTTGAATGGTATCCCCAGAAGCCCCAGCAAAAATGGCTTGTCTCAGTGAGCCAGAACCACTTTCGTTTAGAGAAGTTACGTTGATCGTTGCTCCCTCGATGGAAACAACCCCAAGTAATATTCCAGTTAGCACCGCAGAAAAACGCATAGTCATAATAAATTCATTTACCGATATGAAAAATGTGTTCACCACTCCATGAATTACTCCGAGAAAATACAGAAATAATCTCAATAGTCCATCTCAAAACTCAGCATCTTCTCGATTAAATTCCTAATCGCCCATCTCAAATGTGAATTGTCAATGCTGTCACGAGCACATGGGGGGCTCAAAAAATGAATCCGACCGGCCATTTCAAAGCTCACACGCAGATCAAATGATCTCATCGTTTCCATGGCACAATCGTCCCTCTTGTCCATGAACTCTATTTGATCGCTTCTGCTCAAGCCCACACAAATGAGTTCCCAAATTGACAATTAACATTTTTTGTAGGTTATATTAATACATTCATATGCGTATTCTGGTAGTTGAAGATGAAAGCAAGACAGCAGCATTTATTTGTAAAGCTTTGCAGGCCGAAAGTTTCGCCGTAGATGTTTTGTATAATGGGAAGGACGCTGAAACGGCACCGCTTCATACGCCTTTCGACGTCATCATCCTGGATGTCATGCTTCCCGGAATTGACGGTTTAACATTACTAAAATTCTGGCGATCCAAGAACATGCACACCCCTGTTCTATTGTTGACTGCTCGTGGTGACATCAGTGAACGCGTGAGTGGATTGGACGCAGGAGCCGATGATTATTTGTGCAAACCATTTGCCCTGGAGGAACTTCTTGCCAGAGTTCGCGCATTGACGCGTCGCTCCGCTGAAACCAAATCACTGGTTCTACAGGTCGCGGATTTGACCATCGACACCATCACCCGCGAAGTAAAACGGGGGAATGCCAAAATTGACCTTGCTCCGCGTGAATATCGTCTTTTGGAATTTCTCACCCGTTCTGCTGGGCGCACCTGTCCCCGCATGACAATTGTCGAAAAGGTATGGGATTATGATTTTGATCCCGGCAGTAATTTGGTTGATGTTTACATGATGCGTCTGAGGGAAAAAATCGATGAGGGGCATGAACTGCGACTGCTTCATACGGTTCGTGGCATTGGCTACGTTCTGAAGGCTTCTGAATGAGCATTCGAGCACGCATCGCTCTTTGGTGGAGCATCATTCTCTTCTTCTCCCTCATGATAATGGGGGGAGTCGTATACCGTGAGATCAATGAAGCCCGGCATTATATCGAAAATGGCCAGAAGAGTCCGGATTCGTTGATGGAGGAAACCATGGAATTTGTCTTCACTTACGGAATTCCCACCGCAATATTGCTTTTAGCAGCCGGGCTGTGGTTTCTATACCGCTCTTTGACTCCCGTAACACGACTAACGGATGCCGCCGAGCACCTCAGTTTGAACAACAAGCAGGAACGCCTTCCCATTTCTGGCACCGGAGACGAGTTGGATCGACTCACCCAGGTTTTCAATACCATGACAGAGCGACTTCAAAGTTCCTATTCTCAAATGCGCGAGTTCACACTCCACGCATCACATGAATTGAAAACCCCACTGACAATCATCCGTGGTGAACTTGAAACAACGCTTCAGGAAGAAAGTTGGTCTCGGGAAAAACGAGAGCTTTTTGTCAGTCTTCTTGATGAAGTGCAGCGTCTGACAAAAATCGTCGATAGTCTGGCCATGCTCTCAAAAGCCGATGCCGGACAGATTCCATTAAAAATGGAACCTCTTCATTTAAACGAGCTGGTCGACGACACTCTGGCAGATGCACAAGTCCTCGCTCATCCACAGGGGATCGAAGTTCAGATGAGCAAATGCGAGCCGCTCGTCATTCTTGGAGACCGACACCGTCTGCGCCAACTTCTGCTTAACCTCGCGGATAATGCCATCAAGTATAATCAATCCGGTGGTAAAGTCCTTTTCTTTTTGACTCAGGATGGAGAGGACGTTCTGCTTTCGATTAAGAACACCGGCCCCGGATTGGAGTCAGAAAAAATTTCACATGTTTTCGAGCGATTTTACCGAGGCGATCCCGCTCACAACAGCAGAATCGAGGGGTGCGGTCTTGGCCTTTCGATCTGTCAATGGATTGTACAAACCCACGGAGGTAAGATTCGTTTTGACTCACGCCCAAATGATTGGACAACCGTTCAAGTCACTTTTCCGTTAGTCAAGCCCCAGCCAAAATCAACAGCTTCCCTGCCTGTTGCAAATTCTCCAAAGACGTAGAAGCCGAGTTATTCATCACATATTTGACGAATTAAATTCAACTCTGCTTTTATATACAGCAACCACGAAAAAACGTCCGTCCCACTTTACGGTTTTGTCGAACGCAATTGCTCACCCTCAGATGACAAACCAGTTCTGGTAAAATAATAAACTGCAAACGTTCCCAACCAATGTTCTCCTTCATAATGCCCACTGAAAACGCACTTCAATCCCGCTTCACCATGCGCCGCAACCGCTTTTTCCAATAACAACCGCCTCTGATCTTCTTTCGGTAGAACTGAAGCCACACCGCAAAGTGTCCAAGCACGGCTCAGATTAAGCCCCACCAGATGAACAATTTTTGGGTCCGACAGGTCGCTAACTTGAGCAGGAATTCCCCAGGAGCCAAGACTCCCCTTCTTCAGTCCGGGCCAGAATCCGTCCAACCATTTTGAAAACTCTTCAGCGGTCAAAATCCTTCGCATTAAATCCGCCTCATTCAAACCACTTGAAAAGAAATCCTCTCCAGACGGTTCGTATGCCACCGGGTAATCCTTGTCCTGACCATAGAATTCCCTTGCACGCTGCTCAACCAGTTTTACCAGTTCAACATCTCCCACAACATGGGCATAATCCAGAATCTGGGCCAACGCAAATCCCGTATCGGGATGCACCCCAGTGCGAACAGGATAGCTGAGCTTCGGAAGATAATCTTTTATCGCACCAACCAGCTTTCGTTCCAGCGGATAAAAATTCGTTGCCCAGCGCTGTGCATCGGGATCGTTGAAAGTGTGTATTTCGCTTGCGAGTCTCAAAGCCCAGGCCCAACCATACATGCGTTCAAATGAACGGTTGCCGCTTCGATCAAAAATCCCTGCTTCTGCAGTCGAATTTGACAGACTCAGATGAGAGTTCAATCGAGCACGAATTTCACCAGCCAAAGGCATCTCAGGATTCTGCTTCAGCAATCTGACCAGCAACCAATGTCCGTGCATCGAGGAATGCCAATCAAAGGAACCATAAAAAGCCGGATGCAAGGTCCGAGGACGCTCGACTTCCCCCACCGAACTAAAAACCACTCCAGGCTTGTGGGGAAACTCCCGGTCAATGGCACTCAGGACAAGACGCGCCAATTGGACCGCCTGTGTGCTGGTTAATGTCTGATCATTCATGTTTTGCGAATTCGCGTGCGCAACACCAAAGTGAGCAAATGCTAACATGGCACAAATCAATCCACAAAGTTTCCCAACAAATAAATTTGAAAGCATGTCACGCATGGCTCCTTATAAGGCATCCGAATTCAAGATTCAAACTTTGACATTTCATTTCGCTTCTTAATGCCATTCGAAATAATCAGTTCACTCCTTTACATTTGTATTCAGTCCAACCTGAGTGATCCCTGACGCACTAATAACCTCAAGCACATCAACTACAGTCTGATAGTCAATGGCATCAGCACCTCGAACAACCATCGACAATGACGAATTTAAATTTTTTTGTCTCAGCAGCTCCGTCTTCAGCTCGTCCAATGTAAACATCTTTACTCCGATTTGAATGGCCCCCTGCTTTGAAATAAACAGTTTCAACGGTTCAACTTTATTTGTCTGTGGTGTTGTCTGATTCGACGGCAAAACCATTTCAATATGGTTCATCAATTGCGGGGTTGTGATGATAAATATCACGAGCAATACAAAAACCAAATCCATCAACGGAGTGATATTCAACTCGGTTAATCCAACATGATGATCACGCGTTTTCATCCATTTCCTTCAGTTCTGAAATGTGTCTTCGACGGCAACGGTGTCAAAACGAATTGTCAATGACACTGGGAATCCACTCGGAGGCGCTCGCCGCATCTTGGGAGTCTGCAAAATCGCGTTCCATACAGATTCGTCCCATTCCGGTTTGCCCGATTTCCGTTTCCATTTGGGATCAATAAGCCGTCCATCGTTTTCAACCGTCACTTCAACTTCTGCAAAATTGGTCTCATCCCCATCATTGGCAGGGCGATTCCACCGGGAACGCAAAGTGAATTCGATGTATTTTTTATACTGTGAAACCCCATCCAAATCAGAGGCCTCATTTGCCGTCCCATCATTAAAAATCAGTGATGGTACTTCCACTGGAGGGGGTGCCGCCAAGGCTGGTGCGGGATTGGCGTTGTTGGATATTTTTGTTGACACTGGGGTGGATGGAGCTGCCGGCTGCGAAACACTGGGACGAGGTTGCTCTGTCCTCACCGGAAAGGCTACTGATGTTCGAGGTGCTGCAGCAACGGGCTTTTCCACTTCTGGAGTTTTTTCCGGCTCTTGAACCAATTTGACTGAAACCATTTTACTGGGCAGTTTAATCAAACCTTGATGAGCGGCAAACCACACAAAAAACACAAGAATGACAGCGTGAAACAAGAAGGATATGATCAATCCCGTTTTAGAATTTTTGCGATTTGGTGTGTCCTTCGGCATCGTTGTCAAATCATTGTGGCCGCGCTGCTTCTCCACTCTCAGTTGCCAGGTCAACCTTTGACACGTTTGCCTTACGGCACGCCTCAAGGACAGCGCGTATCTGCCGGTAAGGTGCATGAGCATCGCCCCTTATAATGAGCGACAAATCCGGATCATCCTGACGCATCAGGGCCAGAAAGGGTTGAAGATTTGACATCTCAACAGACGTATTATTGACAGTCAAAGTGCCATCAGAACGCACAGTGATGTAATTTGGCTTGCGGGGCGACTCTTTCAAATGCAATTCACCCACCGGCAGTTGAACCTCTCTATCATTGGCAACCGGCGTTGTGGTAATTATGAAAATCACCAGCAGCACAAACCCCAAATCCAACAGAGGAGCGATGTTTAACTCACTCAAGGCGTGATGTGCCGACTCTGAGCATTTTTTCATGAGACTGGCGGTTCCTTCATGTAATAAAAGCGGATTTGCGTGGCAAAGCGCGCTGCAAAAGCATCCAATTCCTGTGTGATATGCCGTATTGAAGTCACCATCAGGTTGTAAGCAAACATCGCTGGAATGGCGACCAAAAGTCCCGCCACCGTTGCAATCAATGCCGCTGCAACCCCTGGAGCCATCGCGGTCAATGTCGCTGCATTGGCCTGGGCAATTCCCGAGAACGTTTCCATTACCCCCCAGACGGTTCCCAACAAACCAATAAACGGTCCACCAGCAACGGCAATGGACAGGATGATCATGCCCCGTTCCAAATTGATGGCTTCGGTTGTTGTCGTTTCTTCCAAGACTGTTTTTATTAATTCAAATCCCTGTTCGTTGATTCGCTTCTGCCCGGCAACAGGAGATTGCAACAGCAATCTCTCCGTCTCGCCCGCACCGCGACAAAACACTTGAAAAGCTGGAGCGGCGCCCAAGGCCACCTGGTCACGATTCACTTTCAGCGGATCCACATTTTGACCGTATTGGGCCAGAAATTTTCGTGTCTGCCTTGATGCAACAAACAATTGTCGGCTCTTGCTGATGATGATCGTCCAGCTCAGAAATGAGAGGATAAGCAGGGCCAATAGGGTGAACTTGCACTCGGTTGTCGCCCGTGAAAAAGCGAACTCCAAAGCCCCGGTTCCAACAATGGGTTGAATGAATGAACTGATCATAATTAACGGGAAAGCACTGTGACTCGACCTGTGAGTTTTTTTATTTTCGCCTGTTTCTCCCCCCTGGGGAGTTTCTTTTTTTCGTCGTCGTCCTGCGAAGCCATTACCTGCGTTGATGGGGATGCTTCAATTGACTGACTTGTCGAATTTGCGACCGTGATTGGAGAAAAACCAACCTCGCTATTATTCAGATGCCCAGTTGCATTGACATTTTGTGATTGTAGGGAAGCATCAATTTCACCGGCATTCAGATTGATTGAGTTCACCCCGATCAACGTACCTGAAACCGTATTGGCGGCATTCACGTTAATATCCCCGGTTGCATATGCTGCAACCATCACTGACTGAAGAGAGGTGATTCCCAGGTTATTACGTGCTACGATTGTCCCCTTGATATCACCAGTTGCCTTCAGAGAAACGTTCGCGCCGATTACCCCTGAACCACTGACATCAATACTGCCTTCATGCACAACACTCCCTGATGCATCCACAGTGCCAGCGGTTAAGGTGACACTGCCCGATTTTGCACTGGTTCCATTCAACGGCACTTGAACGATTCCAGCAGATGTGGCTGTAATATTTCCTTCTGGCGTCTCCACCAAAATATCACCAACGGTGTTTTGTGAGCTTGGAAATGACTTGTTCAAGGATTTTGGGAATGTTGTAGCAAGAATGCCGCTGCCAGGAATTGTCACAGAATACGAGGCCACTTTTCGCGTCACGGGATCAACATAATACTCAATAACCGTTGCAGAGCCCTGCCCTCCTTTTCCAACTTCAATATTTCCATGCAACGATTTTACTGCAATGTTCCCGCCATCATAGGTCGCAATGCGAGAGCCGTTGATAACAATGTCCCCACCAGCAACAACAGTCACGTCACTGCCACATGTACTGAAAATTCCGCGTGCGAATTGATCGTCGCCAGAAAAGAAATCCGATCCCAAATTAATCGCTCCGCCCGCCTGAACATTGATGTCTCCACCATTGAGACATGAAATCGTCGTTGAAAACATATCGATTTTCCCCCCAACATTGACATTGATCGCCGCACCATTATTAAAATACCGGGCAAGAGCACTATTTTCAGCGGCCCCCATTGATACAATTCCAGCAGTCGCACCGAGATCCAAATTCGCAGCGGTTATTTTAAAGCTGCCGCCTCCACCAATGCGAAAACCGCTGTCGGGATCACTCGGGATATCCTGACTTGTCGCAAAAATAGTTTTCAAAGTTGCGGCATCAATGAATTCGGCTGTGTGAGTGACCGGAGTGCCATCGGCCTTCAAAATTGGCTGTCCCCCCGCATCGTAGGATTGCACTTGAAGGTTCAAAAGATACTGAAGTTGTTCCGTCGTCATGCGCCCCTGAAACGTCAGTGTCTTGGTTGTCTTGTCATAATAAAACAACCCTGCCATGGCAGTCCCCGTCAATGTTTCCCCCGACGTCGGAAGCGCATTCAACAATACATTGAAATCCGGTATTTTCCCGACAGTAATACTTGTGAATTCACTACGATTTTCGATGTTGCCAGTCACATTAATGCTGCTTACATCGTCATTGTGCAGATTTTGTCCATCAAACCTGCTGTCAATCATATTTCCACCAATATTCACCCTGGCCGACTCAGCAGAAATAAGATAGATTCGATCCATGTTTCCAGAAATATCCACCTCAGTCTGGCGTAAATCATTAATGTGAATTGGCGTGCTTGCATGATCGTTGATTCCAAAATCACCGTCGGCCAGATACTGTGATTTTGAACTATCCGACAATATGATCTGAGCAAGGTCAGAGCCGGGTTTTGTGCTTTTTAAATCACCTCCATCTGTTGTTGACAATTTGAGCCAACCACTGGCCGATGGAAAAAGAATGATGTCACTACCAATGCTGATTCCTCCGGCTCCTGCATTCACCTCAAGAATGCACGGATAAATACAGGGAATGCTGGCTTCAAATGAATCGTCATAACGAGGCAGAGCACTTCCCAGTAATTGGACCGAATTCCCCGCCGTTAAAATGGCATAAGAATCCGAAGAATAATCGAAGAAATGTCGGAGACTTGAAGAAGCACTTCCCAAATTATTATAAGTTCCATTGGGATTACGAATTTCCTGAAGAATGATATCATTTTCAGCATTCACTTTCCACCCACCCTTTACAAGGCTCAAAGCAAGCGGTTTTGATGTGGTTCCGGCGTTGTTTCCCGCTTCGATGGTCCCGTTTCCGTTGGCAACCACATAATGTCCAGTCACATTATTCCCTGCTTTTAACGTCAAATTTCCAGCAGTGGTTCCAAAACAGCCAGTTCCCCCCTCCGTTTGCACCCCGCCAGCCACAGGAAGATAACTCACAATATCCTTGCCAGCCGTGATTGTGACATCGCCGCCATTCGCAGTGCTAATCCCTCCCAAATCCGAGTCAACCACATAGCCAATGCCAGTCGGACGAAAATCATAGCCATTGGGGTTGCTTCCAGTTTTCACGCTCCCAGAAACCGCAGTAGCCGTGATGCTGCCACCATCAACCGTTCTAACCGAACCGCTGTTTACCGTAATGCTATCTCCAGTTGCGAGTGAAATGTCCCGGTTTTTCGCCTGGGCAGCCGCATTTCCAGAGAACAAAATTGTCCCCGTTCCCGCAATGACATTGCCAGAGCCGGAGTCGTAACCCGCCTTCATGGAAATCCCCCAACCATCACCCGCATCGACCGTGGCATCACTGGATATCGTAATGTTTTTTCCAGCCTCTATTTTGATTTGCGAATGATCCTCCTGAGAACTCGATGCTTGAATAGATGAACCACTTCCCAATTTGACATTTTCAGTTGCACTCAACTCGATAATGCCATCGACAATATTCACCGAATTCGCCTCGATCACTCCATTTTGATTAACCGTTTTGGCACTGGCCAATAACGACCCGCCATCCACATTTAAACGACCGCCATTATTTATGGTGCCTGATGGAAGCGTGACCTTGGCACTCAAACCACGGCCATCTGGACGTTCAGAAAGTAAAACCGTGTTTCCCGCGCATAATCCCATGCTGCCCCCCGGCGTGGATATTGTCCCCTGATTTTCAAGGTCAGCACCGATCAGATAGACATAACCGCCAGTCTCTGAAGTGATCTGACCATAGTTGACAATCTTGGCTGTCGGAGGAGGACCGGTAAACAGCCAATTGGCACCACTGGCTCCTTCGACCGGAGTTCCCGGTGCGGTTGAAACAACCAATCCCGCTGCTTTTACAAATGAGTTTGGCCCAAAATAGAAACCTGAAGAATTCATGAGGACCACGACTCCGTTTGCCTGCAACGTGCCGTAAATTTGCGATGCGCTTTGACTGCCGATATTGTTCCACACAATGGATGTACTTGAAGGCTGTTGAAAAATCGTGGACTCGCCACTGGCAATATTGAAGCTCTGCCAGTTTAAATGCGTGTTATCAGCCGCAACAATTGTCACGGTGTTTCCATTGACAGTAATTGTCGCAAGGCCGCTTTGCACAGTCATACCACCAGGATTTGCACACGCTGTCCCCATCAGGCCCATAAGGGCATGGAAGACTAGAAAACTTCTCAAGAGAACCGTCAAATAAACGATTGAAGAGGATCCTTTCAAAACTGGCCTCCGATTGTGAAACAAGCCCGAGGATCATCCTTTTGGGTGTTATCCGTCCCCAACAAAGGAAACGCCACAAAGACTTTTGCCTCTAAATGATTATTTACGTTTGCCGAAACACCACACCCTGTACTCACAAGCCACATTGTGGAATCCCCATATTCATATGACTCCATATAGCATCGCTGTCCCCAATCCGTGAACACAAAGACACGTAACCACGCGGGCACTTGCCTCATCCCCCCAGCCACATCCAAAGCATAATAGGGTGACCGCAACTCCGAGCTTCCTCCCCAACCGGAATCGCCATACTGATCACCTTCGTAATAACCTCGCACACTATTAGCGCCACCCACTGCCCACTGCTCATTATTGATCAAAGCCCCGGAAGCAACCTGTCCGTTAAGACGCGTGAAAAGGGAACAGCCAAAAGGCAAATTCTGGTCACGGTTTGCCGAAATGACACTTTTAATGAAAAACTCTTGTGCTTTTTCATTGTAGGAAAGGTCCTGGTAATTTCCAGAACTTCCCATATTTCCAATTATCATGAACTCTCCACCACTGGTGCCGTGCGAATCAACTTCGACAACATTGACTCCAGTATTAATTGGAAAATAGATGACGTCCGCCTCGGATGCCGGTTGGTTGACAGAGGAAACAAAGGAATTTGTCTGTGCACCTTCGTTATTCGTCGTCACAGTCGAGATGATGAAATTGTTCGTGCTCACCGCCTTTAGAAAAGCACGTTTGATGTCACCCCCAGTGAACGCACTCCAGCGCACATGTTGGCCACTCCCGATCGGGAAACGATATTGAAATCCGCCATTCTGGTTTTCAGCCAAATTCTCTGCAGAATCCTTGGAAATGATTGTCTGCAACTCTGTTTTTGTAACTATGGTTTGATTCCCCCATTTGACTCCGGTATCCGCTGAACTTGCGCTTCCATAAAACGTGAGGTCGGAACCAGAGATGGCAGGTGGCAATCGGAATTGATGCGTGGCCTCTTGGTATCCAAAGCTCTCCGAACTCGCAGTCTGCTCAGTAACCGTACTCGAATTCCGCAACGGTATGCGATAGTAGCCACTGTAGGAAGAAATCTGCGGCTGATTCAGACCAAAGTTGGGACTTCCACCCATGTTTTTCATTTCTTGAGGAGAAAATGAATAGGATACCCCCATCTCGTGTTCCATCTGCCAAAGATTATTATATTGAAGCCCGCTATTGACACGCAGTTCGGGAGTGCCCGGGGTGGCGTAATTGTCGACTTCCAATCGTCCGTGGAGCGGCAGACGGTCCTTAACCTTCAACGCCATCTCGCTTGTGCCAACTTCGGGACCAGGCCCAAGAACCGGATAAATTTGTCGGTCACGATTCAGATTGGCCTGATCCAATTCACGCTGAAAAATAAAACTGTTGAGCATCCGATTTGTCAGACTTGGCAGAGCTCGGACAACATTGTTTGAACTGAAATACTTATTGCCGATCACTTCAATTTCAGCCAGAGGGCTTTCGATCACGTTCAACCGCAGTGTGGCATTGGTCAGGCGTTGCGAAGGCAGATTCACCACAACAGTAACATATCCCCTCTCGCGATATGCCTTTTGTAAGTTCGAAGCCGCTTTCCGGACATCATCAAAAGTCACAGTTGCCCCAACTGCGGTTTTCAATACGGAATCAATCTCGCTTTGACTTAAAATTGTATTTCCAATCACATTAAAATGCCGGACTTCAAATTTGACCGGGGATGGTTTGTTGGTCTTTGATGAAAACGATGAAAGCGGCGTCAACTGCCTCTTTTGTGCATTTGTAGAAACGCTTGTCTGTTCACTTACCTCGATGAGAATCATGCCATTTGTCAGCGATTGTTTCGGAACAAACACGGTGACATTTGAATATCCCCTTTCCACATAAACCTTCCGCAACTGAGCAACCGCCCTGCAAATTTGGCTTAACCGCACAGAAGGTCCGAGCGCATTTGTAAAAGCCTTTTGCTGCTCCGCCATTGGAAGTGCCTCCCCACCTTTCACCGCATATCGTTCCACAAAAAAAACAGGTTCTTTGACCAAGTCGCCATAAGCATTCAAAGTCCAGACCAATAAGAACATGAACAAAACGCAGATCGCTAAGGGAATCTGTTTCATGGTCAAAACGCAAGTTGCAGTCGGGTGCATAACAGCAATTCGGTTTGATGAGAAATCGTAGCTGGTGCGCTGAGAGTGCTGGCATCGTTGACATTCATCTTTCCACCACCTTCGAATGTGGTTGCAGAAAAACTCGTCAACACACGCACATTTTGCGTCAGCCACCAGTTTAAACCAACTGACCACGATTGCGCACCACGAGCTGAAGTCAGCGAATCCGAGAAACCCTTGAACGTCTGATCATCCAAGTCTAGTTCAGAGTATCTGGCCACCAATTGCCACGCCCCCCAGCCTCCTGACAATGGGGAGAAAGGTCTCGCAGGCTTTATGCCTTCAAACGAGGCCGGTTCACCTGTCAAAACCCATTGTCCAGAGACTTGCCAGGCTGAATGATCCAGATGAGCCCTGCGCAAGGTGCCGGTATTGAGAACATCCTGTTCGGTTATAATGTATTCGGTTAACACTCCAAACGGCCCCACATAATAATATCCCTGAGGGGAAATTCGCCAATGGGAGCCATTACCCACGACATTTCCAAATGTCGGATTGTAAGCAAAAAACTGCTGTTGCCCAGGACTGACATATCCAGGCAGAGTTCCTCCCGTCGTCGACGGCAAAGCTGAGCTGTTGGAACTCACTTCGCTATAACTTGCACCAATTCCAAACCCCACCCCCTTGACATAGGTGGCATCCGTCGCGGCAAACGGCTGCAAAAACAGCCGCCCTGCGTATTCCAGATCATCGCTATACGGACTGTTACCGGCCAAACGTGAATCACCATCCCCGTTAAACACCCCCCCTGCCCATTGAATCGTCCCATGATCCAAATCTCCATGAAGCTCCACTCCAGTATTGCGCATCGGAATAAAATCTGAAACCAACGACCGTTCATTAAATGAAGCGGCAGCATCAGTCTGCAAGTTTTCCAATCCAACGGGGCCCTTGAACTTTCCCGCCCTTAATTGAAGTCCGGAAGACAATCGGTAATTAAGGTAAGCATCGTAAAGCTGGACGGAAGAGCCCCCAAATTCAGGAACAACAACTCCATCAATATTCCTAAAAACCGTTGTCTCAAAAATGGGTCTGGCTCGCCTCAACAGAAAACCGTCGTTACCATCGGAATAAGCATTGTCCTTAAAAAAAGTTCGCGAATCCAACTGAACCAATCCATGAAGGCGAAAAGAATAGTCTTTATCCGCAGAGACAGCGCTAAAGCCATTAGCCCCCATTGAAACTTCAGCCTTGGCAACAACGTTTGTGTTTGTTGACTGAGCAGTGGTGTTGGTCTCCACTGGCACACCGTTCGTATCTATAATAATGGCCGGCAACTGAACAGAGTTGCTTCCCTCACCTGCCGCTTTTTCGTGAGCTTCAAGTTGTTTAACCTTTTCTGTCAGTTCCTCGATCTTCCGATTCTGCCGCTCTATCAACTGGCGCAGCACTTCAAACGAATTCGTCTCAACTGGCGCAGACTCAGCAAAAACTTGGAAACCAATTGAAATGAGAATTACAAAACAAATGACACATGTGAAATCCCCGTTTTGTTGACTTCTCTTTTGTTTATTGTGTGGTGGAAAGTTGTTAACCGGCATGAGAAAATTTTGTTACAGACAGGGAATTTCCAGTTCGCCAGAACCCACTGGCGCACCGGAAATCAATGCAACCATTTACTTTGGAGAAACCAATCCGCCTGTTGAGCTGCGGGTCACTTGCATTTTGCTCAGAGGCACGGAATACGGCGACGTCGACATATTCGCTTCAATTGTGGCTTTAAGCGCATTTGCAAACGCTGTGACGTTGGCATTCGCAGTCGGCTTTGTCATGATATGCTCAAATCCCCAGCAGGTGTACTGGCCGGTGATGACCGGCGTATAATCATTCGTCACAGTGGAATAACTTCCCCGAAACGGAAAGAATCCGTTAAAGCTCAAAATATTGGCTGGGGGCACACTTCCGGCCTCAGTTGGTGGTAGAAACGTGATGCATGCGCCATAATGATTGGTCAACATTTTGTCAATAATCGGCCAGGTTGTCTGCCCCACGGAGTCCAGAACCCACGTTCCATTGGTATAATTATAACCAAGCGCACTACCGCTAAATCCTGCTTCCTTAGCAGAAATAACGCGGTGTGCTGCGCCGATGTCACGCATAGCCCAATAGATCACCGTCGTGTCAGCAGAATTGCCAGTGAAGATGGATGCCGGAGCGCTGCCGTTGGCCTCAATGAAACGGAGTTGCTGTGAAGTCAAGTTCGTCAGTGCGGCTGGAGCATCAAGGCTCTTGGCAAAAATTGTCGGTGTTGCGCCATACATTGTGTCCGTTAAAACCGGCGTTGGATATGAATAATCCTTTTGAAAAACAACAGAAAAACCAACATCCACATTCGCACTGGTCAGATTTGTCACCCCCTGGGTTGCAGAGCCATAAAACGAACACGGCCCATTGCCAGTCAGACTCTTGATGGCCGATCCTGAGCCATTCCAATTCACGTAAATGTTGACAGTCTGCGATCCAAACAAAGTTGGCATCGTCCCTGTCATTGTATATACATTGGCACTCGTCGGTTTTGCCTTGTTATCAAGATTGACCGAGCTCGGAGCACCTCCATATAGACTCAACAGTGAATTGTAAGTGATGTCCTTCAACGACACAGCACCTGCAATGTAAATATCAATGTCGGCACGCGAGCTGATTGTTACCATCAGGCTGACAGCGGCAATCAGTGGAATTGGATGGAGTTTCATATATTATTTGAGTGGAATTGAAAGGGTTGATTGTTCTGTTTAGTAAGCTTCGATCACGTAATAACGGTTCGTTGTTGACAGAGTGTCCTGGAACGAGAGTGTCTTGCCGGTTCCCACCAGATTTGAACCGATCGTCCAATTTGAAAGATCAGGAGCTGGGGCACCGTCACAATAGCGTATCCGGTAATTCACCTGATTGACTGTTGAAAACCAGATGCTGACCGTGTTTCCTTCAACACTAATTCCATCGATGGTCGTTGCCTGTGGCGGTGCCCCGGCTGTAAACCAAAGCGTGCCATCCGGCTTGAAATCAAAATAGCCGACAACTGTTCCCGGCCCGCCATCCGACGATGGGGTCAATTTAAACAACACAGATCTGGAAACAATGCCGGCTAAATCAAAATCATCAGGGGTCGTATTCTCAACGTTTCCCTGGAATGTACCACTTAAATCACCGTAGGTTCCCATCAGCACCGTGTAAGCATATTGACTGGAAGATGCAATGACGATGGCTGTATCAGTATTATCCGTTCCCACGGGCTGCGCATTCGCGTAAAGAGCTGCTCCGCTTCCAATCGCTTCAATCTGACTGGCCGGCCCACCCTGAGTCCATTTCGACTGGCATTGCCAAGTCACCCCCGGAGAAGTCGGAACGAGCCATGGCGAAGTGACCCAAAGCGTTTGTAACGGGTCTTCTGGATAGCTTGTATTTCCCCGTTGGGCGGCCATCACTGCCCAGGAAATGCCATTCAACGTCGGCAAGGCATCGTTTATTTGATCTGAGGAAAATTGTGTCAACTGAACGGTTGTATGGGGTGACATCTTTTCATACGTACCAACAGGTCCCAAATCCACAACCATATCCGAGGAGCCACCGGCGATTCGAAATCCGGCAATCAGATCGCAATTTGTGTAACCAAAGCTCTGAGCATCCGCCGAAGTACTGGCAAAGGCCAGCACTCCAGCTGCGCATGGCAATAAACAGCGTAAATTTGGCAGGGTATTTCTCATAATCATCATAAGATTGTGGCACCGACTGAGTTTATTAAATTGTCAAAAGTTACATTCGAAGATAAATCAACCAAATCAATGGTTCCCCATTCGTTCAAAACGACTGTCGGCAACAACTGGCTTGTCAGGCACATTGTCCAGCCAACCACAACGTTGAACAGGGTAATTGTCGTATTGGGGAACATACGGCTTAATGTCCAACACCGGAGTTCCGTCCAAAATATCCACCTCGTCCAATCGCAAAATACAACCTTCTATTCCAAGCAATCGAACGCAGGAAATTCCGATCGGATTAGGCCGGGCTGGAACTCGGGTTGCAAAAATCCCATGTTCAACCACGTCCCGATACGGCACAACATGCAGTTTTTGTTCGCATGCATGATGGAACCAATACAAAAGCCAGATTCGGTCGAAACCAGCCAAGTCCTTCAACCCCGGTTCAAACTCTGGTCGCAGATGCAGTTCCCCAGGTGAAGACTTGGCACGGCAAGGTTGGATTGGGGTTCCCGTCGCCTGCTTGTAAAGCGAATGTATGCGACCAATTTCGCGCATTGTAATATTGATTACAGATTGTGGATCGGAGGAATTCATAGTCTCTGCATTTCTCCCATTTCAGCAGTGTCATAACCGGGAAGTTCGTTGATGACACGACGGCATTTATACGAGCGTAACAGACCAATCAAAGCCATGATGCGCGGATCGTTTTCCAGATCTTTTGAAAAACAAAAATCGAGTGTTTCTGTGCGAAGCGGTAGAAAATTCAGCCCCGCATCAACCGCACAAAGTTTGACGCAAATTCCTGCGTCTGCCCATCCAATCCGAACCGCCTCAGCAACGCCAAAATGATTATCCACCTGACGTCCATCAAACGCATGTCCTCCGAAAATCTCATCAAGGCATTCGCGGGCTGCCGAGCCCGGTTCGCGGTATGCCCAGCGCCTGCGCAATAAGGCGTTTGCAGAATGAACCGCAACACTCGCGGACACCGCAACCCCGGATTCCCACTGGGCTGCACGCACCATGCAATAATCTCTTCCCAGTTTTTCCTTAACGATATCCACATTGCGATTGGGATGATCCTTTGTTGATCGATGAACCGCTGCAACATGAACCAAGCCGTCTTTGAGCAACTGCAGGGCTGTGCCCCCGCCACGTGGAAAAACCAGCATTCGAAAACCAGAAAAACTTGCGTATTCAGAAGAAAGAATTCCGGCTGCTGGATCGCAGGTTGCCACGGTCAACGTGCCTGAAGCCATTGCCACGTCCTCACCGTTTTGACAGGAAAAATCATCTCCATTTCTAAAAATGCCATCGTGTGGAATTTGATTCAGAAAGCCTGCCTCAACCGGATAAGCCAACGGTCGTCTATTGACTTCTGCCATCCAGAATCTTGAAAAATCGCCTCGAGGTTTCCATGCCCATGAGGGTTTCGAAGGACTTCGGCCATTTCCAAATAATTCTTCGACTGAACACTCCAACGCGGCAGCAAGAGCCATGGCTGATGAAACGGAGGGCGTAAGCTTTTCTCCTTCAATTGCACTGATGGCGGTTCGGGAAATTCCCGCACGCTCAGCAAGCTCGGCTTGAGACCATTTGTGAGCCAGTCTTCGCACCTGCACGCCGTTCATTGAACGCCTCCATTTGTCAGGATCATGTCCAAGAGAGACAGGATACTGTCATTTTTATCGCCAATTTTTTGACTGTAGAATTTAAGATTCAAAAAAGTTTCAGGTTAGGAATTGGTTGAAATGAAGGAAAAATTGCACGAAACGCGGAAAAATAGAGAAAGTAGTTTTATAGAAAAAAGAGTTACCGCCAGATTTGAATGGAAAGTTTTTGTCAACATAACAATGTAATCTGAACACCATCTTCTCAATCCACTTTTTCCAAAACCGAGTTTGCTTTTAGCAGAAGCAATGCCAATACATCTCCAATGCGTCAAAGATTCCCATTTGGGCCGAAAAACGCATAAAAAGAGGAAATGCAGATGGAATACTAAAATACAAAAACTACATTTAGGTAAGAAGCCCTCTAAAAAGATACTAAAATGTATAGAGTTTCCGTTTTACCTTGCGTCAAAAAGTTCCAAAACAGAACAAATACATTTTTACCAGGCCAGTCTGAATTTACTTTAAAAAACCCACGTTGAGGATATGTCCAAATGCAGTTTTGCACATGATTCCCCCATTCTCTCTTCGCTTGACTTAGATTCGAATGGGCGAATACTCGCAATAAAGATTCCCATTAAGATGAAGATATGAATCATTTCAATTCAAAACTGAATCCCGTCTTATGGCGCAGAGGATTTATCCTGACTCTGATTATTTTGCTAACGGTCACGACTTTCTTTGTTCTTAGAGGAGGAAGTGAATTCAAACCGATCTTCATTCCCGTAAGTTCATTAACCAACTGTGATCAACTCACCTTTGTGAGTTATCGTTTTTTGACCGAACGGCCATTTGAAGGTGGAAAAATGTGGATACAGGCGAGAGGACCTGACGGTTTTGGAAATTATCTTTTTGATTTGGAAAAACACACAATTCTAGGTCGTTTGCGTTATGCAGATCCTGCTTTTCTGACAAAGGACGGGGAACAAGTTGTCTGTTCAATAAAAGTCAAACAATTTTCATTAAAACAAGCTGTACGAAACCTGTTTTCCCGACAATCAAAAGCACGAGCATATCACGGTCCTTCAAAAGACAACTTGTGGTTGGTAAATCTGGACGATAATTCTGACCTGCTCCCCGAAAGATGGACATGGGAAAAGTAGAGTTCTGCTGGTAAAAGAGAAGAGAGAAAGCAGAACGAATGAAAAAGAGCCAATTCAGCGACGA